>Ga0209512_1000028_pt1 | contig 398065 bp, 319 predicted proteins | sample frozenSSSSmetaG_FD_184142 | JGI IMG/M metagenome (GOLD analysis project Ga0209512, IMG submission 184142) | Glacier valley bacterial and archeal communities from Borup Fiord, Nunavut, Canada, to study Microbial Dark Matter (Phase II) -... | ecosystem: Environmental > Aquatic > Freshwater > Ice...
ACTAACACACGCCTATGCTCACCTGCTGGCTGAATCGCACTTAGCAGTATTTGCTCCCGCTTTTACTTTTTCGCTTTGCGAAAGTGAAGCTCCCGCAAACCGCAGGTGCGCATAGGCTCGGTCGTTATGGGCAATTTAACAAATGAAATGATATGACAGAAAATGACTTTTTTATCGCGATTTTAAGAGCGACACCAGATAATTCTTTTGTTGAAACAACAGGTTTTGTGGATTATGATACAGCTGAAAAAATAGGACTAATAAAATTCAATATATTCAGACCAGAATCAGTAGGACTCGCATTTAATCTGACTTCAAAGAACAGAGAATTTTGGATTGACTATTTCAAGAACAAAGATATAAATCAAGACTTGGTTCATTATTGCATTTATCATAATGATTCAATAATCAGTAATGGGGTTGACGGTTTTTTCAGTAATACTTTCGACAAGAATTATTATAAAGACAATTTTAGTGAGTTCAGAAAAGATTTTGAATTCGATTTTGAAGAAAATCTTACTTCCAATTTTCCAGCCCCTGAAAGATTAATAGAATTCATTGAAACTTATAATTATCAAGAAAATTATTCACTCGACATTTTGACTAAGATAACTGATAGAAATTTGAAACTTAGATTTGCAATTGAGAAAATAGATTTTGACAACTTAACACTTTTATTGAATGAGATAAAACCTGAATTTAGACTTGAATTTCATGGTGCATATATGAATAAACCAGATAGCGTTGAATGTGGATTATTAATGATTCGAAGTTTAACGAAAATTGATTTACGAATTAAAGTGACTAAAAAACTGATGTCCAATTTAGTTTGGTTTCAGCAGCTTGACAATGAGAAAGAAATTGAGAGAATGATAATATAAAAAGCCCATAACACACGCCTATGAAACAATGGCGGCGGAATCGCAATTAGTTGGTTTTGTCCCCGCTGTCACTTAGTAGAAGTATGAAAGTGAATCTCCCGCAATCCGCCAATGTTCATAGGCTCGGTCGTTAGCAGCAAGCCGAAAAAAATAAGAAAAACAAAAAACCGACTGCGGTAATCAGAGCCGATATTGAAAATAACATACATTGTAAATGAAAAAACAAAGAAAAAATGGCATTAAAACAAAGAAAAGTAATTTTTGGATAATACTTTTAGGGATTTTCATTGTCAGTTTATTTTTTTTCTTGGCTAACTTGGTTTACACATATAGAGACGTTAGAATGACTGGTGAGCCGAGAACTTGTCCTATTGTTGAAATTACTTACAATACCAAAGGAGGAAATTCAGGTTCAGTGAAGGTGGATGGACAAATTTTAGCTGTATCAAGGTTAGATAGTAGTTTGGAAATTGGTGATTCTATACAGGTGAGATACGATAAAGAAAGAGTTATAGTAGTTCAAGAAAAATTTGATGAAGGCAGTTTTATTATTTTCTTTGCTTTAGACATAGTGTTGTTAATAATAGGATTGTCGCTTCTTTATGCTGGTATAACTGGGAAGGGTTATCCGTAATGTTCGCAAGTATCAAAGTTCTATTTTAAAAATAGAGAGTAAGAAAGAAGATATATAATCCTATATAGAAAAACAGTAAAAGTCTAAGTTGTATAAGACACCGTCTAAAGTAAATCGACTTCCGACTATTATGAAATTGCTTTCGGATAAAGTGTAATAGTCTCCGACGAAGCTGTAACAGCTTACGGCTAAAGTGTATTTATGTCCGACTAAAGTATAATGACCTTTGGCTAAAGTATAATTATGCTAGACTAAATTGTAATGACTTCCAACTAAAATGAAACAGACTCGGACTATTATATAACGAAGAACAACTATACACAACCAACGGCCATGCTGCTAACACACGCCTATGAAACAATGGCGGCGGAATCGCAATTAGCCGGTTTTGTTCCCGCTGTCACTTTGTAGAAATATGACAGTGAAACTCCCGCAATCCGCCAATGTTCATAGGCTCGGTCGTTAGGCGTCATAGTAAAAAAAATAAAGACGGACATTTAGACTAAAAATATTTAACAAACAATTGAAATCAACATGAATTCAATCAGATTTAGAAATATATTGATTTTATTTGGTTTAATTATGACAACTTGCTATTCAGAAAGTAAAAACCAAAATCCAACAAATAATATCTGCATAAAAACAGACAGTATTTGGAAAGAATGTAAAATATATAAAATTACAAAAATTGATAATGGATATATAATTGACGTTGAAAATTCAGATTTTAAATTCAAAATTGCTTCAGCTCAAAGTTATGACCTTATTAAATTTAGACAAGTTTTCGATATAAAACATAATAGAGATACGATTCAGATTGGGGAAATCTATAGATTTAAATTATGGAGATTATACCCACCTTCTGATAATTTCATTTATGGAGTTCGAGTTAATGCAATAAGATATAATGATTGTACATTTGAATTAGAATTTGGTGCTAGTTATTACTCAACTGAATGTTTAGAAGGCTTGGAGATTATCCCTGAAAATTGCAAATGAAAAAATATTATTTTAAACATTACATATTAATGGTTAGACGAATTAAAATGACTTTTGACTTATAATTTTATCGGAATTAGAACTCATTACGACAAGAAAGAAAAAGAAAAAAATAAGTTTAACGACAGCAGATGTCCATTTCGGTTGGAGAGTGCGGTTTATCAAGCGACAGAAATGTGATATCCGAAACTTTTCATATTTTATCGGCTGACATTTAAACGACTGAATGACAAAAACTACGAACGCCTAACACACGCCTATGAAACAATGGCGGCAGAATCTCAATTAGCTGGTTTTGCTCCCGCTTTCACTTTGTAGAAGTATGAAAATGAATCTCCCGCAATCCGCCAATGTTCATAGGCTCGGTCGTTAGCGGTAAGTGTAAAAAATGAAAAATATTAAACTATTGCGTTATGAGAAAATTGTTATTTGCGATTCTTTTAGTTGTATCAACAACATTGACTAATGCACAGGATTTTGCACCTATTGGAGCTACATGGCATTATTCCTATTTTCCTTTTATACCGACAGCCTATACATATTTGAAAATTGAATCTATTGCAGATTCGATAATTAACGGAATACAATGCAAAAAGCTTAAAAGCACAGTAGCTGATAATTTTTCGCTAACAAATTATTATTTTATGTATTCAAAAAATGACAGTGTATTTTTTTACAAAGACAATGCATTTCATTTACTTTATGATTTTGGTGCTAATAAGGGTGACACTATTATACTTGGATACTATAAAACACATAATGAACTTCCTTTAAAAATGATTATTGATTCTGTAAAGACAATTTCAGTTTTAGGACAAGAAAGAAAAATTCAATATGTAACATGTGGTGACAATATGATTATAGAATTTGGAAGACAAGTAATTCAGGGTATAGGAAGTACAGACTTCATGTTTCCAAGAGTAGATTTTGCACCCGAAGGTCAATTAAGATGTTTTCAAGAAAATAACTCTTCAGTATTTATCAGCCCATTTTATATATATAATGATTGGAATAAAACAGATTGCGAGCAAATAATTGTCATTAACAATTTGGACAAAACAGAAATAAAAAATTCAATTTCAATTTTTCCAAATCCAACAAGCAGTAATTTACATATTCGTGGGTGTGAATTGAATTCTGAATTTAGAATTTTTGACACTATTGGAAGAAAAATTGCTCAAGGAATTTTAAATGAGTCTAATATTATTAATATTAAGAATCTCGAAAACGGAAATTATTATATTGAGTTACAAAACAAAGAATTGAAAACAACAAAACAATTTATAAAGAAGTGAAACAAATTCTATTGATAAACACCTAACCGCTAACACACGCCTATGCTCACCTGCTGGTTGACATGCACTTAGCAGTATTTGCTCCCGCATTCACTTTTTCGCTTTGCGAAAGTGAAGCTCCCGCAAACCGCAGGTGCGCATAGCCTCGGTCGTCAGAATGCGCAAAAACATCGGCGAATGTTTTTTTATTGCTAATTGAGGAAAATGAAGAAATAATTGAAAAAAAGCAGTGCTAAAGTATTGTGTGTTAGAATATAAATATGTATCTTTATGGTGTAAATCAATAAAATACTATTTTATGCAACACGTACAAGGCGTAGAGCGAAATCAGTTAAAAATGTACTGTTTGGAGCAAATGGCAGCCCCAGATAGTTTTGTCAGGGTAATAGATTTCTTTGTAGATTCTATCGATTTGGCAAGCTTCGGGTTCAAACACGTAACGTTCAAAGAAGAAGGGCGACCACCCTATCATCCGGCAGTGCTCATGAAACTCTATTTTTATGGCTATCGATATGGTATTCGTTCTTCACGCAAGCTGGAACGTGAAGCCGGGTTGAATCTGGAAGTTCGTTGGTTGCTGTGTGAGCAGACACCTTCGGCACGTACCATTTGTTCTTTTCGTAAAGAGTATTCAGAGGCTTTCCGCAATATCTTTCGAAAGTTTGTATTTCTGCTCAAGGAACTTGGGCTCGTTGAAGGAAAAACCATTGCTATTGATTCGTTTAAAGTGCGTGCGCAGAATTCACTCAAGAATAACTATAATCAGAAAAAGATAGACCGCCAGATGGAATACATTGATGGGCGCATCAATGAGTTTGAAGATGCATTGGATAAGGCAGATTCGCAGGAAGATAAAGCCAAATTATCTCAAAAGATAGAAACACAACAGACTCGCAAACAGAAATACGAATCGCTCCAGGCAGCGCTCGAAGAAACAGGCAAAGATCAAATAAGCACAACGGACAAGGATGCACAGTCGGTAGTGTTGCAACGGGGAATAACGGTAGTGGGTTACAATGTACAGGCTTCGGTGGATGCCAAAAACAAACTGATCACTCATTTTGATACAGGAGGCGTGAACGATACTAACGCGTTGGCATCTGTGGCTATTGCGACCAAAGAGGTATTGCAGGTGGAGCAAATGGATGTGTTGGCCGACAAAGGATATCACACGGGCGAACAGATAAGGCAATGTGAGCAAAACGGAATCACGACTTATGTGTCGCCCAAAGAACCAGCTTCGAACGACCCGGATATATTTCCGATAACACGCTTTGTTTATGATGCCGAAAACAATAGTTATACCTGTCCGGCAGGAGAAGCGTTGACAACCAACGGCACCTGGCTTACGCATAGCAGCAAAGGGTATAAATCGGCTTATAAGTTTCAGCGTTACAATACAAAAAAATGCAAAAGTTGTGAGTTACAGCCCCAATGCACCAAGAGTAAAACTAATGGGAGGAATATTGACCGAAGTGAATTTGCTGCCGATGTGGAACAGAACAACAAACGGGTAAAAGAGAATCCGGAGTATTATAAGCAGCGACAACAATTGGCAGAGCATCCGTGGGGAACAATAAAGCGGCAGCGTTGATTCGACCATGTGCTTACACGGGGAAAAACAAATGTATTGGGTGAGGTTAGTTTGGTGTTTATCGGCTACAACTTAGCCCGATTTATACAAATAACTGAAGGAATAAATGCCTTCAAAGAGCTCATTAAGGAGATGATAGCTCTGCTTTTGTTGAAAAGGGCTTATTTGAAGGCGATATAAGCCTTCGAAAAATACAAACTTGGAAAACAAACTCCTCCGGATAAGTGCTGATATGAGCTTTATTTAAAGTGATAAAAGGTAGAAAAACAAAGAAAAACGAGGGAATGGGTGGTTATTGCGCAGACTCTCGTTAACAGGCATATTAAAAACATTATCGTAATGAGATACTTATTTATTTTCGTGTTTTTAATAATATGTAATGGACAGATTTCTTGTCAAGATATTATTGTTAAGAAAAATCCGGAAACCAATTTAATAAATTATAATATTTCGCTTGACAAATTATTAGATTCATTGAAGTTTAATAAAATGCACGCTAAGATACATGTGTATAAATTGAAATATTTATTGTCGATTTCAATTGACTCAAAAGTAATTAAAAGTTATCCAATAGTTTTAGGCACTGATCCTATTAATGAGAAGTTACGAGAAGGAGACAGATGTACACCAGAAGGAAAGTTTAAAATAAAAGCAATGTATCCACATAAGTTATGGTCAAAATTTATTTGGTTTGATTATCCGAATGTTGAATCTTATAAAAAGCATAAGCAAGCAAAGAAAAATAAAGAAATACCAAAGAACTCAACAATTGGCGGAGATGTTGGAATACATGGAGTGCCAAGTGGAGCAGAATATGCAATTGACGCGCGGCAAAATTGGACATGGGGATGTGTTTCATTGAAGAATAAAGATATTAATGAAATTTATAAATTTGCATTTATTGGATTGATAGTCGAGATAGAAAAATAATAATGCCTGCTAATACATAGGACTTCGTGCGGTCGGTTCGAACCAGCATAAAGTCTCAGTTGCACTATATCCCTGTGGTGGGTTGATGTGCATTTAGCGGGTTTTGAAACCGCGATTGGAACATCCCTGGTAGCGGTGACCGCCATTTGCCATACCCTTATCCGTTAGTGCAAGTTAAATTGAACCTTTTATTATAGAATGAAACATATGAAAACGACAACATTCTTTTTTGGTTTTGTAATTTTTGCAGTTTCTTTATTTGGACAGACTACTCCTCTGAAATATCCTGACCTTGTCAGAATTGCAGACTCCCTTTACAATGCGAAGGACTTTAAGAATTCTGCCTTCACTTATTCTAATGCATTTGAAGCAAACGGTTGGAAAGCCACGTTAAATGAACGTTATAATGCTTCTTGTTCCTGGGCGTTAGCAAACTACCCTGACAGTGCATTCTGTAATTTAAATTATATTGCAGAATTGATGAATTACACCAATTCAGGACACCTGAAGTCAGACCTGGATTTAATATCGCTTCATAATGATGGCCGGTGGAACTCCTTACTCGAATCAGTTCAGGCAAATAAAAAGAAGGCCTTTCCTAATCTGGAATTAGTACCGGTAAATGGATTCAAACTTGAAGTGATTAGCTATGGAATGGAAAACAACCAGAAAGGGAAACCAGTCATAGTTTTTGAAAATGGCAGGGCTACTGATTTCGGGTATTGGCTCCCAATAATTAAAGAAGTTTCAAAGGAAAACGCTGTGATTGCTTATAACCGTCCAAGAATCGGTAGTTCCGACGATGATGGTCAGGTTCCGATTGTTGATCATATCACAGAAATCGTACGGCAATTACTTCTTAAGAAAGGGCTAAATCCACCCTATCTTTTTGTTGGTCACTCTTGGGGTGCAGCATATGTGAGATGCTTTGCTTCATTTTATCCTGATCAAATTGCGGGTCTGATTTTTGTCGATCCTCATGATTTTGTTAAAAATAAAGGCGGAGGCAGATTACCATACAGGGAAATAGGATTAACCGAAAACCAGATTGATTCCCTTTTTAATACTTACGATAAATCAGCTGATGAATTTATTGCTCAGGGACCAAAGTTTATTATTGAAGAAATGAAAGCACAAAGGGAATTTAGTAAGACGGGGTTTAACCAGTGCAATAGAAATCCTTTACCTGATGTACCCGTTCATTTTATTATGGCTGGCGGATATCCATTAGGTATAGAGGCGAAAAATTCCTTATACGATAAAGAAAAAATGTTTAGGATAAATAATAACATTAAGATGAAAAGCTGGCTGGAATTAATTAATCCACTTAAATATGGGAAATTCTTTTATTGTTCAAACTCCGGTCATATTATTCAAAAAGATGATCCGGATATCATAATTTCAAGTATAAAACTGGCTTTGCATGACTATGCCAAAATCAGGAAAGATAATGAAACCGGCCGCAAATAAATTGGGCTGCATATGGTCGGAATGACCCGGCATAAAGTCTCAGTTATCCCAGGATCGGCTGAAGTTCATTTCGCAGGTATTGAAACCTCAAATGGAACATCCCATCTAACGGTGAACTCCAATGCAAAAAGGCTCGGGCGTTAACACCAATTTTGACACAACCAAACTAAGGATTTAACTATCTATAAATAGTATATTAAAAGAAATATCATGCGACGAGTATTAATTATAACATTCATAATTACTCAAATAATTATGAGTTGTAAAAAAGATGATTTTAGTAATGATTGTAAAAGTCGTTACTATTACTATAATTCTAAAAAAATCATTCTGACTGAGATTCCCAATCAAGGTTGTATTTCATTTTATGACACTCTTTCTGCTGAAACAATAAATCAGATTATAGAACAATATCAGGGGATTCACATTCTTTCAATTCCATCAAATAGTAACCACGCAATTATATCTGTTGACTCAGAAAATTGTAATGAAACAGATAAGCTTTTTGCCACTATAAAAAACGATTCCAGAATTAGTAACTGTAATAAATTCTTCGTTTCAGAAGAAGGTTATACACTCGGGATTTCTGATGTTTTTGTATGCAAATTAAATAGTAGCACTTCGCTGAGTCATATGACTGAATTAATTAATTAATGATAATCAGATGGAAATTATAGAATCTGATACTTCCAGCTATCATTATATAATCAGAGCCGATAAAAATTCTAATGGTGATGCATTAGATATGGCAAATAAATTTTTTGAAAGTGGTTTTTTCGAATATGCAGAGCCGGAATTTATTACCAATTATGGGCACTATTAAAATACTGTTGTTAATACACAGGACTTCATGTGGTCGGTACAACCCGGCATAAAGTCTCAGTTGAACATCCCATTTAATGGTGCCCGAAATTCCCAACAGCATATATTTTAGGATGTTATTGGCAAGTATAAGACACAACATAGAACCAAAAGAATATTTAGATAATGAGAGCAATAGTATATACAAAATATGGACCGCCGGAAGTTGCAAAATTAATGGATATTCCTAAGCCATTACCGAAAGACAATGAAGTGTTGATTAAAGTTTATGCATCGACCATTAACCGGACTGACGCTGGTTTTCGTAGTGCAGAATATTTTATTTCTCGATTTTGGTCCGGACTACTACGACCAAAATATCAGATATTGGGGTGTGAATTTGCGGGTGTAATTGAAGAAATCGGGCAGCATGTAACAAAATTCAAGAAGGGCGAAAAAGTTTTTGGGTATAATGATGAGACTTGTGGTGGACACGGAGAATACTTAGCAATTGCTGAAACTGATGCAATTTCATGTATGCCTGAAGGTCTTAGCTTTGATGAAGCAGCACCTATTTCAGAAGGAGCACATTATGCTTTGGTGGATATAAGAGCAGCAAATGTTAAGCATGGGCAAAAAGTTCTAGTGTACGGAGCAACCGGTGCTATTGGTTCTGCGGCTGTACAATTATTAAAGCATTTTGGTGCGATAGTAACAGCAGTGTGTAATACAAAAAATATAGAGCTGGTAAAATCTCTCGGTGCAAATAATGTTATTGATTATCAGACAGAGGATTTTACAAAGACAGAAGAGAAGTTTGAATTTATATTTGATGCAGTTGGTAAAAGCTCATTTGGACAATGCAAACCACTGCTAACTGAAAAAGGAATCTATATTTCCACCGAGTTAGGCAAAAACGGAGAGAATATAGTTTTTGCACTTTTAACACCATTATTTGGAGGCAAAAAACTTTTATTTCCAATGCCATCAATTACCAAAGAGGACATAATATTTTTAAAAGAGCTTGTTCAAAAAGGGGAATACAAACCTGTAATTGACAGGAAATATGCTTTAGACCAAATTGTAGAGGCATACAAATACGTTGAATCAGGACAAAAAACAGGTAATGTGGTAATTAAAATAGTAGAATGAAAATAAAACCAGTCATTAACAGTACATTTGCAATTGGCTGGTTTTTCTCCTGCATTCACTTTGTAGAATTGTGACAGTGAAGCTCCCGTCTCGCCGTAGGCGAGACCAATGTTCATAGGCTCGGTCGTTAGCGGTCAGTGTAGAAAGTGCAGGAATTAAACGTAAAAAAAAGATAAGTCGCGCTAGTTGCAGGGACTAAACCTAAGAAAAAGATAAGTCCCTGCAAGTTGCAGGAACTAAACCTAAGAAAATGATAAGTCCCTGCAAGTTGCAGGAACTAAACCTAAGAAGAAGATATGTCCCTGCAAGTTGCAGGAACTAAACCTAAGAAAATGATAAGTCCCTGCAAGTTGCAGGAACTAAACCTAAGAAAATGATAAGTCCCTGCAAGTTGCAGGAACTAAACCTAAGAAAAAGATATGTCCCTGCAAGTTGCAGGAACTAAACCAAAAAAAAGATAAGTCCCTGCAAGTTGCAGGAACTAAACCTAAGAAAAAGATTAAGGTCAAAATTTGCCGAAATTATTAAAGGTTGACTCTAAAGAGTGATGAGTAAAAAACAAGTAACGACGAACGAAAAACCAAACACCGAACCGCTAGCATATAGGACTTTGTGCGGTCGGTACGCCCCGGCAAATAGTCTCAGTTGCACTAAATCTCCCGTCGGAAAAGTCGGGATGTACCACCTGCACTGCTGTTGGAAAGTGAGCGTTTAAAAAAGGGATTGTGACCTTATGGATTTAGCGGGTCGTTTTCAGAGGTTTCTGATAAACCCAGGAAAGCACAGATCTGAGCGAAGGGATTACCACCTATAAATTGGGACAAGTTGTACTGAAAACAAGAACGGTTTCATACAATAGATTTTTATCAGTTGAAAACTGCATTGATTATCAGCCTGGCTACTGAATATACAACCGAATTTATCTACCAGTGGGTAGAGGCAGGGTCGGTCTAAGTCTCCACTTTGTTCAGAACTAACCACAGTGCAGGAATTTTATAGATTTGGAATAATTAATGGAATTGGGATGCCGGATATTTTGGTAATTAAATAAATACTAAGTTTTGGCAAGGGATGCTGACCCGCTACAAAGCTTGAGAGATCAGACTAATAGTTATAAAATATTTTCTTTCAAAATGACACTTTCTGGCTGACTTGATTTCATATAATCAATTGAAGAATTGGACAATTATAAGACAACTACTGACAAATCAATAACAGATTTACAAATGATAAAACATATACAACTTATAGAGACAATCCTTTACGTAAACGATCAGGAGGCAAGTTACAAGTTCTATCAAAATATATTTCGTATGGAAGCAGACCTACATGTTCCTGGTATGACTGAGTTTAACTTGTCAGACAATTGCAAAATTGGACTAATGCCAAACAAGGGCATTGCAAAAATACTTGCAAACAAAACACCACATCCTGACAGCGGAAATGGTATTCCGAGGTGCGAACTGTATTTATATGTCGACAATATTCAATTTGAATTTGGAAATGCAATTAAAAGTGGGGCAAGATTAATAAGTCCTGTTATTGACAGAGACTGGGGGGACAAGGTTTGCTATTTTTCTGACCCGGACGGACATATTATTGCATTTGCAGAGAAAATAAAGAAAGAAAGTAAAAGTGCTGTTTGAAACAAAAAATTATGAATTGAAAAACTAAACACAAACCAGAAAAAATTTAACAACAAGCCCGTATTGCTCAGCACTTCATGCGCCCGGCACAGCTTGGCAGAAAAGACAAAAACTTTGTGATTGAAACTTTATTAACTACATATGCAACGTTTTTCTGTTTTTTTACATCTCTTATACTATATGAATTCTATAAAACACAACTTATGAAAACAAATACTACAGCACAATGAGTCTGCTCTTACCAAGGTTTAGATTAGGGCTTTAAATGAAATATCCGGTTTACTTACATTTAAAATCTATATTTTTGAAAACAAAAACAATTCTATTTACTGCAATAACCTTGTTACTTCTGTTGGCTGGAATGGGGTGTGAAAATGAAATAATTATTTCAGATTTATATCATTCCTGGAAATTAGAAGGATTTGAGAATTTGTCAAATAACTCTTTTGAAAAAGCATATCCTTCTGATTGTAAAAACTGCTTAATGATTACTTTTGTAACAGACGGGACGTTCTCTGGTTTTACTGCAAGCAATACTTTTTTTGGAGGATATCAAATTAATGGAACAAAATTGAAAGTAAATAGCTTTACTGCAACAAAAGTTTTTGAATTAGGGAATGGCGAAAAGTACTCACAGGCAATACCTGAAATTGAAAGCTTTGAAATAGCTAAAAATAAGCTGAAACTGTATTATAATCAAGGTCAAAATTATTTATTGTTTAATCTTATAAACTAATCTATATGAAGAAATTATTAGTTAGTGCTTTTCTTTTATTAAAATTAGATAGAAAGAAATTAGAATTAGTACATTTACAAAAAAATGACTGCTGTAGAAATAGCACCTGTTACCGAAAAAATGAGGCATGACAAGAAATTCATCCTGTTATGATTGAATAAAATTATTGAAGTAGAAACATTTAAAAACAAAATTATATAGAAATGAAAACACTAAAAATCACACTTATCAGTATTCTGATCTTTACGACCCAAATGATGTCTGGTCAGGTAATCGATCCTTTTTTACAGAAATTGTCTACATTCAAAAATGCTCATCCTGATAAAGCGAAAGAATACAAGGACATAGATGGTAGTCCATATTTATTCGATGAATTTATTGACGGTTTGATATATTTTAAGGATACCACAACTGTCAAATTACCGCTGCGATATAACATTTTCACAGATGACATGGAATATCATGTGAATGGGGTAAATTATGTAGTCTCGAATCCTATAACCATTGATAAGGTATTACTGGGTGAATCGGTATATGTATATCTTCCGTTTATCCAAAATGAGGGTTATTTTGAATTGTTTGCAGTGGGAAAGTGTACTTTGATTCAAAAGAAACTGATCAGATACAAAGCAGCAGAGGGTCCGAAACTCATTCAGGGGGTAGCTATTCCTGCAGTATTTGAGCGGAAACGCGATATTTTTTATTTGGTATTCAAAGATTCGCAATTTGTCAGAGTCGAAAATATGAAGTCGGTTATAGACGCTTTCCAGGATCAAAAAATAAAAATTGAAGAATTTATCAAAACAGAAAAAATTAAAAGGACTAAAAAGGATGAACTCATTAAAGTAGTGAAATACTACAACAGTCTGCAATAACACCTAAGCTGCCGTACTTCAGTAATTTGACTGAAGTACAACAGTATGGAACCCGGAGTGCTTAAAGTATTTCGTGTAATCTTTTTCATTTCCGCACAAGTTTCGGACCTGAACCTGCATGTTCGTGGGTAGTACCTGATTATACTCAGCATTTTACTGAATGACGTGACTTAAACCAGGAATCGGAAACGAATATGGCAATTGATCTGTAATAAACTAAATTGGATAATTATTTGTTCTTAAATTATTATATTTAGCTAATTGTAAAATGATGGTCATGAAAGCAAATGTGAAATTCCTGATCAGTACGATTGCAATTATTAGTTTGATTTGTCAAACGACAGTAAATGCATATGGTACTTTAGCTCCGGATAGCTTTGCTCTGAATGTTTTGGGGCACGGTTCCCTTTATATTGAATATAAGAAGCTGATCATACATGTTGATCCCAATTCACAACAGGCCAATTACGCGCTTTTGCCCAATGCTGATGTGATCTATATTACGCATGGGCATACAGATCATTATGACTTGACAGCGATTAATTTGATAAAAAAGGATACAACCGTAATGGTTTACACCCAGGCTGTGAAAAACCTGGGGACCTATGCCGGTTCAACGACAGTCATGAAGAATGACGACAGTCTGGTTATCAAAGGCATTCCCACAAAAGCAGTGGCAGCCTATAATTTAACTACATCGTATCATCCAAAAGGCACAGGAAATGGCTATATTTTGACTTTTGGTGAAAAACGGGTTTATATTGCCGGTGATACAGAAAACATACCCGAAATGAAAGTCCTGGGGAAAATTGATATCGCTTTTTTACCCATGAACTTACCTTACACAATGACTCCTGCCATGGCGGCTGAAGCTGCAAAAATTATCAAACCCGATATTTTGTATATCTATCACTTTGGAACATCCGATACAACTTTGCTCCGCACGTTGTTGGCTGATCAGAAAATGGTTATCAGAATGGGTAAATCAGCATTTATGGAAAGCGACAAAAGAAATACGGGTACACAAAATTCACCGGAAATCAAATCAGAATATCAACCACGTATTTATCCAAATCCGGTTAAGGATTATTTGACCATTAACAATAAGGGTCAAATTTTCTCCTCATCAATCTTTGACCTAGCCGGAAATATGATTATGAAACATCAGTTTGTAACTGTTGGCGAACAAAAAATTGACCTGAGGCTTTGTCAAATCGGCATCTATGTCTTGAAAGTTCAAAGCAATGAATTAGTTACTAGCATGTTGATTCTGAAAGAGTAATATTATTGTTAGTAATTCAGGGTGCACAATTTTCCCTTTGAAATTAATATTTTTTCTTGTGCAAGTGCCAGAAACAATGGTTACTGTTTTCAATTTGAAATCTGAACCGGTTGTAAGTTCAAACTACTGCACACTCAAACCAGCAATATGCAAGGGGATGGCATTTCCTGATTTCGTATTAAACCTTTAAAAAATAAAGCTATGGAAACTCAATGGATCATTTTTATTACAGTAGTTTTGGTTTGTGCTGTTGCTTTTGTTCTCTACCTGGTTAAACGGGATCAGAAGGATAAAGATGACGTGATTAGGTTTTTTAATGAAACTGAAACTGAAGACAGGCCCGAACCGAAAGATGAGGACGAAATCTAACTGATATTCTGTTTATATTCCGATGCGCCAGCTGTAAGGTAAGAGATAATAAGAAGCAACAGTAATGTTTTTATTGTTTAAGTAAAATTTTAAAACAGAGGAAATTTCGTCTTTTGAACAGGTAGACAACTGCTTCTGCCTTTGTCTGTTAATTCGACAGATTAAACCGGTTGATAGTAGTGACGGTCAGAAAGAAAAGCTGCAAATTAATTATTGTAAAAAATCAATTGATTAATTGTCATTTGTAAACTGATTGAATCCAAAAAGCTTTAAGGATAATAATGCGAGACAAACGATTTGTAGCAGAACATCGTGGTGGACCCCTTAAAAAGGAACAGCACCATCAGTTAATGATATGGGCTTGCGACTGTGCGGGACATGTTTTGCATCTCTTCGGAGACGAAATTGATGAGCGATTAAAAAATGCTTTGCATGTGGCTTATGAATGGACGCAGGGCAATGCTTCAGTTGGTGACGCGAGAAAGGCTGCATTGGATGCCCTGACGGTAGCAAACGAATCGTCAAACCCGGCTGCCATTGCTGTGGCCCGGGCAGTCGGTCACACCGTTGCAACTGCGCATATGGCTGACCATTCAATTGGTGGTGCTTTGTATGCTTTAAAAGCCGTGAAAAGTGCAGGTAAATCAACGGAAGCAGAAAGAAATTGGCAAAATGAACAATTGCCATCAGAAATCAGGGAACTTGTCCTTTCATCCAGGAGTATGAAAGAACAGCTATTTAAACAGACTGCCTTTTAAGACAGCTATAAATTCGCGCAAATTGAATTGGGAAATTAATCAGTCTGTGTACGATTGGAATGAAAAAAGGAATATGAAAGAGAAAAGCAATTTAAAATCTCTTGACCAGTTCATTGATGAACAATACGGCAAGAAAGGAAATCCCAAACGTGACAAGTTTGAAAAGGGATATGAAACTTTTAGGCTTGGTTTCCTTATTCAACAGGCTCGAATAGAGAAAGGAATGACACAAGAAGAACTTGCTGAAAAGTGCGGAACTAACAAGGGTTACATTTCTAAAATAGAGAACGATATGAAAGAAGTTCGAATTTCGACACTACAAAAAATTGTTGAACTCGGACTTGGTGGACACTTGGAACTCTCAATAAAACTGTAACAGAAAACTTTGCTAAAGAAGGGAAAAACACATCTTTCAAAAACAATATTTCTATGGTAGCTACGGTGGTATGCGATTGAAAGTTAACCAATTAAGTTATCAAAGCCTGCAAATCCAATACTGAATAAGTTTCTAACATGAGCTGTAACAATTCAGCAACATTTCGAACTCAGCGTACTTCCTGATATTCCATCCTCGCCTGATAACCGGCTCATTTTTTTACTTCTCCATATTTTTCAACACTTTATCCGCCGCAAGTTTTCCCGTCAGAATGGAGATGGGTAAACCCGAGGGGCTGTAAACCCACTGACCGGCCTGATAGACGGATGGTAAAGGAGTTTCTACGGATTTAGACACCTGTAGCATTTTGTTAACGACAGGAATGAAAGTATTGGTAAATGCCCAGCCCGTTATTCCACCTTCAGTATTGCCAGTCAGCTTTTGTATGGTCAAAGGTGAAGAGGAAAACCGGTCGGAAATCTTGTTTTTTAACCCCGGAAATATGCTTTCATCCAGGATACGAATAAAGCTTTGCTCCAGAAAATCCTTCATTTCTTCTGACCAACCATATTCATCAATCTTTTTCGCTAAACGGTAATCGAATAGCAAACTGACAACCAGACCTACTCTTCCATCAGGTGCCAGGTTTGGGTCACGTAATACCGGCATGGCAATTTCGAAAGTATTCAAATCGCAATAATCCGTCAGGTATTGTTTCACTTTATTTTTCAAAACAATATTCTTCGGATCAACAGACTGGTCATTCAAAAATATTTCTATATCATCTGTGCGTACTGTAGACAATCCTGTTTTTTTTGGTGTGTAGAAAAAATGACCGGTGCAGATATCCGAAAAATACTCCTTCCTTTCATTTACCGTCAGATACACTGTAAATACCGAATCACCTCCCCGTAGGTCCTTTAATGAAGAACGCTTTTCCTCAATCATTCTGACTAACTTTTGGTCCTTCAGTTTTTCAATTGGAATGATATTATATAGTTGTTTCATATCGGCCGCCCAGATTAAATTCTTGTAATCTATGCGGTTGCCCTCATTATCAAACACGTATTTTTCTTCAGGTTGCAGGCTGTCGATGGTCATGGATGTTTTAATCAAGCCGCCGTGTGCAGTGATATATGACTCCATTTTCTCTATCAGCACGGCCGTTCCTCCTTTTGGATAATGATAATCCAGATAGAGACTAAAATAGCTCAATGCAAATGAAGTGGGTGTTTTTTGAAAGAAATGCTGTGCAATGATATCTATCAGCGCCTGATTCTTAGTAAATCGTTTCAGGTATTCCTCTACCGGCTCGTTCAGTTTATTGATTTTCCGGATGGCAATAATAAATTTAAACATCCAGGGCAATATCACTTTCAGCAGATACTTCTTATCAGCGGTCATATTCAGAAATATAGGATTATCAATGCCATACAACACATCCATGTATTCCATTATCTTTTTTATCTCTTTGATAATCGCCGTTATATCTTCGGCATTACCTGGAAATTGGGATGTCAGGAATGCCTCATACTGAATCAGGCTTCCCTCGTTTTCGAGCGTTATGACTTTATCGGCGATGCCTATGGAGACTTTGCTTTCGACAAAATCTATTTCAATTCCCAGTTCCCTGAGCATTGGAAACACGATGCCCGAGTTTTCAATTGATCTCAATCCGGCATCAAAACTGATATCGTTGCGTTTAAAAGTTTGCACCAATCCGCCTACCTTCGATTGCTTTTCGAAAAGTACAACCGATTGACCTGCTTTGGCAAGATAAGCTGCTGCTGTTAAACCGGCTATACCACCGCCGACTATAATCGTATCAAATTTCATATAGCTTTTCTTTATCAAGATGGGTTAATTCCTTACTGATCTGAAATATTTTTTTTCCTGATTCCCTGTTCATGGCGTGTGGGGCAGGAATTTCTTCGTTGGTGAGGTTAAAAAACCTGCCGCTGACACCTTCCATTTCCGGTGATGAAGCCAGATAATAAATTGCTTCGCCCGAAATCTCCGGTTCTTTCAGCAAAGGTTGGATAAGAAAACGGGAGTATAGATTATAGAGCATACCGTTATTCTGTCCGATTTTGGATTTTACAGCTCCCGGATGCATGGCATTGATGGTAACTCCAGTACCACGGAGTAAGTCATTGAATTCCCATACAGTCATAAGCTGAGCTGTCTTTGAAGCGCCATATCCGCGTAATCCGGTGTAGCGCCGCTTTTCCCAGGTGAGGTCATCTATGTTGAGACCATTAAACCGGTGTCCTTCGGAATTTACCTGAATAATGCGGGAAGGTGCACTTTCGATCATTCGTTTAAGCAAGAGGCTCGTCACAAGAAATGAAGCCAGATGATTCACGCAAAAAGCTGTTTCGTGGCCTTCTTCCGTGAGTTTCCGTGTGGTCATATGCACTCCGGCATTATTTATCAGTACGTCAATCCTGGGGTAATTTGAAAGAATGTCTTCGGTGGCTTTCCTTACCTGGGCTAAATTGCTAAAATCAGCTATATAATAGTCGGTTGGATAAGCTGAAAAAGCCCGGATTTCCACGCAAAGACTTTCTGCTTTCTCCTTATTTCTGACGATCATCACAATCCTGGCACCCGCCTTTGCCAACCGGATAGCGGCCTGATAACCGACACCCGAAGTTGTACCCGTTATCACACAAATCTTTCCGTCCATCGATTCATGTGAAACTTTCTGTGGAAGCCGGCCGATGGTGATAAACTTAAGTTCATCAGGAAGCTCAAATTTCTTTCTCATTATCCAAATTTTTTTATTAAAAAGCGGCGATACATCTTGTTGAAATGCGGGATATTATTGAAAATATCACCCCACAAATCGTAATAATCCCTTTGTTCCAGAATATAACCATCTTCGCTGATGATTAGTTTTGTGGAGCCATAAATGGGAGTGCTCGGGTATTTTCTAAATATCATAGTCATTATCCAGTCGAAAATAATCACGTTCCCGTTTTGTGCAATGGAAACAATCTCCATATTGAGCTCATTGGTGCGTGTTGTCAATCGTTTGCACATGGCGGTGAAATCGTCTATCCCTTCAATTCGCTGGATGGTATCCATGAAAACGATATCCTTGTGGTAATAAGGAAAGATGTGCGACCAATCCGGTTTGCCGGCTGTATTATATGTCCTCGACCACAATTGTTTAATTGTATCAATATTGAGTGGCTTGAGCACAAATTCTTCTTCCGTTTTTATATCATTCTGAATTTCCATACTATAGTGTCCATTAGTTTGTAAAATAGATTAGCCGGTTTTGTTGAAATCATAACATACAGATGTCAAAAATCCCGACAATTAATATCCTGAATTCAAGTTTAAAATGCAATTTCAGGATTGAAATAAATGGTTTAATTAGCTATTTGACCAAAATTTACAATCAGAAGTTGTTAAAGCTTTGCACAAAGATACACAATTTATGTTGCGAAACAAACGGCTTATTGTCAAACTGAATTAACCCTTTTAAGCTTCAGTTTAACAGCTAAAAATTCCTTTGGTTCAAATTTAACAGAGTCGTTCGGAAACCATTTGTTTTAAGATGTTTGAAAATTAAACCGCATTTCAACAGTCAGGAAGTTGAAAATCTCAAAATTATGAATCCGGGTTGCATTTTGTTCGTGTTCTAAACGAAATGTAACATATTCACTTTATATTTATGACTAAAATTCTGAGTGAATTATCTCCGGATAATGATTCAATAAACTTGTTTTAACCGTATTGTATTGCAATATCCGTAAATAATATTCCAGAATAAGCATGTTAATAAAAAACAATATGTATCTTTGGAGCGGATTATTACCATGATATAAATGTTACATAGACTGAAATCAATTCAATTGAATGGGCTTATAAAGGTATTATCAGAAATTTAAACAAACAGACACAATAACCATTAAAACAGAAAAAAATGAAAAAGACAAAATTCAGCATCTTAGCAATTCTATCTGTAATTGCACTCATGACAAGTTGTTCAAATGACATCGTTCAGGGCGATAAAATAAACCTTGATAAACTGGCAAAAAATCTGATCTCTGACAATGAATTGGTCAGTTCTACTAACAAAGGGATTTCTTTTGAGACCAAAAAGACAGTCACAAATGATATCCCGTTATCAAGAGATAGCCTTGGAAGTATGAGAACTGTTGTTAAGATATTTAATGGCAGCGATAATGCAGGTCTGACTATACCCGGATTCGGTGGATTAAAATTAGGAAAGGATGAAACCAACCTCAATGTATATTATATTGAGACAAAAGTGATCAACAGAGCAACGGATAGTATTGTTTATGGAATCGGATATTCAGTTCATTACCTCTTTAAAAGAGTTAAAAAAGGGATAGACATTTCTAATCTTCCTTACATAGCCGCTTCAGTACAACTTGAAAGTAAAAAAACGCAGGTGTTTTATTGTTTACAGACTTATGGTATTAAGGGAATTAACTTAGTAAGATATTTTAAGCCTACCGTAAATAAAAATTTTGATGTCGAAGGTTTTGGTGTCATGCAATCCTCAATTGACGGAATTCATAATGTATTGGGAGATTCAATACTATCTAAATCAGTAAAATTTACACCTGAAATTTTGAAGTTTGTTAAACCTTATGAGTTAAATCAATGATAGCAAACACTTGTATAAATCTACCCAAAAGGCGGAGTTTTGCGTTGAATAATGATCAGTAGTAAAATTCCGGTCTTTTGGTAAGCCATAAAACTATTCGTGCCATTCAACAGATGCTGAAGCAGCCTCAATATAAATGGCAACGACAAATTTTAAAAGTGCAGATTATAGTTAAAAAAATAGTGATTAACAGAATGTTTAAATGAATCAGGCTATGGAGATTTGCACAATCAGTAACTGTGTTGCAACAATGAGATACCAATCCATTTGAAACAGAAGTTTACACATAAAATATACAAACTTTTAATACCTCAGAAAATGAAAAAAATAAGATTAATCGGACTACTGATTCTGCTAATTGTCCTTATCAGAGTCTCATTTAAATGGTTAAATATTGACTATCAAGAAATTATAACTTACACATTATCAATTATTGTAGCTTCTATAGCACTATTTGACAGTATTAAAAATAAATACTTCAATTTCAATTCAGATAATCTTTTGCTTTGGATAATGCCAATCTTAATAATCATAACCAGTTTAGAAAGTATTTTCTGGGGCGAAGAAAACTTCACAGTAGTTATGTTTGGGTTCATCCTTTATTATGTTACCTTAGTAAAGAAGAATAATAAGACATGAAAATTTTATATACCCGGTACAGCCCGGCATAAAGGCCATGTTAAAAAAAGTTCATGACAGGAAGAACGGATTAAACAAAACGGAGATTGAAAGTGCCATAAAATGGTAAAGCCATGGAAATGTGACAATCTGGTTGTATAAGGCAATTAAAAACTGACTAAGGTCAATACATCTTACCTGTAATAAAATCTTCAGAGTGTAATTGACTAATCTGTAAAATATTAAATTCAAATTGAAGGGTAGATATACATTAACCCTTAGTTGAGTGAACCCCGAATATAAGACATCGACATATAATTAAAAGATGACATGAGCCCGGGAAAATGCGGATGTGATTGTATTCATTGTCCTTCCTATAAGGATAATATCAGGACAATTGAAGATAGAAGGAATTGTAGTTCCGGATGGGAGAAGTATTTGAATATCCGTCTAAGCCCTGAAAAGCTGAGAGCGTGCGATGGCTGCTCATTACCCGAATCGCAAAGGAAAGCATTTTATTTAAATTGTACGATCAGGAAATGTGCTATGATCAACGGACTTGAAAATTGTGCATTTTGTGCAGGATTTCCATGTGATGAACTTGTGAAAGTGCATAGTATTCAGCAAGTCAACAATCGGGATGAGTATATTAAAAAGACCGGCAAAGAAATTTCTGAAACTGACTACAGACTTTTTGTAGAACCCTATGCGGGACTTTATCATCTGAATAAAATCAGAGAAACAATATCTGACCGGGATATTAAGGATTATAAGCGATTTTCAACAAATGTCAGTTTTGCGCGGATAGATATTTCCAAGGCAAGTCAGGAATCTTTACTGAAAATTTATTTACTGCTGACCACACTCTGCATTGAAAAAGAAATCTCCTATGCAAGACAACAGACTTTAGAGACAAAAAGAGAGCGTTTATTAAAATTATTATGGGCAACTTGCAATTTTGGGACTATCAATGTGGATATGGATTGCATCGAATTAGATAGTAATACTTTTATGTCCCAAAAGATTCATGGCATGTACGATACACTGCTTGAATACCTGAATGAGTTAAAGTTATTTGATATTCATGCTGAAGTTATCCCGCTTGTAAAGACAGGCTGGCTAACACCAATGGGCGGACTTAGAAAAAACGGATGGATGTTCAGACTCAAATTTGGTGATTCATTAAATGGTACAGAAACACTTCAGGCATTTAAAAACTATTTAATCAGATTAAATACTCTTTACGGTAATAAAGCATACCGGTATTTTAATAAGGCAGACCTTCGTGTAATGATTGATTAAATCAAATTAAAAAACTTAAGGCTATACTCCTCAACGAAATGTAGTAATTTTTAATGCGACGACCATCTAAATAAACAATTAGAAAAATTCATTGTTATAAAAGCACAACCTTAAAATTTAAGGACATGAAAGCTTTGATTGTTAAATCAATACTGCCACCGGTATTCGGCATATTGACAGTGCTTGGACTTTTATTTATAGTAAACTTAATTTTGTACAACGGAGTTTATATGCGTCCCCGTGATTATGAGTTTTTCGCGTATTTTGTACCCTTAGCGACAATAGCTGCTGTCCTCATTCAATATGACATGACGCTTCCAATTTGGGAGAAATTTAAAATACAGGATAAAGTTTTTGGACTAAATATAATTCAGTTAACCGGTCTTGTCAGTTTAATTGCCGGACTGGTTTTCGGTTTTGTTTTTTGGGAATCAAGTTCCGGAACTAGAGAGTTATTTATTCTTATTCTCACAGGCGTAATAACATTTGCAGTATACTGGATTGTCAATTTGCTAGCATTAAGAAAGTTGGATAAATACAGCTAGCAGTAAGGAAAACTGAAAAAGAGGAATTTCTATTTAAAAATCCGGAATGTACTGGTTATGTAGTAGCCCTGTTTAGAAAGGTGAAATAAAGCAATAGTTATACCAGTTATTCTTTCCTGAATTTATTATTCCTATCTTTGCAGTCTGAAATTTTCCCATACAATCATAACCCAAAACTATGCCTTTTACATCCTTAGGATTATCGCCTGCATTATTAAAGGCCCTTGCTGATCAGAATTATACGCAACCTTATCCCATACAGACGGAAGTGATTCCAGCCATATTAAAGAAAAGGGATGTGTTGGGCATTGCAAAGACCGGTTCCGGCAAAACTGCCGGTTATGTATTGCCAATTTTAATGAATCTTCAGGGCAAAACGGTTCCCAAAAACCGCCATGTCAATGTGCTGGTAGTGGTTCCTACACGCGAGTTGGCCATGCAGGTGAGCGAAGTGTTTATTACTTTCGCTTCGGCTCTTCCCGATCGTGTTAAAACTTTAGCTGTTTTTGGTGGTGTTTCCATCAACCCGCAAATGATGGCGTTACAAAATGTCAATGTATTGGTCGCCACACCGGGAAGGTTGTTGGAACTGGTTGAATCGAAAGCTGTTCATTTATCCGATATTGAAACCCTGGTGCTGGACGAAGCCGACAAGATGTTGAATCTTGGATTCCGGGAAGAGATGAGTCTTATTTTCAAATTGCTGCCGAAAAAGCGTCAAAACCTTTTGTTTTCAGCGACTTTGAATGACGATGTGACCCGGATCAATCAGATTTTATTACAAAATCCGATTGTAATCAAGATTGATCAGAAAGTTGATACTTTCGATTTGATTTCGCAATTGGGTTATTTTGTTTCCGAAGAAAATAAAGGTCCGCTCTTGCGTTATCTGATTAAACACAACGATATGAAACAGGTGTTGGTTTTCGCGTCTTCGGTTTACAAGGCCGACAATATAGCCGACAAACTGCGAAAGAACGGCATCAAAGCCACAGCTATTCACAGTAAAAAAAGTCAGGGTGCCAGAACGGAAGCACTGAGTAAATTCAAATCGGGCGAGCTGCGTGTGTTGGTGGCAACCGATCTGATTTCGCGTGGTATTGATATTCAGTTTTTACCTTATGTCATCAATTATGAGCTGCCTCGTTCGCCCAAGGATTATATTCACCGTATCGGGAGGACCGGACGCGCAGAATCACCGGGTGAAGCCATTTCGCTGATTTCTCCCGAGGACAAGCAACATTTCAGGGTTATTCAGAAAAAAATGGGTAAATGGGTAACCATGATTGAAAGCGAAACAATCGATTTGCATGGATTTTAAGTAATTTACAATTCAATATTCACAGTTTTCTCATTTTCTCAAAATAAATAAATCATAAACCTATGTCACTACTCGCAAATTTAATTTGGCTGATCTTTGGCGGAATTATAATCGCTGTCGAATACATTATCTCCAGTTTGCTCTTGATGGTTACCATTGTCGGAATACCATTTGGTATACAGACCTTGAAACTGGCCGGATTAGCATTATGGCCATTCGGTCACGAAACACGCGTAAGGTCCAATGACAGTGGTTGTCTTTCCACCCTTATGAATATCATTTGGATTTGTATCGGTGGCATCTGGATTTCTCTGACCCATGTACTTTTCGGAATCTTGTTTACCATCACCATTATCGGTTTACCATTTGGTTTACAGCATTTTAAACTGGCAGGCCTGGCATTAACACCTTTTGGAAGGGAAATCATATAAATAATAAAAGCCTCACGAAAGTGAGGCTTTTATTATTTCAGTATTATAAATCAATTCTCTTTTTACCAACTCCTTCATCGATAATCACATTTTCGGGAGGCAACAATAAAACCCTGGGGTTGGCCAGAATTTTATTGAGTAAGCGCATGGACGAAGCGTAATAAAATCCGTCACAAATCCGTTCGTCGAGTACAAATTTCAACTGTATGCTTTTGTGTGATCTGATATCTCCATTGTTGTCAATGGTGTGACGTCTCGTTTTTTTTCCCATGGCACAAAACATACTGCAGGTTCCGAATTCATACAGATGATGGTAAATGGATTCTACGCCAATAGAACCGATATTAGTCAGGAAAATACTGGAATGCCAGGGACTTGCTTTATTTACAAACTTGGGCATAATACCCACTTTATCCATATGCAGGAGCATAAAGACGACAAAGCGTAAGGCCAGATCGGGTAAATATCCCAGTATTTTGGAAATTGTATCCGATGAGTTTTGCTGTCCCACCTGTTGATTGTTTTCCTGTTCAAGTCTGGTTTTTCTGACGATATCCTGCAAGGTATCGGATGGCATAAAGAATGGTTTTATCAGCGTTTCTTCACCTTCGTCAGATAGGGTGCGTTTTACGGCTATTGAAAAATTAACATGGTTGCGGGCGAAAATTTTATTCCAGATAACAAAACGGTTGAGATGAGGACGTTGTGAGATCAACCGCACCAGCGCAGCCATTATAACGTGCATAATCGATAAATCGGGGATGTCCTCTTTATGTTCTTTGATAAATGTTTCTATCTGGTCAATATCTATTTTTTCTTCAAAAAAGTTTTGCGCGTCCATACGGGTGCGGAGGAAATAAGGGATTACTGAAAAAACGGGATCAACATTCCTTACACGCCAGCCATCGTAACGGTCACCCATATTCCAGCGGTAATACTTCAATTTATTTAATTCGTTCATTATACAAGTATTTATGATTAATGCTGTCAAAGATACACTTTCTTTTCTGAAGCGTTCTATGACAGTCGGATTTTCGGGGCTACATTTGTACTTATAAAAGCTTTAACGGAAATTGTCATTATTTTTACACAAAAAAGCCTCCCGTAAAAGGGAGGCTTTTATTGTGCTGAATTTATGCTCTGAATCTTAAATGTCAATTCGTTTTCGTCCTACACCATCGTCCACAATTACTGTTTCGGGTGGAAGTAATAAAACTGAGGGATCATTTAGAATTTTATCTATCATCCGAATGGTAGTAGCATAGTAAAAACCGTCACAAATACGTTCGTCGAGTACGAATCTCAACAGGATCGTTTTAACCTGTTTTGTTTTACCATCTTTATCCAGTTCATATTTTCTGGTTTTTTTTCCCATGGCCGCAAACATACTGCAGGTCCCAAATTCGTATAAATGATGGTAAATGGATTCGATACCGATGGATCCGATATTCGTCAGAAAGATGCTTGTATGAAAGGGGCTGGCACGGAAGAAAAACTTGGGCATTATGCCTATCTTGTCTAATTTTTTTATAGATAAAACGACAGTTCGTAATAAAAAATCAGGAAGAAATCCCAATATTTTAGAAATAGAATCCGATGAGTTTTGTTGTCCGACTTGTTTATTGTTTTCCATTTCCAGATTGGTTTTTTGAACAATATCCTGTAAAGTGTCGGTAGGCAGAAAATAAGGTTTTATTACTGTTTCTTCGCCTGCGTCGGATAAGGAGCGTTTTACGGCTAAGGAAAAACTAACGTAATTGCGGGCAAAAATTTTATTCCAGACTACAAAGCGGTTTACATAAGGACGTTGAGAAATCAGACGTACCATAGAGGCCATAACCACATGCATAATCGATAAATCGGGAATTTCATTTTTGTGTTCTTTGATAAAAGTTTCAACCTTATCAATGGGTATTTTCACTTCAAAAAAAACTTCCGAATCTACCCGCGTATTAAGGATAAAGGGAACAACTGAAAAAAGAGGATCAACTTTTCGTACTCGCCATCCATCATACCGGTCCCCTAAATGCCAACGGAAATATTTCAATTTGTCATCTTTATGCATAAAAATATTGGTATTTGAATTTAAAAGGGGCAAAGGTACAGAAAAAAAATGAATTTGAAAATGCGTCAATTTGAAAATTTGAAAATATTGGAAGATATTATGGTCTAAATTTTATTAATGAACCTTTTATCAAATGCTTAAAAATATCCGGATATACTATAAATAGATAGTTGGGGTCACTTTTAATTTCATAGTATCGTTCTCCTCAATTTGTCCATTATCCATCATAAACCGGATTACCTGTAATACCTTTGGTTCTTTGTAAGGGATTTTCCTGACCAGTGCATTGACAGTCAATTCATCGAAGCCTAATACTTGCAACACGGCCAGGCGTATCGCTTCAAAATCATCGTTGGAAACTTCTGTTTCCCTTTTTTTCTGACAGATATCGCATTTACCGCAGGGTTTGGTGTCTTTCTCCCCAAAATAACTCAGGAGTATCTGACTGCGACAAATTTTTTCTTCTTTCGCATAATCCAATACACTTTTCACGCGTGCGATATAGCGATCGCGGCGATCGTCGTAAGCTTCTTTGCCCAGTACGACACGTTCGGTGGCTTCACGTTCGCGGATGAAAGTGAGAAAGGGTGTTTTTTTGCGTGGAATATATTGAATGATGTGTTCTTTGGCAAGTCCTACCAGTTGGTCGTATACCTGGTCTCGCGTCCATTCCAGTCGCTTGGCTATTGTTTCTTCACTGATGCCCGCCAGATCAGTAAACAAGCCGGTGTAGGAGCGGAGCAGGATATGTATCAGCCGGTCTTGTTCGGGTGTTTGTTTTGTTTTGTACAAATCATCTTTCTTAACGGTGAAAAGTACACGTGATGAACTGTCCTGTTCGTCAGTGAGTTCAATGTATCCGGCTTGTTGCAGAATTTTAAGGCAGTTATAAGAAATCAGGATAGGCAAATTAAACTTCGAACAAAAGTCTCCGATATCGAAAGCGAATACTTTATCCAGACCCGAACCAACACCCATTTCCAGGTAGTTTCCCAGTGCTTCGTACACTTTGATCACCATTTCTTTTCCGGGAAAAGTGTCCGATACCCGTTTCCGCATTTTCACCGCATCTCCATTATTATAAAGTAATACGGCATACGCTTTTTTCTCATCACGACCTGCACGACCTGCTTCCTGAAAATAGGCTTCCACCGAATCGGGCAAATCCATATGCACCACCGTGCGCACTTCGGCTTTGTCGATTCCCATCCCGAAAGCATTGGTGGAGACTATCACCCGCGTTTCGCCCGATTTCCACCGGCTTTGCTTTGCATCTTTCGTATCGTTTTTCAGTCCGGCATGAAAATTCTCAGCAGCAATACCGTTGGTATTTAAAAATTCAGCGATCTCTTTCGTCCTTTTTCGGTTACGGACATACACCACCGAAGTGCCGGGAACGCTTTTTAGTATCTTTAGCAGATTCTCATCCTTGTTTTCCACCGTGCGAACCACGTAAGCCAGGTTGGAACGGTGAAAACTCTTTTGGAAGAGATTGGGCTCACGGAAATGCAATTGTTTTTGAATATCTTCTACCACTTCGGGTGTTGCGGTAGCAGTTAATGCCAATACCGGAACATCAGGCAATAACTCACGGATATCGGCAATGCGCAGGTAGGAAGGACGGAAATCATAACCCCATTGTGAAATACAGTGCGACTCGTCCACGGCTATCATGCAAACGGTGGCCTGTTTTATTTTCTGCATGAAAACCGGCGTTGCCAACCTCTCGGGAGAGACATACAGAAATTTAAAGGCGCCATAAACCGAGTTGTCGAGTGTGAGCATAATATCATTCTGCGTCATTCCGGAATAAATGGCTGCAGCTGTAATTCCCCGTTTTTTCAGGTTTTCCACCTGATCTTTCATCAACGCAATTAAAGGAGTAACCACCACGCAAAGTCCTTCCATGGCCATGGTTGGTACCTGAAATGTCAAGGACTTTCCGCCACCGGTGGGCATCAAGCCAAGGGTGTCTTTTCCTGATGCGATGCTACGGATTATGTCACCCTGCAACGCCCGGAACTCATCGTAGCCCCAGTATTGCTTGAGTATGTCGAGGTATTTTTGCATGCTTTTTTAAACAACAATTGGTCACCTGAAAAATTTAATAAAAAAAACACAGAGATAAAAAACATTTCAGTTTTTTTATAACTGGATTCGAAAACAAAAATACGAATAAGATTTGGTTTTTGGTTGCAATCTTCGGATCTTACTTTTTAATGAAACCCTTAATTTAGATGAGAAAAGAGGCTGAATCAAAAAATAATTTTGAAACAGCCTCTTTATATTTATTATCCTAAAGATATTATAGAATCAACATTGCATCACCGTATACGCCAAATTTATACCCTTCTTTAATGGCAATTTCGTAAGTTTTCATAACCTGATCATAATCACCAAAAGCAGCAGTAAGCATAATCAGGGTAGAGTATGGTAGATGGAAATTAGTAATCAATGAATTGGCAACAGTAAAATCATAAGGTGGAAAAATAAATTTATTGGTCCAACCATCGTAAGGTTTAATTTTACCTTCGGTTCCGGCCACGGTTTCCAGGGCACGCATAACCGTTACACCTACCGCACAAATATTTCTGCCTTCATCGTGCGCTTTATTCACTATTTCGGCAGTATCGGCAGTAACCGACATTTGTTCGGAGTCCATTTTGTGTTTGGTAAGGTCCTCCACATCAATTTCGCGGAAATTTCCCAAACTCATATGCGAAGTAATAAAAGCTGACTCTATGCCTTTTATTTCCATGCGTTTCAGTAATTCACGGCTGAAGTGCATACCTGCTGCAGGTGCCGAAACGGCTCCTTCGTTTTTTGCGAAAATTGTCTGGAAACGTTCTGCATCTTCGGGTTCAACAGGACGTGTGATATTACGGGGCAGTGGCGTTTCACCCAGAGAGTAAAGACCCTTTTTAAATTCTTCGTGTGTTCCGTCGAATAAGAAACGCAAAGTCCGTCCACGTGAAGTGGTATTATCAATCACCTCGGCCACGATAGAATCGTCTTCTCCGAAGTAAAGTTTATTGCCGATACGGATTTTACGTGCAGGCTCCACAAGCACATCCCACAAGCGCATTTCGTGGTTCAATTCACGAAGCAGAAATACCTCGATCTGTGCTCCTGTTTTTTCTTTATTACCATACAAGCGGGCGGGAAAAACCTTTGTGTCGTTAAATACGAACAAATCTTCTTCGTTGAAGTAATCAAGCACATCTTTAAATACTCGGTGTTCGATTTCTCCGGTTTTACGATGTAACACCAACAAACGTGATTCATCACGATGGTTTGCCGGGTGCTGAGCAATAAGCTCATCAGGTAACTTAAATTTAAACTTAGATAACTTCATAATCCTTTTTTTTTAACAGCCTACTACATCCCCCGAGAGGGATCATACTTTTCCACAAAATAGCGGAGGTTAGGTGAGACTTATAGTTGTTTTTAATATTTCTTCTTCAATGTGTAAAACCAGCTCATCAATCTGCCAGCAATCTTCAAGACGTACTTCACCAATACGTGTACGTTCCAATGCTATCAAATGTGCACCGCTTCCCAAAGCTAAACCAATGTCGCGTGCCAAAGCCCTGATATAAGTTCCTTTGCTACAGACAACGCGGATCTTAAGAACAGGAAGCGTAAAATCCAAAACCTCGATCTCATCTATAACCAACAACTTTGGTTTTAGTTCAACTTCCTTACCTTCACGTGCATAATCGTAAGCGCGTTTACCATCCACTTTCACTGCAGAATAAGCAGGGGGTACCTGCCAGATTTCTCCCAGAAAACGTGGAATCACATCATCAACCAATTGCCGGGTAATATGACCGGTAGGGAAAGTGGCATCCACTTCTAGTTCTAAGTCGAAAGATGGTGTGGTAGTTCCCAGTTTCAGGGTCGCAATATATTCTTTTGTCTGATACTGATATTTATCGATAAGTTTTGTCGATTTGCCGGTGCAGATTATCATAACTCCGGAAGCCAGTGGATCAAGCGTGCCTGCATGACCTACCTTCAACTTTTTTATTTTCAGGGTTTTTTGCAGCTTCCACCGCACTTTACTCACCAGATTGAACGAAGTCCAATCCAATGGCTTCTTTACATATAAAACTTCTCCAGCTACAAAATCCATTTTGTTTTTTATTTAAGACGCACGCTATGCATCCCGTCTATACTCATTTTGTTTTCGAAAATAACAATCCTGTTTCAGTTCTGAAAATTTGGATTTATGTGGCAGGCGTATTAGATGACACTTAAATCAACTCCCAGATACAACAATACCAAAATAATAACACCTACTAAAATACGGTAATAGCCAAATGCTTTGAAGCCATATTTGGTGAGGAAACCGATGAATAATTTGATAGCAGCCATGGCAACCAAAAATGCCACCACATTCCCAATCAATAAAGTCAATAAATTATCTGTCAACATGGAAACACCAGCCGGATCGGTAATTAATTTAAGTAATTTATAACCGGATGCTGCTGCCATCGTTGGTACTGCCAGGAAAAATGAAAACTCTGCCGCATTTTTTCGGGATAATTTTGTGGTCATTCCACCTACAATAGTTGCCATTGAACGCGAGACACCCGGAATCATAGCAATACACTGAAAAAAACCAATTTTCAAAGCCCGTTTCCAGTCCATGGTTTGATCTTCATCCGGTTGATTGAACCATTTATCCACGAATAGCATAAAAACACCACCAATAACAAGCATTACAGCTACAACCAGAACATTTTCAAGCAGACTGTCAATTTTATCGCTGAATAAAAATCCCAGTACCAAAGCCGGTAAAACGGCAATCATTAATTTCCAGTAAAAATCAAAAGTCTGAAAAAAGCGTTTCCAATACAAAACAACCACCGATAAGATCGCTCCAAACTGAATATTAATGGTAAAGGCTTTCACAAATTCAGTGCTTTCCATCCCCAACAGCTTCTGAACTATAATCATGTGTCCGGTTGAAGATACCGGCAAAAACTCAGTTAATCCCTCTACAATGGCAATAATAATCGTTTGTATAATACTCATTCTTTCAATTAAAAATTCGGTACATAATGTATAAAAATAACTCAATCAAGAACCAAGAATCAAGAACCAAGAATCAAGAACCAAGACAAAAGAACCGGGAAATAGTCGGTAGTTTATAGTTGGTTGTAGTGAGTCAGGAATCAAGAAAAAAACGTAAGCAATGAAAAAATGAAAGAATGGAAGAATGAAAAAAAAAGGAGGTGCAAATACTTAACCTTTCAAACCCTTCAAACGTTTAACGCGGAACGCTGAACCTTTCAAACCTTTCAAACTCCTCTAACGCGGAACACGAAACTATTCAATCCCCAATCAACTAATTAGCTAATCAACTATTTAGCCTTTGGTTTGTATAAAATGGCAAAAATGATAAAAATAAAGCCTAAAAACGATACTACAGGTGCAACAGTGATCCGGCGTGTACTAAAAATGTCGGGATTAAACTCTGTGCCTGTTGTAGAACCTGTCATTAAAACGAAGCCTAAGACAATAATTGCAAATCCTACGGCAATCAATATCAGATTGATTTTGCCCAAAGTGAAACGTGTGTTGTTTTCCATAAGAAAATTGATTTACTCAGATTAAGAAAATTGATTTATGCAGATTAAGACAGATACAAGTATCAATATCTTAGAATTATAGTTTTTGTCTATTCGACTTTCCCTTTAATGTAAGTAGGGAACATTAAATAAAATACATGTCATTTGTATTCATCCGCAAATATCTCCCTACAGCAAAATAAGAGGAAATGGCTGTGAGTAGTACACCCAGCAGAATTACGATTGAGCATACTATCGTTGCAGTCATGGGTTGTATCATCGTCGTTATCATTCCAAATTCGTATTGTACCAGATAAACAACCAGAATTAATAAAACGATTGAAATCAACGATGCCAGTAAACCATTAAGCATGCTGCTAATGATATAGGGTTTGCGAATAAACCAATGGGTAGCGCCGACCAGTTTCATGGTATTTATCAGAAAACGGTTTGAATAAAGTGAAAGGCGTATCGTATTGTTTATCAGTGCTACCGAAACAAAAAGTAAAATGGCTGCCAATCCCAATAAGATAAAACTCATTTTTTTGACATTCTCATTAACCAGGCTCACCATATCTTTCTGATAAACCACACTTTTGACTTTATCAAACTGCTTTAGCCTCGTTTCAATTTTATTTACACTGTCATTGTTTGCATAGGCTGCATTCAGTTTCACTTCAATGGATGCCATCAGTGGATTGTATCCTAGAAATTCCTCCGGATTTTCACCCAAACTGGCAATATGATCTTTTAGTGCATCTTCTTTGGAAATATATTCCACCGATTTGGCGTAAGGTGCTCCTAATAAATAATTTTGTAAATGTTCCTGGTTTTGTTTTCCAATATTATTGTCGAGAATTATTGATAAATTTATATTTTCCTTTACATAGGTGCTTATATCCCGTGCTACAAAAAGCAGTAAACATACCAGACCTACCAGAAACAACACGAGAGACATACTGATGGTAGATGTCAGGTGTATATTCCAAAAACCTGGTTTGTGTACTCTCATTTTTTTATTTGACATATTTATTCTGAGTTATTCGTTTTTTTTATTCAAGCGTTTACAGCTTTTGTTTTGGTTTTTTTCCAGTTCCAAAACAAGAAACCGATAATGGAGATGATTAATAATAAAGAAGATATGAGCGCGAGAGTATTTCCTACGCTGTATGATTTTGGTTCGAACCGGAATTCAATTTCGTACGATCCTGCTTTTAACGGCATTGCCCGTAATAAATAATTAGCCCGGACATAAGGCGTTTTAGCTCCTTTAATATAGGCATTCCAACCATCTTTGTAATAAATTTCGGAGAATACAGCAACCTGATCAGTCGTAGAACTGTAATTATAAACCAACCGATTGGGCTGATAACTTGCTAAAGAGATACGGGCAGTACTGTCGGGCGTTAGTCTGGTTGGCAGTTGCGAAGCAAAGGATTTATCCACAACCATTTCCGCTTTCGTATTGATTTCACCGACTAACTTCATTTCTTCGTTGGCATCTGCAGCCTCACGGATGTTCCGGATAAACCATGCATTACCGTTTGCATGAGGATTCAGAAGTGGTGCTGCTTCTTTGTTGTAAATCAGATACTTCATGTTCAGCATGTTCAGTACACCCAGGGAGTCCAGGGTATTATTTATAAGGTCAGGCGTTGTGGCACGACCAAAAGCTGCGAACAATTGTCCCAGTTCAGGCTCTAATTGCATGTTGATTAATTCCTGGTAACGACGCATTTTAGCAGCATGGTAACCACCAATATTCTTGTGAAAATATGAAGGTTTTGCATCGCTGAATACATTTACAGTAGCATCCATTACCCGGTATTGCGACTTGTCCTGCAAAATGATATTGTCGGCATTGCCTGGTTTAATCAGGTTTTCAAGTTTGCGTTTGCGTTGAAAATTATTATCATTTAAATAGCGTTTTGCAACAGGTGCCAAGTCCGCCAACATCAAAACCGCAAAAAATACATATGCAACATTCTTTTTCAATAAATTTTTGGCATATAACCAGATTAAACCGGCAGTCATTATTACAAATACAAACGACCGAAAGGCATCCGACTGTAACATATCAGCACGGTCGAGTGGTAAAGTTCCTTTTAAGAACTCATAATCACCCTGGAACTGAGCATCTCCGGGAGCAATAAAGTTTCCAGCCAATGAAGGTATAGCCGCAAATATCAACGCAATTCCACCGGTAATACCGGCACTGATAGCAACTGAACGTATCAGTTTCTGTTTGTCAGTCTTTTCATTGAATACTTCTTTCAAAGCCAGGATGGCCATCAACGTCATGCCGAAACCAGTCGCAACCAAAGTCATGGAAACCGTACGGAACTTATTGTAAAGTGGTATATAATCAATGAAAATATCGGTGAGCCACATGAAATTCTTACCCCACGAAAGCATCAAAGTCAGTGCTATCATAGGCAGTAACCACCATTTTGTACGTTTGTCTAACAGGAAAAAACCTAAAACAAACAAAAAGCAAACGATAGCGCCAATATAAACCGGACCAGAAGTACCGGGTTGTGTTCCCCAATAAAGCGGTAATTGCATTTCCTTCAGCATGCTGTCAACATTTGGTACACCCAGACTTGTCAGTTTTTTCCCTGTTTCACTATCTGAATCCAAAGTACCGGCACTTGCACCACCTTTGAAATTAGGAATAAGCAAGGTCATAGTCTCGTCAACACCATAACTCCATTGAGTGATATAGTCTTTATTCAGACCGTGTTGCGAATTCTGAGTATCCATGGTGAGTCCGTTGGATTCACCACGCATGGTGTATTTGGTGTACTCATTCGTCGTCAGCAAGGAGGTAGCGTTCATCCCTAAAGCAACCGCCGCAGCTGCTAACAGCATTCCGGCCGTTTTGAAAAATGAAAGAATTTCTTTGTTTTTAATGCTGTAAATGAATTCCACCACAGCCAGAAATAAGAGGATTATCAGTGTGTAATATAAAATCTGCACATGATTGGAGCGAATAGCCAGACTCAAAAAAATTGCAGTAAGTAAACTGCCAAGCACTGGCTTCCAGCGCAACGCCATAAATACGCTGCCAATAAGTGGTGCCATATAGGCTATAGTAATGGCTTTGGTATTGTGCCCGGCCACTATAATAATAAAATTGTATGATGCAAACGCGAATGCAATTGCACCCACAATAGCCAGCCAAGGATTTACTTTGAAAGTTAACAGTAATATATAAAACCCTATGAGATAAAGCATTAAATTGAATATTGGACCGGGAAATACTGAAAGGACTTTGTCCAGATATTTCATGACATTATAAGGCTGTATCATCGAAATTTGATAGGTCGGCATTCCCCCAAATAACGAGTTAGTCCACATGGTGGGTTCGTCGTGTGTAGCATTGAAATCAAGAGTTTCCTTGGCATCACACATCCAACTTTCGGTATCGTGACCCATAAGTTGTTTTCCTTCTAAAACAGGAGTGAAATACACTAACGAAATGCCTATAAAAAGCAGGATAGCAGCAATGTGCGGGGTGAATTTGGCAAGAACAGTTTTATTCATATTTGTACAAGTCAATTTGCTGAAAGCAGTTTTTGGGAAAAGTCGTACAAAAGTACATCATTTTTTCACAATTGCTATCGGTGGAGCGGTTAAATAATGTTGAAAATGTAATGTGTTGATCAGATAATTTGTTTATTCGGGGAATAAAAAAATAAAAATCAGGTTTATGTTCAACTTCAAATAAAGTGAGAAAGAAGATAATTGATTTTATAATAATTTTAAAAAATATGCTTAATGCTATAATAAACAAGATAGTATATTTTGAAATGAGAAGCATGTTAATCGAATCACAGACCAAAACCGAAATGCAAAATACGTTACGGAAAACTTTCAAACAACAAACCTTTCGTACTCTTCAAACTTATATCTTGTTTACTTTTCAAAATTACAGTACTTTTGTCGAACAAAAAGACGAAAAAACAGTTTTTTAAGCATGGACAAACAAGAACTACAGGATATACGGGCTGACTTTCCCATTTTATCCGAAAAAATATATAATAAAGATCTGATTTATTTCGACAACGGTGCCACTACGCAAAAGCCCCGCTGTGTGGTAGAGAAAATTGAACAAGGCTATTATCATTTAAACGCGAATATCCACCGCGGTGTACATTATTTGAGTCAAAAAGCCACCGAGGCTCATGAAGCATCCCGAAGTACAGTGGCCGAGTTTCTGCATGCCACCAAACGTGAGGAAATAATATTCACGCGTGGAACTACCGAAGCCATAAATCTTGTTGCCACTTCTTTTGGGGAGGCATTTTGTAAAGCTGGCGACGAAATCATTGTTTCCGTCATGGAGCATCATTCCAATATTGTGCCCTGGCAAATGTTGTGTGAACGAAAAGATCTGAAACTTCGCGTTATTCCAATGAACGAACGTGGGGAACTGGATATGAAAGCCTATGCCGGATTACTCAACGACCGTACCCGGTTAATTTCAATTGCCCATGTTTCCAATGTATTGGGAACGGTGAATCCGGTTGCTGAAATAATTAAAATTGCCCACGAAAAAAATATTCCGGTTTTGGTTGATGGTGCGCAAGCCGTGCCACATATCCCCGTTAATGTAGTGGAACTTGATGCCGATTTTTATGTATTCTCAGGACATAAAATTTATGGTCCTACGGGAATTGGAGTTCTATACGGTAAAGAAAACTGGTTAAATCAAATACCTCCTTACCAGGGTGGTGGAGAAATGATTTCGACAGTAACTTTCGAAAAAACAACTTACAATGAACTGCCTTTCAAATTCGAGGCAGGAACACCCGATTATATCGGTTCTACCGCATTGGCGGAGGCTTTGCGATATGTACAAAATATAGGGTTGGAAAAAATAGCAGCCCACGAACACGAGTTGTTGACATACGGTACCGAAAGATTAATGGAAATCGAAGGCATGCGAATCATTGGTACCGCCCGTGAAAAAAGCGCTGTAATTTCATTTCTGGTTGGGAATATTCATCCTTACGATATTGGTATGTTGCTCGATAAATTAGGCATCGCGGTACGAACGGGTCATCACTGTGCGCAACCGCTGATCGATTCACTGGGAATTCCGGGGACAGTACGGGCTTCGTTTGCATTTTACAATACCAAAGAAGAAATTGACGCATTTATTACAGCTCTGAAAAGAGTGGTGGGAATGCTTAGTTAATGTGTCAATTTGAAAATGTGTCAATTTGAAAATGAAAGAATGAAAGAATGGAAGAATGGAAGAATGGAAGAATGAAAACAATATTCTAACAACTTACTACCAACTACTTACTACTAACTATAAACTATAATATGACAATCAACGAATTACAAGACAATATTATTGATGAATTCAGCCAGTTTGATGATTGGATGGATAAATACTCCCTGCTTATTGACCTGGGGAATTCACTCGAACCATTGGAAGATCAGCATAAAACACCTCAAAATATTATCGAAGGTTGTCAGAGTCGTGTGTGGTTAAACGCCGAAATGAAGGACGGTTTAATCATGTATAAAGGCGAAAGTGATGCGGTGTTGGTAAAAGGAATTGTATCACTGTTGATACAAGTGCTTACCGCCCATACACCTGATGAAATTATCAATACAGATCTTTATTTTATCGAAAAAATAGGTTTGCGCGAACATCTTTCTCCAACCCGTTCCAATGGTTTACTGGCCATGATTAAACAAATGAAATTATACGCGCTGGCGTTTAAGGCGAAAACCAGGTAGTTTGAATAGTTTCGCGTTTCGGGTAGATGTTTGAAAGGTTTGAAAGGTTTGAAAGGTTTGAAAGGTTTGAAAGGTTTGAAAGGTTCCGGGTAATGAATTCCGCGATTGGTTTGAATGAAATAGTGTATGTCTAATATTCCGGTTTCGATTTTCAGATTATCTGGTAAAAACTAATTTGTTTTCACCTGAAAGTCTTTCGCTAAACCAGTATCCTTCAGCGCTAAAGCCTTTGAGATCTTCGAGGTTTTCAATGCGGTTTTCAATCACGTGACGAGCCATCAGGCCACGCGCTTTTTTTGTGTACATCACCACCGGTTTATATTCCTCATTTTTATTTTGCAGAAATTCAAAATCAATCACAGAAGCTTGCAGTGTTTTCAGGTTGATGGATTTAAAATATTCTCCCGAAGCCAGATTCAGTAAAACTTTGGGCTTACCCGATGTTTTTAGGGCTTTGTTGAGCGATTGTGTAAGCTGCTCACCCCAAAATGTATAAAGGTCCCTGGTTTCTCCGACTTGTAACTTTGTACTGATTTCCAACCGGTAGGGCTGTATCAGATCCAGCGGACGCAGTAAACCGTATAAACCCGAAAGGATGCGGAGATGTGTTTGTAAATAGTTGAAATCATCTGCCGAAAAACTTTTCGCATCCAATCCATGAAAAACTTCACCATTAAAAACCATCACTGCCTGTTTTGCATTTTTTGGTGTAAAAGGCTTATGCCAGTTGAAATACCGGTCGGCATTCAATTGTGCTAGATTGGCATTGATGCTTAATAACTTCGATAACTCAAAAGCTGATAATTGTCTGATTTCGTGCACAAGGCTTTCTGCCTCTTTCAGAAATTCAGGTTGTGTAAATTCAGTCACTATCTGCTGAGACGTGAAATCCTGTATTTTGGCGGGAGAGAGGAGTAGTATCATGTTTTATTGTTGAATTTATAATCCTGAACATTCCCCGTATCAAAGAATTCAGGATGCTTCCAAATGATTGAGCTGCAAAAATACTCATTTATTGTCAGAAATTAAATTAGATATTTATTTCCGATATTGTATTAAAAACAAACGGACCTGCCAGATATCGGCAAATCCGTTTATATTCAGTGAAATATTTTTTTTAATAATTAGAATCCTGTAGGTGCTTTAAATTCTTTTCTCCATTTTCCTCCACCCAGATAAAATCCGATGGACATGTTAACGTAACTGTTTCCGGTTGTTCCAATGATTGTGTTATTTACATCAACATAAGAGGAAGCTGGAATAATATAGTATTCCAATGCCATTCTAAAGTGAACAGCTTCGAAGCCGGTTCGGAGTAAACCTCCTAATTTTCTTTCAATTAATATGTTGGATGGAGTATTTACAGTTGTATTGGTTGCGGCAGTGTATCTAAAATTACCAATACTATAAGAACCAAATCCTCCCCCTAGGAAAGGTGCAAAATTGCTGTTTGGTCTATTGAAATAATAATCACCGGTTAATAAAGAGAATGAAATTCCGCTCGCAGTTACTGTTGAACTGGTTCCATTTAATTCCATGTCTTTTGCTAAAGCTGCCAATCCAAATTTAACACCTAGATTCATATTGTCCATTATGTTATACCGGATGTCTAAATCACCGATGAAACCCAAGCCCGCGTTGGGTAATCCTAATCCGGCATCAAGTCCGACTCTGATTTTTCCTTGTTCCTGAGCATTCAGGTTCACAGTAAAAGCCAGTATTAACAATCCAAAAATTATTTTTCTCATTATTTTTTTTAATTTTTATTGGTTAATAATTCAGGGTTCAAAGATAAATATAAAATTTTAAATAGATGACAAATATTTTGATTTTGTCTCTGTAAGAGATAAAAGAGTTGTATTTTATTGAACCCATGTAGAACGATACAAAAAAAGACGGACTCACCAATGCTGGCAAGTCCGTTTTAATATTCCCATTCACAAGGAGCGGGGTAGGGTGAAGTCTTATTTTTCTTGTTCCAACAACAACGTTATGGTTGGCTGGTCACAAACTTCAGTGGGGCCATAATACTGTATTGGACCCGGATAGATATAGCTGGATCTTTCATCAGCCCAGTGTTCGCGGTATTTTTTAAAGTATTTGAAAGGTGCTCCATTCAGAAGAACCAGCGCTTTTTGAATAACCGGTTTCATTTTTCCGTGACGATGTTCCATATTCATCATCATGGTAATAGGCACACCACCTGCAATCCATTCTTCAGCCGGTGCTGTCAGATTGCGTACTGATGCCATATAGCCGGTTTTTCCTTCAGTAATTAATACCGAAGCTGTATATCCAAGTGAATAGGTGTAATCGGCATCGAAATTTGAAGGAATAGCACAACGTCCTTCATATCCGAAGAAGTGATTGATGGCTGAGAATTTTCCTTTGTATTTTCCTTCTGCTTTGAATTGAGCCAGGCGTTTGGCCACCATCTCTATCAACAGTTTTTCTGTTTCAATGAGTGATACCTGTACGTTTCCGTGTGGATCGCGGTCGAGCGTCAGTTGTTTGGCAATACCTTTAGGCAAACTGCGATATACATCTGAGCTTTCTTTCGACAACATACCTTTTACATATTGACGTTTCTCATCATCGGTATTCAGCGCGTTGAAATCTTCGCTTTCGGTTAATAAGTCATTCAGTTCGGTAATCAAGGTTTTCATGGCCGGAATAAACTCTATTAATCCTTCAGGAATTAAAATCGTACCAAAGTTGAGTCCGTGGTTGGCGCGGTTCATAATTACTTTTACAATGTCATCAACCACATCTTTCAAAGTAAGGTTTCTTGCTTCCACTTCTTCGGACACGATACAAATATTTGGTTGGCTTTGCAACGCACATTCAAGCGTTATATGTGAAGCTGAACGACCCATCAAACGGATAAAGTGCCAGTATTTTTTTGCAGAGTTGGCATCACGTTGAATATTTCCAATCAATTCTGAATACACTTTACATGCAGTATCAAATCCGAAAGAGGTTTCAATCATTTCGTTTTTCAGGTCACCATCAATGGTCTTCGGACAACCGATAACCTGAATGCCTGTTTCTTTTTGAGAAAAATATTCGGCCAATACACAGGCATTGGTATTCGAATCATCACCACCAATGATTACAATAGCGTTAATGCCGAGAGTTTTGCAAATTTCAGCACCTTTTATGTATTGCCATTCTTCTTCCAGTTTGGTGCGGCCGGAACCGATAATGTCGAAACCACCGGTATTCCGGTAATCGTCAACTATGTCTAAGGTAAGTTCCATGTACTCATGATCTACCAATCCGCTTGGACCGCCCAAAAAACCGTATAATTTATTATCCGGATTCAGGTTTTTCAATCCGTCGAATAATCCGGCAATAACATTATGTCCGCCCGGAGCTTGTCCACCTGAAAGTATTACTCCTACATTAACGGCAGGATACACTTTTTTATCACCGGCTTCGATAGTTAATAACGGCATTCCATAGGTGTTTGGAAACAAACTCTTGATGTCGCTTTGATCGGCAACCGATTTAGTGGCGGCACCTTCTTTAATCACTACATTTCCTTTCAGTGCTGCGGGTAGCTTGGGTTGATAGCTTGCGCGGGCAATTTGTAAAGGACTTTTGGTCATTGATTTCATAAAAATATAATAGTTTGAAGTTATATTACAACTTTTAGTTCTGATTCGAGTGCAAATTTACTCCTTTTTTTTGGAAACTACAATTGAATTGTTGAATTATTGAGTCGTTCAAGGGTGTTCTTTTCCATATAAATGCAGGAAATTAATGGATATTACAGTATGTTACCAACGAGTCTGGAAAAACAGAAACAGAAAGAATGTGACAGGACAGAACCGCTGATTATCTCAAAAAAAGACAGTCAATTAACCAAAAAAACTCAATTGTAGAAATTTTGTCACACCATATTTAAAGTTCGAATGTTCAAAACTCAAACCAAAATTGTAAGATATTATAATAATCTCAACGTTCTTTTGGGAAATAATTTTTATAGAAGAAAAGTAAAATAACTAGTGTTATCTTTGCAGCAATATTTTTCAGATTAAATTTAAACTATTATTATGAAACGAATCGGTGATAGAATTAATACAAAAAGAAAACAACTGAACCTGCAACTAAATGATTTGGCAAAAAAGGTAGGCATAAGTCCGAGTGCTCTTTCACAAATTGAAAAAGCCAAAGCTTTTCCATCTATAATTACCCTAAAATCAATTGCCGAAAATTTACACACAACAGTAGGTGAGTTGATTGGTGAAAATGAAACTCTAAGCAAAAATCCTGTGGTAAAAAAAGACGAAATGAAATTCGTGGAAAAAAATGTTACAGGCACTGAAATATATTTGCTTGCGAACCATGATCTCAACAAACAAATGGACACTTATTTCGTGCGATTAATTCAAAAATCTGATTTATTAGATTTATTTACAGCTAATTCCGGCCAGATTTTTTGTTATATTGTAACAGGTGAAATCTCATTTTGCTTAGAAAATAAAAACTATTTGTTACAAGTTGGCGATAGTATTTATTTTAATTCAAAAGCACCTTACACAGCCATAAATAATTCTGAAAGTATTTGTGAATTAGTGTGGATTATTTCTGTTTAAGGTTTTTTTCAATAATAAAATAAACTATTTTTCTGTAAGAAATAAAAACTCTTTAGAGAATTATTTTTTTTAATAATATATATATTACTGATATTCTTTCAAATACACTTTTTACTTTCTACTCATATATTAATTACCCTTCTGAATTCGTCTGATTAATGAAGCAGTACTTCATTAATTAAGAAATAATTTACTATCTTTGTCGCTTAATAGGATATTAAACGACAAGTATTGAAACAACGAGCAATTTTTTTAGATAGAGATGGTACGATAATAAAAGACGTAGGCTATCTCAAAAATCCACAAGATGTAGAATTCTTTCCCGAGACTTTTACCAATCTACTTAAATTGCAAGAAAGGTTTCTACTATTCATTATTACCAATCAATCCGGTATATCAAAAGGAATTACTTCTGCAAATGAAGTAAAGCTAGTTAATAATTATCTTGTCGACGTACTAAAATCGAAAGGGATAATTATTTCTCATGTTTACTGTTGTCCACACTCAAGCGATGAAAATTGCATTTGCAAGAAGCCAAAACCTTATTTCATAAACCTGGCAGCCGGATTGTATAATTTAAATTTAAGAGATTCATATATAATTGGCGATCATCCATCTGATGTGGAATGTGGTTTAAATGCAGGTATTACGCCAATTTATGTGCTCACAGGCCATGGTGAAAAACACAAAAATGAGTTGAATTCTGATTGTATAATAACCGAAAATATAATTGAAGCATCAAAATACATATTAGATACTTGCAACAAAAAAAATAATTAATTATTTTTTTTCATTCGCAGTGAATGTGTACTTGAAGAATTTTCGATTATGAAGAGTCAACAATAAATTATATATAATTAAAAAAACAAGCAAAATGAAAGATTTCTTTAAGGTATTGGAAAAGAAGAAAATTGCATTGCCAGACAATGTGTATGTTTTGTTAAACAGCTGTAAGAAATATACCGTATATGATTCGGTAGAGCAATTAGCCGAAGCTGCAGTAGGTGGAGCCGGCGAAATAAGTTATGAGGTTAAATATGATATTCCCGGAAAAGGAGAGTATGTCGAGGCATTCGTTCACAAGGTAACCAATGGCGTATCTGCAAATTACACAGATGCTTATATGCGCCGTCGTGACCCGGATACTATGGCAATTGCAGATAATTTGCCGAGCGACAAAATACGTTTCAAAGATAAATTTGGATATGAATTTGATTTGCTAAAAACAGAGACATTTCAATGGTTGAAAGAGCAGGAACTGGCAGTTTTTTTCTACTTTGCCGGAAATAATGGAATTGGTGTTGGTGGAATTGCAATTGCGCCTGCAAATGCCGGATTTTTTGCAATGGGTTTGGCTATGTTACAGCGGATTATTCCTGTTGTAGAATTAACCGATGAATTTAGTATTGATTCCGTTATTTATGTTGCTCCCACTTTTCGTCATACACATTTTGATGGCAAACAAGTGGTGGTGCATAACCGAACCGATAATTGTCACGAAATATATTCCTATAACCTTTATCCAGGTCCAAGTGCCAAGAAGGGATTATATGGTGCATTATTGACAAAAGGCGAAAAAGAAGGTTGGATAACAGCTCATTGCTCTACCGTACAGGTAGTTAGCCCCTATGACAATCTGACTACTTTTATGCACGAAGGTGCAAGTGGTGGAGGTAAAAGTGAAATGTTGCAACACATTATACGTGAGCTAAATGGTCAGGTTATGATTGGTGAAAATATTATATCCGGCGAAAAACGTTTGATTAATTTATCTCTATTCTGCTCATTTAATCCGGTGACTGATGATATGGCATTGTGTGCAAAGTCAATTCAAAAGGACAATGGTAAAATTACGGTTTTGGATGCTGAAAATGCATGGTTTATCCGTGTGGATAATATAAAAGAGTATGGAGATGATCCTGCCCTTGAAAAGTTGACAATTAAACCTAAAACACCATTGTTATTTCTGAATATTAAATCAAATCCAAATTGCACAGCATTGATATGGGATCACACCGAAGATGAACCTGGCAAGAAATGTCCAAATCCAAGGGTAATTGTTCCACGAAATATTGTACCATCGGTAATTAACAAATCTGTTACAGTTGATGTCAGGAGTTTTGGTGTGCGCACTCCTCCATCGTCAATGGAAAATCCAAACTATGGTATATTTGGACTATTCCATATTTTACCTCCAGCCTTAGCCTGGTTGTGGAGATTAGTTTCGCCACGCGGTCATGCAAATCCAAGTATTATTGGTGGCGACGGAATGGCTTCAGAAGGTGTTGGCTCATACTGGCCTTTTGCAACAGGCAAAATGGTTACACACGCAAATCTACTGTTGGAACAAATTGTACTAACTCCACGTATGAGATATACGTTGGTGCCAAATCAATATATTGGTGTCTGGAAAGTTGGATTTAAACCTCAATTACTTATGCGTGAATATCTTGCTCGCCGGGGAAATGCACAATTACGAGCCGACCAATATCAGCCTGCCAGATGTCCATTATTGGGGTATGAATTGAATTATCTGACCATTGAAGGGGCGAAAATTCCTTCCAGATTTCTTCAAGTACACCGTCAACCAGAAGTAGGTGTGACAGGATATGATGCCGGAGCTGAAATATTGACTGAATTTTTCAAGAAAGAATTAGAACAATTCTTAACCCCCGAGTTAAATCCACTGGGACGAAAAATTATTGAAGCATGCTTGGCAAATGCTTCTGTAGAAGAATACAATGATATTATTCCAATGAATTATCAGTATTCTTTTTTGACAACGAAAGAACAATAAGTCTGGAACAGTTAAATTAAAATTTGCTGGTTTAGTTTTTTGATTTTTAAAATAGTCTCTATTATTACAATCACTTCGATTATTTACTGCTGATATTGAAATAATGATAAGATTTTATCTAAGTTTGCCAACAATTATTTCTCTATCAGCAGTTTTTTTATCGCTATAAAACTATAAATAATAATGAATAAAGTAGTAATTATAATGGGTTCAAAAGCCGACTTGGAATGGTCGCAGAAAATTGCCTTAGCATTGAAAAGCTTTGACTTACAGGTAAGAATGTATGTAGCTTCTGCTCATAAAATTCCGATTAAATGCTTAGAAATAATTAAATCCCACGAAGCAGAAAATCCTGTTTTTATTACCGTTGCCGGAAGAAGTAATGCATTGAGCGGTTTTTCTGATGCTCAAACGCACTGTCCGGTAATTGCTTGTCCTCCTTATAGTGATGCTTTTGCAGGTAATGATCTTTTTTCAAGTTTGAGAATGCCTTCGGGTGTTGCGCCTTTGGTTGTACTTGAGCCTCAAAATGCAGCACTTGCTGCAGCAAAAATCATTGCTTTAAGTAATGAAAACGTTAGAAGCAAAGTCCTTGAATTTCAGGAAGCTCAAAGGAAAAAGCTTTTAGAAGATAACGAAACAGTATCAGCTTTGTAAATTCATGATAGACACCGGAACTGATATAGAGTTCGCTGCTAAATGTATAGCCGAAGGCAATTTGGTTGCATTTCCTACCGAAACTGTTTATGGATTGGGCGCAGATGCATTCAATCCGTATGCTGTTGCGCGTATTTTTGAAGTGAAACAACGCCCGACATTTGATCCTTTGATTGTGCATATTTCAGAAATGAATCAGATTAATGATTTGTACGATAGTGATATAAGCGATATCGTTTATGCATTGGCTCAAGCTTTTTGGCCGGGTCCGCTCACGATTGTACACCTTAAATCAGCACGTGTGCCTGATATTGTCACTGCAGGATTAAACACTGTTGCAGTTCGAATGCCATCCCATCCTATTGCGTTGGAATTAATCCGATTGTCAGGTACAGCTATTGCAGCTCCAAGTGCCAATCGCTTTGGACAGCTCAGTCCAACTCGTTCGGAACATGTGCAAAAGCAACTGACCGATGTAGCATATTTATTGGAGAATGAATACGAAATGGTTGGCGTTGAATCTACTGTTGTTTCTATTCAGAATGGAAAGTGTATATTATTACGTCCGGGAGCCATCTCATTGACAGATATAAATAAAGTTGTTCCCTGTACTGTCTTCAACAAAGACAGTTCGCTGGATAAACTTCACGCACCCGGATTATTGAAAAGTCATTATTCGCCAAATAAACCATTGTATATCCTTGCGGAAGATATAAATAATCTGCCTCTTAACTCGGGACTTATTTTGCATAAAAAACTAACAACTATTACAAATGCAAATCGTATCATATCTACTTCAGAAACGCAAAATTCTACAGAAATTGCAGCCAATTTATTCATTGCGTTGCATACCATGGAGGACGATACGACTGTATCTCAGATATTCATTGAACCGGTAGAAGAAACAGATTTGGGAGTTGCTATAATGGATAGAATTCGAAAAGCAAGTTACAGATATAATTTGAATTTAGTTGAAAGTAAAGTAATCCCAAATCGGCTATCGACCTAACATCGGTCGTTAAATAGCCCTAAATTAGTTTGCTGACATTGTCGAAACTGACATATATCGAGCCCTGAAATGAAGCTAAACTCTTATTTGTCAGATTATTTTGAATTAATTGTAATATCATACCAGTATCTCATAACTTTTTACTACCTTTGTGCCCGAATTAAAACAACTATACGTTGTGAGTAAAACATCCGCTACACACTGCCGCAACCTTGGCAGCCTACCTATTTTAAGGGTACACGTTTTCATTAACGAATTGGAATTATCGCCGGATTACTACTTGAAACGTGTACTAAAAAAAACAAAATGACATTTAGAGAATTAAATTTGAAGGACGAGATTCTATCGGCTATCGAAGAACTTGGCTATGAGAATCCTATGCCCGTGCAGGAAAAAACCATCCCGTTCATGCTGGAGCAAACCGCCGATTTAGTGGCACTTGCACAAACAGGAACAGGTAAGACTGCGGCTTTTGGACTTCCGGTATTGCACATGATTGATGCACAGCGCAAACAAGTGCAGGCATTGGTTTTATCACCAACACGCGAATTATGTATCCAGATTGCCAATGACCTGAAAGGTTACTCCAAAAACATGCGTGGAATGCGCGTTGTAGCGGTTTATGGTGGTGAAGATATTCGCACACAACTCCGTCAGTTGGACACTGCTCCACAAATTATTGTAGCTACACCGGGTCGTTTGATCGACCTGATCGAACGCGGAAAGATTGAACTGGGAGCTGTAGACTTCCTGGTTCTTGATGAAGCTGACGAAATGCTGAACATGGGTTTCAAAGAAGATATTGAAACCATACTCGAACGCACACCAGACACCCGACGCACCATGCTTTTCTCGGCTACCATGCCTAAAGAAATTGCAAATATCGCGAAGCGGTACATGAAAAATTACGAAGAAATTACCGTTGGAACAAAAAATGCAGGTGCCGAAAATGTTGAACATATCTATTATGTTTCGCAGGCTAAGCAACGTTATCTGGTGTTGAAACGTATCGTGGATTTAAATCCTGATATTTACGGTATCGTATTTTGCCGTACCCGTATGGAAACCAAAGAAGTTGCTGATAAATTGATGCACGACGGTTATAACGCAGATGCACTTCACGGCGACTTGTCGCAGGCTCAGCGCGATACGGTTATGCAAAAATTCCGTAACCGCAATATCCAGTTATTAGTGGCTACCGATGTGGCTGCCCGTGGATTGGATGTAAGCGACCTGACACACGTTATCAATTACAACCTGCCCGATGATGTTGAAATTTATACTCACCGGAGCGGACGTACCGGACGTGCCAACAAAAAAGGTGTTGCCGTATCGATTATCCACTCTAAGGAAAGATTCAAAATCAAAGATATTGAGCGCATGTTGCACAAAAGCTTTGAGCAACAACAAATCCCCAATGGTTTGGAAGTTTGTAAAAAACAATTGTTCTATATGATCGACCGCATGGAAAATGTGGCAGTGAGCGAAGAACAAATTGAAACCTATATGCCTCAGATTATGAAACAATTGGAATACCTCAGCAAAGAGGAACTTCTGAAACGTTTCGTATCGTTGGAATTTAACCGTTTCCTGAGTTATTACAAAAACACCGAAGATTTGAATTTACCTGAACGCAGCGAACGTGGTGAACGTGGCGAGCGATCTGACAGAGGCGAACGTGGTGAGCGTGGTAGCAGACCAGGTGGACGTATTCGTTTGAAAATGAACTTAGGCGAACGCGAAGGTATAGATGCTAAACGTTTACTGGGTATCATTAATGATGTTACCGGTGATAAATCTATCAATGTCGGAGCCATTGAAGTAACCAACAAATTTACTTTCTTTGATGTATTTGCCGATCAGTTGGATCAGGTGGTGACTGCATTTGCCGGTCAGACCGAAGTTGAAGTGTCGGAAGCCAAAGGTAGCAAAAACCTGGATGACCGTAAATCTGATTATCGCCCACGCAGTGGTGCAAGTTCAGGTGGTTCATATCGTGGTGGTTCAGGTGGCGGTGGTTACCGTGGCGGCGAACGTAGCAGTGATCGTCCATCAAGCAGTCGTCCTTCAACAGGTGGCGATAAACCATGGCGTAATCGCGAATTGAGCGACAGAAGCAGCCGCCCTTCCTCGGGAAGCAGCGATCGCAGAAGTAGCGGTGGTTCAAGTTCAGGTTCTGGATACAAGAAAAGATACTAGTGATAAGATAATTTGAAAATGTGCTAATTTGATAATTTGAAAATGAAAAGAATCAAAGACTCAAATTCATACGATACGTCAGAATTAGCTTAACACAACACTAAGATTTAGATAATCTTCTTCATTTAAAAACGGATAACTCGTAATGGGTTGTCCGTTTTTTTTTTGCGTTTAAATCGTTGGAAAGTGTTGATGAAATATTGTTGCTGACAGAATTTCAAATTAAACCAGCATGAAATTTTGGTCATTAATTGAAAAATTCAGATTACTATATAGTTAAAAATTGCATTTCCCACGGTCATTAATACTACTGTAATTACCTGCCCTTATTGTCTGCATTTTCGTAAACTTGTTTGATCATTGCTATCTTTAATTATTTAATATATCATTATTTAGCATAAAGTAATTCAAAATACTTATTGTATAATGTACAGTAATAAGATTTAGTTATTGTACAGAGTACATAATTCAAAGTGTTGGAAATGTGTTTTATAACATAATAATAAGGATTCATTAATTCGGATAATATATCTATTTTTGCAAACAGAATCAACCGGAATGAATTATGACAGACTCAGCTTTATATAATCCCCATGTTTCAGTCGACTGTGTTGTGTTCGGTTTCGATGGAGAGAACCTGAAGGTGTTGTTAATAGAACGCAGCATAAAAGAGCATAACGAATTATACAATGACAAAAAACTTCCGGGAAGTATTATTTTAAACGAAGAAGATTTGGATGAAGCCGCTTCGCGTGTTTTGAATGAATTAACCGGACTGAAAAATATTTACCTGAGTCAGTTCAAAAGTTTTGGAGATCCCAACCGTACCAATAATCCCCGGGATAAATTGTGGCTCGAAAACACAACGCATTTGAAAATTGGACGTATCGTAACAGTGGCTTATGTTGCGTTGATAAAAATTGACCGGAAAATAGTTTTTAATAACGAAACGACTGCTGCCAACTGGTACGATGTGAATGAAATAGCCGGCATGCAGTTGGCATTGGATCACAACCTGATTATTGAAAACGGCTTGCAGCATATCCGGCACCGCTTGGATGTGGAACCACATTTGCTGTTTGAACTGCTTCCGAAGAAATTTACCATTTCACAATTACGTATTTTGTATGATGTAGTTCATCAAACCCGTTCGGATGTAAGGAACTTTCAAAAGAAGGTCGCTCAAATGAAAAACTTAATACTTCTCGACGAAGTTGAAGAAGGCGTACCACACCGGGCAGCAAGGTTGTATAAGTTCGAAAGAAAACGGAAGTAGACCCCCTAACCCCTAAAGGGGAACAAGAAAAGAACCCCAAACCTTAAAGGGGCTTGAAGACAGGGTTTATTATAATGAAAATATTTAAACGAACATTTTTTTTTCTGTCAACTGACAGATTGGGAAACGTTCAAAATAATCAATACTAACTTCTCTTATTCCCCTTTAGGGGTTAGGGGTCATTTTTTAATATTATGTACTTACTTGGTTATGATTTAGGCAGTTCGTCGGTAAAGGCGAGTATTGTAAATGCTGAGACAGGCGAATGCGTTTCAAGCGCATTTTTTCCGAAAAAAGAAATGGAAATAAAATCGGTGAAAGCCGGTTGGGCAGAACAAGACCCCGAAACCTGGTGGACGAACCTGAAATTGGCTACAAAAGCTGTTTTATCAGAATTTGGTACCGATCCGGCAGCCATTAAAGCCATTGGTATTTCGTATCAAATGCACGGCTTGGTGCTGGTTGATGAAAACCAAAAAGCCATACGTGACTCCATTATCTGGTGCGACAGCCGCGCAGTTCCTTATGGTGAAAAAGCATTTGAGGAGATTGGTAGCGGGATGTGTTTGTCTCACTTATTGAATTCACCTGGAAATTTTACCTTATCGAAAATGGCCTGGGTAAAAGAACATGAGCCCGAAAATTTTGCGAAAGCGAAATATTATATGTTACCCGGCGATTACCTGGCTATGCGCATGACCGGTATGCCTTGCACGACCGCTTCGGGATTATCGGAAGGGATCTCCTGGGATTTCAATGAAAAAGCTCCAGCAAAATTACTTTTCGATTATTACGGATTCGACATGAATCTGATTCCCGAACTTGTACCCACTTTTGGTCCACAAGGAAAGCTGAAGGAAGATATAGCGGCTGAATTGGGATTGGCAACAGGTACCCCAATTACTTACCGCGCCGGAGACCAACCAAACAATGCTTTGTCATTGAATGTATTGAATCCGGGAGAAATTGCAGCTACAGGCGGAACATCGGGTGTAGTTTACGGTGTGAACGACGATGCCAAATACGATCCGCAATCGCGGGTAAACTCTTTTGCTCATGTGAATCACACCAATGAAGCAACCCGTATCGGTGTTTTGCTTTGCATCAACGGAACGGCCATTCTGAATACCTGGATTAAAAACAATATGACTACCGAAGGCTTCAGTTATAATGAAATGAACGAGCTGGCAGCTCAGATTCCGGTGGGAAGTGAAGGCGTGAGCATTATTCCTTTTGGTAACGGCGCTGAGCGTGTGTTGGGTAATCAGGAACCAAATTGTTCGATACATGGCATTAATTTCAACCGCCATACCAAAGCACATTTGATACGGGCAGCACACGAAGGTATTGCTTTCTCATTCAGATATGGCATGGACATTATGAACGACATGGGTATCGAAACTAAAACCATTCGTGCCGGACATGCCAACTTATTTCTGAGCCCGATTTTCCGTCAGACTTTAGCCAACATTACCGGTGCAACCATTGAACTATATAATACTGATGGTTCGGTTGGAGCAGCACGAGGAGCCGGAATAGGAGCGGGGATTTACAAAGATGCTGCAGAAGCATTTGCAACGTTGAAGAAAATTATCGTAGTCAGGCCTGAACATGAAAATGTTGTTGCAAGTAAGGCAGCATACGAAAAATGGGCAAAATTTATCTAACCGGAGTATTTAAATATTAAGTTGTAATCACCTTCATACTAAACAATCAATGAAAAAAATCAAACGTAATATTCAGTTTCTGATTACATTTGTCTTGTTTGCATTCAATAGTGCTATTTATGCACAATCTGTTGAGAAATATCCATTTCAAGATACTCAAAAAACGATTGATGAGCGTATTGTTGATCTGGTTTCCCGATTGACTTTAGAAGAGAAAGCTCTCCAGATGATGCATGATGCACCAGCCATTAAACGATTGGGCATCCTTCCTTATAGTTGGTGGAACGAGTCGTTGCACGGTGTTGCACGCACGGGCAGGGCTACTGTATTTCCTGAAAATATCGGATTAGCAGCCACTTTTGATGAAGATTTGATAATCAGAATTGGCGAAGCTATTTCGGATGAAGCATGGGCAAAATACAACATTGCTCAACGACTTGAGAATTATGGACAATATACTGGTATTACATTCTATGCACCCAATGTAAATATCTTCAGGGATCCACGATGGGGAAGAGGGCAGGAGACTTACGGAGAAGACCCTTATTTAACTTCAAGAATGGGTGTTGCATATGTAAAAGGTATGCAGGGTAATGACCCTAAATATCTTAAAACAGCCGCCTGTGCAAAACATTATGTAGTTCATTCAGGTCCCGAAGCATTGCGCCATTCATTTGATGCGGAACCACCAATGAAAGACTTTATGGAGACTTATGTCCCTGCTTTTGAAACCCTGGTAAAAGAAGGAAAAGTGGAAAGTGTGATGTGCGCTTATAACCGGACGTTTGGTAAACCTTGTTGCGGCAGTTCCTATTTATTGAATGATTTATTAAGGGGAAAATGGGGATTTACAGGCTATGTGACAACCGACTGCTGGGCTATCCAGAATTTCTACAAATATCATGGAGCAACGAAAGATGCAGCAGAAGCATGCGCATTAGCTATAAAGAGCGGTGTAAATCTTAATTGTGGAAATGAGTTTAATAGTTTACCTGAAGCCGTGAAACGGGGACTCGTTTCAGAAAAAGAAGTTAACGCAGCACTAAGTCAGTTGCTAAGAACAAGATTCAGGCTGGGTTTATTCGATCCCCAAAACCAAAACCCTTATTCAAAGATCAGGGAGAATGTCATTGGAAGTCAAAAACACATTGATCTGGCATACGAAGCTGCGGCTAAGTCCTTAGTTCTATTGCAAAATAATAATAATATTCTGCCTTTGAAGAAAGACATGAAATCGATTTACATTGTAGGTCCGTATGCTGCCAGTCAGGATGTGCTGCTTGGTAATTACAATGGGGTGAGCGATCGTCTGACCACAGTTATGCAAGCTATTGTAGGTGAAGTGAGTGCCGGTACATCGGTAAATTATCGTATCGGAGTTGAGCCAAGTGCTTCAAATAAAAACGCGATGAACTATTCAATTGGTGAAGCAGGAGGTTCTGATGTTGTTGTGGCCGTTTTCGGAATCTCGGGTATTTTCGAAGGAGAAGAGGGTGAGTCAACTGCTTCTTCTACCCGGGGTGATCGCCTGGATTTAGGTCTGCCTCAAAATCAACTTGACTACCTGCGTCAATTGAAGAAAGAATGCAAAAAACCTATTATACTGGTGCTTACCGGTGGAAGTCCGATTTCTACTCCTGAACTGTCGGAAATTGCAGATGCCATTCTTTTTGTATGGTATCCCGGCCAGGAAGGTGGTCGTGCAGTAGCAGACGCCATCTTTGGAGATATCAATCCATCTGGTCGATTGAGTATTACATTCCCGAAATCAGCAAGTCAATTGCCTGCTTTTGAAGACTATGGAATGAAAGGCCGCACCTATCGTTATATGACTGAAGAACCTCTTTATCCTTTTGGATTTGGTTTGAGTTATACTTCTTTTAGCTATAGCGATTTGAAAATCGATAAAGATAAAATTAAAAAAGGTCAGTCGGTTAATGTTTCTGCTACTATTACCAACACAGGGAAAGTAAGCGGGGAGGAGGTTGCTCAACTTTACATTACTGATTTGAAAGCAAGTGCAGCAACACCAATATTTGCACTAAAAAGCATGAAACGTATAAAACTCGAATCCGGTAAATCGCAGGTAGTATCGTTTGAGGTTACACCACAAATGATGGAGCTTGTCACTGATACAGGTGATAGAGTCATTGAACCGGGAGATTTTAAAGTGTATATTTCAGGAAGTTCACCCTCAGACCTTTCCACTAAACTAGGCGCAGCATTGCCTGCGTTTGGAGTATTCAATGTGAAATAAATAGAATAATAAGAAATAATTTAATTACTTAATAATCAAATAAAATTATGAGCACAAAAGTTTATTTTCCTACAGTTGGAAAAATTCAGTTCGAAGGCAAAGAAAGCCGAAATCCGTTGGCATTTCGTTTTTATGATGCCGAAAAGGTAGTTTACGGTCGCAAAATGAAAGACTGGTTTAAGTTCTCTATGGCTTACTGGCATACCTTGTGCGGTGATTCTGCTGATCCTTTTGGAGGACCGACTAAAGAATTTCCATGGGTTGGAGCACCATCGGCTTTAGAAGCTGCAAAAGAAAAAATGGATGCAGGTTTCGAATTTATGACTAAAATCGGTATCGAATACTATTGTTTCCACGATATTGACACTGTAGACGAAGGTGATACCATTGAGGAATATGAAGCTAACCTGAAAGCAGTCGTTGAATATGCCAAAAAGAAACAGGCAGAAACCGGCATCAAATTGTTGTGGGCAACAGCCAATGTTTTCAGTCACAAACGTTATATGAACGGTGCAGCTACCAATCCTAACTTCGATAGCGTTGCGCGTGCAGCGGTTCAGATCAAAAATGCGTTGGATGCTACCATCGCTTTGGGCGGTGAAAACTATGTATTCTGGGGCGGTCGCGAAGGTTACATGTCGTTGTTGAACACCAACATGAAACGCGAAAAAGATCATTTGGCCATGATGTTGACCAAGGCCCGTGATTATGCCCGTTCTAAAGGTTTCAAAGGAACATTCCTGATTGAACCAAAACCTATGGAACCAATGAAACATCAATACGATGTGGACACCGAGACCGTTATCGGATTCCTGAAAGCTTATGGTCTGGATAAAGATTTTAAAGTTAATATTGAAGTAAATCACGCGACTCTGGCCGGTCATACTTTCGAACACGAATTACAATGCGCTGTTGATGCAGGTATGTTGGGTTCTATCGATGCCAATCGCGGCGATGTTCAGAATGGCTGGGATACCGACCAATTTCCAATCGATACCTATGAATTGACACAGGCCATGATGGTTATTCTTCAGGGTGGTGGTCTTCAGGGTGGCGGTACAAACTTTGATGCCAAAACGCGTCGAAACTCTACCGATATGGAGGATATTTTCATTGCACACATTGCAGGTATGGACGCATTTGCTCATGCTTTGGAAGCTGCAGCAGCTATTCTGGAGCAATCGCCCTACAAGAAAATGTTGACTGACCGTTATGCATCATTCGATGGCGGAAAAGGAAAAGAATTTGAAGACGGAAAGCTTTCGTTGGAAGATTTACACGCCTATGCAGTTGCAAAAGCCGAAGAACCGGCTGTTATCAGCGGAAAACAAGAGCTTTTCGAAGCAATCGTAAATATGTACCTCTAATCAGATTATTGAACAAAGAACAAAGAGAAAAGACAAAACTAAGTCTTTTATTCTTTGATCTTTGTTCTTTGCTCTTAAATCTAAAAAAATATGAAAACACAAAACGGAAGTAAATTTTACGTTTTCGGTATTACTTTGGTAGCAACCCTGGGAGGTTTGCTTTTCGGATATGACACGGCAGTTATTTCAGGTGCTGAAAAGGCTTTACAAAACTATTTTCAGACCAGCGATGTGATGCATGGGATAACCACTTCGAGTGCATTGATAGGTTGTATTATCGGTGGAATTATTTCGGGGGTTTTGGCTTCGAAATTTGGACGAAAAAAATCCCTGATGTTTGCTGCTTTTATGTTTTTTATATCGGCATTGGGCTCGGGTTTACCTGAATTCTTATTTTTCCAGAAAGGAGATAGCTCGGAAGCTGTATTATTTATGTTCATTACTTATCGAATTATCGGTGGTGTGGGTGTAGGTTTGGCATCGGCAATTACGCCAATGTATATTGCCGAAATTGCTCCCGCCGATATCCGCGGGAAATTGGTTTCGTGGAATCAGTTTGCCATAATTTTTGGTATGTTGGTAGTGTATTATGTAAACTATTTTATAGCTGTTGGTCAACCCATCGAATGGATTTACAGCGATGGCTGGCGTTGGATGTTTGCCTCCGAAGCATTACCTGCCGCAATTTTTGGTATTTTACTGTTTTGGGTTCCCGAAACACCCCGGTATTTGATGTTAACAGATCAGCCTGAGAAAGCCATTAGTATTCTAACCAAAATCAACGGTTCTTCGAAAGCCAATGAAATTCTGGCAGATATTAAAGCTACTGCACACGAGACGAGTGGGAAGTTGTTATCTTACGGATGGAAAATTCTGATTATTGGTGTTTTACTTTCAGTATTCCAACAATTTGTAGGTATCAATGTGGTGCTTTATTATGCTCCCCGTATTTTCGAAAGTATGGGCGTAGGGAGAGATACTTCTATGCTACAAACTATTGTCATGGGCTTCGTGAATATTGCATTTACACTGGTCGCTATATTTACTGTGGATAAATTCGGACGTAAACCTTTGTTGATTATCGGATCTATCGGTATGGCCATCGGAATGTTTGCCATCAGTGGACTGGCTTATGCCGAAATCATTGGAGTCAGCACCCTAGTGTTTATCATCATCTACACTGCCTCGTTTATGATGTCGTGGGGACCGATTTGCTGGGTATTGATTTCGGAGATTTTCCCGAATACCATTCGTGGAAAAGCTGTTGCCATAGCCGTTGCAGCACAATGGATAGCCAATTTCTTAGTGTCATCTACTTTCCCGAGTCTGATTAACTTCAGTTCGACATTTACGTATGCGTTATACGGATTTATGTCAGTATTATCTGCCATATTTGTCTGGAAAATGGTTCCCGAAACCAAAGGGAAAACACTGGAGGATATGAGTAAATTGTGGAGAAAATAAAGACAGTTTCTAATTAAACATTTACTATTTAAAAATCCCTGAACTTGTATTTGAGTTTGGGGATTTTTTTTAGCATGTGTTTGCGATTAAAACGCAGCCTTAAAAATTATGAAGCGCCTTTACAGCCGGGATTTCGTAACTTCCATGCTCGTTCTTCTACAGTTCGGGTCTCGCGACTTCCAGGTCGCGTTCTTGCTTTTTAAACTTCAAAATCTTTTAAAAGCCACAATCCCCGCTACTTGGAAGTCGCGAAACCCTTTTTGAGATTAAAAAGCTGATTGCAAACTGCAAGAATTGTAAGTCTCATTTAAAATGCGTACCTTTGTACCCGAAAAGAAAATGTATTTTTTCGTCTGTTTATTTTCATCTCCAATCTTTCGATTCGAATTTGTCATACCTTCGTTACTCTACTTCTCTTTTATCACAATTAATTATATTATATTTATGAACATTTACGTAGGTAACTTAAGTTACAATGTCAGAGAAAACGACCTTCAGGAGGCAATTGCAGAATACGGTCAGGTAGATTCGTGCAAACTTATCATCGATCGCGAAACACGCAGATCAAAAGGTTTTGCATTTGTTGAAATGTCGGATGATGAGGCTGCTAAGAAAGTCATCGCTGAATTAAACGGTGCCGAATTTGATGGCCGTCCCATGGTTGTTAAAGAAGCACTTCCAAAAAACTAAATTTAGTTTTTTTCGGAAAGCACACAAAGAACTTCTGTCATCGATTGATAACAGAAGTTTTTTTTATAAAATTCATCAGTCTGTACATTATTTTACGGGCTGAATATAGCTACGATTGATAACTTACCCTGTGAAGGATCACATGTTTCGTTGGACTTTGGTTGAAATGAAAAGATAGCAGAACAACGAAAATAAGATAATAGATAAAGAGCATGATGTTGCTCAAAAAACAAGAATGATTTCAATAGAACAACTCACCGTAGAATTTGACGGAAGACGATTATTAGACAGTATAGGATTTCTGATAAACCCGAAAGATAAAATTGCATTGGTCGGTCGGAATGGTGCAGGAAAATCCACGCTTATCAAATTAATAGCCGGACATGAACAAGCTACTCGTGGCAATATCATTGCTTCTCCCGATTTAACCATCGGTTATTTACCTCAGCACATGATTCACAATGAAGGCACCACTGTGATGCAGGAGACGGAGAAAGCCTTTGAACATATCACTAAACTGCAGGATGATATTGACCACTTAACCCTTCAACTTACTGAAAGAACCGATTTTGAAAGCGAGGAATATGCCCAGATTATTGATAAGCTGAGCAATTCCTACGAGCATATGCAAATAATTAACAGCGGGAATTTCTATGCAGAAATAGAAAAGAACCTGCTCGGACTGGGTTTTCTCAGGAGTGATTTTGAACGTCAATGCTCCGAATTTAGCGGAGGTTGGCGTATGCGGATTGAGTTGGCGAAAATACTGCTGCAGACTCCTGACGTACTGCTGTTGGATGAACCCACCAACCACCTGGACATTGAATCCATCCAATGGCTCGAAAGCTTCCTGGCGAATACCTCGAGTGCCATATTATTGGTTTCGCATGATAAGGCTTTTATGGATGGGGTGACCAACAGAACGATTGAAATCTCACTCGGACGGATTTACGATTACGATGTGAATTATTCCAAATACCTGCAACTCCGCCTGGAGAGACATGACCAGCAGGTTCGAGCATACGAGAATCAGCAAAAAATGATACAGGAGACCGAAGATTTTATCGATCGTTTCCGTAGTAAAGCCACTAAAGCAGTGCAGGTTCAATCACGAATAAAAGCGTTGAATAAAATTGAACGGCTGGAAGTTGATATGGAAGATACTTCACGGCTTCATCTTAAATTTCCTCCGGCTCCGCGTTCGGGGGCCATTCCCGTGGAAATAGAAAATTTATCAAAGGCTTACGATGAACACATTGTGCTTGATAAAATCGGAATGATTATCAACCGGGGCGAAAAAGTTGCTTTTGTGGGTAAAAACGGGGAAGGGAAAAGTACGCTCATTAAGTGTATTTTGGAAGAAATTACTTACTCGGGAATGCTGAAATTGGGATTTAATGTGAAAATCGGATATTTTGCGCAAAACCAACCTTCACTGTTGGATGAGAACCTGACTGTTTTTGAAACGGTTGATTATGTTGCAGTGGGAGATATTAGAACCCGATTACGCGATATTTTAGGCGCTTTTATGTTTGGGGGCGATGCCTCGGACAAAAAGGTAAAAGTGCTGTCGGGAGGAGAGCGCAGCCGTTTAGCCATGATTCGTTTGCTGCTGGAACCGGTCAGTTTGCTGATACTTGATGAACCTACCAATCACCTGGATATTCCATCAAAAGAGGTGTTGAAAGATGCCATCAAGGCTTATGACGGAACTGCCATCATTGTTTCGCACGACCGTGAGTTTCTTGATGGCCTGGTCACCAAAGTATATGAAATAGGCAATAAAAAGATTCGTGAACACATGGGTGGTATATATGAATTTCTTGATAAAAAGAAAATGGAAAATCTGAATGAACTGGGATAGAATAATTTAATTCCGGGAAATCAGGGGCGGATCAACTGAAGCAACCGCCAAAATTAAAGAAAAACTCTCCGAATCCTATGATTTGATTAAAGATCACCTGGATACCTTGATGTTACCTTTCAAAAAGATTAATCCCACTTTCTTCGGTGAATATTTAAAAACGCGCATAATTATCGACCGGGCAGCTACCCATTCGAAGCCGGATGAAAAAACAGCTTTATAATATTATGACTCAAAGAATATTTAATCGTCCCGAAATTCTGAACTGAATGACGGGACGATTTTTTTTTGTCCGAATTCCGGTCATTTCCCGTTAAATTCCCCATACTATTTTGATAAGTGTAACTTTTACATTAATTTTGCAGGCAAACACAATTTAATATCCTAATTATGAGAAAATCAATCATTCTTTTACTTTCCATTTTAAGTGTCAGTTCCCTGTTCAGTCAGGAAGTTACCCGTGACACCACCTTTCGTGCCGAAGGCAATCCCGTTATCCGGTACAAGTACACTGCCGATCCGGCTGCCATGGTTTATAAAAACAAGTTCTACCTCTATACCGGACATGATGTTTGTCCGAAAAACCAGGAACGCTACGTGATGAACGACTGGTGTGTTTTTTCGTCGGATGATATGAAAACCTGGACCGAACATCCCACACCCTTACACTTCAAAGATTTTGCATGGGCAAAGGGTGATGCCTGGGCTTCGCAGGTGATTGAGCGCAACGGTAAGTTCTACTGGTATGTGGCGGTTGAGCATGGCGCTATCCACGGCAAGGCCATCGGTGTGGCCGTATCCGACAGTCCGACCGGACCGTTCAAAGATGCCAAAGGATCTGCCATTATCACCAACGACCTGACTACAAAGTACACTAAAATCAGTTGGGAAGATATCGATCCATCAGTACTTATCGACGACGACGGTCAGGCTTACCTGTTTTGGGGTAACACACAATGCTATTATGTGAAACTGAAAGAAAATATGATCGATACCATTGGACCAATTGTTGCGGTTCAGGATCTGCCCCGTTTTACGGAAGCACCCTGGATTCACAAGAATAAAGGATGGTATTATCTTTCGTATGCATCTGAATTTCCGGAGAAAATAGTGTATGCCATGAGCAAAAAGATCACCGGACCCTGGGAACATAAAGGCATATTGAATGAACTGGCCGGAAATTCAAACACCAATCATCAGGCCATCGTGAAGTTTAAAGACAACTGGTATTTCGTTTATCACAACGGTGGTGCCGATGTTGGCGGCAGCAGTTATCATCGCTCGGTTTGTATCGACCGGCTTTATTACAACAAGGACGGCTCCTTGAAACGGGTTCAAATGACTACCGAAGGAGTGGATGCAATAAAATAAAAAGGGTAAACTTTTGAGATGAACTAAGGTCATCGGTAAAAATATCGTCACGGGATTCTGAAATGAATTTCGTGACGATATTTTTTTTGATTAATAAGCAGTTAAATGACAAAATTCCATATATTTGTGGCGGTAATTTAATAATGCAGTTTTTTATTGTAAAATCACAGCAGTAGAAAGTAACTTTCAGACTTTAATTTAAAAAACAATTCATACCATGAGCAATTTTAAAGGGAAACGGATTTTGATCACCGGAGGTGCCTCAGGCATTGGAAAGATTATGGGAAAACTTGCATTGCAACGTGGTGCAGAGCTGATCATCTGGGACATTAATCAAATGTCGATTGATACCACCCTGGCTGAATTGGCAGCATATGGCAAAGTAAGTGCCTATAAAATTGATTTGTCCGACAGCACACAAATTAAAAGCATGGCTGCGTTAGTGAAAAAAGAAACCGGCACGATTGATATCCTTATTAACAATGCCGGCATCGTGGTGGGAAAATATTTCGATGAACACAGTACGCAGGACATACAAAGCACCATGGACATAAATGCCCTGGCACCGATGTTCGTTTCTTCCGCGTTTCTAAACGAAATGATTGCCCAAAAATCAGGTCATATCTGCAATATAGCTTCCTCGGCCGGGTTTATTTCCAACCCGCGGATGTCGGTTTATGCAGCCAGCAAATGGGCGGTGATAGGTTGGTCGGATAGTTTGCGGATTGAAATGCAAATGAAGAAAACAAATGTAAACATCACAACAGTTACCCCATATTATATCAGTACCGGTATGTTTGAAGGGGTAAAATCACTGATCCCGATTCTGAATCCCGAAAATGTGGCGGAGAAAATTATTCGTGCCATAGAACACAATCGGATTATACTGAGTATGCCCCTGTCTATGCACTTTATCCGGTTGAGCCAGGGACTTTTATCCATTAGAATGTTCGATTGGTTTGCAGGGAGTGTTTTGAGAATTTACAAGACTATGGATCATTTTGTAGGCAGGAAATAATCATTAAAAAAAAGTAAGATGAATGAAATTTCAAAGGATGCTGTAGCAAAACTTATTCAGGCGCATCGCAATTTTTTTAATTCCCAACAAACGAAAGATTTATATTTCAGGATCGAAAATCTGAAACGTTTCAAAGCTGCCATCCGGAAGTATGAAAACAAAATATCCGACGCATTGTGGATAGATTTGCATAAGTCGAAAGAAGAAGCATACTTAACTGAAACCAGTATCGTTCTTCAGGAAATTGACAACCACCTGAAGCATCTGAAAAAATGGGCAAAATCCAAACGGGTACCAACACCCGTTCAGCTTTTGCCTTCGTCAAGCAAAATTATTTATGAACCGCTTGGTGTTTCGCTGATTATTGCTCCCTGGAATTATCCGTTTCAATTGCTGATGAATTCGGTGGTGGGGGCCATCTCGGCAGGCTGTTGCGCCGTGTTGAAACCTTCGCCCTATACACCCCGCATTGCGGCAGTTATGGAAGAAATGATACACGAAACTTTTGAGGAAAAATACATTTCAATCGTTCAGGGTGGGAGGGATGTTAATGCCATCCTGTTGGAACAACGTTTCGATATTATCTTTTTTACCGGCAGTCCCGATTTAGGAAAGATAGTCATGAAAGCAGCGGCCAATCATCTGACGCCGGTTGTGTTGGAACTCGGTGGGAAAAGCCCTTGCATTGTTGATTCCGGAGCCAATATTGATATCGCAGCGAAGCGGATTGCCTGGGGAAAAACCATTAATGCCGGTCAAACCTGCATTGCGCCCGATTATCTTTTTGTCCATGCATCAGTAAAAAATGAGTTGCTGAAAAAGATTGCAATGAATCTGGAGCATATGTTTGGCAAAAATGCGCAGGAAAGCCCGTATTTTCCGCGCATTGTCAACCAGAATGCCATGCAAAGGCTTCAAAAGCTTCTGCTGCATGGAAATATTGTTTATGGTGGAAAAGTGGATATTGACGACAAATATATTTCGCCGACCATCATCGATGAGGTTAAGCCCGATTTCCCGATTATGCAGGAAGAAATCTTCGGACCTTTGCTTCCGGTAATGACATTCGAAAATATTGAAACGGTTATTGCATACGTCAACGCACACGAAAAACCCCTGGCATTTTATTACTTCGGGCGAAACAGTCAGGCAAAGGACGTGCTGTCACAAACAACATCCGGCGGTGGCTGTGTAAATGATACTTTGATGCATATCACCAATCATCATCTCCCCTTCGGAGGCGTTGGAAACAGCGGAATGGGGCGCTATCACGGGCAGGACAGTTTTCTTGCTTTCAGTCATGCCAGGGCTATAGTTACAACACCGACATGGTTTGATTTACCGGTGAAATATGTGCCGTTTAAGCACTTTAAATGGGTAAAGAAGATACTTTAAAGGATTTACTTGTCCCTTTGCTTAGGGTTTGCTGAAAAAGGAATAGATTGCTGTTAATCAATGAAATATTCTGTTGTCGAAATTATTTAGTGCAAAGAAAAATAGTTTAAAACCTCAAAGCTCATGCAAAAACTTTAATGTTTATCTGCAAAGTGACCTAATTGATAGAAATATTGTTGTTAATTCGGGTTTCGCGATTTCCGAATCGCGTTTAAATATCAATTCACGCGATTTGGAAATCGCGAAACCCGTATCCGTTTACTCTAATCCAAATGATAAATGCATTAGGATGTAATGCGGATAATCAAAAAATCTTTTTACCAAATTCCCCTTTAGGGGATAAATATCAATAGAAAAACGGGGAACATTTTAAGGATTCCCCGTAGGGGATAGACATAATTCGATATTTATTAATTCCCTACGGGAAATTTATTCAGGTCGTTATTTCTCTATTGCTATTGATTCCCTACGGGAAAATGCACAATACTTATCATTGAGTTTTTAAGCAAGCCCTACTTAATTACATTTTTTGATAGAATAATAATAATAATCAGTATTTTTGCTGCATCAAAAGCATTCAAGGTCAAATCGGATTTATCTTAGCATTAAACATCTTAAAATAGAAATGTTATGAAAAAATTTTATTTTATTCTGATTTTTGTGTTTGCTGCAAATTTATTCTGTACAGCGCAAACTGTTTTACCTTACGAAAAGGAATTAACGGAGCAGTACAATTTTAATCTGGCTACTACGGCTTATTATTCAACTATGAAGATAGTGGCTGATAATAGCAAAGAAAATGTATATGCTTTTATCAATGGATCAGGCAATATAACCTATAATGGGCAAACCATTACAGCCAACGGAAATGCAGGCATTCTGATGCAGTTTAAAACCGGAACTGGCGAGTTGGTCTGGTCTGCTTCTCTGGGTAATGCAGCCTTACCTTTAACCGGCATTGAATCGGCTATAATTGATCCCAACGGAAATATATGCATCGCAGCACGTGGTACGTTTCTGGCGGGTGTTCCATTAACCCTGGGTAGCCAGACCTTTGCGTTCAGAACGGATCTGATTCCCAATATGGTTTTTGCTACTTTCAACACATCAACCCGGGTGTGGAGCAAAGTCAAATTTCTGTATGCTCCCACGCAACAGGGATTTACTGCTACACCCATGTTCGATAAAACAGGTAACTTTTATATCTGCGGTACTGTTACTTTATCGGAACTTTACCTCGATAATACCCTGGTTGCCTCAGTGGGTTCAGTAGTGGGTACAAATATTTATGCCTATAAAGAAAATCCCCAGGGAACCGTGGTTTACACCAAACAAACGCTCCCGCTTACTCCGACAGGAATTGAAAATGTGATTTTTGAACTGGATCATACCGATAATTTATTTATTACCGGCTATATCAGTTACATTACCGGGTCCATAAGCCTGGATGGAGTTATTGTAAAAAATGATACGCTTTCAAATAAATATGATTATTCCTATACTGACATTTTTCTGTATAAAATAAATCCTGCAGGATCTGTTCAGTTTGGAAAAACCTATTTATATAATGGTACCGAGTATCCCCGTTTTCTCCATGCCTTGTCTGACGGATCGTTATATTTATGTGGTGAATACAGTGGTGTAATGAACGATTTTCCGGCCGGTTCCGGTGGTCAATACTACAATCGTTTTATTTCCAATATCTCCGGTGTCAATGGAGCATTTATTTGGTCTTTCCCTATTAACTCCAATGTGTATTATCAGGAAAGATATGCATTTTTCTCTCTAGTTGATAAAAATGAAGATCTTTATTTTTCTGCCAATTTTTGTCCCCAAAGCATCAGTTTTATGGGACAAACTTATTCAAAACGGAATGATAAAAATGGTACTTCCAACACGCTGGTTGCCAAAGTTAATTCTGCCGGTGTGTTACAATGGGGCAATGTGCTCGGACCGGTAACAACATTTCCTACCAGTTATATTGATAATCCACGGATTCAATTTGGAGAAGTTGGAAGCAGCAGATTAATTCTTCAGGTTAATAGTCTTTCATACGGCACAAATACTGAATTTGCATGGGGAAGTGGCGCCATACCTACCACCACCATGTATGGAGGCATGTGGGGAAATATGGCGGTTGTAGATAATAAAACCGGAAATATTTTAAATGGTTATAATCAGGCATATTCCGAAACAATTGAAATAGACTCGGTTAGTTTTTTTGCGTTGAGAAATAATTTTTTGTCGTGGGATATAGCCCGGTTTAAACCTCAGTCAACGAGCGGCATTGTTATTCCAAAAGTTTCTGATAACGAAATGATTATTTATCCTAATCCCACAACTGATGAATTGTTTATCAGGAATTTCCCTGCGATGGAACACACACTCTATATTTATAGTCTGGAAGGAAAAATGGTCCTGAAATCAACGATTCCGGCAGGAAAAATATCGGTGAAAGATTTGTCAAACGGTATTTATACTGTCCGGGTGGGAGACAGGATTAGCCGGTTTGTAAAGATCAGATAAAAAGTATTTTGGTGTCTTATAATTCAGTATATACTTCTGCTTAATTACAAAAATACAATGATTAGATTATGATAGTAACTAACTTTTCTGAGTTTAGAACAGGGCTAAAAGGATTTCTTGACAGCGTTGAAGATGACAATGAAACCCTGATTATTAAGCGAAAGACAGGTAAAGGAGCGGTGCTCATTTCGCTGGAAGAATATAATTCAATGATGGAAACATTGCATCTGTTGAGTTCTAAAAAGAATGCCGACAGACTGTATGAATCTATTGACCAAATGAAAGCTGGAAAAACAATATAATCAAAAATAGACTTGATAGGTTCTCCTTTTTTCTGAAAGTTGTTTGGAAAAACACTTCAGTTTCAATCTGATTAAATTCCATTCAACATACAAAAGCTCCTGATCTTTCTCAGATCAGGAACCTTGTTTTTAAAACCTTAGGTTTTCTATTGAATCAAATCCGCTTGTTTCAGAATAAATTCCATTTCGGCTTGCACTTTTTCTGCCTCGATTCGTGCTGCATTTGCAAAATCTTTTTCGGAAGAAGCATAAAGTATCTGGCGCGAAGAGTTTACCAACAGACCACAGGTGCTGTTTAAACCGTATTTGGCTACTTCTTCCAGACTTCCAGCCTGAGCTCCGACACCCGGAACCAACAGAAAATGTTCAGGAACAATAGCTCGTATATCCGTCAGCATTTCAGCTTTGGTAGCACCTACCACATACATCATGTTTTCATCTGTTCCCCATTCGAGAGAGGTTTTCAACACTTTTTCGAATAAACGTTCTCCGGTTTCGGCATCTTTCATAAACTGAAAATCGAATGCTCCCTTGTTTGAAGTCAGGGCCAGTAAAGTTACCCATTTCCCTTCGTAAGTCAGGAAAGGCGTTACCGAATCTTCGCCCATATATGGTGCTACAGTTACCGAATCGAATTCCATATTACCAAAGAAGGTACGGGCGTACATAGCCGAAGTATTGCCTATATCACCCCGTTTGGCATCGGCAATGATAAACTGATCGGGGTAGTTTTCGCGGATATAATCTACGGTTCGTTCCAATACTTCCCAACCTTGAAGTCCGAGGCTTTCGTAAAACGCGAGGTTTGGTTTATAGGCCACACAAAGGTCGGCAGTGGCGTCGATAATGGCTTTATTGAACTCAAAAATCGGATCTTCTGTTTCATCGAACAAATGTTCCGGAATTTTATTTACATCCGTGTCTAATCCCACGCAAAGAAATGATTTTTTGCGCTGTATATTTTCAAATAATTCTTGTTTGGTCATCTATTTTTTTTACTGTTTATGTTTCGTTGATTGGTTGATTGGTTAATTCGTTAATTGGTTAATTGGTTGACTCGTTGCTGATTGATTGTTTTAATAAAGAGGTGTTTGGTTAGAAGATTAAAAAAATTCAGATATTGGTGATAAAATAAACTTCTTTGACTAATCAGCAAATTTCGTTGATTGGTTAATTGGTTAATTGGTTGACTCGTTGCTGATTGATTGTTTTAATAAAGAGGTGTTTGGTTAGAAGATTAAAAAAAATCAGATATTGGTGATAAAATAAACTTCTTTGACTAATCAACCAATTAACTAATTGCCTAATTAACCAATTACCTAATCAACCAATTAACCAATTACCTAATCAACTAATTAACCAATTAACTAATCAACTTACCTAAGAAATTCTCTTACTTTTTCTTTGATAATTGTTTTTACATCTTCCCAGGTTAAAGGTTTGATGGTCACTGGCTCTTCGCTTTCGTCAGCATCGACAAAATAAGTTAATGCTTGTGGTATGGAGATTCCCAACATTTGGTTGGGATATTTTGCTTTGTGACAGGCCATCATTTCTTCTACCGAATAATGCTGCAATAACTCAGCAATATCCCAGAAATCTTTTTTCTTGCCACGTCCCAGTATGGCCTGGATTTTCATTGCCATTAAGTCGTTTTCGTGATAAAGTCGGATTTCAGAATACTTTTCTATTGGATGTATGATGGAATGTGGATAGTAAACAATGTCAACTTTTACATTTTCTATTTGACAAAAAATACCCCATCTTGTGTAATTCCCCCGATATTCAAACGATTTTCCGAAAGTTTTTTGCAGCGATTCAATTATCGGCTCATGCTCAAAGTCTTCAGTAGAAAACAAATCCAAATCTATAGATAAACGATGTCCGTATTTTAATGAAAGTGCAGTTCCACCTACCAAACTAAATTGATTAAGTACTTCAATTTTCATCAATGAATTTAATACGGATAAAGTCCCGGGTTCAATTGTCTGAGTTTGTAGCATTTAAATTCGTTTATTTCTTTGTCAATTATGGCAGCTGCAAAATACATAGTGTGTTCGGGTAAGTAGCGGGCATTTAATAAGGCGTCAGTTACCTTTTCATCCCCGTAATACCTTCTACACTGACGAATATCCTCTATATCGCCTCGCTCGAAAACCCTGGCAATCACAAAATCTGCTTTCGCGTCATAATCGAGTTTCTCGAAATCAACGTCCCAGAATATTTGTTTTTGAAATACAGGTTTCATGATTCTAATTTCTAATTTATGATTGTTGTTTTGCTGTTAAGTTGATTGTAAATTTAATTGATATATATAATAATAGCTTATATTTAAAACCTTTAGAATGTTTATACTAATTACCAAATCAACAAATTAACCAGTCAACCAAATTACAATTCACTCTCCTTCAACCGTTCCGAATTTTCGGCTACAATCAGTTGATCTATTACTCCCTGAATATCACCACCCATAAAGGCAGAGAGGTTATAAATGGTAAAGTTGATGCGGTGATCGGTGATGCGTCCCTGCGGATAATTGTACGTACGGATTTTAGCTGAACGGTCACCGGTTGAAACCATGGTTTTACGTTTGGAACCGATTTCGTCCAGGTATTTTTGATGTTCTACAGCGTATAAACGCGACCGAAGCTCATTCATTGCCTTCGCTTTGTTCTTATGTTGCGATTTTTCGTCCTGACACTGCACTGTGGTACCTGTTGGAATGTGCACCAGACGAATGGCCGAATAGGTTGTATTTACCGACTGTCCACCGGCACCCGAAGAACAGAAAGTATCCACACGTACATCCGACTCTTTCAGTTCATAATCGAATTCTTCCATTTCGGGAAGTACAGCCACCGTGGCAGCTGAAGTATGAACACGTCCCTGAGTTTCGGTTTGTGGTACGCGTTGCACCCGGTGAACTCCTGATTCATATTTAAGCGTTCCGTACACGTTTTCACCCGAAACAGTAAAAATTACTTCCTTGTAACCGCCCGAAGTTCCATCGCTGATATTGGTAATATCTATTTTCCAGCCTTTGGTTTCGCAATATTTTACATACATGCGGAAAAGGTCACCGGCAAAGATCGCTGCTTCGTCGCCGCCTGTGCCACCACGTATTTCGACAATGGCATTTTTATTATCTTCCGGATCGGCAGGAATCAACAACAACTTGATATTTTCTTCCATAACAGGAATCTGAGGTTCAATACCGTCAATTTCTGCTTTGGCCATTTCCCGCATTTCAGGATCTGTTTCACTGTCCATGATTTCTTTGGCTTCTGCCAAATGCGTCAAAGCAGTTCTGTATTCCTGTTGTGCCTCCATGATGCGTTGTAATTCACGATACTCCTTGTTGAGTTTTACATACCGTTTCATATCACCTATCACGGCGGGGTCGGTTATCAAGGTCGAAATCTCTTCGAACTTATGTTGTAATCCTTCTAATTTTTCTAATAATGTTTTTTCAGCCATATTGTGTTGAATCTACCCCCAACCCCATAAAGAGGGCTTTGAGTTAGTGTAATCTGTTTTATCTCAGTAATTTTTCTGCTTCAATTTCTTAATTCCGATTCAGGAATTTGGTGTCAGTTTTTCCCTGTGTTCCGCTTCGTCCTTCAAATTATGAATAAATCTTTTTAAACGCCATTCCATGATACTTCGAAACCGGTGTTGGGTAATGAATAAATCGAAAAACCAACCAAAACGGATATGACTTTCAAGTGTGTACCAACCTCCTTTACTGTTTCGGGGAATTACAGTAAATGTTACAGCCATCTTTTTCAAAAAACCTTCAGAACGGAGTAAATCTAAATTGATAGCATTTTTTCCATTGACAAATTTCTTATTTGAAAGTCTGCTATCGATACTAATATTCGGAAAGGTGATAATACTGGGGACTATCACATCACCAATACCTCTGATTACATCCGTTTCTCTGTTGTATGTCGTTGATTTAAAGTAAGAAACCATCAGGTCATTCTTTTCTTTACGCAGATTCATGCCTTTCAATGCCCATCCAAATAGCCCGTCCAAATCGTAACGCATTTGATGATCAAAATCTTTTGTCACCGAATTACAAATACTGTCGGAAGCTTTAACCCAGACCTGGCAGTAAGTTACAAACTCTCCATCCCGGTAAACCGTGGAAATAGAATCGGTGGGAGAGGCCATGACCGGTACTATACAATAAAGGAATAATAGAAAAAGTACTAATCTTTTTTTCATTAAGTATTTAAATTAGCCTTGTATTATAAGATCCTGATTAGTTATAATATACTGTAATTGAAAAAAAAACGGATAATAACACTTTAATCTGATTCCTGTTGTCTTTGTTCACTTTCCATTTTCATATTCTCGGTGAATTTCTTCACTCTCCATTCCACTATACTTTTATAGCGTCTTTTGGTGATAAAGAGATTGAAAAACCAGCCAAACTTAATTTTTATATTAGTAACGAATAATTGTTCGTTATTTTTCTGGGGAATGATGGTGAAAATGCCAAATGCTTTATCGAGTAACATCGTTGAATATGCGATATCTGCATTCACTTTTATTATTCCGCTGGTGTATTTAGTTTTTGAAACTTTGGCATCCACCTTTATATTACTGAAAGTAGTAATATTGGGTACGATAACATCGAAAACACCATGTGTTATCCCTGTTTTATTATCGTTGGTCGAAGATTTGAAAACTATGATCAACTCATTGTTTTTTTCGTCCTGTAATCCTAAATCCTTCAAGGCCCAATTAAAAAGGTTGCCTGGAGCATTGTGAAAATCGCTGACTAAATCGTCCGATACTTCAGCAACCACTTGATTAGAAGCATTGAATCTAAGCTGACATTGAGTTGTAAATTCTCCATCCTTATAAACTGTCCAAATGGTGTCTTTAGGTACTGCTGCCTTTAATTGTAAATTCAATAAAAGAAATAATAGAAATAAGATGCCTTGTTTTATCATTTTAAATGCCAATGTGCTTTATCATTTGTAAAATATAAGTAATCAAAACAAACGAAACATTGTAAAGTTCGACCGGCAGTTTTAATGCCGCCAGCCGAAATCAGTACATTGGTTGATTATGATTTTATTGCATTTTTTTCTATCCAGGTTCTTGCATTTACAAAGGCTTCCATCCATGGAGTGATTTGATCCTGTTCTTTGCGTTCTGCCGGATAATGCGCCCATTGCCATGGGAAAATAGCGCGTTCCAGGTGTGGCATCATCGCCAGGTGACGTCCATCTGCCGAGCAAATACCGGCTACACCATAGTCCGATCCGTTTGGATTGGCCGGATAGGTAGCGTATGAGTATTTGGCAATGACATGGTAATCTTTTTCCGGTTTTGGTAAATCGAATTTTCCTTCACCATGAGCTACCCAAACACCTAATTTACTTCCTTCCAGTGAACCGAACATGACCGATTGATTTTCGGGAATGGTCAATCCTATAAAGCCCGATTCGAATTTATTTGAGTCGTTGTGTAACATGCGTGGTTTTACATCATGTTCAGGATTGATCAACCCGAGTTCCACCATCAATTGGCATCCGTTACAAATACCGAGGCTCAATGTGTCTTCCCGGCTGTAGAATTTATCAAGCGCCGATTTGGCTTTTTCATTGAACAGGAAACCACCGGCCCAACCCTTGGCAGAACCAAGCACGTCGGAATTGGAGAAACCACCACAGAATACAATCAGGTTCACATCTTCCAGTGTTTCGCGCCCTGTTGCCAGGTCGGTCATGTGAACGTCTTTTACGTCAAAGCCTGCAAGGTACAGCGCGTAAGCCATTTCCCTTTCACCATTGGTTCCTTTCTCGCGGACAATAGCAGCTGTAATTCCACTCGGTTTGCGTTCCTGCGATAAGTTGAATTGCGAGAATTTACCGTTGAATGAAGCATTGAAATTGAATTCCAACGGTTGATTTTTATAATTGTTGAAACGTGAGCTTGCACAAATCTCACCACTCTGTTTGCGATCGAGCAAATAAGACGAACGGAACCAGATATCGCGCAATTCGTTGATAGAAAATGAATAGGATACTGTTTTTTTCCTGAGATCCATTCTTCTCTCGGTAATCGGTGTGGCGATGCGGGCAAAACCTACTCCATTATTTACCAGAATTTTTTCAACTGCTTTCTTGTCTTTTACCTGAATCAAAACACCCGGATTCTCAGCAAAAAGGATATTCACCAATGAAGTTTCGGCAATATCATCCAGTTTAACATCCAAACCTCCGTTTACATTTGCAAAACACATCTCGAGCAAAGCTGTAATCATACCACCTTCCGAAATATCGTGACCGGCAAGAATCAACTCTTTGCCTATCATCTCCTGAATGCTGTCGAAAGCAGCTTTGAAATATTCGGCATCCTGCACGGTTGGTACTTCGTCGCCCAGTTTATTGAGTGTCTGACCCAAAACCGATCCGCCCAGTTTGTGTGTATCGAAAGAGAAATCGATATAATAAACAGCTGTTTTTAAATCGTTTACCAGCACCGGTGAAACCGTTTTCTGAACGTCGGACACTTCGGCACCTGCCGAGATAATCACAGTACCCGGAGCAAAAACCTTTTCATCTCCGTATTTTTGTGTCATCGACAGTGAGTCTTTTCCGGTGGGAATATTAATTCCAAGCGAACAGGCAAAATCGCTGCAAGCTTCCACCGCTTTGTACAAACGGGCATCTTCACCCGGATTTTTACAAGGCCACATCCAGTTGGCACTCAGCGAAACGCTGTCCAGACCTTCAGCCAACGGTGCCCATACAATATTTGTCAATGCCTCGGCAATTGCCAGTACTGAACCTGCTTCAGGGTTCACCATAGCTGCCAAAGGAGCGTGTCCGATAGAAGTGGCGATTCCTGATTTTCCGCGGTAATCCAGCGCTACTACGCCCAGATCATTCAATGGTAACTGAATTTCACCGGCACATTGTTGACGGGCAACTTTTCCTGTAATGGAACGGTCGACTTTGTTTGTCAACCAATCTTTACAGGCAACAGATTCTACCTGCAATACATTTTGAATATAGCTAAGCAAATGATCTTCGCTAACTTCCACCGGGGCATAATTTTCTTCAATTGTTTCGTCGGTAATCACCGTGCGCGGTGGTTTACCAATCATATAATTCAATTTCAGGTCGATCGGTCTTTGTCCATCGGCTTGTTCGAATACAAATTGCATATCGCCGGTTGTTTCACCCACCACATACATTGGAGCCCGCTCGCGTTCGGCAATACGGCGTACTTTATCAATATCCTGATGTTTGATAATCATTCCCATACGTTCCTGACTTTCGTTACCAATAATTTCTTTGGCACTCAAAGTCGGGTCACCCACCGGAAGTTTTGAAACATCTATTTTTCCACCGGTACTTTCAACAAGTTCCGACAAGCAGTTCAGGTGACCGCCGGCACCATGATCGTGCATGGATACAATCGGATTCTCGGCCGATTCAGCCAGCGTGCGGATTACATTGGCAACCCTTTTCTGCATTTCGGGATTGGCACGCTGTACGGCGTTTAGTTCTATGGCATTGTTGTATTCTCCGGTTTCTACCGATGAAACAGCTCCACCACCCATTCCGATGCGGTAATTGTCACCGCCCATAACCACAACTTTCTCACCTACTGCGGGTTCGTCTTTCAGCGCATCGCGTTGTGTTCCAAATCCCACACCACCGGCCAGCATGATCACTTTGTCGTAACCGAATTTTTTACCGTTTTCTTCATGCTCAAAAGTCAGCAAGGAGCCGCAAATCAGCGGTTGTCCGAATTTATTACCAAAATCGGAAGCACCGTTCGATGCTTTGATCAGAATTTGTTCCGGTGTTTGATATAACCATTGACGGGGAGTTGTAGCTTTTTCCCAATTGCGCTCCTGATCAAATTTTGTTCCATGGTTTGCATTTTCTGGACGTGGATAGCTGGTCATATAAACGGCTGTTCCTGCCAAAGGCAAACTGGCTTTTCCACCGGCCAGACGATCGCGTATTTCACCACCGCTACCGGTTGCTGCACCATTGAAAGGCTCTACGGTTGTCGGAAAATTATGTGTTTCTGCTTTCAACGAAATAACGGAATCAATTTCTTTGATTTCGAAAAAATCGGGTTTGTCGCCACTGGCAGGTGCAAATTGTTCAATTTTTGGTCCGGCATTAAATGACACATTGTCTTTATAAGCCGATACCAACCTGTTTGGATTTTCGGAAGAAGTTTTACGAATCAAGTTAAACAGCGTCATCTCTTTTTCTTCGCCATCTATAATAAACTGACCGTTGAAAATTTTGTGGCGGCAGTGTTCCGAGTTTACCTGAGAAAAACCAAATACTTCACTGTCTGTCAGTTTTCTTCCGATTTTTTCGCTTACTTCATTCAGGTATTCTATTTCTTCGGCATTTAATGCCAAACCTTCCTTATTGTTATAAGCTGAAATATCATCAATACTCAATATCGGTTCCGGTTGTTTATTTATCGTAAACACTTCCTGATTTACTCCGGTGTAGATTCGCTGAAGCATTGAATCGTAGGCTAAACCGCCTTTAACTGAAGGAGTTTGTGGGAATGCGATAAATTCTTCAATACGAATAATGCCGCTAATTCCCATATTTTGGGTAATTTCAACGGCATTGGTGCTCCAGGGGGTAATCATTTCGCGGCGCGGACCTACGTAATTTCCTTCTACAGTTTCCTGATTGAGTAGCACTGCTTCGCCGAAAAGCCATTCTAACTTTCGGACATCATCGGCAGCAAGTGGTTGAGCAGATTGCACAGCATAAATATGTTGTGCGGGAGTTCGGAAAAATTGAATCATGATATAGGATTTGTTGAATTTGATTTAAATTTCATATTGAAATGTAATCTATTGTATAATATGCAACTAAAAACATCTCAGCTGCAAAATTCAGGTTTGATTACCTTTTTTTATCAAAGTGCAAAGATAGTCATTTTTGGTGGGCTATGAAATAACCAAAAAGCTAAAAACAGGATAAATGCCGAAAATATAATTCTGAAGATTTGTGGAAGTTTAATTGGTTATTCTACAATTAATTTGAGTCCGGTTTAAGTATAAAAAATTCAATTTTTAAAAAGCGAATAAGTAGAAACAGTAAGTTGTTATTTCTTAGTTTATAATGAATACGGCTGTAATCTTATGTTTATCAAAATAATGTATTGTGTTTGAACAGTATTATTTTTTACGATTTAAAATTTTGATAGAAAACAGATCAAAACGAACCGGTGATTAACGTAATGAAATTCAGCTAATTAATTTTATTGCAGGTTACAATATTCTTCAAAAACAATCGTAAATAAACAATCATCAATAATCTGTTGTTATGTCCTTTTAAAATCAAAGCAGTAAGATTTGAAATGAAATTATGTTAGAAAACAGAATAAACAAAGATATTTTAAAAGAAAGACTCAGCAAAGAATCGTTTCAGAGGCATACAATTTCATTCTATAAATATTTTGAAGTTGAATATCCGGTAGATTTCAGGAATCAACTTTATCAGGAATGGGATGTGTTGGGATGTTTCGGTCGTATTTATATTGCCCACGAAGGAATTAATGCGCAAATGAGTGTTCCTGAACATAATATGGAACAGTTTTTACAACAACTTTATGAAATTCCGCAGCTTATCAATGTTCCCATTAAAAAGGCTATTGAAGATGATGGAAAATCGTTTTATAAACTGACTATAAAAGTTCGTCCTAAAATTGTAGCCGATGGACTGGAACATAACAGTTACGACCTTTCGAAAGTAGGGACACATCTGTCGGCTTTGGAATTCCACCAGGCAATTAGCAATCCGGATACGATCGTGGTGGATATGCGCAACCATTACGAAAGTGAAATCGGTCGTTTTGAAAATGCCTATTGTCCCGATTCGGACACTTTTAAAGAGGCGATTCTGGATGTAGTAAACAAATTTAAGACGGAAAAGGATAAGCAGTTTTTATTGTATTGTACCGGGGGAATCCGTTGCGAAAAGGCAAGTTCCTTTCTTATCCACAATGGATTTAACAATGTGGCGCAAATGCACGGTGGGATTATTGAATATGCGCAGCAAATAAAAAAACTCGGGGTAAGTTCGAAGTTTTACGGAAAGAATTTTGTTTTTGACCAACGGTTGGGCGAGACGATTGATGGGCAGGTAATTTCGCAATGTCATCAATGTGGAAAACCGGCTGATACCCATACCAACTGTGCAAACAACGATTGTCATTTGCTGTTTATCCAATGCGATGCATGTAAAGCCCTGTACGAAGGTTGCTGTAGTGACGAATGCCGCGAAATAAACCATCTTCCGGTTGAAGAACGGAAGAAATTGAGGATAATGCTTCAGCAAAAATATGCAGAAAGTAAGATCTTTAAGAGCCGGCTTCGTCCGCATTTAGTTAAACCAGACGTGTCGAATCAAACAATCCCGGCAATAAATGGATAATTTTTGGCAAACACTCAACAAGCCAATCATTGCCCTGGCACCCATGGAAGATGTTACCGATACGGTTTTCCGGGAAGTTATCCGTTCAGTTTCTGAAGAAAATGCTTTGAATGTGATGTTCACCGAATTCACTTCAACCGATGGTTTGTGCAATGAATACGGAATAAAACATGTGGTAAACCGCTTACTGGTGAATGATACTGAACGCGAATTGTTAAAGTCATCGCATACAAAGCTGGTAGCACAAATATGGGGTTCCGATCCGGAGAAGTTTTTCAAAAGTGCCCAACTGATTTCTGCCATGGGACTGTTTGATGGAATTGACATTAACATGGGCTGTCCGGTGAAAAAGGTGGTTAAAAAACAATGTTGTGCGGCATTAATCAATAATCCGCAACTGGCAAAAGAGATTATCCTCGCAACTAAAGAAGGAACTAACTTGCCGGTAAGTGTAAAAACAAGGTTGGGATTTAATTCTATTATCACTGAAGAATGGATCGGGCAATTGCTCGAAGTAAATCCGGCAGCTATAACGATTCACGGACGAACTCAAAAAATGTTGTCAACAGGTTTGGCAATGTGGGACGAGATTGGGAAAGCTGTTCAGTTGCGAAACCGTTTAAATAGCTCAACGGTGATGTTGGGAAACGGTGATATTGACAGTTATGAAACCGTCCTTAGCAGAGTGCTGGAGTATGGTGTCGACGGCGTGATGGTAGGAACCGGTATATTTAAAAATCCATGGTTGTTTAATTCTCAGGAAATTGAAATTACTGTCGAAATGCGAATTGCGTTGCTGCAAAAACACATCCGGTTATACGATAAAACATGGAAAAACCCGGGAAGCTTTAATGTATTGAAGCGTTTCTTTAAGATCTATCTGACCGGTTTTGAGGGAGCTGCCTTTTGGCGCGATAAGCTGATGCACACAAAAAGTTGTGAAGAGGCTTTGGAAGTAATTCGTCAAATGTAGAAAAAAAATGACAACCGGTTAAATCTTATTTCTTAATTTAACGGGTTGTCATTGAATAGATTGAATGCTTTTTTAGTTCTCTATTTCAACTTTTCTTACAATCAGGCCTTCATTGGTTTTAATCCGGAAAAGATAAATACCTGTTTTTAAACCCGAAACATTTAGATTTCCCTGGTTGCTATTCAGGTTAGACTGCATTAATTGTTGCCCGTTCAGATTTAGTATCGTAACTTGCTGTATGTTGCAGTTCGATTTCAATGAAATCATATTACTGGCTGGGATTTTGTAAATACTAAGTTTTTCCTGATTGGTTTCATTCAGACCTGAAGTAACATCAAAACTAAATTGAATACCTGGCATTAGATGCATAAAGTTTTCAGTCGAAAGACGCCAAATGGATGATGTATTTTCCAAATAATAGGGTTCATTTGCTTTGTCAAGCGTAGCTGCAATATTATAAATTGCTGCATTCTCACCCTGCGTTACGGCAGTAATTGTCACAGGGTTATTGTCTTTGTCTTTAAGTGTAAAATCGCTTGCAGTAAGTCCAACAGTATTTTTGAAAAGATTGAGGATAAACCCCGTGTTCGTAATATTATTCACAAATGCTTTATTGCTGATAACATTTACAGTCCCCGAAATAACTTGAATAAAACCACCCACATTTAAACCATCACCAGTGGCTCTGATGGCCAGTACAGCTCCGGCATCAGCGTTTGTAGTGGTATATACCGTATCAGTAGCTCCTTCTATCAGAACCATTTCGTAGGTAAACGGATTTACTCTGTACCATTGATAGCTTAAGCCCCCTTTTACAACTGTTCCGTCTGATAGTTTTTTTACTCCAAAAGATGTTTCTAATCCTCTGCCTATATATGGTGTCATAATCCCTGTGATGAACATACTTTCATCCATCGACCAATTCGAAAAGTAAGTGTCGACAGAAGAAAGAGGAGCACTTACTTCGTTGGAAGTGTATCCGTTTTTAGGTCCACCATTTACCAATAACCGAAGTTTGTATGCAGTGAAAAAACTAAGACTAAAATTATTATAATCACTGGTTAAATCAGCATTATTATATTGATAATTTTGCCAGGTAGAACCATTATTATCGGAGTATTGCAAAGTATAAGTGCTTGCTCCAATGGTGCCAGGTTCCGGGAATTCAAGATTGACATTCGTTTGCGTCCCGCCACCCGGTGCGTAATTATCGCGTTGTGAACTTCTTACAATCAGACCGCCAACTTTGTTTGATATACCCGAATAAGGTGTGATGGAAGGAATGGTGCCACCTTCGCCAGGCGTGAATTGTGCATAAGCAGTTTGACCTGAAAACACCGCGATAGCTATTGCCAATAGTGTTTTACTGATGTGTTGAAGTAGATTTTTTCCCATAATGAGTCATTTTAAAGATCGTGTTATGTTATTGTTTATTTCATTATACCTACAAAAATAATCATTTTATTTTATTCTATAACAATATCTCTGATTTTGTGGAAACAAATCCACAGTAATGGCTGAATTTATGGAATGTAATCCTCATTTTAGCATAATTATGAGGATTTTATTTTAAAATTGATCTGAATATAAGTGGTTTGTGAGCTTTAATTGAAAGTGAATTTCAAATGTAATAATTATTCCTTGATGAACATTGAACTGATTCAGTGAATAAAGTGAGTGAGTTCGTTGATTATATCTTCGAATCCTTCGTTGTTAAAATGTTTTGCATTCGGAATAATAACAACCTTTGCGTTCAGGTTGATTTCCCAAAGCTCTTTGTTTGCTTGTGTATCGGTAGTATAGGGATCGTTGTCCGAAAGGATGGATATTATGTTGTGGTTACAGGTTTCCCGAATTTTTGAATAATCTGCTGACAAATTAATCCATTGTTTCAATTGCTTCCAGGGTTTGTCTATACGCCACCAACCGGCAACACACATCAGACCACCGATCTTGAGCAACGGATTTTTCATTTGCAGTTCGTTCAGATAAAGAAGTGCTGCTTTGCAACCAATGCTGTGCCCGACAAAATATGTATTTGAATCTATTTCATTGACAGGAATTCTGTTTTCTATAAACGAAAGAAATTCAGCAATTTCAGGTTTGTCCCAGTTTGGAAAAGTAAGTGGAATGATTTGAACGTCATTGTCTCTGACAGACATTTCTTCTTTTGCATATTGATACCAATCTGAATTTTCATCAGCGCTATATCTGGGGAATATATAAATGCGTTTCATAATTAATCATTGAAATTTAAATTCTATTTCTTGTTTAGTATCAAGTACAATCGAATTCTTAATCATTAAAATTTTCTCCATCAACTAATGAATATATGTTTTCTGAAGGCTCATTTAAAAAATCAAATACCGGATTGGAAGATACATCCTTCAACCACAACTTTTCTTCATCTTCATCATCAATTATTTCGTCAACAAGAATAATTACACGGACATTCCTTTCCTTCAAATTTAAAGGGTAGTTTAATTTTAAATGTCCGTATTTATCTGTTTTTGTATTGATCTCTATTGCTTTCATAAATCAAATGATTTACAAATCTATAAATTTGTTTTTGTTGATGTAAGACTCTAACAACAAAGTACAAAGAATATCTTTAAATTCCCATCAAAGTCTCCAGATAATGTTTTTCAATCCCGAACACTTGTTTAAGAGCAGCTATGTTATTTAATATCTGTTGCTTGTCCGGATTTGTATTCTGCACTTTTCGGCCTACTATCATTACATTTTTGGGTGTGTGTTCCGACGAAATAAATTCAAAAACATTGGTTTTATAACCAAATGCTTCCAGAATCATGGCACGCAGCGTATCGGTAATTATTTCGGCCTGCCGTTCTTTTAAAATGCCAAATTTCGTCACATTGCTGAGTTCGTTGGTGACATTCATTGCTTTCCGGATTTGTTTGTGACAACAGGGTGCACAAACAATTAATGCAGCATTCGATTTTATTCCCCTGTATATGGCATCATCGGTGGCGGTATCGCAGGCATGTAAAGCGATGAGCATGTCGATTTTTTCAAGCTCGGTCTTTTCGATGGTGCCCTGTATAAAACTGAGGTTGTCGAAATTTGCTTGTCTGGCAATAATATTACAGGTATTTACTAAATCCTCTCTAAACTCAACGCCGGTCATTTTAATCTTATGCTTTTGATTATTTGATAAATAATCGTACAAAGCAAAAGTCAGATAACCTTTTCCTGAACCCATATCCACGATATGGAAATCAGCGGTAAGTGAAAGTTCATTCAAATTTGGCGCCAACAGCTCGATGTATTTATTGATTTGCTTGTACTTATCACTCATTTCGCGACGCACTTCCCATTCGGCATTGGTTATGCCCAGTTCGCGTAAATAGATATTTTCTTTTGTCTCAATCAACCTTTCTTTTACGCGGTCGTGGGTGTAAGTGGTCGGCACCTGTAAAACCGGTTTTGTGGTTTTTAACTGTGCCTTACCGTTTGGCAGAACGACATAACTAATATTTTCGGTGTTTGTGAAAATTTCAGCATTGAAAAAGTCATTCTCAAGGATTTTGTTTATCAGTTCCAGGCCTTCGGCTATTTCAAAATTCTTCGTAATATCTTTTGTATTATGTCGGTACACAAAATTCAAACAATAACCTTTTTTCAGCTCAACCGCAGTAACAATTATCTTTTTCAGGTCAGAGGATTTGTCTCTTTTACCGGTAAGTAATAATTTTATCAAAGCCTTGTTATCAATTATTGTTTCAAGTTTATCAAAGAAGTTTTTTGACTGGATATTTATCATTGAAGTAGAATTTAATTATTGTCAGCTGACCCCTCAATCCCCTGAAGGGGATTGAGGGGTTACTGCACAAGATGAGGAATTTTAGAAAAGCGCAAAGTTACTTAGTTTACGGCTATATGTCAAAAACTAATTGTTATTATATTAAAATCAGTCACTGATTTTATGTAAATTTGGATACCCGGCTGTTTTTCTGAAATTTATGAAGGATCTTTTTGAACTGTAACAGAGCAGGTTTTGCTAAACCTAAAACCAAATTCCATTATATTTGCCTGCTCATAAAGCAAACCCGGAAAGGCAGGCGTTCAAAATCCTTGGTTCCGGTTTGAACAAATCCTTGTGCAGCATACCACTTTTTTAGCTTGCTATGTGAATCGATCAATGCTATTGAAATTGTCCTGCCACCCAAACCCTTAATTTTGGTAGTCGCAAAGTTCATCAGCAGAACACCATAGCCCTGATTTCTATATTCAGGAAGGACAGATACTTTCTCGATGTAAAAAGTGTCTTTTTCTTTCACCGATTTTTCAATCGCTACGCAGCCAACCGTTTTTTTGTTTACAGAAAGAGCATACAATTCAATTCCCTTATTTAATTGCGATTTTAAGGTAGGTTCATCAATAAATGCATTATTCGAAGGATTATTATCTTTTGAAAATCCAAATTCCTTTGCAACTGTGGCATGTGATTCATTGAGAACCTTTACTATCGCCGTTAAATCCTGGTCCGAATGAATGAGTAGGAATTCCATAATTTTATAATTTTAAAAGTTGCAGTTTGCGTAGTAATGAATCGTTCTGAAGAAATTGCCGGGCTTCTCCATATCACAGATAAGATCTTTTCTTGCATAACCGGCAATGGTAAATGTGTTATTCGTTAAACTTTCAAGGCTTTCCAGCATATCCAGACAAACAAAACCCCTGCAAATAACCATTGAAATAATTCTCAAAAATAATTTTATATTCTTTGCCGGGTAATTGATCCCTCGGGCTAAATCAAATATCTCTTCCGTTAACGCAACATAGGTTTTCCGAAGATGATTTATACTTTTCGCACTGGTTACCATTGTCCTGATGCCATCCTGATGATCTTTATAAACATCAAAAATATCATTCTCCAACTGCATGAGCGCTCCAAGTTTATAAATCATCATTCTTTCCTTTTCATTCTTGTTTTCACCAAAAATGCTGCTGTAAAAAAGAAAAGAGATACCGCCTTTTAAATAGGTAATATGCTCTATATCATCAATTATTGTTTCTGCACACATTTGTTTTTTACTCTGGATCTGGGCGTCGAAAACATTGAAGAAATAGCTTTTCACCAGATTTTCATCGACAGCATGCTCTAGAGCATTATTGTAAAAGCTGATGAATAATTTTTCGCTTGCGTTTTTCCCCGGTTGCTTTTCAGGTTGTTCTATTAATTTTTTGATATAACTTTCCGTCAGATCTTTCTTGTCAAAAAAATCATCAAACAGGCCGGATATAGCTCCAAGATAAGTCAGGGCCTTTCTTTCTTTTAATGACATCGCGGAGCCTCTTAAAATACAGAAAGATTCTCCCAGAATAGCAGGAACTGCATAGCCGTAATAATCTGTTATTTTTTTATAATCCTGATCATCAATGGTATTGTCATTCGTTTCTTTGCTTACTTCCAGCTCAGCAGACAGTATCTTCTGAATAAATCTTCTTTGATATTTCAGATTCCTTACAAGTCTGAAATATAATCCGGGAAGTATAATCAGATTGTTTAAATAATTTTTCATTTCAACTGTACTTATTTTCTCTTAATCCTTTTAAAAAAATGCCTGGTTTGTTTACAGACATTGCCTTCAAAAAAGATAAATGATGTCTGATAAAAGTCTTGTTTATTCCAGTTTGAAGCTATTCATGATTTTTTCACCAGTTTTTTTGTAATTGTCAAATTCACTTGCCTCACAAGCTAAGGTTAATACATAGGCTTTCTCATTATCAACAAAATAATATTGCTCAAATTTTAAATTGTAAAGACCTTGTGAGCCGGTGTAAATCACTTTCTGATATTCAATTCCAATGATTTCAATTTTTTTACTTTCTATGATAGTACCGTTTGTCAACAGACTTTTAATCTGGCCTTCAGATATTTCAACATATTTATCAAGATTAATATTTTGATTTTTCAAATCCTGAATAATCAGATTGACATTTTCTTTGAATTTATCTTCCGGTGACGAAAGCTGTGAAAATAAAAAAAAGCTTGGACCCAACTGCGATGGCTTATTCAGATCCCAATCCCCCGGATATTCAATTGAATACCCATTTTCTTTTAGCAGTTTCCATCCGCTTTCTGTTCCTGATTGCTTGTTTTTTTCTGAAGATTTATTACAGGACATGAATCCTGATAAAAGCACAAGCATGCCAACTATTTTAAGATATTTCATTTTTTTTATATATTAAATTATTACTGTCCTTTGTTCTCAAGATCTTTCTTAATTTTTAATTTTGCCAGCCATTTATCCAGGGGGATAGATAGCGAGTTAATGATCATCACGAGTGCAGTGCCGATTAAAGTCTCGGTATAAAATCCTGCTGCGGCAGTACATCCAAGTGCTGAAGCACACCAGACGGTTGCTGCGGTTGTTAGTCCATGTACATTTGTACCTTCTTTGAAAATAATACCGGCACCTAAGAATCCAATACCGGTGACAACCTGACCAATTATTCGGGTAACATCTCCATTTGTTTCCGTCATTTTGATGGAAAGTAAAACAAAAAGAGCCGATCCGATGGCCACCAGGATATTGGTCCGTATGCCGGCCGCCTTATGATGCCATTCTCTTTCTATGCCAATGAGCAGTCCGGCAGCAAATGCAGCCAACAGACGAAGGGTAAAATCTATAGTTGTCATAATAATAAAGTTTTATCTTTTTAGATAATAAAAAAACTCACAATAAACAGGAAGTCTAATCAATAATCGTTTTATAGCCTTTGCCATAGGGTAAAACTTGCTATTATTAGCTCAGTCAAATCACCTGAATTTTTCACCCCACAAACATACAAATAATATTTAACGTATTTGTGCATTAACAAACAAAATTAAAATTTATCGAATGGAAAATGTTAGGGTTAAGAAGAAAAAAACTCTGCCTGCGACAAAAGCGTCATCCAATAAATCAATCTGAGATATTGATATAATTAAAAAGATAATCAAATTCAGGTATTCTTATAAAGAGTTTTTTGGAGTTGTTTTAGTAGTGAATTCACTATGATAATCAACCGGAAAGCAGTTGAAGATAGTATGCAAATCTTTAATCTGAGGTTTCAAAAAAACAGATAAATATAAAACTTATTCAAAAAATATGCTGATTGCATTTTTTTTTCTAATTTAGCACCCGAAATCAACTGAACATCAATTCTTCCCTATGCAATATACATCCAGATACCTCGGTAATATACTCCACAAGTCCGGTAAGGGTTTGTACGAGTGTTGGATGATTTGATACCCCTTGTTCATAATCCCCTAATTTCTCTGGAAGGAGAAAATATATCTCCTTATTCTTTCATTTTTTCATTTTTTCATTTCTCCATTCATTCATTCATTCATTTCTATTGTGCCAATTGTGGTTCAAAAAAAATATGGGTATTATATTCGATATTAAACGCTTTGCTGTACACGATGGTCCGGGAATTCGCACTACGGTTTTCCTGAAAGGCTGTCCGCTTTCCTGTCACTGGTGTCATAATCCGGAAAGCATGAGTGCGGATATTTGTCAGGTTGCCAAAACGGTACGAATTGGTGAGAGAACTTTTACCGAAGATGAAACTGTTGGTCGTGAAATGAAAGTGAAAGAAGTTCTGACTGAACTTCAAAAAGAACAAATTTTCATGGACGAGTCGGTTGGAGGCGTCACATTCTCGGGTGGTGAGCCTTTGCAACAAGCTGAATTTTTGTTAGAAATGTTGGCGGCCTGTAAAAAGGCTGAAATGCACACAGCGGTCGATACTTCCGGTTATGCTAAGTGGGAAGTCTTGAAAAAAGTAGCCGGCAATACCGATTTGTTTTTATACGATCTGAAACTGATGGACGACAATTTACACAAAACGTACACCGGTGTTTCCAACAAATTGATTCTTGAAAATCTTTCCCGCTTGCTTGATCTTGGAAAAAAAGTACGGATTCGCATCCCTATGATTCCCGGAATTACGATCACAGAGAACAATATAAATGAAACGATTGTTTTTCTAAGCAAACTTTACTTTCCAATTGAAGGGGTCGATTTGCTGCCTTTCCACAATACTGCTGCTCACAAATACGATCGGTTTGGAATTAAAAATGAATTTGTAAACCTCAAATCTGTCAGTAAAAATGAGTTGATCGATGTGAAAAAAAGGTTTGAAAATGCAGGGTTTGAGGTGAAGATAGGGGGGTAATGTGGCAATGTGCCAATTTGGCAATGTGCTAATTTGAAAATGAATCAAGAACCAAGAACCAAGAGTCAAGACAAAAGAGCTGAGTGAGAGATAAATTTGAAAATGTGCCAATTTGAAAATGAAAGAATGAAAGAATGGAAAGATGGAAGAATGACTCTTTTAGAATCCCAATTAACCAATCAACCAATTAACCAATCAACCAATTAACATTTCAACCCTGGAACCCTGAACACGAAACGTAGAACACGAAACGCGAAACACAAAATTATGACACACAGAATACAACAATTACGTGAACAAAGCCTGAATGCAGTAAATCGTATTTCGGCGGAAAGAGGCTTATTGATTACTGAGTTTTATAAGAATCACCTGGCTTTCGGTGATTCCATACCGGTGCAACGTGCCAAATCGTTCCAATATATTCTGGCAAATAAAACCATTTGTATCAACGATCTGGAACTGATCGTGGGGGAACGTGGACCGGCACCAAAAGCAACGCCCACCTATCCAGAGATAACGGTTCATTCCCTGAAGGATCTGGAAATTCTGAATACACGCGAAAAGGTCTGGTTCCGAGTGGATGATGAAACGCGGAATGCTTTTGAACAAACGATCATCCCTTTCTGGAATGACCGTTCCAATCGCGATCGTGTCATGAAAACCATGACCCCCGAATGGCATGATGCTTACGATGCCGGAATCTTTACCGAATTTATGGAACAACGTGCACCGGGGCATACCGTTGCCGGTTACAAAATTTATAAAAAGGGGATGCTCGATATTATTGCCGATGTGGAAGCAAGCATGAAAGTACTTGATTGGTTAACAGATCCGGGTGCTTACGACAAAATGGAAGAGCTGAAATCCATGAAGATTACGGCGGAAGCCATTGTGATGTTTGCCAACCGTCATGCCGAAAAGCTGGATGCATTGGCAACAGTCGAAACCGACTCAATCCGGAAAGCTGAACTGACTAAAATGGCTCATATCTGCCGGCGGGTTCCGGCGCATGCACCTGAATCTTTTCACGAAGTGTTGCAACATTACTGGTTTATACATTTAGGTGTTGTTACCGAACTGAATCCCTGGGATTCATTCAATCCCGGACGACTTGATCAACATCTCTTTCCTTTTTATACAACCGAAACTGAAGCCGGAACGCTGACCCGCGAACAGGCAGTGGAAATTCTCGAATCGTTCTGGGTGAAATTCAACAACCATCCATCACCTCCCAAAGTGGGTATTACAGCTTTGGAAAGTAATACTTATACCGACTTTTCGCTGATTAATCTGGGTGGTGTAACACCTGAAGGGTTGGATGCAGTCAATGAAATGACGTATATTCTGTTGGATGTGATTGAAGAAATGCGTTTGCTGCAACCAAGCTCGATGGTGCAGTTGAGCAGGTTAAATCCTGACAGTTTTATCGAACGCGCGGTAAAAATCACTAAAACCGGATTCGGACAACCATCCATCTTCAATACCGATGCCATTGTGCAGGAGTTGGTCAATCAGGGGAAAAGCCTTGTGGATGCCCGAAACGGTGGAGCCAGCGGTTGCGTTGAAAGTGGTGCGTTCGGTACCGAAAGTTATATTCTTTGCGGTTATTTCAATTTGCCGAAAATACTGGAAATAACCTTGCACAATGGTTTTGATATGCGTACCAAAAAACAAACAGGGCTGAAAACCGGTGATGTTTTGGCATTCAAATCCTATCAACAATTGCTTGAAGCATTTAAAGCACAGGTGGAGCATTTTATAGATATAAAAATAAAAGGGAGCAATGCCATTGAGAAAATCTTTATGACCTTTATGCCAACTCCTTTCCTTTCGCTGATTATCGACGATTGTGTGGCAAGCGGCAAGGATTATATCAATGGCGGAGCGCGTTACAATACCAATTATATTCAGGGTGTGGGCATGGGTACGATGACCGATTCGCTCACTTCGCTGAAGAAACTGGTGTTTGAAGATCAGGTTGTTTCATTGACTGAATTTGTCGGTGTATTGGAAAAGAATTTTGAAGATAATGATGAACTGTTATATAAAATCCTGTTCAAGACGCCAAAATACGGAAACGACGATGATGCAGCAGATGCGCAATTGGTGGACGTTTTCAATATTTATTACGATGCAGTGAAAGGGCATACAAGTCCGCGTGGAGCCGAATACCGGATTAATCTTTTGCCAACGACCTGCCACGTCTATTTCGGTAGCGTGATGCATGCCGGACCGGACGGACGAAAAGCCGGAATGCCCGTTTCTGAAGGTATCTCACCGGTTCAGGGTTCCGACCGGAATGGTCCGACATCGGTGCTGAAATCGGCAGCCAAAATTGATCATTTGCAAACGGGTGGAACCTTGCTGAATCAGAAGTTTAGTCCCGATTTTTTTGAAGATGAGACAGCTATCCGCAAAGTCTCCGGCCTGGTTCGTGGTTATTTCCGTTTGAATGGTCATCATATTCAGTTCAATGTGGTGAATGCTGCCACTTTGCGTGATGCTCAGAAATATCCCGAAAAGCATCGCAATCTGATTGTACGCGTGGCCGGTTACAGCGATTATTTTAATGATCTGGGTATTGATTTGCAAAATGAAATTATTAACAGGACGGAACATGAGTCCTTATAAAAGATATTAGCCTTCGGCGTTATTAGCTTTGCGATATTACTACCTTCGGTCGTGATATTATCTTTCAAACTCAACTTTTCCAAAGTTCTGAACTTTGGAAAAGTTACAATAGCAAAAATATATGTTCAACAAAGAAACTTACATACAGCGAAGAAAAATCCTGAGCGAAAGAGTCGGATCAGGATTACTGTTATTAACCGGTAACGACGAAAGTCCTATGAATTATGCCGATAACGGCTATCATTTCCGTCAGGACAGTACTTTTTTATATTATTTCGGTATCGATTTTCCCGGACTGGTGGGGGTGATTGATGTGGATAATCAGCGTGAGATTATTTTCGGCAACGATTACACGATAGATGATATTGTGTGGATGGGATCTCAACCTACCATTGCTGAGAGAGTTTCTTCAGGTGGGATAAAAGATTCCCTGCCGGCATCTGAATTACCGAAGATGTTGCATGAAGCACAAAAAAAGGAACGTGAAATTCATTTCCTTCCACCATATCGTGCTGAAAACAAACTCAAACTGCAACATTTGCTTTTTCTTCATCCCGAACTGATTAGTTCCAAAGCTTCGCTGAAATTGATTCGTGCCGTGGTGAGTCAGCGCGAAATAAAAACTACGGAAGAAATCCGCGAAATAGAAAAGGCGGTAGATCTTTCGGTGGATATGCACGTCGGCGCCATGCAAATGGTTCGTCCCGGCATGACCGAAGCACAGGTAGCTGCCCGGGTGTATGAAATTGCACATGCTGCCAACTGTGAAATTTCATTCCCTATTATTGCCACCATCAATGGACAAACCCTGCACAACCATTATCACGGCAATACATTGAAAAGCGGCGACCTCTTCCTGCTCGATGCGGGTGCGGAATCAGCCATGCATTATGCCGGTGATTTATCGAGCACTTTTCCGGTGGATATAACTTTTACTGCACAACAAAAGCTCGTTTATGAAATGAGCCTGAAAGCGCATCAGGCGGCTATCGATCAACTGGGAGCAGGTGTGGCATTTCGTCAGGTGCATTTGGCTGCCTGCAGGTCGATTGCCACAAGCATGAAGGAACTCGGACTGATGAAAGGCAATGTCGATGAGGCGGTAGCAGCCGGTGCACATGCACTTTTTCTGCCTTGCGGAACGGGGCACATGATGGGACTGGATGTGCACGATATGGAAAACCTGGGCGAAGTGTGGGTTGGTTATGATGGCGAACCGAAAAGTACACAGTTTGGACTGAAATCGTTGCGTCTGGCAAAAATACTAAAACCGGGACATGTTTTCACCATTGAGCCGGGCATTTATTTTATCCCCGAATTGATGGATAAATGGCAATCGGAAGGACATCTGAATGAATTCTTTAACTGGAACGAGATACAAAAGTTCCGCAACTTCGGAGGAATACGCAACGAAGAAGATTATATGATTACCGAAACCGGCGTACGAAGACTGGGCACGAAAGTTAAACCCAAAACGGTGGAAGAAGTGGAAGCGGTGAGAAAAGGGTGATATCATTTTAAAAAGCAGCGTCGGAGGGCGCTGCTTTTTATTTTTCATTTGCTTCTTTCAAAGCTTGATTTTCTATATCAGTTGAAATCCGAAAATTTGTTTCTTTAATCTTTTCAAGTATTGGTTTAATTGATTCAATCTTACCTAAGAGTTTTGCTTTAATAATCACTCCAAGTGTTCCGGTAATGGTTAGTCCTAATTGTTTTGCTACTTTTCTGGCTTTGAAATCGTCTAAAATAATTGTACTTTCAGGTATTTCAAGCGCTAATGCAATTGCGCTGGATTCACCTTTATCAATTTGAAACTCCAGGAGTTGTTGACGCATTTTATCTTTAACTGAAACAACTTCGACCCAGACAGGTAAGGTTTCGCCATATTCAATTGCAATCTCCTCAGTTGTAATGACCTGTCCGTACACTTTTTCAAGCAAATCCATTTCGCCGATTTTCGATAAAATGATAAAACAACTGGTATCCGAAATGATTATTTTATGCATTTGCAACATCAGTTGAAAGGTCTGTTGAAGGATAATTAAATATTGAAACGTTATTTTTACCTAATAATTCGGCAAATGTTCGTTTTGAATACCCGGCAACATCGGCTGCTTGTCCAAGTGAAAGTTTCCCTTTTTCGTAAAGTTGAGCAGCAACCATCATAGTTAATTCTTTGCTGTCCAAATCAGACATTTCAGGTATATTGATTGTTATTGATCTCATATGCTTATTTTTTTATGCTGCAAATATAGATATTTTTTTTCTTATAAAATTTAAACACCATAACTTAATAATTTGTTTGCTAAAAAGAAGATTATCTGATTCCTAAAAAACAGAGCTAGAAGACTGGGCACCAAAGTGAAACCAAAAACGGTGGAAGAAGTGGAAGCCGTGAGAAAAGGGTGATATCATTTAAAAAGCAGCGTCGGAGGGCGCTGCTTTTTTTATTAATTTACCCGCTATTTATTCCTTTAATTATAATTAGGAAATTGACAGATTTTCTTTTAACTGTTTATTTGTATTTTTGTACAGAATCAAAAGAATTACAATAACATAATAACTCCATGACGAAATTTTCAAAAGCTTTTTGGGTAGCCAACTCTGTTGAATTACTGGAACGACTGGCCTATTACGCCGTTTTCATTGTTATCACACTTTATTTGTCGAATGTCTGGGGTTTTACCGATATCGAAGCAGGCATAATTTCCGGTATATTTTCCGCTACTTTGTATTTATTACCCACTTTTGCCGGAGCCTATGCCGATAAAATCGGTTTCCGATCGGCGATTATGATTGCATTTGGTATGTTGACCCTGGGTTATGGCGGATTGGGACTTTTACCAACGATGCTTGAAAGTGCCGGCCTGGTAAATTACGAAATGACCACCACCTTCTCGGGACTTGATTCAAGTCCGCTGCGTTGGACTATCCTTCCGGTGTTGGCATTCATTGTTATTGGGGGATCGTTTATCAAAGCCGTTATATCGGGTACGGTGGCACGCGAAACCACTTCGTCAACCCGCGCCAGGGGATACGCTGTATTTTACATGATGGTGAATATAGGAGCTTTTATGGGTAAAACAGTTGTCGATCCCTTGCGTAAGAGTATGGGCGATCAGGGCCTGGTGTATCTCAACTTTTTCTCGGCAGGAATGACATTACTGGCATTGATTGCTGTATTTTTCATTTATAAATCGGTCAAAACCGAAGGTCAGGGAAAAACCTTTGCCGAACTGGGGCGTGGCTTGCTAAAAGTACTGGGTAACGGACGTTTAATCGTTTTAATATTAATTATCAGTGGATTCTGGATGATTCAAAGTCAGATGTACGCTACCATGCCAAAATATGTAATTCGTATGATAGGTGCTGATGCATCGCCCGGATGGTATGCCAATGTCAATCCGCTGGTAGTTTTTGTTTCAGTCAATTTTGTGACTTCGTTTATGAAAAAGCGAACGGCGCTCACTTCCATGACCATCGGCATGTTGATCATTCCACTTTCGGCCCTGGCCATGTCTTTCGGGACGCTTATTGGTACAGATTACGTACTCGGATTGCACCCCATTGCATTTATGATGATCGTCGGAATTGCCATGCAGGCGATAGCCGAAAGTTTTATATCGCCCCGGTTCCTGGAGTATTTTTCAATGCAGGCCCCAAAAGGGGAGGAGGGGCTTTATCTCGGATTCAGTCATCTGCATTCTTTTGTTTCGTACCTGTTTGCTTTTGGACTGTCGGGCTTTTTACTTGATAAATACTGCCCCGATCCACGTGGATTTGCTTCGGCAACCGAATATGCCGCAGCTACCACACATGCGCATTATATCTGGTTTGTATTTGTGGGTATTGGTTTGGTCTCGGCCATCGCATTGCTTACCTACGGCTATATGACCCGGAAAATGGATCAGAAAAGAATTTGAGATTAACCAGAAAAATCATAAAAAAGAGAGAAAGAGACTGTCTACATTAAAGACAGTCTTTCTTAATTTGTTGAAATTCTATTATTTCATTATTGAGATATCGATTGGCTCAACACTTCGGATACATATTTATTAATCGATTCCCCGCGCATTTTGGCTGAAATGGCAATGCGTCGGTGTAATTCAGGAGTCAGGCGCACATTGAAACTGCCTTTATAACTCTTTTCCGGAGCTATGTTTTCATTTTCGCAGTCTTTTATATGCTCGTCAACCATATAATGAAATGCATTGATAAGTTCTTTTACCGTTTCACCTTCGAAAGTAACCAAATCATTTATACCTTCTAGTTTTCCAAAAAACACATGATCATCGGCTGAGAAATGTACACTACCGATAAAACCTTTATAATTCAAAACATCTTTCATTTTTTTACCTCCTTTTAAATTAATCCTTCTTTCTTGATTTCATCAATAATCGAAATCAGTTGATACTGTTTTAGTATATTCCCCGGATGTGGTTTGTGAAGTTTAATTTTATGTTTGTTTCTTTTAAAACAAACTCTCGATCCGGTACCTTGTTCTTCCACGTAACCAAATGAACCAAGTAATGTTCTTAGTTCAGAGTACGTAAAATCGTTAGGTTGAGATAATAATCTCACTAATAATTTTTCGGATCTTGACATGGTGTTTATTTTGATACAAAGATAAAACAATTATTTGTAACTAATGTTTAGTCGCAAATAAGTTTTACTATTTCTTCACCCCAACTTCACTCTATCCCGACGCACCTGCTTTTTTAGTTTACCAAAGTGTTACAGTTAATCATCTATTGAAAACTCCTTTATTTGCCGTTTTAAACTTTTTATCCATTTTTTCCATAAGCTGATTGAAGAAAAGATCATCGTAAGCAGAAAGATAATAATTCCAACTAAAATCAACTGCTTTTCCTGCGTAAAATTGATCACGGAAGTAAAGAATACAATTAGTGAAATTCCATACAGGAAGGATATTACGGATGAAAACACTGACAGTCGTTTTATTCTCACCAGATAACTCTGTATGGATATTTTCAGATTATTCCCGTTGACGGGTCTGACAACAGCCATATAGCCGGCAATATCATTGCAAATATACAATAACAAACTACTTAATAATAACAGGTTTGCATACAAAGGTTTTTGATCTCCATCGAACCAATCGTAATAAATAAATGAAAACAGCGTGAGGCCAATCACTTCTGCAATCAGTTTTGTTCTTATTTTCTTTATTGAAGGGAGGTTGGCGATTTTGGTCATTTTCTGTAAATCGGTCACACTTTTTTCAGAAATGTTGACATGTTGCCAGGCTGATTTTAATTCGGTTAGTTCCATTTTATTCGTTTATTAATATTTTTAATTTGTTTTTAATCCTGTTCAGTTTTACACCAACATTACTTTCACTCAAGCCTGTTATTTCTGCTATTTCCTGATAATTGAAGTCTTCAAGATAAAGAGAAATAACCGCTTTTTCAGCATTGTTCAGCTTTCGCAGTGCCGAAAACAGCCGTTCTTCATTTTCTGAAACCGCCACTTCCTCCAGTGGATGCATGTTTTCAGGAAATTCAGCATAATTATCGATGATTGGATTAGCTTTGCGGTAAACAGCTATTGAAGTATTCAAAGCGATCCGGTAAAGCCAGGAACTCACTTTTGATTCCCCTTTGAACGTAGGATATGATTTCCATAACTGATATACAATTTCCTGAAATAAATCCTCCTGATCTTCTTTGTTGTCACGGTACATCCTGCACACCTTGTAGATGATCTGTTGATTTCCGTGAATTGTCTTTAAAAATTCTTTTTCCATGCAATCATTTTTTTTTAACTCATAATAAAAGCAAAACATATAAATCATTAGTTGCTTAAAAGCTTGAAAAACTTACAGTCTTGTGAAATAATTTTCTGAATTGGCCAGTTCCAACCTACAGTTTAGACTTGGAAAAAAAAGCAGAGCTATTGAAGCTCTGCTTTTATTTAAATTCATTCGAATTGTAACCTGTACATAATGATGTTGTATAATACTTGTGAATTGATTCAGCCAATTTTGTTTCAGTTCAAATAATATTTATTTCTTCACCCCAACTTCACTCCAATTCGGTGCCATAACGCCCATCAGGTTTTTCACAAAGAAATCGTAGCGTTTATGTTCTCCGTAGTCGTTGCCCATGGTGTGTCCAACGCCCGGAAGGACGATGAGTTCGTATTCTTTGTTGGCTTTTATCAGCGCGTTGCAAACCTGATAGGTGGATGCAGGATCCACATTATCGTCCAGTTCGCCAACCACCAGCATCAGCGGGCGGGTCAGCAAATGTGCATTCACCACATTTGAACTTTCTTCGTACGATTTATCCACAGGGTAACCCATCCATTGTTCGTTCCACCAGATCTTATCCATGCGGTTATCGTGGCATCCGCAGGATGAATAGGCAGCTTTGTAATGTGCCGGGTGAAACAGTACGGCGCCCATGGCCGATTGTCCGCCCGCCGAAGCCCCGAAAATACCCACGCGTTCGATGTCCATATACGGATATCTGGCAGCTGCGGCTTTGGTCCAGGCAATGCGGTCGGGGAATCCGGCATCTTTCAGGTTTTTGTAGCAAACATCCTCGAAGGCTTTGGAGCGAAACGAAGTGCCCATACCGTCCATCTGAATCACGATAAAACCCAGTTCGGCGAGGGTGGACATGTTGCGGTTGAAGGAGATAAATGTTTTGGGTGTGTACTGACTGCCCGGTCCGGCATAAATATACTCGATAAGGGGGTATTTCTTTGCCGGATCGAAGTTCACAGGTCGGTAGATAATGCCCCAGATATCGGTTTTGCCATCACGTCCTTTGGCCGTAAAAGGTTCGGGAGCTATCCAGCAGGTTTTCAACAATTCACTGATGTCTGCTTTTTCGAGCGGCATCACAATTTTTCCACCGGCTGTTGAGCGCAATACGGCAACCGGCGCTTTGTTGACCTTGGAATAAACATCCACGAAGAACTTTTTGTCTTCGGAGAACCAGGCCTGATGCATTCCTTCTTCGGGCGTCAGACAGGTGAGTCCGGTGCCATCGAAACGGATGCGGTAATAACGTACCAGATAAGGATCCTCGTTGGGAACCATGCCGTTGGCGGAGAAAATGATTTCCCGCTTTTTCTCGTCCACGTTCACAATGTCGCGGACGTACCATTCGCCTTTGGTGATCTGATTTTTCACTTTCCCGGTGTGACGGTCGTACAAATAAAGGTGATTCCAGTTGTCGCGCTCGCTCATCCATATCATTCCGCTGCCGTTGTTGATGTTGCGGCGGAAATAGCGGTTGTAATTTACAAAAGTGTTGGACGTTTCCTCGATCAGCGTTTTCACTGCTCCGGTTTCGGCCCCGATCTCCAGTACACGGTAAACCTGATGACCACGTTGGTTGTACTCTATCAATACCGATTTGCTGTCGGCAAACCATTCGAAACCTTTCAAATCCATCTGGCTATTGAACAGCACGGTGGACGGTACTTTTTTGTCACCTGTAGCCACATCAAAAATCACCGGTGTACGGAAAGGCAAGGCATCGCCGGGTTTCACGTAGTCGCGGGTTTGCAGTTTGGGTTGGAGCTGGTCTGCCGGCGAGGACTCAATCAGATAGAGTTTACGTGTCACGGCAGCACGGATGCGCATCACAGCCAGCTTTTTTGAGTCCGGCGAAAAGGATATGTTGGTTGAGTAATATTCATCATTGGTGCCATCGGTGCTGAGTGCTTTCTCAGTACCTGTTAAACTGTCTTTGATATAAAGATTGTTATCTCTGACGAATGCCATGATTTTTTTATCCGGCGAAACGACCGGTTTTCCTGCACGCTCGGTATCCAATGTTCCCCAGTAATCTGATTTGGGGATACTTTGTTTTTTGTCATTTATCAAAGAATCTTTTTTGGGAAAATAAATCCATTTTTGGCCGTTACTCACAAACCGGAGTGTGTCCAAAGCAGGAGAAACACGAAGTGATTGTAACGAAAATTGCTCTATCTCAATTTTCTTTTTTGTTGCTGTCGAAAGTGATTCCATTAATTTCAGATGATCGAAAAGCACGGTTCGCGTTCTCTTTATGGCGTCGGTAACCATATAAATTTTCCCGTGTGCTGTATTTTGAACGTACCAGAAGCGGTTGGTTTTTTCGATCCATTGAGGGGTTACATTGGAATAAAACACTTTATCCTTCAGTTTGTCCTGAAGTGAAAAGGCCCGGTTGTAATCTTCCACCGTTCCCTGAGCCGAAAGTGTAAGACTTATTATCCAAATAGATAGCGAAATTAATAAGGTTTTTTTCATTGATTTTATTTAGCAGGAGGATAAATTTCAATTAATTATGGCTGAATGAAATGAGTGATGTAAATAGGAATGCTCATTTCAAGTGCAAATATAGGTTTATTTTACTAAAACTGCAAAGTCGGGCTATGTGTATCATTTCCATATGATTCGTGCTTCCGCAGGCTTGAAATATAAAATATTTCAAGAGAATATCTAAGGTATCCGGTCACATTCTATTCGTTTTTTTAATGGAAAATGTATGGCAGCGTTGTTAAATATTTATGCGTTTTACTGCTCAAATATGAATGCTTTTATTACTTTTGTTTTGTTTTAAAAACAAGGCTTCAAATATTTCCAAAACGAATGCTCCTATTGCAGGAATTAAGTATTTCTTAATTCTTAATTTTTAATTATTCATTGTTCCCTGCTTATGAATACGCCGAACATTAAAAAGCTATATTTCAAAGATACTTCCTTTGCTAACCTGATGCGACACCGCATTTACAATGTACTGCTGTATGCAAGTAAGTACGATGCTTTTGTGCTGGAAGAAGATGGACGGATCGATGAGCAGATTTTCAATGAATATACTTCGCTTAATTTGCGTTATCCACCCCGTTTTACCTTGGTTTCGAACGAAGAGGAAGCCAATGCTTTACTCAAAGAAAGGGCTTTTGAATTGATTATTTCCATGCCCAGTGGCGACAGCATCAATCCCTTTGAGTGGGCTAAACAGGTAAAGAAACAATTTCCCGATATCCCCATTGTTGTACTCACACCATTTTCAAAATCGGTTTCCAAACGTCTTGCCAATGAGGATTTAAGTGCCATTGATTATGTGTTCAGCTGGCTTGGCAATTCAGATATATTGCTGGCCATTATCAAACTGATAGAAGACCGGATGAATCTGGAGGAAGATGTGAAATCGGTTGGCGTTCAGGTTATCCTTTTTGTAGAAGATTCCATTCATTTCTATTCGTCTATTGTTCCGCACTTATATAAATTCGTTTTCAAACAGTCGCGCTCATTTATGACCGAAGCCTTGAATGAACATGAACAAATGTTACGTATGCGTGGTCGTCCGAAAATTGTACTGGCACGTTCGTACGAAGAAGGCATGGCCATATATGAAAAATACAAACACAACATGTTGGGTGTAATTACCGACGTGAGTTATCCGCAGGGTGGCGTGAAAAACAAAGTGGCGGGAATTAATTTGTGCAAGGAAATCCGGAAACATGACAAGCTCATTCCCTTGATAGTTGAATCTACAGAGGAAGCAAATCATGAAGCCGCCGACAAAGTGAAAGCAGCTTTTTTGAATAAAATGTCGAAGACCCTGATGATTGAGTTGCGTGAAAAAATAAGCATGAATTTTGGTTTCGGCGATTTTGTTTTTATTAATCCCCTGACCGGTGAAGAGGAAGCAAGGATAGAAAACTTACGCGGATTACAGGAAAACCTTTTCAAGATCAGTGACGAATCACTCTATTTTCATGTGTCACGGAATAATATCTCGCGGTGGTTATATTCCAGGGCTATGTTTCCACTGGCAGAGTTTTTGAAAAATATTAATGTAGAAAACCCTACTACAAGTGACTTGTTAAGAGTACGGGAAGTTATTTTCGATGCAATCGTAAATTATCGTAAAGTAAAAAACCGTGGCGTTGTTGCCGTATTCCAACGCGACCGTTTTGACCAGTACTCCAACTTTGCCCGCATTGGTGAAGGTTCACTTGGAGGCAAGGGACGTGGTCTGGCTTTTATCGATGCCATGATCAAAAGAAATGATAGTCTGGAAAATTTCGAAAATGCTCAAATTACAATTCCAAAAACGGTGGTGCTTTGTACCGATATTTTTTCCGAATTTATGGAGTTGAATCAACTCTATCCCATCGCCTTGTCGGATATAGAAGATGCTGAAGTTCTGAAGTATTTTCTCAAGGCGCGAATTCCAAAGCGTTTGATTGCCGATTTACATGCTTTTTTAGGTGCAATCAGTTCTCCTATAGCCGTACGTTCTTCCAGCTTGCTGGAGGATTCGCATTATCAGCCTTTTGCAGGAATTTATTCCACCTATATGGTGCCCTATAACGCGGATAGTAAAACACAGATGCTGGAAATGATCATCGAAGCCATCAAAGCGGTGTATGCTTCGGTGTTTTATCATGACAGTAAGGCTTATATGACGGCAACCAAAAATGTGATTGACGAAGAAAAAATGGCTGTAGTTTTACAGGAGATCTGTGGTAATGCGTATGAAAATCGTTTCTATCCATCTTTCTCGGGGGTGGCACGTTCGCTGAATTATTATCCTTTGGGTGCAGAAAAACCTGAAGATGGCATTGCCAATATAGCCCTTGGATTGGGAAAACATATCATGGATGGTGGCGTGACCCTGCGTTTTTCGCCTGCATATCCGAACAGTATTCTTCAAACCAGCACGCTGGACTTTGCATTACGCGAGACACAAACTTATTTCAATGCCCTGGATTTGAGTCAGACAGATTTTGTTCCACAGGTAGATGATGGATTTAATTTGCTGAAATTAAGGGTTTCGGATGCCGAGAAAGACGGAACACTACGTTATATTGCATCAACTTTTAACGTGCAGGACCAGGTGATTAACGATGGATTGTACGATGGTGGCAGAAAAATAATCACTTTTGCCAATATATTGCAACACAATGTTTTTCCACTTGCCAATATCCTAAAAGAAGTGTTGCGGATTTCGCAGATAGAAATGGGACGCCCGATTGAAATTGAATTTGCAGTGAATCTGGATTATTCACCTAAAAAGCAACATGTCTTTTATTTGTTGCAAATAAGGCCCATAGTGGATAGCAAGGAAATGATAAACGAAGATATCGGTGCTATACCCGAAGAAAACGCCATTATCACTTGCACCAGTGCCCTGGGTCATGGTATAACAAGCGATGTGTTCGATCTGATCTATGTAAAACCGGAGGCTTTTAACGCCTCAAAAAATCAACTGATCGTGTACGAACTGGAGAAAGTAAATCGCGGATTAGTGAGTGAAAACCGTCATTATATTCTGGTTGGTCCGGGTCGTTGGGGTTCTGCCGATCCATGGCTGGGCATTCCTGTAAAATGGCCGCATATCAGTAATGCACGTTTGATCGTCGAATCAGGTTTATCGCAATATCGCATCGACCCAAGCCAGGGAACACACTTTTTCCAGAATCTGACCTCTTTCGGCGTGGCCTATTTCACCATCAATCCATTTATTAATGATGGAACTTACGATCTGGAATTTTTGAACGCACAACCCGCTGTTTACGAATCGGAATATATCCGGCATGTCCGCTTCGAAAAACCATTGATTTTTAAAGTCGATGGACGGAAGAATAAGGGTGTGGTGATGAAGCCGTAATTCTGCGTTTCGCGTTTCGTATTTCGCGTTTCGTGTTTCGCGTTTGAAAAGTTTGAAGTTTGGTTGATTAGTTAATTGGTTGATTAGTTAATCGGTTAATTGGTTGATTGGTTAATTGGTTGATTGGGGTTTGAAAGGTTTCGTGTTTAGAGAAAGTGTAAAGGATTGATGTCCATACTCAGTAGTCATTCATTTTTTCTTACATTTTCAAATTGGCACATTTTTCCATTCTTCCATTTTTTCATTCTCAAATTGGCACATTTTCAAATTGGCAAATGCTACCATTATTCTGCATAAAAATTGATTCTCCAAGCAATTTTAGTATATTTGCAAAGCTTTTTCAAAAATAAATAATAATAATCATTATGTCAACGAATCTGGTCTTTAATTCCACTTTAGGGTTTTAAGGGTCATTAAACCAATCAATCTTATGTTAAAAAATCATCCAAAAGGATTATTAGTTGCTTTTTTTACCAACATGGGGGAGCGTTTCGGCTTCTACACCATGATGGCTATTTTAGTTTTGTTCTTGCAGGTTAAATACGGTTTATCCGAAGAAGTAGCCGGCGATTACTACAGTTGGTTTTATTTTGCTATTTATGCCTTGGCTTTGGTGGGCGGTATGCTGGCCGACTGGAAAAAACAGTACAAATTGATTATCCTGTTGGGACAAATCATTATGTTCGTCGGTTATGTTATGATTGCTATGCCTGGCATGTCACTTTACGGTTCATTGGCTGCTTTGTTGGTAATTTCATTGGGTAATGGTTTTTTCAAAGGAAATCTACAGGCTGTTGTTGGTCAGTTGTACGATGATGAAAAATATGCCAAACTTCGTGATTCTGCCTTTATGATTTTCTATATGGGAATCAATGTCGGAGCATTTTTTGCACCATTTGTCGCAACCGGTATCCGAAATTGGTGGTTACAAACCAACGGATTTTTGCACGACGGAAGTTTGCCTTCTTTATGTCATCAAATGTTGAATGGAACTTTGACCGACACTACTCAATTACAGCTTTTAGCTAACAATGCAGTAATAAACAAAGTTCCTGTAACCGATTTAAATGCTTTTGCACAACAATATATTGATGTTTTTGCGAGGGGTTATAACTGGGCTTTTGCTATTGCTGCAGGTGCCATGGTACTTTCACTTTTAATTTATATCATTTTCAACAAATCATTACCCGGTAAATCTGTAGTGAAAGTTGAACCAAAGAAAGTCACAGATGAAACTACTGAAAAAGTAACAGGAAACGGAATGGCCCTGACTGTTTCAGTATTATTAATGGGTGTTACAGCATTCCTGCTTCAGCTGATTCCGGGTCTCGATTATAAGTTTGGACTGGCTATTGGTTTATTTATTGCTTTTGTTTCCTATATCTTCCAGGTTTCAACAAAAGAAGAACGCCCGCGTGTTACATCTCTTATCCTGGTGTTTGTTGTGGTAATTTTCTTTTGGATGTCCTTCCACCAAAATGGTCTTACACTGACATTCTTTGCCCGCGATTATATCGCTAAACAAGTCGGACCACTTACATATCTGTTCTTTAATCTGGAATCAATATTAAGTGTTATTGCAACTATTGCCGGATTGGTACTTCTTTTCAAAAGTAATGTAAAAGTTCAAAGCCGTATTATTGGCGGTGTTATTACCCTGGCTGCCGGAGCATTGTGTTATTATTTCGTTGGAACATATGGCGTCGAAAATCCGATTGCTCCCGAAGTATTCCAATCCTTTAATCCATTGTTTATTGTTGCCCTTACACCGGTTGTCATGGGATTATTCAGTTACCTGAACAAAAGAGGAATTGAACCGTCAACACCTAAAAAAATCGGATTTGGTATGATTTTGGCCGGTCTGGGATTTGTTGTTGTATTGATTGCTTCACTCAATGTTATTTCACCTTATTTATTGGGAGGAGCAGCTACACCCGACATTTCGCGTGTTTCACCTTACTGGTTGATGAGCAGTTACCTAATTCTGACTATTGCCGAACTATTCCTGAGTCCTATGGGTCTGTCATTCGTGTCGAAAGTGGCTCCACCGCGTTTCCAGGGATTAATGCAGGGTGGATGGTTGCTGGCAACAGCAGTCGGAAATAAACTCCTGTTTATTGGTAGTTTCTTGTGGGGACGCATAGATCTTTATTTATTGTGGGGAGTATTTTTCCTTTGCTGTATGATATCGGCTATGTTTATTTTCGCCATGATGAAAAGACTCGAACGTGTGACGGGAAAATAATTTTCAGAGTAGTAGTAAATCTATAAAAAAGGCTGTCTCAAAAATTTCTGAGACAGCCTTTATTATATTAAAATTATTGTAACGTATAGTAAATCAAAAGCAAAGTTTGATTAGTTCTGACTTAATGCTTCATTCTTAACTAACTTATCATCTTGATTTATGTAAATGGTTCGCGTTGGGAATGCAAATTGAAGTCCGGCTTCGTTAAATGCCCGCAGGATTTCGTTATTGACTAGCGAAGGAGTTTCCATCAGATCCGAACTTTTTTTAATGAAATACACAAAAGTAATAACCAGCGCAGAATCTGAGAAATCGCTAAAGCCTGCTACAAAATCAGTCGGATCTATTTCGCTGACTTTCGCAGGTATATTTTTCAATATTGAAAGCGCTTCATTCATTTTTTCAGGTGTTGTGTTGTAAGTTAAACCCAGCTTCAACAAAACACGACGCATGGGTTCGTTGGAGATATTCTCAACCGAAGCTTCCACTATTTTGTAATTTGGAATGGTGACGACTCTTTTTTCGAGCGTGCGAAGTCGCGTGCTACGAATGCCAATATCTTCAACAAATCCGTCAAATCCGTCCACTTTAATACGGTCGCCAATGCGGAAAGGACGGTCGGTAAAAATAGTGAATCCACCAAATATATTCTTAATGGTATCCTGGGCTGCCAGTGCGAAAGCTAAACCCCCAATTCCAAGTCCTCCAATCAGCGTGGCCACATTTACCCCGACATTCCCGAGTGACATCACAATTCCAATTGTCCATATAAATGTCAATACAGTCCGGCGGATTATGGACATCAGGTGATTGTCGATGCGTTTGTGCTCACTTTGATCAACTTGTGGAACAAGGTATTCTTCAATTAAAGCGTTCACCAGGCGGGCTGCAAACCAGGTTATATTTACAACCGTTAGCACGCGGAAAGATTTTGCAATCACATTTTCAATCGGTATTCCCAAATCAAGCCGTTTTGCAGCTATCCAGATTGCAAAAAGAGCAATACCGAACAGAACCGGCGACTCAAGCATTTTAAAAAGTATATCATCGAGCCGGTTTTTCGTTTTGCTGGTGATTTTTTGAATAACGTTTTTATTCAACAAGTCAATGATTTTGTTGATTACCAATGCACCCAAAATAATCACCAGTGATATCAGCCAGTCTTTCAATGTGTTTCCGTAAAATATTTGTTCTAACATATAATTAATTTGAAAATTTGAAGATGTGAAGATGTACCAATCAGAAATTGAAAGTCAACTTTCAATTATCAAGTGTAAAAGCGATTGCATCACTCGGCATACGCCAGTCACCGCGGGGTGACAGATTGATGGAGCCTACTTTAGGTCCGTCGGGCATGCAGGAACGTTTAAATTGCTGAGCGAAAAAGCGACGGAGAAATATTTTCAACCACTTCTCCAGTATCTCGTCAGGATAGGCGTTGGCAAATGCATTTTTTGCTAGAAAAAGTATTTTTGCGGGTGAAAAGCCAAAACGAACAAAATAATACAGGAAAAAGTCGTGTAATTCGTATGGTCCTACAATATCTTCGGTTTTTTGAGCTATGTCTCCATTTTCATCAGCCGGAAGTAATTCAGGACTGACCGGAGTATCAAGAACATCATTTAGAATCTCTTTTGAAGTCTCATCCAGTTGATGTGCAGCAGTACCGACCAGATAACGCACCAGAGTCTTCGGAACGCCTGAATTCACGCCATACATCGACATGTGATCACCGTTGTAGGTAGCCCAACCCAGTGCCAGTTCCGATAGATCGCCCGTACCTATCACTATGCCATTGTGTTTGTTGGCAATGTCCATCAAAATTTGTGTCCGTTCCCGTGCCTGGGTATTTTCGTAGGTTACATCGTGCTGTTTCGGATCATGATTTATATCCTTGAAATGTTGAATGCAAGCATCTTTTATAGAAATTTCGAGCAGGGTGATGCCGAGTGATTTCATAAGTTGAATGGCGTTGTTGTAAGTTCTGTCAGTAGTTCCAAATCCGGGCATGGTAATACCGATAACGCGTTTGCGGTCGAAACCGAGTTTGTCGGCAGTTTTTACACAGACTAACAAAGCCAGTGTTGAATCCAGTCCGCCGGAGATGCCGATCACAACATTTTCAGATTGTGTGTGTTGCCAGCGTTTGGCCAATCCACCAACCTGTATGGAAAAAATTTCATTACAACTTTCGTCGCGGTTTGTAATGGGTGGCACGAAAGGATGTTTATCGAAGGTACGTTTCAGGTCGAAAACGGTAAAACGGGCATCTTCAATCTGTATGGTTCGAAAAGTACGGTCTGACCTGTCGTTTGCAAAATTGTTATTCCGCATCCGGTCGGCCTGCAAACGTTCAATGTCAATATCACTTACAATCAGTTGAGGATTGAACGAAAAACGTTCGGCATTCGCCAGCATTTTCCCGTTTTCGGCAATCAGCCCGTTTCCTGCGAAAACCACATCGGTGGTTGATTCACCTGCTCCTGCAGAGGCATATACATAACCTGAAATACAACGTGCCGATTGTTGTTCAATCAGTTGTCGCAAATATTGATGTTTTCCGATCAATTCGTTCGTGGCCGAAAGGTTGAAAATTATATCGGCTCCGTGTAATGCCTGTTGGGTGCTGGGTGGAATCGGAACCCATAGGTCTTCGCACAATTCAATGCCGAAAGAAAATTTACCGTCAGAAAAAAGCAAGTCTGTACCAAAAGGAACGTGTTCGCCCGATAATAAAATCGTTTGAGCATTGATATTCGCACCGGAAGTAAACCACCGTTTTTCGTAAAATTCGTTTTGGTTGGGTAGATTCGTCTTTGGAACAACACCCAGTATATGACCACCTTGCAGAGCGACTGCTGTGTTGAACAGTTGGTTATGAACGCGGACCGGCATGCCCACAATAATCAGTGCAGTGGTCGAAAAAGTGAGTAATTGTAATTCGTTGAGTGCCTTTTCGGCATCGGAGAGTAATTGTTGTTGCAAAAAAAGGTCGGCACAGGTGTAGCCCGTAACCGATAATTCGGGAAAGCAAATAACCTGCACCTTTTCCGTTTCACCCTGACGAACTAAATCTGCCATCTGGTTCACATTGAAGACACAATCAGCTACCCGAAGATCAGGTATCGCTGCAGCAACACGTACAAAACCGTTATTCATATATTGATTTTTTAAGAATGCCTAATCCTGAAAAGGAAATTTTGTGAACCCCAAACTCCTAAAGGGGCTTAAGACATAGAATAATTAAAATCTAAGTATTTCAGTTCCCCTTTAGGGGTTAGGGGTTATTTTTTCCGTACATTCTCCATATCGCTCAGGTATATTTCCAGTGATTTGGCAGATATTTGAATTTCTTTCACTGAAAGCGTGAGCGAGATGATGAGTAAAACCAACGCCAGACCGAAAACGTAAACTGAGATGATTTGAAGTCCGACATAAATCAGAAACATAGTAGCCACGCATAACAACAAACTTCCCACACCCAACAACTGCATGTTTCTGGTTAAATAAAGTCGCCTGCGAAGGTTCTTGATTTGTGCAAAAGTAAGTGCTGAATGATCCTCCATATAACGATCTTTTAAAGCCCTTACCAACTGGGCATAAGATAAAAACCGGTTTGTATAGGCCAATAACAACAATGATATGGCTGAAAACAAAAAGGTTGGTGTGATAAGAGTAAGTTCCTCCATATTTTTTCGGATAAGTATAAATTTTATAAGACAAAAGACAATAGAAACAAGAATCAAGAGCCAAGAACCAAGACAAAAAACTTATGAAATGAAAAAATGAAAGAATGGAAGGATGAAAAAAATGAGGTGCAAATACTTAACCCTTCAAACCTTTCAAACCTTTCAAACCCGAAACCCGAAACTTTTCAAACCCCAATCAACCAATCAACCAACTAACCAATCAACTAATTAACCAATTCACTAAACACAGTGTTGAGGTATTTCAATCGGTATTTTTGCTAATTCAGCCACTTGTCTGCCTAATTCCAGGCAAGCATTATAATTGTCAACTTTTAAACCTTGTTTTTCGTCAACAGATATTTCTGCTTTTGTCCATTTCATGATTTCAACAAAACTATTCAGTCTTTTTACGGCTGCACTTGCCCAGGTAAAAGATCCAAAACAACCAAATACACGATGTTTAATGCCCCGAATTTCAATTTTTCTTAGCAATGATTCAACTTCGGGATACAATTCGTTGCTGTAAGTTGGGCTTCCGACTATTAAACCACGGTATTTGAAAACATCACGCAAAATTACGGATGGATCGCTTTTTGAAACATTGTGAATGATAATATTCCTGATACCGTTTTGGGCCAGGCCCTGGGCAACAGTTTCAGCCATCAGTTCAGTAAACCCGTACATTGAACCATATACAATGACTACACCTTCTTCGCTGTCATATCGGCTATATTGATCGTATTTATCCACTACTTCGCTGACATATTCTTTCCAAACCGGGCCATGCGTACTGCAAATCATATGGAAATCGAGCGGAGTTAACTTTCTTAATGCTTTTTGAACGGCAGCACCGTATTTCCCAACTATATTGGCGTAATACCGTGTTAATTCGTCCCAGTATCTTTCAATATTCATATCCGAATCTACCACTGCACCATCCAATGTGCCAAAACAACCGAAAGCGTCGCCTGAGAAAAGAACTTTTTCGGTTTGGTCGTAAGTCATCATGGTTTCAGGCCAGTGAACCATGGGGGTGAGGTGGAATTGTAATTTGTGTTTTCCCAGCGATAAAACTTCTTCATCTTTTATTTCCAGTGTATTGTCATCTAAGCCGTAAAAACCCACTACCATGGATAAAGTTTTGCTGTTCCCAACAATAACAATATCGGGATAATACTTGCGGATAAGTTTGATCGAACCGGAATGATCAGGTTCCATATGATTGATTATTAGATAGTCAATCGGTCTTCCCTGTAATTGTGATTGTATTTTATCGATAAAAATATCTCCCATTGCAATATCAACAGTGTCAACAAGTGCAATTTTTTCATCAATTATTAAGTATGAATTATAGGAAACTCCCATAGGTAAGGGGAGCATATTCTCAAATTTGTGTTTTTGACGATCATTTACGCCCACATAAAAAATATCTTTTGCAATTTCTTGATTTTGAAACATAAAGCTTTTAAATTTATAGATACTATACCTTAAACACCTATACCGGAGTGTTTGTTTTTGACTGCAAAGGTAAAAAAATTTTAGCAATACATCATGTAAAATCAGGGATTCCTCTAATTGTTGAAATGATTAATCGCATAATCTGAAAATCCAAAACCTGAAAGCTCCCGCCTTTGAAAGATTTTCTGTACTTTTGCCAAAGATTGATTTACTCTTTACACATATTCACAGTTAAACCGGATTATGATTGTTTGCATAGCTGAAAAGCCCAGTGTGGCCCGTGACATTGCCGAAATTCTTGGTGCGAAAACCCGAAAAGACGGATACATCGAAGGAAACGGATATCAGGTAACCTGGACTTTCGGTCATCTGTGCGGGTTGCTCGAACCACATGAGTACGCACCGGAATGGAAAGCCTGGGCATTGAGTCAACTGCCCATGATTCCACAACGTTTCGGTATCAAGGTGATGAACGACAGCGGTATTCAAAAACAATTTAAGGTTATTGAGACTTTGATGGCCAATGCTGATGAGGTCATTAACTGTGGTGATGCAGGACAGGAAGGTGAACTGATCCAGCGCTGGGTGATGCAAAAAGCCTTGTGCAAATGTCCGGTTAAAAGGTTGTGGATTTCTTCATTAACCGAAGAAGCTATTCGTGAGGGATTTACTAAACTCAAAGACCAAAGTAATTATCAAACACTTTACGAAGCAGGACTTTCGCGCGCTATTGGCGATTGGTTGCTGGGAATGAATGCTACACGACTCTATACTTTGAAGTACGGTAAAAACCGTCAGGTACTTTCTATCGGACGTGTTCAAACTCCTACTTTGGCTCTGATTGTGAACCGCCAGCTGGAAATTGAAAACTTCAAACCCGAGGCGTATTGGGAGTTGAAAACTGTTTATCGCGATACCATTTTTTCGGCATCAAAAGGCCGGTTTTCGAGCGTGGAAGAAGGCACGGGTTTCCTGGATACAGTTCGAACCGCTGATTTTGTAGTAACTGACATCACAACCAAAAAAGGAATTGAATCGGCTCCGCGTCTGTTCGACCTGACTTCACTCCAGGTTGATTGCAATAAAAAGTTCGGTTATTCAGCAGATGAGACCCTGAAAATAATTCAAAGTCTCTACGAAAAGAAAATTACAACCTATCCACGTGTCGACACCACTTATCTGACTGACGATATTTATCCGAAAATTCCTGAGATTTTAAAAGGGATAAAGGACTATGAATTGCTGACCAAACCCTTGCTGGGAGCTAAACTTCCCAAATCGAAAAAGGTGTTTGATAATAAAAAAGTGACTGATCACCATGCCATTATACCGACAGGAATACATCCCACAGTACTTACCGATACCGAACGGGCTGTTTTCGATCTGGTGGCGCGCCGTTTTATAGCCAACTTTTATCCTGAATGTAAAATTTCTACTACAACGGTTTTGGGCGAAGTGGAAACTGTTGAATTCAAAGTGATCGGAAAACAAATTCTGGATATGGGATGGCGTATCGTTTTTGCGAAAGCGGATGAAAAAGAGGGAGAGGAAGACGATGAACGAACATTGCCAATATTCGTAAAAGGTGAAAGCGGACCCCATGAACCTACACTGGCTGAGAAATGGACTTCGCCACCGAAACCACATACCGAAGCTACTTTGCTGCGTGCCATGGAAACGGCAGGCAAACTGGTTGACAATGATGAACTGCGCGATGCTTTGAAAGAAAATGGTATCGGCAGACCTTCCACGCGGGCTGCCATTATCGAAACACTATTTAAAAGGGAATATATCCGCAAGGAAAAGAAAAATCTGATTGCCACCAATATGGGCGTGGAGCTGATTCAGATTATTCAGGAAGACTTACTTAAATCGGCAGAACTAACCGGAATCTGGGAGAAAAAACTCCGCCAGGTTGAGCGTGGTGAATATGCAGCCAAAGATTTTCTGGATGAACTGAAAGCGATGGTAACCCAGATTGTTTTTAATGTAAAAAGCGATAACCGCAGGGTAGGAGATAAGCCTGTAGTTGTCCCGAAAAATCAGGATGAATTAGTGGGCACCATTTGTCCGATTTGTGGAAAAGGTAAAGTAATCAAAGGAAAAACAGCTTATGGATGCAGCGAATGGAAAAATGGTTGTGGATACAGGGTTAAATATTAATTGTCTGGATACGAATTACACGAATTAAATACGAATTACACGAAAAAAGTCGTGCGTTGAGGGAAGACCTCGATGCACGACTTTATTTTTGTTTTCAAGGTATTTTAGGGTGTTTTATATTGCTATTTTTGCCCTACGTTCGTTTGCTTTAAAAATATACGATTGACCTCTTGGTAAATCATTAATCATCATTGTATTGCTATCAGGAGTCATAACGCGTATACATTGTCCCGACATATTGTAAATATATAAAGTTACATCCAGTGATGGGAAATATACCGTGACATTACCGGCTGCATCAGGAATTACCAACAGTTCCTTTTCCAATGGGTAGGGTAGTATTTTGGTTGTAATTGCATTGGAAAACAGGGTGATATTTTCATATTCATTCACTGTGTTTTTGTCGCTGGCCCTCACTTTATATATATATTCAGTGTTTGGAATCAGGTTTGTAATTGTGTAGGAAGTTGAAGTCAACCATTTTTCACGCTCAATGTAAGTTATCTTTTTTGAAAAACCTACTGTAACATCATCGAGTGTCACCGAACCGATTCCTTTAATATAAGTAAAACGGAAACAGGTATATCCCTTCGATTCAGTGAAAGCGTATGATTTGTTTTTTTCGAGAAGATCCGAGAAAACTGCAATACTGTCTACTTTTACCCAATTATTTTGTTCATTCTGAGCTTCAATTAAAATTCCACCATTAGTTCCACCCAGTGAACGCAAATAGAAAGTAAGTGATGTAACAGGGAGTAAATATTTCTCTGTTATCACTAATTCTCCGTCATTTGAAAATTGCAAAGCAGGCGTTTTTATGCCACTGTAAAGTGTTGAAGAGGTAATCTTTTGAAGTGAAATCGTCCAGTGGTCCGGAGGAGTTAATCCATAGTCAAAACCTTCCGTCAGACTTGATGCGCCCTCTGCGATGTTGTAGACCGTTAAATAATAGCCTTTTGCATCATATACGCTATTCCAGTTGGCAATAAAACTTGCAAATGTAACATCAGTTGCATCGAGGGCTATAGGTGGAATAACATAAACCTGTCGTGTAGAAACTCCGGTCAGTTCCGCATTCGCGTAATCAGTTGTTCCTGATTTTAATACAAAAGTGTCGCTGTGCGTTTGCGTAAATGAAGGAACAGATGGATTATACCGGATTTGAATAGCAGTTTTGGCTACAATTAAATTAACCGGTGTAAATGATATCGATTTTACCCAGGCTGTTTCCGGATCAGATTCTTTTTTCATTTCGAAATGCTCACCGTTAATAAACGACAGATTCAAAACATCCGTCAATTTACTGCCACTGACAGTTACGGTTTGTATGGCTGAAGGTGTACCCTGAACCGTTGAAAAGGTTTTTAGACTTTGCGTCAATATAATGTTAGAGGCAAAATGAAAGGAAATAACGCCAGCTATTTCTTTGATATTACTAATGGGTTTGCGAATGTTTGTATTATCTCTGAGAACAGGATTATAGGAAGTTATTGCCTGTGTGCCCGGAAAGGGATCGCCCGAGAGCGTCTGGTCAGTGGCAGTGCCATCAGCCTCAATTATATCATATCCCATAGCCAAAGCATCGTTGTTGGGTCCGTTATCCTGCCAGGTTGATGCATTATAATAAATATGCGAAATCAACATGCCATGTCCAAAGAGATAGTAATCCCAACCGGTTTTTTGTCTGTTTTCCAGGGTAAAGAACTCAATTGGTGAAGGGTTAGATCCGTTTAAATTATGGTTGCCGAATTGTGTAAATATATAGGCCTTATTGGACGTAGTTAAATTTTCAAGGCTATAATCGCCGGCTTCTTTAATTTCTGAAGGAATAAGCCAATTCAAATAGAAGCGGTCGAAAGCTGAGTAGGCCGGTGGCGTGCGACCCTGGTTTAAATAAGGTCCTGCATCCATGGTGCTCCAATATGATAAGGTCTGTTGTGTGCCGCCGTTTGTAGGATAATAATCAGGCAAACCAAGCACATGACCAAATTCGTGTACAAAAGTCCCGATTCCGCACATATTCGAACCGGATTTTGAGCGTAGTTCAGAAGTACATGCATAATCGTATATTGAGACTCCGTTAAATGTTGTGTTTTTGTTTGACAGGCTCCATCGATGCGGCCAGACTGTATTGGCTGCAGCTCCTTCTGCTTCGTTGTATCCGGCATAGTAAATAAATACATTGTCAACTATTCCGTTTTTATCGGTGTCGTACTGCGAAAAATCCACTCCGCTTTTTGAAGCTAAAGTACAGGCATCAATTACCATTTGACGGGGATTTGTATCTTCATCATCTGTATTGTTTTTACCATAAAAATCCAGGGTTTGTGGAAGGGTAAACGGACCAACAACATCAAATTCCGGATTGAAGACACCCATGGAATTATCACGAAAATAATCGCGGGCCGAGCCGGTTCCACCGTTTGTGCTGTATCCATTCTGATTCAGCAAATTTGTAAAGGCAGTTTGTGGTGATGAAGTAACAAAACTCTTATCCGAAAAATTGACCAAAATGACTACTGATTTAGGTGTTCCTGTTAATGGATAAATTTTGCGTGGCGAGGTATCTGAAGTGGATGAGGCAGAACGCATGGCACGTCTCACGAGATTTTTTTTGTTGAAATTTTCGTTCGGTGTAAGCTTTTGAATTAATTGTCTTTCTTTATCAGTCCGTCTTTCAGCATTATTCGCTTTTACATTTGTGCTGTATAGATTCCCGAAAATATTTCGCTTTGCATAAGTTAAAACTCCTGCTGCATTGGGTACCAGGGTATAACCATCTGTTGAAGTTTTGTAATGGAAAAATTCGTCCCCCCGCAATCTGATCGTTATCACTGAACCATCGGGTTGAGTTACTGTAATCGGATAGGGCGTGGCTTTTACTGCATATGTATATGAAACAGAAAGAATTGAAGCCAATATAATAAACAGTAGATAATAAAAGGTTTTCATAAAGAAAAGAGTTTAGCTTGCAAAGATAGCAAAAAACAGGATGTAATATATCGATGTAAATGCCTAACTTGTAATAATAACAAAAATAATTGAATGGTATTCTGTTTTTTTTGAACTGCTAAGTCTTTTTATTTTTTGAAAATAAAGAATACTGCTAATATTAAAAACAAAAAACCTATCAAATGGTTCCAACGAAAGGTCTCGTTTTTAAAAGCTACAAGCGAAAATGCAGTGAATACAACCAGCGTGATAACTTCCTGTATAACTTTTAGTTGTATCAGAGTGAATGGGCCTCCTGTATCTTTGAATCCGATGCGATTGGCCGGTACCTGAAAGAAATATTCAAAAAGGGCAATCCCCCAGCTGATAAGAATCACGCCTATAATTGGAATAGATTCGAACCATTTGAATTCACGTAGTTTTAAATGACCATACCATGCAAAAGTCATAAATACATTGGAAAAAACTAAAAGGATAATGGTCAGGAATATTTTCATAATAAAATATTAATTGAATCCCAAATCCTACAAGAAGTTTAAGATCAGGAATATATAAAAATGTTATAGTCTCGAATCGTTTTTGTTGTCCCCCTGAGGTGATTTAGGGATTACTTTTCTTTTCTTGGGCAGGTATTCTGTTTTTATATTTCCCATGGCTGCCCATAAGTTCTCACGGACATTGGGATTCCATTTTTCCAGTTCGGTGATTATACCCTTGGCATCACGGCGCGAGGAATCCTTTTCGTGCGGGCAGTTTTTGACCTGTTTCTGAAAGGCACGGATCCGTTCCATCTCTTTCATCTCTTTTTCGGATATTAAAGCCAGGGGACGGATAATGGTCATGTCGAATTTGTCCATTTTCAACAGGGGTGGCATACTGCCGAATGAACCCTGATAGACCATATTGAGCAGTAATGTCTCGGTTATGTCGTCCAGATGATGCCCCAAGGCAATTTTATTGCAATTCAGTTTTCCTGCAATTTCAAATAAAGCTTTCCGGCGTTGCCACGAGCAAAGAAAACAGGTCGACTTATTTGTATCAGTAGTATTGTCGAAGCGCGTGCTATGATGAACAAACGGAATCCCGAATTTTTCGGAATAATTTTTCAGATAACTCAAATCCGATTGGTAGGCGATATTCTCGACAGAGATGTGAACAGCAGTGAGTTTAAAACGTGGCACTATCATTTTCATACGTTCGCCCAGTAATTCAACCAATGCAAGGGAATCTTTTCCACCAGACAAACCGATTAGAATATGGTCGTCGTCTTCTAACAAACCGTAATCGTTGATGGCTTTTACGAATTTGGATTGTATTTTTTGAAGTGTTTTCTTGTCTGCTTTGCTCAATTCATCCATCTATATGCATATTTTGGAGCGTAAAATTACTACAAACGCTTCAATTTATTTGTTTTTCGGCAATTAAAATTGTTTTTTAATAAGAGAAAATCCTTTTAAATTGCAGTTGCCGAATTTGTTAGGCGATAGCATTGTGTGATTGATGCAAAATAACATGATTTATTTTGTAGAAATATTTGCAAATTATTAAAAAGGAAGTATCTTTGCAGCTCAATTGAGATAGGCGCCCGGTTGATATTTTAAATAATATATTGCGAAAATAACTCAGTTGGTAGAGCACGACTATCAGGAAATGAAGTTTTCTGGACATTAAAAAATATATTGCGAAAATAGCTCAGTTGGTAGAGCACGACCTTGCCAAGGTCGGGGTCGCGGGTTCGAGTCCCGTTTTTCGCTCAACAAATTTAAACTGCGAAACGGACGTGTTTCGCTTTTTTTCTCTCAACATCTTTTTTATTACAAATTACTGATTGCCCAAATGGTGAAATTGGTAGACACGCTAGTTTCAGGGACTAGTGGTCGTAAGGCTGTGCAGGTTCGAGTCCTGTTTTGGGCACTTTATTGATTTTTTGTATGCGCAGATGGTGGAATTGGTAGACATGCTACTTTGAGGGGGTAGTGCCGGTTACGGTGTGTGGGTTCGAATCCCATTCTGCGTACAAACACAAAAAGAGTTTCTTCCAAAAGGGGGAAACTCTTTTTGTGTTATGGTTATTGATACGACATACGATTCCGGATCGTACTCCTGCAATTTACAAAATATAGTTTAATTCCTGCCGGATCAGGAAACTATATAGTTATTGATAAAGTTTCGGCTTCCTTCTTAATCTGTAAGTCTGCTGACTTTTATTAACTGGTCTTTTTCTTTACGTCCATTAATTACTTCTTTTTTAATTTTCTTCTTTGATGACCATTGGTTTAAATCAGAATCAGATTCGGTAAATTCCTCATCGTAGTCAACTTCAGTTAATGCTTTGATATTCTTTTTGTTTAATTGAATATTCCGTGACATATTCGGTTTTTTTTAATGATTAATGAATTGTTTAGTACTTATTTTGAGCAATTATGCTTATTAATATGATTATTTATTTTCTTTCAAAATAATATCGATTTCAGTCGGTTAACCGGGCCGGATTTTAGTTTTTAATCTTTAAAATTTCCGGTAAGGGCAGTCTGTCTTCTATTATCATCCCTTTTTAGTGGGTTATTGTTCTGAAAACATCTCCTTTTTTCCGAATTGTTCACCTGAAACACCAAATTTTCTTCTCCTATCGCTGTGAAAACATTCGTTTTTTTGATACTTAATGCTTCAGAATCACTTCTTCTTCTACATCCCTGAGAAATCTTCGGCATCCTTTTTCTCTGTATAAATCCCTGATAAACAATGAGTAGTATGAGTTGTCAAAATCCACTTGCGACTATTCAACAAGCTTAAAGTGCAATAGTTTATAATCAGTTTTCCGGTTTTTGAGCGCGTAAATTTACAAACAATCTTTTATTTGGCAAATAGTAATGCGAAAAAATGTATTATTGCTATAATAAAAATTGTGTAGGATGAAATTGGCTGCCCGGAATTATTTTTAAAGCGGGTTTTAAGCTATTTGTTAGTTTAATTGACAATCTGAATTTTTAAAATGGAAATTCGATTTTGCAGTTTGAAAATATTCAAAAAATACAAGTATGTTATATTTTCTGTTGTCTTCTAATATTATGTTGTTAAACATAATATTTTATGCGTGTTTTTTTATTTACAAGCATTATCTTCACAAACTGTTAATAGAACGAAAAAATATATCTTGTTATTGATACAAAACACCTCCTTATGATTTTAAATCAAACTCAATTTTGGCACGATATTTTAAACAAAATCTTGTTTTAATGGTTTGATAAAATAAGTGTATATTTTACATTTACAGTTTCACTAAATTCATATATCTTTTAATATAAGATATATATAACTTATTGTTCAGCAATGAACAAGTATTAATTATTAACTTTAATAATTTTATCACGATGAAAAAAAATTACTTCTCAAGAATGAAAGGGATAGGTAAGACCGGTCTCTTCATGTTAGCCTTGTCTGCTTCATCTTTGGTGTATGCCGACACTACAACAGGTTTAAAATTACATTATACGTTTGAAAATGTAACCGGAGGTCTGGTGACGGATGCTACCGGAAATGGATTAGATGGAAGTCTTATGGGTGCTTCAGTTGTTGTCCCCGGAGTCAGCGGCAACGGTGTTAATTTTCCAACAGCTTCCAATCCGGCTGTTGATTATATCCTTTTACCGAATGGAATTACCGGATCTTTGACCGATTTCACAGTTGCAACCTGGGTGAAAATGGATAGAGTAGACTGGTGGATGCGGGTGTTTGACCTGGGATCAGGTACTGCCAATTATATTATGTGTACTGCAATGGGCGGTAATTTCAAAGTTGAATTTAAATATAATGATGGTGGTGGTCAATTTGTAGATACTCCGTCACCACTACCAACCGGTAAATGGGTACATGTAGCGCTTACCTGTTCTTATGTAGACGGCGTAGGTTTAGCAAAATTGTATCTCGATGGGACAGTTGTTGGATCTAATTCAAATATAACTATTACACCTGCCATGTTGGATGCTTTAACAGGAACTCCTACAAACCAGAATTATATAGCTAAATCACAATGGGGTGATAATGGTCTTAATGGTACTGTAGATGATTTCCGTATTTACAGCAGAGCTTTAACAGGTGATGATGTCCTGGAATTAACCGGTACTCCTCCCGAATTGGTAACACAATGGAAAGCCTTAACTATTGCCGGCGATTTGGCAAATATTACTTCCAATGTTGTTTTGCCAACTACTATGGGAACCGGTGGAGTAACAGTGAAATGGGCATCGACAAACAATGCAGTGCTTGATACGCTTGGTACTGTTGTACGTCCTTCAAAATTCGATGCAGTAGTGATATTAACAGCTACCTGTTCAATGACAGTGGACACTAAAGTATACGTATTGACAAAAACATTTACTGTAACTGTTCCGGCACTTGTTGTCCAATCTGAAGAAGTGGCTAAATGGGATTTCAAATCAGCAAACATTACTGTTGCTAACGGTGTGACTACTGTAAAAGATGATTTTGAAAATGCTTATGTTGCTACCTTAATGAATGAGGCAAGAATCAGAACCATCGGAACCACAACCAAATATAATGTATTGGATTTAGGTAATGGCAAAGGATACCTTGATATGGGTACCGATATCGGTGAGGCAATTTATGCGCTTAATAATTATACAATGAGTGCATATTTCCGTATTGACGCAGATTATGCAAATTTGAATGATAACGGAAACTTCATCTGGAATTTCTCAAATTCTGTTGATGTTGCAAATGATAAGAACGGTTACATTATCGGTAGTTTGAAAAACCAAAGTCAGAATTGCACATCCGGACGATACGATCTCGGTGATCAATATATCGGCAAGGGTGTAAATGCGCCTAAAGCTGCTCCAAATGCCTCTGCAAAAGATGGCTGGCATCACATGGCTTATGTTCAGAATGGCACAGCCGGAACAGTTTATATTGATGGTGTGGCTTTGGTATCAGGTACTATGTTAAATCCACCTTCTATACAATTACCAAAACCGGGCTTTACAGGTACGCCTTTCAACTGGCTCGGTCGTCCTTGTTATGCGACTGATGTATATTTGAGAAAAACACTGGTTTACGATTTCAGACTTTACAGATTCCCATTATCGGACAGTGACATGAATAGTCTTTTAGAAGTACCGACTGTCATTAATAACCTGAATGAAGCTTATGCACAGGACTCTGACTACAAATCACCGGCTTTGGCCCTTGAAGTGGAGCACCTTACATTGGGTGATTTAACTGCTGTAACTTCAGACATCACTTTGCCTTTGAAAGGGACTTTGGATAATACCATTGACATTAGCTGGAAATCAAGTAATACAGGTTTAATTTCCGATGCAGGCGTTCTTATTGCACGTCCGGATTTTTATAACTTAAGTGCAAAATTGACTGCTATCCTTTCGAAAGATGGTCAGACTTTCAGTAAAGTTTTCCCTCTTACTGTACTTGTTAAACCGGGTACTGAGTTTACGGGTGATTTGTTGGTGAAATTTGATTTCTCTACTGTAGCGAATGATACTGTTGTAACTGATGCTGCTGAAAAACATTTTACCGGCGTTGCCAGAAAAGGTGCCATGGTCAGGACAATCGGAACAACTGCTCCAATGAAAGTATTGGCTTTGGGTGACAGTATTGGTTACTTCGACATGGGAACTGAAATGGGTAAAGTAATGTATCACCTGAATGATTATACTATGGGTGCATTTTACCGCGTTGATGCCGATTACACCAAGTTAAAATCAAACGGAAACTGGTTGTGGAATTTCTCCAACTCTAAGAATGTTGCAACTGATGCAAACGGATACATCTTTACAGGTTTGAGAAATCAAAATGTAACCATATCATCTGCTCACTGGACTGCTGAGCAATCTGTAACATTGAATGATAGTATCAAAAAGGGTGAATGGCACCATATCGCTTATACACAAAGTGATACCATTGGAACAATTTATGTTGATGGATGGCCGGTACAATTTGGAACAGTTAAATTGTTCCCTTCGGCTGCGCTTGCAAAAGATGGTTTCATGGGCTCAGTTTATAACTGGTTAGGTCGTTCGTGCTATGTAGGTGATGTTTATTTAAGAAAAACTTTGGTTAGCGATTTCAGACTTTACAACAGGGCTTTATCTGTAGGTGAAATTGAGAATTCGTTAATGCAAGTAACATCTACGCTTACAAAACTGAACACAGCTTATAACGAAGGTTTCCAGGGTGTAAAAGACCTTGTAGTATCGCCTTATAAAGTTATTTCTACTGTTGGTAAGATTCGTATCATCGGTTTAACAGGCAGCGAAAAAGTTTCTTTATTCGATGTAACCGGTCGTCAAATGATGTTTAACACGCCGGCTGAAATTACAGCCAAGGCTGGTGTTTATATTGTGAAAATAAACGGCTATAATACTAAGGTTATCGTTAAGTAATTAAGTAGGTCTATTAAATATAAGAGAGGGTGTTTTGAACATCCTCTTTTTTATTTGTAATTTTTCAGACTTAAAATTTATTCCTAAATTCATTTTAATTGACAATTAATACATTCATTCAACAGACCTTCCTTTGTAAGTTTGCACTTTTCATCCTTTGATTTAATTTAAAATTCGGTATCCATTTATTTTAAGGAATTAGTCCCGAAAAGTAAATTAGAATTACTTATTCCACATTATTGAATGGATTTTACTCCAAATATCGGTGTTAGAGCCTTATATTTGTGCTTCGAAAAAACACACGGATTTTTATAAAAATCATAACGGCAATAAATCTTAAACCTGGATATTTAATGATTGAAATCATAAGCAGTCAAATTACTTTTTTGACTATTCTCTTTGCTTTTTCTCTGACATCAAATTCCAACAGCGCAAGAAATATTATTAACATTAAAAACAATGAGACAATAATTGATTGCCAATCGAAATTAATCCTGACCGCTCTTCGGGTCACGGTTAATAAGCCCGAAACAATTATTATCCCACATTATTTATCCCTGCCTCCATTTAAAGTATTTCCGGATCCGGATTATTCCTGACCCTCAACAGGGTATTCACGCATTAGCCAATATTCATTTTTCGGCAAATGCAATTGCAAATCACAGCAAATTATACTGAATCAGTACGTAATTTTTAAAAGGTCTTAAAAAGTTGAATAGATTTGCTGAATGATAACAAGTTGATTGATATTAAATGATAGAATAAACAGCTTGAAAAACTGATTAATATTCATTAAAAAGTAATAGTTTTAAATATAAATACAAAAATGAAAAATTATTTTGAGAAAGCATTTTACCGGCTGGATAGACTGTTGATAATTTTAGTAATAGGGATTACTTTGTCAGTATCCTGTACAGATGATTATTTGTATGATAACAAGGAACCTGAGTGGCTGGGGTCCAGTATATATGAATATCTAAAGACAGATGGCCATTATACCAATTATATAAAGCTTATTGACGATTTGAACTACACTGATGTTTTAAGCCTTACCGGTAGTAAAACACTTTTTGTAGCTAAAGACAGTGCATTCGTTGAATTCTTCAAGAATAATCAGTGGGGTGTGACCAGCTATGACCAGCTGACACTTGCTCAAAAGAAATTGTTGCTGAATTTTTCGATGATAAATAATGCATACATATTGGAAACACTTGCCAATTATTATGATGGAACTTTTAATGAAGGTACTGCCATGCGCAGGGAAACAGCGCTTTCTCCCCTGGATAGCATTCCTTTTGACATCGATAATGAGGTGCCCACCAGTTCCTATTGGAACTATTACCAGACCAAAGGTATTCACATCATGAAAGATAATACTGCCCGGGCTGTGGTCTATTTTACACAAAGCTTTATCAACAAATACTCTTTCACTGATGAAGACTTCAGCATCCTCACCGGGGGAAGTACCCGTGTCAGGAATGATGTCCATTTATTTAATATCAAGGTGATTGAAAGAGATATTACCTGTAAAAACGGATATATTCATGTTCTGCAAAGTGTTTTAATCCCACCTGAAAATATGGCACAATATATTCAGGATAATGCTGATACCAAAATTTTCTCAAAGTTGTTGGATCGTTTTTGTGCCCCTTATTACGATGCTAAATTTACAGCTACCTATAAAGCATTGCATCCTGAATTTATGGATTCGATTTTTACAAAGCGTTATTTTGCAACTAACGGAGGTATGCGCAATTTACCCTCGGGTGCTAACGCTCCAAATTTATTGGCTTTTGATCCGGGATGGAATACTTATCAGTCATCTTCTTTGAAAGCCGATATGGCTGCCATGTTTGTTCCAACCGATGAAGCTATGACCAATTACTTTAACAGTGGAGTAGGGGCGATTTTAAAAACACGTTTTGGTACCTGGGAGAATATACCGGATGCAATAATTCTTCCTTTTATTAAAAGACACATGCGAAATTCATTGATTGAATCAGTTCCAAGCCGGTTCAATAAAATGGTTGATTCAGAAAATTACAGATTACCGGTAGAAAAAAACCAGATTGAGAAGTCTTATTCAGGAGTCAATGGTGAAGTTTACCTCACAAATGCCGTTTATCCTCCGGTTGATTATATCTCGGTGTACAGCCCCGTACTGCTTAGTGCAAATACACGGATTATGGATTGGGCCATCAATATTTCCGAAACAAACAGTGGAACAACTTTTGCATTTTATAAATTATACCTGAACTCATTGGTTAGCAAGTATAGTCTTTTTGTTCCCACCGATGAATTTTTCAAGAATTATGTTGATCCAATAGCCTATGGACAGGAAGTTCAGGGTGTTTTAAAATATTCGTATGATACTAAAACATCTGCTGTCAAGGCTTATGTTTACAAATATAATAAGACCAGCGGAGTGATAGATGAAACTCCGGTAGATTCGATTAAGAGTCTTTCGTTTATCCAAAACAGACTCTGGAGTATACTTGACAGTCACATTGTAGTGGGTAGTGTAGAGACCGGCGAAGACTACTTTATAACCAAGGCTAATGATATTATAAAAGTTAATGGTTCAGGCTTTTCAATGAATGTACAAGGTGGTGAAGATATAACAAATAACACCCGGTCGGAGGTTACCAATGTATTTAATCAATATAATGGAACGACCTATTTTCTGGATAAACCAATAAGTCCATCATTAAAATCGGTTTACAAAGTGTTAAGCGAGACGCCTCAATTCAGTGGGTTTTTTAATCTGTTGAATTCTGTTCCCGATACCTGTCTTGTCCAGATTTTTGCACAGCAGGGGGTTGATTACAGAATCAAATTCTTCAATGCTTTTAGATACACGGTTTATGTTCCTACAAATGAGGCAATACAAAATGCTATTGCAAACAACTCAATTAAATCGTGGGAGACGATATTTAATATGTCAAATCAGGCTGAAAGGAGTCTTGAAATAAGTAGAATGTTACGATTCCTGAAATACCACTTTCAGGACAATGCGGTTTTCTACGGACAAAATGTTAATAATCAATTCTTATCTTCTACTTTGAAAACGGATAATACCGAAACACTTTGGGGGACTGCAAAGAATAAGTATTTAAAAATAGGCGTAGTCGGAACAGGAGGTTCATTAACATTAACTACGGATACCAAAAAAGGATCTCCATTGCGTACTGCCCGGGTTGTTACCGAAAGCGGATTGTATAATCTGATTGTAAAAGATTATGTTTTTGCCAAGATCCCAACTTTATATAAAAATGTGGATGGAACCGGTTCTGCATCAGGCTCGCTTTTTAATACTTCAGGAATTACAACATCCGCATCTGCAGTTATCCACCAAATTGATAACGTATTGACCTTTGAATAATATGAAAAAAAATATGAAATCAACAATAGCAGTGATCTTAGTACTATTATCACTCATTTTTCCGCTAAAAAGCTTTGGTCAGAATAAAGGGGATGGAACAATTATTCAGGGAGTTATTACTTCCAATACGGATGGTTTCCCATTGACCGGAGTGAATGTAACCGAAATTGACGTGAATAACCGGGTTGTCAGGGCTACTGTTACCGACATTAACGGACATTATATTCTCAGAGTCAAGGATATGCAAGACAGACTCTCGATCAGTTATGTCAGTTTTGTAAAACAGGTAAAAAAAATAGACAATAAAAAAGTAATAAATATTGTTCTGGCCGAAAACTTCCAGAGTTTAAAGAACGTGGAAGTGGTAGCTACCAAAAAGCATGGTCAGGGCGGTTATGTAATACCCCAAAGGGAAATAGCATCATCCATGCAAACCATTGAAATGAAAGAACTTGAAGGACTTCAGGTTTCGTCAGTTGATGAGGCGCTGCAGGGACGTATTGCCGGATTGGATATTGTTGCTAATTCAGGTGACCCCGGCAGTGGAACATCCATGCGTATTCGTGGGGTTACTTCCATTAATGGCAGCAGTCAACCTTTGATCGTTGTAAACGGTGTGCCTTATGAGACTCAGATAGATCCGAATTTCGATTTTGCAAATTCCAATCAGGAACAATATGCCAATATGCTTAGTATTAATCCGGATGATATTATGGAAATTACGGTATTGAAAGATGCCGCAGCTTCAGCAATCTGGGGTTCGAAAGGTGCCAACGGTGTGCTGATGATTAATACTAAAAAAGGAGTTTCAGGACCGACCCGTGTGGATTATACCTACCGGTACACCCGGACGGTACAGCCAAAGGGTTTAAATATGCTGAATGGCGGTGACTTTACCATGTTAATGAAACAAGCCTATTTAAATCCAAGACAAGATGATGAAGCAACAGATATTCCTGAATATAATTATGATCCAAATTTTACAGAATATCAGAATTTCAACAACAATACAGATTGGGTGAAGGCAGTTTCGCAGATAGGTAATATTAACGACCATTATTTAACAGTTTCCGGCGGTGGTGATCGAGCCAACTATCGTGTGTCTGCCGGCTTTTTCCGTCAAAACGGTACGGTTATCGGTCAGGAGTTGAGCCGGGTTTCTTCACGTGCTTATCTTGAATATACTGTCTCTGACAGGATCAAATTTATTTCTGAATTTTCATTGACTAACACCGATAATAACCGGAATTATGAAAATTTGCTGGGTAATGCATATCAAAAAATGCCGAATGTCAGTATCTATGCACAGGATGCTTCGGGTAATAATACAAACATGTATTACAACATTTCCAGATCATCCGGTCTGTCAAACGATCAGAAGAATTTGAAAAACCCGGTGGCATTAGCCAATCTTGCTACAAATAATCTGAAAACCTTCCGTGTTTTGCCAACTTTCAGGTTACAATATGATTTGACAGACCCCGAAAAGCAGTTATTACGGTTAAGTTCGTATGTTTCCTTTGATATCAACAATAATAAAACCAGTAAGTTTTTACCCCAGGAGGTATCAAACCTCCCTTGGACAGATGAAAACGTAAACAGAGCCGATGATTCGGATTCGGAAAGTCTGACTATTTATGCCGACAATAATTTAGCCTGGCAGCCCAAATTTGGCAATGAAGATCATAGTTTGCTTTTGTATGGTTCGTTTCAGTTGAGTACCGGGAATTATACGAATCAGGGAACCGTTTCCTATTCAATGCCTTCGGGTGAGGCCGTTGATGCTTCAAATGCGGCCTATCTGACAGATGCCGGCACCAGCCATTCTTCGTACAGATCGTTGGCAATTATGGCTCGTGGACACTATGCTTATAAATCGAGATATATTGTAGATGCCACCATCCGCAGAGATGGAAGTACAAAGTTTGGATCCGGACATAAATTTGGAAATTTCCCGGGAGTATCGCTGAAATGGATAGCTTCTGATGAGTCGTTTATGAAAGATACTAAAAAATGGTTGAGTACATTGGCTTTTCGTCCTGCCTGGGGAGTGAGCGGGAATCAACCCTCGGCTGAATACCTGCATTATAGCCGGTACAGCACGTATGGTTCATATCTTGATGTGACTGCGGTTAAACCCACTTCGCTTCAATTGACAAATCTGAAATGGGAAAATACGACATCTTTCAATTATGGTTTCGATATCGGATTGTTTGATGATAAATATGTTTTCGATATCAATTTCTATAAGAAACATACAAAAGATTTACTGTTTCCAAGTGTAAATATATCTAACATTTCAGGTTTTTCTCAGCTCTCCTATATTAATGGTGGTGCTATGGATAATGAGGGTTGGGAAGTGAATTTTTATGCAAACAGATTTGTAAAAACGAAAGATTTTAGTATCGATTTTAAATTCAATTTATCGAACTATAAAAATACACTTGTCGATTTAGATCAAACATTGTTGGATAGTTACAATAAGGATTTTAATTATCAGAACGGATCGTACTTAACCAGGGTTCAAAAGGGAAACTCCTTTGGATCGATCTATGGTTTCCGTTACAAAGGTGTATATCAATATGATAAATACGTTGCCGGAACTCAGGAAAGCGCACCGGTAGCACACGGGAAAAATGGAAATGTGATTACCTTGCAGGATGGAACACCAAGATCGATGTGGTTTAATTATTATGGTAAAAATGGGGGAACACCCTATAAATTCAGGGGCGGAGATGCTATTTATGAGGATATAAACAGCGATGGTAGCATTGACGAACTTGATATTGTTTATTTAGGAAACAGTAATCCGAAACTGAACGGTGGATTTGGACCAACATTCCGTTATAAAAATCTATCCTGTAACCTGTTTTTTAATTTCAGATACGGAAATAAGATTATCAATGCTGCACGCATGAATGCTGAAAATATGTATTATGATAACAACCAGAGTATTGCTGTTAACTGGCGGTGGAGAAAAAACGGAGATGTTACAGAAATGCCAAGGGCATTGCAACGCTGGGGGTATAACTGGCTTGGAAGTGACCGCTATGTAGAAGATGGATCATTTCTAAGGTTTAAATATATGACTTTTAATTATACGGTTCCGGCCAAATTACTGAAGAAGTATGATATTAATAAATTGAGTTTATATCTTACTTTCAATAATTTATATGTCTGGTCGAAATACACGGGAGTCGATCCGGAAGTAAATTACGGCTCTTTGGGTCTGAGCACTGACGGTTCTAACACACCGCGTTCAAAGGATTTTACAGTTGGAATATCAATGGGATTATAATATGAAAAACATTATGATAAAGAGAAATATTTTTATAATAGGTTTGTCGGTATTCTTGCTCACAGGAATGGCCGGTTGTACCGAATGGTTAGATTTGAAACCTGAAAGTGAAATTATTTTGGATGACTTTTGGCAATCGGAATCCGATGTTGAATCTGTCCTTGCTGCCTGTTACCGGGGACTCACCGAAGACGCGGTTATCAGCCGGATGATCGTTTGGGGTGAATTACGTTCGGACAATCTGATTGTAGGCAATGGTTTCCCGAATGCAAGATATGATATGCAAAAAATTCTGGAGGGCGATCTGATTTCTACAAATGCGTATAGTTCATGGAGTTCTTTCTATTCGGTAATTAACTATTGCAATACACTATTGTATTATGCACCCAAAGTTGTAACCCGGGATATTAATTTTACGACAAGTGATTTACAAAGGATTCAGGCTGAAGCATTGACACTACGTGCAATGAGTTACTTTTATCTTGTCAGAGCCTATAAAGAAGTGCCCTATTTAGAAGAAGCCAGCGTAACTGATATCCAGGATTATAGTCTCCCTAAAGTGCCCGAAGATACCATAATTAAACATATAATTTCGGACTTATTAACTGCCAGGAAATATGCACGTTCTGATTTTGGTGTAAAAGCAATGAATAAAGGAAGAATAACGTTGAACGCAGTAAATACACTTTTGGCTGATGTGTATCTTTGGAAAGGGGATTACAATGCATGTGTAGCAGCCTGTGATTTAGTGATTGCCGATAAAAAAATAAAACTGGAGGAATCAGCTTTAACTTATACTCGTGTGTTTTATTTAGGAAACTCCACCGAAAGTATTTTTGAATTGCAATTTAATGAGAATGTTCAAACTAACAATACCGTAAAAAGCTTATATGGGACAAGTGGCCGTCCTACCGGTGAAGTGAGTTTCCCAACTACGCTGGCATATAACCAGCTTACAAATGCAACCGGAACATATAGTCCTTTTAATTTTAAAATTTCAACTACAGTTACCGAAAGTACGAAAGATATCAGAGCTAAAGATTCTTATATCCCTGGTGAGAATTATTATGTGTTTAAATATGCAGGGTTAAATAGAATTGAAAATACCACCGGACCAATGACCGGATCAAGTTCCTATTACTATCGTTCCAATACTTCCAACTGGATCATTTACCGGTTATCGGATCTTATGCTTATGAAAGCAGAGGCTTTGGTGCAGCTGAATAGTGAATCTGATTTGAAATCTGCACTTGCGCTGGTAAATACAACTTACTTAAGATCGAACGCAGGTCAGGATTCGCTTCTGATTGTCAATTATTCTACCAAAGCTGAGATGGAGAAATTAGTATTGCGCGAACGTCAACGGGAATTGTTATTCGAGGGAAAACGTTGGTTCGATTTGGTACGATTAGCCCGGAGAGAAAATTCAACTTCAACCCTGAATGACTTCGTAAATCATAAGTCAGCAGGAAATGGAATATCACTCGGAGCACCGGTTATGGACGCAATGTATATGCCGATTTCCAGATCCGAACTGGAAGCAAACCCGAATTTGAAGCAAAATACTTACTACGAAGATTTAAGTAGTTCATCATCAAGATAACTTTTATAAAATTTATGAAAATGAAAAAATATAATTCAACAGCAGCATTTCATAGCCTCACTAAAATTGGACTGGTTCTGATGATCGTTAGTCTGGGATTTGTAACTGCCTGTAATTCTGATGACGTAGGGGATAACCTGTATACCTTTACGGATAAAATGATGGGGCAATATTTGACCAGCGATACTGCCGAATTCTCCGAATTTAATGCATTACTGGATACAACGGGAGTCCTGGAACTATTGGATGCCTATGGTGCCTATACCTGCTTTGCGCCAACCAATGAAGCCATGCATAAGTTTTATCTGACTAAGGGTAAGACTTCACTGTCTGACTTTCCGCTCGACTCCCTGAAAATAATTGCTTACGACCACATCATTAGTGGTGCAGTAATTATGTATCCGAGATTTGTTGTTGGCCGGTTGCCGGAACTTTCGATGAGTGACAGGTATTTATCCATATCTTTTACCAATAATATTACCTACGTCAATAAAACCTCTCAAATATTACAGAAAGATATAACGGTACATAACGGGGTGATTCATAAAATTGGTGAGGTGCTTAATCCGACAAGACTGGGTATTGTGGAAGTGATTTCCAAGGATATAACTTTCAGTTTGTTTTATAATGCGCTGATAGAAACAGGTCTGGCTGATTCTCTTTTGAAAGATAAAGATGAAAATTATAACCCCTTACTTTATCAGGACCTGGTGCTCAAATCAAAAGATGCCGGTGACTGGTATTATCAGGAAGTACCTGCTGCCAGAAAATATGGTTATACTTTATTGATGGAAAGCGATGCCACCATGAATGCAAACGGTATTACCGACCTGGTAAGTTTGAAAACCTACGCTGCTGAAGTGTACAACCAGATGTATCCCGAAGATGCTGATATCAGTGATATAACAAATCGAAATAACAGCCTCAACAGGTTTATTGCCTATCATATAATTAATAAACAGTTGAGTTTTTCAAAGTTTATTGATGCTTACGACGAAGGGCATGCAGTAAAAACGGTGGATATGTATGAGTATCTGGAACCAATGTGTCCAAACGTGCTGATTGAAGTTAAAAAGGAAAGATCTACCGGTAGAACAAACCTGTTTAACTATTTAAGAGAAACCGGGGAGGTCATTCAAATTGTAAAAACAAATTACGATAAAGATGCTACGAACGGTGTTTATCACGAGATTGATGGCATGTTGGTTTATGATAAAAAGGTGGATGCCGAATTGTCAAGTAAACGCTTACGCATGGATCCGGCAAGCTTTTTCCCGGAATTGACCAATAATAATATGAGAGGCAGAGGACTGACAGATCCTAATCTGAGATATATATTTCCGAGCAGAAACGGGTATAAGTATATTGAACGGATAACCTGTTCAGAACAAACTTCAATAAATTATCTGACTCCTTACGATCAGTATCATAATTATGAAGGTGATGAAATTTTCCTGGGTGCAAGTTCCGGAAAACTGTATGATTTTTCTGTTGTAACACCTCCGATTCCTGCCGGTACTTATGAGGTTAGATTTGGATATGTGAACAGCGGAAACAGAGGCGTGGCTCAGCTTTACTTCGACAATGTGCCTTGTGGTGTTCCACTTAACCTGAATAAAGATGCCCTGAGTGATTTTATCGGTTGGGAAGCTCCCGGTAGCAATCCGGCTGATCCGCTCGGATTTGAAAACGATAAAATGATGAGAAACAAAGGTTTTATGAAAGGACCTGCCTGTATTCAGGTGGCAAAGACCGGTTGGTATACAGGTCTGGCACGTACCGGAAAAGAATGTCTCAGAAGAATTATGGGAACATATACATTTCAAAAGGCAGGACATCACATTTTTACGGTGAAAGGTTTAAGCGGAGGTGAATTCATGTTTGACTATATGGAATTTGTTCCTACCAGCGCGTTGGAAAATGAGGATATTTATTAATGAGATTTTTTTTATTGGCATTAAATATTGATATTATGAAATTAAAATATTATAGATTCCCTATCATTGCCATGCTGACATTTACTGTCCTTGCGGTTTCGTGTAAGGAGGAATGGGAGAATCATTATTACGCAAAAGCAGCGAATAAAAGTGAATTGAATATATATGAGTATATCCAGTCACGGGCTGAGTTGAGTACTTTCTCGCAAATGCTGAAGAATACAGGATACAATGTCATTCTTGCCGAGTCGCAGACTTATACTGTCTGGGCACCAAATAATACGGCATTGGAGGGAGTCGATTTAAATGATTCAGCTTTGGTAAACAGAATCGTTAAGAATCATATTACCCGTTTTTCCTGTACCACTTTTGGCATCGGCAGTAAATCACAGACGATTCTTATGCTGAACAACAAACTGTTGCCTTTTGCTAAAAATAATGTTGGGTATACTTTCGGTGGTAAAGCCATTGTGCTGTCCGACATAGCAACTGCAAACGGAATCGTTCATATTTTAGGTGAATATGTTCCCTATAAAATGAATCTCTGGGAGTTTATTTCCAAAACGGATGGACTTGACTCTTTAAAAACATTCATAAACTCCTTAACAAAACTGGAACTGGATGTAGAAAAAAGTTTTCAGGATGATATTTTCGTTGATTCAATCAAAAAAGAAACCAATATTGTTTTCGACAGGCTGGCAGCTTTAAATACCGAAGATAGTATTTATACCGCTATCCTTCCGGATAATAATGCCTGGAGTGAGGCGTACAGCCGGATATTCCCTTTTTATAAAACGCAGGTTAAAGATGGTGGTATTGCAAAACAGGTTGAAAAAACAAAATTGACTTTAATCTCAGATTTGTTTTTCAAAGGAAGAAAAACGCTTCCCATAGCTGAAGACTCCCTTGAATCGACGGGTGGAACAAACTTTGCAAATCCCGACCGGCTTTTTAGTAATGCTCAGCTTACTGAAATGAGTAATGGTTTAGGTTTTGTGACCGGTCAATTAAAAAATACAGCTGTAGAGTCGTGGTATAAAGAAATACGCATTGAAGCTGAATGGACCTGGTATGGAAGAGCAACTTCAAATTATGCCGCCAGTCAGATATCAAGTATTGGTACCGGTTATAAAGTTTCAGGCGGTAATTATATATCGCTCGTTCCTACAACTTCAAGCAATATCTCCAAGGTGTTTGTAACTTTCCCTATACCTGGATCATTATCGGCAAAATACAATATTTATTGCGTTTTTGTTCCCGGGAATATAGTGGATGTAACGGATACTAAGCCGAATAAAGTGAAATTTTATTTGTCATATATAAACAATGCCGGTGTTCAGGTTAAAGATGCTGCCATTGATATTAATAATACTGTACTGACACCAACTGCAACACCTGCAATTTTTACTACCGATCCAACGATGATTCATAAGATGTTGGTTGCGAAAGATTTTGAGTTTGCTTTCTGCAATTCGGATTATAATCCTGCTGATCCGACAAAGCCAATTACCGTGAGCTTAAAAGTTGAAAATGCTGTCAGAACAACAGAGACAACATTTAACCGGACTATGCGAATTGACTGTATTATCCTTGAACCTGTTCAATAATATTGAGACAAAAATTATATGAGTATGAAAATAATAAATTATTTGAACAGATTGAATATGAACAGTGATGCCTTCTGTTTTAAACAAATAGCTGCTTTTTCAATTTTAATCTTGTTACTGTCTGCTTCCAGTGTAAAATCAGAAAATAATCCTGCTGATATTAAAGGAGGTAAACTGATTACCGGACTGGTACGCGATGCACATACGAAACTACCTGTGAGTGCTGCTCAGATTACCGTATCAGACAAGAGCATATCGGCAGTTACCGACGAAAAGGGCAAGTTTTCTATAAAAATCATATCTCCGACTGCAGTACTATATATTTCGGCTTATGACTATAATTTGTCTGAAGTTCCGGTCAGAGGCAGAGATTCGGTAATTATTGAGCTCTATTCCAATCAGTTTAGCACTTATTTCAAAACTGTCGAAGGCGTGTCAGGCATAGCAGATAACTCAAAACTGGTAGCTTCAATAAAAAGTGTTGACGATTTGAGTCAATTAAATGTTATTGCTGCCGATGAAGTATTGCAATCGGCGCTTGGCGCTGATGTAAGAGCCATCAGCCGGTCGGGAGTTGCAGGAATGGGCGCAGCACTATTTATCCGGGGAATAAACTCTTTAAATGCCAATGCACAACCCTTATTTGTTGTTGATGGAGTTATCTGGGCTAATTTATATGATGCGGAATCAATACATCAGGGATTTTTCTCAAATCCTTTGGATAATATCGATGTAAACGACATAGAAAATATCTCTGTTATTAAAGATGGAACATCAATTTATGGCAGTAAGGCGGCTAACGGTGTTATCCTGATTAAGACCAAAAGAGCCCGGTCGATTGTTACTAAAATAGGATTAAGCATATTCAGCGGCATCACAACCCGTCCCGAATCAGTTCCCATGATGAACGGTGAAAATTTCAGGATTTACGCATCAGATTTATTAAAATCGAAAGGGTTTACAGGCAACGATATTTCAAATTATGGATTTCTTGAAACTGATCCTTCAAATCTTAAAACATACAATACAAATCACAATGTTACCGACTGGTCCGATCAGGTTTATCAAAATGGTTTGACAAATAGTTATATGATTAATGCCAACGGAGGTGACGAGAAAGCGTTGTATTATTTTTCATTGGGACTTACTGATAATAAGGGAATTGTTAAAACTACAGGTTTGCAGCGTATTAATGCAAGATTTAATGCCGATTTCAAGCTGTCGGATGCTTTTACGATGGGATTAAATATCGGTTTTAATCATACGGAAAGAACATTGATTGACGATGGCATAAGTTCATCTTCACCAACCTGGATCAGCCTTGTTAAATCGCCTTTCCTAAGCCCTTTTTCTTTTACTACCAATGGTGAGACAACTACCGATTTTGCAACTACCGATGAATTTGATACCGGTAATCCGATTGGTATAATTGATTATTCAATCAATAATCTAAAGAAATTCCGTTTCAATATTGGTATTCTTCCGGTGTATAAAATCACACCCGATCTGACGCTGAGTTCACAATTTGATTACAGTCTTTATAAAACCGTGGAAGGTCGTTATGTGCCCATGCATTTTACTGCAGTGAGGTATTTGCCCGATTATGGCTATTCAATGAATGAAATTAACAGTCAGGTTTTGCGGAATACAGCCATTTTTGATGATACCCGATTAACCTATGAAAAGAAATTCGATGCTGACAATCATCTGAAAGCTATACTGGGTTGGCGTTATATGAATAATTATTATGAATCGGATTATGTTGAGGAACACAATTCCGGGTCAAACAATAATACGACGATTACGGGTGCTTACAACTTTCTACAGGTCTCGGGTGTAAACAATTCCACCAGGTCTTTGTCGAATTATCTGAATGTAGATTATGACTTTAAAAACAGATATTTTGTTTCGGGCGCAATGGCTATTGATGGTTCCTCGCGGTTTGGAAAAGCAACCGAAGGTGGTTTCTCCATGTTTGGACAAAGCTGGGGTGTATTCCCTGCTGTAAATGTCGGTTGGTTAGTTTCGTCGGAGCAGTTTATGAAAGATATTGATTTTGTAAATTTCTGCAAAATCCGCGGTGGTTACGGACTAACCGGAAATGACGGTATTTCGGATTATGAATCGATGGCCTATTTCTCTTCTGTCCGGTTTATGAATAAGGCAAACGGATTGCTTCTCTCGAACCTTGAAAATTCCGGAGTTCAGTGGGAAACCACTGCCAAAACGAATGTAGGACTGGACCTGAGCTTGTTAAAGGAAAGGTTGTCATTTACTTTTGATTATTTTTGGAGTAATACTTCCGACCTGCTGGTTATGAAAAACTTACCCGAAGTGTCCGGTTTAGGATTTTACTGGGATAATGGTGGAATGATGAAAAATGAAGGATTTGAAGTGGCCGCCAACATAAAAGTTTTAAATTTCAAAAAACTGAAGTGGGAACTTGGATTGAATGTAGGTCATTATCAGAATATAATTACCGCCTTACCTGTAAGCAATTATACCACCCGGGTATTCGAGGGTGAAGTGCTTACAGCAGTTGGTCAATCGGCCGGTGTGTTTTATGGTTATAAAACCAACGGTATTTTTGCTACTGAAGCTCAGGCGGCGGACGCCAACCTCAGGATGCTGAATCCTGATGGAAGCTATACTCAGTTTGGAGCCGGAGATGTTATTTTTGAAGATCTTGCCGATAAAGATGGAAATAAGGATGGCATAATCAATGAAATTGATAAACAGGTTATTGGCAATCCAAATCCCGATTTCTACGGAACTGTAACCAGCAATCTGTCATTTGGCCGGTTTGCTTTAAACACAGTATTTACCTACTCCTATGGAAACGATGTTTACAATTACCAGCGTAGTATGTTGGAAGCGGGTTCCGGATTCAACAATCAAACAACCTCCTTGCTCAGGCGTTGGACTGCCGAAGGTCAGGTAACCGATCAGCCGAAAGCGGTGTATGGTGATCCCATGGGGAATGCACGGTTCTCGGATCGGTGGATTGAAGATGGAACCTATGTCCGGCTGAAAACCATTTCACTCTCTTATGCCCTTCCGATTAAGAGTAATTATATCGAGGGAATTAATATCTGGATCTCGGCAAATAATCTACTGACATTAACCAACTATTTGGGTTCCGATCCTGAATTTTCAGCCCGGAATTCAGTTTATTATCAAGGTGTTGATGCCGGTTTATTGCCTCAAACCCGCAGCTATTATTTGGGCGTTAAATTCAACTTATAAGCCTGATTTATATGAAGTATTTATTGAATAAAAAAAATGATATGAAAAAGTTCAACAAAATAATGATATTCCTCTTACTATCTTCTTTTGCATTGACAGGTTGTAGCGACTTGTTGGATGTGGATTCAAACAGGGAAGTTTTCGTAGATGAATATCAATTGAAGTCAGCCAACGATACACTCTACTCGATGTTCGCCATCTTTTCACAATTGGAGAAGATCGCTGACAGTTATGTGCTTTTAGGCGAGTTGCGTGGTGACTTAATGACTGTTACAGATAAATCAGGATTGTACCTGAAAGAAATTAACAACTTCAATATCTCGGCGAATAATCCTTATGCAAACAACATTAAAGATTATTATTCGGTAATCAATAATTGTAATTATGTGATTCATAATATAGATACTTCCATTGTAAAAAACGGTAATAAGGTTATGTACAAGGAATACGCTGCCTGTAAAGCTATCCGTGCATGGACCTATATGCAGATTGCCCTCAATTACGGTTCTGCCATCTATTACGACAAGCCTATCCTTACTGTAATTGATGCTGAGAATATTCAGAAAGAACAAGCTAAAACCATAACGGAACTGGCTACAATCTTAATTGAAGACATTAAACCCTGGAAAGATATAGATGAACCATCACTGGGAAGTATTTATACTCATTATAATTCGGATTCTTTTTTCCCCATTCGCTTTATACTGGGTGATTTATATCTCTGGCTTGGACAATATGAAAACGCTGCCAACGAATATCACGACCTGATGTTTAAAAATGAGTATATAATGAGATCAGATTTAAAATCTTCACGTGAAGTAATAAATAAAGCGTTTACGGGCAATTTTTCAGTTAACTGGCTTTACTCATTTAACTCAAATTTTCCAGAAGTGATTACCTCCATAGCAGCTACAAATGAATATGGTCAGCAATTTGACCTGGATAGCCTGACTTTGAACCGCATGATAGCCCCATCGGAAGTGGCCATAAACAACTGGGACAAACAAATGTATTATCATTCAAATTCGTTGGATACACTGGGTGATTTGAGAAAATACGGTTCAGTATCGGTTTCAACGGATCAGCTTTTTGATATTAATACAGTACCTACAACTAATTACTATATCTATAAATTTATCCTGATGAATCCGGTATCGGATACAAAGCATACCGATAAAGAGATTATGCCTTACCGCATTACATTGTTGTATTTACGTTATGCCGAAGCAGTAAATCGCCTGGGTAAACCAAACCTGGCTTTAGCGGTTTTAAAAAATGGTTTAAATACCAATAGTTTGATAAACAGGAAAATAATTCCTCAGAATGAGTTGTCGGATCCACTGCCAAACTATATGAATTTTTCAGATATATTATTTTCCGGTAATATCGGTGTCAGAATGCATGGCTGTGGAAATGTCAATACTGATACTACCTATTATGTGATCCCCAAATTAGATGCCATACAGGATTCTGTTCTTTATGTGGAAGATTTGATTCAACAGGAATTGGCGCTGGAGACCGCTTTTGAAGGAAATCGTTTTCATGATTTAATGCGTATTGCTATCAGAAGAGACGATCCGTCCTATCTTGCCAATATTGTTTCCGAAAAACATACCGATAATAAGCAGGTTATTAAAGCAAAATTACTGGATCCGATAAACTGGTATATTAAGAAATAGAGTTTTATTGAGCAAATACGTATGCAAGCCTGTATTTGGTTTTAATACCGCTTGTTCTGTTCATTATAAAAATAGAGATTGTTCTGAAGAACAATCTCTATTTTTATAGGCTCTATAACGTTAGGGGTGAGTAAGCTGTGATGTTAAAGTGAAAAATTAAAAATAGAACGCGGATTTACGCGGGTTTAGCGGATAAAAACGGATCTAAATTCCATCCCGATAGCTATCGGGATGGAATGATTTCAAGGAACAAACATTTTTTATTCAAGATATTCTGAAATGTTACATCTGCATTTTTATCATTATTTTCTATCTTGCAATAATAAAAATTTCAGTAGATTCTCTTCGGAAATCAAAATACGAAGTATTTTATATCCGTTTCTTTATCCGCTGGATCTGCGTAAATCCGCGTTCTATTATCTGACGAGAGCGGGAACGCATCTGACGGGAGCGGGAACGCCTCTGACGGGAACGCGAACGCTTCTGAAGGGAACGCGAACGCTTCTGACGGGAACGGGAACGCTTCTGACGGACCTAATTAACACTAAATTCCCAATTTATAAAAACTGAATGAAGCCAATTAACACTAAATTCCCAATTTAAAAAACCGACTGAAGCGAATTAACACTAAATTTCCAATTGATAAAAATCGACTGAAGCGAATTAACATTATATTTCCATTTTAAAACCAACTTTTGAATTATCAGTTCTTACTTCCGCTGTTTAACTACTAACTCAATCATTAAAAGCTTGATTCACCGAACATGATGTGCGGTTTAGTATGCTGAACATACCTGTGGAAAGCAAATCTTTCTACTCGGCGTCCGGACTTAGTGAATATTATTGTTGGAAAACGAACAAAACTGAATTAATAGCCGAAAATAATCACTAAATTTACAAAGTTAAATTTAATGCCTTATCCGGTAGGGAAGGAACATTGCTGAAAATTTTCAGTTATAAACTGCATTGATTATCAGCCTGCCTACCGCATTTATATACCAAATTTATCTACCGGAGGTAGAGGCAGAGGTAGGTCCAGGTTACACTTCGTTCAGACTCGAACTATCCAGGGTGGTGCATTCAACAGACTTGGAGGAAGTGGGAGATTACAAATGCTTGCACTAATTTTATTTCAAATAAATAATAGTTTTATAAGTAATGATTAATTTTTGGAATTCAGTATTAGGTTTCTTGATTTTTGTATCGGGGATATTATTCATGATATATACTACCAAATCAAAACAAAATGAAGGTAAAGATGTTTCGGGAAATCTTATAACAATGTATGGTGGTGCAATTGGACTAATTATGTTAGGATTATTCTTGTTTTTAAAAGAATTGCTAAAGCTCTCACTTGTTTAATCCAAGTTTGAAGTTTTGCAGTAGTTGGATAGCACAAGGTTCTGAGTAAAACGGATATTTGTGCCTGCCTGCTTGCCGCATTTAACTACCGAATTTATCTACCGGAGGTAGATGTAGAGGTAGAGGCAGGTCCAGATTACACTTCGTTAAACTTGAACTATCCAGTTTGGTGCATTAAACAGAATTGGTGGAAGAGGGGGTTTAGGTGTGAGTGCCTTAAATAAAGGACAGTGTCTTTCGGATTTAATTGATGATCAATTTGGTTATTGATGTTATTTTAAATAAAATAGGTATGATGAATTTTTTTAATTATATTTTTTATCGTTCTTATATCAATTTATATAAGACGAAATACAAGGATAGTGCTGAAGCAAGATCTATTGGATTTATTATATTATATCTGACAATGATTATATTTACTTTTATGATGACAACAAATAAAGCATTTAACTTTAACGATCATCATCATCCTATCAAAAGAAATGTTTTAGCAATCTTTGTACTTCCAATAACTTTGATAATATGGTATTTTATTGAAAAATATTACAGAAAATTCAGTAAGAATAATTATGAGATTCTCAGGCATAGATTTGAAAAAAGTAAGTACAATAAAACTATACCCTTTTGGCTTATTTTTATATTTCCTCTTGCAATGATGTTTGTGGTACCATTTATATTGTCTTTATTTAAATAGCGGTATTTCTTAGATGTATTGATTTGAAAATAAACAATTTGATATCAGCATAATAAGATTAAATATTTTAAGACAATATCGAGAAACTCGCCCACTCGTTGAAAACGAGTGGGCGTTGGTTCAACGATTGTAACGTTGTATTAAAAGAAAAAATGGAATGACAAAATCAACTCGATATTTTTGTTACCTGATATAGAACCACATGCCTAGGCTACCCCCTTTTTCGTCCATGTTTGCACACACTGGATAGTTCTGAACTATTCAGTGTGACATTCAGTATGCCTGGACTAAAACGCCCAAAATCTATCCTGTAATAACGATTGGATTTGTTGTCGTTTACATATATTTAAGTAACTTTGCGCAACTAATGCAGCAGAACCAATATCAACGCTAATATGGAATTATTTGATTATTTTATCCGGAATTTTGAATTGTATTTTAATATCGCTGATATTAAAGTTAGTTATGGAAATCAGCAAGATGGACAAGTCTGTATTGTTAAGCAAGTAGATGATTCGTTCTGGAAGAAAAAGACAGACATCGATGAAAGCAGGATCGTATGGAAAGAATGGAACAATGTAAAAATTCCTTTCCTGTTTAACGATAGTGATAAAGAGGATGTGCTTACGAAGAAAGATAACCGGATTATTGTCAACTATGATATTGTGGCATCGGCTTTTTACTTTTTAAGTGGTTGGAATGAATATGTAAGTTCTGAAAAAGATGATTTTGGAAGAGTGAAATACAACAGCACACTAATACACAGATTGAAAATTGATGGAGTACCTGTTGTAAACTATTATTTTGACATTTTGAGTGATGCCATCAGTCAGATTACAGGAAAGGCACCCAATAAAGATTGGCATCAGCACACATTCGCTGTTGCTTTATCACACGACATCGATGTTTGTCATGGTGCCTGGTTGCAAGGTTCGTTCAGCGAGTTTAAAAAGAAGCGGTTCCTGTCTATTCCCAAATTAATTCTAAATCGTTGGTTTGGAAAGGATGATTGGTTTAATTTTAGCAAAATAACAGGGTTGGAAAGAAAATACAATGCCAATTCTACTTTTTATTTCCTTCCGCGAAAAGGCAAGGTGAATGAATGGGAAAATGCAGATTATGATATACAGAGCACCGATATCAAGAAAGTTATCAGTGACTTAAGCGGGAATGGAAACGAAATAGGCGTTCATGGCAGTTTCGGGACGCATAACAATACAGAGTTGTTGAAACAAGATATGGCGCGAATCCCGGATATGTCAGTAGAAGGGAACAGATTTCACTTCCTGATGTTCGATGTGAGTAGTACCACAAGTGTATTAGAAAATGCCGGTCTGAAATATGATACTTCGATAGGCTTTGCTGAACAAATTGGATTCAGACGAGGCACTTGTCTGCCCTTTTACTTATATAACTTTGAAAAAAACATGATCTCACCGGTTTTGGAAATTCCGTTGATTGTGATGGATGTAAGCCTGATTTATAAAAAATACATGGGACTTTCACAAAAAGAGTCTGTTCCTGCAGTCGTTGCATTAATAGAGGAAGTGAAGAAGTTCAACGGTGTATTCAGTATGTTGTGGCACAATACTTCATTTTCCGATTATAAATATACAGGTTGGCGCGATGTATATGAACAAATACTAAGTTATTGTAATGATAATGATGCCTTGTTGACCAGCAATATAGACATATACAACAAAATTATCGACAACGCTGTAAGCATAAAAAGCAAATAAGAAACATGTCTATCGAAATAAAGGTACTCGAAAAAGATGAGATTGCTGAGTTGAAAAGGCTTTTTGAGCGAACACCTATTCTTGCTCAAAATAATCCTTTTATCAACGGCTCGATTGATGAGTTTATGTGGCAGTTCTTCAGCGACAATTATCAATCGTCGGTTTACACTATAGCTTACGATACGGATAGGGATGAACTGGCAGGGACAATGTCGGCATTATATATTCCGATGAAGGCACCTGATGGGCAAGTGAATCAAACCATAAAGCCCGAAGACACTTTGATAAATGTAAGGGCTTTGGTTCGCTACAAAAATCGCGACTTATTGAAGGATTTGTTTGATGTGATAGAATCAAAATCGGAATTATTGGATGTGAAATTCTATTGGGGCTTTACCTATGCTGTCAATTCGTTTGAACGATTGGGTTTTTCAAGGCATTTTTCATCGAAACAGGGAACATACGTTCTCAAACCATTGGCCGCGTACAGGCATTTGATAAGCCTGAATGCTTCGAACGGAACGAAACAAAAGATACAAATAGCAGGTTTAACGATGATTTCTAATTTGAAACAGCTTTTTAATCAGAAAAAAATAAGTAGATTGAAATGTAAGGAAATCAGGCTGAAAGATATTGACGAAGATATTTTACTTGGTTTTCTTCCTGATCATCTTTATTCTGTATATGTCGACAAGCATTTTTTAAAATGGCGTATCGAAGAAAATATTTCAGCGCTCACTTACTCAATCCTGCAAATAGAAGATCAATCCAACCGGATTGTGGCCTATTTAATCTATTCCCAAAAAGAAGGGAAGGTATTCTTTGTAGAGCAACTCTTATTTGACCGGAGTTTATCGATGAAAACAAAAACCGAAATCTTTCAGGTTGGCCTGCAATATCTTAAAAGCCTTGATGCCGTTAATGTAAGAGCCATGGGATTTAACCATAATGCGGCAAACAAGGAGGATATGGATTTGCTTATAAAATGCGGCTTTATGTTCATAAACAGAGGTATCCCTTTTATATTCAAAAGCATGGATAAGAATATAAAAGCCGAAGATATTTATTTATCCCGTCTGAATACAGATGGCACATTCTAAAATATAAATCATTTCTTAATAGTATAAATGGAAAAGAAAATTCTCGAATTAGTAAATACTGTTCTTAATAACAGGGGAAAGAAATTGTTGAAAAAGTTAAAACCGGAGATGAGCCTCAGAAATGATCTGGATCTTGATTCGCTTGACCTGGCTGAACTGACAGTGCGCATTGAAGTAGAATATGATATTGATATATTTGAAGATGGTATTGTGAGTTCCGTAGGCGAAATATACAAAAAACTTGAAATGACAAAATGAGTGTTTTTTTTAAAGACATATCGAAGAATCAGCTTGTTTCGTGGGAGGAGCTTATTGAGGATCTGAAAAAAATCAGGTCGTTTAATAAGTATTGTAAATCAGAGGACTATTATGAGATATTCAAAAATATCATCATATCCATGCTTACAGGGACCGAAATTGTTTTGCTCGATTCGGATTTCACGGATACAGAATTAAGCGCGTTGATGGGTTCGGCGGCATATGATGATGCTATAATTCCGGTTGACGGTCAGATTACCCAATTATTGGATAAAAGTAGCCTGATTGAAAAGTTAAGCCACACCAACGAATCATGGAAAGTGAGTTTATTTACATCGGGAACTACTGGTGTACCTAAACAAGTAACCCATCGTTACGAAACGCTGACCAGATTTGTTAAACTATCCGATAAACACCGGGATGATATTTGGGGTTTTGCATTTAATCCAACCCACATGGCCGGCCTGCAGGTTTTTCTGCAAGCATTGCTTAATGGTAATTCCATTATTCGACTTTTCGGACTATCTTTGAATGAAATTCATCAGGAAATAGCTTTAAATAAAATCAGTAATATATCGGCTACACCCACTTTCTATAGATTATTATTATTTCCCTGCGAACAACAGTTTCTTACTGTGAAACGACTTACAAGCGGAGGTGAGAAATTTAATGCCGTAGTATCCCGTCGATTGAAAGAGGTTTTTCCAGGTGCTAAACTTACAAACGTATATGCCTCTACCGAGGCGGGCACTTTGTTTGCATCAGAAGACGATGTTTTCACAGTAAAAGCAGGATTTGAAGACCTTGTCAAAGAAATAGACGGTGAACTTTTGATTCATAAAAGTTTAATGGCAAATTCTTCATTTCCAATTGATGATTGGTATAATACAGGTGATTTGGTGGAAGTAATAACTAACACACCATTGAAGTTTCGTTTCATATCCCGAAAAACTGAAATGATTAATGTAGGAGGTTATAAAGTAAATCCTCAGGAAGTGGAAGAAATTTTACAAACAATTTCCGGTGTTGAAGCAGTAAAGGTTTATTCCAAAAGCAATTCAGTACTCGGTAATATTGTTTGTTGTGAAATTGTCTGTGAAAGTGGAGTCGAACTCCAGGAATCAACTATACGCCTTTATTTACAAACTAAATTACAGGAGTTTAAGATTCCCCGCATCATACGCTTTGTCGATAATCTGGAAACTACACGTACCGGTAAACTAATGAGGAATTGATTTATGAATGTATTAATAACTGGAATATCAAAAGGACTTGGACTAAAATTAGCCCAGACTCTTTTAAAAAGGAAATGGGTGGTATATGGAATCAGCCGCAGCATGACACCTGATTTAGAACATCTGATGAGCGAATACGATGCCAACATAAAATGGTTACAGTATGACCTGACCGATACAAGTAATCTGAAATCCCAGGTCTTTAAAGACTGGATAGGGCTTACACCAATTCATGCTTTTGTAAACAATGCGGCATTGGCTTACGATGACATTATCACAAATATGAACATAGATATCCTTGAAACTATGTATAGGGTAAATGTTTTTGCTCCTTTATTGATTACTAAACTTGTAATCAGGCAAATGCTATTGCACCAGATAAAAGGCAGCATCATTCATGTTTCATCGATAAGTGTTCATACCGGCTATAAGGGACTCTCCATGTATGCTTCAACCAAAGGCGCATTAGAAGCTTTTTCCAAAAACACTGCCCGTGAGTGGGGCGGGTTGGGGATACGATCCAATTGTGTCGTTGCAGGTTTTATGGAAACTGAAATGAGCGCATCTTTAACCACGGATCAAAAGAATAGGATCTATCAGCGAACTTCACTTAAGCAGCCGGTTAATACCGACTCGGTGGCAGAGACAATTGCATTTTTAATATCAGATGAAGCTAAATCAATTACCGGCCAGAATATTCATGTAGATTGTGGCACGATATAATCACCCACGTCCCACCGGACATTGAACTTTCCTGTACTAAAAAGAGTCGTTTTAACCTCCCATTTTCTCCAGGTTTGTAAATTTGCAGCCGGTGGATCGCGCAAGGTTCTGAGTGATACGAAAAGTTGTATTGGAAATTTGAGCATTACCGAAAACTGTATTTACCAGTTGTAACTGTGTATTTTCAAACAATCAATACACTGTTTCGCCGGATATGTACAACCCTGATTAAATGAACAAAACTGTCGGTCTGTTGTGTCTACAATTATCCAATTCGTTCATAACCAGAAGTATATAACGAGAAACAACAACATTTGAACTTTTTAAAGAACTGCATATCCGGTGGACAGAGATTTTTTATGTAATCCAAAAAGAGAGATTGTTCAGAAGAACAATCTCTCTTTTTAATAATATATTCAAATGCAAAATTTCTTTGTGTTAAACAACCAATACACACGCAGTTAATGCAAAAGGATATAAAGAATCATCATTCACAACACCTCTCGAAAGTACATTTTTCGTCTGCCGTTTCGAATTCGATGGTAACATGCTGAATCCCTTTTGCCTGTAAAGCAAGTCTGATTTCTTCCTTCATTTCGGCCAGTTTTTCCATGCTTGCCGGATTGCTTAACACAACATGCACGGTGAGTACATTGTAGGTTCCATCCACCGACCAGGCATGCAAATCGTGAATGTTTTCTATCCCTTTTAATTGTTGCAAATGATCTGAGATGTCCTTAAAATCTACTTCATCAGGGATTCCCTGCAAAATAATATGCAGACTTTGCTTCACATTTTTGTAAACATTTGACAATACAAAAATGGCTATTCCTACCGACATAATCGGGTCAATAACCGGGACATCGAAGAAATACATGATAACCGAACCAATCAGAATGGCTGCCCAACCCATTACATCTTCGAGCATATGCAGGGAAACTACTTTTTCGTTGATCGAATGTCCTTTTTGCAATCTCAAAACGGCCGCACCATTCACCAGCACACCTACAATGGCGAGTAAGAACATTCCTCCGGCGTTTGTATTCTCCGGATGAAAAAGCCGCGGAATGGCTGCCGAGAGTATAAAAATACTTCCTACTACCAACACGATCGAGTTGATAATGGCTCCCAGTAACGAGAAGCGTTTGTATCCGTAAGTAAAGGATTTGTCACTACCTTTTTTTGCCATCTTCTGAAAATACCAGGCCAGTCCCAGCGAAAGCGAATCGCCCAAATCGTGTACGGCATCCGACAGAATGGCTATACTATTGGTGAAAAAACCACCTGCTATTTCGAGTAAGGTGAAACCTAAATTCAAAAAGAAAGCTACTTTTATATTTTTTACATCTGAGTGATCGTGGTGATGATGATGGGAACCCCCAACCCCTCCCGTCTCGCCATGGCAAGACGGGATAAATTGCGGTGAGTTTAAAGAAGAACCCCCAGCCCCTGAAGGGGAGTTAAAGGAACCCCCAGCCCCTGAAGGGGAGTTTAAGTTACCATCTTCAACTATATTTTTTTTTGTTTTCATTTTTTTGTTTTATAAAACTGTACTAATTTAATTCCCCTTTTGGGGTTAGGGGTAATTTTTTTTTATTTAAACCATTCCCGCACATCTACATCATACCCCGTGCCTTGCATGTAATTATAAGTTGCTAAATTCAATCCTTTTCCATAATATTCCAGATCAATTTCTTCTGCGGTTGAAAACGGAATTTCATTATTGGCAAAACTTCCCGCCGGCATATCAACGTATTTTGCACCCACACTTTCGGGACATTGTCCTGAAGGGCTGTGAATGGTCATGGCGTAACGGTGCCAGAATGCCGATTGAATATAACCCTCTTCGAATAAACCGCGTACCACTTCCAGCGAATCGACCGTTTCCTGTTCCGTTTCGGTGGGGAAACCATACATCAGGTATGCATGGGTCATGATGCCTGCTTCGGCAAAGTTTTTCATGCTTTCGCGGGCCGTTTCTATGGTAATGCCTTTATTGATCAGTTTCAAAATGCGCGGTGCTGCCACTTCCAGTCCTCCCGAGATGGCTATACAACCCGACTGTGCCATGATATAACAAAGTTCCGGCGTAAAAGATTTCTCGAAACGCACATTGGTCCAGTAACTCACCGTGAGCCTCCGGCGGATTATTTCTTCCGATAATTTTCGCAGCAGGGCAGGAGGTGCTGCTTCGTCTACAAAATGGAATCCCGATTGTCCGGTTTGTAACATGATTTCTTCCATGCGGTTGACTATCAATTCGATTGAAGCCGTTTCGTACCGATGGATATAATCCAGACCGCCATCACAGAAAGTACATTTTCCCCAGTAGCAACCGTGTGCCAGCATCATTTTATTCCATCGCCCGTTGCTCCAGAGCGCGTGCATCGGGTTGGTCAGTTCTATCAGGTTAATATAATTGTTCTCCAACAATCCGTCATAATCGGGTGTCCCGATTTCGGCAAATGGCACATTCTCTTTACAATCGAAGTTTGCCCGCACAATTTCTCCCTCATCCGAACGGTATAGTGTACGGATCATTTCACCGCCGGTGAGCAGTCTAAGCAAGGGTAATTCGCCGTCATCGAAAATCAGATAATCCGTATAATTAAAAATCGCAGGATCGGTCAGGCTGCGCAATTCGGTGTTTATATATCCGCCCCCCAGGCAGATCCTGATTTCGGGATGTTTCCTGCGAAGCCATTGTGCGCAACGTAAAGCACTGTATAAATTTCCTGGAAATGGAATACTAAAACCGACCATGTCGGGATTACTTTCAGCGATACGTTTTGAGAAAATCTCCAGCATCATTTTGTCAATCAGTGAAAGAGGCTTATCCAGTTCATTTTGAAGCGGATCAAATTCGGGCAGGCGCAGGCAAAGTGATTCGGCATAACGTATCAGTTCGAAATGCGGATCGATGGTTTGATTGATAAAATCGCACAGATCTTTTAAAAAAAAAGTACACAAATGAATGGCACGGTCGTGGTTGCCTATCATGCCGAATCCCCACTCCAGATCATCCTCCGATGGCAGGCGTTTGCTTTGCGGCCAGAAATCGCGATCGCAAAACCGTTGTGCCAGACTGCTGTCTTTACCGCCCAGAAACCGCATGACGGGTTCAATGGTTTGAAGATAAAAATCGGTTTGTTGGAGAATAATTTTATTTGTTCTGGACAGATTTTCGAAAGAAGCTGCCGCCTGAAAGACTTCATCCATTTTCGCCCGGGTAAACAGGCTTTGAATCAGTTCTATACTTAAATCCATTTGCTCTCCATCCAGACCTTTTGAACGTAAAAATCCCAACAAATGACAGGTGCCGGGATAGGGTGTATTGAGTTGCGTAAGCGGTGGTGTAACGAGCAATATTTTCATTCGGATTATTTTTTTGCAAACTTACTGAATTAATTTTGCAATCCCGAAAAATTATGAATTTTTCGAACCAAATCGTTCGTATATCGTTAATTTGATGTATTTTTGTTTTTTTCAGAAGGGAATTGTATAACAATAATTCTTATTTTTTTAAGTATTAACAAAATCAACACATTCTCATGAACAGAAAAGTAAAAAAGGGCTTAACCATTAGTCTTTCGGTTATCATAGTTGTCTTTGCAGCATTATTGATTTTACCATATGCCTTTCGTGGGAAAATCACGAAACTTGCCAAAGAACAAATCAACGGAATGTTGAATGCAACTGTTGATTTTGAAAGTGTAAACTTAAGTTTTATACGTAGTTTCCCGAATGCGTCCGTAAAACTCGGGAATTTCCGGATTGTCGGTGTAGGAGCATTTGCCAAAGATACGCTTTTGTTTAGCGAAGATGTTGATTTAGTGTTGAATCTGAAAAGTCTTTTTTCGGACACAGGCTACGAAATCAGGAAACTGCAATTTAATAATTCGAAGGTGTTTGCCCATGTTTTGCCAAACGGAGTTGCCAACTGGAGTATCATGAAAGAGGATTCGACCCAGAAGCAGGATACCACACCCATGAGTTTTAACCTGAAATTGCAGGATTTTATTATCGATCGGGTAGATGTAATTTACCTGGACGAAGAAGGCAATATGAAAGCGGTGCTCAGGAACCTGAATCACCACACTTCTGGTGATCTGACGGCCGACAGTTCATTGTTAATTACCCGCACAACAGTTGATACACTCAGTTTCTGGAAGAATGATGTTGAATATATTTCCAGGGCCAATGCCGAATTGAATGCAGATATCAATGCGAATTTGAATAAAGATATATATACCTTCAGCGAAAATTCTTCGCGTATCAATGCCATTCCGTTTTCGTTTGCCGGCTGGGTAAAGATGTTGGACGATGGTTATGATATGGATCTCACGCTGGATGCCAAAAAAGTGGATTTTAAGGCTATCCTGTCCATGATTCCTGCTATTTATGCAAATAATTTTGAAAAGATGAAAGCCGGCGGTGAGGTTGATATGAGCGGTTTTATTAAAGGTAAGATGGTGGGCGATTTTTATCCGGCTTTTGATTTTAAACTTATCGCCAAAAATGGTTGGTTTCAATACCCCAATTTACCAAAATCACTTCAAAAAATCGATGTTGCCGGACATATTACCAATCCCGGTAGAACACTCGACGAAACGATTATTGATATTTCGCGTTTTTCATTTGTGATGGGCGGAAATCCTTTCGTGGCTCAAATGCGTATCGCCAACCCGATGTCAGACCCGGAAATGATGATGAAAGCTGTAGGGAAAATTGATCTGGGCATGATTAAAGACCTTTATCCGCTCGATGCCGGAACCACACTGAAAGGTTTGCTGGATATGAACCTCGATTTGGGTGGGCGGATGTCGTATTACGATAACAATCAATATGAAAAATTCAAATTTGGCGGTAAGTTGAATATCAGCAATATGTTGGTGAAAATGAAATCACTTCCGCAAGATATTTCCATCAGTAAAGCCAATATGATTTTCAATAACCGCTACGTGGATTTAGCTGCCTTGCAAATGAAAATCGGAAGGAATGATATGACGGCTACCGGGAAACTGGAGAACTTTGTGGCTTATGCCTTGCATGATAAGACATTAATTGGTACCCTGGATTTAAAATCCAATTATTTCAATGTCAGTGATTTTATGACAGATGATACTGCTAAGCCGGCAGCAACATCCGGAAAAACGGCAACTCCTGCTGAAAGTGCTCCACGATCAGTTATTGTCATCCCAAAGAATATAAACTTCACCTTGCTGGCCAATTTTAAGGAATTGGTTTACGAAAAAATGAATTTCACAAATGCAAAAGGTATTCTGAAAGTGGAGAATGGTGAAATGAAGATTCAGAATATGGGTCTGCAGGCTTTTGGCGGAAATTTACTGATGAATGGTCTGTACAATACTGTAGATCCTAAAAAGCCGGTAGTGAATTTTGATCTGAATATCAACGAAGTTATTTTCACCGAAGTGTTTAAACAGGTAGAAACAATACAGAAGTTTGCACCGATTTTCGAAAAAGCAACCGGTAAATTTTCAACCAAATTATCGCTTAATTCTTTTTTACAGCAAAATATGATGCCCGATCTGGCTTCGTTAATCGGTAACGGTAAGTTTTCGACCAAAGCAATCGGTTTATCAAATGTACCGGCACTTACTGCGCTGGCTTCTACTTTGAAACGATCCGATCTTGCCAATGCCACGATAAAGGACCTGGGATTATTGTTTGAAATTAAAGAGGGAAAAGTTGTTACAAAACCCTTTGATGTGAAATTGGGAGATATTAAAATGAATCTGGGTGGTGCTACAGGATTGGATAAAACAATAGCCTACCTTGGAAAGGTGCAATTGCCTGATAAACTAAACCTGGGAAAATTCTCAACAGTTAACTTTAAAATCGGGGGTACTTTCGCCAAACCAAAAATTGACCTGGATCTTTCGAATACCTTGAATACTATGGTTGCTGATACCAAGACTAAGGTCACAGCGGAAGTAAACAAACAGGTTGATTCAGCCAAGGCCAAAGCCATGGAAGAAGCCCGAAAGAAAAAGGAAAATGCCCTGAAAGCGGCGCAGGTTCAGGCAGATAAAATCCGGGCGCAAGCTCAGCAACTAGGCGATAAAATTATTGCCGAAGCCAAAGCGCAGGGTGATCAGATTATTGCGAAAGCCAGTAATCCCGTAACCAAAAAAATAGCCGAAGTAAGTGCAAAAAAAATACTGGAAGAAGCCAGGAAAAAAGCTGACGATCTGAATGCAAAGGCTGAAACAGAAGCTCAAAAATTATTACAAAAGGCAGCGGACGAAACTCAGATTTAGTAGGTAGTTTATAGTTTATAGTTGATAGTTCAAAGTTGATAGATCATAATTAATAGACTGTATTTCAGAGTTAATAGTTAGTAGTTTTAAGAATAACTAATTAACCGATCCGTTGGCTTAAGAATGAAGGTCTTAAACTAATATCGCTCAGCATAATATCGTGTAACTAATATCGCGTAGTATAATATCTTGTAACTAATATCGCGCAGCATAATATCTTGTAACTAATATCTCTTAGCAAATATCTTAAAAATAATATCGCGCAGCATAATATCTTTTACCTAATATCGTGTACCTAATATCGCGTAGCCTAATATCGTGTAACTAATATCGCACAGCATTAATATCGCAGCAAATAACAATAAAAATATTTTTACGGATGAAATTTAAGTTGATTTTCTTTTCCTTATTTATTACGCTCACTCTTTTCGGTCAAAGGGCCTCCGATGGAGAACTATTTTTCAATAAAAAACAATATACAAAAGCACGTTCGGTCTATGAGAGTTTACTGAACAAAAAACCAAACGATGGTTTATACAACTATCGCTATGCCCGTTGTTGTTATGAGTTGAAAGATTTTGAAACCGCTATTGTTCATTTTGAAAAGGCCGGGAATAAATATCCAGTGCGCGATTTGTATCTGGGAGAACTTTACGCCAAGACCTATCGTTTCGACGAGTCAGTGGTGGCCTATCAAACTTATATCGCCACTTTAAAGCCTGATGATAGCAAATTGACGGACTTACAACAAAAAGTGAAACAAGCAGAAGTTGGAGCACGTTTACTGACCAAAGTGGAAGATATTACCATTATTGATAGCATTGTTGTTGATAAAAGTGATTTTTTACGCGCCTATAAATTAAGCAATGAACTGGGAACACTCAGGCAAGAGCAGTTGAAGTTAAAAGGACACCGGAATGTGGATAAAATTCAATATTCAACCCAACGGGGCGATCGTGTGTATTATTCCGACACCATTCAGGGTCAAACGGATCTGTTTACCTCCTACAAATTATTTGATGCCTGGTCACTTCCGGCTTCTGTTTCAAAAGGAATTAACAGCCCTGATAATGAAAATTATCCGTTTTTAATGATGGATGGTATCACCATGTATTTTGCTTCCGATGGCGAAAATTCAATGGGTGGTTATGACCTGTTCATTACACGTTACATGCCCTCTACTGACAGCTTTCTGCCACCCGAGAATATTGGAATGCCATTTAATTCACCCGCCAACGATTACATGATGGTAATTGATGAGCAACGTAAAACAGGGTGGTTTGCTACTGACAGAAATATGGCAAGTGCAAAAGTTATGATTTATACATTTGTTCCCAATCAGGCGAAACAGATCGTTCGCACCGGGAACAAAGATTCTTTACTCCAGGTAGCAAAATTAAAGATTTATCGCAAAGCAATCAGAATATTGAAGGATAGTTCAGTAGTAAAAGATTCAATATTACCCGAATCGGAGAAACTGATTGAATTTGTGATCAACGACTCCGTGGTTTATACTCATTTAAATCAGTTTAAAAGTGAAAAAGCCATTAAACTATGGGCTGAATTACATAAAATGACTGTTGAATTGAAAAATATTCAAACTCAATTAGACAATTCCCGTCTGCAATATAACAGCACTGAAAATCAGGAAGAACGCACCCTAACTGCAACCAAAATTATTGAATTAGAGCGGAAAAATATAGAACTAAATAACCTGATTTCTTTAAAAAAGATAGAAATAAGGAACACCGAAAATAATTTTCTTCACAAAGCATTGTAAACATTAAAAAAATTCGTACTTTTATCCAAAATTAAGACTCTATGGAAATCACTATTGTCGTTATTCTTTTATTGGTAGGAATTGCTTTATTCCTGTTGGAATTATTTCTGATTCCGGGCATTTCAATAGCCGGTATTGCCGGTACTCTTTTTGTGGGTGCAGCTGTATATTATGCTTACGCTTATATTGGTAATACCGCCGGAAATTTGACACTGGGAGGGAGTGTACTCCTGCTTGCGATTGCAATCTGGATTTTTGTGCGTTCAAAAGCATTGGACAGATTAGCATTAAAGGCCGAAATTAAAGGTAAAAATGATCCGCTCAAAGATATTGAGATTCATATTGGCGATAAAGGGATTACACAATCGCGATTGGCTCCCATGGGAAAAGTGAAAGTCAACGGACATATCGTTGAAGCTAAAACCAATGACGATTTTATCGATCCGGGCGTGGATGTGGTGGTGCTACAGGTTTTCAATACGAATATTCTGGTGGGACGACTGCCTGAATAAGCTTTGGATGTTGCTTTCAAACTAGAACTAAGAACCAGGAACCTTGAAGTTTGTAGTAGGTAGTGGGAAGTCGGTAGTTCTGAGTTCTGAGTTCCGAATTCTGATTCGGGAGTTGTTAGGAAGAATCAAGAGCCAGGAAATAGTCGTTAGTTCATAGTCGGTAGTAGTGAGTCAGGTACCAAGATCATAGAAACCCTGAACCAAAAACGCGAAACACGAAACGTGGAACACGAAACTTTTCAAACATCAAACTTTTCAAACACTAAACGTAAAACGCGAAACTTTTCAAACATAAAACTTTATATTAACCCAATAAAAATGAACAACATGATTGGAATTGAAATTATTGCATTAGCAGTACTCGGTGTACTTTTACTGCTATTCTTTTATTACGTGCCGTTCCTGCTCTGGATTTCGGCAAAAGTATCGGGTGTAAATATCTCGCTGATACAGTTGTTTTTAATGCGTATCCGGAAGGTGCCACCTCACGCTATCGTGCAATGTATGATAGAAGCCCACAAAGCCGATATTAAGGATGTGCAACGTGACGGACTGGAAGCTCACTTTTTAGCCGGAGGTCATATCGAACGCGTAACGCACGCTTTGGTATCAGCATCTAAAGCAAATATCGATTTGTCTTTTAAGATGGCAACTGCTATCGATTTAGCTGGTCGTGATGTGTTTCAGGCTGTGCAGATGTCGGTGAATCCCAAGGTACTTGATACGCCTCCGGTAACTGCTGTTGCCAAGGATGGTATTCAGTTGATAGCCAAAGCACGTGTGACGGTTCGTGCCAATATCAAGCAATTGGTGGGTGGTGCAGGCGAAGAAACCATTCTGGCCCGTGTCGGTGAAGGAATCGTATCTTCTATCGGTTCTTCAGAATCACACAAGAGTGTGCTTGAAAATCCGGATTCAATTTCCAAACTGGTATTGAAAAAAGGCCTGGATGCCGGAACTGCTTTCGAAATTCTATCCATCGATATTGCAGATATCGATATTGGCAAGAACATTGGTGCACAACTACAAATGGATCAGGCGGAAGCAGATAAAAATATCGCTCAGGCAAAAGCCGAAGAACGCCGGGCTATGGCTGTAGCTTTGGAACAGGAAATGAAAGCCAAATCGCAGGAAGCGCGTGCTAAAGTTATCCAGGCAGAAGCAGAAGTGCCTTTAGCCATGGCTGAAGCATTCCGTAATGGAAATTTGGGTATTATGGATTATTACAAAATGAAAAATATTGAAGCCGATACTTCCATGCGCGATGCCATTGCAAAGCCCGGAAGTAACAAACCGGAAAAATAAAATATTATGTCTAATTTTAAAAAAGGCTCAGGTGAAATTTTCATCCGAGCCTTTTTTCATTAGGATTATCAATAGAATGTTCAATTTAAAAGTGCAATCGAACCATTTCACTTCCCGATTGTTTAAAAAATTATTCATTGCATTCTGACAAAAACAGATCAAATGACACATCAGTAATAGTAATCATAGGATCCCGTCAGTAGTTTCATAAAATTTTAAACCGGATTTGTCTTCGGGCATAGAAAGGCATTTTTACGGATAAAACTTGTCTTTGCCGGTACATTCATCACTTGAATAAACCCTTATGCGATGATTCACACTCGAAAAGTGTTTTCGAAAATTATATATACCGGTTTTGGATCAGTAAACAGATAGGAAAATTATTTCTATCTGTTTGCATTTTAATGTATTGATAAGCGGTTATAAACGATTAACGTTATTTCCGATTATTTGTTAGCTAACATTCGGTTATTAGTGTTAATTTTGTCAACATAAAATCAGATAATGGACAAATTGCGTTTTCAAAGTTTCGGTAGTGGTAGTAGTGGAAATTGTTATTTTATTGGCAATGCTTCGAGTGGTATTTTAATTGATGCCGGCATAGGTGTTCGTTCCATTCGTAAACACTTGAGAAACATAGGTCTCGACTTTGAAAATATTTGGGGCGTTTTTGTTACCCACGATCATGCCGACCATATCAAAGCCGTTGGTCCACTGGGCGAAAAGCATCGTATTCCTATCTATTCAACCCGCCAGGTTCACGAAGGCATACAAAGAAGTTATTGTGTGACTGAGAAATTATATTCGAGCCGGAAGTTAATCGAAAAACACGAAACCATAGAATTGGGCGATTTTCGGATCACTGCTTTTCCTGTTTCACACGATTCAACTGATTGTGTTGGTTATACCGTTGAATATAAAGAAAAAAGATTTACCTTTGCAACTGATCTTGGATTTATTGGTGAAGAAGTCGCCTCCCATTTAATGCAGGCCGATTATGCTGTTCTCGAAGCCAACTACGATGAGCAAATGTTGATTGTTGGACCGTATCCTGTGCATTTGAAAAATCGTATTGCCGCTCAAACCGGCCATTTAAGCAACGACCAGGCCGGCCGGTTTTTAGCAGAAAATTACCATGAACGATTGAAACATATTTTTTTGTGTCATTTGAGTAAGGAAAATAATTTGCCGGAAGTGGCTTATACTACTATTCAAAACCATTTAATTGAAAAGCAAATTATTGTTGGCACTCATGTTCAGCTGATTACGCTGGACCGGCTGACACCTTCGGAATTGTACGTTTTTTAAAAAGAACCAAGAGCAAAGACAAAAGAATAAAGAACAAAGATTCCAAAACGCGAAACTCGAAACACGAAACTTTTCAAACATCAAACTTTTCAAACACGGTACACGAAACACAGAATACTAACTGATAAATTTATGCCAACCAATCTAGTCATTATTCCTACTTATAACGAAAAAGAGAACATTGAGAATATTATTCGTGCAGTTTTCGGACTTCCACTAACATTCCATATTCTTGTAATTGAAGACGGTTCACCGGACGGTACTGCAGCGATAGTGAAAAACCTGCAAATCGAATTTCCATCACGTCTTTTTATGATTGAAAGAATTGGAAAACTGGGTTTGGGAACGGCTTATATTACAGGTTTCAAGTGGGCATTGGAGCACCATTACGATTTTATATTCGAAATGGATGCCGATTTTTCCCATAATCCTCACGATTTACCGAAATTATACGATGCCTGTGCCAATCAGGGTGCCGATGTGGCTATCGGTTCGCGTTACGTGACCGGTGTAAATGTAGTAAACTGGCCGATGGGACGGGTTTTAATGTCCTATTTAGCCTCCAAGTATGTTCGTTTTATACTGGGGATAAAAATTGCCGATACCACAGCCGGATTCAAGTGTTACCGCAGAGAAGTACTCGAAACTATAAATTTAGATAAAATCCGTTTCAAAGGATACGCTTTTCAAATTGAAATGAAATTCACGGCTTACAAATGTGGTTTTACCCTGAAAGAAGTTCCGATCATTTTTATTAACCGTGTGTTAGGCACTTCCAAAATGAGCGGTGGAATTTTTGGTGAAGCATTCTTTGGCGTAATCCAATTAAAATTAAATAGTTTGATTAATAAGTTTCCTCAGAAAAATATAATTTAATTTTCAATTTCAATTTCAATATTCAAACATGAAATCATTACAACTCATTCAAAATGCAACAATCGTAAACGAAGGTCGTACTTTTGTTGGTTCAGTACTGATTGATGGTGAGCAAATTAAAAAAGTATACGAAGGTTCACAACCCATCGAATTGTCAGAACCGCATACAGTAACCGATGCAACCGGATTGCTGCTCTTGCCCGGTATCATTGACGATCAGGTGCATTTCCGGGATCCGGGATTGACTCACAAAGGCGATATTTATACCGAAAGTAAAGCTGCAGTTGCGGGTGGAATTACTTCTTACTTCGAAATGCCAAATACTCGCCCGCAAGCCACAACCATAGAAATTTTAGAAGAAAAATACAACCTGGCCTCTCAGAAATCGCTGGCTAACTATTCTTTTTTAATGGGCGTTACCAACGATAATCTGGACGAACTGAAAAAAGTGAATCCACGTAATGTGGCCGGTGTAAAAATGTTCATGGGTTCATCTACAGGCAATATGTTGGTGGATAATCAACAAACGTTGAACCGTGTTTTTTCTGAAATCCCTTTACTGATAGTAACTCATTGCGAAGATGAAGCAACCATTCAACATAACATACTTCATTACAAAGAATTATTGGGTGAAAATATCCCGGTTCAGTATCATCCGCTGATACGTAGTGCCGAAGCCTGTTACAAATCGTCGTCCTATGCTGTCGAACTGGCAACAAAATACAATGCACGGTTGCATGTATTTCATTTGTCGTCGGCTTTGGAAATGTCTTTATTTTCTTCCGACATACCGTTAAGAGAAAAACGAATTACTGCCGAGGTTTGTGTGCATCATTTGTGGTTTACGGACGCCGATTATGCGCAGTATGACAACCGTATTAAATGGAATCCGGCTATTAAAGCAGAATCCGACCGGTTTGCATTGATTGAAGCAGTAAACTCAAACAAAATTGATGTTATTGCTACCGACCATGCTCCGCATTTGTTGTCCGAAAAAGAAGGATCCTGTTTGACGGCCGCTTCGGGAGGACCATTGGTTCAACATTCGCTGGTGGCCATGTTGGAGATGGTGAAACAAGGAAGTTTCACGATAGAGAAAGTGGTGGAGAAAATGTGTCACGCACCTGCCGACTTGTTTCGTATTGAAAACCGCGGGTATATACGTCCCGGTTATTATGCCGATTTGGTATTAGTTGATCCGGATCGCGAGTGGACTGTAAATACAGCAAATATCTTGTATAAATGCGGATGGTCACCATTCGAAGGAACAAAGTTTAGTGCTTCAGTTTTACAAACCTGGGTGAATGGAAATCTGGTTTATGATAATGGTCAGTTTTATGAAAACGTTCGTGGAAAACGCTTGCTTTTTGTTTGTTAATTTGTAGTGTGTATGAAAAAAAAAGCATTTGTTTCTCTTTTTATCGGCGTTTTGTTTATTGCAATTGCCTCGGTTCTTTATTTCTCTCAAAAACAGAAAGTTGATTACATTCATAATGAAGGTCAGACACAGGGAACCTACTATACTGCAACCTATTTACAGCCCGATGGCATTGATTTGCAAAAAAAAATGGAAGTACGGTTGCACCAGTTTGATCTTTCACTTTCCACATACGATTCCACTTCAATTATTTCACGCATAAACCGGAACGATACAACCGTACGAACTGATGTTGATTTTGAACTTATGTTTCAAACGGCTCAGCAGGTATCCGAAAATACGCATGGGGCTTTTGATATAACGGTGGGTCCGTTGGTAAAAGCCTGGGGATTCGGGTATGGAAATGCCGGTCACAGTAAAACTCCCGATGTTTCAAAATTACTTCCTTACGTTGGTTTTCGAAAAGTCCGGATTGAGAATCATAAATTATTGAAAGACGATCCCCGCATTAGGATCGATGCAAATGCCATCGCACAGGGATATTCTTCCGACATTATTGCTAAGCTGCTGGAAGATAATGCCTGTGATAATTATATGATCGAAATTGGAGGCGAGATTGTCTGCAAAGGACTTAATCCGAAAGGGGAGAAATGGCGGATCGGAATTGATAAACCTGTTGATGATTCCACAAATTCTAACACCGAACTGCAAACGATAGTCTCTATAAGCAATATGGCTTTAACCACTTCAGGGAATTATCGTAAGTTTTATAATAAAGATGGAAAAAAATACGCCCATACTATTGATCCGCATACAGGATATCCTGTCGTCCACAATCTGTTAAGTGCCACAGTCACTGCTTCAAACTGCATGCTGGCCGATGCTTATGCTACAGCTTTTATGGTAATGGGAGTGGACAGTAGTCTTGCCATTTGTAAAAGAACTCCGGATATGGATTGTTACCTGATTTTTACCGATGATAAAGGAAAAATTCAAGTGAAATTCACGGATGGATTTAAGAAGTATTTAACTAAATAATCAGTTAAATACAGCATTTCAGCAAAAAACGATACACCCGGTTTTTTTATTAATCTGACAAAAAACGGCTTTGAATTGAAAAATTGTTGACTTTTTAAGGCTCAAATCTCTTCTTTTGTTAAATTGAAACGTTTTATTTTTTTATTCCTGATAAAATAACTATTTTTGCACTCCAAATTAAAATATGAAAAGGTTCCCAATCATTCTTTTAGTAGTAGTTTTAACCCTTGTTTCGTGTGGCGATTATCAAAAATTGCTGAAATCGGACGATGCTGAGCTGAAATATACAAAAGCAGTAGAGTATTTCGAAAAAGGCGACTTTATGCGGGCTTCAACCTTGTTTGATGCCGTTGCAAATTATTATAAGGGAACCGAGCGCTCAGAAACTGTTCTCAATTATCTGGCAAAATCCTATATGGGTCAAAAGGATTATGCTTCTGCCAGCGAATATTATAAAACCTATATAAAGACTTATCCCAAAGGAAAATATCTGGTCGAAGCCAAGTATATGATCGGGTATTGTTACTATCTCGATTCTCCCGATGCCCGATTGGACCAAACCGCTACCTATAGTGCCATTACTGCATTTCAAGAGTTTCTTGAGATTTATCCCGACAGTGAACGTGTACCTGAAGCGAATAAATTGCTGGAAGAACTGACCAACAAATTAGCATATAAAGCGTATCTGAATGCCAAATTGTATTTCAACTTGGGAAATTACCTTGGAAACAATTACGAATCTTGTGTAATTGGAGCTCAAAATGCGTTGAGAGATTATCCTGCTACTGCTTATCGTGAAGAGTTATCCATGTTGATACTGGAAGCGAAATATGAACAGGCCGTGCAAAGTTTTGAAGAGAAAAAAATGGATCGCTACCGGAGTACGGTGGATGAATACTATAATTTTATCAATGAGTTTCCGGATGGAAAATACCGCAAACAAGCTGATAGAATTTTCAATGAATCGAAAAAAAACGTGAAAGATTAAATAATAGTATTATTATGGACTATAAGAAAGTAAATGCGCCTACAAACACGATTTCCCGCGACATGAGCACGATGAGTGAGAAAATCGGGAATGTGTATGAAACAGTAAAAATTATTGGTAAACGCGCGAACCAAATCAGTGTTGAGACCAAAGCGGAACTCGACAAGAAGTTACAGGAGTTTGCTTCGTTCAACGAAAATATCGAAGAGGTTTTCGAGAACAGAGAACAAATCGAAATTTCCCGTTACTACGAAAAACTGCCTAAAGCAGTACTCATTGCAACGCAGGAGTTCTTGGAAGACAAAGTCTACCATCGTAATCCGCTTAAAGATAAATTGAAATAAAGAGAAATTTATTTTTCTTTTCCCCTTTTAGATAAAAGAATATTGTGCCTTACAAGTTGCACTGTATTCTTTTATCTTTTTTTGTTTGTTATAAGTTCAATTCATTTTCGTATTTTTGTGGACGTATTCCTGAAAAGTATCAAGAACCAAGAACCAAGAACCAAGAACCAAGAAGTAAGAAGCAAGTAGTAAGAAGTAAGAAGTAAGAAGCAAGAAGTAAGAAGCAAGTAGTAAGAAGTAAGAAGCATGATCCATTAACCGTTCGGTAGTTGTTAGTCGGAAGTAAAGAAAAAACAAGAAGCCAGAAATAAAGTATCAAGAACGTGTACCCGAAACCCGGAACGCGAAACATCGAACCTTTCAAACTTTTCAAACGTGAAACCGTTTGTAAATAGTAAATAATTAAATTGTAAATAAATATTATGTTACAAGGTAAACATGTAATTTTAGGAGTAACCGGTAGTATAGCTGCCTACAAATCAGCACAAATCATACGTTTGCTGGTGAAAGCAGGAGCAGAGGTGAAAGTAATTATGACCCCTTTGGCCAAAGAGTTTATCACGCCACTTACCCTGGCTACCCTTGCTAAAAGTCCGATTCTGGTTGACTTTTTCGACCCGACCAATGGCGACTGGAATAGCCATGTAGATCTTGGTTTGTGGGCCGATGCCTGCCTTATTGCACCTGCAACTGCCAATACCATTGCTAAAATGGCAACCGGCGTGGCGGATAATTTATTGCTTACTACTTATTTGTCAGCTCGATGTCCCGTTTTTGTTGCTCCTGCCATGGATCTGGATATGTTTGCCCACCCGGCTACACAACGCAATCTGGAAACTTTGAAGGCTATCGGCAATCAAATTATCGAACCGGCCAGTGGAGAATTAGCCAGTGGACTTGAAGGAAAGGGACGTATGGAAGAACCGGAGAATATTGTCAGTTTTCTCGATGATTATTTCACTCCAAAACCACTCAGGGGGAAAATTATACTCATAACTGCCGGTCCTACATACGAAAAGATAGATCCCGTACGTTTTGTAGGCAACTACTCTACGGGGAAAATGGGTTTTGCACTGGCAGAAGCCTGTGCTTCGAAAGGTGCTGATGTCTGTTTGATTGCCGGTCCGGTACAGTTGAAAACTATGCATCCGAATATTGAACGGGTAGATGTGGAATCAGCTGAGGAAATGTACAATGAGGTTATGAATCGTTTTTATGGAACCGACGGTGCTATTTTGTGCGCTGCAGTAGCCGACTTTACGCCGATTGAGCGTGCTCATAATAAGCTGAAACGCGAAAATGAGAATCTGTTGCTGGAGCTGAAACCCACACAGGATATTGCTGCTTCATTGGGTAATATGAAAATGGAAAATCAATTTTTAGTTGGTTTTGCATTGGAAACAAACAATGAAGAAGCCAATGCACAGCAAAAACTGGAACGGAAAAACCTGGATTTTATAGTCCTCAATTCTTTGCAGGATGAACAAGCCGGTTTTGGATATGATACCAATAAAATTACATTGATACATCGATCAGGAACAAAAAAAGAGTTTGAACTTAAAAGTAAAGTCGATGTGGCCCAGGATATTGTGACTGAAATAGTTGAACTGCTAAAATCCGGGAATGTGCCAATTTGAAATGTGCTAATTTGAAAATGTGCCAATTTGAGAATGTGCTAATTTGAAAATGTGCCAATTTGAAAATGAAAAAATGGAAGAATGGAAGAATGAAGGACTGGAAGAATGGAAGAATGAAGGAATGGAAGAATGAAGGACTGGAAAAATGGAAAAATGGAAGATGAGATGATTTGAAGATTTGAAGATGAAGGGATTGATAACTGTTTACGCAAATGAAAAAACTGAAAATTGAAATGAAACAATTGATGCTATTATTGAACTTCCTGCTGTTTGCGGGATTTGTACAAGCCCAGGAATTGAATTGCACGGTGCAGTTGAATTCCGAACAGATACAAGGGACCAATAAGTCCGTATTCAACACACTTCAAAAATCAATTACAGAATTTGTGAACAACCGTAAATGGACCGAATTGACTTATGCCAATTCCGAACGGATCGAGTGTTCCATGAATATTATAATTAAAAAGGTGGATAATGATGTGTTTACTGCTGAGATTCAGATTCAGTCGCGTCGTCCCATATTTAACAGCAGCTACAACAGTACACTCTTTAATTTTAAAGACAATGATTTCACCTTCAATTACAAGGAGTTTGATCAACTGGAGATGAACGAAAATACCATAACTTCGAATCTGACGGCAGTAATTGCTTATTATGCTTACATAATTATAGGTTATGACATGGATTCTTATACCCGTTTGGGTGGAACACCCTATTTTCAGGCTGCCGAAAAAATAGTCAATTTAGCACAGGGAGCCGATTTAGGGAATGGATGGAAAGCATTCGAAAGTCCTAAAAACCGCTATGCTTTAACCAATAATTTGCTGGATGAAGCTTTTAAAAAATACAGGAATTATTTTTACGAATACCATCGGCTGGGATTGGATGAAATGACCGCCAATACAGAAAATGCACGTGCACGAATTGCAACCGGACTACCGTTACTCCGTGAAGCAAACCGGGCAAGGCCTTCGGCTATCGTGATTTCTTCGTTTTTGGATGCCAAGAATGATGAGCTTATTAATATATTTTCCAACGCCACTACCAAAGAAAAAACGGAAGCTTTGGAGGTTCTCTCGGATGTAAATCCAACCCAAACAGGAAGATACGAAAAGATTATGAAATAGAATCGTTCTGTGTTTTGTGTTTAACTAATCAATCAAGAACCAAGAGCCAAGAACCAAGAACCAAGACAAAAGAGGTAAGTAAACTAACACGTAACGCGAAACACCAAACGCGAAACTTTTCAAACCTTACAAACTCTTCAAACCCAATTACTACATTTCAGCTGCACAATAATATAATATGCTCAAATCCATCTATATATCCAATTACGCTTTAATATCAGAATTGAATATTAAATTCGAAGCTGGCTTCTCGGTGATTACCGGAGAGACAGGTGCCGGTAAATCGATTATACTGGGCGCCCTTTCCCTTATCCTGGGTCAACGGGCAGATAACAAGTCCATAAAAATGGATGCTGAGAAATGCGTCATAGAAGCTGAATTTGATATATCATCTTATCAGCATCTTGATGACTTCTTTTCTCAGAACGATCTGGATAACGAAGGTTCGCGTTGCCTGATTCGTCGGGAATTGACCAGCTCCGGCAAATCACGGGCTTTTATAAACGATACACCGGTGTCATTGAACCTGATCCGCGATTTGAGTAACCGTTTGATCGACATTCATTCGCAACACGAGAATTTATTGCTTTCAAACGATGCATACCAACTGGATGTGGTCGATACCATTGCACAAAATTCAATTTCCTTATCGTCTTATCGCCAGACCTACCAACAATGGCGAAATTTGCAATTGGAACTTAAACAATTACAAAAAACCGCTGAGAAACAGGCAGCCGATTTAGATTATATCCAGTTTCAGTTTCAACAACTGAATGATGCTCAGCTAATTGAAAATGAACAGGCAGAACTGGAGTCGGAACAGGATACTTTGAGTCATGCCGAAGAAATTAAAATGGAGTTGCTGAAAATCAATCAATTAATTGTTGAGGAAAACACATCGCTTCCACTGCTTAAAGATGGAATTTTGGCACTTTCTCGAATTAAAAACTTTATTCCCGATGGCCCTATCTGGTACGATCGCCTGCAATCAGCATTTATCGAAATTAAAGATATAACGGCTGAAATGAACTCTTTTGAGGAGCGCGTTGAATTTAATCCGACACGTCTGGAATGGGTTCAAAACCGGCTGAGCGAACTTTTTACCCTGCAGAAAAAATACAAAGTTGCAACGGTAGCGGAACTAATTAATTTACGGGAAAGTTTTAGTTCGCAACTGAAACGTATTGACTCTTTTGACGAAGAAATCGACGCGATGAAAGCCAAAGTTGACTTGTTTCTCAGACAATTGGAAGTTGATGCCATAAGTCTAACCCAAAGCCGTAAGAATGCCGGGAAACCCATTGAAAAGCATCTGATAGAACAATTGACTAAGTTGGGGATGCTGAATATCCAATTCGAAGTTGCGATTTTAACTTTACCCGATTTCACAGAACATGGCAGGGATGAAGTACAATTTCTTTTTTCGGCCAATAAAAATCGTCCTGTACAACCGGTTACTCAAATTGCATCGGGCGGGGAAGTTTCACGACTTATGCTATCCATCAAATCACTGGTAGCTCACAAGGCCGATTTGCCAACGATTATTTTTGATGAAATCGATACCGGTGTTTCGGGTGAAATTGCCCACCGTATGGGTGAGATTATGCAAACCATGAGCACTGATATGCAGGTAATTACTATTACTCACCTGCCGCAAATTGCCGCAAAGGGAAGTCAGCATTATCGCGTTTACAAAGACGAAAGTGGTGAACAAACACAAACTCATATTCAACGCTTAACTTCAGAAGAAAGGGTAGCGGAATTGGCTCAAATGCTCAGTGGAAAGAATATTACCGATGCCGCATTACTGAATGCGCAGGAATTGCTGGAAAATAGTTGATAGTCGGTAGTTTAAAGTTTATAGTTGGCAGTTCTGAGTTTTGAGTTCTGAGTTAAGAGTAAGAAGTCGGTAGTTTATAACATTACAGACTTGGGAATACCTGTTTTAAATTAAACTTTAAAGCAAAATTATAGGAGACGATACTAATTTAATTCACCGCAATTTATCCCGCATGCGGGAGGGGCTTGGCTTATTTTTGTTTTTTGAGAGAAAGTAATAATTGTCAGTTTATTAAAAAAGAGGCTGTCTCATTTTGAGATAGCCTCTTTTTCACTTTTAATAATCCACTTTTAATAATCCACGAATTCTGTTAATATACAAAACTCAGAACTCAGAACTTGGAAAGTTCAATCCCTCAACGCAGCCTGAGCAGCAGCCAAACGGGCGATAGGCACACGGAATGGTGAGCAACTGACATAGTTTAATCCTACGCGGTGGCAGAATTCAACGGATGAAGGTTCGCCTCCATGTTCTCCACAAATACCAACTTTCAGATCCGGACGAACAGAACGACCTTTTTCGGTAGCCATTTGTACCAATTGACCTACACCATTCTGATCGAGAATCTGGAACGGATCTGCCGTTAAGATTTTCTTCTCAAGATAGATAGGCAGGAATGAAGCTATGTCATCACGCGAATAACCGAAAGTCATTTGAGTCAGGTCATTGGTTCCAAATGAGAAAAACTCGGCTGTTGCTGCGATGCGTTCAGCAGTCAGACAGGCACGGGGAATTTCTATCATCGTTCCTACTTTGAACTCGATACTGTCGCCTTTTTCTTCGAAAAGTTTGGCAGCTGTTTCACGGATAATTTTATCCTGTTCGTTAAACTCGAACTTGATACCAACCAAAGGAACCATAATTTCCGGCAGCACTTTAATACCTCTTGCTTTCAATACCAAAGCAGCGCCCAGGATGGCACGTGTCTGCATTTCGGTGATTTCAGGATAAGTATTTCCCAAACGGCAACCGCGGTGACCTAACATTGGATTTTGTTCGTGCAATGAATCTACGCGTTGTTTGATGACTTTTAAAGACACGCCCATGGCTTCTGCCATTTCACGTTGACCTTTATCATCGTGAGGCACAAATTCGTGTAAAGGTGGATCGAGTAATCGAACCGTTACCGGGCAACCTGCCATTGCTTCGAAAATGCCTTCAAAGTCGGCTTCCTGATAAGGCAGGATTTTTGCCAACGCAACACGGCGACCGGCTTCATCTTCTGCCAGAATCATTTCGCGCATGGCTTTGATTTTTTCACCTTCGAAGAACATGTGCTCTGTACGACATAGACCAATTCCGGTTGCACCAAATTTGCGGGCAACCTTTGCATCGTGAGGCGTATCGGCATTGGTGCGAACGGTCATTCTGGTGTGTTTGTCAGCCAGTGTCATCAGTTCTGCAAAATCGGCATCCAATTCCGCTTCCGTTGTCCCCACTTTTCCCATGAAAATATCACCGGTAGAACCATTCAGGGAAATGTAATCTCCTTCTTTAACGATAATACCATCAACTTCCATTAATTTGTTGGCATAGTCAATTTTTAATGTTCCGGCACCGGAAACACAACATTTACCCATACCGCGGGCCACAACAGCAGCGTGAGAAGTCATTCCGCCACGTGCAGTCAGAATTCCCTGTGCGGCAGCCATGCCGGCTAAATCTTCCGGAGATGTCTCAACGCGAACCATGATAACTTTTTCGCCACTCGAAGCCCATTCTGCAGCATCATCGGCATTGAAAACAACCCTGCCTGAAGCAGCGCCAGGAGAGGCAGCCAGTCCTTTGGCTATCAGTTTTGCATTCGAAATGGCTGTTTTATCAAAGATTGGGTGAAGTAATTCGTCCAGTCTGTTTGGATCGATACGCAAAATAGCCGATTTTTCGTCTATCATGCCCTGGTGGAACATGTCGATGGCGATTTTCACCATGGCAGCACCGGTACGTTTTCCGTTACGAGTCTGCAGAAACCACAATTTACCTTCCTGTACGGTAAATTCCATATCCTGCATATCTTTATAATGATTTTCCAGTTTAGTCTGAATGGCATCCAGCTCCTTGTAAATTTCCGGCATGGCTTCTTCCATCGAAGGAAATTTAGCGATACGGTCTTCTTCTGAAACTCCTGCCAAAACAGCCCAACGTTGTGAACCTTCTTTGGTAATTTGTTGTGGAGTCCGTATTCCGGCTACAACATCCTCACCTTGCGCGTTAATTAAGTATTCTCCGATAAACTGATCTTCGCCTGTAGCAGCATCACGTGAGAAGCAAACACCGGTGGCTGAAGTATCGCCCATGTTTCCGAATACCATGGATTGCACGCTTACTGCAGTACCCCATTCGGCAGGAATTCCTTCCATTTTGCGATACAGAATAGCACGGTCATTCATCCAGGAGTCGAATACAGAGCAAATAGCTCCCCAGAGTTGTTCGTATGCTGATTCAGGAAAGTTATGTCCGGTTTTTTTCAAAACTGCTGCTTTGAACCTGGCTACCAATACTCTTAAATCTTCAACTGAAAACTGATTATCTAATTCTACGCCTTTTTCTTCTTTTAATTGTTCAATAATTTCTTCGAATGGATCGATATCGTTTTTATTCTCCGGTTTCATGCCCAATACAACATCACCGTACATTTGTACAAAGCGACGGTACGAATCCCATGCAAAACGACCGTTACCGGTTTTACGCGCCAAACCTTCAACCACGGCGTCGTTCAATCCTAAATTTAATATCGTATCCATCATGCCGGGCATTGAAGCGCGGGCACCCGAACGAACCGAAACCAATAGCGGATTTTCAATGTCCCCAAATTTGGAATGCATCAATTTCTCAAGACCTTCGATGGCTTTTTCAACTTCCGGTTTCAACAACTCAACAACTTTATCTTTTCCAAGTTGATAATACTCATTACATACATCTGTAGTAATCGTAAAACCGGGAGGTACTGGCACACCGATTAAATTCATTTCGGCAAGATTAGCTCCTTTACCTCCGAGCAAATTTTTCATGTTTGCTTTACCTTCAGCTTGTCCGTTGCCAAAAGTATAGACTCTTTTTGTGTTACTCATATCGAATTATTAAATTTAAGATTGTTTAGTGTGAGAAATATTAGGCTGCAAAGTTAGTTTTTTTTACGAATATAAAAAATGAAACTGAAAAAAAACGCAGAAATATCATCGGCGTATAATAATTTTTACAGACCCTTTTATTTTCTTTCTGCCAGCTTTACCACTTTTTTTAAACACTCTGCTCTTTTTCAGTCAGATAAGGTGTTAATATGACATTATATCAGTATCTTTATGCGTGGTAAGAAATTTGTAGAACCTTGCAAAATAAAAAATGGTTTATTATAAATGAATGTCCGGTTTATAAATTTGATTTCCGGATTATATATCTATAGACCAATATCTGTATTAACTTATTAGTATTAAATGTATTAATAATTTTAAAATATGAACTTTAATAATTTTACACTCAAATCGCAGGAAGCCATTCAGCAGGCTATAGAGTTGGTTCAATCCAATGGTCAGCAGGTTGTTGAAACGCCACATCTGTTCAAAGCACTGTTGCTAAAAGGAGAAGATCTTACTCAATTTTTATTTGGAAAGCTGGGGGTAAATGTGTCTGCCCTGCAAGCTGTTACTGATAGTCTCATTGCCGGTTTCCCACGGGTATCGGGCGGTGAGCCTTACCTGAGCCGGGAAAGCAATGCGGTATTGCAAAAAGCTACGGCACTTTCTTCCAAAGCCGGCGATCAGTTTGTTTCGCTGGAGTATTTGTTATTGGCTTTTACTGCCGAAAAAAACGTGCTCTCGAAAGTGCTGAAAGATGCCGGTGTCTCTGAATCCGAATTGCAAAAAGCCATCCTGGAACTACGTAAAGGAGCCAAAGCCGACTCTGCTTCGGCAGAAGAAAGTTACAATGCCCTGAACAAATATGCTATTAATTTAAATGAAGAAGCACGGTCAGGTAAACTTGATCCGGTCATTGGACGCGATGAAGAAATCCGTCGCTTGTTGCAAATTCTGAGTCGCCGGACTAAGAATAATCCAATTTTGATTGGAGAACCGGGAACAGGAAAGACGGCCATTGCCGAAGGTTTGGCGCACAGGATTGTACGGGGCGATGTGCCGGAAAACTTAAAATCGAAACAGATTTTTTCGTTGGACATGGGTGCTTTGATCGCGGGAGCCAAGTATAAAGGTGAATTTGAAGAAAGACTGAAATCGGTGGTCAATGAAGTGATCAAAGCCGAAGGCGAAGTGATATTGTTTATTGACGAAATTCATACGCTGGTAGGAGCGGGTAAAAGCGAAGGTGCCATGGATGCTGCCAATATTCTGAAACCGGCTTTGGCACGTGGTGAATTGCGGGCTATTGGTGCAACCACCCTGGATGAATACCAAAAATATTTTGAAAAAGACAAAGCTTTGGAACGCAGGTTTCAGATCGTTATGGTGGATGAACCGGATATTGCCAGTTCAATTTCAATCTTGCGTGGTCTGAAAGAAAGATATGAAAATCATCACAAAGTGCGTATTAAAGACGATGCGATTATTGCTGCAGTCGAGCTATCAAGTCGTTATATCACCAACCGTTTTTTGCCCGATAAAGCTATTGATTTGATGGACGAGGCTGCCGCTAAACTGCGCCTTGAAGTGGATTCAGTACCCGAAGAGCTGGATATCATCGATCGGAATATCAAACAGTTGGAAATAGAACGTGAAGCCATTAAGCGCGAAAATGATACCCGCAAATTAGAACAGTTGACCGAAGATATTGCGAATCTGAAAGAAGAAAGCAAGGAAATGCGCGCCAAATGGACATCCGAAAAACAAATGATTGACAGCATTCAACAAACCAAAATTGAAATTGAGGACCTGAAATATCAGGCCGATCGTGCTGAAAGAGAAGGTGACTACGGTCAGGTAGCCGAAATCAGATACGGGAAAATCAAAGCTGCTGAGGAAGAAATTACACAGTTTCAAATAAAACTGGCTGCCATGCAAGGTGCTCACGCGTTGATAAAGGAGGAAGTGGATAGTGAAGATATTGCCGATGTGGTGAGCCGTTGGACTGGCATCCCGGTAAACAAGATGCTGCAGAGCGAGAAAGACAAATTGCTGAATCTGGAAGAAGAATTGCATCTGCGTGTGGTGGGGCAGGATGAAGCAATTCAGGCTGTATCGGATGCGGTCAGGCGGAGCAGGGCCGGTTTGCAGGATCCGAAACGACCCATCGGTTCCTTTATTTTTCTTGGAACAACGGGCGTGGGAAAAACCGAACTGGCAAAAGCGCTGGCTGAGTTTCTGTTCGACGACGAAAACATGATGACACGGATTGATATGAGCGAATATCAGGAGAAATTCTCGGTAACACGTTTAATCGGTTCACCTCCGGGTTACGTGGGATATGAAGAAGGTGGTCAACTGACGGAAGCTATCCGGCGGAAACCCTATTCGGTGGTGCTTTTCGATGAGATTGAAAAAGCGCATGCCGACATTTTCAACGTGTTATTGCAGGTGCTGGACGATGGACGACTCACTGATAATAAAGGCAGGATGGTGAATTTCAAGAATACCATCATCATCATGACATCGAATATAGGTTCCACTTTGATCCGGGATAATTTTGAAAATATGACCGACTCAAATCAGGAAGAAATCATCGAGTCAACCAAAACTCAGGTTTTTGAATTGCTCAAACAAACCATACGTCCTGAGTTTTTAAATCGTATTGACGAACTGGTTATGTTCAGACCGCTCGATCTTTCGCAAATTGAAGAAATTGTGCGTTTGCAAATCACTATGCTTCAAAAAACATTGCTTCAAAATGGTATCCGGCTGGAACTGACACCTGCTGCAATCAGTCTGATAGCCGGTTTAGGTTTCGATCCGCAATTTGGAGCGCGCCCGGTAAAACGTGCCATTCAAAAATATGTGCTGAACGATTTGTCGAAACAACTGATTGCCGGTAAAGTACATAGCGATCAAACCATAGTGGTTGATACGGATGAAAACGGTTTGACTTTTTTAGAAAAATAGGAAATTGTTTCAATAGCAGGATTCTGCAAATAAAAAAACGGGATGTAAATGCATCCCGTTTTTTTTAATACTCCCGTAATGGTGTTGTTAACAAGCCTTGTTGAAGTAAACTTAAAATTCTATATCATAAAGTCCTTGAGCATCTTTTTCAAACTTATCCAGACTCATATCAGTCATAGGGTGGCTTCTCAGCAATTCAATAATCTCATAACTAAGCGTGGCGGCATGACTTCCCACCATACTCACGCGGTGAACCTGGTCAACAGTCTTGAAGCTGGCTGCCAGTACTTTCGTGTGTAGTTTGTAGTGTTCAATATTTTCAACAATATGTTTTACTACTTCGATTCCATGCGATGAAATATTATCGAGGCGGTTTACATAGGGTGCAACCCAGTCGGCTCCGGCTCTGGCTGCAACGAGGGCTTGTTGTTGTGTGAAAATGGCTGTGGCTGTCACATTGATTCCGGCATCCTTTAACATTGGCATGGCTTTGAAACCTTCTTTGGAAACAGGAATTTTTGCAAAATAATTATCGCCCAGACTATATTTTAATTTATAGGCTTTGGCTTCTCTGACCATATCTTCAGCCTTGCTGCTTATCATTTGTACATGCAGCATTTTATCACCTACAATTTCAATAAGTTCAGGCATAATTTCCGACATTTTTCTATTCTCAGCAGCAAAAATAGTTGGATTTGTTGTTATACCTGCAAGTGGGAAAAATTCAAAAAGCTCCTTGAGCTCTTTAATGTTCGCTGTATCAGCTAAATAAATCATATTTTGTTTGGTTTTTTATTGACTGCAAAATTAATCCATTCAGATTCAAATAAGCCTTTTATGAGTGTAAAAAAGTGTAATTTTTGAAAGTTTCGGGCTATATTGATTGTTGACAGTAAGTTACAACTGTTTTTTCTTTGTTGTCATTATACCGGGTGTTTTTTCTTTTGAATCGATATCTAAATAGCAATAATGAACTTCAGATGTTTATTTGATGGAAAAATATTGTCTTGAGTATCGATATCATTTTAAATAGAAGTTTGTATATTTGTACCATCAAACTATTAAATTATGACAGTAACAGCTCATATAGATATTAGCACAGCAAAAGGTCGCAAGATTGTTCGTGAACTCGAGAAAAACAAGAAAATTGTTGTGGTTGACAATCCCTTGCCTGTTGGTGAAGATGGATTACCTATAAAAACATATTCGCCAGAAGAAGTTGAAAACCTGGTTTGGGATAAACTAAGCGATCATTATGGAGTAGATGTACGGAAACTATGAAGTATAAATATAGTATATTCCGAAACAGCAAAGGAAGATTTACAAAGTGTTAGCAACCATAATAAGACGCACAACGACAATGAGAATGACATTGATTTTAATAATTCTTTTTCTGATTCCAGATTTAATTTTTGGTCAATCTGACAATTTATCATCAGCGGGACTGGACAGCATGTATATAAAAACATTGCAATCTCAGATTGATTTGCCTCTCATAAGTGGACACAAATACTTTGAGATTAATGAAAATACAAACAGGATTAAAAACTTAGTTGGTGTTGATGTTTTCAAATTTAAGACGTATGACGAGTTGATAGACGAAGCAATTAAGAGTAAAAAAACATTGACTATTTATCGAGTGACCCATAAAGTCATTTCTACAGACACCGTTGATGTTAATATAGGACAGCTTTACATTTCAGCCAAAAGAGCAATTCATTTCAATCATGGACTTAGGTTAAAAAAAGCTGATATTAAGTTGTCTTGCGGCGGGACAAATGGTTACAAACCAACTTGCAGATTTGTATTTGACAAAACAGACGAGAAATGGATAAAACTCGAAAAATAATGGAGAACAGAATTACGGTTGCTAACAAAAACTATATGTCAATTGTGGCTTCGGTGCGGACAACAAAGTTAGCAACCCCCAGTCCCCAACTGCATATAGTTCCGAACGTAATATCCGGCTCACTTATTGAAGGGATAGAATAGGAAAAAAGAAAATCGGATGAAATTAAATTTTGAATTTCATCCGGTTTTCTTTTAAATGCCTGCCAAATTGATTGAAGTAAAATAGCAGTAAATTCGATTTACAATCCCTTTTCCGACAAATACCTTTCAGCTTCAATTGCTGCCTGACAGCCTGTTCCTGCTGCGGTGATTGCCTGACGGTAATGTGGATCGGAAACATCTCCCGAAGCAAATACGCCGGGTACATTGGTGCGTGGTGTGCCGTCTACGGTCTTGATATAACCAACTTCGTCAGTCTCAATCCAGGGTTTGAAAATACCTGAGTTCGGTGTATGACCAATTGCCAGGAAGAATCCATCTATATCGATATGAACCTGTTCCTCATCCGCTTGTCCGCGACGTTTCACCAGATTGGCTCCCTGAACGACTTTCTCACCTGTTAAACCCAGGGTTTCGTGTTCGAAAAGGACTTCAATTTTCGGATTTTTAAGTACGCGTTCCTGCATGATTTTCGATGCGCGTAGAAACGGTTTTCGAACAATCAGGTAAACTTTATTGGCTAAACCCGCGAGGTATGTGGCTTCCTCGCAAGCGGTATCTCCACCACCTACAACAGCCACAGTCATTTTGCGGTAGAAAAATCCGTCACAGGTAGCACAGGCCGAAACGCCCGAACCTGCATATTTTTGTTCGTCGGGAATACCAAGATATTTAGCTGTGGCACCGGTAGAAATGATGATGGTCTCAGCTTCTATGGTTTTTTCCCCGTCGATGGTCACTTTGTACGGTGACGACGATAGATCGGTGGCAGTAGCCATTCCAAAACGGACATCGGTACCGAATCGCTCGGCCTGTTTGCGGAGGTCTTCCATCAGTTCCGGACCGGTTATTCCAGTAGGGTATCCAGGGAAATTTTCCACTTCGTTGGTTGTTGTTAATTGTCCACCGGGTTGCATACCTTCGTATAATACGGGTGAAAGATTGGCGCGCGAAGCGTAAATGGCGGCTGTGTATCCCGCAGGTCCTGAGCCTATAATCAGGCAACGTACTTTTTCGTTCATTTTATTTTGTTTTATTTTTTGTCTTTTTATCTTGGTTCCTGGTTCTATTGTCTAAAAAATATACCTTACAAACAATTCCAATATCAAAAGGTTTTAATTTTCTTTAATTGTGGAGTCTATAACGGTATTAAAAAATTCTATGGTTCCAATGGATTGAATGTGTCAGATTATGCTATAGGTTTATCTCAGATCGTTAACCACTATGCCTTTGTATTTTGCAGGGTTGAAAGCGAAAATATTATCGGGAGCACTGACAGCTTTCTGATAGTTACTAAGCGTAAGGAGCGAAGCGCTACCGTTTTTATTCGTCAGTTTGATGGACACAAGATTTCCATTGGTTTTATTCACCTGAACATCAATTTTTAAGAGGTCGTTATTCTTTACTTTCGGAATCATTTCAATATTATGATTAGCCGTCGATTTAATTTTGCTGAAACGGATATTACACCTGGTCTTGTAACCTGACAAAATGGCCATAGGATTCGTTTCTGACAATTCTTTCTCCGACGGTTCAGTAACAGATACTTCTTTGCTGTCTGCAACATAAGCCCACTGTGTTTTTCCATCAAACCAGACTTTCATTTCATCCATTTCCAATATGAATTTATTCCCTTTCAGGGTGAAAACCCCGCTTGTAACCTGTGGTTGTGGATTGCTTTTATCCGTGATCTTCAGGTTGAAACCGGTTTTTATGGCATTGGTTTTCGCTTCAGTAAGAATCTTCGTGATGATTTTTTCGGCTTGTACATTATTTTGTGCAGCAATAAACTGGAAAGAAAAGAGAATGAACGTGAGCAGGTAAATTGTTCTATTTTTCATATTTGTTATTTTAATGTAGTTTCCCTTTTACAAGGAATGTGCCAGAAAATTATTTTAATGTAATCCTTAACTTTTCAGCTGGATGTGAACTTGCCTACCGTTAATTACAGCGTTCATCCGGCTTACATGACTCTTTCAAACTCGGAACGCGAAACTTTTCAAACCCTTCAATCCTTTCAAATCAGAACGCCTTTAAAATCCCGCTTGCGGGACTCTTTAGCTCGGAACGCAAAACGCGGAACGCGGAACACGAAACACGAAACACGAAACTTTTCAAACCTTTCAAACTCTTCAAACCTTTCAAACAATTGAGAATTTCTTTTTACAAATGTTTCAAAATCTGTTCCAGTTGAAAAGCGTCCATTACAAGTACCTGACGCGCTTTGCTGCCTTCGAAAGGTCCGATAATGCCCACGATTTCAAGTTGATCGACAATACGTCCGGCACGGTTGTAACCGATTGAAAACTTACGTTGAATAAGCGACGTAGAACCTTGTTGATTGGCCACGATAAGACGGGCAGCTTCTTCGAAAAGCGGATCGCGTTTGGTCATATCAACAGAGCTGGCATCGATGCCTTCACCTTCAGGCCTGATATATTCCGGCAGATAGAAAGCAGTCGGATAGCTTTGTTGTTGTTTGATGTGATGAACGATATTTTCAACTTCCGGCGTATCCACAAAGGCACACTGAACACGGATTAAATCGTTTCCCTGCGAGAATAACATATCACCACGTCCCACCAGTTGATTGGCACCCGGTGAGTCGAGAATGGTACGCGAGTCAATCATGGACGAAACGCGAAAAGCCACACGGGCCGGGAAGTTGGCCTTGATCACACCCGTAATAATATTCACCGAAGGACGTTGCGTGGCAATAATCATGTGAATTCCCACCGCACGTGCCAACTGGGCTATACGTGCTATCGGCATTTCCACTTCTTTCCCGGCTGTCATAATCAGGTCGCCGAACTCATCCACAATCACTACAATATAGGGTAAGAAACGGTGCCCTTTTTCCGGATTCAGGTGACGGTTTGTGAACTTCTCGTTGTATTCTTTAATATTACGGACATGCGCTTTTTTAAGCAGGTCATAGCGGTCATCCATCTCTTTACAGAGTGAATTCAGTGTTTCAACCACTTTGCTGGTGTCGGTAATAATGGCATCATCTCCGTCGGGTAATTTCGCGAGGAAATGTTTTTCAATGTCTCCGTAAATATTAAATTCTACCTTTTTCGGGTCAACCAAAACCAGTTTGAGCTCCGAAGGATGTTTTTTATAAAGTAAAGAAGTGATGATCGCGTTCAATCCCACCGATTTCCCTTGTCCTGTAGCACCTGCAACCAAGAGGTGGGGCATTTTGGCTAAGTCCACCATAAAGATTTCGTTGGTGATGGTACGTCCGAAAGCCACCGGAAGATCGAATTTTGATTCCTGGAATTTTTTGGAAGCAATAATCGAATGCATAGAAACCACTTGCGGGTCGATATTTGGTACTTCGATACCGATGGTTCCTTTGCCCGGAATCGGTGCGATAATACGAATGCCGGTAGCTGCGAGGCTGAGCATGATGTCATATTCCAGATTCCGGATCTTCGAAATACGGACGCCCGCTTTCGGTACAATTTCGTACAAGGTTATCGTAGGACCCACCGTTGCTTTGATGGTGTCAATCTCGATGCCATAATTTTGCAGGGTTTTGATAATGCGGTCCTTGTTTGCTGTTTGTTCCACCATGTCAATCTGCGTCTCGTTGTCGGTACCGTATACTTTCAACAAATCGAGGGTAGGAGGGTTGTAGTGAGTCAAATCCAGCGTTGGGTCATATTTACCCAGTTTGGCTACATTATAAAATGGATCGTCGTTGTCGGTATCCTTAATTTCTAATTCTACCGTGTCAATGGGTTTACTGTCATCGGGCGCTTCGGGTTGTTGAATTACAAACGGAACATCTTCAACCAGTTTTGGTTTGATTTCGATGATCAATTCATCCTCTTGTCCTTTGGCTTTCTGTATCCAGTCTTCAGGAACTATTTCGGTGCCCACTGCCACTGTTTCTTCTTCCGGAAGATTTTCGTCGAAAATTTCAGGTTCCTCAATTTCAGATGCTTTTGATTTCCTTGAGAACAGTCGTTTCAGAAAAGGTATGGTTGCTTTGGATGATACAATACAATAAATCAGGAATGCACCTAAAAGTATCATTAAAGTTCCCGGGAAACCTACGTACGAAATTAGCCAGGCACTCACAGAATCGCCATGTTGTCCACCCGGCGAAAAGAATAAGAAGTCTTTGTAAAATGGTCCGAAAGCGTAAGCCAGTAAAACCGATACCCATACCAACCAGAAGCAGCTATGGAAAAAAGCTTTCCAAAGTGACATGATATGTACTTTCATTAAACGGAATGCCAAAACGATTCCGAAAAACAGGATGGCAAATGAAGCCACACCGAACCAACGGTTGATAAAGGTTTCAGCAAGCACAGCGCCGGTTACCGAAGCCCAGTTTTGAATGTCCGAACGCATGAGTTGTAATTCAGCCCACGATAAATCCATTTTGCTCTGGTCGGCAGCTCCCGTAAAGAAATAGGAAACGAATGACATGAATAAAAACAAAACCCCCAGAAATATTCCCATTCCCGTAATAAAGCGGGTTCGTTCATCCTTAACGAATAATTTCAGATTTTCCCAAAAACTGCGTTCATTACCCGATGTCTTGTTGACAGGCTTTGGCTGTGCGTGATATTCAGGTTTTTGTTCGGGTTTGGCTTTAATGGGTTTCTTAGGTGCCATATGTTTTTGGTTAGGGATAGGATAATTGCAGTTTAATTATTTAATTTGCAAAAATAATAAAAAGGAACGCGCTTATTACATTTTTTGCTATAAATTTGCAGAAAAGAAATAAATAAGACCTCAAACCCCTGAAAGGGCATCAGGTGCGAAATCTTTAATCCGAAACGCTTAATCTGAAACTTTTCAAACCTTTCAAACTCATTGAACTTTTACAGCATGACTACAAAACAACGATATCAACATATTATTGCCTGGTTTACTGAGAATGTCCCGGTAGCCGAAACGGAATTACAGTATACTGATCCTTTCGGACTGTTGGTGTCTGTGATTTTGTCGGCACAATGCACCGATAAGCGGGTGAATATGATTACACCACGGTTGCTGGCCGATTTCCCGACAGCCGAAGTGATGGCTGCAACAAATCACGAAGTTATTTTTGATTATATCCGCAGTATTTCGTATCCCAACAATAAAGCGAAACATTTGGTGGGTATGGCGCAAAAACTTATGTCCGATTTTGACGGTGTGATGCCCGATGATGTAGATAAACTCCAAACTTTACCCGGTGTGGGACGTAAAACAGCCAATGTGATTGCATCGGTCATTTATGACAAACCTGTCATGGCGGTTGATACACATGTGTTTCGCATTTCGGAACGGTTGGGATTGACTACCAATTCTAAAAATCCCCTCCAAACCGAACGGGAGCTTATAAAATATATTCCACCTGAACTGATCCCCAAAGCGCATCACTGGCTGATTTTACATGGACGGTATGTTTGTGTGGCCCGCAAACCGAAATGCGGTGAGTGTGGCCTGAAGGAATGGTGCAGGTATTATGAGAATCGGTTAATTGGTTAATTGGTTATTGGGTACTGGTTAATTGGTTATTGGGTTATTGGGTTTGAAGAGTTTGAAAGGTTTGAGAAGTTTCGAGTTCTGAGTTTTGAGTTTTGGGTTTGAAGAGTTCGAATGGTTAATTTGTTAATTGGTTGATTAGTTAATTGGTTGTCTGATTGGATTATTGATTAAAATATTTTTCAAATAAAACAGTTTCCATCAATTTATGAAACTCAAACATCTTACCGGTTTAACTAATTAACCAATCAACTAACTTTCACACCTAATTAACCAGTCAACCAACTAACTTCCATACCTAATCAACCAATTAACCAATTAACCAATCAACTAACTTCCATACCGAATCAACCAATTAACGAATTAACGAAACAACTAATCACCAAATTAACCAGTTAACCAATCAACTAAACCAACATATCCAACAAAATAAATTACATTCATTATTGATAGTAATTAATTACTTATTACCTTTGTGCCCTGAAAAAACATTAATGTCAACTTTAAAATAATTACACCAATGATAGATGAAGAATTAGTACGCTGCCGCCCCTGCGGTTATGTGATGAAAGCAAGTGATTTAGGCGATGTTTGCCCGGCTTGCGGATTGCCACGAAATGTATTTGAGCCTTACCGCGAAAGAGTTTCACCGAATCGCCTGTTTATACTGGCACTGGATATTCACCCCATTGCCATTCACCTTTCACAGACATTCGTGGCATTAACACCCATGCTGATTATTTTCCATTATTTATTCCCTGAATTTCAGCAGGTAATCGTGCATTCGGTTATTAACTTTTCCATCTTTATGCTTCCCTTATCGTTGATTGCCTCAACCATTTCAGGAGTTATTGATGGAATCACAAGGTTTAAGACCTTGAGAACACCCATGTTGAAGTCGAAAATCATCTTAAGTTCCCTGGTATTGGTTCTCTCATTTTCTCAATGGATCATTGCTTCGCCCGATGTTTATCACTGGACAAACTTATTACTTAGCTTTGCTATTTTAGCCTGTGCAGTGAAACTTGGATTGATAGGGAAAGACCTGCTGAATGTTATTTTACCAGGGAAGTATGTGGTTCGCAAGAAAAAATCGACTACAGGATTGCCGGTAAAAGCTACTGAACCAAAAGCTAAAGAGGTGACCGAAAATTAAAAAAAATCCTCCTTCTGTATCTTATATCCTCATTTCTGATGTCCTCAGAAATGAGGATTTTTTTTGTTTTTGTACGGTTAAAATAACAAAGTGAATTCCCCTGTGAATATACAGGATGCAACTGTTGAAAACAATTATTGTATTAATTTGCTCAATCGCTTGTCAATTTGTTAACTATTTATATCTTTACACCCAATTAACGGAATATTTCTATTGTAACCCTTGATTTCTACTAATATTTTAAAAATCTACTTCAATGAAAGAATACTTTAAATTCAGATTGACGGGTAAAGCGTTTTTACCGGTCTGGTTACTTTTTATGGTTTTGTTTGTGGCTCCCTATTCCTTTGTTCAGTACAAACTGCAGGGATTTCAACCTTATCAGGCTCATGAAGCGCTTCAGGTGCTTTCATCGATGCTTCAATGGTATGTGGTACTGTTTTTTCTGATGATCATCGAGTATGTTTTCATTTTTATTATTGTCCGCATGTCGATTGAAAACACGGCCTTCAAAGAGAAAAGTTTTTCATTCAACGGGAGAACCCGGGAGTTTCTGGGCGTTTTCATACCCGGATTTATTTTGACTATAATTACATTCGGAATTTATTCGCCCTGGTTTATGAAGAACGTATATTCTTTTTTTTCCAGGAAAACATCGTACAATTCGGAGAATTTTGAATTTAAGGGAAAGGGCGAAGACTTGTTCTTAATCATATTGTTTACCATTTTTATCCCTATGCTCATTATTCTGGTTGCTGTGATGATATTTTCATTTAGTATGATATTTTCTTTATCCGACAGATCACAGTTTTCAACCCCGGATAATACCTTGTACACGGTTTTTATGGTGTTGGTTGTTTTAGTGATCATGATACCATCACTTTATTTCGTTTACAAATGGATGGTGGATCTAAAGTATAAAAACTATACAATCCGTTGGGAAACAAAATTTTGGAACGCCGGATCAAAAATGGTTCAGGAGATTCTTTTATCGGTTATTACTTTAGGAATTTATCTGCCGTTGGCAATACTGCGGTTATATAAATATTTTGCGGAAAGAACCATTGCCCGCTCCCCCGAAAAAAGCAAGAAATTCGGTTATGATATAGATCCCTGGAACGATTTCCTGTTTATCTGGGGACAAGTACTTTTGACCTTTATCACGCTGGGAATTTATTATGCATGGGCGTATTGTAGGATTTCCGAAAGGATAATGAACAAAACCTTTGTGGAGGAAATTGCTGTCGATGAATAAATTTCTGTCAATAATTTAAATACAACAATATGAGAAAAACGATCGTAATCATCCTTCTGGGATGTGTGTTTCAACTTACTTCGGGACAGGACAAAATTATAACAAACGATAAAAAAGAGCTGCAGGTACAGATTCTTGAGAATAGCGATCGTATGGTAAAATATAAATTAAGTGACTTTGCCGATGGGCCTGTATTCTGTATGAAAACAATTAAAATCCGTAAAATTGAATACAGCAACGGAACGATAGACTCTATGGGATACGAGAACCCGAGAAAAAGTAAACCGCTGGGTGTAAGTGCAGGAATGGCTTTGCAGTTAGACCGGGAGGGTGGCATGTTTACCACAACGGTTGATTACTTTGTCCTGCCTCAAATTGCAGTGGAACTTAACCTGGGATCTGATTTGTTTGATGGATACTTTTATTCTTTTGGCAGCCGGTTTCATTTGAATTCAAATCACAGTCAAAAAGCCTTCACACCCTTTATCGGTTTAATGGTAGGGTCCGATCGTGGTTATTCATTTATTCAGGTACCTGTAGGGCTTAGTTACATCAGTAAATTCGGTCTGCAAGCCTCAGTCAGCATCAATCAACTGCAATATTCTTACAGCAATTGGATCTCAACTTATGCAGAATTGCGCGTAGGCTGGCGGTTTAGCCGGTGATTGGTTTATTGGTTGATTAGTTAATTGGTTGATTGGTTGAATGGTTGACTGGTTGATTAGTTAATTGGTTGACTGGTTAATTGGTTGATTGGTTGATTGGTTGATAGGTTAATTAGTTGATTGGTTGAGGAGTTTGAAAGGTTCTGAGTTTTGGGGTTTGAAAGGTTTGAAAAGTTTGGAGTTCTGAGTATTTATTTACAACTTCTTACTCCTTACTCAATACTCAGAACTCCTTACTACCGACTCCTTACTACCGACTATTTTCTATTTCTTGGTTCTTGATTCTTGGCTCTTGGTTCTTAAACAGAATCATCCAAAATCATTTTAAAACGAAATACAATAAAAAACATACAAAAAATACGATAATGAAAACAAGTTTAAAATCAATGATTGCTGTCATTATAATAATGCTGATGGCAGGTTGCAACACGAATGAAAATTCATTTTACTACAGCGATATTGCAATGACAGATGAAACTTATAACGAGAAGTATAAGGATTATGATGAAAATCCTTTTATCACGGTGAGCGAACAGGCGGTTTCCACTTTTTCGGTTGATGCCGATGGTGGTTCATATGCCAATATGCGCCGGTTTTTATACCTCGGACAAATCCCTCCCATAGCGTCCGTCCGTATCGAGGAATTTATAAATTATTTTACTTTCGATTATCCGGAACCTGCTGCTGACGAAAATGTATCGCTGAACTCCGAAATGGCCGTTTGCCCGTGGAATGCTGATCATTATTTGATGCGGTTGGGCATGAAAGGGAAATCCATAGCCGAAAGCGAGCTGCCCAAAGCAAACTATGTTTTCCTGATCGACGTTTCGGGATCAATGAGTTCTCCCGATAAACTGGATATCCTGAAATCGGGCTTTAAATTGATGGCCGATAACCTGCGCGATAACGACAAAGTGGCCATAGTGACTTATGCCGGTGCAGCTGCTGTTTTATTGCAATCGACAAACGGGGATGAAAAAACTAAGATTAAGAACGCCATCGATAAACTGGGTGCGGGTGGATCAACTGCAGGTGCTGCGGGTCTTTCAACTGCTTACCAAATTGCAGTGGATAATTTTATTATCAATGGAAATAACCGGATTATCATTGGCACAGATGGCGATTTCAATGTGGGACCTTCGTCGAACGAGGAACTGATCAAGCTGATAGAGGAAAAACGCGAGACCGGGATTTACCTTACGGTGCTTGGTGTGGGACAAGGAAACCTGAACGATAGCATGATGGAACAAATTGCCAATAATGGAAACGGAAATTACGAGTATATCGACAATGCCGATCAGTTACTCAAGGTTTTTGTAAAGGAAAAGGCGAAGTTTTATACCGTTGCCAAAGATTCCAAAATTCAGATCACTTTCAATCCCGACAAGGTGATTTCATACCGCCTGATTGGCTATGAAAACCGGGCGTTGAAGAACGAGGATTTCGAAAAGGATTCCACCGATGCAGGTGAAATAGGTTCCACACAAACCATTACCGCCTTATACGAAGTGATACTGAGCGACACGCAGAACGCTGAGAAATATGCTCAATTCGATTTCCGGTATAAAAAACCAAACGAAACCGAAAGCCGCCTGCTGCAACACCCTATTATTTCGGCGCCGGTTGTCATGGCCTCTGCATCCGAAAATATGCGATTCGTGGCTTCACTTACCGCCTTCGGATTGATCATGAAACAATCGGCACACAAGGGTACAGCCAACAAACAACTGGTGCTTAGTCTGGGCGAAAATGCAATTACCTACGACCCCAACGAATACCGCAAGCAGTTTATCGAAATTGTAAAAAAATGGTCGGAATAATCAGTTTAAAATAACAAATTTATGAAACGCAGGAATCTTTTTATTTTCGGTATGTTTTTAATGCCGGTTTACATGTACGCACAGGATACAACCTATTACGACCTGAACGATGATAAAACCAAATCGTTGAAGTTGGCACAGTATTATAAAGTGATAATACCGGATTCAGTTCATGCTGACCGAAGCATTGAACGGGAGTATTCAATAGCCGGAAAATTGAAGTTGGAAAAGAAACTACTTGAAGTTAGGGATGAAAAAGGTGATAAAAAGCCGGTCAAAAAGCTGGATGGTAAATACAGAACATGGTATGAAAACGGTCAACTCCATAAGGATATAGATTACACAAATGGAAATTTTGAGGGTCAGTTATTGACCTATTGGGAAAACGGAGAGTTGAAAAGAAAAGATTTATACAAAGGCAACAAACTGATCGAAGGTATATGTTACGATTCGCTTGGCAGCAAAGTGGAATATATTCCGTATGAGCAAATGCCCCGCTTTCGGGGAGGAGATCAGGAGTTGTTTAAATACTTGTCTCAGCATGTCAGATATCCGGTTTCAGCTCAAAAAAATGGCATTCAGGGTAGGGTGATCACTCAATTTGTAGTGGATAAAGAAGGCAATATCGTCGATTTAAAGGTTTTGAGAAGTGTCGCACCTGACCTGGATGCAGAGGCTTTGCGGGTAATCAGACTAATGCCGGCATGGGAACCCGGAAAACAGGAGGGTAAAGAAGTTCGGGTGAAATATACCTTGCCGGTTAATTTCAGATTGCAATAAAAAATTCGGTAGGTAGTTAATCCTCTGTACACTGAATGACTATGTGACTGAATTTTTTGATGGCTTAATTCATACAGATGAATACCGGCATCTGTTCAGGTATTGGATATTTCGCAGGCAAAAGTTGTTGTAATAAAGCGTTCACCCTACAGAAGTTATAATAAAAGGGTTGATATTCCTGCCAATATGTTTCTGCTGGAAGCCGGATTAGATATTACAGGTTATTCTTTGCAATTCATTTACAATCACAAAGCCCGGACAAATCCATATATCGGGATTGGTTACAGATACAGAAGTATTTATGATACGTCCTATGATAATTTGATATTTGAACTAAGGAATTATGAAGAAACGAAATCAAAAAATTTAAATTCATTTGCCCTCGATTTGGGTATTGGAATTAACCGGAAATGGGGACTCTCGTGCGGACCTTCGTTTATTATTAATCCTTCTTATTTATACGCTATAAAACTTGCTAAAAATTTTTACCTGACGCTGGGTGTCGATCTGAATCTTCAAAGCAATATTTGGACTTACTATAGATCTGGAAATCCCTTGACACTTGGAATTAAAGCCGGATTCTTGTTTTGAAATTATTAAAATTATTTCGGACAACTACTAAATGGATGCCGGTACGGAATAGTATCACACAATTAAAAGTTATATTTCTGTTTTGCAAAGTTGAACACAAAAAATATTATACATTCACCTTAATATTTTTTACCTATGGCTAATCGTAAGAAGAAAAAAACACCGCCCAAACCTCGTTTCATTCATGTGGTAACTAAAAGTTTTTTCGATCAGTATTCACTTTCTGCACGAAAGTTGCTTCAGCAGTTTGGATTTGATCCTGATCTGTTTGATCAGTTTTCCAAAAAACAGAAACTCAAAATGATGATGGTGCAAATGCTGCCACCTAAAGTTTCGGTGAAATATGGCCATTCAGTACCACGACAATACGTGAATTATATAAAACTTGAAGTTCACAATTATCTGAAAGGTTACTTTGGAGATGCATCGTTGAAAATGACCTACGAAGAGTTTGTAACAACGGGGCTTAGTTTTATTTCTTATGTGACCCGTTTAAATGATAAACAAGGTGATATTGCAAGTGAATTTGTCCGGAATTTTTCAACTCTAATAGCTGAGCTTGAGAAAGAAGATTATCTTATTGTTTCATTGCTGGAATTTGTACAAAATCAACTGTTTGAAATTTCCAAAATAAATATACGATTATATGGTGTCATGTGGGGTTTCGAAATTGAAAGCCCTAAAAGTGTTGCCGGTCATTTATATTTAACAGCTGCAGCTCCTGAATGTGTGAATTTTACCTGGCACAATAAAGTTCGGCCGGCTTATCGACTGGGTAATGGTAACCTAAACGAACTTACCCCGTTTTGGGTAACCGTTCCCCGTAATTCAGTCGTACCAGGGAGTTTTGACGAAAGCCCCCTGAATATATACGTTCAAAACCATGCATTAATGCGTATCAAAGAACGTTTGGATACTTTAATTCCCTACAACAGGAACGCTGCTATTATGTTTTCATTATTGGACTTCAAAATAGTGAAAGCAAAAACCGGCCGGATACTCTGTACATTTATTGACGCTAAAAATCAATTACTGGGTTACCTGCCATTTACCATAGAGGGTGATAAATTGTTTGTACTCAGTTTCATCCCGCTTTCATGTCCCACAGTTCCTGAGGGAAGTCGGCTTTGCAAAATATTGAATATAACCAAAGAGGATATGGAATTCCTGGGGATGGATAAATTAAGCTTCTATCAAAATACTGACTTTGACGCAATTCCAAATCTTAAAGCTGCATTAATTGAAGCGGGCTTGTGGCACCTGACTGAAATAGAACCCGAAGAAACCATTAAAGACAGACCTTTGGTGAAAAGTACCGGCGTGATTGCTAAATTTTTTCAGGAAATTAAACCTGAATCAAATAATGAAGATATTTTAAGCGAAGTTGCGAAGATGTACGACTGAATATCGAACCTTTTTGCGAAGCTTAAAATAGATTTGTGTTGAAAAATAAGAAACGCTCAAAGGTGCTTTGCACGCTTTGAGGTTTTTTTGTCTTGTTTCTTGTTTCTTGTTTCTTCCTTCTTCCTACCAACTACCAACTCCCGACTCCCGACTCAGAACTCAAAACTACTAACTATCTCCCCGATCTTTTGTCTTGATTCTTGGCTCTTGGTTTTTGTTTCTATGTTTGTTCTTCAACAGATGCTTGCATATCAACGTTTGGGCAATTATTAATTTTTCATTATTAATTATTAATTACCAACTAATTTTGACTGCCCCTCAAACAAATTGAATTATGAAAGTGTTTCAGATAGCAAAAACTAAAAATGAGAAACCTTATTATATTCATGATGGCAATGATAAGCCTCAGCAGTTTTAGTCAATCCGGCATAAAAAAAGCGCCCGGTACTTCAACTGTTTCCAAAAACAAAAATAAAACTATGATAGTCAACTTTGATCAACTTCAGACTATTATTAAAAAAAATGATAATAAATTGTACGTGATAAACTTCTGGGCAACCTGGTGTAGGCCATGCGTAGAGGAGTTGCCTGAATTTATGGAAGTAAACAAAAGCTATCGCAACAATCCGGGCTTTAAAATGATTCTGGTGAGTCTCGATATGGCTTCGGAAATAGATTCAAAAGTAAAACCCTTTTTATCCAGACACAAAATGGAGGCAGATGTATATCTTTTGGACGACAATAAGCGAATGAATGAATGGATTCCGGCCATAGATAAAAGCTGGACAGGAGCCATTCCTGCAACTGTATTCTATAGAAACGGTAAAAAATTAGACTTTAAAGAAAGTAAAATAGACAAAAATGAATTAATAAAAATCATCAACCAGTATTTATAAAAAACCAATCAATATGAGAAAAACAGGATTTATTTTAAGTATAATTGTTTTGACGACAATAGTAACACAACTAAAAGCAAACAATATGGAAAATACGAACGCCCAAAAGGGTTATAAAATCGGAGATGTTGCTACCGATTTTCAATTGAAGAATGTGGACAACAAAATGGTTTCGTTGTCCGCTTATAAAGATGCGAAAGGATTTATCGTTATTTTTACATGCAATCACTGTCCGTATGCTAAAGCGTATGAGATTCGTATCAATGCGTTGAATGCAAAGTATGCCTCGCTAGGTTACCCGGTCATTGCCATCAATCCCAACGATCCGAAACTGGAACCAACCGACAACTTTGAGGCCATGCAGGTTCGTGCCAAAGAAAAGGATTTTACTTTCCCGTATTTGTTTGACGATGGGCAAAAGATCTATCCGCAATACGGAGCTACCAAAACGCCGCATGTATATGTGTTGAATAAAGAAAACGGTAAAAATGTGGTACGTTATATTGGAGCCATCGACGATAACTATGCCAATGCAAATGATGTCAGTCATAAATACGTAGAAGCAGCAGTCGATGCATTGCTTGCCGGTAGACCGGTTGATGTGGCCACTACGGTTGCCATTGGGTGCAGTATTAAAGCGCAAAAATAAGAACAGGGGACTGACTCCAATCAAATTTAAAACGCGAACAGGAAAATCCGGTTCGCGTTTTTATTAAACCTTTTGAGTGCGTAGCACCCAAAAGAGTTTTTGTTGTTAAAATAAGAAACGCTCAAAGGTGCTTCGCACGCTTTGAGGTTTTTGAAAATCTATTACATGGATTCAGCATGTTTCAGCATACTTTCCACTTCGTCGGTAATCAGTTTGGCAAAGTCAGCCACTTTCATGCTGCCTTTGTCGCCTTCACCTTGTCGGCGTACGGCAACTTCGTTGTTTTCGGCTTCTTTCTCACCAACAACCAGCATATACGGAATACGTTTCAACTCGTTGTCGCGGATTTTACGTCCGATTTTCTCGTTGCGGTCATCAACAGTTACACGAATATCCTGTGCGTTCATTTCTTTGGCAATCTGGAAAGCGTAATCGTTGAATTTTTCGCTGATTGGCAGAATCACCACCTGATCGGGTGTTAACCACAATGGAAATTTACCGGCTGTATGCTCAATAAGCACAGCCACGAAACGTTCCATAGAACCGAATGGTGCACGGTGAATCATTACCGGACGGTGTTTTTGATTGTCATCGCCGGTGTATTCCAGTTCGAAACGTTCCGGTAAGTTGTAATCCACCTGAATGGTTCCCAACTGCCACTTACGACCAATGGCATCGCGTACCATAAAGTCAAGTTTTGGACCGTAAAAAGCTGCCTCGCCGAGAACTACCTTGGCTTTCAGACCTTTTTCCTTGCAAACTTCAACAATGGCACTTTCAGCCTTTTCCCAGTTTTCGTCCGTTCCAATATATTTTTCTTTGTCGTTAGGATCACGCAATGAAATCTGAGCTTCAAAGTTTTCGAAATTCAAAGCTTTGAAGATGATAAAGATAATATCCATTACTTTCAAAAACTCATCTTTTACCTGGTCGGGACGGCAGAAAATATGCGCATCATCCTGGGTAAAACTCCGCACACGGGTCAGTCCGTGCAATTCGCCGCTTTGTTCGTAGCGATAAACGGTACCAAACTCAGCCAGACGAACCGGCAGATCTTTGTACGAACGGGGTTTAAATTTATAAATTTCGCAGTGGTGCGGGCAGTTCATTGGTTTCAACAGGTACTCTTCACCTTCTTCGGGTGTATGTATCGGTTGGAACGAATCCTTTCCGTATTTGGCATAGTGACCGGAAGTAACATACAATTGTTTGTTACCGATATGTGGTGTCATTACCTGTTGGTAATCGAAACGACGTTGGATTTTTTTCAAGAAGTCTTCCAATCGCAAGCGTAATGCTGTTCCGCGTGGTAACCACATCGGAAGTCCTTTGCCCACCATATCGGAGAACATAAACAATTCCAGCTCTTTACCCAGTTTGCGGTGGTCACGTTTTTTTGCTTCTTCCAACATCACCATGTATTCGTCGAGCATTTTCTTTTTAGGGAAAGTGATACCGTAAATACGTGTTAATTGTTTGCGTTTTTCGTCACCGCGCCAGTAAGCACCGGCAACGCTCAGTACTTTGATGGCTTTAATATCAGCCGTAGTGGGTAAGTGTGGTCCGCGACAAAGGTCGGTGAAATTGCCTTGCTTGTACAAGGTGATGGTTCCATCGGCGAGGTCGTTAATCATCTCGGTTTTATAAGTCTCACCAATATCGCCAAAGCGTTTCATGGCATCGGCTTTGCTGATGTCGCTACGCACAACGGCTTCTTTCCGTGATGCCAGTTCCACCATCTTGGCTTCGATAACAGCCAGGTCGGTTTCTTTAATGGTCACTTCACCCGGATCAACATCGTAGTAGAATCCGTTTTCGATAGCTGGTCCGATACCAAATTTAATCCCCGGATACAACTCCTGAAGGGCTTCGGCCATCAAGTGAGCGGAGGTGTGCCAGAACGCATGTTTCGCTTCGGCATCGTCCCATTTATGCAGTCTGATGGCAGCATCGGTTTCGATCGGACGGGTGAGGTCCCAGATTTGGTCGTTTACACTAATGGCCAGCACTTCTTGTGCCAGTCGTGAGCTGATACTCTCAGCTAATTGAAGTCCGGTGATGCCTTTGGCAAATTCGCGTACCGAACCGTCGGGAAATGTTACTTTAATCATACGTTTTGAACCTTACAAATGGTTTTTTAAATTTTGAACGACAAAGATACAAAAAAATGAAATGTTTTCTGCAGATTTCACAGATTGAATTTTTCTAATTGATTAAATTGAATCAGATAAATAAGTAAAGGGACAAGTATAATGTCCGGTTTTTAATTATATGATAGACTCTTAAATCTTATTACTATCGACAAGCCTGTCTGCTGCATTTATTTACCGAAGACAGAGGCAGGTCGGGATGTTCCATTTGCGTGGTTTTTTCTTATTTTTTCACGCAAAGACCGCAAAGAAAAACAGGACATTATATTTTTACCGCTACTTAATTAAACAAATGCTGTCTTTTATCAATGATTTTTTTTTGCCGGACAACAATATTTTAAAATGGATGTTTTAGAAAAGAAAAGCTATCAGAAAATGATCTGATAGCTTTTTTGATTTTATGGATTTGTTTTTCCAACCATATCAATATGAAACACTGACTTTCAGTATATCAATAAACTTAGCTCTGGCTGCACTCAATTTATACAATTTCCGCCCCTGCCTTTTCCACCTCCGTTTGAATTTTGACTTGCAATAATTGCATTAAAATCATCACCCGAAAGAATTTGTGGTTTATAAACGATGCCTTGTCTTGATAGAGTGCGTACAAATGCACGTAGATGATTCCCGGAACCCCTGAGCAAATTGGTATAAACAGCCAGTATATCGACATTAGTTGTTTCTGTGATCAGCTTTTTCAAATCAGCAATATCATATTCCTCGATATATGCACCGGTGCTTAATGCAGTATTTGCACTTGTTCCTGCTGCTATCAATTGATTATACAAGGTTTGAATAGCCTGATTTGAGTATCTCCCTGCTCCGCTTAAGGCCGGATCTTTCAATCCGAAATGATTGATAAGTGCCAATACAGCTTCTGTGTGACGTGTTTCACTATTCGAAATCCTGTCAAAATTGATTACTCCATAAGTTGAATAGAAACTGTCATAAACATCCATTGCCATTTTTTCTTCCTCTCTCATCAACAGTAATCCCTCTATTTCTGATGGTTTCAAGTCATCTGCATTTGTTGTAAAGGCTGGATTAGGTGGGAATTCAGCAATAACTTCTGCCATAGCATCATTTGTTAAAGAATTGGCATCACTTTGCGTACAAGAGGCAAATTGAACAGTAAACAACAATATTGCAGGTATTAAAATGCTCGTTTTCATGGTTGTGAATTGTTATTTGGTTGTTTCTCTGTTATCGCAAACACCGTTGTTATTTGCATCAACAAAGTTTGCTCCTTTGGATTTACAGTTTCCTGTTCCGTTTCTACGACCTTTGCCGTTACGTAAGCCCTGTCCGTTTCCACTGCCATCTCTCAGACCTTTACCATTACCTACAGTGCAGGTTTTGTTTTCATTTTTGTCACATACGTTGTTTTTATTCGCATCGACATAGCACTCTTTCTTTACTTCTGATTTTGTAGCCGTCGTTTTATTATTTTGGGCAGAAACAATACCAATAGTGGTTATGAGCGCCAACACAATTAAAATTTCTTTTGCTTTCATTTTCGTTTAATTTTAAGTTGATTTTAATTATTTATTTGTTGATTTCGAAATCCATTTCCCTGACCTCTTCTTCTTCCCTGACCGCCCATTCCTTTTCCATCGCAAGCTGCGTTGCGGAATAAGGGCGTAAAAGTAGTTTGCAGTTGTTCCAGCTGCTGAGGTGTACATACAGTTTTTATTTTCAGGTAAAACCGGTTGGTCTCCTGTTTGAGCTCTGCATGTAAATTGCCTGTTTCGTGCGATAAAGCATTTAATTTCACTGTATCCGACTTAGTTTTTTTTAACTCGGTAAACATCTCGTTTTTCAGGGAGTCAATCTGAAGAATTATCCCGTTCGCTTTTGGTCTGAATTCCCTGTTTGCATTTCGAAAAACGTCCATCTGTGCCTCGTTGAAACCCAAAGTCTGGCGAAAAAACCGGCCGTTAAGCATATTGTTTCCTTCGGTATTCAGTACAATCGTTTTGTTATCTGCTTTTTCCCTGTAATTGTGATAAAGTATTGTACCGATAGTGGTCAAATTTAATATTACAAGTAATACCACACTCCATATAAGTAATTTCGTTTTATTCATTGCCGTCGGAATTATAGAGTGTGAAATTCTCCATCTCACTGTCATTGATATTTATCCCTGCATATTGTTTTGGTAAAGATGTATAACTATTTCCAATAACAATTCCCATCATTATAACCAGAGAAATACTTGCCGCAACCGCCGCATATCGGAAAATGCGGGGGATTTTATTTTTAGGCAGCTCTATTTTAGCCATGATGCGGGTAGCTAAATAGGGATTGTGTTCAGTTTGCTTTTCCCTGTCAATATATTCGTTTATGTAATCTTCTGCTTTCATATCTGTTGCTCTTATATTTGATTAGACAAAGGTTCTGTTATTTTCCTACTACTGATATTAACTTTTTTTGAAGATTTGTTTTTGCCCGCTGCAAAAGCTGCTCTACCGATCCTTCAGTGCTTTGCATGATTGCTGCAATTTCTTTTTGGGTCAAATCATCGTATTTACTTAATACAAATGCTGTACGCTGTTTTTCGGGAAGTGAGTCAATGGCTTTCCGGATAGCAGTATCGCGCTCAGATTGTTCTAATTGCTGATGTGGATTCTTATCTCCGCTTTCTTTGCTGAAAAAGTTTTGAAGCAAGTCCCCTGCAAACTGAAGGAATGCGCTGTGTTTATTCCTGTTCAAATGATTGATGGAAGTGTTTACCGTAATCCGGTAAAGCCAGGTAGAGAATTCTGAATTGCCCTGAAAGCTTGCAATTGATTGAAAAGCGCTGATAAATACATCCTGCGTCAGATCCTCAGCATCCTCTTTATTGTGCACAAATCCCATAGCCGTTCGAAACACCATGGTTTGGTACTTTACGACAAACAATTCAAATTTTGAATGATCGCCCTTCAATATGTCCTGGATGATTTCTTGCTCTGACATTATTTTTTATTATTCAATACTGTAGGATTAGACAGAAGTAAAAGGAATTTCCTACTGCAAAAAGTTTATTTATTTTTGAACATTCTGTTTCTGACAATTGTATTACCCATTAAATGATAAAACGGGCTGATTTAGAATAAATCAACCCGTTTTATATCAACACCTTGTTACACTCTGAAGCCTCATCTTTACCTTTATGAGTTTATTAACCGAATCCACTTAAACTTTATATGTCAAACTACCATTGGGACAGGCGGCCACACATTTCAAGCATTTGGAACAAGAATAACTTTCCCCCGGTTTTTGTTTCTCTGGTTTGTATAAACTAAATTTTACAGGTTCAAGTGTGGAAATGTAACACTCTTTGTCACATTTTCCACACTTGATACAGGAATCGGTATTGACTTTGATTTTGAATAACGACCATTTATTCAGGAAACCCGATGCCCAGGCAATCGGACAACCCATCTTGTGGTATTGGTACATGTTCGAAAACTGATTTTTTCCACCTCCGCCCATCAACATTTCCATCAGGAAGCCAATTGGGCACATCCAACGACAAAATACTTTGCCGAAAATTACGCCGGTAAAAATGCCGAAAAGAATAATATACAGCAATGATATGTTCAAATAACTACTTGCAAGATAGGTTAATCCACCCAGTATGGCAAGGATAAAAATACGTTTTGAAACAATAAATTTTGTGGCTTTTTTCATTTGAACAGTGTTAGTTTTTTGATAATACAGCAATATGATTTGTATGGTTCTTAATCTCCGTAATTATTTTCAATCCTGTCTTATCAACTAAGTATTGAATGCCACCGTTTGCTTCGTAATTTTTAAAATTCCGATAGTGTTCGGCACCGGCAATAAATTCAACTACTCTTGTTAGTTTACCGGAAAAATTTCGCGGATGTGGAATCAGATAATCACCAATAATGATTTTATCTGCCACCTGAGCTATTTCAAGCAGGAGCTGAACACGTTCCTCTTCATTTACTTCGTGAATAACATAAGTCAAAACGGCATAATCAAAATGTTTTTTATCCGGCGTAATAATATCGTGCAGATAACCATTAACAAACGACAATTTATCAGTCGGCTTTTTTATCAGATTTTCATTCGCTTTATCAATATTCCGTTTCGACAAATCTATTCCTAAAGCGGAATGGCATTTATCGGCGACTGAAAAACTGAAAAAGCCGGTCCCACAACCAACATCAATAATTTTAGATTCCGGTTCTATCAATCCAATTATTTGCGCGAAAAGTTCCTGTTGATTGGGGGCTATAACTTTATCATAGAAACCTCCATCATACCAGTGATGCTTATTTACAGAAGTATTTTCAGTCATATCATTAAAAGTATTTTGTCAGTATTTGTTTACATTCCCGGTAATCTTGGAAATTTTCCAACCTTTGTCATTTTGGAATATGTTCCCCAAACCAGTTTCATCCAATGTCCAACGATTGGCATTGGAATCATAATTTCTTTTTTACTGTCGCGATAAACAAATGCTGCACCATCACCGGTATCCATTACACAAAGAATGTTCAGATGTTCCTGATAACCTTTCAGATCGTTGCCGCCTTTTTCGATTTGTTGAATATTATGAGCCACATTTCGACCCATCATTTCGGCAATATGTCCTTGTTTGGCAGTCCATTCCGGTCCTTCATAAGCTGCGGCATCACCAATTGCAAAAACATTCTTCATTCCACGAACCTGATTAAAATTGTCAATCTGTACAAATCCGGCCTCCGAAAGTGGTAAATCGGAATTTGTCAACACCGCTGAACCTGTTCCGGCTGCAATAAACATGATCAGGTCCGATTCAAGTTTTGTTTCATCTTCGAAAATTACACCATCGGGAACAAATTCTACAATTTTTTTACCGAGCCGTTTATGAATATTTTGTTTAGCAAACATGGTGTTAATCATTTTCAATGCACCTTTGCCCATTTTTGCTCCGGGTTCTTCCATAGGAGCAAAGAATGTGAGTTCAAAATTATCGCGTAATCCTTTTCTCTTGAGATAATGGTGAAAATTGAATATCAATTCAAACGCCGGTCCGCCACGTACAGCCGATTTGTCTTTCGGGTTACCGCCAAAGCCAATTGCTATTTTTCCACTGCCTTTTTCAATCAAGGCATCCAATTTATCCCGTAAAGCAATGCTCATTTCCGGTTTTCCACAGATAGTCAAGGTGTTGTTAATACCTTTGTGTTGCATTTTATCAGCTCCGAAAGCTACAACCAGATAATCGTAACTTAATACCTGACTTTCGCAAATCACCTGAGATTCGGATGCCTTTATTCCGGTTACTTTGTCAATAATTAAATTGAAAGGATACTTCTTTTGAATTTTTGCCAAAGGAACTTTCACCTCTTCAAATTCTTTTGCACGAACAGGTATCCATATTGAGATTGGATACACAAAAAGATAATCGCGGTCGGATACCAGCGTGACTTCAAAAAGTTTACTTTTCTGAAGTTCAATGGCTGTTTGCACGCCGGCAAATCCACCACCAAGAATGAGTACTTTTTTCATGGAAATCAGTTGAATTAGTTAATTGGTTGATTGGTTAATAGGTTAATTGGTTGAAATTGTAAATAGTAAATGATTAAATAGTAAATGCATTTATTTCCTTCAAAATAAAATCTTTCTGTTTAATACCCACAAAACGCTTTACTTCCTTTCCGTTTTGAAAAAGAATCAGTGTAGGAATGCTGCGAACACTGAATTTGTCGGCCAGTGACTTTTGTTCTTCAATGTTTATTTTTCCTACAGCCGAATTACCGGATAACTCATTGGCCACATCGTTTAAAATAGGAGCCATCATGCGACATGGTGCACACCAGGCTGCCCAAAAATCGACAATAACAACTTTATTTTTAGTCTGTTGCTGAAAGTTCTTATCGGTTAGCGTCAATATATTTTTGTTATCAGCTACAGATGGAATACTTTTCATTTTAGCGCGTGCGTAGACGTTTAAAATCACGAATGCGACCACCAGCGTTCCAATGATAATGAGTGTTGTTTGCATAATTTCTGCCTTGTTTGATTGTTGACTTTTACTTTAAATTTTTAGTTGTAATTATATTTTCTGATTTAAGCTATACCATGAGCCCCCGTTGTACACATTGGTGTAGGCATATGACTTCAACATACTTTTTGCAGAATAACTTCTTGAACCCGAAGCGCAACAGGTGATTATATGCCTGTTTTTATCTTTCAATTTACCTAAGTTTTTGCTTAGTTGTTCAACCGGAATATTGATGGAGCCTTTAATATGTCCGGAAGAGAATTCGCCTTTGGTTCGAACATCAAGGATTATTGCACCTTGTTTTACTAATTCCGCAAAATCAGTTTTTGGACCAAAGCCCAGTAAGTTTTTTATTGCTGATAACATTTTTATGTTGTTGTTTTAAATTTTAATTATGATTAAAGAAAATACTCCTAACCCCTAAAGGGGAACTAAATTACTTTTGTCTCCTAAAACTGCCTGTATTCAGATTGTTTTTTAAATACCTGGTCTTAAAGCCCCTTTAGGGGTTTGGGGTTCTTTTTCTATTTATCTGCGTGACATCATTTGCATGATTCCACCGCCATTCTTAACATTGGTATACCCAAGTTGTTGCAAAACCCGTTGACCGTAAGCCGAACGTGCACCCGAAGCACAATACAGGGTAATTTCTCTCGATTGATTACCAAATAAATTTACATGCTTCTGCAGCTCATCCAGCGGGATATTAATAGCTCCCGGATATGAACCTCCGGCAAATTCCTGTACTGATCGTACATCTACAATCAGAGGTTCATTCGAAGTTGTTGAAGTAGATGCTGTCGCTGCAGGCTTCGCATTTTTGCGGGCCATCATGGAAGCTAAGCCGCCTCCGTTTTTCACATTTTCATAACCAATTTGCATCAACGTTCTTTGCGCATAAGCCGATCGTGCACCCGAAAGACAATACACCGTAATTTCTCTCGCCCCATTATTTCCCAGTTCATCATAGCGTTGCATTAATTCATCCAGCGGAATATTGATGGCATCAGGGTAAGCCCCTGATAAAAATTCTTCGGGAGTACGAACATCGACAACTATTGGTGAATTAAAATCTGCAACCTGCTGAATAACTTCCGGTTCCTCTTGTTTAACTTCTTCATTTATCGATTTTGGCTCAACCGGCAACAGATTAATTTTAATATGTCTAAAACCAATCGCCCGTTCGTGACGTTGCAGTGAAGTGTGTCCACCGGAAATATTAGTAACATCCTTCATTCCGGCACCCAAAAGCGTGCGAAGTGCCTGATGACCTTTTTTTCCCGTTTCGTCATAAATAATAACCGGACGACCGGCAGGAATTGAACTCATTTGTTGCATTAGTAATTCCAACGGTAAGTGAATTGCGCCTTGAATATGACTTTTTTCAAAAGCAAAAATATCGCGAACATCAACATAAACCGGATTTTTACCTACCACATAAGCGTCAAGTTCCGAAACCGACAGCGAAGGACTAAAGCCTGACAGTCTGTTTTCTGCCGTGTATGCAGCCATATTGATGGCATCATTGGCGGTTCCGATAGGTGGTGAATAGGCAAAATCTACATCGGCAATATCGTGAACAGTTAATTTTGCAGCTGTTGCAATTGCCATTACATCAAGACGTTTGTCGGCTCCTTTGTATCCAACCGCTTGTCCTCCAAGAATAACGCCTGTTGAACGATCATACACCATCATGGTTGTGACAGTTTCAGCTCCGGGATAATACGAAGTGTGATGTTCTTTATGAACCACGACTGCATCTGCATTTATGCCTGCCGCTCTGGCTTGTTTCAATGATAAACCTGTCGTTCCGGCCACTGCTTCGAAAACACGAACTACCGAAGTTCCCAAAGCGCCTTTGTATTCATGATTTCCACCCAATGCATTTTCAGCAGCAATACGTCCCTGACGATTTGCCGGACCTGCAAGCGGAATGCGTACTTTTTTACCGTTTACACGATGTTCTATTTCAACCATATCGCCTGCTGCAAAAATATCTGGATCGTTGGTTTGTAATTGTGAATTCACTAACAATCCTCCTGCTTCACCCAATTCGAGTCCGGCATCAATGGCCAGCTGTAAAGTTGGCCGGACACCAATGGACAGCAGCACCATATCGGCTTCAATCATCTTGCCATTGTCGAGTCTTACTGCATTGGAAGTGATTTCTTTAACTCCCGTATTTGTATGAATTCCAACTCCATAGGATAACAGTTCGTTTTCGATAAATCCGGCAGTTTCTGCTTCCATAACAGCCATTACGTGTGGCATCAATTCAACTACATTTACTGTTAAACCACGTTTAACCAATGCTTCCACCATTTCGAGACCAATAAATCCACCACCTACAACTACTGCACTCTTGGGTTTCTTTTCGTCAAGATAAGCTGCAATTTTGTCCATATCTTCCAATGTCCAAAGCGTGAAAACATGTTTGTAATCGGCTCCCTGTAAAGTGGGAGTGATGGGACGTCCACCCTGTGCCAGTATTAATTTGGTGTATTCAAATGTTTTTTTCTCACCGCTCTGACTATCCGTCGCCTTAATTTGATGTCCGGCTCTGTCGATTGCATTTACAATGGTATTTACATGCACGTTTACATCATATTGTTCTTTAAAGCTTTCCGGGCTTTGCAAAATCAGTTTCGATCTGCTTTTGATATCTCCACCAATAAAATACGGTAATCCGCAATTGGCAAATGAAATATCAGGCCCGGCTTCGAGCATTGTGATTTCTGCGTCCGGTGAAATGCGACGGACTTTGGCTGCGGCTGTTGCGCCTGCGGCTACTCCGCCTATAATTACTATCTTTTCCATTTTGTATTTTTTAATGAACCCCTAACCCCTAAAGGGGAACAGAAGCTACTATTGGTTCTATGTTTTTTTAAACTAAAGTAAAAGTTAATGTAAATGTTTGACAATACAAATTTATTACCCCATTAGGGGTCAGAGGTTCTTATCCTTTTTCTTATTTTTGAACTGCTAATTTATTTGCTGCCCAACCCGGAAAACCATCCGTCATTTGATAAACTGTTTTGAAACTGCTCTGTATCATATGCTCTGCAACCACTCCACTCCGGTTGCTGGTGCGACAATACACAACGTATTTGGCATTTTTATTGAGTTTATCAATCCGGCTAAGTGCATCGGACTGATAAATGTCTATATTTATGGCACCTTTAATATGTCCGGATCTGAACTCATCGGCTGTGCGAACGTCAAGTACCACCAGTTTTGTGTTTTTTTGGAGTAAAGTGCTGACTTGTTTCGAATTTACTTCAATCTTCTTTTGTGCCTGGAGGCTGACAAAGGAAGATAACATAAGTACAAGTAGCGGTAATATAATTTTAATTTTCATGAGTTGTTGTTTTTAGAATAATGTTTGTTTGATTACTTTTTGTTCCATGTATTGATCCCAAAGGGCAGATACAAAGGGCAAAATCTGATTAATCCTGTCAGTGTTAAAACAACTGCTAAAACGAGTAAAACGATTGCCAATGTTCCTGTGATGACCTGACCAAAATACAATACGATTATAATTATTGCTATCAGCATTCTGACTGCTCTGTCGATAATTCCTACGTTTGTTTTCATATTTTGAATTTTTAAATTTGTTTATTTTTACTGCTTTTTTTCTTTGATGATGTCTTAAAGTCCACTTTAGAGGATTTAGGGATCAGTTTAATTCTTTTGAAATTGTAATTGCTGCAATGGTTCCATCAGCCACGGCAGTTGTAATCTGACGGTATTTCTTACTGATAATATCTCCGATTGCAAATACATCCGGAATACTGGTCTTCATATCTTCGTCGGCAAGAATATACCCCCAGTTATTCATTTTTGGTAAGGTTTCACCCAAAACTTCAACATTGGATTTGAAACCGATAAATACAAATACGCCATCAGATTCCAATGTCGAAAGTTCCTTCGTTTTCAGGTTTTCAAGGGTTGTAATCATTTTGTCGCCTTTTTTCTCAAAGCCACGTGGTTCATATTCGTACATCACGTTAATTTTTTCGTTTGCCTGTAATTGTTCGATGGCTGTCTGGTTGGCAGTCAGTTTATCAAACTGATGAATCATCGTAATTTTTTTAGCAAATTTGGTGATAAACAGGGCTTCTTCCACTGCTGAGTTACCACCACCGATTACAGTGACATCTTTATCTACAAAGTATTTAGCATCGCAGGTAGCGCAATAAGAAATTCCTTTTCCTTTGTAATCGCTTTCGCCGGGTGCATTCATCGTGTTGGGAGTAGTTCCCGTGGCAATAATGATTTTCTTTGCACGAATGGTTTCGAGTTGGTCAATCACAATTTCTTTTTTTATCAAATCCACAGACGTAATGTCCACAGCCACTTTAAAATCAATACCGGTTTGTTTGGCTTGTTCGCTCATGTAGTGAGCCAGCATATATCCGGGTTGAGGATCCGTAAATCCGGGATAGTTCGAAACCTGGTGGGTAATGCCCATATAACCGCCCGGCAAAGCAGGATCAATTAATACAGTTTTTATTTTGGCTTGTCCCAGGTAAATTCCTGCAGTCAGTCCTGCAGGTCCACCACCTAAAATAGCCACATCATATTCCGAAACTATAGATTTTTGGTTGGCTTTAATAGCTTTAACTTCTTCCTCAGAAATCATCGCATCCAGTCGTTCCTGAATCTCAGCTTTTTTGATGCCACCGCTAATGGATGATGCCACCTGTTTCCCATTATCAAAAAACAGCAAAGTAGGAGAGGAGCTTACACCCAGTTCAGTAGCCAGTTCGCGGTTTTGTTGACGGAAGATTTTCAGGAACTTGATTTTTTGTCCGTAAAGTTCTGCCATGGCTTCAAACTTTGGTGCCAATGCTTCGCAAGGTGCACATTCAGAAGAATAAAAATCGACTATAACTTTACCACCCTTTAGTACTTCCTGTTCAAATTCTGCTGCATTAATTTCTTTCATGATTCAATGTTTTATTAGTTATAACACTTCTTTTGTAAATATGTTCATTTGTTCATACGTTAATTTAATAAAAAGGACAAATTACGACTTGTCCTCTTCAAAAAATTAATCTTTTAAATAATATGCTGCCCCCAATGATAACAGTTCCTTTATTGGACGACAGTCGGGAGAGTTGACATTCCCGTTTTTATTCTTAGCCACCGAAGCACATCCGCCACCACAGGCCAATGACACTGTACAGCTTTTACATTCCGGAATCGTTGTGATATCACGGTTTTGCCATTCGGAAATAGCCTCCTCGTTTTTCGTTACTGTAGGATAGAAAGTTCCCAATTCTTCACCCTGTTTCCCTACAGTAGCAGTACAGGAGTAAATTGCACCGGTAAAATCAAATGCCCATTCTGTTTTACATGCCGGACAGGAATCGAACAACGCGGTGGGCAATTCTTCGTGTTCCGAAATATATTTGGCAATGGAGAAGGCAGGTTTGTAAAATTCGGCTATATAAGGATGTTCCTTCAACAGTTCATACATTTTTTCGTACAAAGTGGCTCTGTCAAAGAGTCTTTCGGGTGTACTGTTGCAATGATGCAATTCGTAATTACGGCCTATTTGTGTTTTAAATAAAGGTGAACTGGTCCAGCCTTTATCGATCGCAAATCGTGAAAGTGCCGGCAAATTATCAATATTGTCCCGATCGGCTACCATGCGCAGATTGATGTTAATTCCGGCTTCCAGGCAGGCATCAATTCCTTCCACAATGCGACTGAAGGTGGGTTGTTTGCCTTTCATATACCGGCGCGCATCGTGAATTTCTTCGGTGCCATCGAGCGTAACCTGTATTTCACGTATTCTTGCCGTTTTTAGTAAATCGATATAGGATACCAGTGTATAACCGTTCGTTACAAAAGCCACATCCAGTTTGGCCTCGTTGGATTTATTCAGAAAATAAGCAATCATTTTTCGTTGATTCTCACCGGGTAAAAGCGGTTCGCCTCCAAAAACAGTCACGTATTTCGGACGACCTGCAAATTCTACTTTTACATAATTGAAAAATGCATCAATGATATCCGTGCTCAAGACTTGCTGAACCGGGTTGTATCCTTCCTGATAACAGTACGAGCACGCAAAGTTGCATGAATAATTTGGAACAAAGAATAATTGCGTTTCGTCAGCCTCCCGTTTTTCTGTAAAATCGAGGTATGCCATTTTAAAAGCCCGTTTTTCCTTTGCTTCATCAATTAAATAACCACGTTTGGTAAATTCACCGTCCGGATCGAGCTGATGTTTCAGCATTTTCATTTCATTGGCTGATATAATATCGGCTGATTTGCTCAGTGGATTGACAATGAAGTAATCTTCAGAGTCTTTGATGGGAGAAATTATATTGTGTTTGGATAGCGACATTATTTTGTTTCCTGTTTCGCGTTTCGTGTATCGCGTTTTGCGTTTGAATTACCTTTTAAGTACTTTTGACCAATTAACGAATCAACCGATTAACCAATTAACTAATTAACCAATTAACCAATCAACTAATCAACCATAACCCCCAAAGGAGAAATTCCCCTTCAGGGGTTAGGGGTTTCATTTCATAGCTTAGTCGTGACAACCGGCTACGATAATCGAAACTTTAGCACAGCATTGTGCTACTTTGGTTTCGGTGCTGATGGTTTTGCAACCACAGCTTTTTTTCACTACACTTTTCATAAATTATTTATTTTAGTTGTGAATATTCGGCTTAAAACTAAACCTTTCCTTTTATTCCCCTTTAGCGGTCAGGGGTTTTTCTTTTTTATATCCCGAAATGGTTAAACTGGCCACCTCTGCATTTCCTTTCTCGTAAGGGGCTGATTCTTCGTAAATAATGATATTTTTAAAACCGGCCTTTTCGAGCGTGGTCAGATATTCGTCTTTGGTTACCGCACCGGCCCAACATTCTGCTACTGCAGCCGGATCGTTGCGATATTCGTCTGCAATGGGTGATGTGGAATAAATGTCGCTTACTACAAAACGGCCACCCGCTTTCAAAATGCGATAAACTTCATTCCATACAGCCTGCTTATCGCTTGCATGATTGATCGTGCAATTTGAGATCACCAAATTTACACTGTTTTCTTCTAATGGCAATTTTTCCAGTTCTGACTTAAGTATTGTTGCATTACTTACATCAAATTTTTCAATAGCGGCTTTCGCTTTGGCTATCATTCCTTCAGAAATATCAATTCCATATGCATGACCGTTATCACCAACAGCTTCAGCCATACGAATCACATCGTTTCCCCGTCCGCTTCCCAAATCCACACAAATTTCACCTTCCTGTGGTTCTGCGTAATTGATGGCTCCACCACATGATAAACAACAAGTGCTTTCACTTAATTGTGTGTATCGTTCGTTTATTGCTTCTGTTATCATTATTAATGATTTATTTCTTTAATCGTTTTTTGATGGTGCAAAGATAAGTATTCTATTTTGAATTACAATAGTATCACTATTAAATTATTTAAATATCACCAATTAAATTTTTTTTATTACTTTTGCAACCGGATTTGAGTCCAAAAATACAAAATATATTTAGAGAAACATGTTGCTAAAGAAAGAAATAACAAAGGAATTAGCCGAAGAACTGTTCATCGACAGTGATAAGGCATTGAAATTTATTGCTGAAGTGAAGTGGGAGGAAGGTTTTGTGTGCCGGAAATGTGGACATACCAACTATTGCGAGGGCAAATCAACCGGGTCACGGCGTTGCACACGTTGCAAAGCGGAAGAATCTGCTTCGGCTCACACCTTGTTTCATAACTGTAAATTTCCGATCAACAAAGCTTTTTATATTGCCTATACTGTTTGCGTAGAGGGAAAAGAGATTTCATCCTACGAATATTCCGACCAGCTTGGGTTGAATCAAATGACTTGTTGGAAATTTCGCAAAAGGATAAAAGACTGTGTAATAAAACATGGCTATAATAAATCAGATGTTGCCATTCAGACCATCTTGTTGTCCGATTATTGATTCCCGGATGAATCGAAAGAAATAAATTCATTTGATGATTCATTATGTTAATTGTTTTACCTACTTTTGAGGGTGTAAAGACAAGGTTGTTTAAGTTTAAAACGAAGAACTGCTGAAATTATTAAAAAATAAAATGGATATGAAAACAAATTACTTTATTAAATTACTTTTAATTAGTGCTTTATTATTCTCCGGAGTGGAACTGGAAGCGCAGGATTGGGCCAATTTGAATCGTTTCCGGGCGGAAAATGCAGCCTTGGGAGCTCCTGCAAAATTTGAAAAAAGGGTTGTATTTATGGGTAATTCCATAACGCAGGGTTGGAAAGATGCAAGTCCTGACTTTTTTAAAGACCGCCCTTATATCAATCGTGGTATCAGCGGGCAAACCACACCGCAAATGCTCGTTCGCTTCCGTCAGGATGTGATTTCACTTCACCCCAGGGTGGTAGTCATTCTGGCTGGAACAAATGATATTGCAGGAAACACAGGACCGGCTACGCTCGAAATGATCGAAGACAACCTCGCTTCAATGGCTGAACTGGCCTCGGCGAATGGAATTCGTGTCGTTCTTTCGTCTGTTTTGCCAGTATATGATTATCCCTGGAAACCGGGTCTGGAACCTGCCGAAAAAATTGTAACACTGAATGCCTGGATCAGAAACTATTGCACAGAAAAAGGATTTACCTACCTGGATTATTTCACACCCATGGCGGATGATCGTCACGGAATGAAGGCCGAATTGACGCGCGATGGAGTACATGCCAACGCCGAAGGCTATATGCTTATGGAACCGCTTGCCGTAGAAGCAATCAAGCAGGCATTGAGACACAGACCAAGAAGGTAGTCGGTAGTCTGAGTTCTGAGTTTTGAGTTCTGAATCGGAAGTTTTTTGCAGAACAGTCTATTAAAAACGAGACTTCAAATTTAATGGACCTAAAATAGATATTGTTTTACGAATAAAAAATGCCTTGTACTGATTGTAGAAGGCATTTTTTATGTTCATCAAATCAGTATAGTATTTAGCTTCCTTTTCATTTTGCGGGTTGCAAATGTTTTTGTATCTTTGCGCCCGTATTTTGTAAAGTTATCATAATGTCTAACCTACTAATTTATTAGTAATTAAAAAGAATTTCAGAAATGGAAGAAAAGAAAAACATTGCGGAAGAAGTAATTCCAGCCGCAGTAGAAACAGTAATTGAAGAAACTCCAGCGGTAGTTGAAGAAACTGTCATCGAAGAAGCTCCTGTAGCTGAAGAAACTGTAATTGAAGAAACTCCGGCAGCAGTAGAAGAAACTGTAGTTGCAGAAGCTCCGGTTGTAGCTGAAGCCCCAGCAGTTGAAGAAACAGTTGAAGAAGCACCTGTAGCCGTTGAAGCTGTAGTTGAAGAAGCAGCTCCTGCAGTAGAAGAAATCGTAATTGAAGAAGCTCCTGCAGCCAGGGTAAAAGCTCCTGCTCCGGTTCCTGCCGGTGATTTCGATTGGGATGCTTACGAAAAAGGCGATGTAATCACCGCTGAATCAAAAGCAAATTTAGAGAAAATTTACGACAACACTTTGAACGCTATCAAGGACAAAGAAGTTGTTGAAGGAACGGTTATTTTGATAAACAAACGTGAGGTTGTAATTAACGTTGGTTACAAATCGGATGGCGTTGTGCCCATGAGCGAATTCCGCTACAATCCTGATTTGGCAGTTGGCGACAAAGTTGAAGTGTATATCGAAAGCCAGGAAGATAAAAAAGGACAATTAATTCTTTCACACAAACAAGCCCGTGCAACCCGTTCATGGGATCGCGTAAATGCAGCTCTGGAAACACAAGAAATTGTGAAAGGGTTTGTAAAATGCCGTACCAAGGGTGGTATGATTGTGGATGTATTCGGAATCGAAGCTTTCCTTCCGGGATCTCAGATCGACGTGAAACCTATCCGCGATTACGATGTATTTGTAAACAAAACAATGGAATTCAAGGTTATCAAAATCAACCACGAATTCAAAAACGTTGTTGTTTCGCATAAAGCACTTATCGAAGCTGAACTTGAATTACAGAAAAAAGAAATTATCGGTAAACTTCAAAAAGGTCAGGTACTCGAAGGTACTGTTAAAAACATCACTTCATACGGTGTATTTATCGACCTTGGTGGCGTAGACGGATTGATTCACATCACCGACCTGTCATGGGGACGTGTTTCGCACCCGGAAGAAATTGTTCAGTTGGATGCTAAACTCAATGTGGTTATTCTTGACTTCGACGACGAGAAAAAACGTATCGCTTTGGGCTTGAAACAACTTTCTGCACATCCTTGGGATGCTTTGGATCCAAACTTAAAAGTTGGTGACAAAGTAAAAGGTAAAGTAGTAGTTATGGCCGATTACGGTGCATTTGTTGAAATCGCACAAGGCGTTGAAGGTTTGATCCACGTTTCAGAAATGAGCTGGTCACAACATTTACGTTCTGCTCAGGACTTCCTGAAAGTAGGCGAAGAAGTGGAAACAGTAATTCTTACACTGGACCGCGAAGAACGCAAAATGTCATTGGGTATCAAACAATTGAAATCTGATCCATGGGAAAATATCGAAACACGTTACGCATTAGGCAGCAAACATACTGCTAAAGTACGTAACTTCACTAACTTCGGTGTTTTTGTTGAAATCGAAGAAGGTGTTGATGGTTTGATTCACATTTCTGATCTTTCATGGACCAAGAAAGTAAAACACCCATCTGAGTTTACTCAAATTGGTGCCGAGATTGATGTACAGGTTCTTGAAATTGACAAAGCAAACCGTCGTTTGAGCTTAGGCCACAAACAACTGGAGGAAAATCCTTGGGATGTTTTAGAAACAATGTTTACTGTTGACAGTATTCACGAAGGAACTATTGTTGAGATGTTGGACAAAGGTGCTGTAGTTTCCTTGCCTTATGGTGTTGAAGGATTTGCAACTCCAAAACATTTGGTAAAAGAAGACGGATCACAGGCTCAGGTTGATGAAAAATTATCGTTCAAGGTAATTGAATTCAACAAAGACGCGAAACGTATCATTCTTTCACACAGCCGTATTCACGAAGATGTGAAACGTGCCGAAAAAGGTGAAAGCACTGCTACTGAAGCTCCTGTTAAAAAGGCAGCTCCAAAACGCGCCAAGAAAGAAGATGCTCCTGTTGCCACTTCTACTTCAAATGTAGAAAAATCAACATTGGGTGATATTCAATCTTTATCTGACCTGAAAGACAAAATGGATCTTGCTGCTGAAAAAGCCGCTAAAAAAGAAAAGAAAGCCAAAGCTGCTGCTGAAGAAGTAGTTGTTGAAGCACCTGCTGTTGAAGCAAAAGCTCCTAAGGCTGCGAAAGTAGCTGTAGAGGCTCCTGCTGAAACTCCAGCTGAACAAGCTGCCGATGAAGCTACTGAAGCACTTGCTGCTGAAGAAGAAGCTCCTAAAGCATAATTCAATTCTTTATCATATAAGTAGAAAGAGGCTGCCCGATATTCGGACAGCCTCTTTTGTGTTCTTATAATTCCTGAAAATCTTTGTTTAGCGGTAAATTAGAAAAGTGTAATTTGTGCATGCCTGGATTTTATCTTATTTTTAGATCCAGGTTATGCTTAGCTAAAAACCATTGCCCCACCGACATAATAAAACGGTTAACGCCTGCTTCATTTTCAATTACCCCGAATTCGGGGTAATTGAAAATCGGATTATTGATTTTTTCACATATACCCACATATTCTAGTGTATTTTTGTTGGTTATCCATTTACCAATTAATCCACTACCTTCATTGAAACCAGAAGTCATATCGGTTAAACTGATAAAATCAATTTTATTTTCTGTAATAACTGTTATCTGAGTTTCTTTGACGTTTATTTTAGTGCCTTTTGCCATAAATAATATATTTGTTATTCTTCATTTTTAAGATGCGTAGACAAAAACTGTACTTGTTTCCAGCACATGTCACCTTTTCACTCTGACCTGCGCTATCCACCGACTACAAATTATTCAACATTCCTGGACTATATAGAGTTATCTCTTTCGTGACAAATTATTTTTTAATTATTTTTTTTGTTGTAATACCATCTTTAGTTATTAGTTTCAAAATATACAAACCCTTTGACAATGTACAAACAGAAATATTTGTATTGTCAATCACTTGCTTTGTAAGCCACGTTCTTCCATTTAAATCAGAAATTGTAAGCAATCCATTAGCCTTAACTCCGGAAATATTTAGAACATCAGTAACCGGATTAGGATAAACAGTTATAGACTGTATTGATTTATTAGGTACATCAGTCGTAATCGGAGCTATTATAAACCCATTGAGTATTGACAGGCTTTCATCAAGTGAATTGCTCAGATTTACATCATAATAACCTAATGGAGCATCTGCCGGTATTTTAAAGCTTGCTTTTATCGATGTATCATTTACCTTAGTAATAGTACTTGAATTGATAATTGTACTACTGCTTGCCTGACTAAAACTTATAGCAGTACTACTTGCCTGATTAAAATGAGTGTTAGCCCCGGTTATTGTTACTTCTAATGTTTGACCCGGTGTGGCCCTTATTTCACTGATTGAAACCAATCGGATGGTTGGATTTACATTAATTTGGAATCCATCTGTTAGTTTAAGATACTCACCATCATATGGATCCTCATAATATAAGTCATATATGCCTACAGGAGCATTGATCGGAACCGTAAATTGAACTTGAATAGACGTATCACTTATCTTAGTAATTGTATCTGAATTAATGGAAGTGCCACTACTTGTCTGATAAAGACTTGTGCTACTTGCCCGATTAAAATGTGTGTTTAATCCTGTTATTGTTACTGACAAAGTTTGACCTTGTGTAGCAACTGCCGGGCTTACTGAAACCAACACTATTTTTGGGGTTATCTGAAATCCATTGGATATCGATAAGCTTCCATCCAGCGAATTATTCAAATTTACATTATAACTACCTAATGAAGCACTTACTGGTATTGTGAAACTGGCACTTATCGATGTATCATTTATCTTCGTAATAGTTTCGGTATTAATTATTGTACTACTGCTTGCCTGACTAATACTTATAGAGCTGCTTGCCTGATTGAAATGTGTGTTTAATCCTGTTATAGTTACAGCCAAGGTTTGACCTTGCATGGCTTTTGCCGGACTCACTGATACCAATCTTTTGTTAGAATCAGCATTTATTAAGAAACCATTGTTCAATGTTAGATTTCCATCCAGCGAATTGCTCAGATTTACATTATAATTACCAGATGTAGCGCTTGTAGGAATTGTAAAACTGGCGCTTATCAATGTATCATTTATCTTCGTAATTGTCCCCGAATTGATTATTGTACTACTGCTAGCCTGACTAAAACTGATAGAGCTACTTGCCTGATTGAAATGTGTGTTTACTCCTGTTATGGTTACAGCCAAGGTTTGACCTTGCATGGCAGTTGCCGGACTGACTGAAACCAATCTTTTGATAGAATCAGAATTTATTAAGAAACCATTGTTCAATGTTAGACTTCCATCCAGCGAATTGCTCAGATTTATATTATAATCACCAGATGAAGCAATTGCAGGTATTGTGAAACTGGCATTTATCGATGTATCATTTATCTTCGTAATTGTCCCTGAATTAATTACTGTACTGCTACTTGCCTGACTAAAACTGATAGAACTACTTGCCTGATTAAAATGAGTATTTAATCCAGTTATGGTTACAGTCAAGGTTTGACCTGATTTGGCAGTTGCCGGGCTGACTGACACTAACGCTATTTTTGGTAATACCTGAAATCCATTGAGTATCGACAGACTCCCATCCAGCGAATTGCTCAAATTTACATTATAAATACCTGATGAAACACTTGCAGGTATTGTAAAACTAGCACTTATCAATGTATCATTTATCTTCGTAACTGTACCTGAATTAATTACCGTACTACTACTTGCCTGACTAAAACTGATAGAGCTGCCGGACTGATTAAAATGAGTGTTTACTCCTGTTATGGTTACTGATAAAGCTTGACCTTGCATGGCTGTTGCCGGGCTGACTGAAACCAATCTTTTGGTAGAATCAGCATTAATCATAAAACCATTATTCAATGTTAGATTCCCATCAACCGAATTACTTAGATTCAGGATGTAATTTCCTAAAGAAGCATTAAGAGGCAAGGTAAAGTTAGCTTGAATAGATGTATCATCAATCTTAGTAATATTACCTGAATTGATAGTCGTACCACTTGCCTGACTAAAACTTATTGAACTACTAGCCTGATTAAAATGGGTGTTTAATCCTGTTATGGTTACTGCAAGCGTTTCACCTTGCTTAGCTGACGATGGACTGACTGAGGTGATAGCTGCATATAATTTTACTTGAAATCCATTGGGTATCGATAGACTACCATCAAGCGAATTGATCAGATTTACATCGTAATTACCTAATGAAGCATTTGCAGGTATCGTAAAACTGGCACTTATAGAGGTATCGTTTATCTTGGTAGTATTACCGGAATTTATAATTGTACTACTACTAGCCTGACTAAAACTAATAGCACTGCTTGTCTGATTAAAATGTGTGTTTAATCCGGTTATGATTACTGACAAGGTTTGACCTTGTATAGCAGCTGCCGGGCTAACTGAAATTAATCTTTTTGTAGAATCAACATGTATCAAAAAGCCATTGTTCAATGTGAGATTCCCATCAACAGAATTGCTCAGGTTTACATTGTAATATCCAGATGAAGCATTTGTCGGTATTGTAAAAATTGTACTTATTGAGGTATCGTTTATCTTCGTAACTGTACCTGAACTGATTATTGTACCACTGGCCTGACTAAAACTTATTGAACTACTAGCCTGATTAAAATGGGTGTTTAATCCTGTTATGGTTACTTCCAACGTTTGACCTTGATAAGCAGTTGCCGGACTGACTGATACCAATGATGCAGAATACACACAAAATGAAATAAGCAATAATGTGCAGATAAATAAGATTTTTTTCATAATTAGTTCACTTTATAATTTATTACCCAAAATGTATTGTAAGTATGGGATATTATTTTTTTTCGATGTAAAATAGAACTCAATCATTTGGGTTTGTGAGTTTCTGATAGCTGATATTTTTTTTATTGAAACTTTATCTTTCCTATTAGCTAGTATTACCCCAAGCCAGGAGTTTAAAATCACAGGTAAGTATACTCGGTACTTTTCATCCTTTGCAGTTACGCCTACCTTATCAATAGTGTAAAAAGCTTTCTCAAATTCTCTATTATTAAAGTACACAGCACTTAAATTCAACCGGGCTTCATCAAATCGAGGAGAGATTAGTAATGCGCACTTATACATTTCTTCTGCTTCTTTATGTTTGCCTTCAGTTTCGTAACAACTTGCCAGGTTATTCAAAATATGAATATTGTAGGGGTGAATTAATTTTGCTTTTTCAAAACAACTTTGAGCTTCCTTCAAATTTCCTGAAGTGTAAAGTGCAACACCTTTATACCAATTTATAGGTATTGAAGTTGGGTCAGCTACATAAAATGGATTTGCTGAGTTGTCAGCTTCTGCTATCATTTGATTCCAATCACCCTTGCTTTGACATTCATATATTTTCCGGGTGTGAAACTCACCCGAAAACCGGTTTATGCTTACTATTGACGAAAATACTACCGGTATAAAAATCATCAAAGTCAGGATACTGGAATTAATGCTATTCGTTGATGTTTTTGCCTTTTCAAGGGAAAAATAATACTTTGCAACTACAATGGAAAGAATTAAATAAAATACTATTTGATGTTCAATTCTCTCAAGTGGAAAATCAAAAAATGATATAAATGTATATCCTGTTATCGTTGCAAAAAATTCATACAATAAAATGTTGTCATCAGCATTGGGTTTTATTTTGTTTCTCAGTAATTTGATAATATAAAATAATGCAACAATAAAAACGCTTATGTAAGTGATTAAACCCAATATACCCGTTTCGCAAAGCACCCATAAAAAATCATTGTGCGGTCTTTGATAAGTAAGGGAAGCATTATCCATAAACACATCGTTAAACTTGTCAAGACCATATTTTGGAAACTGAAATTGCCAGTTTCCGGCACCGACACCTGGCAAGATATTTTCTTTTGCCATCTGGAGTGAGTTATTCCACACCAATAACCGTTGAGGCAACGATCTTGAATCAATAAGATTACTGTAGTAACTACTTCCTTTAAAAAAGAATAACACAACTACAATTACACCCAGCGCAATAATCAAAAGGGGAATTACTTTCTGAAAATGCCCTTTTAACAAATGCCCCTTTTGGGAAATTACAAGGACTAGAAAGAAGAGAAGGGTAGCTAACATTACCGCTCTGGTCTGAATAAGCATAAGTAATATAATGATAGAACATAAGAGCACGATTGACGTAACTTTCCATTTTCTTGATATAAAAAGACACCCAATAACAAATGGGAAAGTCAGGAATAACAGCGATGAAAACAGGTTCTTATTTGCATAAGTGGATGTGATTTGATATATGTTATTTCGAAAGCTGGTAGAAAAATCTATCGTTACAATTTGATATAGAGCTATTGATATAGATACTATGCAAAAAAATGCAATTGCTTTAAGCAAACCATGTATTGTTAGTTTATTCTGAATGATTAGATAAGTACTGAGTACAAAAAATAACAGTTCTACCGTAATCTTAGATATAACATAAATACAATCAGCTATTGATGTCGCTTTGTATAATGAAAGGCTATTAATGAGTAAGTATACAAAAAGTAGTATGGGTAAGGTGAGTTTTAGAAATGAAAAATCATTATTCAATTCCTTTTTAGAAATCATAAATAATATAATAAACCCGAGTATACAAACAAATGCAGTCAGATAAAGCTGCCTTGGAATCAAAACAGGATCAATGATTTTATCTGAATAGATAAAGGGTAACAAAAGAAAGAAGTAAAAATATATCTTATCAAATAGATAAGAATTCTTTTTTAAAATTTTAGTCCTCATTTGATTCTATATATTTTATAATTAGTCCGCGAATTCCCAAAAAAGATTTCCCGGCTCTTGTAACTCCAGTAATAATAAATCCTGCACTGTGGATAGTACTGAACGAAGTGGAGACCTGGACCTGCCTCTGCCTTCGGTAGATAAATGCAGTAGGCAGGCTGATAATCAATGCAGTTTGTATCTGATTATAAATCACAGTTAAAAATGGTACATGCCGTTTTCGGTACTTTTCTTGTTTTCAGCACAAGTTACCGCTTCGCTCAAAGCTCCGCTATTCACTTACTTCAAATAATTCAACATTCTTGGACAGTATAGATTTACAAAACCGCGCAAGCGAGGGCTGATAATTATTTCAGTTTATAACTGTTTTATTTAGTTTTGCTCCACTATCGCAATCTCCTCCTCTGTTAACCCGTACAACGCATACACCATTTTGTCTATGGCTTTATCGGTGGCATCTATCCTGGCTTTTAACTCCAGGGCTTTCTTGCATTCCTGGTTAAAATAATCCTCCCATTCGGCTTCCTGCGACAGCGATAGTTTGACTTTCTTTTTGGCCAGTTCCTTTATAAAATCAGAGTACGAAAGCAAATACCAATCCTGTAGCTTCCTAGGTAACTCATCTATTTCAAACTTACGCTGAATGGTTCGTTGGAATTTTGAGGATAGTTCTTTGAATTCCTTATTTAATGAAAGCATTTGATCTGCTTTTTCAATAAAGGGTTGTTGGTTTTCGGACAATATTTTAATAATTGGTAAATCTGAAATGTTTGAAGCATTATATCTATAATAATTTCCAAGTTTTTTTGGACAAATTGAATTTAAATGAAAAGTAATAAGCCTTGAATTCAAAATGCTTAATAAATATTTTATCGATATTGATTTATTAGTCATTTGTATAGCAGGACAATTTGCTCCATTAAAAATAATATTCGGTTCAAGCAAACCAGCTGATAACTTTGTTCCAATTCCTTTAATTATAATCTTTTCAGGAGTATAATAATTAATATTCCCTTGTCTTAAGTGTCTAAACCAATTATCTTCAAAAGCATATTTTTTCCTGCTGTCAATCCTTTCCATCAACTCATTTTTATAGGTTAATAGATAATCATATGCGTTTGGATAATTCTTAGAAAAACTTTCTTCATCAAATAAAACTGTCTTTCCATCCTGATCTTGAAAATATGGATATATTATCTTACTTTTAGGGGATACATAAATATAAGAATCAACTTCTTCTCCTCTATAAGCATATCCGAAAAAAACTTCGTTTTCTATTTTATTGATTGAAACATCCTTTTTGCTTAACACAAAAGCTTTATCCATTCCCGTTAAATCTCCGATATTGCAATTTGCAATATCCTTAAGTAGTAGGAATTCTTTATTTTTTGATTTTAATGAGCTTATAATATTTAAAGAATTGAAATTCCATGAGTTTATGTCTAGGTTAGACATATCAATTAAATTCCATTTTAGTATTCCAAGGGCAATAAAATTATCAATGTTTGTAACCAACTGATATTGCAACTCATTTACTTTTTGTTGCGTAAATATAAATATTGAAGGATATGTATCTGCATCTTCAAATACAGGAAGTGAACCAAAATCAATAAGTCTAAATAAATGACCTTGTGAAAATTTATCTCTAATGTTTCTACCGTAATCTGTCTGAATCCATTGAGAAGATGATATGAATGAAGCAATTCCTTTTGATGAAATTAATTTTAAAGCTTTTTCAAAAAACAATATCGAAATATCTAATTTCCCAGTAGGAAAACTATATGTATTGAAATAAAAATCAATTTCAGGCTTTAACAAAGATTGAATTCTAACATACGGCGGATTTCCAATCACCACATCAAAGCCTCCTTTATGGATACCATAGATAGTCTCCGGTTCTAAAACAGAATCCAACTTATCAACATATTCAGCTAATTGACGTGAAATTTCCAATGCTTCTTTCGATAGTGCAATTCCCTGTTTGGCTTTGTTTTGAGCTTCGATCGATTTTTCTTTTATCAGTTTCAGATAGTTGGGTTTTTCAACTTCTTTCTCAACTCTAATTTCGATTGCAGTTTTATCTCTACCAAAAACCTGCGGGAACTCTTTCTCCCAGTTAAATGCTTTATCACCTGCAATGGCTGGATCATCAATCAGCGAGTTGCCACACTTGATATTGTTGCTCAGGTCGTTTAGTTTCCGGTTGGGTTGTGCTGTGCGTAACCAAAGCGAGAGTTTGGCTATCTCTACGCTTTCCTCGTTCAGGTCCACACCAAACAGGTTGTTCTCCAGGATGCTGTTCTCGATATCGCTCAACACCATAGCATCGCCAAACAACTTCGCCTGCAGTTCATCCACGTAATTGTGTTCCTTAATCAGAAAGTCCAGCGCCTGGTTCAGAAACGCACCCGAACCACAGGCGGGATCACAGATGGTGAGCTGCAACAACCATTCGCGGTAGTTTTCAAGTTTCGATAAAAGCGTTTGTTTGGTTGCCTTGTTTCTTTTTTTGTCGGCGAAATAATCTTCCTCTATAATTTCGAGCGCCGCCTTCTTTTCGTCACAAAGCTTACCAACCGTGTTTTCAACGATGTATTTGGTTATATATTTTGGCGTATAAAAAACACCATCCTTTTTTCGCTTCGATTTTGTTTTGTCAATTTCCTGCCCTTCGAGCTGTGCTTTTATTTCGTCCAACTCATTCAGCGAGTTCTCGAAAATATGCCCCAGTATATTTACATCCACTTCGCTGGCAAAGTCGTATTCCGAAAGCTTCAGGGTGTGTCGGTAGAGTATGTCATCATCTATCTCGACAATATCCAGCACTTCATCGGGTTTAAACAGACCACCGTTATAGGCGAATACATCGTGTTGTTTCCCCTTGTGGCCGGTGTTCAGGTAACCAAAGTACTTTTTAAACCGTTCGAAAAGGGGCGTGTATTCATCAAGATCCCTCAACTGGTTCCATTGCGTAAGTATCAACCGCACGGAGTTGGGAGGCAACAAATGACGATCTTCACCAAAGAACAGGAACAGGAAACGATCGAGTAGTTTTTGTGATTTTTTGAACAGTATCAGCGGGTCAAATTCAGGGTTTAATTCCACCAGGTTTTGATGCAACTCCCTTTTGAACAAAGAATAATCCTTGTAAAGTTTTTTGGTGATGACATCCTCTTCGCTCAACGATTCTTCCTTAATCCGCTTGCCCATGCCCTGCAACAGATGCTCGTAACCAAGACATAAATATAGCAACTGAAACTCTTCTTCGGTCAGCGTAAACAGGTTGAATTCGATATACTCGATGGCATTATCGATGTAAAAGCGAAGTTTCTCGAAATTGGAAGTAATGACATACACGCACTCTGGCTGGTTGTTTTTATATCCAAACGCCTGTGCTTCAATCTTGCCTAAATCCGTTGTATTGGTTCCTTTCAGCTCTATAACGGCCTTCACCTGCCCCTCAATAATGATGGCGCCGTCGGCTTTCTTGCTGTCCTTTACATTTTTATATTCGGTAGTGAGGTTGTATTTCGTTTCGGTGGAAGAGGCCGGTTTTGTATAGCCCAGTATCTTCACAAACAAGTCCTCCAGAAATTCACCCTGGTACTGTTCCTCTTTCAGTCCCCTTATATCCTCCTGCACTTTTGGGTTCAGAAAATGAGCTGCATAAAGCTTCCATTGCATTGCAACTGTCTCCTTGTGCTGCGTCCTGAGATATTTCGTAATTACTGATTTTTGAAAAAGGGCCATGGGTTAATTAGTTGAATTTGATTTGTTTTAAAATTTGGGATAATGCCAGGGTATTGATTTTAATTCTTTCTGAAAACTTCAATTATTACTCCAAGTCTCCTAAATCTTACTCTGTGGATAGTTTATGAACGAAGTGGGACTTGGATTGATAATCAATTTAATTTTCAACTGATAAAAATCCACAGTTAGAAATTACTTTGGTCTCAGCATGGGTTACAGCTTCGCTCAAACCTATGATATCCGGGTCGTGAAGTATACGAAGAAATAAAGTCGTACTTTGTCTATAAAAAACTCAAATATCATTATTCACTTTCAGATTCTTGATAAATAGTTCCTTTGTCAATGGCAGTGTTGACTGTATGAAGTTTAATCTTTCATCTTTCGGAAGATCTAAAATTAATAATACTAAGCTTTTGCTTATCTCGTTATACTGTAAATCGAAATTTTCGACTTTGTTTTTTATTTCTTTTTCTAAAAGTGTTCTAAAGTATAAATCAGAGTCACGAAATGCTTGTTTTGTCAGTTTATCTAAGTCATTTTCTAGTTTTATTCTCATATTTTCTTTGCTTAGCTCGACGAACTTTTCTAGTTCACCAACTTTAATTAGCTCAGAGAAGACTTTCATAGAATTAATAATTTCTTTTTGTTTGTCGATTTGAGATTTTTGTATCACAAAAACAATTACATATACTAGCGTGTATAGTCCTAAAATAATAATTGTCAATAAGTTGTTCATGTTTTTTTCTTTTTTTATTATGCGCCCTAATAACCCATTATACCCTGTTAATTCATTTAATTCCATTTTTTTGCAGATATAACCGGTAAACTGAGTATATTTCGAATTTATCAACTGCATTTTTTTGCATTTATTCCTATTAGCCTTGTATTGCGCTGGTCTCCATCCTATGTATTCCAAATCTATTAAATCCTGCACTTTGGATAGTTCAAGATTAACGAAGTGTGTCCTGTACTGATAATCAATGCGGTTTATAAATGTTTCTAAATCTATAGTAACAAGCAATATTGGATTTAAGCATAGGTTACCGCTTTGCTTAAACCTATGCTAAACGGGGATTTGTTCTTTTATAGATTGTTAGAATCAATTAATCTTCTTCAGGTCTTAAACCTGTCGGTTTACCTTCCCATTTATCATCATACTGTTTTTGTTCAAGAGCGGTTCTTTCATTATATTGTCTAATCTCTTCGTCTCTTAGATTCACGGATTTTTCAATCTCAGATTGTCAAACGAGATTCTCTAATTCTTCTCTTTGCTTATTTAATTCATCTTGAGTTGCCATAGTATTTTATGTTTAAAAATTATTTGAAATGAAAATTACTAATATTAAAATTGCACTAATTAAACTCGACAAACTCAATCCATTAAGTGTTTGAGTGGAATAATTGTATATTGACATAATGCAACCTAAACGTTTTTTATTTATTTTACTCTCCTTACCTTTTTGAGTCCTAATAATGTCATTTGTTATAGCCAAATCAAATTTATTTGCATAATATCCTGTAACTTGAGATATTAGATTCATTATTAAAGCAAAAGTAAAAAGCAACCACGAAAACTTTAATAATTGAGTGTCGATTTTTTCGAAATCTTTAAATATGTCTTTGACAAATCCAATAGATAATATTAAACCACTAGTTGAAAGTGAAATTATCAATATATCAAATCTTTCAACAGAATAGTCAATTGCTTTTTGTATTTTTTCCGTGTAATTTTCTAATTTGTTGATATATTTCTCATTTAGACTTTTTTTTTCTTCATCTTCTGTGTTTTCTTTTGTTTCTCTTTTCCTCATTTTTCCTATTTTTTAGAATAACTACCAAGCTAAGGTATTTGACAATTTGCGGGAGCATTCACTGTAATCCTGCGATTTCCACTTCGAACAAATCTGCGCTATCAGTGGACTGTGGACTATGAATAACCAGTAGATTTTTTCTTTATTTTAACTCAATATCTTCATTATACCATGATAGAAATTGTCTTGTTATATTTATATCTGTTTGATAGTTTACCTGTCTTAATGTTCTCCATTCTATTTTTACAGTAGAGATATCTTCAACTGAATAAACTTTTGAAATAATTTCTTTTATATATTTCTTGTCAAAAATAGTAACAAAAAAATCATAATCACTTTTTGAAAAATCAATTTTAAAAGTGCCATCTACTGCTGTACTTTGTGCAGTGGGAGTAAATACTCGCAAAAGCATTATATATTTTTCTGGATTCTTATTTAATATCCCTTTAATATATTTTGTGAGTCCTAATTTGTCTATTTTTACCCATGAGCTTAAAAGATAAAATACATCTTCAGGAAAATATTCAAAAATTGGGATTATACCTGCTTCTTTCTTTGCTCGGTTTATTAATTCTAAATCTAATTTTTTTTGCTGTAGTTCGTCAAATAATCTATTTTCAAAAGAGTCATCCTCTCTTAACCAATTATTTATATCATTAGCAAATTGAAAAGGTTGAGAAATGTTTAGTAATTCTTTTGCAAGTTTGAATTGCTCTTCTTTGTTATTATGTTTTTTAATCAACTGATATATAAAAATGGCTGCTTGACCTTTGGGAGCCTGATATCCAAATGAAAATGTGAAATCATTTTTCAAGGGAAGTATTTCAGATATAATAGAAATTGCTTTAGCAATCCTAGTTGATTTTTCCCATTCAAATTCATCTTCGATACTCCTGATTTTGTAAAGAAAATTTTCAGGAGAACTCTGTTCTATAAGTGATTTTATTGAAGAAATGATTGCTTCATTTGAAAGAGTTGAAATTTCTGAAAGAAAATTTTGAAATGCAATATCAGATATTTCTCCCTTTATAACTGCATATGTAAAATATCTATTGAAATATTTTGGGGACGCTATTCTTTTACTCTTAAACCATTTATCTTCACTACCATGAGAATATGAATAATCTAATAATATTTGGTCTAATCGTGGGAATAATTCTTTTAGTAAATTTAGAATACAACTATTTTGTTTTACTGTTAAGTCTTCTCCGAGTTTTTTGATATGTGATTTTAGAAGATTTACTTTATCGATATCTTTTCCTGTTGGAAAATCTTTAATATATGAACCAATAAAGAAATCAGGATTCGATTTGATAAATTCATAGTGATTTGGATAAAATATCTTGATTGCCTCAACAAGCATTAGATCTACCAAGTTAACTTCTCCATTTAATAGAGGTAACGAAAACGAGAGAGTATTACCGTATCTTACTGCTAATCTTGGTGTTTCCAACTTTATTAAAATATTGCTTGAAAACTCATTTACAAACCTCCTAACGTCAGTATCTATTAACTCTATTTTGTTAGAATATAAAGCTTTATCAACCAATTTAAAACAGAATTGTTGTAAAGCATCTGGTTGTGCGACAGGAATCTTTAATGGAACTTGAATTATTTTTTCAAGAAAATTTCGTCCTGAATTTTGATTTCCGGCTGCAAACCTTTCACCTATAGCTGACGAGACCATTTCTTCATCAAATGACAGTATGTATGTAGTATTTGAAAAGTCTCCTGTGAGTTTCACTAACCTAAAAATAGTATGAATTTCATTTTTATCTAGACGATCAATATCGTCAATGAAAATAACTACTTTGGTTTTACTTTCTTTTATAATTGTTTCAATTCTAATCTTTAATGTTTCAATATCAATTTCACCCATTACATCTCCGACATTCTCTAACTTATCTCCAATATTTCCGATGATTGGAATATCGATTGATAGAAGTTTTGCGTATTTTTTGAGTACATCCCCAACTTTTTCTTTTCCTGTTTTGATGTTTTTATCTAATGCAATAGATAGTTTTTCAAAAAACTGAATTAATAATGAATTTTCATCATTATAGCGCCATGGGTTAAATTTCACAGTAATAATACTATTATTTTGTTTCAGTTCTGTTTCAATAAAATTTATTACTGAAGTTTTACCTTCGCCCCAAGCTCCGTATATACCAATTACTATACAGTCTTCATCTTCTCTTTCAATAATAGTATTAGCAACTCTTTTTGAAAAACTATAACGCTGAAATTTATCTTATACTTCATTTGAAATTGGACGGTCTGATGAAAAATATTTATCCATGTTGTAATTTAATATGTAAGAAAGTAAATGAACTTGTTTTTCCAAGTCTTTTAAATCCGGTACTGTGTATAGTTCAAGATTAATGATAGGTATTCATAATCTACATTTGCAATGAGTAAATATATTAGGCCGGCGCAGCTTGTACATATTTACCTGGAGGTTACCACTTAGCTCAAACCTTCACTGATCCACATACTGCAAATTATTCAATGTTCATGGACTATAAAGAGACAATATTTATTCAAAAAAATCATCTTCTTTTAATCTATGAATTATTCCGAACAATCCAATCCTTTTTCAACTATCAGGCTAATGTCTGATGAGTTTTGGGCGCAATTAACTAATTCTATCAATTCAAATAATTTATCGTTATCAGGTTGAATCGATAAGAAAATGTCAATAGCTTTTAAAAGTCTTTGTTTGATTTCTCTTAGTTGTTTTTCCTGACTTCCAAGATAAGTTGAAGAGTTACCATTTTCGGCATTCATTAAATTTCTGAATTCTTGTAAATGTCCTCTTCTAATTCTTCTGTCATGTATAAATGCTCTTTCCAAGAAGTTCTCGTACAAAGTTGCATTTAAATAGTTTTCTTGTTCTTGTTTTCCCATTTTCTTCCTTTATTACTCCAAATCTTTTATATCATTCACTGTGTATAGTTCAATATTAATGAATTGTATCTTAGATTGATAATCAGCTATTTGTTATAGACTTTGTTACCATACTTATTTTTTTATCCTCTTGCAATTATTCTACACTTGGCTTTGTCGTTTTTCAATTCTTGAAGTTTCATTGGATTATGGATGTCATTCAATAATGGGCAAAATTTTCCGATTAATTCTTTTTCAATTTCAAAACTGCCAGTATTCTTGACAATACTAAGTTCAATATTGGATTTTAGCCATTTCACAATTTCGTATGTGTCAGAAAGTGAAAACTTGAAATTATTTTGATTTGAATGTCCTTTCAAATGTCCGATCATTGGAGAGTATTTTAATAAGCATCCAATACTTCTAAAAAACGTTCCAGGTCTTTTATGTTCAATTTCTTGATCTAATCTTTCTCTCAGAGTTTGCCCTTCAGCCTTTCCAATATATATAAATTTCATCTTTCTATTGTCTAAAATATTTTGGTATTTCTCTGGGAGTATTGAGTTGGCTTTAAGTTTTAGACAGTAAAATCCAGTGCTTTCTAAAATTTCTGTATCCAAATCAGAGTATTGCTTAAAGTTCTCTGGAGCAAAAAGTTTCTGCTCAATATTTCCGACCCGAATATTTGTTTTCACTTCAATCTTCTTTGGTGATTCCCTTTTCACTTCATTCGATTCCGACTTTATCAAACTTTCTACGCTAATTATTTTTATTTGTCCTGATCTAATCAACTGTTCAAAATCCTCTACTGTGTATCCTTTTTTTTCGGAGAAGTCAGAAAAGTAGAATTTTAAATCCCTAATTTTATTACGGATACCTTTCTGTTCAGTTGTCGAAGCCAGCAATTTTTGCTTAACAAGTTTTCTGATTTGATTAGCTTCATTTTCCGAGAATTCTTTCTTACCTTTCATTGATGCCTCTATTTTATATATATAGTAATACCAATATATTATCAATTACTCATACATCACCTATAACCATAGTTATTTTCAAGTAATTGCGCTTTATGGAATCCTACTTATCCTTTTCGCCTCCAAAAATACATATTATTTTCTATTAAAAACCTTTTTTTGGAATTTAAATTTAACATCCTTGCCCGATAAGAAGTTAAACAGGTGTTGAACCGTGCCAATTCACAGGTCATATTAACCAATTGTGCGAAATAAAAAAACCTCAGGACGAATATCCTGAGGTTTCTTTTTAGCGCAAAAAATCAAACCGGTTTTCTGCTTGAATATCGGAGCTTCTCAGATTGCCGGTGTTCCTGTATTCGGATCGTTTACTTTTTTTTGATTTTCCGACCGGGTATCCGAAGCCTTGAGCGTGCTGATGGAAGTATTGATTAGCTCGTTCAGGGTGTTGATCAGTGCAGTCAGGTTTTCGGAAGGTGCTGCGATTTGTTGTAGTCCGATAAACTGAAACAATGCTCTGATTGCTGCAATAAATTCAGGTCTTGCTTCGGCTACGGTTGGTTCGTTGGTGGAAGCAACTTCCACAAACTGTTTGGCAGCAGCTTCAAATTTTTTCTGGGCTATTTCCAATTCATTCAACAATTGAGTCCCGCCAATTAAAGCCAGTTCGGTAGCATATTTTGTCCGGATTTCGGAAATAATGTTGTTAATCACACCCGATTTGGCTTTATAACCCAAATGATGCGCGCTCCAGTCATGTTTGCGAAATACACCCAAAATAGCTTCTCCGGCATTTTTCCATCCTTCTATAGGACGCAACGAAGCCGATTCACCATAAGAACGAAATGAAAGGATGGCATTGTTACGACGCTCATCTTTCGCTCCCTGAAGTTTCGTAGCCGGGTTTTTTGATTCCCGCTCCTGGGCACTTTGAAACACATTAAATTTTACTTCCAGGTTGTTCAGGTAAGGAACAACATCAGGGAAATCCGATTTCTTTGCATCGACAGTGGCATAAGCTCTCATGCCAAATGTCTGCAGTTCATTACCGGGAAAAAGCGAATAATTTACAGTTGCAATCATACCGTTTTTTTTTAAATTAATATTATGTTTAAAATCACATTCTTTAATTTGTTGATATTATATAGGTTATGGTGAATTTTAAAATTTCAGGCATCCTGTCTGCGTTTATTTTATTATCTGCGCCACCGCAGATACTTGCTTTTTCGTTTTTTGCTTATCTGCGGCGCCGCAGGTAGTTGCTTTTTCGTTTTTTGTTTATCTGCGGCGCCGCAGGTACTTGCTTTTTCGTTTTTCGCATATCTGCGGCGCCGCAGGTAGTTGCTTTTTCGTTTTTTGCTTATCTGCGGCGCCGCAGGTAGTTGCTTTTTCGTTTTTTGTTTATCTGCGGCGCCGCAGGTACTTGCTTTTTCGTTTTTCGCATATCTGCGGCGCCGCAGGTAGTTGCTTTTTCGTTTTTTGCTTATCTGCGGCGCCGCAGGTAGTTGCTTTTTCGTTTTTTGTTTATCTGCGGCGCCGCAGGTACTTGCTTTTTCGTTTTTCGCATATCTGCGGCACCGCAGATAAAACTTTTTTCGATTGAAATGCTTACCACAATTCTGTCGAGTGCCTTTGACTTTGCCTGCCCGGTTAATTTCTTTTTTCAGATCTTAAAAACCAACACTTGGTTCTTAAATAATACATGAGAATGCAAATATATGAATTGTATTTTATAAAACAATCAATTATGATAAAATAATTGAAATAAATATCAAAAAAGATAATTAAACGACATATATGTATTAAAACAGGCAATAAAAGGCTAAAATCGACATTTATAAATACAGAATAATACATTTAAGCTGTCAGGAATCAAGAAGTAGTCGGTAGTTCTGAGTATTGAGTTCTGAGTTCTGAGTTCTGAGTTCTGAGTTCTGAGTAGGAAGTAAGGAGTAAGGAGTAAGGAGAAAGGAGAAAGGAGTAAGGAGTAAGAAGTAAGGAGTAAGTAGTAAGAGGTCAGTAAACTAATCCGAAACGCGAAACGCGAAACACGAAACGCGAAACTTTTCAAACTCTTCAAACCTAATCAACCAATTAACCAATTAACCAATCACCAATTAACAAATTAGACATAATTAATTATTATTGTGAACTTTATGTTTACAAACAGATCAAATAGCATTACTTTTGTATCCGAATGATTATGCGAAAAAATATACTTTTACAAATCCTCTTTCTGGTGTTAACGCTGTGTTTCACAGGTGTCGATACCGTTGCATCTGTTCCTGCACACAATATCAGTGCTGAAATAAGTGCTGAGGCTAATGGTCCTCAAAGCAGTTTATTTCAGCAGGCCGATTTGACCGATGATGAGCAGAGTAATGCTGTAAATGTATGTTGCTTATTTGTTCAGACTCACGCTTATACACCCATGCTGCACAAAAGCTTTATACTGTTAAAGCCCTCGCTTTGTATCTGGCAACCGCCAAAAAAATAATCCAATCCCTTTTACTGTATCGTTGAATGAAAAATCCGGATGTCTGTCCGACTGCCTTCTGAGTACCGGAAAGCCGTTGGTGTCATGGGATTTACGTTTTATTGTTTACTGCTTTTTTGCTGCGCAAGTCCGAAAATGGCACTGGCCGGTTTATCGAAGCGTAAACAATTTGCTTTCGATATGGTTTAATATAATGTTGATTTGTGTATTCTTTTTTATTAATATTTTAAATACAATTTTTTTAAGGTTATGGTTATAGATATTTATGTTTGGATTGCGTTTCTCGCATTCGTTGTTTTCATGTTGATCCTGGATTTGGGTGTGTTTCACCGCAACCAGCACGAAGTAAAAGTGAAGGAAGCGCTTCTTTGGAGTGCGGTCTGGATTTCGATGGCGTTGATATTTAATTATGGAATTTACTATTTCATGGGTAAAGAAAAGGCGCTTGAGTTCCTCGCCGGTTACCTGATTGAGAAGTCATTGAGTATCGACAATTTATTTGTGTTTATTATGCTGTTCGCCTTCTTCGATGTGAAGGCTGTATATCAACACAAAGTCTTGTTCTGGGGTATATTGGGCGCATTGATACTGCGGGCTATCTTTATTTTCGCGGGCGTGGCACTTATCAGCAAGTTCCACTGGATAATCTATGTTTTCGGAGGATTCCTGATTTATTCGGGCTTCAAAATGATTCTCAGTAAGAATGAAAAAACGGATCCGGACAAAAACCCGCTGGTGAAATTATTCAAACGCTTCTTCCCGGTTACCGAAAAGATGCACGGTGGTAACTTCTTTGTAAAGATCGACGGCAAAAGATTTGCGACGCCATTGTTTATCGTATTGTTGGTGGTTGAATTTACCGACTTGATTTTTGCTGTCGATTCCATCCCGGCCATCCTGGCTGTGTCGAACGATACATTTATCATATTCACTTCGAATGTTTTTGCCATATTGGGTTTACGGTCCCTGTATTTTGCCCTGGCCGGAATAGCAAAATACTTCCATTACCTGAAGTACGGTTTATCGGCCATCCTGGTTTTTGTGGGTATTAAAATGGTTGTGGCGGGCTTCTTTAAAATCCCTGTAACTGCCTCACTATTTGTCATTATCGGCATATTGGTTGTCTCTATCGTTCTTTCTGTTGTTTTTCCAAAGAAAGAAGAAATAGTTGGTCTGTAGGTAGTTTATAGTCGGTAGTTCTGAGTTCTGAGTATTGAGTTCTGAGTTCTGAGTAGGTAATAGGTAGGAAGATCCAAGAACCAAGAGCCAGGAATCAAGACATGGGAAATAGTCGGTAGTTCTGAGTATTGAGTTCTGAGTCGGGAGTAGAATTTTTTTTTCTTCCCGGGAATAAATTCACGGGCAACAAAATCGGTCATACCTACGGTATTTGTCCGCACATATTGTCAAATCTATATAAATAACCTGCATTGTATGGGTGCCAGTCCCGTAGGGACGACCGATTTTGTAGCAATGTAATTTATTGCATTGGAAATGAAGAAATCGATTTTGTAGTAATGTAATTTATTGCATTGCATATGAAGAAATCGATTTTGTAGTAATGTAATTTATTGCATTGCATATGAAGAAATCGATTTTGTAGCAATGTAATTTATTTAAGAAGAACCAAGAACCAAGACATGGGAAATAGTCGGTAGTTATGAGTCGGTAGTTATAAGTCGGGAGTAGAATTTTTTTTTCTTCCCGGGAATAAATTCACGGGCAACAAAATCGGTCATACCTACGGTATTTGTCCGCACATATTGTCAAATCTATATAAATAACCTGCATTGTATGGGTGCCAGTCCCGTAGGGACGACCGATTTTGTAGCAATGTAATTTATTGCATTGTATATGAGGAAATCGATTTTGTAGCAATGTAATTTATTTAAGAAGAATCAAGAATCAAGAACTTAGACATGGAAATAGTCGGTAGTTCTGAGTATTGAGTTCTGAGTTCTGAGTTCTGAGTCGGGAGTAAGAACCAAGAGCCAGGAATCAATAACTAAGACATAAGAGCTAATAAAACGTCCCAAAAAAAGGCTGACCTGAATATCTCAGATCAGCCTTTTTTAAACACTGTTGTTAAACTTTGGAAAGATGGTTCGAATACAATCAAGAATCAAGAGCCAAGAACCAAGAGCCAGGAATCAAGAGCCAGGAATCAAGACATGGAAGTAGTCGGTAGTTCTGAGTATTGAGTTCTGATTTTTGAGTCGGGAGTAGGTAGGAAGAATCAAGAACCAAGAATCAAGAGCCAAGAACCAGGAACCAAGACAAAAGAGCTAAGAAGTATGAGTTAAGTAAACTAATCCGGAACGCGAAACACGAAACACGGAACGCAAAACCTTTCAAAACTCAGAACTCAGAACTCGAAACTTCTCAAACCTTTCAAACCTTTCAAACTTTTCAAACTCAATCACCCAATTAACCAGTCAACTTATTTATACCCGTCTTCGTGCACACTTTTTACCGAGCGTCCCGAAGGATCGTTCATGTTTTTGAAAGCGGCATCCCATTCCAACGCGATAGGCGTGCTGCAGGCCACCGAAGGAACGGAAGGTACACAGCTCGCGGCTGAATCGGAGGGGAAGAAATCGGTGAAAATAGTCCGGTAATAATACTCTTCCTTGTTCATCGGCGGATTGATCGGGAAGGTTTCATTTACTTTGGCCATTTGTGCGTCAGTAACCATATCGGTGGTCAGGGCGCGCAATGAATCAATCCAGTTGTAGCCTACGCCATCCGAGAATTGTTCTTTTTGACGCCAGGCAACACTCTCGGGTAAATAATCCTCGAAAGCTTTCCGCAAAATCCATTTTTCCATCTTGCCATTCAACCCGCACATTTTATCTTTTGGGTTCAGGCGCATGGCAACATCCATAAATTCTTTATCGAGGAAAGGTACACGTCCTTCGACGCCCCACGAAGCCAGCGATTTGTTGGCACGCAGACAGTCGTACAGGTGAAGTTTATCGAGTTTACGCACGGTTTCCTTGTGGAACTCCTCGGCAGTGGGTGCCTTGTGGAAATACAGGTATCCGCCAAAAATTTCGTCGGCACCTTCGCCCGAAAGTACCATTTTTACGCCCATCGATTTGATGACGCGCGACAAAAGATACATGGGTGTGCTGGCACGAATGGTAGTCACATCGTAGGTCTCGACATGGTAAATCACGTCGCGCACGGCATCAAGTCCTTCCTGCACGGTGAAATGAATCTCGTGGTGTATCGTTCCGATATGGTCGGCAACTTTACGGGCAGCAATCAGGTCGGGCGAACCGTCCAGTCCCACTGCAAATGAATGAAGTTGTGGCCACCAGGCACCCTCGGTATTTCCCGACTCGATACGTCTGGCTGCATATTTTTTGGCAACAGCCGAAATGATGGACGAATCCAGTCCGCCCGAAAGCAAAACACCATAAGGCACATCGGTCATAAGCTGACGTTCGACGGCGGCTTCGAGCGCATCGCGCAGCGTGTCGATATCGGATGTATTATCTTTTACGGCATCGTAACTTTCCCACTCGCGACTGTACCATTGGGTAGCTTTTCCGTCGGGGCTGAAGAAATATTGTCCCGGTAAAAATTCTTCAATTTTGGTGCAATAGCCTTCCAGTGCTTTCATCTCGGAAGCCACATAGTAAGTTCCCTTGGCATCCCAGCCCTGATATAGGGGAATGATGCCAATATGATCGCGACCAATCATAAAGATATCTTTTTCAATATCATAAAGCGCAAAGGCAAAGATACCGTTCAGATCTTCCATAAAAGCCGGACCTTTTTCACGATACAGCGCCAGGATAACTTCACAATCCGATTTGGTCAAAAATTCATATTTACCTTCAAATTGTTTGCGAATTTCCTGATGATTATATATTTCACCGTTGACCGCCAACACAAGCTTGCCATCTTTACTGAAAAGAGGTTGTTTTCCCGATTCGGGATCGACAATCGATAAGCGTTCGTGGGCCAGGATGGCTTTGTCATCGGAGAATATCCCCGACCAGTCCGGACCGCGATGTCTTATACGTTTCGACATTTTCAATACTTGCGGCCGTAAAGTCAGAGCCGGTTGTTTGAGATCAAATGCACATACTATTCCACACATATTTTATTCGTTTGAAAAGTTTTTTAGTTTTAAAAGTTTCGTGTTTCGTGTTCCGCGTTCCGGGTTTTGTGTTCCGTGTTTCGTGAGTTGAAAATTCTTATCCCTTAACGCGAAACGCGAAACGTTAAACGTTTAGTGAACGGTGTATATCCTCAGCCACCTTACGTCCCAGTGCAATGGCACGGACTACCAGGCTGGCTCCGATAGCAGCATCGCCGGTTGCAAATACTTTGGCAATGTTACTTTTACTTTCTTTGTCGGTTGCCACATTACCCCGTGCATCGTAGTTTACACCCAATTCGTTGAGTAAACCTTCGTGAACCGGATGGATAAATCCCAGGGCAAGGAAGACAAGATCGGCTTTAATAACATCCGTTTTTCCGGTTGGTTTCATGTTGAAGCGACCGGTTTCATCCTTTGTCCATTCAACTTCTTCCACCAAAACTTCGGTAAGTTTGCCGTTTACGCCTATGAATTGGTTGGTGTTTAAGCTCCATTTACGGATGCAACCTTCCATGTGAGAGCTGGATGTTTTCAGGATGGTTGGATAATATGGCCAGGGAGTGTCGGGATTCTTCCCAACTGGTGGTTGCGGCAAAATTTCGATCTGAGTTACTTTGACGGCACCCTGACGTGTGGAAGTACCCACGCAATCGGAACCTGTATCACCACCACCAATCACAAGTACATGTTTGTCTTTGGCCGAAATTATGTCATTTTCTGAAACCGGTTCGCCCATGATAAGTTGATTCTGTTGGCTAAGAAAATCCATGGCGAAATAAATGCCTTTCAAATCACGACCTTCGGGGTTTATATCACGCGGATGACCGGCGCCAACAGCGATACAAACTGCATCGAAATTTTTCATAATTTCTTTGCCTGTAATGTCTTTTCCGACTTCCGTATTTGGTTTAAAGATAATGCCTTCTTCCTCCAGTTGCGCCAAACGACGGTCGATAACGTTTTTATTCAATTTGAAATTTGGAATGCCGTAGCGCATTAAGCCGCCCAACGCATTGTCTTTCTCAAAAAGAGTCACGATATGCCCTTTACGGTTCAGCTGTTGCGCTGCTGCCATACCGGCTGGTCCCGAACCAATAATAGCCACTTTCTTCCCGGTACGGGTTTTCGGTGGGCGGGCTTTTATCATTCCTTCGATAAATGCCACTTCAGTAACTGCCGCTTCATTTTCACGGATCGTAACAGGTGATTCGTGTAATGCCAGCACACATGATTTCTCGCAGGGTGCCGGGCAAATACGACCTGTAAAGTCGGGAAAATTATTTGTCTCGTGTAAATTTTCTACCGCTTCTTTCCATTGACCTTTGTAAATCAGGTCTTGCCATTCGGGCATTTTATTCCCCAGTGGACAACCCCAGTGACAAAATGGAATACCACAGTCCATGCATCGTGATGCCTGTAACTTACGGTCTTCACGATTCAATGTCTGTTCTACTTCTCCGAAGTCGGTAACACGCTCGAATACTGGTCGGTAACCTGCTTCTTTGCGTGGTATATTTATAAATGCTCTTGGATTTCCCATGATTTCTGTGAGCCTCTCCAACTCTCCCCGAAAGGAGACCTGGAATCAGCTTTATTAGTATATTAATAATTTTATTGTTTTTCTCTATTTCCCTTGGCTTATTAATTCCAATTAACCAATTAACTCTTCCGTTCCCCCTTTAGGGGGTCAGGGGGTCTTAATAATCCCTTTCCACCTGTGCAATCTTCTTGTTGATAGCTTCAATCTTTTCTTCCTGCAATACTTTCTTGTATTCAATCGGAACAATTTTCTTGAATTTATCTACATAATCATGCCAGTTGTCCAGAATCTTTTTAGCAAGGACACTTTCGGTATATTTATAGTGATTGGATATCAATCCGTGTAATTCTTTGCTGTCCATGCTGTCTTCGATCAGCGAAAGTTCTACCATCTCCATATTACAGAAATAGTCGAAATCACCCGCTTCGTCGAGTACATAGGCAACGCCGCCACTCATACCAGCCGCAAAATTTCGTCCGGTTGCCCCGAGTACAACGGTTCGTCCACCGGTCATGTATTCGCAACAGTGATCGCCGGCACCTTCTACAACGGCAATAGCACCTGAATTACGAACGCAGAAACGTTCACCCACAACACCATTGATATACACTTCGCCCGATGTAGCACCATACAAAATGGTATTACCGGCAATGATATTCTCTTCGGGTTTGAATGTGCTTTCCTTTGGCGCAATAACCACGATTTTACCACCCGAAAGTCCTTTGCCGACATAATCATTTGCTTCACCGGTAAGCTGGAAAAACACACCTTTGCTCAGGAATGCACCGAAACTTTGACCGGCTGATCCTTCGAAATAGGCTTTGATTGTATCATTTGGCAATCCGGTTTGTCCGTAACGTTTTGCAATTTCGCCCGAAAGCATGGCACCAACGGTACGGTCAGTATTTTTGATTTTTTTCTTTATCTCTACAGGCATGCATAAATCAAGTGCCGGTAGCGCTTTTTTGATCAAATCACGATCCATTACTGAATCAATTTTGTGATCCTGATCTTTCACATGTCGAAGGGCTACATTGGCAGTATTGCCTTGTACGTACATGATTTTCGAAAGATTTACTTTCTTGATTTTTGAATTTCCTTCGATTTCTTTGCGGACCAATAATTCGGAATGCCCGATTATTTCATCCATGGTGCGGTAGCCCATCTGTGCTAAATGTTCGCGAACATCCTGAGCAAGGAAATTAAAGAAATTGACAAGATACTCATGTTTTCCTGCAAAATGCTTCCGCAGGATTTCATCCTGTGTGGCAATTCCCACCGGACAAGTGTTTAAATGGCATTTACGCATCATTACGCACCCGAGAACCAGCAGCGCACTGGTTGCAAATCCATATTCCTCAGCACCTAATAATGCAGCAGTTATAATGTCACGACCTGTTTTCAACTGACCATCAGTTTGCAGACGAACCTGACCACGAAGGTTGTTTAAAACCAGCGTATGTTGGGTTTCAGCCAATCCAATTTCTACCGGAAGTCCGGCGTGTTTGATTGAACTGGAAGGACTTGCACCGGTACCACCTTCGGCACCACTGATCAGAATTAAATCAGCTTTTGCTTTAGCCACACCGGCGGCAATGGTTCCAACTCCGGTTTCCGAAACCAGTTTCACACTGATGGTAGCCGTTGGATTTATGTTTTTCAAATCGAAGATCAGTTGTGCCAAATCTTCAATAGAATAAATATCGTGGTGGGGTGGAGGTGAAATCAGCGAAATGCCCGGTATCGAGTGACGGGTTTTGGCAATGATTTTATCTACTTTATGACCGGGTAACTGACCACCTTCTCCGGGTTTAGCACCCTGGGCCATTTTAATCTGAATTTCATCGGCGTTAACCAGGTATTCCGAAGTCACACCGAATCGTCCCGAAGCAACCTGCTTGATGGCACTGCGTGTGCTCAAACCATCTTCACGTATTTTATAACGTTCCGGATCTTCGCCACCTTCACCAGTATTGCTTCTTCCACCGATAATGTTCATCGCAATGGCGAGGGCCTCGTGTGCATCACGACTGATTGAACCGTATGACATGGCACCGGTAACAAACCGTTTCATGATTTTTTCAACAGGTTCCACTTCGCTGATATCAATCGGATTACGTTTGTAATCCATTAAGTCGCGAATAAATATAGGCGTTGGTTTTTCATCAACAACTTTGGTGTATTCTTTGAACTTCTGGTAATCGTTTGTTTTGGTAGCAATTTGCAAGCGTGCTATCGTTTCAGGATTCCAGGCATGTTTTTCACCATCATTGCGGTAGGCATATTGTCCGAAATTTTCCAGTTGGGTAGGATCACTTCCTTCAACCGGGAAAAATGCTTCGTTATGCGGTGTCAACACTTCATTGGCAACATCATCTATGTCTATACCTTCTATAGCCGAAGAAATTCCCTTAAAGTATTTATCTAAGAAAGCTGATGAAATACCCACCGCTTCAAAAATGTGAGCGCCACGATAACTGCGTAAGGTAGAGTTACCCATCTTCGATAGTACTTTCAAAAGACCTTTGTTTACAGCTTTAATATAATGTTTTTTTGCTGTATCCATGTCCATCTGAATATCACCCGACTTGATTCTGTCGTTGATAATGGCAAAAACCATATATGGATTAATTGCATTCGCTCCAAATCCGAATAAAAGTGCAAAATGCATCACTTCGCGTGGCTCAGCTGTCTCAACCACGATGTCGATCTGCATTCTTTTTCTTTTTTGAACCAGGTAAAGATGTACTGCCGATACTGCCAGCAGTGATGGGATGGGAGCATGGGTAGCATCTACGCCACGGTCACTCAACACGATATAGTTTTTACCATCGTCCACTGCTTTTTCAACTGAAAGGCATAGTTCCTGAATCGCTTTTTCAAGGCCGGCTGCTCCGGATTTAGGATCGAAAAGCATGGGTAATGAAATCGTCGAGAAACCTTTATATTGCAGGTTGCTCAAAATGTCAAACTGAGAATTTGTAAGAACCGGACTTTTAAGTTTAACCATCTTACAAATTTCGGGTGCAGCCTGCAATAAGTTCTGATGTACAGAACCTATATATCCGGTTAAGGACATGACCAGTTCTTCGCGAATCGGATCAATAGGCGGATTGGTTACCTGCGCAAATTGCTGACGGAAATAATTAAACAGTCGTTGAGGTTTATCCGAAAAAACTGATAAAGCCACATCGTTACCCATGGATGAAGTTGGTTCGAAACCATCGTTTGCCATGGGGAGAATTAATCTTTCCAGATCTTCTTTTGAATATCCAAAAGCATGAAGCAATGTTTGATAATCATTCAGCTCGTTTTTTACGGTACGTCCTGAAGTTATATTGTCGAGAGAAATACAATTTCTATCCAACCATTCACGATAAGGAAATGCTTTTGCAAGACCTTCCTTCAGTTCATGATCGTAAAATATCTGGCCCAGCTCGGTATCAACCATAAGCATCTTGCCGGGTTTTAAACGTCCTTTGGCTTTTATATTCGCTGGTTCAAATTCTATTGTTCCGGTTTCGGAAGCAATAATCATGATATCATCATGTGTTACAAGATAACGTGCCGGGCGAAGTCCGTTTCTGTCGAGCATACCACCGGCATACCGTCCATCGCTGAACAACAAAGTCGCAGGACCATCCCAGGGCTCCATGAAAGTACTGTGGTATTCGTAGAACGCTCTTAAATTATCGGAAATCGGGTTTTTTTGATTCCAACTTTCGGGAACCAACATGGCCATGGCGTGCGGTAAGCTTTTACCGGACATGACCAGGAATTCGAGGACGTTATCCAGAGTAGCACTGTCGCTCATCCCGGGCTGTACAATCGGATATAATTCCTGCAAATTACCCAGCTGATCGGATTTCAAAACACTTTCGCGTGATTCCATCCATTGTCTGTTACCACGAATCGTGTTTATCTCACCATTGTGTCCGATCATACGGAATGGTTGTGCCAAATCCCAGGTCGGGAAAGTATTGGTACTGAATCGTGAGTGAACCAGTGCTATTCCACTGGTGAAATTTTTATCGGATAAATCCGGGAAATACTCGCGCAACTGAAGTGAAGTAAGCATGCCTTTGTAAATCATCTGTTTGGTAGAAAGACTTACAATGTAGAAACTGCGTTCCTTGGCTATATTCGATTTGTAAATTGAATTCTCAATTTTTTTCCTTACAATGTAAAGCTTGCGTTCCAGCTCTTCCTGGGATGTAGCACCTGTAATGAAAAGTTGTTTTATGTGGGGTTCGTTGGAAGCGGAAATCTCACCCAATATGTCACTGTTAACAGGCACGTCACGGATTGCGAGTAAAGTAAGACCTTCATTCTCAATGTTTACTTTGATTACATTCAGACAAAGTTCTGCTTTGTTTTTATCTTTCGGGAAAAAAACAAGTCCGGTGCCATATTTCCCTTTCGCGGGAACCTGAATGCCCTGAAGTAATATAAATTCGTGCGGAATTTGCAATAAAATCCCTGCACCATCGCCGGTTTTGTTATCGGCGCTTTCGGCACCCCGATGCACCATGTTTTCGAGTACCTGTAGACCATTTTCTACAATATCATGCGATTTTTCGCCGGATAAATGTAGTACAAGTCCGACACCGCAGGCATCATGCTCGTTTTGGGGTGAATATAGTGAATTCTGCTCATACTCATCTTTGAGTGATGAACTTGTTAAATTAGTAGTCATAGCTTCTTTTATTATACGCATAAAAACTGTTCCTGTTAGCTAATCTGCTGTGTTAGTTTGTTTTATTGTTTAGTTGAAAATAGTGGAAAACCCATATTGGATTTCCCACTATCTTTAATTTAGAAAGATGATGTTTGATCCTTAAATCTATCTGATAAATAATAATTCTCTGTATTTAGGTAATGTCCACATTTCGTCATCCACGATTAATTCAAGTTTGTCGACATGATAACGAATAACATCAAAATATGGCAACACTTTATCGTGATATGCATTTGCTTTTTTATCTTCATGCTCGATAATGTTGGCCACTTTGCGGGCTTCAACCATTTTATCAACATTTTTCTTGATAGTAGATACATGCTCAGATATTTCTTCAATCAAAGTAATATCCAGTGCCGAAATTTTATCTGCTTTTTCGGCAGAAAAAACGGCTTTTGTTTTATAAACATTATCCAACAGAAGTGATTGATAACGTGTTGCTACCGGAATGATGTGGTTAAGTGCCAAATCTCCTAAAACACGTGCTTCAATCTGAATCTTTTTGATATAAGTTTCCCATTTCACTTCGTTACGGGCATAAAGTTCAACTTCGGTTAAAACTCCGGTTGATTTAAATAACTCAATGCTTGATTTAGAAGTATACGCTTCAATAATTTTTGGAACGCTGGTCTCGCAGTCCAGACCACGTTTCGCAGCTTCTGCTTTCCATTCGTCGCTGTAACCGTTACCATCGAAACGGATTGCTTTGGAAGCTTTAATGTACGCTTTGATAACGTCAAAAATTGCTTTTTCCTTAGTTGTTCCGGCTGCTATTTTTGCATCAACTTCCGCTTTAAACTGGGTTAATTGATCAGCTACGGCAGCATTTAATGTAGCCATGGCTGAAGAACAGTTTGCAGAAGAACCTACAGCACGGAATTCAAAACGGTTTCCGGTGAAAGCAAATGCCGAAGTACGGTTACGGTCGGTATTATCCAGAAATACTTCAGGAATATGTGTTATCCCTAAATGAAGTTTCTTTTTTGTATCCATGATAATGGCTTCTTCACTGGTGCTGTTTTCCAGTTTGTCCAGGATAGCTGTCAATTGTGTACCCAGGAAAGCTGAAACAATAGCAGGAGGTGCTTCGTTTGCTCCCAGACGGTGCGCATTTTGAGCAGTCATAATCGATGCTTTCAACAAAGCATTGTGTTTATATACAGCCATTAAAGTATTTACCAGAAAGGTCACAAACTGTAAATTTGCTTCAGCCGTTTTTCCCGGTGTAAATAAACCTACGCCGGTATCTGTTCCCAGTGACCAGTTGTTGTGTTTACCTGAACCGTTGATTCCTGCGAAAGGTTTCTCGTGAAGTAATAAACGGAAACTGTGTTTACGGGCAATACGTTTCATGATGGACATCATCAACAAGTTCTGGTCAACAGACAAATTACATTCTCCGTAGATGGGTGCCAACTCAAATTGGTTAGGTGCAACCTCGTTGTGACGGGTTTTTGCAGGAATACCATATTTGTAAGCTTCAAATTCAATGTCTTTCATATAAGCAGCAACACGACTTGGTACTGATCCGAAATAATGATCATCCAACTGTTGGTTTTTTGCTGACTCATGACCCAGTAAGGTACGGCCGGTTAGCAACAGGTCAGGGCGGGTTGCATACAGTCCTTCGTCAATTAAGAAATATTCCTGTTCCCAGCCCAAAAATGCAATCACTTTTTTTACATTCGGGTCAAACATCTGACAAACGGCTGTGGCTGCAATATCAACTGCACTCAATGCTTTCAGCAATGGTGCTTTCATGTCAAGAGATTCACCAGTATAGGAGATGAAAATTGTTGGAATTACCAATGTATCATCCACAACAAATGCAGGTGACGATGGATCCCATGCTGTGTAACCGCGTGCCTCGAAAGTGCTGCGAATTCCTCCGCTTGGGAAAGAAGATGCATCCGGTTCTTGTTGTGCCAGTAATTTTCCTGAGAAGTCTTCTATGACAGCTTCACCCGGTGCGCCTGCATAGTCGATGAAAGAGTCGTGTTTCTCGGCAGTACCATCGGTCAACGGTTGAAACCAGTGCGTGTAGTGAGTTGCACCTAATTCCATTGCCCACATTCTCATGCCGGCAGCTACATCTTCAGCAATATTGATTTCAAGCGTGGCGCCTTTATCAATAACGTTTTTTAGTCCCTTCAAAGTATCTTTCGAAAGATATTTCGCCATGGTGGCTCTGTTGAAAACATATTTCCCGTAATAATCGGAAGTGAACTTGGAAGGTGCACAGACTACAAGTGCTTTTTTCTTGAAAGCCTCTTCTACTGCATTAAATCTGAGTGATGACATAATTATATTTTTTGAGGGTTGTTTTTGTTGTATTTTTTGTAAATCCGGATAAATCCTATCGTAATGCTATTAAAACACTGCAAAAATAATGAAAATGACAGGCATTATACCATATTCTGGTTTCTTTCTTAAAAAAAAGAATGCCAACTTTCAATTCGCAAGTAAAACGCACATTTATATTTTGAATTATCACAAATGTGTTTTCATTAATATCAATGTGATATTAATGGGTTGTATTATTATTCTTATGTAAACCAGTCTGAAATTCGATTTATAGCCTACAAAGATACACAATCGTGAGCGTAAATATAACAATTTAGTTGCTAAAATTTGGATCGTATTTCGGTGAGCAATTTATATTTTAATTGGTTTTTTTAAAATTGGAAAATAGACAGGCCATTTCTCACGAGGTGGCCTGTCTGAAACAATAAAACTAAAAAACACACGGTTCTTTAACTAATTTCACCGTGTATATTTTGATTGAAAATGTAGTTGTTTTAAATTGAATATCGAAATTCAACCGGTATAAACTACATTTTCAATTTATATAACTGAGATCTTTAGTTATGCCAAATCTCTCTTTGACAGACATTAATCTTCTTAAAGTTGTGAATTGTGACTTGCCATTTTCCTTGTCCGGCTTAATCAAAATTATTGTAAGCGGTTTCACCATGTTGGGTTTCATCCAAACCAATTGCTTCGTGCTTATCAGTTGCCCGAATACCAACAAATTTTTCAGTGATTTTAAACAGAATAAATGTTCCAATACCGGAATAAATGATGGTTATTCCCACTGCTAATAATTGAATCCACAATTGATGAAAATTGCCATAAGCAGCTCCACTGTATGCTGATTGTATAGCCGGAGTAGCTAAAACACCTGTTAAAATTGCACCGATTATACCACCAATTCCATGGACTCCAAAAGCATCCAGCGAATCGTCATAACCTAATTTTGGTTTTACATAAGCCACCATTATAAAACAGACTATTGAAACGATAACACCAATAATCAGAGCGCCCGGAACGCCTACAAATCCTGCAGCAGGTGTTATGGCAACCAGACCGGCTACTGCACCTGTGCTTATACCAACCACTGTCGGTCTTTTATCGATAAACCAATCCAATAAAGCCCATGTGAGTGCCGCTGCTGCTGCTGCGATATGTGTTACCATTAGTGCGTTACCTGCTAATCCGTCGGCAGCTAATCCACTGCCTGCATTAAATCCAAACCAGCCTACCCAAAGTAATCCGGCACCCATAACTACATAGGTGATATTGTGAGGTGGTATGGCATGTCCTTTGTAATCGCGTCGTTTTCCAAGTAAAATTGCCGTAACTATAGCTGCAATACCTGCGTTTACATGCACAACTGTACCACCGGCGAAATCTAATGCCCCTAATTTGTACAACCAGCCATCGGCAGACCATACCCAGTGTGCCACAGGATTGTAAATAAATATCGACCACAACACTGTGAAAACCAAAAAGCCTTTGAAGTTAATTCGTTCGGCAAATGCTCCAATAATTAATGCAGGCGTGATGACTGCAAACATGCCCTGGAACATGATAAAGACTATATGCGGAATTGTTCCGGTGGCATTTCCATCCAGTCCGGTTTGCGAATGTGAGATAAAATATGGGCTTAAATCTGTGATGTTTATATTGTTTAAAAATGCCCAGTCCAAACCACCAATAAAAGGTGACAGGAAGCCGGTTGAGCTGCCAAACGACAGACTATAACCCAATACTACCCATTCAATGCTGATAACTGCAACAATTATAAATACCTGCATAAAAACATTTAAAACATTTTTACGACGAACCAAACCTCCGTAAAAAAGTGCTAAACCTGGTATGCTCATCAATAATACGAATGCTGTGGCAACAATCATCCAGGCCGTATCACCCGAATTAATCACCGGAGCTGCTGCCGGTGCCGCTGTTTGAGCGGATAAACCTGCGCTATATAAAGCTAATAATGCTGTTGTAATAAGTATGTTCTTCTTCATTTTCTTTTATTCTAATCTTGTGAATTATTACTTTGCCCCGACTATTCTTTGTTGTATAATGCGTCTGATCCCGATTCGCGGGTCCGGATCCTGAAAGTATCTTCTATATCGTAGACGAAGATTTTACCATCGCCCGGTTCGCCTGTCCAGGCTGAATCAAGAATAGCATTCACTGTTTTTTCGAGGTTTATATCACGAACAACTATAGAAAGCATTCTGCGATGAATGTAATTTGACTGGAATACCTGACCTCTTACCACCTGTTCTTCTGTCGATTTTCCAAGTCCGGTAATGTCCCAATATGAAAACCATTCGATGCCTGCATCGTATAAAGCTTCCTTAGCATCTTCAAATTTCGATTTGCGGATTATTGCTTCAATTTTCTTCATTATTTGTTTTGTTTAGTAATTTATATTGTTTGGTTGTCTCTTAAAAATAGAATCGGGTTGCACTGATTTTTAAACAATTTAATTTGAAATTCGGGCAATTCATATTATACGTGTTTTATGATTATTGCCAATTGTATTAATTCGAGTGCAAAAGTACATTTTATTTTTTGAACTGCAAAGCATAATGACAATAAAAATACATAATAAGCTGCAAAAAGGTATTGATAATACGTAAATGGTGACATAAATGCAGTAAAATAGCATAAAACATGATATAAATGATAATTGAATAAGTGTGGGCAGAAGCATAATTTTAAATCTATGAGACCGGATTGTTTCGGAATAGTATGTTGAAATCCTTATACAACCTAAGTTTTAGTGATACAAAAAAAATAGGCAGGTCATTTCTCACGAAGTGGCCTGCCGGAAACAATAAAACTAAAAAACACACGGTTTGTTAAAAGCAGTTCACCGTGTTTGAGTTGATGTTTTATTTGTAAATTGAGGATTTTCTTTTTGTATTTTTTCTTTGAAAAATTATTTGTGTTTCGTTTTTTTCATTTTTAGAAAGGAATTCAAAATACAGCCTGTGATAAAATTAAAAAACCGGTAGGATTTTTCAATGCTACCGGTAATTCTAATTATTTAAGAGTTATAAGCTCTTTCGCCATGTTCGTAATAGTCAAGTCCATTTTCTTCTTCTTTCTTGCTAACGCGAATTCCGATCGTGTATTTAATGCTATAGAATAAAACTAATCCGCAAGCTACTGCCCATGCACCTACTGCGCCAATTCCGATAAGTTGTGTTACAATTAAGTCTGTTCCGCCACCATAGAAAAGACCGGTGATTCCATTTTCTTTTGCAAAGAATCCAACCATTAATGTTCCGAATACACCATTAATACCGTGTACTGAGATTGCTCCAACAGGATCATCAATTTTAACTACATTGTCGAAAAATTCAACAGAAAGGACTACCAATACACCGGCCATCAGTCCAATTAAAATTGCTCCGCCCGGGGTTACCGTATCACAACCGGCTGTAATAGCCACCAAACCTGCCAACACACCGTTCAAAGTCATACTTAAGCCGGGTTTGCCGTATTTTATCCAGGTGAAAGCCAGTGTTGCCAAACCTCCTGCAGCTGCTGCCGCATTGGTTGTTACAAATATTCTGGCAACTAATTCAGGATTTGATAAACTTAATGTAGAACCCGGGTTAAAACCAAACCAACCCAACCAAAGTAAGAATACACCTAATGTTCCAATCAGTAAGTTATGTCCCGGTATTGCATTCGTTTTGCCGTTTTTGTATTTCCCAATACGTGGCCCGAGTACCGCTGCACCAACTAATGCCAACCATCCACCCACCGAGTGTACGACTGTTGAGCCGGCGAAATCGTGGAAGCCCATTTGAGCTAACCAGCCACCACCCCAAACCCAGTGACCGGATACCGGATAGATAATAACTGAAATAAACGCACTATAAATAAGGTATGCACTGAATTTTGTGCGCTCTGCCATGGCTCCCGAAACTATAGTTGCGGCCGTAGCTGCAAATACTAATTGGAAAAAGAAAAATGCCATGTTAGGAATTCCCGCCGGAGCGTGGTTGACTTCCGAAAAAGGCTCGAATGCACCAAAGAATCCGGTACCTGCACCAAACATGATGCCATAACCAACTAACCAAAATACGATTGTCCCAATACAAAAGTCCATTAAATTTTTGAAGAGTATATTGGTGGTATTTTTTGATCTTGTAAAACCTGCTTCTACCAATGCAAAACCTGCTTGCATGAAGAATACTAATGCACCTGTGATAAGAATCCAAAAGGTGTCTATACTTGCTGTTATTGCTGCTAAATCCATAATGTGTATTTTTTAGATTATTCTTTAATGTATAATGATTCGGGACCTTTTTCACCGGTACGGATACGAATTGATTCGTCTATTGTAGATATGAATATCTTTCCATCTCCCATTTCTCCTGTTTGTGCTGCTTTTACGATAGCAGATGTAGCTGCGTCAACAAATTTATCGCGGCATACAAACGAGATCGTGCGTCGTTCAATAAGTCTTGTTTCGTAAACAACTGCCCTGTAAATAGCACCTGATTTTTCGTTTCCGACTCCTGTTACATCCCAGTAGGTAAGAAAGTCAATACCAACTTCGTGGAGTGCTGCAAGTACCTCATCAAACTGAGAACGTCTAATAATTGCTTCAATTTTTTTCATTTTTTTCTGGTTTTAAAATGATTAAATAATAATGTGTAGTTTTATCGCCTTGGGATTTTTTTTTATAAAGTAACTCCTGCTACGAAAAATGCATTTCCTGAATATGGGTTAGCTCCAAGTACGCCATAAACCGGTAAACTGAACTTGTCGGTAATTTCTATTGATTTACTAACTTTAATGCCAACATTTGTTACGCCAAATCCGGTTGTTCCGTAAACCATGGCACTTTCGAAAAGCGAAGCTCCTGCAAATATTTTTGCACTGGGTGTGATTGCGTAGCTTAATTCAACATAAGTCGAAAATGCGTTTTTCCCGGTTGCCAAAGTATCGGCTCCTGCAAAAAATGTGTTTACCGATGCGCTTAATGGAAATGCTTCTGTTCCCGCATAAGCCAATGTAGCTTCAAACATGTGGTCTCCGCCTTTGCTGTATTTAAAATAGCTGCTGTTGAATCCCCAGTTGTAATCGGTAACTGTCAATGCCAGTGAACTTGTAAAGGCATAAGTTGCATACAAATCCACTTCTTTTACATTACCAAGAAAACTGCTTGATGCCCATGAACCAACGGTTAAACCACCTGTGGTAAATGAAACAAAGGGTTGAATGTTTGGAGTTCCTTTTGTACCTTCTTGTGGAACACCACGCCATACATACGAACTAACAATGTCGGCTCCTGTTGAAAACTGTGCACTTGCACTAACTGTTGAGAACAATGCAATCGCGCAGATTGCTAAAACTTTCATCTTTTTCATACTTGTAAAATTTTTATTGATTATTAAAAAACTAATTTATTTTATTGTGTTTAATTTCTATTTTTACCGGATATTGCTGAATCCAATTTTTTGTGTCGGAATTAAATGCTGATGCTTTTGTATTATCCGATTTCATGCTAATGTTTGTATTTCGTTTCGATATCTATTATATGAATATCGCTGTATTTAATTTTCTTGAATTTTATGTGTTTGTCATATTGTTTCTAATACGTTGCAAAAATAATCACAATGTCAGCATAATGCAATAAAAAGTAGCATAAAGATAGAAAGAAAAGAGTATCACTTGCAAAGTGATATTATTTATCCGGATTGAATTGCAATTTTATACTCTAATGTCCGGTTTGGTTACAAATTGTAATTATAGTCCAATAAAAAATTACAGTTTTTATTCTTCCGTGCGGTGATTTGTGTCGTTTTATCAGCAGTTTTTATGTTGTTGAGCAGGAAAAGTGCACGATTTGGGCAATGGGATTCAAAAAATGACAATTTTCAGAGAAAATCAGGAACAAATCCGGATCATTTATACTGAAAATTGAAAGATAAAATGGCTCTATAACGAACAAGGTGGGTAATTAATTTTAGTTCAATTTGTAATAAAGAAATGGACACATAGTAACACATAGTGGAATACGCACATGGCCCCGATAGCTATTAGGGTACTAATTTCACGTAAAAAAAGAACACATAGCAAAACAGGTGAATTATTTGCGTGTAAATGTGTCAATTAAGTTTCTCTTTCTTTTATTTTTTGCGAAAAAAATAAAAGCTATGTGTTTCTATGTCTTGTTTCCAATATTGTCCCAGTGTATGACTATGTGTAGCTATGTGTTTGTAATTTAAAGATATTTACCCACTCAAAACGTTATAGAGCCGATAAAATAGATTATTCTGAAGTGAATTAAGCTGGGAGGCATTTGCAAGCGTAAGAATATTTAGAGAGACGCAAATGAAAACCGGTTGGTGAGATTATGGAGCAAAAAAAACGCCACGGAAATCCGGGACGTTTTTTTTTGAAATTTAAAAGTTTGAAATTGGATGACTATTTCTCGAGTCTCTTCATGGCTTCAATAGTGGCTTCGCGACTTCCAAAGGCCGAAAATCGGACATAACCCTCACCACTTGCACCAAATCCGGCTCCGGGGGTCGTTACAATGTTTTTTTCATTCAGTAAAAAATCAAAATATTCCCAACTGGTCAATCCTTGAGGTGCTTTTGCCCAGACATAAGGGGCATTTACACCGCCAAATATGGTATAACCTGCTTTTATCAATCCCCGGCGAATGATACTGGCGTTTTCGGTATAAAAATCTATCAGTGCTTTCACCTGTTTTTTTCCTTCGGGGCTGTAAGTGGCTTCGGCTGCACGTTGTACCACGTAAGAAGTTCCGTTGAACTTGGTACATTGCCGGCGATTCCATAGTTTGTTGAGTGATACCGGCGCTCCGTTTTCGCTGTAACCCATCAATTGTTTTGGTACAACGGTGTATCCGCAACGGGTTCCGGTAAATCCTGCAGTTTTCGAGAAACTGCGGAATTCAATGGCCACATCCCTGGCACCTTCAATCTCGTAAATGCTATGTGGAACATTTTCTTCGGTAATAAATGCCTCATAAGCAGCATCAAAAAGTAAAATCACTTTGTTTGCTTTGGCGTATTCAACCCATACGGTCAGTTGTTCTTTTGTCAAAGTTGTTCCGGTTGGGTTGTTTGGATAGCATAAATAAACCAAATCAACTTTTTCAGTAGGTAGCGCAGGAACGAAATTGTTTTCAGCATTGCATTTTAGATAAACCAGATTGGTCCATTCGCCGCTTGAAGAAGGTTCACCAGCCCGTCCTCCCATAGCATTGGTATCGACATATACCGGATAGCTTGGATCGGTAATGGCAACGCGGTTGTTACCATCGAAAATGTCACCGATATTACCGGTGTCACTCTTGGCGCCGTCGCTTACAAATACTTCATCGATCTCAATATTAATGCCTTTTGATACAAAATCGTTTTCTACAATGGCTTCTCTCAGAAAGGCATAACCCTGTTCGGGTCCATAACCCCTGAAAGTACCGGCACTTCGTTGTTCTTCAGCTGCCTTTATCATTGCATCTACGGATGCATCGGGTAGGGGCAGGCTTACATCGCCAATTCCCATTCTGATGATATCTGCGGTAGGATTTTCTTCCTTATGTTGTGTTACCCGCTTTGCTATTTCGGAAAATAAATAGGTTGCCGGTATCTTTATAAAATTCTCATTAATCTGTGCCATATCTTAGTATTACCCCCAACCCCTTAAGGTGAGATGTTGTTAGTTTTGTTTTATAAAATAATTAGTAGTTATAACTGATTGAAATATACTCTGTAATCCTTATTCCCCTTCAGGGGTTAGGGGTTTTAAATTTCTCCTTCAAATACCGTAGTCGCCGTTCCGGTCAAATAGACATGGTTGTCAAATGCATTCCATTCAATAACCAGTTCTCCACCAAGCAATTCAACCGTTGTTTTACGGGAAGCGACACCGTTGAGGACTCCTGCCACTGCAGCCGCACAGGCACCGGTTCCACAAGCCATGGTTTCACCCGATCCGCGTTCCCATACCCTCATTTTCATTTTATCAGGTGATATCATTTCGATAAATTCAACATTGGTGCGACGTGGAAAAATATCCGCATTTTCAATCAACGATCCTGTTTTTGGTAAATTCAATTTGTGAATGTCTTTTGTGAAAATAACTGCATGTGGATTGCCCATCGATACGCAAGTAATCCGGTATTTTACAGAAGGGCTAAATGTAACCGATTCGTTTACAATGTTATTCTGTTTAATTGTTGTTGGAATTCTTCCTGATTCCAATATAGGTTCCCCCATATCAACAGTTACGCTTTCTACTAAATTATCCTCACCCAAAAAGAGTTTAAGTTTTTTTACGCCGGCTAAAGTCTCAAGTGTTAAGTCTGTTTTTTTTGTCAAACCTTTGTCGTAAACATATTTACCAATGCATCGGGCTGCGTTTCCGCACATCTCCGCTTCAGAACCGTCGGCATTCAGCATTTGCATCCGAAAGTCGCAATATGTTGAAGGCAATATAATTACCAATCCATCTGAACCGATACCTTTGTGGCGGTCGCTATATCGAATAGCAAATTCTGTAGGATTTTCAATCTGTTCTTCAAAGCCGTTTACGTAAATGTAATCGTTTCCGATTCCATGCATTTTAGTGAATTTCATTTTATGAGGTGTTTTTTATTGTCAAATTATTCGAAATACGATACAAAATTAATCACTATGTTACTAATATCCATAATGTACGGGAATTCGTTTGTAAAAAAGTAGTTGAATTTACATATTGATAGATAATTAGACTATTGTGTAATGAAATTAATCATAATATCTATATTATGTGTCGAATTGACATTTTTGGTCAGTGCTGTATTGAGTATATTTTTAGATTACCAGAATTTTCGTTGATGTTATAAACAATTCAGGACGAGAAAAAGCTTACAGTTTTCTGATTATTAGAATTATTTTAACACAGTTGTAAAATTGAATTGTAGCAATGATGCTTATTCTCCGATAATTAAGGGACCGGTTTACTGAAAATTGTTCAGGAATAGAATCAGTCTCCGATACCGGAAAATGATAAATGAAAGAAATTTCTGCGATGTTTTGAAAATAAAATATATATTTGTAAACCAAAACCTTATTCATTAATAACCTTCATCGGACATGAAATCTTTCAAAATTTATTTTCTCAAATTCTATGTCAATTAAAAAAATGTAGTATTTTTACCACCGAAATCAAAACTAACAAAGATGGTATATAAATTCACAATTCTATCCGATGAGGTAGATAATTTTGTTCGCGTTATCACGATTGACTCCGAAGCAAAATTCCTCGATTTACATAACGCTATTCTCGATTCAGTGAATTACGAGAAGAATCAGATGACGTCCTTTTATATCTGTGATGATAATTGGGAAAAGGGGCAGGAAGTAACCCTGGTTGAGATGGACTCGAGTTCGGAATACGATAATTTGGTTATGGAAGACACCCCGTTAGAAGATTTATTGGTAGATGAAAACCAAAAATTGCTCTACGTATTTGACATGATGTCCGACCGGGTTTTTTTCATGGAATTGACAGAAATTATTCCACTGAAGAATTTGAAAAAAGCCGTATGTATTTCAGCCGAAGGAGATGCACCTCAACAAATAATGGAAGATGAAGCTGTTAGTGTGGCTCCAAAAGTGGCCGTCGATGAAAACTTCTACGGTGATGAAGAATTCGAATTGGATGAATTGGACGAAGAAGGCTTTGGTGAAATGAATTTTGACGATAGCAGTCTTTTTGCTGAAGACCCGAAATTTTAGATAACTAACAAGAAATTAAATAAAAGACAGAAAATAAGCCCGTTTTATTTTCTGTCTTTTTTGTAGCTTTAAAGTTTTCATATTAAAATTTTCTTCCATTATGATCAAAGCCGACTACCAACTACCGACTACCGACTACCAACTACCGACTTTACTTGTAATTCTGGGCCCCACCGGTGTAGGCAAAACGAATATAAGCCTGCGTCTGGCCGAACATTTCGGTTGTCCCATAGTTTCGTCCGATTCGCGCCAGTTTTACAGGGAGTTAAAGATTGGTACGGCAGCACCAACGGATGAGCAATTGAAGCGGGTAAAACATTATTTTATTGGTTCTCACTCCATTTTCGATGAATACAATGCCGGTCAATACGAACATGATGCCATTCAGTTGTTGGATGAATTGTTTCAGAAGCAAGATGTGGTGATGTTGGTGGGTGGTTCGATGATGTACATTGACGCAGTTTGTAATGGCATGGATAATATCCCGACTGTTGATCCGGAAATCCGTGCCTTCCGGCAAAAACAATATGCAGATTTCGGGTTGGAATTTATTCAAAATGAACTAAAACTACTTGATCCGACACACTTTGAGCAAGTTGATATTCAAAATCCGAAACGGATCATTCACGCGTTGGAAATTTGCAGCATGACCGGAAAACCCTATTCTGATCTCCGTACCGGCGAACGAAAAGCGCGTAATTTCAATATCCTGAAAATTGGCCTGAACCGCCCGCGACCTGAACTCTACGAACGTATTAATGCAAGGGTTGATGCGATGATGGCGGAAGGTTTGCTACATGAGGCAGAACAGTTTTATCAGTACAGACAACTGAACACCTTAAATACCGTTGGATATAAAGAACTTTACGAATTTCTGGATGACAACCAGACACTTGATTTTGCGGTGAATATGATTAAACAGGACTCCCGCAGGTATGCCAAACGACAAATGACCTGGTTTAACCGGGATAAAGAAATCCGGTGGTTTCATCCGGAAGATGATGCGGGTATTCTGGAGTATGTGGAAGAAAATATTATATTTTGAAATGAAATAATGATCTGTTTTGAAATTAATATATATCATTAAAACAGTGTTATATACAGAAATTCAAGTATAATACGTTCTGTATAAAGAACGATATATAACATAAAGTGTTCTTCGTACGGAACATTATTTCGTACAAAGTGTTCTTTGTAAAGAACAATAAGTATAATAAATTGTACTATATAATGAACAATATATTATCTTTGCAGAAATATTTCTCTTACCATGGAAACACTTTATCAGAATAGCAATCGATTGATTGACGCAACTTCAAGCAAAAATTTCCGTTACCTGTATCAGGAGATAGATTGGGAAGGTCGTTTGATCGGTATTACAGGATCTCGTGGGACAGGTAAAACCACGATGATGCTGCAATACATAAAAGCGAATTTTCCAGATCGCAATAAAGCTTTGTATATCAGTTTGGATAATATCTGGTTTTCAAAAAATAGTCTTTGGGATCTGGCCAATCAGTTTTATGCTTATGGAGGAACGCATCTTTTTATTGATGAAGTACATCGTTATCCAACCTGGTCAATCGAAATTAAGAACATATACGATAGTTTCCCAACATTGTACATAGTTTTTACTGGTTCTTCGATTTTAGAAATCTACAAATCCAATGCTGATCTTTCCCGAAGAACAATTAGTTACCATCTTTGTGGACTTTCGTTTCGGGAGTTCTTAAATTTTGAAGGTAGTTATAAGTTCCCAGTATTTTCTTTGGATAATATTGTTAGCAATCATGTTCAAATAGCAACGGATATAATTTCCAAAACTAAAATTTTGCCTTTATATCGAAAGTATTTGGAATATGGATATTATCCTTTTTATAACGAGGGAATTAAAAGTTATTCCATGCGTTTATTGAATGTGGTGAATACAATTCTTGATAATGATTTGCCATCGGTTGAAAAAATTGAATTTCAATCTATTATTAAGCTGAAGAAATTATTAATGATAATAGCTTCGCTTGTGCCTTTTACACCGAACATGGTGAAACTGAGTGCTGATATTGAAACTAATCGCGCATCGGCTATTAAGTACCTCGAATTTTTGCAAAGAGCAGGATTGATTAGGTTGTTGGTTACTTCTCAGAAAGGTATTAGTGCAATGAATAAACCGGAGAAAATTTTATTGGACAATTCAAATTTGCTTTATTCATTAGCCGGTTCAAACAAAAATGAAGGAAATGTACGAGAAACTTTTTTTGTCAATCAGTTGGTTGTAAAACATAAAGTTAATACAAGCAAAAGCGGTGATTTTGAAGTTGATAATCGGTATATTGTTGAAGTTGGCGGGAAAAATAAATCTTATAATCAGATTAAAGATATGACAAACAGTTTTATAGCCATGGACGATATTGAAACTGGCTATGGAAACAAGATACCGTTGTGGTTGTTTGGATTCTTATACTAAATATGATTATCGATAAATGGAGCTTAAAGACTCAGAATAATTTTCATAGCAACAAACAAGAACCTGTCTCAATCGCTTCAAATCGGAATGTACCTGTCTGTCGGTAGGCAGGGTGGAAATAACCCACCGTAAACGGCATGTACTACATATGAGGCCCCAAACCTTTCAAACCTATCAAACGCTTCAAATCCTTAAAATAAGATGAAAATAACTGAAAACATCTCCCTTCTTACTTATAATACCTTTGGCATTGATGTCAAAGCCGATTATTTCATCGAATACGATTCGGTAGCTGATTTAAAATCGGTCCTACAGTCTGAAATTGTAAAGTCGAATCGCATGCTTTGTATCGGTGGTGGCAGTAATCTGTTATTCCTGAATGATTTCAAAGGCGTAGTGCTACATTCCACGATTAACTCCATTACAAAAGTTTATGAAGATGACCATGTTGTTTATCTGGAAGTCGGTTCGGGTGTGGTATGGGATGACCTAGTGGCATATGCAGTGGGGAAAGGTTGGGGCGGAATAGAGAACCTGTCGCTTATTCCCGGTGAAGTGGGAGCGTCGGCAGTGCAGAATATCGGTGCCTATGGTGTGGAAGTTCAGGATGTGATTGTAAGGGTGAACACGGTGGAAGTTGAAACCGCAATGTCCATTAATTTTACTGTGCAGGATTGTAAGTATGGTTACCGCGAAAGCGTATTCAAAAAAGAATTAAAAGGGAAATATATTATCACTTCCATCCTTTTTCGATTGGAAAAACAACCCGTTTACAAACTGAATTATCAGCACCTGGAAGCTGAAGTGCTCAAACGTGGCGAAGTAAATCTCCCGAATATCCGCCAGACTATCATTGCCGTACGCGAAAGCAAATTACCCGACACCAAAGTGCTTGGAAATGCAGGTAGTTTCTTTATGAATCCTGTGATTCCCAAGGATCATTTTAAAATGATTCAGGATAAATATCCTGAAATCCCGCATTACTTTGTATCTGAAACCGAAGAAAAAGTACCTGCCGGTTGGCTGATTGATCAATGCGGCTGGAAAGGCCGTCAGATAGGAAATGCCGCCGTGCACGACAAACAGGCGCTGGTACTGGTCAACAAAGGTGGGGCAACCGGAGCTGAGATCGTTTATTTAGCCGAACAAATTCAAACATCAGTAAAGGATACTTTTGGAATAGAATTGAAGGCGGAGGTGAATTATATTTGAGAGAACCCCTAACCCCTAAAGGGGAATTAAATTACTTTTGTCTCCTAAAACTTCCTAAATTTAAATAGTATTCAAATACCAGGTCTTGATTCCCCTTTAGGGGTTAGGGGTTAGTGAATCTTCCTTTCGTTCAGTACATTCCGGTAGTTATTCGCATTTTTAAGATGTTCCTCCCAGGTTACAGCAAACTTATGTTCTCCGTTCATAGTTTCGGAAGCACACATGTAAATATAATTGTGGTGACTATAATTCAGAACGGCATCAATCGCATTTGGCGTCGTAACGCGGATAGGTCCGGGAGGTAATCCGATATTTTTATAGGTGTTGTAAGGTGATTCGGTGCGCAGGTGTCCAAACAGAATCCGTTTAATACCGAAATCTCCCAATGCGAATTTTACCGTTGGGTCGGCCTGCAAAGGCATTCCCGTTTTTAAACGGTTGATGTAAAGTCCTGCTACCATTGGCCGGTCGGTTTTATTGTTCGTTTCTTCTTCCACAATGGATGCCAGCGTGCTCACTTCAGTAAGTGTGAGTGGAATTGCTGCTGCTTTTGCTACACGTTCTTCTGTCCAGAATTTTTTGTATTCTTTATTCATTCTTTCAAAAAGTTTTACTGCATTCGTGTTCCAGAATACTTCGTAGGTGTTCGGAATAAAGAGGCAGACAGCGGTGTTTGGGTTTAAGTTGTAAGCTGATAAAAATTCGGTATCGTTCATTAGGTTGAGAATACTGGTCGAATCAGCCATTAACTGTGCACCCAGCCGTGCAGCCAATTGCTCTTTGGTGCGTATGTTGTTGAAACTAAGTTGAACCGGCGTTTGTCTGCCACTTCGCAAAACGCGGACCAACTGGAAGTTATTCATGCCCGGTTTCAGTTCATAACGTCCCGACCGGATTTTTTCACCGTAGTGCATTAAACCGGCTACCTGTTTAAAGGAACTTGTGTTACTGACTCTGGATTCTTGTTTCAATAAACTGACCACATCCTCAAATGTACTGCTGTCAGGAATTAAAAGAAATGCTTTTTCTTCGGTTTTCTGGAAGAAATTTGGCGCAAAGAAGATATAAACAAAGTAGAGGAAAGCTGCGACTATAGCATAGCCAACCCATTTAATTACTTTATTTGGAGCTTTCGACTGTTTCTTTGGTTTCTTTTTTGTTGTCATATTCTAAAGGATTGTTGTCAGGTTACATTGAAACGACAAAAATACGGAATTGTTTTGATATAAATAAAAACGAAAACAAAAAGCAATAAATTTAATTCTATTTTTATAGTCTAAAATACAGAACGTCAATAGAAAGTTAATTGTGAATTGTGAAATGCAAATTGTAAATTTAAAAATGGTTTGGAAAATTGAAAACTCTTTTCTATCTTTGCACCCGCTAAAGCAATAGTTCAGGAAGTTTGGGTGAGTGGCTGAAACCACCAGTTTGCTAAACTGACGTACGGGCGACCGTACCACGAGTTCGAATCTCGTAGCTTCCGCATTAAGGTTTAGCCAAAAAGCGACGCCAAAATGACAAACCCTACAAAATCAACGTTTTGTAGGGTTTTTTCATCTTCCTACATTGTAATTTTGTTGTTATATAAGCCAAAATTTAGTCATAAATAGACAGACTTTTAGGACTAAATCGTGACCTTTTTTGAAATTCAAAAATAGGTCACAGAAAGTCCTTTTTTGGCATTCATTTGTCGCCTTTTTGCAAAGCTGTAATTATTTCATTTTCAATCAATCAACTAATTTTGTAACGATTAAAAAAATGAAATTATGAAGAGTACATTTAACGTTCTTTATTACTTAAAAAGGAATGCAATTAGAAAAGATGGTAGAATGCCAATTGTTACCCGTGTCACAGTAGATGGTATCATTGCACAATTCAATACCAAGTTAGAGATCCAACCAACGAATTGGAGTGTAAAAATGGGTAAAGTTATCGGATATTCGTATGAAAGCAAACAATACAATGCTCAATTAGAGCAAATTAAAGCTTCCATCCATGGAATTTATCATGAACTTCAACGGAAAGACAATTATGTTACTGCTGAGAAGGTGAAAAATGAGTTTTTAGGAATTAGTGAGAACCATGAAACCTTATTAAGTCTTTTTCAGAAGCACAATGAAGATGTTCAGAAGCTTGTCGGAGTCAGTAAATCTGCCGGAACCTTTCAAAAATATGAGGTCACTCGTAAGCATCTTCAAAAATTTATTCAATTCAAATATCAAATTAAAGATATTTCTCTGAAAGAGATTAAGCACGTATTCTTGTGTGACTTCGAGATTTATTTATTGACAGAGGCACATTGTGGGGTTAATACTACAGCAAAGTTTCTGCAACTTCTCAAGCGTATAATTCTTATTGCTCGGAATAATGGATTAATTTCCATTGATCCATATGCTAATTACAGAATCCATATAGCTAAGGTTGATCGAGGTTACCTCACTCAAGAAAATGTCGAAAAGATATTGAAAAAGCAATTTTCAATAAAACGTTTAGAATTAGTTCGTGATATTTTTATATTCTCTTGTTTCACTGGACTTGCCTATATTGATGTGAAAAATCTTACAGAAAAGAATGTTCGCACTTCTTTTGATGGCAATTTATGGATAATGACCAAAAGACAAAAAACTAAAGTTGAATCCAATATACTCCTTTTGGATGTTCCTAAAATGATTTTGGAGAAATACAAGGGCGTATCACCCAATGGCAAATTACTTCCTATATTAAGCAACCAGAAAATGAATGCATATCTAAAGGAAATAGGTGATGTATGTGAGGTAGACAAAGAGCTTACATTTCACTTAGCGAGGCATACATTTGCCACATTTGTGAGCTTTTTAAATATACAGCTCATTTTAAGCGATTTATAATCCTATAAATCTAAATAGGTAATGGATAAGTAACGAGCTAAACACGTTGGTTTGCTTTGATTTGCGGTCGGTCAAATAACTCTTTGACAAAGGTAGAAAAAGATTTTAGCTATGCAATACTCAAACTATCTTTAGTGATATGCTGGTACATTTTTTATTGGTCTATTAATTTAAACCTTGCACTTTTTAATTTTAGAATGGAACTAAAAGATTTTTGGAATAAAATTGTCAATACGTTTTATTAAACATATTTGTAGAATCATTTTAAATACACATACATGACATATATTATTAAGTGATACATGGTAAGGTGAACGACAAGTGGGAGGCTCTGAGAGCTTAGAGATCCAAATAAGTTCTATTACGAAAAGAAGATGTTATACTTGATGCCGATCAAGATTTTGGACATTTTCAATAAGACTTTCGATTTTAGCAATTTTATCGAAATAAATTATATCAATTCTATTGCATAAACCATAAAGAATATAGCGATTTGCGGGAGCATTCGCTGTCGTGGAACGACAAAGTGAATGCGGGCAAAACCTGCTAAATGCACGTCAGCCAGCCTGTGCCCATAGCGTGTGTTAGGTGCTAGGTGTTTGGTAGTCGGTCGTGTTTAGTTTGTTCTTTCAATTCAAATGTCGATATAAAAAAAACGTGATTATATAATATTCTATTTTGTCTTTGCTTTGGTAATATTTGCCATTTTTAACAATAAATTATAGGTCGCTTTCATTAAACACAGATTCAACATATCTTCCTTGTTTTATGCGGGTATTTTTACGTGTAAATTTTTTGCCTGCAGTCAGAAATATTTTTCCTTCTTTATATGTGACATCAGCATATTTTGGATATTCTATCCAGTAATTTGCCTCTGCCGATTTTACCTGTTCGTGTCCGTTTACCAGAAACCTTTCGAAAGAGAACTTCATTTCTGGAATGTCTTTTAGAGCAAACTTCTGATTTAGTGAACCAAATACTTCCAAAAAAATTCCAAGATTTTTTCCCAATATTAAGGTATCACCAGGAAACGCCAGCGAACCGTTTTTGACTTCCTTGCCAGTGTCATACGAATATATGTGCATAGTTACCCAACGGTGTACTTTCCCATTTAGCATTAATGTGTCTGAATCTGTAATTATGCTGATTTTATATTTTCCTTTGCTCCATTCAAACGGTTTACGTACACTGATAAAGTCGCCTTCATATCCGCTACTGCACTTATAACCTAATGAGTCTGTTCTGATGGCTCTTTTGTCCCTTTCATCCCATCTGGAGAAAATCAGTCCGGGATGATTTGTTACATCAACTTTTGTCTGAACACCACCATAAAAATACTTATTATTGATAGATCCACTAAACAAAGCAATATATAAATTTAAATCGCTTGGAATATCGTTCAAAATCGAAAAATCTATTTCAAGTTTTTCTAATTTCACGTTTTGATTCAGGTGCGTTTCTATATCTGTAAGGTGCCAGGATAGTGAAATTGTATCCGGAGAACTGAGTCTTTTTAATTCTCCGAGCTTCATTAGTTGTTTATTGAGAGTCAGATTTTCTTTTCCAGATAGAGATATCAGGTTTGCAAATGTGCACAAATCTTTGTACCCAAAGTGAACCGCTTTTTTCATATTTTTCACAGTAGATTTCTCATCATGCTTGGCTACATACAATCCGGCTAAAGCATAGAACATACTTCCTTCTAGATTGAGTTCTTTTTTCTTCTTTTTGTCCAGTTTATCGTATCTATTTATGATACAGTTCATTGTTTTTATGGCTTCGTCATAATTCTTATTTTCATATTGTTTATACAACTCAGTTCTACAACTGTCTTTAAAACTTAGAAATGCTGCTTTTTGATCGGTCTGCGACCAAACAAATGAGCTACATAGCAGCAATAACGCAAAAGGGAAAAGTCTTATTTTCATACTGATATGTGTTATTTTTGAGTTGTTGGTATACAGAGCATTTTTTTTAGAATAACCGCTAACGACCAAGACTATGGGCATTGGTCTCGCCAAAGGCGAGACGGGAGCGTTCACTGTTGCCCTGCTACAAAGTGAATGCGGGCGCAAAACCTGCCAAATTCACGTCAGCTAGCCAATGACCCAAAGTGAGTGTTATAGTCACGGTGTTTGTTTTGTATTAGTTTGTTTTCTTTTAGTCATTTAATAAACTATCATTTAATTAAACGGTCTAAAACAGTGCCAAGACTTTCTCCTTTTAGATTTACTTCAATAATTGTCCCAGCTTAGACTATAAGACTACTTCCTTTTGATAAAATACCCAATTCTATTTTTACAATCAAACAGGATTTTTTCATATTGTAAAAAGAATTCCATGCCAAGAAGACCATAGATATGATTCGTCTCAACTGGCTTTATTGTCTTTTTATCAAAAAAACATTCTGGTATTAGATTTAAATTTACATAAGACGAATCAATTTCTAATTCAGGTAATTGCAAACGGGTGGTGGGGAAATTACTACCATATTTTTTTGTAATTTTTTTTTATATGTAATCATTTTTTTTAGCAAAAGACTATCATAAACTACTATGGCTGTATATGGCCTACAACCAGTATCAAATAAGAAAATGGGATGTAATTGAATGCTATCTGCAACAGTCAATATCCCTTTAATGTGCGAATCTTTTGACCACCAAACAGTATTATTAGTTTCTCTTCCAAAATCAGATTTCACCAAAGTTACTTTGCTCCCTTTAAAATTACTTAAATAAGTTTGAGGCACTGAATCCCAGAAACATAATTGATTGTTTTTAAAATCAAGCTCCACTATTTTATTTCGTTTAAAATTAATACCAACAAATCCATCAACCTCATCGCCAAGATTTAATGCTTTACGTGTTATATTCATGTCTGTAAGTCCCCAACCACCATTAAAAATACTATCTGTTTTATATAATCCATCAGGTAGTATTATTTTATAAGGTATATTCGCAACTGTTGTCATTGTAATTTCCCTATTGTCTTTATGGGATAAAAAAATTACTTTATCCGAAATTTTAATGTCTAAAAAGCAATCTGATGTGCCAGTATCCAAGTACAACTTAACTTTTTCGCCTTTAATGGCATATTCCAAAATAATTCTTTTTTCTTGATCTAAATGGAATGGAATAGATCTCACCTGCGAGTACCCCAAAGTCGACAGAAGTAAGAATTGTAAAATCAAAATGTCTAGTCTTTTTATTTTCATCTTCTCTAAATTCTTTTTGTTGAACATTATTCTTCAGGTGTCAAAACTTCGTAATACTCTGAATTTCTTTCATTTTTCACACTTGCACCTAACGACCGAGGCTATGCGCACCTGCGATTTGCGGGAGCTTCACTTTCGTAAAGCGAAAAAGTGAAAGCGGGAGCAAATACTTCTATGTACATGTAATACAGTATGTTAGAATAGGCGTGTGGTGCGCCCTGCATGAGCAGGACGCACCCGCTGCAAGCAATTGAAAAATAGCAAATATACAACTATTTTCAGTTAAACAATTATTGCAGCGGGTGTTATTTTTCCAGAGGGTGTAAGTCCCTTATGCGTGGGAGTTATGTCCCTAAGCATTAGCACGTCGCAAGGTGGTTTATCGTGAGGTATGCACTGAAGGCAGCGAAACGGCAAAATCCGGTACTGACGCACAGGAAGGGTATATGAGGCATATTTGTTCGGGGTAAGCAAGCCACACATTGTAACGCCCCAAGAATACCAAAAGGACAAGTATGTAGATACCACAGTGATTGGATGAAGGAAGAAGCTCTTACCGGGGGAGGTCTTGGCGATTACGAGTTATGCGCCAAGAAGTCAGCAGAAGTCATAGTAGTGGCAAAGCAACGAGCCGACATTAGACAGTCGGAGGTCTCACCGAAGTGGCGAAGGACTGAACGTTAAGATGTTCCAAATGCCGTATGGATTCTGGCAACAGATAGCCATACAGTAGGCGAAACAGAGTGAATGAAAGTAAACAAGTAAACAAGATGATTGAACAGGTATTGAATCGCCAAAACATGATGCGTGCCTACGGTCAAGTCAAACGCAACAAAGGCTCCGCTGGCGTTGATGGCATGACGGTAGATGAACTATACACATACCTGACTAGCAACAAGGAAAGTATAGAATCGGCATTGCGCAATGGCACGTATCTGCCACAATCCATTCGTGGGGTAGAGATACCCAAGAGCAATGGGAAAGTCCGCCTTTTGGGCATTCCCACGGTTGTTGACCGCTTGCTGCAACAAGCAGTAGGGCAGGTGTTAGCCAATGGTTTTGAAATGGAATTTGAGGATTACAGTTATGGTTTCCGACCAAACAAGAATGCCCAACAAGCGGTACTCAAAGCACAGGAGTATATCAATTCAGGATTACAAGACATTGTAGACATTGACCTAAAGTCATTCTTCGATGAAGTAGACCATTGTATATTACTGCAATTACTGTATCGCAGGGTAAAATGCCCACTCACGTTACGCCTAATCCGCAAATGGTTACGTGCTCCGTTATTAATAAACGGAAAACTAACCAAACGCCGCAAAGGCGTTCCGCAGGGCAGTCCGCTAAGTCCTTTACTCTCCAATATCATGCTCAATGAATTGGATAAAGAACTGGACAAACGCGGACTGAAATACGTGCGCTATGCCGATGACTTTAGTATTTACTGCAAAAGTAAATACCAAGCCCAAAAGATAGGAAACGAGATTTATCTTTTTCTAAAGAACAAACTCTGCCTACCTATCAACAGGGATAAAAGCGGCATACGTCGTCCCCTGACCTTTACGTTATTGGGATACGGTTTCGTATCCACCATGAAAAAAGGAGAGAAAGGCAAATACCTATTGGTGGTATCGGACAAAAGTTGGAAGAACCTGAAAGAAAAACTCAAAACCATTACAAAGAAATCTACTCCAATGACCTTTGACCAGCGTATCCATAAACTCAAAGAAGTTCAACGAGGATGGCTTGAATACTTCCGTTTGGCAAGTATTCAGGCTAAAGTCAACGCTTTGGATGGTTGGGTACGTAACAGGCTAAGGTATTGCATTTGGAAAGACTGGAAAAGACCCGAACGGAAACGGAAAAACCTGCTTCGGCTGGGTGTCAGTGAGGACAATGCTTACAGTTGGAGTAGAACAAGGATGGGAGGTTGGGCAGTAGCTCAAAGCCCTATTCTAGTGACTACTATCACCCTTGACCGCTTGCAAAAGCGAGGGTACGAATCTCTGCTTACTTATTACCAACATTTCACTCCTTATCTTGGCGAACCGCTGTATACGAGACCCGTACGTACAGTGGTGTGAGAGGCGCACTCCGTCAGTGAAAACTGGCGGAGCCGTCTACTCGATTTAGGTGCTAGGTGTTTGTTGTAATTAGTTTGTTTTTCATTTCATAAATGCGATTCGCTTATTCTATTTTGCGGGCGCTTATTTTATTTTCTCAGTACTCTCATACGTTAATGCAATTCGTCTATACGTTAATGCGGAAGGCATATTCTATTTGTACGGTCGTTCATACGTTAATGCGGGAGCCTCATATGTTAATATCGGAAGCTATTTCATCTTTTACCATCGTTTATACGTTAATGACGGAGGCTTATATGTTAATGCGGGAGCTTCATACGTTAATGCGGGTCGTTATTTGTTAACTGCTGGAGGCTGTTACAACTTTTACGGTCGTCATTTCATTTTATACGGAGGCTATTTGCTAAATTGGGGACACTATTCCATAAATGCGGGTCAGTGTTTTACAAATTAGGGAGCTTATTCCATAAATCAGGGGCAGTGTTTCAAAATAATGTTAGTTAATTGTAAAACCGCTGTTTTCAATTATAAACTTACAGTTCATTGTTTTTTGTTTCATGTTTGTACTGCGCTTTCTAAGTCAGCTAAAAAAACAATGTACTGTGACCGCTCTGCCTATTATCAAAAAGCTATAAAAGCCACACTGTTAAGTCCGTGAGATTTGAGTTGAGCTTGCTGTGGCTTTTTTTGCTTTTTGGGCGTTTAGTTCTTTTAATATTCTGACCGCTCTATAATGATTGAAAAAGATTTGAGGTCATAGAAATACCAAACTTCAACATCTTCATATATAAGTTTATTATTTTCGCTTACACCATTTTTAATTCCATAAACTTCATGTGGGTTATCTTTAGTTCCGTTTTCAGCAAGATAATTCCAATAAGTGTTTCTATCATTTGTTGACGGAAAAAGCGAGCCACTCGTATAGAAACCTGAATAAAACGCCCAACCTCCATATGCATTAATTCTGTCAGAAAGTTTTTTTGTTAGATTAATTCCTTCTGAATAGCTTCTAGTATCGGTGGAAGAAATGTGTATTTTGCTGACTCTATTATCAAGGGTGAATTCTATTGTTGCATAATACTTTGCTTCTTGTGTCTCTATATTATACGTCAACTTGACTTTCCCCAAAGTTTCAGTTTCACTACCCAATTTATATTTAATTGTCGATTTTACAGTTTCCTTTGATTGATTTAGAAGGCTTGTAAACGGTTTTATATTTAATGTTTCTTCCAATAAAATTGGTTCGTCTTCTTGTTTGCAATTAGTGAAAATTAGTGGTATAACCAACAAGATACTAAATAATACTTTTTTCATGATTTCGATTTATTAAAATTGTTATTTCGCGGATTTGAATATTAGATAAGTTTTTGAAATTGTGTCTATAGATTTTTTGTCAATTTTAAAATCAATATAACCTTCAGTAGTATTAATTCTCATATCTGTAATATTTTTATTCTCCAATAATGAACAGTCTCCTGACAAATATATATTTAATCCATAAAGTGCAGACCCATACATACCAACAGTTCCTTCTCCTTGTCCAGCCACAGTAAAACTCGTGTTTTTGAAGGTATAAGTATTTCCATCGTTGTCTAAAAATATTACATCTGCATTTTCGCTCAATGCAATAACGTTGTTAGTACACCATTTTAGACGTAAGTATTCGTTATCTCCAACTTGTCTAAATGCAATCCAAATATTTTTCATTAGTCTACCTCCAGTTGAACCGAGAACACTGTTGTCGGACACAATTTTTTCAAATGAAGTTTCAATTACTTTTTTCTTAGTGAATTTGTCAACTTCATTTGTTTTGATTTTTTGTGCAAATGCACTACTTGTCAGCATAATAAAGACAAGCATAATTAATGAGTTCTTTTTCATTTTTTTAGTTTTTGATTTGTTTGTAAATATATTTTAATTTGTAACCTATATAGTTGTGTTGTAATTGGCCTTAATGCTTAAATATTTTTCCTTTTCCTAAGAGCAGCCATTCAGCAGAGACCTTATAATCACTTACTAAATATGATATCGAATCAATATCGATAAATTTATATCCAGATTCACGTTGAATATTATCATTGAATTTCGATCTTAGAGTTGAATACTTTGGACGGTGTAGATCATAACACTCACAGAATGACTGTAAACTATCAATTTTCTTTGTGTCGATTAGTAAATCTAAAGCCTGAAAGAATCTATCTTGAATTTCTTTAGCTCTTGTTCTAACTGGTTTTACTTCCATGTCTAATATTTTTTTGATTCGCTTTCGTCTAATAATTTTTTAATTCTTTGACTTTCATTTAGCAACGCTAATTTCTCGTACTCTAAAGAAGCAATTTCTTTATTTAATTTATGTATGGTTGAGTTTAATTCTGAAACAACGGTAGCAGAATATATTTCTCCTTTTGTAAATAATTCAATGAGCTTATCTTTGAATAAATCAAGATTTGCTTGATCGAAATTTTCCTTTAAATCAATTATCTCATTCTTTTTTATGATTATCCGCAATAAACACAGTTCTCGATAATTTTTCATATCTTTATAGTACCAAAACAACAATCACATGAAACTATTAGACTTTGACAAACATTTCCCAAGTGAAGCTGTTTGTATCGAAAAATTCAAAGAACTTCGGATCAAATCCGATATTGTATGCCCTCATTGCGGAAATAAGGAACATTTATGGCTTCCTGCTTCGATGCACTTTGAATGTAAATCCTGTCATAGTCGCAGGTCTTTACGTTCAGGCACTATTATGCACGGTTCTAAATTGCCTTTTTTATATTGGTTTAAAGCCATTCATTTGTTCACAAGCACCAAAAAGACCTTTTCAGCCTCTGAGATGCAACGACAATTAGGTCATAAACGTTATCAACCCATTTGGGAAATGCTTCATAAAATCCGTAGTGTAATGGGACAACGCGATGCCCAATATACTTTGTCGGGAATGATAGAACTTGATGAAGGCTTTTTCTCTACTGAACGAGATGAAAATGAAAAAACCGAACCTTTGAAACGTGGACGAGGCAGTCAGAAGAAAAGCAAAGTGCTTGTAATGGTCGAAAGTCAGCAGGTTGAAAACCCAAAGAATCCAAAAAAACCAAAACGGGTCAATCATTTGAAAATGATAGTCATTCCTGATTTAAAAGCAAAAAATATAGACCAAAAAGCAACCACATCGATAGATAAAGATGCAAAAATCACAACTGACGGATCTAACTCATACACGAATTTCAAAGACCATTTTGCTCAACACGATGCTTCCGTTGTTTTACCTGAAGAAATTGCTAAAGTTCTTCCTTGGGTGCACATAGCCATAAGTAATGCAAAGTCTTTACTTACGGACATGTATCAAGGCATAAAATCAGAATTCCTACAAGGATATTTGAATGAATTTTGCTACCAATTCAATCGAACAAAAATACCGCTTGACCCTTTTGATAGATTACTCGCGCTTACTACTTTGTACAAATCGAACTTTAAGCATATAACATATAGAAAAGTTAATATTCAAAACTGCATACTTTGCGGATAATCATTTTCTTTTTTATCATTTCCCCATCTCCAGACATTAACCAACCAATATTTAGGTCTGGGTAAACAGACGCTATAATACTTAGTTTGTCAGGCTGTAATGACGAACGCATTGAGCTTATGTACGTTTCCGATACCCCAATTGAACGGCAAAATGCACGTGATTTGAGATTCTTATACTTTATAAATTCTAGTAATTTTTCCTTGACAGTCATGGTTTTATTTTTTTTTACACTTGCACCTAACGACCGAGGCTATGCGCACCTGCGGTTTGCGGGAGCTTTCACTTTCGCAAAGCGAAAAAGTGAATGCGGGAGCAAATGCTGCTAAGTGCATGTCAGCCAGTAGGTGAGCATAGGCGTGTGTTATGGGGTCGTTTTTTTGTTGTTCTATGAATGTCAATTCTGTTTATAATAGTCAGTGACATAAATAGTACTTATTCCGTTTTCAAAATATAAGTTCTAAATTCATCAAGGTCATCACTAAGTTTAGATTCTCCGTTTGAATAAAATAATAACATTTCCATGTTCAGATTTTTTAATGCATCCTCAAGATAAATTGTCTCTATTTCCATCTTAAATCTCATAACAGTTGATCTTTCATTCGGGTAAATAGTTAATCTGTTCTGAGCAGATACTTTAACCCTATGATTTGCATAAAAAGTATAATCATAATTTGTTTTTTCTGCTTCCCAAGTGAGGTTGATGTATTTATTGAAATTATTAAAGTATACATTCAATTTATATGAGGACTCCGGAATTTGCCCTTCGTTAAAAACATGGAATGCAAAATTTAGTGTTGTTTTTTCATTTTCAACACTTTTGACATAGTCGAAAGGTTCAACTTGTAATTTTGCAATAGACTTTCTGTTATATAATTCTCTGATCTCATATTCTTCCATTTGAACCGACTCAAAATTATATCTTCTATAAAATCTATTTTCTTTACACATGTGTGGAGTCTCAAAACTCTTAGGTATCTTAACTATGTATACTGTTTTTTCGATATTATTTTCGAATCTAACAGGAATAATATTCAAGTCGGAAATTTTCCTTTGTATTGAAGATGATATTATCTGTTCCAGCCATTCCTTGGTAAACTCATTCCCATCAATAAATGAAAGAGAATGAGCTTTGTGGTTTTTTTCATTCAGGCCATAAATTATAATACCTCCATCTGAATTAGCAAATGCAGAAACATCTTTAGATATCTCTTTACGTTTACCATCACTTCTCCCAAGTGCATCTCCTGCCTTAAAATCAAGATAAATAGATTCTTCAATTTCATTTTCTATTAAATCAAGAATATCTTTTTCGGTAAAAATATCTTTTGTTAGTAATTCCTTCATTTAATTATATTTTTAATCTACTTCGCTTAATTAGTTTTTACACAAAAAATAAATAGTAAGTTAAACGTCTCATTATTTTCTACTATTCTAATACAAACTCCAAAACATTTTTTACTTTTGAAATTAATCTCCTTTCTTATGCTCGTGTGGTTTCAGTGAAGGAGTATTACCTGGGGTACTTTTGTTGTCTCGTTGACGTTTGTCTGGTTTTCCTGTTGATGTTGCAATCCTTTTTGGTCCTGTCTTAATTCCCATACTTTTTCCTCCTTAGTTAGTTTTATATTAATTTATTATTGTTCTCCAATTAAATGGATTTTTATATTAAACTCCTCTATTTTATTCAGTTTCGTAACCATTTGTTTTTTTTTAAAATGCCCCATAACGACCGAGGCTATGCGCACCTGCGGTTTGCGGGAGCTTTCACTTTCGCAAAGCGAAAAAGTGAATGCGGGAGCAAATGCTGCTAAGTGCATGTCAGCCAGCAGGTGAGCATAGGCGTGTGTTAGCAGCACGGCCGTTTGATTTATTTTTAGTCGTTATTGTATACATTCGTGTTCACCTAAAGTTACTTCCTTATGCCAAAACTTATACCTCTGTTCAAGTTTGGTAAACATTGAGTATTTGTATTTACTTGCGCAATTATTCTTTTGTTCTATTTTTTGAATTCTCAAATAATCCGGAAATTTGTTATCTTTTATTGCTTTTATTGCTTCATCTTTTTCAACTTTTTCGTTGACAATTTTATAGTCGACAAAAACATTTTCTTCATTATATGTAGATTTGAAATAATAAAGATTTATTTCTTTGTCGGAAGAAGTATAAACATATGTAGTATAGATAGAACCAGAGAGATTAAAACAATCACCACCATTCTCAATAAAAATTATTGTATCACTTTTCAATAGATTTTTATCAAATAGGTCAGTTATCACTTCTTTTCTATATGGATTTAAGCAATCAGAAACTGAAAGTACAACTTTCCCTTCGATAGTCATTAAGCTATCTAGAAACATATTTGTTGTCAATGTTTTATCATTAAATGTGTCAAATAAATGTTTCGAGATCTTGTTTGTATTTTCTTTTTTTTGAATTGTTTTTCCGCTTCTACAACTAATTAAAGTCAATAAATAAATCAATATAAATATTTGGCTCTTTTTCACGTTATTTTGATTGAATTATGTTTCAAATTTTCTTACAAGTTTAAATAATGAGCTTCTCTTTAATTTTTTTTTCGGCTTGCTGCTAACATTCCTGTATGAGCACCTAGGTGCTCATAGTCAATAGTCCGTTAAAAAACAATTAACAGTTAAGCGGCTATAGTACCGTATAACAGTAGCTCTTTGACATTTTGGTTATTTTTGAGTATGTATGGTTTAATAGCAAACATTGCAATAAATTTTTCTAGTAGTAAGGTATTGTGATTGATTGTTTTAATATCCGAAAGAGAGAATGATTTTCTTTTCTCAATTGGTATTGAATACCAGTGAACAATCTTAGCAACGTTTACTGCTGTTAGTGACATATTGAAATGAAAATCTAATTTTTCTTTGTTACGGGCTTGACATGTTGTTAAGCTCGTGTGTTGCTTTGCATCACGATATACAAATTCTATTTGAAAACGAGTTTGATATATTTCAAGAATCTCATTAGCCTCCATTTCAATGTTTGTAGAGAAGTAAACTTTAGAAGTAGTGGTCTTTCCGTTTTTAAGAAATTCAACAAAGACCACCCTCACTATTCGTTTCAAGGCAACGGCATAAACAACGGCAGTTTGTATTCTCATATCATCGCTTTCACTTTCAATAGAGAAATGTTTATTGTCTAAACAAGTGAAGTTAATTTTATCTCCATTTGTTTTGGTGCGACCTTTTTTACCTGTCTTCTTTATTTGGATAATATACCGTAGACGAACATCGTCTCGCAAGCGAGATATTACATCAAGTCCGCAGAGCATAAGTTTGGACACAAATGGTTCTTTAGAAAAGTAGGCATCAGCAACCGCCACATTGGATATTTTTATTAATTCATGTGCTCTCTGGGTGAATATGCGAGCATAGAAATCCAACAAAGTTTCTCCTTCAATTGGAATGGTTTGAACGGCTTCTAAATGAAGAGCGGTGTGATTGTCCAAGTCAAGGACGGCTATACCGCCTATCTCTAAGCCCCACTTTGAATGATTGGCACAACCTGACCAAAACCAACCTACGCCCTCTGTATTACGCCCAGACTTGGGAATGTAGCTTGGGTCAAAGGCGATAGATCGTCTAGTTCCACAGTGTTGTTGGATAAGGGTTGCATTGAAATTGAAAAAGTCAAAATCACCTTCAAATTGTTGTCGGTAACGCTGTTCTCCATATTGACCATACCTGCCCAACTGCAAAAAGTTGACAGGTGCATTAATACTCAAAAAAAGCCAAAGAACGTCTTTTATAAAGTCCCTACGCCATTTATTTAATGGATTGGGTGAAAATTTAAAACAAATCTCGCATAGCGAGGAATAAGAATTATGAGTCTTGGAAATCATGATTTTATAGGAGTTGAAGTACCTATAAAGGTAGTGATTTCCAATGACTTATACAAATAATACTGAACTTATTTTTCTGATATTCAGAAGATTAACATAAAGATTAACGGACTATTGCATAGTACAACTTTATCTAAATTACAGCATATCAATATTAATCTGATAGACAGAATATTGACATAATAACTCATATTTAACATAGGTGTTCATACAGGAATTAACTTCTCCTCATCTTTTGATGATTTAAGTAATTCATTTAAAATTTTGTTCAAATATAACAACTATTTTTTAATTAACAACACAAATCTTTTACTTAATTTCAAGGCTATCTAATGGACTCTTTATTTGATCAAAACCTTTTGTGGTAATGTGCGTATATATCTCGGTAGTTTTACTATTCTCATGACCTAACAAACTCTGAATATATCGTAAATCGGTTCCGGCTTCCAATAAATGAGTAGCAAAGCTATGGCGTAATGTATGTACTGTGACATGCTTTTTAATTCCCGTTTTTTTGAGCGATATATGCAATGCTTTTTTGATACTGCTTGTCGAATATTTACTATTATTTGTTCCCTCAAACAGCCAAACCTGAGGCCGGTACTGCGCAACATATATTCGCAAAACATCAAGAGTTTTTGCACTCAGTAGCGTGTACCGGTCTTTCTTCCCCTTCCCCTGCTCCACACGTATTTGCATACGCTGGCTATCAATATCTTTTATCTTCAGGTTAATAAGTTCGCTTATCCGCAATCCTGCTGAGTATATGGTCATCAATACAGCTTTGTACTTCAAATTGGCAGTTGCATTAAGTATACTCGCTACCTCTTCCTGGCTAAGCACTTCCGGTAGCAATTTCTCCTCGCGTGGACGCTCCACGTAATACATTTTCCGAACACCACCTTTCACTCGTTCGTAGTAAAACTTAATGGCATTTATCGACTGGTTTTGATACGAAATAGACACGTTGCGCTCTGTCACCAGATATTGCAGAAACCCCACTATCATCTCTTCCGTTAGATCGTCAATAGCTGTATTCTCATAATAGTTTATAAACTCTTCGAACAAATCAGTATACGAATCCATAGTATTAATGCTGTATCGCAACTCTTTCAGCTTGTTTACATACGCTTCAGGGCATTCACGATAATTTTCAATATCATGACGCGATATCCGTGGCTTTAATTTACCCTTACTTACCAAATGATGCAGAAAGGTTAACCCGTTACGCTCAGCAATAAGACGGAGTTCTGCCATAAACTTATCGGAGCACGACAGCTCCCAGCAAAGTTCATAAGCATTCCATGTACTATAAGGAATATGCTTTACCTGAAGAGCAACATCATTATTATAGCTGAAGTACACTTTCAGTTTGCGGTTCGACAAATTTACCACTAACAATTCATCCTGCGTATAAGCAGGATGCTCAACATCCAGCGGCTGTGGCACCTTATGTTCTGTTACTTTTGTATGACGTTCCGCAAAATAAGCCTTCACCTTCTCAGCATTCTTCCCATAGTTCGGCACTGTCCAGCAAAACAAAGCATTGTTCCATTTCGAGTATTTAAACGAACGGATAAATTGAATATCCGCTTCGTTTTTTGGCAATTTGAGCGTAATTTGAGTTCGGGTAATAACTATCTCAATATCATCGTTAGTTGCTTTGGGCAATATAAGTTCATCTGCATTTTGCTCAGGTAAAACTACAGGTTTAATATTTTCTTTATTCGCTTGAATATTGGTTGATTGTTTTTTGGTGAATATAGGTACGACATAAGATTGTACTCCGATTGACTCAATTATCTCATATTCCACATCAGGAAACAATGTTTTCAATTGTTCAAAAGCTTCTTTAGTATAAGGAATATGCCAAGCCTTCATGGTTTTGCTCCATTTAGTATCCGGTATTTGTCTCAACTTTGATAAAAGTTCCTGATTATAAGGAAAATCAACCCGTATCCGGGTCTCATTTCGGTGTGTGATTTTCGATGCTTTCATAGCTCCTTAATTTTAATTCCTGCACCAAAGGTAAAAACTTTTTTTAATTATCTTTACTTTATCTATGTAATATTTAATATATCCAGCAGACTCTTTATTTGTTCGAAACCTTTGGTGGTTATATGAGTGTAAATCTCAGTAGTTTTGCCACTTGAGTGCCCCAACAAACTTTGAATGTAAAGTAGGTCTATTACGCTTTTAAGTATATAAATATATGGAACAGTTGTGTTATATACAATCCAAAGTAATAGTCCCGATGTTTGTAAAATGAATAAAAGAGCGATGCAAATTGCAGAAGTCGTAAGAGTATTTTAATTTTGAGACTTGAACCTTAAATTACTAAACTCAATCAACTTATGCAAACACAAAGAAAAGAATTAAATTTGAAGAACAAAATGTATATGTAGGTATTGATGTACATTTGAAGAATTGGAACGTATCGATTTTTACAGAGAATCTTCATCAAAAAGACATTTAATCAATCCTCCAAAGCTGTAAAATTTTCAGCATTGATTCATGCTTGTTTTAAAACTGCTCCTAAACTGGTTTCGTTATATTTTATTACGACATTATTATATTTCATCTACTTACAATCTCGCTTATCTCACACTTTTTGTTGTAGTATTAGCCTCTCTCTGATTTATTCTGGATTACAAATCTGTCGATAAATTCATATTTCGTCTTTCCTTTCCTACTCAATAGATTCATTTGCGACAAACTCCTGCGCAATACTTTTCCAGAATTCAATAATTTATAAATAAAAAATTCTCAAATCGATTAAATTCATTCTGAAAAGTGGTAAAAGTATTTCCCGGCATAAAATTTCAGAATGACACTCTTTATCGAGAATTATTCTTCTAAAGCACCAACTTCGGCGGTGCTTTCCCCCCTGAAAGGGCAAGTCATTTTGAGATGCTGAAAGAATTTCAAGCATCTCAAAATACAACTTGCCATTTGCTAAGTGCAAATACGATTAGCGTTATTGATTGCCCAGAAATTTTTCGAATTGAGCTTATAAATGATAGTAAAAAATAAGTCTCGGCTTTCAGGTTTTGCGAAAGCTGTATGTAGGACAAAGGAAGACAGACTGTGCCAGACTAAGACAGTTTGAAAAAGGGATTGATTTAATGTTTTTATTTGCATTAAATATTGATTAAAAACTTTCTTGTCAACAATAATTTATGATAGATTAGATGGTAATTTTAATTGTTTAAAGATTAGTTTCAAGAAGTATTATATTCTCGAATACTTTTAATCTTACATACAAGTCAACAAGAAATTTTGAGAAGTGACAATCAATCAATCAATAATGGAATAAATATTTAATTATTGAAACAAAATAACTCATATTTAAATACATAAAAAACAACACATCATTTATTTAAAACAACTATGGCAAAGCAAACGAATATCCCAAAAGTGGATGAAGATTTTATGAGAGAAGTTATTTCTCAAGGTTTACCTATGAAACGAGATACTACTATCGAAAACGACCGTACTAGTATCATTAAAGAAAATGAATCGGCAATTGAGACTCTTGATGTCATTGAAGCTCCAAATCAAGAGCAAACTGAGAAAGTGGACTACTGTGAGACCTACTTCGAGAAAGTGGATCTAACCTATCGACAAAGCATCTGCATCGCTAAAGAGACTCACTCGACACTTTTGACTATTGTCAACATGATAGGTGGACGTAAAGCTAACCTTAGCAGCTATGTGGAAAACATCATCATACAGCATCTTGAAAGTCACAAAGAAGAAATCAATGAACTATATGAGATTGAATTCAAAAAGCCGATATTGTAGTAAAAAGCATATTGTGGATAAAAAATCTCAATTGATCCCAGTAGCGAAAAACTATGTCATGCTAAGTACAGATTGAAAAAACGTTTAAAAGTCTATTATATTTTGTCAATCCAACGAGAAGTTAATTCTCGCTGGATTTCAAATATTATGGGCAAAAGAGTAGACACTTTTTTTCCCCACACGAAGTGTAGACATTTATTTATTGCACGAAGTGCTAAACAACTAGAACTTCTTTTAGCGGATAAATTATTTTATTCATGCGGTAGCAAATAATTTAAACGCTGAATGTAGTTCATCACCCGTCCCTATTCAAAAATAGTTTGCCTGTTTTTTCTTTGTTTAAAGAAATGCGGTTTCTAAAAAACAGGCATATTGTTTTGGGGCATTTGTTTCAAGTTCAACTTAAAACTTAAATTGTGAATTACTTTAAATGTTGGAAAGCAGGAAATAAGTTTTCCAATAGCCGAACCATAAAAAGTGAATAAGAATCTTTTCCGAAAACTTATTCTTACTTTTCAACATTATCAGACTCTATCACAACGCATTTTTTTGAGTGGATACCGGGGCTCGAAGTGTCAGGCGAGAAAAAACGGGTTGTGTCCGATGTCCCTATTGGAAAACCTGTTGTGACTTTTATGCTTCCACCAAAAAGGAAACACGCATAAAAGTCATAAGTGGTTTGCAGGGCATTATTCTCTGGTTGCCGGAACGGCTGAAACCTCGCATTATTTTGATTAAAGACATCTAATCACTCTTATATAGGAGCTAGGTCGGGGTTAATTCGCCGCAGTATGAAAAATATACCATTGGAAATGCGTTGGAAAAGGGCATGGGTGAATTAGGCGTGGAATGGAACAGGCGTTGGTGGAATGAAATGGAGCTTTACTGGCTGTTTGTGTTTGGATTTTTGTGCGACGATTACGACCGGAAAGCGAAATGGAATGACTGCGTGGATTGTGGAATGGAACGACTAAGCCACCTATGCTGTGGGGTGCTGAGGTGGGTGAAATGAACTGAACGCAATGGAGTGAAGGGTGGCGGCAGTGAGGCACGAACGCTGCCCCCTGAAACGGAATGAGCGAAGAGAATGAACCTACCACAAGCACAGGTAATTGAACACGATATTTTTTTCACTGTAACCATTGAAAGGGAGGAGGGGAAATCTGTGGTCTTTCGGGCAGTGGAGCGGGGCAAAGGCGTTGATTTTGTGCGGAGGCAGGCAAAAAGACTGTGCAAGCCCTGAGGTACGAGGGGTGAGGGTTTTTGCCTGCCGGTGGTTTGCCCTGCGGAGCTGACCGTAATTTGCTTACAGGCGAAGCCTGACCTTTGTTTTAATAATTTTGTATTGGCACACTTTACAAAAGTGCGCCAGCAGGTGAATTATAGATTAGGAAAGTGAAAGAACATAATTTCGACTTGAACCTTATTATTTGCATCGTCTTTCTGTCTGAAAATGAACTTGAAATTTGAATTATCACTTATGCTTATGAAATGCAAATAATAAAGATGGCGTTTAGCTTCAACTTCTATTTGACCTAATACATTTGAGAAATCCTTGTTGTCAACAAAAAAAATAATTGCAACTTTTGTATCTCTCCAAGTGATGTAATTGTCAAACAGTTGATTTATCGTTGAGTGAAATCCAACTGCTCCAGTCCACCATTTACACTCAGCAATAAATAAATTATTTCCTTTGTCGTCTTTTAAAAGTATATCTGTTTTACCTTCCTTGTTGAAAGTTTCTCCAGTTGCAGTTGTCTTTTCATAACGACCTGTAAGATTTGTAAGAAAGTGGTCTCTTAATCCTTCTTCGTCTTGTCCGCAATATACTTTTGGTTTTTTCTCTAAATCCTTTCCATAGGCTGAAAGGGTTGTAATAATATCTCTATAAACTTCATCAGGAAAATCACTTGTTGGAATTTTCTTCTTTTGAATGATTGGTTGTGACTCAAATGAAAAGTCATCATTGTAAATATTTTCATACCCCTTTTCTGTCAGTCTGAAACACTCTGGGCCCGATGAGGCATCTTCATAAGTGATATAGTCATTATTAATTAAAAAGTTTACGGCATCGGGAAATAAGTCACTTTCCTTTGGATTTAATTTTGGTATTACAGTGTGTCGAAAGACATTCATCATAACTATGTGATTAGCTCTACAATTTGTTTTTCTAAATTGTTCAAGAATAATTTCAGCAATTTGTTCTTTTGTTTTCATTTTGTTTTTAGTTGAAACATAATGAGTTACTCCGTCTGTATGTGAAGTCAAATTTGTGTAAAGGGATACAAACTCATTATTTATTATTAGATTCATTTGTTTCAGTGATTCAATAGTTTTCACCAGTTCAGCAATGTGGTCACCATTTGAAAGTCTTGATTTATCAGATGCAAGTTTTACTCTACTAGTTATACTATTTATAATGTCGAGTCCAAATGATTTTACATAAGGCATCAACTCGGACAGGAGCAACTTTTTCTCTTCTAAAGAAAATAAGTTGTCATCAAGATATTTTTTTACCGAATCGACTATTTTGTTGGATAAACTTATTGGCTCCAACTCATGTTTATAGTTTCCATAAAGGTAAGGCAAAGAGTATGTATCTTTATCTTCATTATGAACCAACTCAAATACAATATGTGAAGCAATCTTGCCTTTCAAGATTTTAAACGGTTCATAGTATCTTGATGAAATTTCTATTTTGCTTTTTGTCACTATTCTCATTTGAAGATTATCGGTAATTCATTTTATAATGATAGTTTGAAGTTCGCATTGTATTTTTTTAGCCTTGCAGCTAACGACCGAGCATGTTAGGTGTAGTTTTTTTAGTTTTCTTCAAGGTTATATTTTATATGTGTTTCGACTCTTAATGATACTATATTGTTTTTCTTATAGAACAACTTATCTACATCGTCAAAACCTTCTTTTATACAACTAGATAAAGCTCTAATAGTCCATGATAAATCTTCATCTTCAATTTCATTTTGTTTTGCTCTTTCAATAATTATCATTGATAATAAACCGAAACTAAAACTTATATCTGGAATTAGACGAATTACAAAATTTCTAGCCTTTGTCAAATATAAATCACCATTTCCTGGTATCAAATCATTTATATTTGACAATGGAACGCCCTGTACATAGAGAATAAGTATTTGTTTCAATAATGGTAATTGTTTAGAAATTTCATTCATATCTTCGACCTCAGAATCCAACCCAATCGCTTTCTTTATTTGGTTAATAGTGCTTTGTTTCGTGAATATTCTATTGATTCGATTATTCCCATCTTGTAGCCAATTAAAAAACCAATCAATAAATTGAATTACTGATAAATTTATGTATTCATCGAAGTCTTCTAAGTCAATAGCATCGCTAAGTTCAAGGATTAAGCTAGGATCAATTCCAGTTTTAAAACTAATTTCTTTTATCCATACAATTTGTTCAGTCAAAGCGTCCAACTCATTCCTTCTTTTTATCAAAGCATCTACTTGAGCGATAAACGATTCATTTTTGTTTTCTTTAGCTGACCTAAATGCGTAAAATGAATTGTTTAGCATTTTTTTTGTCTGACTTTCAGAGAGGTTTTCGGCTTTGAACCTATAAAGAATGTTTATTTGGTCAACATTTAAAGGTTCAGCTTCATTTTGTATAGAGTCTAAAAAGTATTCCAATGGGTCTTCAATTTTAAGGCATTGATCACTCTTTGAAAAAACTTCATTTTTGAGAGTCCACCATCTGTTTGAAATTGTTGAATCTTTTATTGTTACAATTTCTCCGGGAATTAATATTACTGCCCCCTGTGAGGATTGACCAGCTCGACCAGCACGACCAGCTGCATTCAATAATTCGTGTGGTGGAATTTGTTCTCTGTTTTTTGAGTCTTCATTATATCTGTCATCACCGGCAATAATAACAATCTCTGCTGGTAGATTTATACCCTGTGCTAAAGTTGCTGTAGCAACTAATGCAATAGATCCATTTGAATCTTTGAAATACTGTTCAATCAAACTTCTTTCAATTGGAAGTAGTAGTCCGTGATGAATACCAACGTTAGTATGACTATGAAAATATGAATAATCAATTAAACCTAATTCCGTGGTTAAACTTGCTATAATATTTTTCTTTTTTTTAATATAGTCTTCATAAGAATTTGGCCTATCAATTAATCCTTTACTTATTTTTTCTGAAGTGGAAATTGCAATCTTTGGATTATCAACAAAAATTAGTGTTTTAAGACCTAAACTTGAGAAATGTATTCCCAATCTAGCAGCAATATCGTTTCTGTTTGTAGTTAATCCCCAATAATTATTAATCCCTAGCAATACACTTTCTTCTATAATTTTTATTCGATAATAATCACTATCTTCAACTGTTTCCCAAATATTCTTTAAACTAAAAAAACAGCTAGGAGATATGTTCATCCTTTTTTTTAGGTGGGTTGGTGGATTTTTAGTTGTTTTAACTCTATTTTCTTCACGAATTAAATTGTTCAGAGCTAAGATTTCAGTTTCTTCAAATATAAGGCAACCATGTAATTGTCTTGTTGGTTTCCATGAAGAATTAAATAATTTACATTCTCTATTCGTTACAGTAGACACCCATTCCGCAATTTCAATTCCATTTTCAACCATTGCAGAGGTAAGTAAGTAGTCTGCTTGTGGAATCATTGTAAATAAAGTTATAAGACAACTCATTGCATCTATAGCCCTTCTATCTTTGTTAATGTTTGTGCCATGAATCAAATGAAATTCATCAAAAACGACTAGTCCTACAAATTGAAAGAACCGAGGGCTCATATTTATTAACGTGAGACATCTTTCGGGTGTCATTACTAGAATTGGAAAGGAATCTATATCGACAAATTCTGTAAATTCTCCGTCAAACTCAATATTTTCAATTGCGAATTCATCAAAAAGTTTTTTCAGATTTCTATTTACTTGATCTTCTAAAGCATGGGTTGGGACAATATAAATAACTTTTCTGCCTGAAAACAAGCAAGATGCAATTTTTAATTCAGACAAGGTTGATTTACCTGCACCAGTTGGGAGAGTTAGGATAGCAGAAATACCTGGCTCCAATAAATTCGTATCAACAGCTGCTTTATGATTTTCCCAAAGATATGGACGAGTAAAAGCTAATTCACCAAGAAAATTTTTCCATTTCATATAGTCAACTCCCTTTGGTGTTGATGTATTTATGACAGCTCGGTTTAAAATATCAGCTTCAAGTATTTTTAAAAGTTTTGCTAAATGGTATGGCCCTGTAAATATGCTTTTCTGTTTTTCATAAATATTCTCAGATACAGATAAGTCAATTACTCTATCAAAATAGTTATCATTTTCCTCCGTGATTATATTTCCAACAAGCTTATTTGCAATAGTGTATATACCAAAGCCTAATTCTCTCCAAAGAGAATTAAGTGCTAATTCTTGAAAATCAGCACTTTCTTCATCCTTCTCATTAAAAGGATTTTTTAATATCTTGAGAAGCTTACCTTCGGCTAATGCTTGAATATAAAAGATCAGCTTTCCTTTTGTTCGATTCGAGATTCGTCCTCGATTGTTAAGCTGTCCAGCTATTTCGGCAGCATCAGCTTGACTATTACCAATAAGAAATAATAATGTTCCAGAAATAAAGGTTGAAATTGTATCTATTTCTAATATTTCGTATGATTCATCATCCAAAGACATTCCTATTTTATGGATAAGACTGTGGGCTACTCCTGCAACAAAAGCAATAGATTCTTTTTTTTCATGATTTGGTGAAGTTATAAGAATAGTTTCTAAGTTATTAGCAAGCGTCAACAATGTTTTGACACTAGTATATAAGTCATTTGTTTGCAAATTAATAGTATCAGCTTCAAAATGATGCTTTAAAGCAATAATTTGAGCATATATTCTGGTTAATTCCTGGGGGAGCCTTTCAGTGTCAATATCCTTAATCTGAGGAACTTGTTTTATTTTCTCTTCAGTAATTGAATTATACATCTGCTTTCTTTTGAGTTTCTAAATACTTAATCACTTTTAGGCTAAACTGTTCCATCCAATCACGTATATCATCTTGATAAAATGTCGATGCAAATCTTCTGTGTGGAGCTATCCCAGACACACAGCTATCATATCCTTTAAATAATTTTTTCCTTTGTGGTTGTGTTTGATATGTATTATTTCTATTTATTCCGACTCGATATTTTCTGATATTTTTTGAATAGATACTATTTAAGTTAGCTTCAAGCACATTGCCTTCATCCAACTGCTCAATTAGTGCAGATATTCGACTTACTAATTTATTATTATGGTCGCCTCTTTCAAACTCCGAAAATTCTTCCCAAATTCTTGGAATTAAAACTCTATGGTTTTCTGTACATTTATCTTCACAAACAATAATGTTTTCTATAGTATGAGTATTGTTAAGTATAACTGCTATGCCATCTAAACCATGTTGAGCAGGTGCATCATGTGGTTGTTGGCAGTAAAATCTCTTTTCTTTGTTTTCAACAATTAATGCAAGCCAAGAAATGATTTGAAACACCCAGCCGTCTCTTTTTTCAATATCCTTATCTTCTTTTCCGGTGCTGCTTAGTCGTTTAATTGCTATTTCAATATCAAAATTTTCAGTTATTGGAATTGTGGTTGATAAAGTCAGAATAATTCTTTTTACATGTGCAAAATGTCCTAAAACAATTTTCCCAACATGTTGAGCAAGAATATCTTCATCGTTAATATAAAATTCGTTGTCAATTACAAGTGGTGAACAGTCACAGTCGTTAAAATTGAATGGCATGGTCAGTTGTTTAATTGTTGATAAATTTTACAGTGAAATAGAATTTGGTTTTTTCTTAAAATTACACCTAACACCTAAATATATTCAATTGGATATATTTTATCTCAAGTAACTACAGATTACTAGGCATATCTAGACTATAAGCGAATATACCCGGTTCAAGTTTTTTTTTACAAGCTATCGCAGTTCTGCGACCTATGCGATTTAGTAGCTATAAGTTTGGTAAAATTACAAATCCGCAGCACCCTGAGGGCTGACCGTAATGAACTTTCAATCGAAGCCTGGCCTTTGGTTCTGGGATGCCAAGAGGCAAAGCCGACTGGACAACTAAATAACTTTGTATTGGCACACTTTATAAAAGTGCGCCAGCAGGTGTGTTTGCTGTAGTTATCTTTTCATTATTGTACAATTTATAAAATAGTCTTTCAACATATTCTCTTCTACAACATCTTCAACTATTCTTATAATCGCTAAATTTTTAATACTTCTTGAAGCCGACACATAGAAAAGTTTCTGATTCTTATATCTTATTTCAGATGTTACACTATCATCATATATACTTTTGAAATTATACTTCGACCAAAAGTATTCATCAAGAATAACAATTACATTTTCAATACCTGAACCTTTCGTTTTATGCATTGTGATATAATTGGTTTCTTCGTTAAGGTATTTGTAGTATGTCAAGGCTTCTTTAAATTTCACTTTGTCTGAAAATAAATCAATATAAAAAGTTTTCTTTTTTAATGCCTTTTCAAAACTATTAAATTCTTCTTCTGAAATAACTATACCATGATTGTCATTTAGTCTTTTCTGAGTGTTCCCATTATTCAAATAGGCTGTTTCCAATCTTATATATTCAGCATTTTCACCATATTCTTTTATAAAATTAGTTCTCTTTTCAAAATAATTAATGAATCGCTCTGATTTTCTTATTAACTTATTATCAAACGAATAATTCAATGCTTGCTCTAAACTAATGTCAGAGTTTAATAGATACTCAAAGTGGTCACTTATCAACTTTTTATCTTGAACAGATTTTATTTGAAAACTATTCTTTTTTAAGTACACTAATAATGGATTATAGTTCTTTTGTTGGTATAATCTACATAGCTCTACAATATCACTAATTTGTATTTTGGAAAGTTCTTTTTCAATTTCCTCTTTTACTTCTATGTATCTATCACTGAAAATATTATAAATATTTACAAATCCAACTTCAATAGAAACTGATTTGTTTGTCAACATTAATATTTTTGTGTTTGTATAATCAAATTCCTTTTTAGCAGTAACTATTAAATTATTCAATACTGCTAAATACTGATCTTTATCGTCTGCTGGACTAAATGTATTTGGTTTTTTTCCATATACACTATAGAAAAGCTCTACATCGCCTTTTCTAGCATCTGCGTTCTCGTCTTTTTTTAATGCTAGCTTTTGCTCAATATCATCTGTCCTGATAACATTTATAAAATCAATCACTTCTTGAGAACATCTAAAATTGTCTTCTTTGTTTATCCTGATGAGTTCGTTTCCAATAATCTGAATATTAATATCACCTATTCCATCATCATAAATTCCCTGCATTGAATCCCCAAATAGACCAACAGTCGTTTTCTTATTTTGAGGTAGAAGGTTTAAAAATAGTTTTATTATTTTTTCATTTGTATCTTGATATTCATCAATAAATATAAAATCGTATTTGTCACTTATAATTTTAGGCAATAAATTATACTTCTCACTCAACTTATAAGATATAGTGAGTAAAGAATCATGCGAAAAGCTCAAATCTCTTAGAGAATCAAATCTTGTTTCATTGTAAATAATATTGTTGTGATCCATAGAAGCTATATGTTCTATTATTTCACTATTTAGAGATTTTATTTTTTCATTCAAGATAGAGTTATAATGAGGCATAGAAGTATCGTAGATTCTTTTGCCGACAACTTTATCACAACTTTCCTTTCTGACAGCATATAACTTATCAGAATACTTTTCATAAATCTTTTTATAAGCCTTGTGATCTTCTTCCGTAATTTCTTCAAGAGTAAAAATATAATGAATAACAGCTTTGATATTCTTCTTATAATTTTTAATCAAATCATTAAGGAATGAGTGTATTGTTGAAATATTATACTTGTCACCTACACGAGACTTTATCTCATCAACAGCAACGTTAGTATGTGTAATACATGCAATTTTCTTATCTGGATATTTTTCTGAAATATATGAAATAATTTCTTTTAAAGATTCTGTTTTTCCACTACCAGCACCACCTTGTAATACAAAATTCTTGAAGTTCTCATTTTTGTTTTGATTAACTTCGATTATCTCTTTTATTTTATCTATAGCTGTACTCATTTTGATATCCAGTTTAAACCTTCAATAATGTATTTTGGGGTTTTCCATTCAATATCTTTTGTCAATGCAAGATAAAGTATTGAAGATGAAAAGTCGGATTTTCCATCGTCCTTAAGAATCGTTTGAGTTAACTCATAAAAATCAGTTCTTGTATCAATTAATTCTGATTTACATTTTAGACCATTCAGATCACTTTGATTGGAGCATATTAAACTGATATTGTTACTTATAAATGCATCTTCAAAAGATCTTGCATGATAATTATTTTCCGTAATTTGATATGAAATTCTTATATTTTCACTAATAGAATCTAATGAATTTATTTTTAATTCTTCAAACCATTTGTCAAACGCTGCTAATTCAACAACTTTTATCTCTCTTTCTTTTATCTCTGGAAGAGGTGGAGCTTTCAAATAGTATTTAATAGTTACATTTGTGGTATTAATTGCATCAGTTGTTTTACAACCTCCCCAATAGTTTTTACTTTTTTCAGAGGTTTTAATTTTACAACCATCCATGTCTGTGATTATTAAAGTTTTAATATCGAGAAATTCCAGAAAATGACAAAAAACTCTTGCATTTGCTCCTGCTTCAACGTAGGAAATGTTTTGAGATGTAAGAGGTATATATCCCTCTTCACTTTTTCGTGAATTATCATATTTCATTACAAAATATGGTAATAATAGTTTCTCGGACACACCTTCAATAAAAATTATTTTTTCAGCAAAAAATAATTCAGAAGAGTAAAGAGTAAGATATTGTTTTAAGAATTTAAAGTATTCAGGTTCCGTTTTATATTTAGTTTCTAATTCTTTGTAGAAGTCTTTGATAGTAATATTATTGACTCCGATTTTAAAATATCGAATATCCTCAAAATCGCATTGAGACACAATGTGTGATGAGTGAGTTGTTATGAAAGATTGAATATTGGGGATTAACTTGAGAATATCTTTTATTTTTTTTGCAAATACATATTGCATTTGAGGATGTGTATGTGCTTCAGGTTCTTCAATAAATAATAGATTTATATCTCTTTTTTCTTGCTCAAAATATCTTTTTTTAACTTCAATTTGTAATAATAAGAATAATATATTCAAATGCCCCAAACCATTATAAGTTTCAGGTAAATAAGTATCATTACTACCATAAACTACTTTTGATTGGTTTGACAATATTTCCTTTGATGCAAGATTCGAAACGACATTAAGTTCTCCGGTTCCTCCATCTACAAATTGCTTTACATTATCAAAGTAAGTTTTAAAGTGTTTTGCATACTCTGCGTTTAGAGTTTCATCCATATCTAAGATTGTATCATTTATGCTACCAAAAGCTTCCTGAGCAAAGAGGTTTTCCTCATTGAAATATTTAGTAGTTAATTCAGATAAGGATTTTTTCCCATTTCCATTAGATTCAGAGCTAGAAACGTTCCTTTTTGCATGAATAACTTGATAGTTGATTAGTTTTCTAATGTCGGATAACTTTTTCTCAACCAGTAAATGTCTGTTCTCTGCCATTAATTCCTCATCGTCCTTATAAATGTAATATTTATTGATAAGATATTCCTCTAAATGATTCTCAATAAACTTCTTTCTGTGTTTAACTTGAATTGTCAATAAGTCTTTAAGAAGTTTTGTTTGATCTATTGAACACTCAAAAAGCATTTTGACAATATTTTCCTCAGGGTCTAGATCTAAAATAAAATCTGAAAGATTCTCTAGATTATCAGCTTCTGAATAAATAATCTCGATTTTCATCTGTATTGTGATTGAACTTAAATCACTTTCTGAATTTATGTCTAAAATCTCTTTCCGTATAGAAATTGGGAAGTCATTGAAGTTAAACTTATAACTTTCATTCCTGAAAAATTTATCAAATAGTACAATAAAGGATGTTTTTCCACTATTATTCTTTCCTATCAAGAGAGACAAAATTTGTTTCTTATCTTGATTGAGATTTAGTGTTGATTCTTTAAGTAATCTAAAGTTATTTACCGAGATTGATTTTATATGCATGATGAATGTTATTACTATGCTGTTTTACTCTTTTAATAATTACTGCCAACGACCGAGGCGTGTGCTGCGCCTAGTTATTTTATTGTTCCATCTTTATTGAAGAATTTAATTTCGCCTGTAATTGCATCTTTTAATATAGCTTTTGCAGATGCTGATCCATCAATAATAATAGGCTTTTCTTCTCCCCTTAGTACATCATAAACATATTCGATGCTAATCAATTTTATTTTTCCATATTTACCAACCTCTAAATATCCGTCATCAAATTTATAAACATATTGAATATCTTCTTCTTTCTCACAATTATGAGGTAGTTCGTTATCTAATTGATGTATGTTTTTTATTTTATTCTCATTTCGATCAATAATCCAAATCTCATTAGCCATACCGCTAATTTCATATGAAAAATCTCCGTTTTTAGGAAGTTCAATATTCTCTTTTACCCATTTTTCATCAATATTGAACTTTCTGCTCTTGACTTGTGTCTTGACAAGATTCATTTTGATTTGAATGGTCTTTATTCTTCCTTTCCAATCATTTTCAGTTGGTTCTCTTAATTCTCTTAAATTTATTCCATAATATTCAGCAAATTCTTTAGCACCCTTTTGAAATCCATTTTTGGATACCATTATTCCATTGATATTTCCAATATCAGATAATACACCATAAAAGTCTCGAACTTTTGCCACTGAAACATTTGAACTATAATTTTTACATTCGATAGCAACTTTATGAATAATCCCTGCTATTTGATATTCCCAATATACGTCAATTTGATGTTTAAAAGCTTTCCCTTGTATTTCAACATTATGCTGGACATTTACAGTTACTCCATCTGCTTTCAATAATGTCTCAAATATTTCTTTCGTTAGCAATTCATATTCAATATTGATATCCATTTCTATTCTCGTTTTTTTTATAATTAGGCACAACACCTAAATATATTCAATTGGGTAATCTACCTAATTAAAATTTCTTCTTTCTCCCCATCATATCGGTACTTTACAATCTCTCCCGATATTATCAACTGAACTGCTTGTTCGATTATGTCTAATGGAGCAATAAACCATTCACGGGGTGTATGACGATTACCAAGGGCATCAAATACATCGACATTTAAACAGGAGCTTCCGAAGAAATTGTGCAACAATAATTCAAGTTTATGTGTATTCATATTGAAACACTTGTAAGTCATTATTATTCTGACATCGGCCATTAAATAGGTTGGCTCTTGTGCTGCGTTTCTAATGCGCTCTTCAACTGTTGTTATTGAGAATCCGATTTTACAAAGGTGTTTTATGTCTTTGATTTCGGGTTTATCGCTTTTTGATTTCAATATGTAAATGAAACCGGATTCTTTGTCTTCTTCATTTATGTTGTTGAAATTCTTTTCAAATTTATCTAGGACTTTGTCTGCATTCTCAGTTATGGCATTACCATTTGCCAATAATGCTTTGTAAAGGGACCGATACAGCATATTGGATTCTGTGCCATTTTCGAAAATGATTCTGGTCCGTCCGTCTTTTCTTTCTCTGGCACCGCTATTAAATCGTTGTACCTCTTTCTCATAATCCACGTGCTCCAAATATAAAAGAATTCCATTGTGTACATAAAATTGTCCTTCCAGCAGATTATCTTCTTTGAATTGAATTAATTTGCGATTTTTATCGGACAACTCTTTTTGGACTTCTTTGAACAGCTCTTTGTAATTTTCAAAATCACTGCAAAATTTCCTACGTGCTACAAAATCGGCACTGGCTCTTTCGTCCGGACGCTGAACTAAATTGAAATCGAATAAACCCATATCGTCCTCGTCCAATAATCCAAGTGGATCATCTTCCAAAATATCTTCAATGGTGAATATCTTTTTTTCTACCGGCACTAATAGTCCGAATTCGTCGTGCTGTTCCAGGATCTTTCTTTTTGATTCCGTTTCCCTAAAATCACACAATCGAGAATATAAGGTGTGTTCATTCACGCCATTATTTTCAAGCGGAAGACGTTGATTTTGTTGATAAAAATCAATAATCTCCTGAAACTTGCTAACGAGTATATTGTCTTCGTTTCTAACAGCTGCTAATGGCTTAACTTCCAATAAGCCCAGCGGGTCGTTATCAAATAAATCCTGAAGCTTTTTCTTTTTTTCAGTATTCAACATAACTCAAACTAATTTTTGTTGCCATATTTATTTCTTCGGTTCAAATCTTTCAAAAATAAAATTGCTTCAGCCATTCTACGTTCATTAAAATCGGCAGATTTTATATTTGGAGCATGACCATAAGTTTTCATGAATTTTGCAACTTTATCAGGATAATAAATCATAGCTTCATCTTCTGTCATTTTAATACGAGAAGTTTCAATGACATCCTGAATTAGTTTCAGCACTTTCGGTGTTACCGATTTTGAGAGGATTTCATAAGCACGTTGAAACGGATTGACCTGATCTATCAGGTCGATATGAATATCGTCGATATTTACAAACTGCCCTGCCATGCGGATAAATCGTTTGTCGGCTTGACTTTCCGTACTATCAATAATGTTGGTATTGATATTTACTTTGTTTAATGCATTTGCTTCATCGTCTGAAAGTTCCGGATAAATTGTTTTGATTACTTTAGGAATCAGCGTATTGATATCGTCTTTCGACATGTTGTCTGCAATGGCTTTTTTAATGCTTTCATCGTTTTCAATAGCCTTTTTCAAGTCCTTCACGTTGATTTGCAACGTATTTTTCATGACAGAATCCATTACCACATATTGACGAACTTCTTCCACTTCGTCTTCGCTCAGATTCGGATATTTTTTTTCGATAACCTGTTTGATCAATACTTTATTTATCACTTCGGCATCGATATTGCCGGGAATGGCTGCTAAAATACTATTGTCTTTTAATATATTGGCTTTCAAATCATTTATATCTGATTTGAGAATATCTTTTACCCGTTTGGAACTTGGCGCTTTATATCCTCTCACCAAAATTTCGCCCGGCCTGGCTTTATCGTCTGGTGAAAAACGAGGTTTGAAATTAAAATTTGGTGCCAACACCTGTTCCATTAAAAGTGAAGCGGTAATTGCTTTCAACATATTGTTTACAGCAAACCTTACGTCGTCGTTTGTTGCATCGGGTTGAGCAATGAGATTTGTAAATTGAGCGTGTGTTTTATTACTGCTGTCACGGGTGCAACGGCCTATAATCTGAACTATTTCAGTCAAAGAACCCCGATAACCAACTGTCAAGGCATATTCGCACCAAGGCCAGTCAAAACCTTCTTTTGCCATACCAAGAGCAATAATTAAATCTATATCGTCAACGGATTTCATTTCACGCAGATAATTCACAATCAAATCACGTTCACGGGAATTGTCATTTACCAAATCAGCTACTTTAATGGTTTTGCCGTCGGTATGGCGTTTCAGATAGATTACTTTTGTTTCAGAATCCACTTCTATCACGTCTCCAATAGCATCTAAGATAAAATTCACCTCATCGTATTTCCGTTTGAGTGATTCGCCCGAATTGACATTCGGAATATGTAATATCGTTTTCTTGTCGGTATCTAACACGTCAAGAATGGCTTCGGTGTAATTGCCCTGATAGAAATTATATCCGATACCTAATGATTTCAAATAGGTATAACCGTTGAGCTGCTCATAATAAGTATAAGTCACATTCGTAAACTTCTCTTCGTCTTCGGGCTGAAGCACCGGTACACTATCGCCACGGAAATAGGAGCCGGTCATGGCCACAATATGAGCTGTTGATTTTTCCATAATCAGGCGTAATAATTCGCCTAACTTGCTATCACCGTCAGCAGAAACATGGTGAAATTCGTCAATGGCCAACAAACAATTGTCGAATTTTGATATGTCCAGATCTTCAAAAGCAAACCGCAACGTGGCATGTGTACAAATCAGAATTTTTTCATCATTTTCCATGAAATTACGGAAAGCCTGTACTTTGCCTTTGCTGCCATCATTGCCCGGAGTGCAAAGATTGTAATTATCGTGTAAATCCCAATTGGCATAGAAACCATGACTTTTCAGGTCGGTAGCACGAAAAGAGCCTCCAATTGATTTTTCCGGAACGGCTACAATTACTTTTTTTAGTCCTTGTTTAATGAGCTTGTCCAACGCAATAAACATTAATGCCCGTGATTTACCTGAAGCGGGTGGGGCTTTCAATAATAGATACTGAGCATCTCTTTTTTCATACGCTTTTTCCTGCATCTCACGCATACCAAAATGATTGGTTTGTGAGCTTTGCCCTGTTTGGGCGTAAGTAACATGAACTAAATCGGGCATGGTGTTGATTGGTTGATTGGTGATTAGTGATTTATTAATCCCGTAAACGGGACGTCACTTCGCTCCGTTGGTTGATTCGTCTAAAGTTTGTCTAAAGTTCGTCTAAAAAATGTCTATTTTTTCGGTTTAGACATTCGCCATATTTTCCCTTTTACTGTTATATAGCCTTGTTTTCTAAGTAATTGTAAGTTGTTCTTTATTTTATTTTTCTTTTGTTGAATGTCTAAAACATCCGGGAGTTTGTCTAAAAGTACTTTTTCAAAATTTTCTCTTACAGCTGAGTCGAATAGAATTAAATGGTACAAAAGATTATTTTGAGTTTATTTTTATTTATTTTCCAGAAAAAATAATATATATATCGCAATATCAATACTATACACTTTTTTATTCGCAATTTATTTTTCATTTATTTTTTTTTGAACATGGCTTAATAGTACAAAATGGTACATAAGATTATTTTGCGTTTGTTTTTTATTTACTTTTCATTTGCTTTTCAATTGAAATGACATAAATATCTCATATTTAAATGAATAACTGAATTTGCTTGTGAATTTACTTTTCATTTGCTTTTTTTTGAACAAGAAAGTATTTCATAGATTTATCTGCACCCTCTTTCTCAATCGTATTATTTTTTGCCATTCTATAAATTATTTTTGCAATATCCTTTTCTGGTATTTCCTTTAATCTATTTTGAATTTCCTTCATTTTACTTATACCATTGTACTTTAAATCCTCAATAATAAGTGCTTCCAATTTGTAGGGTTCCAACGTTCTTAATGACGGTTTTATATCCAACTTTGCTTGTGAAAACAACTCAGGATTTAATAAATACTCCGTTCCTTTTTTAATTCCATGAGTTATGATTATACTATTTTCGGTTAAGTTACCAATCCACGAACGCATTTTTTCTTCTTGTGCCAACTGTAATTTAGAAGCCAATCGAGTGGCAAGAATTTTCTTTTCGGAGGCAATAACTCCCAAGGCGATATATTCTTTTTGGGTTAATTGGTAATGTCGTTCAATATAATCCAGTATAGAAATAACTTCGGCATCTACAATTCTTGAATAGACAGTAACAGCAACTTTTGTAAACTCGCTTACAATTTCGGGGAATGGTTTGCCATCACGGGCTAATTTCTCATAAACCAAATCATATCCAGAGCCTTCACCTTCCATTAGTTTCAAATCGCTGAGTGTTTGAATAAGATGTGGATTTCTGCGATGACGCTCGTGTAAGATATTTTCTTTTGTTATTCCTAAAGGTAAACTGCCCGGATTGGTAATGGTCATTCTATTTGGATATACTTCAATAAAAATATCACCCGAAATGGTGTATTTTTTATGGGCAATGGCATTAATCAGCAATTCTCTTACCACCTCTTTGGGATATTGTCGCACTGTTTTTCGGAACAGTCCATCAGGAAGTTCGGTGCTATAGGTAAGCTCAACAGCTTCCTTTTCAATTTCCTGCAACAATTCTTTAGGGCTGTGCAAATGATAATGCCATTCCTTTTTTCTTATTTTCTCATCCCGTTCGTTGTAAACAATATATTGAACAGTTACCGGGTAGTTTAAGCGTGCTCGTTGTGCAGGCGTTCCGAGCCACAAAATGCCTAAATTTGTAACAAAGCCATCAGGGTCAATCATCTGATAGAAACCAAGTAATTCTGGAATCTCTTTGTTTTTTATAAAATCGGATACCTTATCGGACCGCCTAATATCATCAATAAAGTGTGTAAGACTGTCTTTATCAATCTGCTCCAACGTTATTTTTTGGCTTGCTATAATTTCCCATTGAAAAGCAGATTTTTCGGCTGCCAAGTTAGTTAACTCATCGCTACCTACAGGACAACTATTGTCAGAAATACGAATAAATACCCTACCCGACGAAGTGGTGGCAATGGTACGCAAAGAAGGGAAAACCCGAATCACAAAATATTCAGCCCCATTGGTATGTGTTATTATTTCGGGATTTACCAACCCCACTCCATCAGTTAAATTACGTAGTTTGACCACTACGGCATTCACATCTTCAATATTTACTTTCTGGTTTACAGGAGGCTCACTTTGCATATTTTCAATGCCAATGATAAGTTTACCCCCTTGTGCATTGGCAAAAGCCACACATGTTTCGGCAAGCGATTTTAAATCAGCCTGTTTACCAATTGCTTTTCTCAAACTTTTATAATCGAGGCTGTTACTTTCTTTTTCCATTTCGTAATTGGTTATTCATTTTCAATTATTCGGGTGTCATTCAATATAGATTTACCGTGATAGAATGTCCTATTCAAAAATTATTATACCTTTGTGACATAATATGTATTTTTCTCAACATAAAAATATGGATCGGTGTGTCCCCGATTGGATTAGGTTTGCTTCGGCAACTCTTTTTTATCTTTCTTTTCCAATTCAAAGAGTTTTCCGCACATAAGGCACATTCTGACTTGAATAAACCTCATAAATTTATGTCTGTTGAATTACAAATTTCACCAATCAATCTGCAATCTTTATACATCTAAGCTAGTTTCTATATATAATTGGAATGCGATTGACAACTAGAACTTATTATTTAATATTTATCCAGTCTGGCGTATCATAGTGAAATTTGATCTACCAGTTTATTTAATAAACCAAAATTGCCATCTGGATTGAGTAAATTAATTTCATTTACCGATTTGATTTGCAACTGTTCATTCGCAATTTTGACTCGCTTTAACATAGGAACAACGCTATTTAGTAAACGATTATAAAAATCTATCATATCATTTTCTGAATTTGGTATTTTATATCCAGATTTACCTTGTAAACTTGCGATTAACAAACCAGAATCTCTTAAATCTTGTATCACAGTTCGTAATTGTGACGAAGAAAAGTTCAAACCTTGTTTTATGATAACATTCACAATTTCTCCAGTTAAAACGACTCTAAAAGGATTTGTTCTGAATATTAATAATAAATATTTAACAATTTCAACATGCCCAGTATTTATATTACCTTCATTCTTTTCAATATACTCAATGGCTTTATCTACTGCAATTTCACTGATTTTTTTGTCTATTGCACTTTCCTTGACATTTTTTCCGAAGTATAATGATTTTTCATAAGGAAACTGATCTATTATTAATCTGTCTTTTAAACAATCAATAATATTAGCTGCATTTGGGTCTAACTTATTAATACAGTAACACCTGCCTATACTATTAGCAATTATATCAGCTATTTGAAGAAGTGGCTCTTCCACTTTATCTTCAGCTAATTGATAGGTATTATTGCCAAATAAAGTGTCACCCTTTCTAATATAAGCCTCTAAACTTTGTTTAAAATCATCATTCCCTGTCATATCCATAAAAATAGAATATGCTTCATAATTTTCATTTATTGTATCGTGAAATACCTTTTGAAAGTATTTAATGAAACTCTTTTTATACTTTAATCCATCTCCATATAGCTTTTGTTTGTCTACAACTAAAATGAAACTTACAAAATTCAACTTTCTTTTAATTTCATTTAATATCAGCAGCCTTCTCTGTAGCTTAGTTTGCTCATCAACTTTTTTAAATAGTCTATTCGATTTCAAGGGGCTTCCCTGATTATATTTCTTTTGCAAATCTTTTAACAGGAGTCTTGCCTGTGGAATATCGCTTTCTTTGATAACTATTGAAGCATAAATAAAATGTGATGGCGTTGCTTCATTATCTAAATTGAGTGTAGTATTTCCATACTCATCAATAAATACAAAAACCCTTTCTGCTGCCATATTATTGAATGTTAGATTTATTTTTGTTATTATAATCCATCATTAAGTCCAAGTAAGGCAGGTTTGTAAATCATGCCTATAGATATAAAAAGGAAGTTTTCATCTCCCAATCAATTACAAACTGATTTTATTTCCAGCAGAAGTAACATCTAGTATGAATCTAATTATCTATATTCAATTGAAATTTCTTTTTTATTTCTCGGTACCAATTATTGAAACTCATAAAATCAGTTTCCTCCATACCTCTCCATACATAATTGAATGGATTCTTGTAATTCATATCATGTATAAGTACAATGAAATCTGATCTTTTGGGACTATTTATTTTTTTTGAATATTCAATAAATGATACGAATTTAAGATAATCGTGTATTAGTTCCTTTTCAATTTCAATAATAATTTTTCTTTTGTGTTCAAAAATTAAATCTGAATTTAAAACTTTATTGATGTATTTTTTCAATTCGTTGTAATATGCGTGTGGAGTATTATGATGATATATAAAGTTCTCCAAGAAAAATGCTTGATAATAATACGATTTGCCCTTTAATTCTTCATCATTCATTTCTTGTTCCTGGTCTTTGTCTATGTTATATTGTTCATCAGATTTAAGAACTCTAAAAAAAGCGTACAACTTATCAAAAAAATTCACATAATCAACTTCAATAACTGTTTTTAATTCTATCTTATGATTCAAAGCTTCTTCTTTAAATTTAGGAATTTCTTTCATAAATTCATCTTTCATAGTAAAACTATTAATTGTTTTATTCTGCTTTATTGTAGAAAATAAAGCGATTGAGTATATTCCAACAGCAAATATTCCCGTTATTGGTGTTACAATATTATTGAAAGCTGTACTTGAAAATAAAAGGCTTAATCTATTTATATACCAAATCCCTGTAAATATGTCAATTGCGAGTAAAAGTGCTATCAAAAGCAATAGGCCCATTATTGTCCAAATAATCCAGTTTTTCATTAGTCTAATATTTGATATTTATTTACTTTCTAATAAAGAAATAAGTCTATACTCTATAAGTGTTTTTCAGCGGCTAGCCTCATAGATTTAAGAATCATTTTTTCTTTTTCTTATCAGTCTCAAACAGCGTCCCTCGTTCTTTTTCCTCTTCTATCATTTGCTCATAGAGCTTAAACAAATATTCCAACCGCTCTTCGTCATTCTCGAAAGGCCGGCTGCGATAACAACGCTCTACCGCTAAATCGTTCTGGCGGTGGGCTTCACGCAATCCATCCGGCATTTTATCAGGGTCGTAAAGTTGTGCTAATGTTTTTTCGGAATGCTTTTCACGTTCAGATAAGATATTATAAACGTGCTGTTCAAGTTCTTTTTTTTGTTTTTCGGAAATGGAAGGAAATGGGAATGTGTTGTAACATACAGCTGATGTATATCTAATCCGATTCTCTAATTTGCCTGCAACAATCTTAACCCAAACATTATGTATTTTGGAGGTAATAATACCAAAAATATATGTATCTGGATTATGGATTATGCTTGCTGAATTAATAACAATTGTAGATTTATCCAAATATCCAATTGGAATATATTCTCTTCTCTCAGAAGAAACTGTTGGTACTATAATTTGTGAATTCTCAGGTTGATTAATCCAGGCAAATCTATGTGGAGTATTTAAACAATTTTTACCACGAGTGCCACCATTGTTTCTTGCGTTAAAAACACCTTCAATTCGTTCATTTATAGGCTTGATACTTTTGGCAAATGGTAATTCATCATTTTCAATCCATAAGCACCATCTTGGCACACCATTAATAAATTCTTCAGAACCCATTAACCTCCTAAATAGTTTCTCTGACTCGGGGTATTTGTTTGTAATTTCAATTTTCTCATTATCTGAAAGAACCAAGTTGCCCCCATCAAGGGCACCACTACCGTCTGAAATTTTAGGCAGAAAGGAAAGTGTAAATTTTCTTTTAGAAATAACGATATTTGGGTAATCGATTAGATATGCATTAATGTTTGAAGCTGTTTTTCTTATATCACCATCAAATAAATACTTTGGCTTATTTGAATTTGTTCTTAGACCAATAATTGTACATGCGACACCAGCGTTGCTTTTAGCATTGTTTGACCATTGGAAAGAGGCGTAAGCAAAAAATATCTCTATTCCTTGTTGAAACAATTCCGGCCATAACGTAGAAGCTTGAGTTCCTTGAAATAATGAATTTGTTGTTACGAATGATATCCTAACAGAGTCATTCATGAATAATGCCGCCTTAAAAAACCAACAAGTAATATAGTCAGCTGATTTATAATCTTGGATTTGATTTAAAATCAAACCCATATCTTGCTTTTGTTCAGTATTTTGCATCTTAAAACCCACATAAGGTGGATTTCCCAAGATATAAATTTCGTCTCCTTTGTTTTTGGGGCAAACCACTTCCCAATCAACACGGCAAGCATTTCCGTTTACAATGTTTCCGGTTTCTTGTAGTGGCAATGCCGGTTTACAGCGTCCAAATTTTTTCATGAACTCCTGGTTCATTTGGTGTTCGGCTAGCCAAAGTGATAGTGTTGCCACTTCGTGTGCAAAGTCGTCCAGCTCTATGCCGTAAAAGTTACCGAGGTTTATTTCGGAGAAAGCCAATGTGCCTAATTCTTTGAAAATAAGCATTTCTAATTTACGCAACTCTTTGTAGGCAATAATGAGGAAGTTACCGCTACCGCAAGCAGGGTCGAAGATTCTTATTTTCCAAATTCTTTTTAATAAATCATTGAGCTTCTTCTTATTCCCTTTTGAATTTTCAAATTCTTCTTTGAGTTCGTCCAAAAACAATGGCTCAATGACTTTCATGATGTTTGGCACAGACGTGTAATGCATACCCAATCCGCCACGGTGTTCGGGCGTTATCACCGCCTGAATCATCGAACCAAAAATGTCGGGGTTTATGTCTTGCCATTGAAGAGACAGACCGCAATCAATAAGCATTTGACGGCTTTTGCGGGTGAATACCGGAGCTGCATGTTGATTCCGAAATAATCCTCCATTTACAAAGGGAAATGCTTTGAGGTAGGCGGGCAGTTCTGTAAGAGACGCACGCCGTATGTCTGTACTGGTATTCATTACTTCAAACAGTGTGTCGAGGTACACATTTAAATCACTTCCGTTTTTTTGGGTATGATAATCAACTGATTTGGTAAATAAATCTTTGTCGAAAATGTCTGTGTCTTCTGCAAAGTAGCAAAATAACAAGCGTGAAAGAAAGACGTTCAGATTATGAACTTCTTCGTGTGTTGCGGTGGGATTATCTTTCTTTATTTCGTCGTAAAGCTTTGCCATGCGTTCGGCAGCCCGTACGTCGGCAATGTTTTCGGTTTGTTGTTTAGATTTTTCCATACCTGCCCAGGGAAGAAAGAAATCGTTATGTTGTGGAATTTCAAGTATCGGAATGTCTAATGAATCATCAGTTTTTGTATCGTAAGCCAGTAATGTTTCATAATCAGTAGCTACAATGAAACGAGGTGCTTGCTTGGTTACCTTCTCGCTACCCTTTAGGTTGTTTAATGCTGTTTGTAAATCTTCATCTACTACAGATTTGAAAACCAGCTTCTTTTTGATAATTACAGTTTCTTCCGAAAACATAGCTTTATCACCCTGCTGCAAACGGCTAATCGTAGCTTTTGGCGTACCATAGGCTAATAATAAATCAAATATAAAGCTGTCTTTGTTGAACGATTCTACAAGTTTTTCGAGATTATCGGATATCTGGGCAATGTTCATGAATGGGCTTATTAGATTTAAAAAAAGAAAGGTATGTATTTAATTAATACTGACCATTTCATCATAGCATCTACAAAATTACACATTTCATTTCACATATCGATATTTTTGTAAGATAAAGCAATAATGTTTATATTTCTTCTAGTTGTAACTTATCCATCAATATTGATAAAACTGGATTTTTCTCCATCATTGATTGAAGAGTTTGGGAAAAATGACTACAGATTTCTAACACCGGGTCAGTTTTCGTTTTACTTAGTTGTTCAATCATAAAGTCTGCTACATCAAGACCGTTGACTTTTGCTTCGGGAGTGGCAATATCCTCCAGAAGGGTTGAAACACTGCTCAGTATTTCTCCATTCATTTGACCCCAAAGTACACATGTAGTTCATATATTTTACGGTTACATAGTTAACCAACTCAACTGTTTTTTCTAACCGATTCTATTTGTGTTAATCGCCGTTTTTTATTAAAGCCAATCGAAGCCAATCATAACCGAATGATGTCATTGCCTTTTTAATGTGTATATATCTATCAATGAGGGTGTATATTTACCGAAAATTAGAGAATTATAAACTTAGAAAGTAATTTGTAATGGAAATAGTAAATATAGAAGCTCGCACATTCGAGGCTATGATGAACCGATTCGAGGCATTAGAAAAGAAAATGAACTCGCTCCATAGCGAACATGACAAGGGATTGAAGAAATGGCTGGATAATCAGGATGTGTGTCTGATTTTGAATATCTCGAAAAGAACTCTTCAAACTTACCGGGACAATGGCACATTGCCTTACAGTCAAATCAACCACAAGATTTATTACAAGCCTAATGATATAGAATTGGTGATGTGTAAACTATTGACTAAATAAACCCACACCACTAAAAAAAACGGATATGAACAACGAAATATTGACTAGAGACAGCCTGTGGATTAAGATTTTTTTCAAGTCATCGAAACAGATGCTTGATGACATCGACCTGTTGGTAGAAAACAGCAAGCCACACTTGAATGGAGAACGGTTTTTGACTGACAAAGAAGTTTCTGAAAAACTAAAAATCAGTCGTCGGACTTTGCAAGACTACAGAACCCAGGGTAAAATTGCTTATTTCCAACTGGGTGGGAAAATACTCTATAAAGAATCTGACATTGAAAAGATGTTAGAAAGTGGGTATCAAAAGTCAGTTGAGTAGCTGTCATAAGACGGTAACTCATTATAAGGTAATGACAGAAACTTTTAAGCTCCTGCCATTACCGCATCCTTGTTTCCTTTGGTATAGGTTACCATCGGGATAATTTATTTCCATTCATTCAATCGAAAATGCACTTATCAATGGTTCAATAAAAATTCGGGTAGACTCGAAGACAAACGCATGTCTCATGAAGTCTGCCCGAATCGAAAGTTATCAAAATCCGTATTTTAGCAAAAATACAGCTTGTCTTGACAATGGACTATTATCGAGGTTCGCATTTTGGAAGTTGTCTCAACGATTTTATTGTTAATCCATTCTCTAAATATCTTTGTATTCTTAGATTTAATTCGGTAAGATAAAGCCGTTATGATCTCCAAATTATAAACGAGGGTTTGTTGCTCCATGCCGTTTTTACCAGTGTATCGGTGGGTGTGACACACATCCGCTTCTCGGAAGACTTCTGACTTGAAGATAGGCCTTAAATTGGTATCAGCAGTTGATATAAGGACCCCAAATAGATCTGCAATTTCGTGTCGTGTCATCCAAACAGTTCCATTTACCTGATTTATGTTCACCCCGCAATCGTTTATTGTGATTGTTCCTCTTTTCATGGTTTTGTTTTGTTATTGATCTTGTTTTTGTTAATTTTAGTTTGCTTATCGTTATTCCATTTTTTTGATTTTGTTATTATTCCTTCTTGCGTTTAAAATTCTGATTGAGCTTAATGCCTACGGGCATAGTCTTATCCTCAAAGACTGCATATTTGTCGGTAATTCGTTCTGAAAGCAACTTCATATCTTCGTTTACCTTTTTGTTAGTAATCTTTGCATAGATTTGTGTGGTGGCTATTGACCTGTGTCCCATCATTCGGCTCACTGTCTCAATCGGAACACCCTGTGACAAGGTGATATGTGTTCCGAAATTATGCCTTGCCATGTGAAAGGTAATATGTTCAATTCCGCACAAAACAGCTATTTTCTCTAAATTTCTACAGATACTAACTAGTGATATCATATTGAATACCTTATCACTCTTACGATCGTTCCGGTATTTATCGATAATTTGTTTGGGTATATCCAACAAGCGGATATTACATTCACTTTTCGTCTTCTGCCGTTTAATGCTAATCCACAAGCTACCGTCCAGCTGCTTTGTAATATTTCCCTGCGAAAGATTCCGTATATCCGAATATGCCAGCCCTGTAAAGCAGCAGAAAACGAACATATCCCGTGTATGGCAGACCTTCTTGGATTCTATATGAACTTGCATGATTTTATCTATCTCTTCCGATTTCAAATGTCTGCACATCTTTTCGGGCTGTTCTGCTATATAGTTTACAAACGGATCACCTTTGAGTATTCCTTGATGAATCGCTCTACGGACCATCTTTTTTAATATTATAATATGACCTAATATCGTGCTTTGCTTCATCTGCCTGTCAACACGCAAATAGAAATCGAAGGCATCAATAAAATTCAAATTGAGCTTGTCAAGAGCAATATCTTCCATACCATATTTCTGTCTTATGAAATTGAACAGGTGATGGTATGAATGCAAGTAAGAGGAGTAAGTATCTTCCACTCTATTAACACCAACCCTTAGCTTGAACTCTTTGTTATGTTCTTCAAAGAGCTTTAACAACATTTCTTGTTTTCGTCCGATACCATATAACGCATTTTTGACCAGTTCGGCAGTTACATAGCCTTGCCTGTCTACCATCTCGGTATAAAACTTATTTATCTCTTGGGTAAGGCGATTGATGGTTCGGTTTACCAAAATAGATTGGTTGCTTTTACCTATGGCTCTGCCTGTCTTTGTATCCCAAAGAGTAGAATTCACATCTGTTTTAGTACTGAATTGGGCTACTTTTGTATCTATGGTTATCCTACCCATAACAGGACATAAGCCGTTTTGCTTAACCTTGTCCCGATTCACGTAAAACAAAACAGTAAAGGTGCTATGCCTTTTCTTGTTGAGGTTATCGTTATTAGTATTATTCTTGTTGTTATTCTTGTTGCTATCGTTGTTGTCATTCATTTTGATATTCTTGTTGTCATGGTTGTTATCGTTATTGATTTTAATATTGTTGTCATAGTTATTTTCATTATTGATTTTGTTGTTATTGTTATTATTATTATTATTGTTGTTGCTGTTATTATTTTCACTATCCTGTTTCATGGCTTTATCAATTTTAGAGTTTTTATTTGAAATTTTCATTTTTCGTGTTATTTTATTTTGCTAATTGGTACTTGTTTTCCATTCGTATTTCTAGGGCTTTCATATCCTCGTTGATTTTGTCGTTGGTGATCTTGGCATAAATCTGTGTGGAACGTAAATCCCGATGTCCCAACATACGGCTCACACTCTCAATGGGCACTCCTTGTGAGAGTGTAATCTCACTCGCATAGGTATGCCGTCCCATATGGAAAATCAACCGTTTATCTATTCCACAAAGGTTGGCTATCTTTTTTAAGTTGATATTCAAACGTCCACAACTCAACATCAAAAGCAGCTTATCATCTTTGGTGAGTCCTTTATATTTCTCAATAATTTGTAAAGGAAGTTCCAGTAAGGGAATATGACAAGGTGTTCCTGTCTTCTGACGGCTGGTGGTTATCCATAAGACACCATCATCGGCTCTAACAAGATTCTTTTGAGTCAGGTTACACATATCCCGAAACGCTAAGCCGGTGAAACAGGAGAACAAAAACATATCCCGGGTAAGGTATCGATTCGGATGATCCAGTGGAGTAGTCATAATCTTTTCCAACTCGGCACGGGTGAGATATTTTTGTTCCGCTTTAGGTCGTTCGGGGGTATAACCATCGAATGGGTCACGGGTAATAATACCTTCATGGATTGCGAGTTTTATCATCCTGCGCATAGTGCGGGTGATACCCAAAATAGTATTGGGTTTCCGTTGTAATTCAACACGCAAATAGAAATCGTAAGTTGTAATGAATGAGAAATCCAATGAGCTAAATGGAATATCAGACAGGTTGTACTTCTTGCGAAGGAATTTAATCAGATGCTTGAGTGAAATATCATATTGTTGGTAGGTACTCAGTTCCCTATTAATACCAATACGTTTCTTAAACTCCTGGTTGTGCCGCGTAAAATACCTGACTAATGTTTCCTGTTCAGTGGCTATGCCCTGAAAGGCATTTTTTACTTGCTCAGCGGTGACCTGCCCTTTGTTCTCAAATATTTCCTTGTGGTGGGTGTTGATAGACACGTTGATTTTGTCTAAGGTTCGGTTTAGTTCTGTGGCTAGTCTGCTTTTGCCATTTGCTCGTCCTGAAGGAGTATCCCAGAGGGATACGGGTACATTCATCTTGGCACTGAACTGCACCATCGTTTTACCTACAGTGATTCGTCCCATTACAGGACACATTCCATCTTCTTTTGCTTCGTTCTTTTTGAGGTAGAACAGAACCTTTAATGCATGTTTCATAACTCTTTTTTTAGTGATTTAAAATTACCTATTATAGAGTTATTTGACAGGGTGCAAAATGCAGTAGTTCAACGCATAACAATCAACTTTTGACGGAATTTTCTACTTTTATTTCCAAATCTCGAAAAATTCCGATTTTTGGAGGCGAAAGTAGTTGTCTTGTCAGCAGCTAAGCAGTTCTTCTATTTCATTATCCAAACCCAAAAGGGTAATGGATAAGTAACGGAACTCTTGCTTAACTTCGCTATAATCTGCTTTTTTAGCATGTAGCAATGCAAAGCGATTTTGTGTGTATTACTCCATTTAGTCAGCAGGTTACATCGTTTATCCTTTAATTGCTTTTGAGGTGTATTGTTTTGCCACTACCATTACTTTGGCAAAAGGTGTCCCAATTGAGACTGTAAGCAAGATGCTTGGTCATACAAACATTCGTACAACACAAATCTATGCTCGTATAACTGACAGTAAAATCAGTAATGATATGCAGGCATTATCAGGGAAATTACAAGGAATAGAGAAAATGTTTAAAATATAGAATTGTGAATAGTATTATTCAAATTAAAAAATTGTATATCTTACTCCCGAAAGTAGGACTGATAAATAAATAATTTTATATTATTGACTGAGTTCTAAATTTAACAATGCTCAGTTCATTTAATTTTATTTTAATTCTAAGATTGTTAAAGTAATGGATAAGCAACGAGCTAAACAAGCTGGTTTTCTTTGATTTGCAGTTGATCAAATAACTCTTCGACAAAGATAGGAAAAGATTTTATCTATCTAATATACTAACTATCTTTAGTGATATGCGGGCTCATTTTTTATTGTTCTATTAATTAAAACTAAGCACTTTTTTGATTTAATATTAAAACTATAGGATTTCTGAAAGAAATTGTTTTCACGTTTTATTAAACATATTCGTAGGATCGTTTTAAAGCGCATGCATGATATATAACATCAAGAGATATACATAGGCTTCATGCTCGGTCGTACCGACCACCTGAAGCCTAAGTATTAATAAATTATATTCTGTAAGTTAGTTACTATATTCCGAACACTTATGGTCGCAGAGCAACGCTAGCGGGAGAGAATTACAAAGCGTGTCAGTAAAAAGCGATAATTTGGTAGCACTATTTCTACTAAAATTTCAAACTATAACTCAGCGATGGTAAAATGGGGAAAAGACTAAACTCATATAAAGACGTACCATAACTACTTGACTCAGTAATAAAATATAGGGATTTCGCCGATTGTAAAGATTAATTATACTTAAGTCAATTATTCCAACTGATTTTCTGTTCTGGACTTTATAACTAAGTCCAACATCTAGCCTATGTGTCATCTTGCGCATTCACCTGAATACACATGACCAAACTCAGACTAAGTATAAGTACTCTAAAAATATATTTCATGTTATTTGCTTTAAAATTAGATTCTAACTGCAAAGATTGTGAAAAAGGCTTATAATTACAACAAAAAGAAGATGTATTTTTTTATAAATGAAAATAAATAAGCCACAGATCATTTCTGTGGCTTATTCCAATAACATTTAAGTTTGTTTTTCTGGTATACCAATATGTTATAATGAAATGAATACTTACTTTAAACACTTCATGATTTTGCTGTATAATATCTTTTCGTCGATGGGTTTTGATATATAATCATTCATTCCAACTGCCTTACATTTATCAACATCAACGGTAGTTACATCAGCTGTAAGTGCGATAATAGGTATTTGAGATTTCATATTTTCACGAATATAGGCTGTTGCTTCGAAGCCGTTCATAACCGGCATTTGCAAATCCATCAGAATAATGTCATAAACGTTTTTTTCGATTTTCTCAATGGCTAACTTTCCATTTTCAACAGTTTCTATTTCAAAACCAAATTCCAAAAGTATTATTTTTATTAAAAGCTGATTCAAAGCTATATCTTCAACAACCAAAACTCTTACTTTTTTTAATTCATTATCAGTCAAAGATATATTTTGAATTTGTTCCGGTAGTTTGACTGTTTCAATTTCACTTTCTGAAGTTGATTTATCAAAAGTCAGTACAAATCCAAAAGTCGATCCCTGTCCTGGTTCACTATGAACAAGGATAGTACCACCCTGGAGTTCGACAAGTTGTTTCACAATGGCAAGACCGAGTCCTGAACCTCCAAATAAACTGCTTGTTTCAGTATCAGCTTGTTCAAAATTATTGAAGATATTACTTAATCGCTCTTTTCGAATACCAATTCCCGTATCGATAATTTTAAATTCGATAGTGATTTTTTCGGCATATTCTTTCAATGCGGTCACACGAAAAATAATTTTTCCTTTCATTGTAAATTTCACTGCATTACTCAACAAATTTAGTATTATCTGGCGTAATCGCATCGAATCGCCTATCACTAATTGAGGAATTTTGGAATCAAATTCGTTAATTATTTCCAGATTTTTTTCCTTTATTTTTGTTTCGAATAACTGAATTACCATCGAAAGGGAGTGATATAAATCAAAAGGTGCTTGTACAAAAGTCATCTTACCAGCATCCACTTTAGCCAGATCAAGTATATCATTAATGAGTATAATCAACGCAGCACCCGATGTTTTAATAGCATTTATATATTCTATTTGTGATTCATCCAGTTTAGTCTTTAATACCACATTTGTAAACCCGATAATTGCATTCATAGGGGTACGGATTTCGTGACTCATATTGGATAAAAATTGCTGCTTTGCTTTAACTGAGATTTCCGCAATTTGTTTTTCGTGTTCTGCATTCTCTTTCGCAATTACCAATTCATTCTTTGCAATTATTTGTGTCGTTACATCATAAGCAATTACAGTGACACCGGAAATTTTATCATCAACTTCGCGATAGGGCTGATACACTAAATTGTAATAAGCATCCTCCAGTTTCCCTTTATGTTTTATTTTTGCGGGCAGTTTGTACCCGTAATAAGGCTCTCCTGTAGTATAAACCTTGTCAAGCGACATATAGAATGGTTGATCTTTATATTCAGGTAAAATTTCCGCAAGGGTTTTCCCTTCAATATTTCTTCCTTTCCCCAACATTTCTTTCATGCTTTTATTGGCCAACGAAATGACCATACCTTTACCTTTCAGAATGGCAATGGCAAAAGGTGATTGAAGGAGCATCAAGTTATAGCGTTTATTACTATCTTCGACAAGCTTCATTGCTTTTTTCTCCATCGCAAGTTCTACTTCCAATTCTTTATTTTCTTTTTCCTTAAGGTAAATAGCCAGTTTTTTTACTACTGTGATATCTGCAATAGTAAGGACAATTAACACCTCATTTTGACTCTGAAGAAGAATTCGGTGCGCATTGAGTAACATTGTTTTTTTATTTATAACAGGGAAAGTATGTTCCACTTCAAAATCGTGAAAACGTATGTTTTTTTGAATAATGTCTTCCAATAACTCAGGCAGTTGAAGTATATTCCATTGGTTATTTCCCAATTTATACAACGAAATTCCCAGACATTCTTTTTCGGTAACATGAAATGTTTTACAAAATGATTTATTGGCCGATACAATACGAATATTCTTGTCGAGAATGAGCATAGGTTCATGAACGGTATCGAGAATAGTCTGATGATAATTATTTAATTCCTCAATTTGTTGAATTCGTGCATTCAATTCCTGGTTGCTGGAACTAAGTTCTTCGTTGGTCGACTCTATCTCTTCTTTAGAAGTTTCCAGTTCCTCGTTTAAACTTTGAAGTTCTTCGTTACTCGAAACAATTTCTTCGTTGGCACTCTGCAATTCTTCGTTAGCAGCTTCCTGATCTTGCGTGATAGAACCCATATCAGCCCTGGCAGCAGCAAGTTCTTCTTCCAGTTTTTTTATTCTGCGATCTTTTGCAAGGCTATTACTTTTTGTGCCTTGAACAGGATGTTCACTTAATTCCATTTGATGTCCGCTGAATACAACAACCAACAATGGTTCTTCTCCTTCTGCTTCGAATGGTGTAACTTCAATATTTACAATTTGTACCGTGTTTTCTTTCTGATTACGATTCATTTCAATGCCCATTTTGCGAACTGTCTGATTTGTTTTGATGGCGTGATGAATGGCATTGCGTAGTTCGAAAGTAATTTCAATATCAACCATCTTTAAAATATTAAAACTGGCTCTGCCGGGAGCATGTTGAAGATAAAGTGAGGTTGAACCCCTGAATTGAAGAATTTCCAGTTCGTAATTGATAATCACACTTGCGGGTACAAATTGTGAAAGTAATATGGCATCAAATGCGTTACTTAAATTTCCATTGGTTGCCGAAGGTAATTTTTTGATATTTAAACTGGCGTTTGTAGTCATTTCAGTTAATTTCGTATTCGTCTGTCCACTAGATATTTGTGAAATGTGTGGAGTTAAATCAGGTCTTTTGGAAGGTCCCGAAATCTTTTTTCGGGTATAAATCTTGAACTTTTTATCCAATGAACTAAAAAGCTGAGTGGATGCGCCAACAGTTTCCGATTTGCCAAGCATCAGGCACCCACTTTCATTTAATCCATAGTGAAATGTTGAAATAGCTTTTTTCTGTGCTAATGTATCAAGATAAATCAGAAAGTTCCGACAACTTATTAAGTCCATATGTGAAAAGGGAGGATCACTCAGTATATTGTGCTTTGCAAATACACAAACATCGCGTAAACATTTGGAAATTATGTACATATCTTTCGATTTTGTGAAAAACCGTTGCATTCGTTTGGGTGAAACATTTTTTAGCTGGTGTAAGCTGTATTCTCCTATTCGAGCTTCTGCTATTGCCTTGGAACTAAGATCGGTGCCGAAAATTTGAAAAGGAACATTGTAGGTTATCTTCTCTTTCATTTCGAGCAATATCATAGCAATGGAGTATACCTCTTCGCCGGTAGCACATGCAGCAACCCAAATCCTCAGCGTTTCACCGGGCGCTTTGGTTTTTATCAAACGGGGCAATAACGAACTTCTTAAATGAAGAAAGGCATCAGCATCTCTGAAAAAGTCGGTTACATTTATCAACAAATCCTGATAAAGTAAATCCACCTCATTGGTTTTTTGTTCAATTAATTCCGAATAGAGCTTTAGAGTCTTTACTTTATTTATCATCATTCGACGAATCATACGCCTCTTGATAGTGTTCATTTTATAATGACTGAAATCGACTTTTTTTTCTTTCAGTAAAATATGAAGAATCTTATTTAATTGGAAATTGTTATTTTCGATTTCATTTTCAGGTGCAATTTTCACTAAACCTGGTCTTACAAAGGAATGTTTGCTCATCCAATTTAATTTTTCTGCAATTTCTCTTGGGGATAAAATAAAATCAACTACACCATTGGCAATAGCAGATTCAGGCATAGTAGTAAATTTTGCAGAATCGTCCTGAGCAAATGTTAGTCCGCCTGCCAATTTTATTTCATTTAATCCGCGTGTGCCATCTGTGTTACTTCCCGAGAGTATAATACCAATAACATTTTCCTTATGCGTTTCGGCTAATGAAGAGAAAAGAACATCTATGGATAGAACGTACGTTTTTTCTTTTGGGCGTGGGATTAATTTAATATGACCGTCTGTAACTTCAATTACTTTGTTGTAGGGAATAACGTACACATTATTGGGTTCCATTTTTTCCATATCATCAATGTCCTGCACAGGCATTTTGGTTGCCTTCGACAGAAGTGGAGTAAGCATGCTTTTATGGTCAGGACTCAAATGCTGCACATAAATAAATGCCATACCTGTAGTAGGTGACAGATTCTCTAAAAGTTGGGTGATTGCTTCCAGACCTCCTGCAGAGGCACCTATGGCTACAACGGTAAAGGGGTTCTTACTCTTTGGATTTACTTTTGAGTTTACATTTAGGCTGAGTATGTCATCAGTCTTCTCAATCATCTCTTCCTTAACACCTGCAGGTGAATTGGTTGTGACTTCCATTTCTGAAAGAGATTGTTTCTTTATTGTCAAAGAAGTTGATTCCATTTTGTGGAGGATTTTTATTTTTACTTCTATTACATTGAGTTGTCTGTATAATCCATTGTAATATACTTTTTTTATTTCAATATTAAAAATTATATCGTTATGATCATTTCCCCCAATTGGAGAACGGATGTATCTCTGTCAATATAACCATTTTAAGTTGAATAAGTTTGTTTTGTGGAGTTAAAACAACAATGATTTGTGTTTCTTCCATTTTACTAAATGCTGATAGTTTAGTAAATAATGTAACAAAGGTATACTATTTTAATCGCTGTTGGGCATAAAAAGCGATAAATAAATGACAGCAGATTAGACATTATTTCGATTAATATTATATAGCACTGTAATTCAGTGTAATTCTCAAATTATGGAGTCCGCAAGCTAGTTCCATGACTAAATCGTCAAAACCAAACTTGTGACATCTGAAACGATCTTTGACAATACGACATCTTTTTGCACCACCAATCGCATGTTCAACAAGAACCCGTTGTAAATACCTTTCGGATTTAAAGTGGGAGATTCAGTCAGTTACTACCGAATCCATTTCCCAACCCACTACCAATGGTATGTATTTATTTTCTGCTACCTGTTCGACCCATTAAACGACTAAAGACAGAGCGGTAAGTGTTATATTTCGCCAAACAATAGGCAGTAAGGCAAGAATAAAACAAGCATAGCTTGCGTTGTTGGGCGTTCCACCAATATTGCCAATAAATGATATTGATAACCAAATAGCTTATCAAAACCATTTCTCAAATAGGCAGAGTAGAACACATATCTTATTATTATTTTCCAAAACCGCAAGCGATGAATAGTTTTAAAAATAAAAATAAGAAATGTGACATATTGACTTTAATGCCCCGCAAAAGCCGTTCTGCAAAAATCTCGTGTTATTAAAGGCAGTTTTTCCCGAACAGCTTTTAACTAATAGGGGACAGAGGAATACAAAAAATGAAAACCCCAGCCCCTTTTTATGAGGGGCGTTTATCGCTTTTCATTATTTGTAAACGTGTTTGGCACTTTGTGCAATATAATGTGAGTTACCACCGTCCAATCTATTATCTACATAAATATGAAGAAAAAAAAATGTAAAATGGTTTACGCTTAGCGTGAAGAGGACGAGAGTGTTTACGGCTTTAAAAAGTAACCAATACACTATCATCTGTATTTTCATTACAATATTGGCCTTTTGAATTCATTTTCATACAGTTCATTGATTTCCTCTTTATGACTTTCAAGATGCTGTAGGATGATATTTTCCACATAGCTGCTAAGCGTTGATTTTCGTCCACCTATCATATTGACGACAGTCAAAAGGATTGAGTGGGGCTCTTTAGCGATGTAGAGGCTTTGACGGTCGGTTATATCTACTTTCTTAAAGTAGGTCTCACAGAAATCCGCTTGCTCAATTTGGTTTTGACTTGGAGTTTCCATGACATCAGGAATCTCAATTGCAAGTTTTTCTTCTTCTTTGATAGTTGTACGATCATTTTCGATAGTAGTATCTCGTTTCATAGGGAAACCCTGTGAAATAACTTCTTTCATAAAATTCTCATCCACTTTTGGGACATTCGTTTGCTTTGCCATTGTTGTTTTAAATAAATGATGTGTTATTTTTTTATGTATTTAAATATGATTCATTTTATTTCTGTAGGTCAATACTTATTTCAATAAAGACTGATTGGTTGATTATTGTTTTGTTCTGAAGATTTTAAGTTCACATGTATGCAAAGTTAAAAGCATACAAGATTGTAATATCTCTTGTAACCATGTTTTAAATAATTAAAGTCATCTTTCAATCTATCATAATTTATTGTTGTCAAGAAAGTTGTAAATCAATATTTAATGCAAATAAAAACATTAAATCAGTCTCTTTTTCAATCTGTCTTAGTTTGTCACAGTATGACTCCTTTTAACCTACATACAGCTTTTGTATAATTTGAAAGTCGAAACTAATTTTGCACTCTCATTTAGAAGCTCAATTCGATAAATTTTTAAACAGTCAATAGAGCTAATTGAATTTGCATTTGGCAAATGGCAAGTTGTATTTTTGAGCTGCTTGAAATTCTTTCAGCAGCTCAAAATGACTTGCCCTTTCAGGGGGAAAAGCACCGCCGAAGTTGGTGCTTTAGAAAATTAATTCTCGATAATGTGTGCTATTTTAAAATTCCATATTATTATGGCACAAAAAAAAGCAAGATTGGAAATCCAAACGGGAGACCAAAAGGCCCACCCAACAAATTTAACGCTTCAATAAAGGGGTTCTTGATGAACTTACTGAGAAGAAACTTGGAATAATTTGAACGAGATCTTGCTTGTTTAGAGCCAAAAGAAAGATTAGAAATAACTGTTAAGTTAGTTCCTAAAATGCAATCGATAACTTATCAACCGGAAGATAATAACAAGACAACCATTGGGCAGAGGATTGATGAATTAATGGTCGGAAGGAAGTTAAACAAGCCTAAAAAGGAAATAGAAATAGAAGTGGCAGATATAGAGGAGTAGATGAAAAATCATTAAAATGAAACGCTACATTTATATATCTAAACTATTGTTTTTTAAGTCACATAGTTAACTACACTTTTCTAAGATTTTTTGCACCTTTGTTCGCTATTAGTAGGGCGTAATTTTTACATAAAAAAGGTCCTAATAAGGAGACTTCTCGTTTAGATCAAGATCGCAATTGATTGCATCTACTATTCTAATTAACACATCCAAACTATGGGAATACCTGTCATTTTCAATCCTGTTGATTTTTTCCCTTAGCATTCCTGTCATTTCCGCCAGTTCCTGCTGGATTAGCCTCATACGCTTCCGCGCTCGTTGAACTTTTTTGCTGAAGTATTCTCTGTTGTTCATTTTAAGTCTATTACACCTATTGCATAATCGTGTGTTTTATCTCTGAAGCTCATGCAAGAGGTTTTGGAATCAATGGATATAAAGGTTATTTTCTGTAACATCAGTAAATATCCAATGGCAATCAAAAATAATAGTGGTGGCTATTTTAATCTTGCATTTCACTGGTGAAGCGAGGCGCCCAGCCAACTGGTAAATTTGCAGAATCCATCAATAAATCATTTGGCTCCTTTGAAGAGTTCAAAAACCAATTTTCCAAAGCTGGTAAAATCCGTTTTGACAATGGTTGGGCATGGCTAAGCCTCGATGGGAAATGCAACCTGTTTATTTGTTCTACACCATACCAAGATAATCCGTTAATGTATATTGCAGAGAAAAAGGGAATCTCCTGCTTGTCATGGATGTATGGGAACATGCATATTAATTGAAATATCATAACAGAAGGTCAGATTATATTGAGGCATTCTGGAATATGGTAAACTGGGAAGAAGTAAGCATAAAATATGAAAATGCTTTATAGATATTGAGTATCTTAGATACTTAGTATCTATATATTTTGAGAATGCTAAAATACAATTACAATGAGAAGGAATCTTAAGACAAAGTACATTGGAATTAAATTAGATAACCCCATCGTTTTTGGTGCCTGCAATATGCCATCAAGGCTGGAAGTGCTTAAAAAAGGTAGAATTTTAGTCAGCGCTTCTACATTTTGTTTCTTTACGGTTTGTTTACAAAGTGAGTAGCTGACTATTCCCCAGAAAGTTTTTATTCTCAGATAAGTATCCTTTGTATAGGAATCTTTTTCTGTATTGATTTTTTTTCGCCGCCTTGATCTCATTTTTCCTCCAAAGTATATCTTTTGTCCGGAAAGCATTCCGATATCGCTGTACTTATTTTACCCACATTTCAACAAAATGTTCTTTCCTGTCATCTTCTAAAGATAGTATTTTTTTGTCCGAAAGCTCTTTATCATCCAGAATAAGACGAGGTAATGAGTTATTAATGATACGATTGAAAGTGATATGATACACGGTTTGTCCAAAACGATAATGTACTTTGTAGCTATTCCAATCTTTTGGTAGGAGCGGGCTAAGGATTAGTTTGCTTCCAGATCGGTTTACACCCAAGAGCTCTTCAACCAGAAGACGATACATCCATGAAGAAGAACCAGTGTACCATGTCCAGCCACCACGTCCTGTATGAGGTGCACAAGCATACACATCGGCCGCCACAACATAAGGTTCAACCTTATATATGGATATCTGTTCAGCCGTTTTGCTGTGCTGTACAGGGTTTAACAGGCCGAAAAGTTCCCAGGAGCGGTCGGATTCTCCCATAATGGCAAAAGCCATAGCAGCCCAAATAGCACCATGGGTATATTGGCCTCCATTCTCACGTACGCCGGGAACATAACCTTTTATATAGCCCGGATTGAGTGCAGACTTGTCAAAAGGTGGGGTAAATAGCTGTATTAGCTTATCATTGTGGTGTACCAACTGTTTGTTAACTTGCTCCATAGCCTGCGCAGAGCGCCGCAAACTACCGGCCCCACTAATCACAGACCAGCTTTGTGGCAATGAATCGATACGACATTCCTCGTTACTTTTAGATCCAAGTGGTTCTTCATTATCAAAGTATGCACGAAGATACCATTCCCCATCCCATGCAAAAAGCTCAATATTCCTTTGTAACTCACGGGCCTGAGCAAGACAGCTTTCAGCAAAGGTTTCGTCGTTATGCAAAATCGCAATTTTGGCAAATTGGGTCAGCACATCATACAAAAAGAAAGCCAGCCATACACTCTCGCCGCGTCCATCTTTTCCAACCAGATTCATCCCATCGTTCCAGTCACCGCAACCCATTAGGGGTAAGCCATGAATACCAAACCTGAGCCCGTTTTTAATGCTTCTTACGCAATGTTCGTAGAGTGTAGCCGACTCATTTGATTGTCCGGGCATGTCATAATAAGATTCTTCGTCAGGTCGCAATATCCGACCTTCGATAAAGGGTACTTTCTCGTCAAGAATACCCGTATCGGCAACACAGGATACATACCTGCATGTGACATAGGGTAACCAAAGGTAGTCGTCGGAAAAATGTGTCCGCACGCCACGTCCCATAGGTGGATGCCACCAATGTTGTACATCTCCCTGTGGAAACTGATGCCCTGCTGCACGAAGTATCTGTTTACGGGTAATTGCCGGTTCGGCATGTACCAATGACATCACATCCTGTAGTTGGTCGCGGAAACCGTAGGCTCCGCCGGACTGGTAAAAGCCGGATCGGGCCCATATCCTGCTACTGAGAGTCTGATACAACAGCCAACCATTGGCCATTACATTCACAGAAGCATCAGGGGTATCTACGTTTATGGTTCCAAGCGTGCGATTCCAATAAGACCAAACTCCTTCGAGAGCTTCACGTGCAGCACCGGACTTTTGAAATCGCAATATCAGTTGATGCATTTCTTCCTTGTTATGTGCAAAGCCAAGTCTGAACCTGATTTCCCGATCCTGTCCATCAGCCAGATCGATTATTACTTGCAAGGCACCGCAAGGATCAAGTCCTGCACCCACCTTACCGGAAAGACGGGTGTGTTTCATTGCCACAGGCTGCGACAAGTTTCTGTTCTGACCGATAAATTCTTTACGGTCACCGGTCAATGTACGCGCTTCGCCCACATCAATAAAAGCTATATTCCCTGCAAAATCGGGGTTGTAGAAGTTACGGGCTATCAAAGCTCCGGTTCTGAAGTCGACCTCTGTTTGAACATGCAGAAGACTTTTCTCCCTCAAATCAGCCAACACCCATTCATAATATCCGGTGACGGACAACCGGCGGGGGCGTCCCGATTTATTATACAGCTTCAATACGGCAAACTTAATTGGTGCGTTTATTGCAACATAGATCCACAGTTCAGAATCAATTCCGAATTCGCTATGCTCAAATACTGTATAACCAAATCCGTGACGAATGACGTAAGGTGTTGCTCCACGTGCCGGCGATGGAGTAGGTGACCAAAACTGTCCTGTTTGCTCGTCACGTATATAGAAAGCCTCACCCGAAGTATCCTGCACCGGATCGTTATTCCAGGGTGTGAGACGAAATTCATGGGCATTCTCTGCCCATGTGTATGATCCTCCACTTTCAGAAATAACAGTTCCGAACTGTTCATTGGCCAATACGTTACACCACGGGGCCGGTGTTGTTTGTCCGGGTTGAAGTGTTATAACATATTCGTGACCATCGGGTGTAAAACCACCAAGGCCATTTGTAAAAATCAAATCACGCGCCTGAAGCGGATTCAAAGTTCTGGGTAAGGCTGGTCGTAAATGATCCAGATCGGGTACCTGTAATTCGGGAATTTTAAGTATTTTAAGTTGTTCTGTCAGCGGTCCTTGTTCGTCACTCAAAACAATGCGGGCAGCAGCTTGCAGCAACAGTAAATTTTCACGGGATACCTGTTCTATTCTACGAATGAAAATGCCACCCGGTTTTTCAAGCAAAGGAGCTTCTACTCCCGATGATATAAGGCTTTTAATTTCATCTTGTATAGACTGTCGATATACGGAAATGTCCTCGTTCAGAATAATCACTTCAGCAATAAGTCCCTTCATGCGCCAGTAGGCATGTGCCAACACAATCTGTTTTACCATATCGAGTCCTTTTACATCACTAATACGCAGCAAGACCAAAGGTACATCTCCGGAAATGCTATATCCCCAAAGACCATTCTGCCCAAGTTTGTTACTTTTCAACACTATCGGATCGGCACGGAGTGCCGGATTAACATATGCCAAGTAGCCGGCCAGCTTGCTATAAAGCTGAGCTTCTATATCTGTAACATTAAGTTGACGCATTACTACCTGACTATGTGTCCATGCCAGTTCAAAAGCCCGGTCAGCCATACGGATATTTTGATATTTTTCGGATAATGCAAGTACAGAGTCGCGTGTTTCAGCCATGCCCAATGCTATATAGAGTGTTACCGATTTACCGGGTTGGATGCTAACCGTCCTGCGTAGCGAAATGATTGGATCTAGCACCGAGCCAGTGCTTCCTGACAATGGCCCTGTGGTTTTCATCGCCTGAGGGTTTACTAAAGAATGCCCCCTGCCGATAAAACGCGAACGATCGGTTTCGCACGAAAGCTCACCTTGTTGATCACCCTGCACAAGCATCATATGTAACATGTGAGGCACTTTTTCTTCTGGTGTTCGTGCTCTGCGTGTGCAATATACAGATGAAGAAGTCGGTGCAAATTCTGTTTGCACAAACAGATTGCTGAATACAGGGTGAGCCTCATCAGACGCCTGAGTTGCTATCACCACTTCACTGTAGGTAGTAAGTTCGATGTCACGCGCCACATGTGAACGGTTGACGAGTTTAATGCGTCTCAATTCGATATCGTCTTCCGGCGAAACACAGATAGTTGTATGAACCTCAAGTTTCGACTGACGTTGGCGGAATTCAACATAGGCCTGAGTAAATATGGCTTCGCAACCTTTCGTGTTGCTCAATGTGGGCTGATAGGCTGTAGACCAGAATTCACCAGTGTCGCTATCACGCAAATAAACAAACAAACCCCAATTGTTACATGTAGCATCCTCACGCCATCGTGTAACGGCCATATTGTTCCAGCGGCTATATCCTCCTCCTGTATTGTTCACCATTACATGGTAACGACCGTTTGATAACAAATGCACTTCGGGATCTATATTAGGATCCTTGAATATTCGCATAGTTTTGGAACTATCTACAAGAAGTGGATGTAAGCCTTCAAGTTCAAATTTCGAATCATCAGGAATTACGCTCGCTGTAACGCTTTGAGGAATACGTTCCTGTAATAGCATTTCTGCAGCTTTAAGGGTAGGACAAGACATAAAGCGGCGTTGCATGGGATTTCCTTTCATTAAGTTATCAAGCGCCAAAAAACTCATTCCCTGGTGGTGTGCCATGAATGAACATATATTCTCACTCGACACTCCCTGGCGAAGGTGCGAGGGAGTATAATCTATCGCCTCGTAGTAACCGTAAGTACTTTCTTTTCCTTCATCTGTGAGACGTTGCATATTTTCGCAAGCTTCCCGGGGGGCCACCATTAATGCCAGAACCGTGGCATACGGAGCAATAACCAAATCTTCAGACAATCCCCTTTTTAAACCAAGACTCGGCACACCGAATGCCTTATACTGATAATTCAAATCAGCATCCGTGAGGTTATATCCCGACTCGGACATGCCCCACGGCACGCCAAGTGTTTTCCCATACCGTATTTGTTCCTGTACTGCAGTTTTACAAGTTTGGTCAAGTAAAGTGTTATCAAAATTGGGCATCACCAAAAGAGGCATCAAATATTCGAACATAGAGCCACTCCATGAAAGTAATGCCGGCTTACTCTGAGAAACGACCAACAGGCGGTTAAGCGAGAACCAATGTTCAAGAGGTACCTGTCCTTCTGCAATGGTTATATAACTGCATAGTCTGGCTTCAGAAGCAAGAAGATCATAGCAACCGGTATCTGCCCGTTGATCACTGACATTATATCCTATTATAAATAACTTTTTCGAAATATCGAAAAGAAACGTAAAATCCATTCGTGCCAAGTTTTCACTTTGGTGTTTCAGTGAATTAAGCATTTGTTTTCTCTGAATAGCCTGTTTTGAAGCTTCATGTAAACAATGCAGCCATGCAGTAAGGTAGTCTGTTTCTCTTTTTCGGGATGGATCATTAACTTCAGAAAGTACGGCTTCTATTAAAGGACAGATTGATTTTTCAAAATTGACAACTTCACTCAAAGTGGGAACCTGGTCAAGCATCTCTAATTTTGCAATAATCATTTTTGTACTTTCACCTAAGTTCTTATTGTTAAGCAGGTCATTTATTTCAACCCATGGGGCAAGGTACAACATCTCTTCTAAATGTTCTTCACAATTTAGTTTCAAGAGCTGTCCCCATCTCTGCGACTCTTCATTTAAAGTATCTAATGATGGGATGATTTCATTTATTTTGTCAGCAATTGACTTCAACAAAGTAAATGCAGCATGTAAAGTGTCAGGAGGTGTTTTTTTTAGCTCCTTTTCGAGTTGTGACAGACCTTTGTTCTTGTCTGCATACTGTTTTAAAACCCTTACTGTATCAATCAACCCGCTAAAAATAGCCGGTGAGTAAATACGGGCATTACCCAACTCTTTGAACCCCTGACCGAGCGTTAGCAGATGCCCGGCGAGGTTTCCACTGTCCACACTCGATACATACAAGGGATAAAGCGGTTCAAGAGTCCGGGTGTTATACCAGTTAAATAAATGACCGCGATACTTCTTGAGTTTGCTCATAGTTGCAAAAGTATGCTGTGTGCGTTCCACCAGCTTACCAACAGGCAGATAACCATAGTCAAATGCTGCCAGATTGGCCAACAATGAAAGTCCTATATTAGTTGGGGATGTACGTGACGCAATAATGGGTTCGGGAATTTCCTGAAAATTATCAGGAGGAAGCCAACTCTCATCAACATTAACGAACGTTTCAAAGAAATGCCATGTTTTGCGGGCAATCCGATGTAGTAAAAGTGTTTGTTCACTTGAAAATTCGGGAGTATTCAACTTTATAGGGCAACTAATCCACCAAACGAAATAAGGAGCAGTTAACCAAACGAGTAACACAGGAAGTGAATATGGCAACGTTAAAGGCTGTAAGAAAGACAAAAGCACACCACTTGCCACTGCAAATACAGGAGCAAACCACATCTTAGTGTAAAAACCTGATAGTAAATTGTTTGCTGCACGATCAGCATCATCAGAATTTTGCCATTCCATCAAATGCTTGTGTGTTACAACCAAGCGAAACAGGGTACGTATTACTGCATCTGTACATAGGAAAGCATCGTAAGGCAACAGCGTCAGCGCCAGCAGAACCTGCCCCAACTGTCGTTCACTATTTTGAAAAACTTCCTGAAAATGAAGTGACCATGACTGATCAACTGATTTTCGGAAGACGTTTATAGACATGCTTATTATGATAGGAAGTGATGCAATGATGAGCACCAGCAAAGGACCTATCCAAGTGCTTTTAGGGAAAAACAGACAAAAACCAGTTAAAAGGAGCAACAGTGCAGGTGATACAAGGCTACGCCGAAGATTATCAAATATTTTGAATTTTGCCAATCCCGATATTGGATTATGTTCTTTCTTCCTGCCGGACGTAGGAACACTGGGCAGTATCCATCTTGCAATCTGCCAGTCACCCCGAATCCAGCGATAACGACGTCTGGTATCCATGTTGTAACCCGATGGATAGGACTCGTATAACTCTACATCGCTGATGAGACCCGAACGGACATAGGTAGACTCCAGCAAATCGTGGCTGAGGATCCTGTTTCCGGGGAATCGTCCGGCCAAAACATGCTCAAAAGCATCTACATCATAAATACCTTTTCCTGTAAAGGAGCCTTCGCTGAAAATGTCCTGATATACATCCGAAACAGTACGTGTATAGGGGTCAATGCCTGCATCACCCGAAAAAAGGCGACTATATAACGATCGTCGGCTGCTGATTATGTTTATCGCTATGCGTGGTTGAAGAATGCCGTAACCTTTAATTACAACATTGCGCTTAGGATCATATTCGGGACGATTCAGCGGGTGTGCCATGGCTCCTGCTAATTTTCGGGCACAGCCCCATGGTAGTTGTGTATCCGTATCAAGTGTAATAACATATTTTACTGATGTCAAAATTGATATTTCACCTTCAATGAGGGAAAAAACACTGGCAGGACCACCTCTGAGTAGAGAGTTGAGCTCCATTAGTTTTCCCCTTTTACGTTCGTAACCCATCCACTTACCTTCACCCTGATTCCATTGACGCGGACGATGGAATAAAAAGAAAATATTGTTTTGTCCGGCAGCGTATTTTTTATTCAGCTTTTCGATTCCTGACCTTACCCGTTCAAGTAAGAAATCGTCCATTGGCATCACTTCATGGTCTGCATCACAGAAATCAGTCAACAAGGCAAAATGAAGGTGTTGGTCACGATTGGAAAGAAAACAAAGTTCCGTATTTTCAATGAGTTTATCGACGGAATCCTGATTCGAAAACATGGAAGGTACTACTACTATGGTACGACAATCGGATGCTATGCCTTTAGAAAAGTCGAAACGTGGAATCAAACGTGGTTTTGCGATTAACATAACAAACCAGTTAACCAAAGCAAGAGCCAACTGACTTACACAAAAAAGAAAAATAAAAACTAAAATAAAAGTTTTCCATTCGTTGACCTGATTGCCAAGAGACTGTAATATATTCACAAATGCAAAAGTGCCCAACAGAGTTAAAAGTGTAATGCTTCCTGCATAGAAAAACAAAGGAAAACGATGAATAATATGCCTTACAACTGTTCCAAAAGTTTTTTTTACTTTAGCTGTGTATTTAAAAGAAGTATATCCATCTCCAACCAAATAAAAGCCTACATGCGTTTTCTTTTTTTCTTTTTTTTTTGCAGATGCCTCTTTCGCCAACCTGATCGCTTCACCGGCTATCTCTACCTCCGAAAGTGGACTCTTCCTGGCAAGTGATTCAATTACATGTCGGTAATGATCCCGGGTCGAAAAATCCATTAGACCATAGATTCCTTCCGGATCGTTTCGCAATGTTCTTTCTACAAGGCTCAGGTCTTCCACAAAGTCCGACCAGTCCGTACTTCCAATGAAACGAAGGCTTCCAATGCTATGACTCACGGATAACTGATTTGCTGCCTGATTCTGGCTCTCTTTATGAATTAATTCCTCAATGGATAAACCGTTCTCGGCTAATCGTTGTTCAAGCCAACTGCGTGCCATGTGTAGCATCCTGTTCTGAGATGATAATCTTTGACAAAACTCAAAAACAAAAGCACTGGTAAGCGGGATGTCCGACTTGGCCATCTCCGCCAGTACCTCTACCAGTTTCGACGGACTTTCCTCTGTTATTTTTTGCAACCTTTCTACCCACGAATTAGCAATGTCTCGATGATTCTGGTTCTCCTTAATACGTGAGGCAATGCGATAAAGATTCTCTATCAGTGCCATTCTAAGCATAATCGGTATGGCCCACAGTTCTCCCAGTTTTAGTATCGATTCCTTCTGGTAAGATTCAAAAAAGGCATGAAGTAATTCGGAATCAATCTCTGCATCCGTATGCAAAATGAGCTCAAGGGCTATATCATAAACGCATGGAAGTCCTTTTGAGCTCCCGTTATCCAGACAAGGCAATTCCTTACTGTATTTTTTTGAAAAATGACGCCTTACAAGCTGAATATGCTCTTCAATCAAATAAAAATTATCCACCAACCATTCTGCAGCAGGTGTAATATCCCGAGGCCTCCTGATAGCAAGAATTAAACGGTTAAAGTCACGCAACACCGCATCATTATAGTTCAGTTTTTCAAGAAGAAATGCATTTCCTCCTTCACTAATTATCTGCTGTCTGGAAGCAAGTGTCTCAGCATATCGGGCCAAAAGTTCCACATTGAATATTTCTCCACGCAGAGGTTGTTCATCTGTATTTCGATTATAATGTCTTAATTCAGGAATTTTAATATTCGAAAATTTAATCATATCAATTGACAGTTTAAAAGAAAAAAAACAGATCCAAAAAGATTTAAATGCAGTATATTCAATACAAACTACTGTATTAACAAAATTAGAGTAACTTCTGTTCCCCAAAACAGCAAAACAAATTTTATTAACCTCCGTTCGATCAAAAGTTCATTCAAAAATTATACTATCTCAACTGGCTATCTTACCGATATATATATTGGCTAAACTATTGAAACATGCCTCTTAAACCATCAAAAACAATACAATCAAAAATAAAACCTAAATGGTCTAAGTGGCCTACACCTTCCTTATAATCACTTAGACGTTCTTCCTTGATAAATTTTCGCCACAAAACATTCCTTTTCCAAGCATCTTTTATAACTATTAAACCCCAGTTTCGACCCCATTATATTGCATCCACCAATCCAAAAGATTCTACATGGAGAAGTAATCATATGACCAGGAACAGTTACTTTCCAAAGTAGCCTTTTAATGGTGCTTTCGCTTACATTAAAAGCCCTGACTAAATCTTTATCTGTTTGTTTCCCTTTGATATATAATTTCCAAAGTTGTGACTGATTAAACTTTTCACCACCTGTGAAACTTATTCCACAAGCATATCAGATGTAGCGTTGTAAACCATTTCGTTTTCTATTCTTCCTAACAACTGGAGAGCTACAATAAAAGTATTTTTTATTCATAACCTTTGATTTGATTCAAAGCTAAACCTAAAAAGACTTTCATGATATTTTAACTACCATTTTGACCTATAAGCCCCTTTGTATAAATTTTTCGGATAGCAATCTTCAATTCTTCCAGCATTGCATCTTTGCAAAGGTAGCCTGATGCTCCAGCTCCTAAGGTATGTAACGCAAAGTTATCTTCGGGATGTATACTTAACACCAAAATATGGAGATGTGGCTTCATGTTTTTCAGGTCGCTAAGTAAATCAATCCCGCTTCTGCCAGGCACATTCATATCCAACAATATGATATCGCAATCAATATTTTGAATTTTTTCTATCGCTTCAGCTCCGTCTTGAGCTTCACCAATAACTATTAAATCAGATTCTTCTTTCAAAAAAATTTTTAACCCTTCGCGAATAATTTCATGATCGTCTACAATAAATACTTTTATCATAATTTTAATTTTTAGTGATTGATACTGATAGATATTAGCTTACGGCGATCCGCCAGCTGGCGGATTGGTTATGTATAAAATTTAAATTTTCATCAATATATTAACTTATTGAACTTTGGAACAGATAACCGTTCTCAGATATATGGCATCTCAACTCTAACACTTGTTCCTTGACCCAATTTGCCGGAAATAATCAATTCTCCTTCCAGCAAAAAAACCTTTCACTCATGACAGCTTAATATAGTCAATATATTTCGGCTCTTCGTATCTTCGTGACTTTCTGTTAAGAGCAACATCTGTCATCATTGCATACGACATAGCTAAATCGATATATTTACCGTTCTTCATTTGATTTATTTTTAAGCTTTTCTCGTTCGATTTCTTCGCTAAGTTTTACTCTGTTGTGTATAAAGATAGCGAAACAGACATTTCCAATAACAAATAGTACGATAAAAATAGCTGCGATTGTTTTCATTTTCTTTCTTCTAAAAATTTGGTTAGTAACGTAAAGTTTTACATTGTGCCTGATTATCTGGATGTTGATTTTTATATGCTTAAATTTTAAGCCCTAAAAGTTTACCGGAATATTGTCATAAGTACTTGAAGTAATTTATGCAAATTAAAGGTTGAAATAACTTTTGTTTGAAGCATTATATTTTAGCTATCTGGCTATTTATTACCCCGTAGAGGTTATCGCTTGGTAGAAATAGTGGCACAAAACACTAACGTGCCGTCAGATACGCACCCAAATTGTAACAGATTTATTTAATTGGTATGTGTCTTGTCTTGAAATAGGGTTACAGAAAAAACAACTAAATTTCAGAACGACAGAGGTTGTTTTACTCAATAAGCTTATTGGTAATGGCATAATGGGCGAGCTCTACATTATTCTTTACTTTTAAATTTTCAAAGATTCGAACACGGGATGTAAACACTGTACTAATGTTCAATGTAAGTTCGGAAGCGATATCTTTCACTTTTTTACCTGCGGCAAGCAAAAGCATAATTTCGAGTTCACGATTCGATAACTGTTCATGTGGTAAAAGATTTTTGTCGGGCATAACATCGATAGCCAACTGTTCGGTCAGTGCATTGCTCAGGTATCTTCCCTTTGTATGAATTTTCCGGATAGCAATCATCAATTCTTCCAGCGTTGCATCTTTGCATAGGTAGCCTGATGCTCCAGCTCTTAAGGTACGTAACGCAAAGTTATCCTCGGGATGTATGCTTAACACCAAAATATTGAGATGTGGCTTCATGTTTTTCAGGTCGCTAAGTAAATCAATCCCGCTTCTGCCAGGCATATTCATATCCAACAACATGATATCGCAATCAATATTTTGAATTTTTTCTATCGCTTCAGCTCCGTCTTGAGCTTCACCAATAACTATTAAATCAGATTCTTCTTTCAAAATAATTTTTAACCCTTCGCGAATAATTTCATGATCGTCTACAATAAATACTTTTATCATAATTTTAATTTTTAGTGATTGAGACTGATAGATATTAGCTTACGGCGATCCGCAGCTGGCAGATTGGTTATGTATAAAATTTTAATTTTTATCAATATATTAACTTATTGAACTTTGGAACAGATAACCGTTCACTGATATATGGCATATCAACTCTAACACTTGTTCCTTTACCCAATTTGCCGGAAATAATCAATTCTCCTTTAAGCAAAAAAATCCTTTCCCTCATACCAATAAGTCCATACGAATCGTGTTTAATTTTCTGATTTTCGTCAAACCCTATTCCATTATCAATAATTTCCATGATTAATTTGTTATTCTGGTTCCTAAGTTGAATCTTTACTACTGTAGCCTTGGCATGTTTGGCAATATTTGTAAGTGCTTCCTGAAGTATCCGGAAAAATGCTATTGATTGCTGCGAATTAATTTTAAGTTTGGAAATTGGACTTTCAAACTGGCAAGTTACTCGATGTCTCTCCTGAAAATCAATGGCGTATAATCTCGTAGCTTCAACAAATCCAAGTAACTCCAACGCTTCAGGTCTAAGACCCGTCATAATCCGTCGGCTAGTTTTAATGGTATTATCAAGCAAATTAAATAGGTAGTCAAATTTAGTCGTTATATCTTCTAAAAAAGCGAGATCAATATTTTTCAACACTTTCTGCTTCATAAAACCCAAGTCAATTTTCATAGCAACTAAAATTTGGCCAAGGTCATCGTGAATTTCGCGCGCTAAATCTTTCCTTTCCTCTTCACGGATATTTTGAAGGTGTGCAGCAAATAGTTTCAATTTCTGCTGTGAATTCTTCAATGCTTCCTCCGCCCGCTTTTGTTTCGTAGTGTCGAGATTAAATGCCTGATAATGCTTAACCCCATTCCACAAAACTTCTTTTCTCCAAACTCTTACGTGACGAACTTCCGCGTTTTCACGCGCAATACTTAACTCATAATCAAATATATCATGCCCATTTTTTCTTTTTTCTTTTCTTTCCTGATGTTGCGCATAACTTTCGGGAGTGTATCTATTTATTGCTGGTATACTTCTTAATTTTTCCAAGCTGTTGAATTCAAAAATATCAAGGAAGGCTTTATTGGCATAAATTGTTTTTCCATCGATGGAAATAATACGTATCCCCAAAGGAAATTCTGAAATGGAATGACGAAAATTTTCCTCCGATAGGATAAGTGCTTTGTTGGCAAGGATTAACTCTTGTTTCGCCTGCTTGCTGTCTGTGATGCCTTTATCGTATAATGTCTTTAAGAAATTATTCTCTTTCTGCAATTCTTGCAACTCTTTTATAAGTTTTTCTTTTGTTTTATCTTGATTATTCATAATTGTAGGTTATCTATTGTTATATATTCACTTTATATGTTCAACTATATCTTGTAATTAAATTTGAATTTGAATAAGTCCTAAGCTTCGTACTTTCCCATCAGCTCCAACTGCTTTAATGTTTTTGAGGGTAAGAATATCACCACCTTCCAATTTGTCAATATCCGACAACTGTTTAGCATTGAAACGTTAACCATTTACATTTACCGATCCAAATACCGTTAGCAAGGTGAATGAAGTTATATTAAAGTTTGCCTTTATTAATTCGTCTTGTCCGTAGCTGGCAATCAGCGAAACGCCGTCCCCTTTCAACAATCGCTTGGATAAGGGAGCATCTTGAACCAATCTTGTTATACCTCCTCCATCGGTATATCGAAGGTAAGATTTCGGATCGGGTAAGTATTTTACACGGTAGGAACCTCCTCCCATTGGCAGGTCTTTTCCATCAATCTTGGCGTATACTGCGATGTTTATATCTCCATCCTGGTTAGCGCGAATAATATATCTTTGACCAACTTTTTGAACTGTACCGCCAGCCACACGTATAGATACGTTTTCGGCAGCCACACCGGGAACCGAAATACTGAATTTATTATCAATTCCACGATATACAACGTTCAGACCTTCATTTGAAACAGTTGCTGATGGTTCTCCAACAATGTAATCACTTTTGAAAGGATAGCTTCTAATAACTCCATCGTTCCCAACAAGTTTAATTTGACCGGAATAAGTAAATGCTCCGGTTTTTCCGCAACTGACTTCATAATGACCATTTTGAATAGAAGAAGCACCCACAAAATATTCTGGAGTTTTGGTGGAGTCAACTGCCGAAAGTACGATTTGAGCACTGTATTGGGCCCCACGAATCAAGTAACGAGTATTGGGTACAACCAAAGCAGTAATTTTATTTACACGAAAATCCATAACATCCGTTTGAGCTTTTAAATACTGAACTATTTCAGCCTCCGTTGCACGAATATCACTCTGATATTTGGTGAGAATTGTAACAACAGCCGAAACAGGCATCATTTCAAATATAGCTATTTCCCAAGGCTTACCATCCTTAGCTTTACCGGTAGCAAAGATGGATTGATACATTTTTTGCTTTGCAGGATTAGTCGTCGATAAATCAACCAAAAATTTGCAGTAATCTTCAATTTTTTGTTTTAAAATCTTTCCGTTACCTCTTGTGATAGCATACTCACTAGGCTTGTCCATATTATCCTTGGCTAATATTTGTTTAACATAAGCGCTATCATTGGCATCTTTATTGTCGGTAATTTTAATAATTTCAACTTTAAATCACTCAATGTATTCATATAAATCATCAGATTTTTTCTTCACCAAGTTGGCCTTTTCCTACCATTCTCGTACTTTGGCCGGATTTTTATCAAACATATCCTGAAAGTCAGCATACATTGACTTGTTCCGAAGTTTGGATGACTCAATGGTTGTATGTAAACTATTATCCACCAGAGTAAAGCCATTTAAAATTTCACTTGATACATTCAATGCTAACATAGCCGTTAACACCAAATACATCATACCTATCATTTTTTGTCTGGGCGTTTCGGGACAATTTTTTGCTCCACTCATTGGAATTATCTTTATAAATTTTTAAACGGTTAAATTCTTGAATAATTAACTCAAGGCATTTAGCATATTTTCATATACTTGGTTCAAATCTGTAACTTATTTTGCCAACTTAACAGTGCTCACCCTAAAGCTTTCAATTTCTTCAGCAGAAGATATTGATAGTTTTTCAGCAGACCCTATCTAATGCAATTGATTTGTTGTATTGGGAACAATTGCTTTTTCTATTGGAGTTTCCTTTACTTTTGACGGGTCAACAACAGTAACAAATCCGGTTATACCAAGCTGAACCATATCAGCCATTGTTTCCTCCTCATTTATATATTTCCCGGTAACATATTTAAAAACCCCATCCATCTCGAAATACCATACATCAACAGTTAACTTGAACCTTTTCTTATAATATGCAGGATCGGTATAAGATTTCGATGTTGCAAGTTGAATAGTGTATAGCATTCCCTTTTCGTTGGGAACAATTGCTTTTTTGATTGGCTTTTCATTTATTTTATTTCTACTTAGCACAAAATCAATGCCTCCTACTATATCACCCTCTTCTAATGTTTTTATCGTGAAATCTATTTGTGGTGGATCTACCTTAAAGTCCAAATTGCTCAACTGAACAGTATCAACACGGGCAACGTATTCTCCCGGCTCAAGTCCTAAATAATAGACATATCCATCCGATTCGGAAAGTGTTTCCGCAATCACTTTTGGGCTATTTTTGTTGTAAAATTTTACCAAAACCCTTCCAATTCCTTGCAATGAGTTATCAGTATTCAGATAAGCCATACCGCTAACCTCACCTACAGCAACAATAGGAATATCAATGCGTTTAAACTGGTTGGGGTCAATGAACGCCTGGTACACTTTCTTTTTAAACCGCCAGGCAATATTATCTAAATCGTTATCGCTAAATTCTACATTATAACTGGTAAACGCATTAAGATTAGGAATTCGCACGATTGAATCTTTTTTGCTAAAAATTGTTTTACCCCCGGATACTCTTACTGAGTTTAATTTCACCAAGTGTTCACCCTTGTCGAAAATACCATTATTATTCAAATCAAGAAAAGGATAGAGCGATATGCCACCTTTACCAACGGATGAATTATTGCTTGCATGTATATATTTATTACCACCTACAAATGCCAAACTGCCTTGGGCACTCTCCGAAGTATAAGTATTGCCATTGCTATGCGAGGCAGAAATATTGATTCTGGCAAAAGACAAATCGTATTTAAAACTTAAACTAATAAGATTGGCGTTATTCAAAATATTACTTTCGTAAGTAGCTGATAAATTTCCTTTCGGAATGCTTTTCTCAATAGCTGCTTTACACGTTATAAATTTGCTTTCACTTGCATTGTATTGAGCCGATGATCGTATATTATATCCATTTTTCAGTCTATAAAATAGTGATAAATCAGTGGTTACATAAACCAGCTTATTATTAATCCAATTGAGTTGTGTAGCCGAATTGGCACTAAATTGTCTATAATACGCCGAAAGCATTATATTGCCCTGATTATTCTTAAAATCTGAATAAACAAGTTGTGTGTAATCCAATTTGGCAAATACATTTAACTTTTTAATTCTAAATGGTATCGATAACTTTGCTTTTCGTTCTTCGGGAGCATTGAAGATAGTAGCAAGTTGTCCTTTTACGTGTTTTGTATAATCAATTTCTAATAAGGTATTATTACCAAAATAATAATTCAATAAACATCTGGTTTTTACTCCATGAGCATATTCACCGTTTATTATCAATTTACTAAATGGCTGTATGGTAATCTTTGCATAAGGAATAAAAGCACCATCAGGGATGGATGACAAATACTCCAAGCCACCACCTACAGTTAAAAAACGAGTTAAACCGAAATTAAAATTTCCTTTTCCGAAACGGCTTAAACTACTATCTTGTACTATACCTGCTGATAAACCATATTCAAATTCTTTAGCAGGCATAATAGTATAAGGTATATTCATAGTACGTTCTTCAGTACGTTCTTCGCCCATAGTACCATAAAATTTTAAGGTTAACGTGATGTAGCCGTACACAATTGGAACTTTAAATACATATAATCCTGATGCATCGGCTTTTGTATAATCAACCAATATGTTGTTTATATAAAGTTCCACTGTCCAATTGGGTTCTGTAAATGCATTTATGGTATAATACCCCGTTGCCTTTCGCACTGTAGTTGGAGAATTTCGAACAACGGCACCAATTACCGGAGCATTTATAAATGAAATAGTTTGATTAGATATCTTACCTACTTGTACTTGTTTAATGATCGATTTATCGTTGTCGACCCAACGCCAGAGGTATTGCAACTGACGATTTTCAAATTTGTATTGATCGGAATAATTTATAGAAACGTCTGCTTCGCCACACAAAAGTTCGGTTCCAAAACCTAATCCCAAATGATTATTGGTTGAGCCATCCCATGTTTGAGAAGAAGCTATCGACCAATCCAACGTGCCGAACTTTAAAAAATGATAATTTCTTTGCACTATAGTATCGGCAATTACTTCACCTTTTAGCTTTGATATATTGCTTCTCATTTTTTCAATGCGCAGTTGTTTAATTATAGGCAACTCAAAATTCGATTTTAATATGATTGTCAGAGCTCTGTAATTAAAAGTCAATATTATTCCAAATGCTTCGGCAAATAAGGATGATTCCATATAAAGTGTACCCATTTCTTTTACCAGCCCATTTTTAGCATTCACTGTTTTGTCGCCAACTTTTATTTGGCCTGTATTATAGTCAATGGAATAAGTCCGGCTTTCATTTTCAATAAATCCGTCAATAATATCTCCATTTTGCCCTATAATACAAGGAATGTTAAGCGTTTTGAATAAATCTCCAATATTAACATATAGTAAACCATCATTAGCATATATAGCGTCTATATAAAAATTGTTATATCCTTCGACTATAACATTTACAGGAAATCCATCGAAAGCAAACGCAGAAACTTCGTTTTTGGCAATGAAATTATCCACATGGGCCTTTGCTTCAAATTCAGGTAAAGTAAATAATATTAACACCAGGAATAAGCCTTTAAGCAAAAATGAGAACCTGACATGCACAATTAGCATACAGCATTTAACTTTGCTGATGAAATTGCGTTTTTTCATAACTATTGCTGATTAATGGTAATAGCTAAACTACCTGTATAAGTACCCGAAATAGCTGTGCCCGGTACGTGAAGCGTGCCACCCACATGCAATGACGTAATAATGTTACAATCGCTATTTGTCGCAAAAATGGAGCCGTTAGGTCCTTTTTCTGTAGGGCCAATGTCGAGCGTAAGCGATCCTCCATTACTGCCGGTTAAGTTAGTTGTAACATCAAAAGTGATACTGACATTTCCACCCGGACAAAGTTTAATTTCAAAAATGGCAGGTTGAGCGGTTGGCACCATAGATAAAAGTAGAATATTACCAGTTGAAGTTCTGCTACCATCATATCCCACTGTAATTGTTCCACCTGCCCCCCCTGTCAGGCAAAACGTGCCAAAATTAATTGCCTGCGTGTCTGTTACGGTTAGTTGAGCAAAAGAAAAGTTGACACAAGAGAATAAAATTGTTGTTAACAAAAATAGTTTTAAAAATCGTTTATTTGTGTTCAATACTTTCATTACCTTCTTCTTTTTTTGTCCCCTGAGCGCCAGTCGAAGGGCACTTTTCTCTATTTAATATCCAGCTCTCCCTCCGCGTAAACGACAGGTTTTTTAGTTTCCCCTTTGCTTATATATTGCACTTTCAATTTTCCATTTTTCAATGGCTTACCTGAAGTATTTTTTAATTTAACAACCATGTATCGTTTGTTGATTTCCGTATAAACACCCACCCCCGCTGCAATACCAATTTGATAAGGCTTGCCTTGCGTAGGAACATATTGTATTATAATATCACCATATAAAGAGATATTGCCTGTCCGGTGTATGGTGAGTTTTAGGTTTTGTATAGTATTTTGTTGTATATCCAATTTTAAATCACTTAGTGCAGCGCTTACATTTACTGCGCCTGTGCGGATGATAATCGGAATACTTATACCGAATATAGGTATTAACTGAACTTTTAAAGTCGTTGAATCCCTTTCAGCATTACCCATACCAAGTGGTTTATAATTTTTTTCTGATCTGAAATATAAACGCGAACGATATTCGCCTGCTACCATATCTGGTTTACGCCTGTACTGCAATACAATAACTTGTGATTCTCTCGGAGCTAACGTTACCTTACGAGGAAATATTCGAAGATAGGGTTCGGCAAACATTTGCCCCGAATCAGCCTTATCAATATTAACAAAACTTCCATCTTCTTTCATGTTTTTTTGAACAAAAGAGATGGAATAGATAGCTGTATCTTTTCCTATGTTTGCTAAATTGAGATTTTCTTTTTGCTTATTACCCTCGAACACTAGGCGAATGGGTGTTATCAGTAAATTTCCCTGAGCTATAGATTGAAAGCTAAAACCCAAAATGGAAATTAGCATTATTAATAATTTTCTTTGCACAACGCTATTTTTTGTTGATTATATTGGAAACAGAAACAAACCTATTGTTTTTTTAAATAGAGGTGAATACCCGGAACCCGGGCATTCACCTCTATCAGAAAGCTAAATTTAATTATAATCTACAGTTACAGGGAATGTTCCTGCATAAATCCCTCCAGTTTGTGCAATCGCTAAATTTAATGTAGCACCAAGAGTAAAATCATCAGTACCAGTGGCACTAAGTGTACTAGTAATTGCGTCAGCAGCTGCCCCATTAAAACGGGCTGTAAATGCGTTAACGGTCATGGTTGCTGCATTTGTACCTCCTACTTCAGTTAATGTAATATCTGCGCTAGGCAATGTGAGAGCATAAGTTTCATTGTAAGTACCCGTTACGTGGTAAGCTGCATTTGTAGTAAGATCAGTTCCAGTTCCTCCGAGACCACTAACACCAGCGCTAAACACGCGAACAATTGAGTTAGAAGGAAGCGTAACAGTACCAGCCGCTACTGTTGATAACAGCGTTATAGTACCGAAATGCAAAGGAGCATCTTGAAAAATCTCCATTGGAACAATAAGTACTGCTCCTGCTGGAGTGGCTGATATTGTTGCAGATGTTTGAGCCATAATTGTGGTTGAAAAACCTGCTATCATAACGATAGCTGCGAAAATTATTTTTTTCATTTTGTGTTGTAATTAATTATTTTTTATTTGTTTTTGCATATTAAACATTGCTTTCCCATTACGTGGTAATGACAAACAAAGCGGGTTGCCATGCTACTTGCCTGGTGTTTTTTTTCTCTTTCTTATTTAATTAGTTAGTAAATAATATTTCATACTGCAATTATATATTATTAAGCAATAAATAATACGCTAGTAATTTTGATTCTTTTACAATTGAGCCGGTGTTATAAACTATTTTGTTCAGCGGGTCGTTCAGCAACTGGTCGAATACGTAATAGAGCCTGTTTTTCATAAAGTTTGTTTTTATTTTGGTTCAACTTCCAGTCCTCCGCGTTCAATAGCGGCTATTCTGATTTTATACGATAAGAGAGTGTTCGATTTTCCGTTGAGTGCTCCCCGTACCGTTGGGTAACTTGTTTCGAATAATTCCTTCAGGGCTTTTTTATCCCCATTGGCTACTAAAATTTTTTTTTTCTGTTCCATGTATTGTTTGAAAAATTTTTTATATTTTTGTTATGTAATTCAATAGTGAAACACATTGCAAATATAGGGATAATTTTCAACATTTATAAACTTTTAAGGGATAATTTTCAACAAAATGAAAAGTATTTTATTACAGATAGCAAAGATTGCTGAAAATGAGAGAATTAGTATTGGGGCATTGGAGAGAAAAATAGGCGCGAGTAAGGGCGTTTTGTCTCGTGCGATAGGAAATAGCACGGATATTCAAGCAAAATGGCTACAAGTTATCGTCGAAAGTTATCCCAGCTATAACCCCGAATGGCTAATTACAGGTATTGGGTCGATGTTGCGTGAGAGTAAAAAAGAGGATGTGCTGGTCACGGTGGAGAAAACAAAACAGGTAAATGCAGATTCGGGAACGTTATCCTATCTTGTTGATAAAATAGAGTCACTTTCCGCTGAAAACGCCTTACTTAAAAAGGAAATATCCTATATAAAAAAACAAAAATAACCTGCATATTATGATACTATTGCCGAAGAGTCAGAACAAAAAAAATTATAGATAATTGGTACAGACACGCTGTTTTTCAGAAATTGACCGTTTACCATGTCAACTAAAAATTCTCAAGTTCGGGGCAGATGTTGCATACATAAAAAACGTGCTGTTTTAAAGTAGCAAAATGTTGCCAAGGTAATGGTATCGGCGAATGGTCGCGCAGCTGGAGTTTATGCTACATCATTGACAAATAAAGATATGGATGCAATTGTTGAGAATTGTGTGATTTCCAATAATTATGCAAGTGTTAATGGTGGTGCTTTGCGTGGGGATGCTCAAAGCAATAAACGTGGTATTCAAATTGGAAATAATACTATTGTAAATAATTAAACTGCTGTTGCAGGAAGCTCAGCAATAGGTTCTGTAGAGTTAATTAGTAGTGGGTTAATAATATATGATTATCCGCAAAGTATGCAGTACTGAGTTTTAACTTTTCTGTATGTAATATGCTTAAAGTTCGATTTGTACGAAGTTGTAAGTGCGAGTAATCTATCAAAAGGATCAAGTGGTATTTTAGTGCGATTGAATTGGTAGCAAAATTCATTCAAATACCCTTGTAGAAATTCGGATTTTATGCCGTGATACATATCCGTAAGTAAAGATTTTGCATTACTTATAGCAATATGTACCCAAGGGAGTACTTTAGCAATCTCTTCAGGTAAAACAACTGAAGCATTGTGTTGAGCAAAATGGTCTTTGAAGTTCGTGTATGAGTTAGATCCGTCAGTTGTGATTTTGGCTTCTTTATCTATTGATATGGTTGCTCTTTGGTCTATCGTTTTTGCTTTTAAGTCAGGAATGACTATCATTTTCAAATGATTGACCCGTTTTGGTTTTTGAGGGTTTTTCGGGTTTTCAACCCGCTCACTTTCGACCATAACAAGCACTTTGCTTTTCTTCTGACTGCCACGTCCACGTTTCAAAGGTGCGGTTTTTTCATTTTCATCTCGTTCGGTGGAGAAAAAGCCTTCATCAAGTTCTATCATTCCAGACAAAGTATATTGGGCATCGCGTTGTCCCATTACGATACGTATTTTATGAAGCATCTCCCAAATGGGTTGATAACGTTTATGACCTAATTGTCGTTGCAGCTCAGAAGCTGAAAAAGTCTTTTTGGTGCTTGTAAACAAATGAATGGCTTTAAACCAATATAAAAAAGGCAATTTAGAACCGTGCATAATAGTGCCTGAACGTAAAGACCTGCGGCAATGACAGGATTTACATTCAAAGTGCATAGAAGTAGGAAGCCATAGATGTTCCTTATTTCCGCAATGAGGGCATACAATACCGGATTTAATCCGAAGTTCTTTGAATTTTTCGATACAAACAGCTTCACTTGGGAAATGTTTGTCAAAATCTAATAGTTTCATGTGCTTGTTCTTTTGGTACTATAAAGATACGAAAAATCATTGATAAACTGTGTTTATTGCGGATAATCATATAATAATAAATAGCATTATTGTGTGTGATCTAAAATGATTCTGGATAAATACAAGGGAAAATCACCAAACAATCAATTACTTCCAATTCTTAGCAATCAAAAGATGAATTCCTACTTAAAGAAAATTGGTGATATCTGTGAAATAGATAAAGAGCTGATGTTTCACTTAGCGAGGCATACTTTTGCCACCACCATTACTTTGGCAAAAGGTGTCCCAATTGAAACTGTAAGCAAGATGCTTGGTCATACAAACATTCGTACAACACAAATCTATGCTCGTATTACGGACAGTAAAATCAGTAATGATATGCAGGCACTTGCTGGAAAGTTACAAGGAATAGAGAAAATGTTTAAAATATAGGATTGTGAATGATTTATTTCAAATTAAAAAATTGTATATCTTACTCCCAAAAGTAGGACTGATAAATAAATAATTTAATAATTTACTGAGTTCTAAATTTAACAATACTCAGTTCGTTTAATTTTGTTTTAATTCTAAGATTGTTAAAATAATGGATAAGCAACGAGCTAAACATGCTGGTTTTCTTTGATTTGTAGTTGATCAAATAACCCTTCGACAAATATAGGAAAAGATTTTATCTATGTAATACACTAACTATCTTTAGTGATATGCGGGCACATTTTTTATTGTTCTATTAATTAAAACTAAGCACTTTTTGATTTTATATTAAAACTAAAGGATTTCTGAAAGAAATTGTCTATACGTTTTATTAAACATATTCGTAGAATCGTTTTAAAGGCGCATGCATGACATATAACATCAAGAGATAATACAATAGTTTTCATGCTCGGTCGTACCGACCACATGAAGCCTAAGTATTAATAAATCATATTCTGTAAAGTTAGTTACTATCTTCCGAACACTTATGGTCGCAGACCAACGCTAGCGGGAGAGAATTACAAAGCGTGTCAGCAAAAAGCGATAATTTAGTAGCACTATTTCTACTAAAATTTCAAACTATAACTCAGCGATGGTAAAATGGGGAAAAGACTAAACTCATATAAAGACGTACCATAACTACTTGACTCAGTAATATAAATATAGGGATTTCGCCGATTGTAAAGATTAATTATACTGAAGTCAATTATTCCAACTGATTTTCTGTTCTGGACTTTATAACTAAGTCCAACATCTAGCCTATGATATGACTTTTGTCTTAATTGATTTAATTCACCATAAACTAGTACTGCGTTACCATCAGTATCATTATACTGTGAGCGTGGTATATTATAAGGTAATCCGGTGCCAAAAACCCAAGTAGCTGAAAACGAAAGCCTCTTGGTCAGTTGTTGCTGAAAGAAACAACCTAGGTCAAAAGTGCGGTCATATTTATACGGGTAAACTTTTCCGTCATTTAAATCATCAAATTGACGGGTTGATTTAGCTAAAGTTGCTCCAATCCAACCTGTAGATTTCCCTTTTACTTTTCGTGCCAGCAGTTCGATACCTTTCGATTCTCCGATACCATTTACAGCCAGTATATTCTGCCAACTAGAATAATTAGTTGTAAACGAAACACCTTCTTTTAAATCTGCTAAGTTCTCCATTAATTTGTAATATGTTTCTACACTAAATTCGTATTCTCTGTCGTTAGGAATATAGCTGATACCAACTGAGGTTTGATTACTTTTTGCAGGTGGGGCATCTACCATAGCCGGTATACGGTAATCGGCAGGAACTCCGGCACTGCTGTTTGACAGTAAATGAAAAGGTTGCCAAACACGAGCATACGATACTTTTATTGCAAGTTCATTTGTTATTTTTCTTGAGAGTACAATTCGTGGTTGAAAATCAGTAAAAGAAGTTTTACCAGATTGAAATATATTCTGCCGAATACCTGCTTTTAACGAAAAACCTGCAAAATCATCAACAATAAGTTCTGCAAAAAAACTATGATCAAAAGCATCACTTCGTGGATATCCTAAATCTACATCAATCATATTTAAATTTGTACCAGATTGTTTGATTATGCTATGTCCGGGTTGATAAGTATGATAATAAAAGTCATATCCCATTATGGTTTTAACATCATTCGAAATCGAGTAATTTGCTTTTAGTACAAGAAAGTTATCGGCTATATTTGAAGTATAACGACTACTGTAATTATCTTCACTCGCATTCGACTTATCAAGTATTTGTAAATCGCTGTTTTCAGCGTAATGAAACATGGAATGTCCAATAATAAAATTGGTTGTAATGCGGGACGAAAAAATATGATTATAACGAAGCGATGCAGCTAAATTACCCCATGATGTTTTCAAATCAGAACTGAAGTTTTCTTTATCGCCGTTCAGGTCGTAAGTCATTGCGTCATCACCCGAATAAAAACTAAAATAGATACGATCATTGGGCGAAAGAATATAGTTTAGTTTAATATTTGCATCATACATTGTGAAACCAATATTCATATCCCAAAGCAATTTAAAAAAAGGCATGGTGTTTATCCTGAATGAAGCCAAATAAGCAGCCTTACCTTTTAATAGCGGACCTTCTAACATTAATTTTGAAGTGAGTATTCCTATTGTAACGCTTTGATGATGATTATATAAATCCCCATCTTTGGTTCTGACATCGACCACCGATGATAGTCGTCCACCATATTCTGCGGGGAAAGCACCAAGATACATATCGGCAGATTTTATTATATCTGCGTTAAATGTTGATGTAAGATTTCCTAAATGGCTTACATGATAAAGAGGCATATCATCCAATAAAAACAAGTTTTGATCTGAACTTCCACCACGTACATACAGATTGGAATTACCATCTCCCGTTATTTGTACACCCGGGCTTAATTGTAGGTATTTTAATAAGTCTTTTTCCCCTGCAAATCCGGGAAGTGCATCCAATTCCTGTTTGTTTATTTTGAAGGAGGATAAGTTTGGGTCTATTGCTCTTCGGACATTCGAAGATACTACTACCTCATTCAGATTAAATGATGATGGTTCTAAATACCAATTAATATTTATTTCGTTACAAGTTGGTTTCCGGCTTTGCAGAACATAGCCAATATATGAAACTTCTATTTCCACCGAGTCACAAACCGTTGGTATCCAGAGAATATAATGTCCTTGATTATCTGTAACCGTTCCTTTTCCAGTTTTCTTCTCAAATAAGGATGCTCCAATAAGTACTTCTCCGTTTTTAGAATCTGTTACCACTCCCGAAATAATTCTATCTTTAGTAACCGCTAAACATGGTAGAATCAATGTGCCTATGACTAAAAATATGATATTTTTTTTATTTTTCATGCCAATTTCTAGTCTAAAAGTCCGGTTCTTCCTTCAACACTAATGATAGTATCGCTTTTACTGTATCCCGAAAAAATACCCAAACCACCTTTTATATAACCTATTACAGTAACCGGAGCAGCCATTCCATAAAGCAAATCACCATTAGCGGCATAGCCTTGCTTATAAAGTGAGGTTTTATATCTAAAATATGCAGATGAAACAGACCTTAATTCAATTTTTAATTTGTGATCTGACGAAGAAATTCCAATTGGCGAGTACGTTGCGCCCCCCCTATACAAAAAACCTATATTGATAATTTCATCGGGATTGTTTACTCTGAACAACAATGATTGAGGTTCTAAAGCACCAATCAAGAGTAAACTCGGATAATAATCTTCACGGGTAATTATCTGATCATTTGTGGTAAGTGAGGCTTGATAAAATATATTTGAAGGTTGGAGACTAGATTTGTCACAAATAAAAATAGCAAGTTCATAAAAAGCTGTCCGATTGAATTGGAATTTGATTTAAATTTTATTCGACCTAACTGATTGGAACTCTTTTCTACCGGTAATATCTCAGCATCAATTATAGCTGTTACGGAAGGAATTGTATCAATAGATTCTAATACAGAGGATGGATCCAGGGTTTCGAGATGCAATTTATAGATTCCGCCTACTTCGGGTATTAATTCGTTTGAAGATAATTCTATATAGTTACCAATAGATTTCTGAAGTAATAAAAAGACCTGATTATCATTGACTCGTTCAACTGACGCACTCTTTAGTGTAGCCACTGTGTTTTTTGTTGAATAGGCTGCCCGTGTCATCACTAGCTTCAGACGTACCAATGAATCGGGGACTAAATACGAACTTACAGCGACCTCAGGTACGAAGCCGTTTTCTAAATTCAAGTCAACTTTTGTTAGTTCGAGCCCACATGATGAAAACAGTATTAAGATTATAAATAAAATTGTTTTTTCCCCCATTTTACAAAGCTTTAATAAAATACAAAACAACAACGGTGATTTCACACCGTTGTTGTTTTATTTACCAATTTACAATAGGATAAGTCCAATATCTTACCTGATGATTTTCAGGTGTCTGAGAATATAATGCAACGCCAAGTTTGTATTCTCTACCTACATATTGTGAGCCATCATTTGCCCACGGATTTATGTAATAATTGCTTATATCTCCCCAATTGTAAGTTTCACAGGCATAAAATGATTGTGTGTGCCAGCTACACAACCAATAATCAAGATATGCAAATGCAAATAATGTAGGTAAAACTACACCTGAAACATGCCTCGTCCTCCAGGATATGCTCATTAGATGCATAAATACTGCACACTGCCGACCAATCCGCCAACTTTTCTCATTTAATAAGTGACATATCCGGCTCGTTGGCATTTAACAAATCTATATCTCACCATTTATATGAATATCCTATATTTAATAAAATTGGAAAAAAGCTTCGTTGGTAAAGCTTAATTGAACCATCCTCAGCTTTTTTGTAAAATAAATAGTAGGCGTTCTGGCGATTATATGCATTATAGACATTTATCGACCAGTTTCGGATACCCTTTCTCAATTGCTTTGTCCTATTTAATCCTATATCTAACCGATGATAATCTGGTAAGCGATAGCCATTTTTTTCGGAATAAATTTCTACATCCGTGTAATAGTTCTTAATTGTATAGCCGGAATAGTCATAATTATAAAGTTGGTATTTTGCCGAAGGCATGGTAAAGGCATTACCTGTATGATATACCCAGGTAGCCGATAAAGTTATATTATCAGTAATTTTAAAATTGCCGACAATGGATATATTATGTGTTTGATCGTAGATAAATGGAAATTCCTTTCCATTATTCAGATTCTCGAACCTACGTGTATTCGACGACAAGGCATACCCGACCCAACCCGTTAAACGCCCTTTCATTTTACGAACTAAAAACTCAATGCCTTTTACATTTCCTATACCTCCAGTTTCGACTTTCTCCTGCCAGTTTTGAGAACCATTGTACAACAAAGTACCTTCTTTGTATTCAATCAAATTTTGAATTTTCTTAGTATAAAGTTCAACTATCATTTCGTAATCTTGCGACGAAGTATGAGCAATGCCTACTGAAAATTGATCAGAAGATTCTGGCTTAATCAAGGCGGTTGATGGCACCCATATATCCGAAGGCAATCCGCCATTCGAGTTGGTCAACAAATGGATATTTTGATGCATATTGCTATATGATGCTTTTACTGAATAGGAAGGCAAGAATAAATAATTGACCACTACCCTTGGTTCAAAAACCGGAAATGAAGCGTTGTTTACAAAATACGACCCGGTTCTAAATCCGGCATTTGTACTAAATTTATCGCCTAATTTATACTCAAATTCTGCATATCCATAAACATCTATTGCATGAAGCCTAAGTTGTGAGTCTGATGTTGAAGCTGTGTCAGCAGCTAAAGAAGCTCCTTTTTGTGAATAAGAGACTAAGCTCGGAATAAAAGAATGATTACCGGCTGCAAACCCCATTCGAATGGTAAGGTTGTTGAGTGGTATTTCGGCATCATTTTTAAACAACAAATCATTTGTACCCGAAAGTATCTGAAAGTCATCAGTCAATTTAGATTTGTTGCTCAGATTTTCGACAACATTTTGCAGATGATTAATATAATTGTAACTGGTATATGCTACTGTCATGTTATTGAAAACACCATTCTTTAGCAGATGAAGCCACCGAACACTCCCTGCGGTATTTCCCCATTTCAACTCTGACAAACCGATATATTTCAGGTTGGCACTCTTAACTGTGGTTCCATCATCTTTTGCGTAGATATTATCTTCGCCGGTGTAGAAACTTACAAACATCCTATTGGTTGGCGATAATTTCAAGTTTGCTTTAAAGTTTATATCATTAAAATAATAGCCCGCTAATGTTGACAGACGTTCTTTTAGTTTATATAAATAAGAATAAATTCCAAAGTTGCAATTACGATATGAAAATGCATAAGACGATTCGCCTTTTTTAATTGGTCCTTCGATAAAGAACTTACTGGAAATCAATCCAACCGCAATTTCGCCTTTGGTTTGGTATAAATTTCCTTCCTTATTCCGCACATCTACCACCGACGAAATGCGCCCACCATATCGAGCAGGGAATCCTGCTTTATACAGGTCCACACTTTTTACCATAGAAGGATCGAAAACAGAGAAAAAGCCTCCAATATGACTGACATTATACAAGGGCACATCGTCAAGCAAAAATAGATTTTGATCGGGAGTACCACCACGAACAAACAGTCCGTTATTACCCTCAGAACCCATTTGAATGCCGGGCATTAGCTGGAATGCTTTTAGAATATCCGGTTCTCCGGTAATGCTTGGCAGTGTTTTAATAGTAGAAAGAGGAATGTTTATTTTTCCCATTTCGGCTCTCTCTTCCAGTTTGCGTTGTGCACTAACAATTACTTCATTCAGATTAGTTGATGCAGTTTGTAACTCTACATTTAGAATGGTATCCGATTTTAGTTTAATGCTCAAGCTTTGTGAATTATAACCGATAAAAGATACCTGAAAATTATATTGAGTTTTCATGTTTAAAATCAAGCTAAAGAATCCGAATTTATTGGTAACGGTTCCAATCTTTGTGGTTACATCAAAGATATTGGCTCCAATTATGGATTCGCCCGATTTCTTGTCAATAACATATCCACTAAAAACAACTTTTTGAGAAAATGCTATGAATGTGAATGTCGAAAAAAAAACTAAAAAAATATATCGCTTCATTATATCAATTATTATTTTAGTACACGAAACTCATTTGACATACTCTCGTTATAGCCTGCAAATATTCCATATCCATTTACGATATTAGTGAACATGTTTATTGCTTCACCCTTATAAATCAATCCTTCAAACCCGAATTCGTGAGTTGGCTGATTAAAATAATGCCGAGTCCAGTATTTGCGATACATATAATAATTTCTACTTACGGATCGCAAAACCACTCTCTGCTGAAAAGAATCGGTTAATCTGTGTCTAAAACGAAGTGTGTATTCTTGTCCGTCAAACATCTCATCGGAGAAGAAAAATGTAGTTGGAAAATAGTTTTTATCCCCTTCATTAATTAATACTGAATCAATTAATTCCCGTTCTGAATCAATAGGAAGGTATCCCCAAATTTCATTCAAAGAAACATTTCCTAATATGACCTCATAGTAATTTTTTTTATGTGGTGGATCGGTGAAAGTAACACCTACTTCGGCGATTTTATCGCCATAATTATCGAGAGCTACTCCAAGTCTTATAGTTGCATCATCAATTTCAACTCGTTGGGGTATGGTATCATAAGCAACTAGTGTATCATAACCAGCAATCTTAACTTTAAGTTTATAATTTCCCCAACTTGGATATATTTTAGTGGCAAGTGTATCGGATAGAATTTTCGAATCTAATATCTTAATGTTATCTTCAAAAAGTATTACATGGATACTATCGTTCATTTTAGTGTAAATATCTTTAGGAACCTGAGTGTAAGAAAGATGAAAGAAAAATGGCTTTTTGCTATTAAAAACAGAGTTTACAACCGGACTCTTTATAAAATCGCGTGTATCAATTTCAATCTCTTTTGAACAGGATAAAAGCATTAAGAAACATATTGAGATTATTGTAAGGAACTTACCAGGTTTTATTAAGAACTGTGGTGATTGGTCGTTGAGCATTCGTTTCATAATAAATGTTGGATAAAGCAATAATTAACACTATTGTTAAGAACGGACAGTCTTAATTATTATTGTAAAGAAGCATCTCTGGTTATAATAAATATTTATAACCAGAGATACTCAATCAATAAGGGTTATGTATTACTGCAGTTAAACCTTCATCTGCACGATTAGCAGTCCAATTACAATGTGTGAAATATGGCTGATATGCCAATTGACGTTCAGGCCATCCATTTCCATAATCAAAATTAGCACTATTGGGTTGTACTACAAAATACGATTCATAATATGCTAATGCACCGGAACCCGGACTTACACTGAAGAAATAATTATTTGCATCATTCCCTGTAAATGAATATGAACTTGAATATAATTGAGGATATCTGTACATGGATATTTCCCAAGACCCATCAATTTTTACAGTGCCACAATCATCATAAATCCAAGTTCCTAATATATTCTGTCCTTGACATTCAGAATGAACTCTATGGAAAAACTCATAATTTAACGTAGAAACGATTAAATATTGTAAAGTTAATTCGACAGAAATTCTTATTCTTTTCTTTAAAAGCCAAGATGTACTTTGAACCCATGGAGATGAAAAAACTCCAGGGCTATTTACTTTTTGAATAGGAGATCTAAACTTGACATTATTACTTGGTTTAGTTACATTTAATATCGTTATTTTACTGGAGCTATCTGAATACTTAATAGCTTTAATTCCATTGTTAGTAACCTGATATAAAGTGTCAGCAACAGCATATAAACCATCTTCATTAATAAAATTCACATAACAACTACTAAATACTGAGAAATCCCAATACTCATTTTCAGTACCCTCATCAATCAATTTAATAACTCCTTTTGAAAGTGCCTCATAATAAGCATTCGAATGCAAATCAGATTTACTTACTAACGACAATGCTTTTTTAAAAGCCTCTGAATTATAATCAGTATTTTTAGATGGAGATAAATCAGTATCTGCAAATTTAATTCTATTGATACTATCTTTTTTTAATTCCTCATTTATTACATTCTCTGCAATACGTTGTTGTGAAACAAATCCAATTTTCTGTTCCCATTTGTTTCTTTCAATTTCAGACTGATTAACTATTTTATTGATTGATTTCCTAAATGACTCTCTAGAATCAAATGCCAAATAGCCATCTCTAACCAAATAGCCTACTTCATTTTTTTGAGGCTCTATTGAAGCAAATTGATCTTCATTTTTATCACATCCTGTTAACAAAGTTGTAAAGACGAATATTCCTAAGACATATTTATTTAACTTATATTTCATATCATTGTTTGTTTTAGATTTAATCATATTCTCAATTTGGAATTACATCTATACTTATTAAAGACCGAAAGCGGGTCAAGTAAGTGTAATTTGCGTTTATGATTTTGCTTTCATGCAGTTTATTCTTTAGTTTTGTTGTCTCCTTTCTTTAATTTGTTTGAGAGCGGGGCGGAAGCCGGTTAAGTTGCGCGAACAATTCTATAACCGGCTCCGCCTTTTTTGTTTGTTTCCCCCTAAAAGCAGTTCCTATATTGTAAATATACCAACAAGTGTAATGCTTCCATAAGTAATCTCGATGTTGTAATCCCCGGTTTCCCAACTATCAATAGGGATATATAATTCATTCGTTGAATTTGTATCTACCGATTGTTGATATATCATAGAACCATTACTATCTGTAATAATAATATTTACTATTCCGACCTCACTTGTAAAGTTCAGGTATAAATCGGTATTCGATAAATCCATTGTTACAGGAATAAGTATGGGGGCACGTGGACGGGTTGGTGTTGTAGGAGGAATAGATTTATCCAAGGGTATATCTATTGCATGAATGTTTGTCAACGCAGAAAAGAAAAACAAAAGACAAAATAAAAAAGACTTTTTCATGATAATAATTGGGTGTTTAAAAATTGAATGATTTTTATTAATTTTGTATCCAAAGTTAATCGGGATTTACCGAATTGTCAAAAAAAACATCGGTACAACTATGTGATTTCAATAAATATATATTACTGAAAATAAGACAAATGCATACGCACAAAAAAATATTTACGGTACAGATAGATATTGAAGAGAAAAAACATTCATTTTTAACTAATCGAAACCCGAAAATAATGAAGAATAAACAAATATTACTCCTGTGTATTTTTTGTATGCTACTTTCGGCATGTGGAAATCAATATACTGACAATGCCGTTATATTAAAGGCGGAGAGTTTGCTAAACGAACATCCCGATAGTACATTCAAACTCTTAAATACAATTGACAAACCCGAACATTTATCAAAGTCCGATTATGCCGCGTGGTGCTTGCACTATACTCAAGCCCGTTATAAATTATATCTGGATATAAAATCGGATAGTTTGATTAATGTAGCCGTAGATTATTATACCAAAACACATCTAAAAAAATACAGTGGAACTTCTTATTATATATTGGGTTGTGTTTCGGAATTGTTGCATCGAAAAGAAAAATCCATGTTAGCATATAAAAATGCATTGCAAACTTTGGAGGATACTCAGGAATACAATATTTTAGGTTTAACAACTATAAATATGGGGTACATTTATATGCAGGATAAGAATTATTCTGTGGCTAATCTTTGTTTTAAAAAATCGCTGGAATTGTTTAAACTGTCCGGTAATAAAAAATATCAACTATCATCATGCATAGAAATATCTAATATGATGTTACAATTAGAGCAACCTTTTGATAGTATGCTGTATTATTCAAATAATGCTTTAGAATTATCCAAAGAGGTTAATGATACGGTATTATATTATTATATTATATCTCAACAAGGTGAATTTACTTATAATAAAAACAAAAGAGAGGCTGTAAATAAATTACTTGTAGGATTTAATCATTGTCCTGACCTTAGAAGGCGAAATGCTTCCTATTTGGCATACTTATATTCAGAACTCAAAAAAAATGATTCGGCAACTTTCTATTTGAGAATTGCCAATGAAGAGAGAGGGGTAAGTGAAACAGAAGTTCTGAAAAATTTGGCTGAAGCTGCTGTTTACGAAAATAGAAAGGATTTCAAACAAGCATATTATTCTTTCCAACAAGCCTATTTAAGGCTAGATTCCATTTTTTATAAAAAACAGAAAAGTCAGCTATATCGAATTGATAAACAATTCGATCTTTCAGAGAAAGAGAAAGAAAATGATGAATTGAGAATTGCAAACCGGAATGTAGTTATTGGCATTGGTTTTTTGATAATACTTGTACTTATAATTTTGTTAGTCTTTCAACGAATAAATATCCGTAATAAGAGAAAACTGACGAAACTGGAAATAAAACAACAAAAAACAGCATTCGAATTAAGAGAAAAGGAATTGGAAAATAGCAAGAAACAAGAATTGTTATTATCAAAACTTCAGCAAAAAATAGAAATAAGCGTTCGTTTCAATAAATTACAGCAAGGCTCTTATGAACCTCAAAAACAGGCAGAGTTTATAGAGAGAATAACAAATCAGGTGATATTGACAAAAGATGAGTGGCAAGATTACATTGATGAGGCAAACAGTTTGTTTAACAACCGAATAACCGATTTGAAGGATAAACACAGAGATCTCACGCCTTCCGATCTGATAGTTGTTGTGCTAATCGGTATGGGAATTGATATTTCGGATTCCTGCATATTATTGAATTCGAGTAAAGAAACTATGTATATGCGCCGAAAGAGAATCAAAAAACGGTTGGGGATTGATGACGATTTAGAAGAGTGGGTAAAGCAAAATATAGTGTGATTCACACAATAGAAAAAAGTGACAAATTCTAAAAAACGATACGTTTTTAGAATTTGTCACTTTTTCTTTTCTTCAAGATGGTTGTTGGGTTAGCTAATATATTCTTCATGTGCCAAATTTCATTACGACATTATTATATTTTCTTTACTTAGGTCTCATTTATCATGCATTTTTGGTCATAATTTTTACTTGTATGCGGTTGATTATTGATTCCTAATTGTTGACAAAATTCATTTTATTCATGTTTTTGGCTCAACAAATCTTATTTGTGATAAACTCTTGTGCAACATTTCTTTCAAAATTCATGAATTTACGGATTAAAAAATCTCAATTCAATTAAATTCTATACTCAAAAGTGACAAAACCATTTCTCAGCATATAATTTTAGAATGACACTCATTATTGAGAATTATTCTTCTAAAGCACCAACTTCGGCGGTGCTTTTCCCCCTGAAAGGGCAAGTCATTTTGAGATGCTGAAAGAATTTCAAGCATCTCAAAATACAACTTGCCATTTGCTAAGTGCAAATACGATTAGCTTTATTGATTGTCTGGAAATTTTTCGAATTGAGCTTATAAATGAGAGTACAAAATTGGTTTCGAGTTTCAAGTTATGTGAAAGCTGTATGTAGGACAAACGGTGACATTCGGTGACAGACAAAGACATATTAAAAAAGGGACTGATTTAATGTTTTTATTTGCATGAAATATTACTTTAAAACATTATTGACATTAATCAATCATGATAGATTGATGATTTTAAAGATAGAAAACTTGTTTACAATAAATATTGTAATATAGTATGCTTGTTTAAGTACAATCTTGTAAACATGTATACAAGATTGTATATATGTAAACATGAAATCTAGACATCAAAATAACTTTCAACCAATCATTATTGAATTCAATATTAACTTATTGCAATAAAAAAACTTTGATTTAAAAACTTAAATATTTTACACATTATTTATTTATCATAATTATGGCAAAACAAACGAATATTCCAAAAGTGGATGAGGATTTTATGAAAGAAGTTATTTCACAAGGTTTTCCCTTGAAACAGGATACTATTAACAGAAACGAGCGAGCTATCATCAAAGAAAATGAACCGGCTATCGAGATTCCAAAAATAAAAGAAGCCGTAAAACGAAAATATACTGGTCAAACTAATTATCGGGAGATCTATTTTGAAAGAGTAGATTTTACAAACCGGCAACCGCTTTGGCTCACCAGAGAGACCCACTTAACCCTTTTGAAAATCGTGAACGTGATCGGCGGACACAAAGCCACCCTTAGCAGCTATGTAGAAAATATCATCCTTCAGCATCTTGAAAGTCACAAAGAGGAAATCAATGATCTGTATGAAAATAAATTCAAAAGGCCAATATTGTGGTAAGAATACAGATGGTAGGGTATTGTTGACTTTTTAAAGTCGTAAACACTCTTTTTCTCTACACGCGAAGCGTAAACTATCTTACATTTTTTTTATGTAGGGAATATATTGGACAGTGGTAACTCCCATTATATTGCACAAAGTGCCGAACACATTCACAAATAATGAAAAGCGATAAATGCCCCTCACAAAAAGGGGCTGGGGTTTTCATTTTTTGTATTCCGCTGCCCCCTTTTAGTCAAAAGCGGTTCGGCAAAAACTACCTTTAAATATTACGAGATTTTTACCGAACGGCTTTTGTGGGGCATTAAAGTCAATATGTCACATTTCTTATTTTTATTTTTAAAACTATTCATCGCTTGGGGTTTTGGAAAATAAAATTAAGATATGTGTTCTACTCTGCCTATTTGAGAAATGGTTTTGATAAGCTATTTGGTTATCAATATCATTAAACTGAAATTAAGATAATCATTTCTAAATTTCTTATCGGCAAATTACAGACGTAAATAAAAACAATTGCACACTATTTGATATTTCGTGCAATTTTCACAGAATTTGCTTACCTTTGTAGCATGAATACAACTGAAAATATCGACATAAAATCATTGATCAAACAGAAAATTGATCAGTATACACAGGAGAAAAATGGATCGGGTCATACCTTCCATATTCCTGTAATGGGACTTGCTTATACAATTGACACTCCTGTTAAAGTAGCTCGATTTGGCATTTCATCGGTATTATCTATAATCGAAGACCGATTGATAGAATCAATGCGAGCTCACTATTATCCGAAATTAGATTTGCCATACGAACCCATCACTAAACAAGAACCTGATTACCGCGCAAAGCGTGTAACTGATTATCTAAACTTGCTTCAGGCTATAGTTTACGATCAGATGAGTAAGCTGAAAATCGAAGCTTTTGAAATCGGCACGGACATAACAAAGTATTTTGAGATGCTACCTGACAATAGCATTATCAAAAACATGTATCTTGACATGATTGAGTGTTCCCATCCCTCTGAGAGAGCTGAGAAGCAAGCTCAATTGAGAGAAAAAATTGTAGCCGGACGTATTGATGTAAATATCCTCACCAAAGTGGATGGGGAAACCTATGATAAAAATGGAGACATAATTGCCGATGGGTCAAATGCAGTAACTGTTCTCAGAGGATATATCATGAGTGATCTTAGAAATTCAGCCATTATCTTATCGGCAGGAATGAACCCCAGACTGTATAGTTATTTGGAGAATAAAGAAACATTTTATCCCGATGAAAATTCGCAATTCAATAAGAAGGTAATTATCAAGGTAAGTGATTATCGATCTGCACTGATTCAAGGCAAATTTTTAGCCAAAAAAGGCGTGTGGGTGAGCGAATTCAGAATCGAATCGGGATTAAATTGCGGCGGACATGCATTTGCCACTACCGGTTACTTAATAGGACCGGTTCTAGAAGAATTAAAACAACAAAGAGCGCAGCTTATTCAAGAAATGTTTGCCATTTATCAACCAGTAATTTTTCAGAAAACAGGCCTCAATTTGACTGTAACACCTGAAATATTGGTGTCGGTTCAGGGTGGTATTGGTACTTATGAAGAAGATACATTCTTACGCCAACAATATGATATCTCTTCAACTGGCTGGGGTTCGCCTTTTTTGTTGGTTCCTGAAGCTACTACTGTTGATGATTATTCTTTGCAGTTATTGTCCAAAGCTACCGAAAAAGATTTGGACTTGAGCGACTTTTCGCCTATGGGAATTCCTTTCTGGTACCTCAAAGGAACAACTTCAGATCAACATAAACATGCGTTGATAGCTGAGGGAAATCCGGGTAGTCCCTGTCCTGAAAAACTTTTGCAATTCAATACTGAGTTTACCGAACGTCCTATTTGCGCTGCTTCGAAACAGTATCAAACACTGAAATTGGAACAGCTTCAATCACAGGGTTTAACCACAGAGGAATATGAAGAAAGAAAATCGCAAGTATTGGCTAAAGATTGTTTGTGTGTGGGCTTGAGCAATGCTGCCTCTTTGAAATATGATATGCCGTTTTTGAAAAACTTTAGTAAAGTTAATGTGTGTCCGGGTCCGAATATTGCCAATTTTTCAGAAATTGTGCCTTTACAAAAAATGATAGACCATATTTACGGGCGAACCAATCTTGTAACCAACAAAGAGCGTCCGCATATGTTTATTGCCGAAATGAAAATATACATTCAATATCTCCGCGATGAGATAAAAAAAGGCAAAGGAGATACGAATAATCCTAAAAGAAAATCTTACTACAAAACTTTCATCACTAATTTGTTAGATGCTGTGGCTTATTACCGCAGTTTGCATATGCAATCGTTGATTAGTCACAACCGTTTTGCGGAAGAACTATCCTTGGCTGCCGACGAAATTGAAAACATCAGTCAAAGCTATCAACTTAGATAGTTGGTTGACACAATATTTATTTCAAACTCACATCCCTGGTTACTCACGATGTTTCCGGGGATCGTTTTATTTGCAAAAACACAGAACGATGATTTGATTCGGTTGCATTCATAAAGTCGGTAAAGTCAGAGCTATTGTCTGAAACTTGCCATTGGTAGGTGGGTAGGATGTGTTAAAAAAAGGTCAATTTATGCCTGTGTCAACTCAAGTTGTTTCTACACTATTGTTCCCGATAGGCTTCCAAGCCAACCAGCATTAATGGCTCCTTGCTGGCGCAGGTCCAATGTCATTAAGTTAAGCGTTTTCTAGAATACATCTCTTTGATTTTTAGTGATTCTAGGTTTTAATCTCTTACTGTATTTGTCAACATTACGTAAGTTGGACTTATTGGGTCGTATTGGAATAATATGTTTTTTGTAAAGTGTCTTTAATTCCTTAATTGTTTCATCCATTTCATTCTCTGAAAAGAATAAAGTTACTATTCTGTTTTTTCAGAATCCGAATGAGAGATTACTATTTACTTTGTGTTTGCACTTAGCTCCTTTTGTTTGTTCATTTATCACATCTGTTAATTCACTGACTATAAGTGTTTGCACGTTGCTTACAAACAATGCTGCATAGAAATATTGATTTATACTTTGGTTTGAATAACCAGAAAAATACTCAACTTTCAATTTGTTTTTTAATTCATCATAAAATAACTCTACACCCCAACTTTTGAAGTATAACTCCTTGAAAATATAGGTATTATATTTTATAATATCCAATAACAATGTTATCAACAATTCAACTTCTCCACAGGGTAAATCTACACTAATCAACCTAACTTTGACAGATGCATTTTTATCGTATTCTTTGCCAATTAATTAATTTATTTTTCTGTCCTGGATAAATTATTACTATCTCTGTTGATTTGCATTGTTAAGCTGTCCGTAATTTACTTTCAGGTGAAACCAGACCAATTTGAGTTTAAATTAAAAGATAAATCAACATGCTGAATTCATCTGAAGGTACCTTTCTATTTGATCTATTTAAGTTTTAGATAACATTTAAAGTGTAGATATACATTTATACAGATTTCAATATATAGTTCGACGTAATCATGTATGCAGAGAACCAGTATATTTTTAAAAATTGAAATAATTTAATTATTTCAAAACATTTTTATAAAACTTGCAATAAATTGAAAAACTTCATTTATCTTTGCGAGCGAATACTCACTAACTTATTTATAAAACAATCATTTAAAACTATAAATCTATGATAATCAACAAATATCAGGAACAACCAGTTAAAGAATCTCCTCATAAAATTGATGTAAGGGAAATGTATAATAAAGAATCAGCACAAGTAATACTTATGGCACTTAAGCCGGGCGAGAGTTTAAAACCTCATAAAACACCCGTTGATGTGTTCTTCTTTATAGTTGAAGGTACTCCAACAATTCACATTGGCAACGAAAGTGAAGTTTGTGAAAAGGATTCATTAATTGAAAGTCCAGCCGATATTGTACATTTTATAAGTAATGAATCGGACAAATTTGCTAGAATAATGGTTGTAAAAGCACCAAGACCAATTAGTCCAATCAAGGTGTTATAAATAAGAAATTTGAAGTAAACTTTAAAAGTTACAAGATATGGATATAAAACCCCGCCAATTAGAAATTATTGAAGCCACGAGTAAAATACTCACGACTTCGGGCATAAACGGAATGACGATAAAAAACCTGGCAAAAGAAATGAATTTTTCGGAAAGTGCTATTTATAGGCATTTTTCGAGTAAAGAAGAAATCATTCTTGCCATGCTTAATTATTTAGCTGAGAATATTGATGAACGATTATCAGGTATTCAGAAAACGGTAAATCCTGAAGAAAATTTCAGGGCTATGTTTCAGGAACAATTTAGATTTTTCAGCAAGAATTCTCACTTTGTTGTTGCGGTTTTTTCGGATGGATTAATGGAAGAAAGTCAACGAATCAATGAAGTTATTCTTAAACTTATGGCTGTGATGATGAAACACCTGATGCCCATAATAACGGACGGTCAACAAAAGAAAGTTTTTAATAATGCGATTGCGAATGAAGATCTTTTACACATAGTTATGGGAACTTTTAAACTTCAAATGTTCAAATGGAGATTGTTCAACTTTGAATTTGATTTGAAAGAAAGCGGCAACAAAATGATAAATTCAATACTTACACTTATAAAAACGACGTAAATGAAAAAAATACTCTCCTATTTTTCAGCAACAGTTTTGGTTGCATTTGGACTGCTCACCTTGTTCCTGAGTACTTCAGTTATTTTTGATTTATTTGGTGTAAGAGCCAAAGAAGGAAATTATGTGTTGTTTATTGTATGGGCAAATTTTATCAGTAGTTTGTTGTATCTGGCTGCTGCATACGGATTTGCCAGAACACAAAAATGGACAAAAACACTCTTAGGTATTTCCGCTTCAATTCTATTCATTGCATTTATTGGATTAATTTTTCATATCAGTGCGGGAGGTATTTACGAAACGAAAACAATCGGAGCAATGATCTTTAGAATTTCGGTTACACTTGCTTTTGCAGCAATTGCCTATTTCAGCATGTCAGCAAAAAACAAACTTTCAAACTAAAAAAATTTATACTATTATGTTAGTAAACATTCACAAACTAAAATCATGGCTACTGTTACTCCTTCTAACATTAGTAATTATTTCCCCTACACAAGCTCAACAATGGTCACTAAAGCAATGTATTGACACGGCACAGGTGAAAAATAAAATGTTGCAAATTAGCGAAAATAATATTTCGATTGGCGAGCAAAGACACAAAGAGGCTATTGCGGGTTTAATACCCAAAATCAATATCAACGGGGATTATAAGTATTATTATGATTTACCATACCAACTTATGCCTCTGTCCACATTTAACGCTACAGCTCCGGCTGGACAGTTCAAGGAAGCACAGTTTGGTGTACCACATAACATGAATTTCAATGTTCAATTCGCTATGCCGTTGTTCAATGCTCAAATATTGGGTGGCATTGAAACGACCAAAATTGGAACTTATTTGAGTAAACTAAAACGACAGAAAACCGAAGAACAAGTATTCTTTGATATTTCAAATCTGTATTACAATGCTCAGATTCTAGAGAAACAATTGGCGTTTATTGACAGTAATTTAGTGAATACAAAAAAGTTGTACCAAAACATGCAACTGTTGAAAGAACAATTAATGCTAAAATCAACGGATGTAACTAAAGTGCAATTACAAGAAGCTCAATTATATACACAAAGAAAAATTGTCGAAAGTAAGATTGAACAGGTTATGAATGCACTAAAATTTTCCATGGGAATTCCTATAAGTAAAGATATCGAAATAGTTCCTGGCATCGAGTTTAAGAACATGAGTGATTTTGCAAACTCAACATCTGTTGATATACGTCTTATTGAAACCCAAAACAGGTTTTTAAAAAGTGAATTAAGCACATTAAAGAATTCACGTTTACCTTCATTATCACTATATGGCATGTACGGGCAAACAGGCTTTGGATATGATGTAAAACCAAACGATTTTCTGAAATTCTTTCCTGTAAGTTTTGTTGGCATTCAATTAAATTATCCCTTATTCAACGGGACAGTAACACAGCGAAAAATTAATCAAAAGAAATTAGAAATATCCAACAGCAGATTACAATTATCATTGGCAACTGAACAAAATACAATGCTGATTGAAAATGCGAAGCGAACAAAAATTACGGCACAACTGACTGTTGAAAATACATTGGCACAAATAAAATTATCGCAGACCGTATATGAACAAACCATTTTACAACAAAAGCAAGGTACTGCAAGTATGACGGAAGTTCTATTAGCCGACAATACATTACGGGAATCGCAGCAAAACTATCTTTCGGCTGTGATCGATTACCTGAAAGCTAATTTAGAATTAAAGAAATTATCAGGAAACTTTAGAAATTAAAAATTAATACGCACTCATTTAAAAGATATTGATATGAAAAAAATTATTTCTATCGTCGTAATACTGGCTATAATTGCTGTTGTTGCAATTCGTTTGAAAAGTAATAAGGAAACTACAAAAAACAAAGTATATCATTTCAATAAAGAACTTCCTGTTCATGTACAGGCAGACACGTTGAAACTTGAAAGTGTAGAAAATACCAGTTTCTACACCGGAACTTTTGAGCCCAATAAAGAAACAAAAATGAGTGCCGATATTCAGGGCAAGATAAATTCAGTATTCGTAGATGTGGGAAGTATGGTGAGAAAAGGACAGTCATTAGTTCAATTGGACAACGCGTTGCTGAAACTGCAATTACAATCCATTGAAATACAAATTGAAGGATTGGAAAACGATGTTCGACGCTATACAATTCTTGCTCAGGCAGATGCCATTCAGGGTGTTCAATTGGAAAAAACAGAATTTGCCCTGAGATCGGCCAAAGTGCAACGCGCTACACTATTGGAACAAATTAACAAAACAAATATCAAGGCTCCGTTTGCAGGCATTGTTACCGCAAAATTAACCGAAGTAGGTGCATATGCTGCGCCCGGAGTTCCACTATTACAAATCACGGACATTTCAACGCTGAAATTTACAGTAAATGTACCTGAGAATGAATTAAGTAATTTCAAAATGAATCAGGAATATTCACTTCGGGCTGATGCATTTACTGAAACAAATTTATTGGGAAAAGTATCATTGATTGGCAGTAAAGCCAATATGGGTAATAGTTATCCCATTCAGCTTTCGGTTCGGAACACATCTGATTTAAAGATTAAATCAGGCATGTTTGGCAAAGTAAATCTTAAAAATAACAGTACAGCAAAACAAATCATCATTCCGGCATCGGCCATTGTGGGTTCCAACATAAAGCCTCAGGTTTACATTGTGCAACAGGGAAAAGCAACTTTAAAAGAAATTACAATTTCAGGTCGTATTCAAAACAAAGTATTGGTATCCGGAGGATTAAAAGAGAATGACATTTTGATTACCAGTGGATTTATCAATGTTTTTGAAGGTGCAAATGTAACCAATAACTAAAAAAGACAACATGAACATAACAAAAATTGCCATAGACCGCCCATCGCTGATCATCGTGCTTTTCAGTGTACTAACATTATTAGGAATCATTGGATTTAGAAGTTTGAGTTACGAACTTTTACCGGATTTTAATCAGCCTGTAGTGGTTATTAAAACCGGCTATCCAGGTGCTGAGCCTCAGGAAGTAGAAACATCGGTGTCGCGAAAAATTGAGGAAGCTTTATCGAATCTGGAAGGTGTTGACTATCTGGAAACAAAGTCAATGCCCAACGCTTCAGTTATTATTGTCAATCTGAAATACGGCACAGACTTAAATAAAACGATGCAGGAAGCTCAACTCTACATAGATAATATCAAAAAGGATTTGCCAAAAGATATTTTGAATCCTGTTATGAGTAAAGTTTCGCCTAACGATTTGCCAATCATATCGATAAGTGCAAACAGCAATCTGTCAGAAACTGAATTTTATCAGAAAATGAAAGATGACTATCTGCCTCAGATTCAACAATTGAAAGGTGTAGCAGAAATTACGATGATAGGCGGCGAAGAGCGGGAAATTCAGGTAAAGGTCAATCAGGACAAGTTGAAACTCTATAAAATATCACTCTATCAGGTTGTGGAAGCCATTAATCGCTCGGGTATAGACATGCCGGCAGGTAAAGTCCTTTCCGGCAAAGAAAACAATTCGGTTCGGTTGACCGGAAAATTCGAGGGCATAAATGATATTATGAATGTTCAGGTTGCTATGCCTGTTCAGGGCAGTCCGGTATATGTAAAAGATGTGGCCACAGTGATTGATGGTGTAAAAGAAATCAGCTCGGTAAGCAGGTTCAACGGGAAACAGGGAATTGGGCTTATGTTGAAGAAACAAGGCGATGCAAATGCTGTGGAGGTATCAAAATTAGTACGGGCAAAGTTGATAAGCATTGAACAACAAAATATAAAGTCAGATGTGAAATTTATAATAGCCGATGACAGCACCGATAAAACCATTGCAGCAGTCAGATCGGTGGTTGATGACCTGATTTTGGCAGTAATTTTAGTATCATTGGTAATGCTTTTGTTTTTAAGAAGTTACAGAAACTCGCTGATTGTCTTAGTTGCCATTCCTACTTCATTAGTCACTGCATTTGCAGTGATGTGGTTGCTGGGTTTTACCTTGAATTTGATGACTTTACTTGCCATGTCCTTAATTATCGGGATATTGGTTGACGATGCCATTGTGGTATTGGAAAATATCCAGCGACATTTGGACATGGGCAAAGAAAAACGAATTGCCGCAATGGATGGTCGTATGGAAATCGGATTTTCGGCATTGTCCATCACCTTGGTTGACGTGGTGGTGTTTTTACCCATTTTGTTTTTGCAGGTATTTGTTGCCGATATGCTAATGCAATTTTCCGTTGTGGTTATCACCTCAACACTTACAAGTTTGTTAGTTGGATTTACCCTGACACCGTGGTTGGCTTCCCGGATTGGAAAAAAGGAACATATCCACCCCACCAATTTCATGAACCGGTTTTTACTTTGGTTCGAACGCCAGTTGGACAAATTTATTGCATGGTATGGCCGACAGTTAAAATGGGTACTAAGTCATAAAATCATTTTTACCTTGTTTGTAATTTTTCTGTTGATTTTCACGGGTGCGGTAATGAAACAAGGCATCATTGGGAAAGAGATGATGTCCACCGGCGATCAGGGGAAGTTCAGGTTAAACTTAGAGTACGACAAATCAATAACAGTTCAGCAGAATAATATCACTTCGCAAAAGATAGAAGATTTTATTTTACAACAACCCGAAGTAGCCACGCTTTTCAGCAACGTTGCCGGTCCAAGCACAGGAATTGGAAGTCTGGGAGTTGGTGCAGCCAACAAGTCGGAATTTACCGTGCAGCTAAAGCCTGATAAGGAAAGAGACATTAAAACCCTGGATTTTATGAAATCGCTTCGTGTAGAAATGAAATCGCAGTTTCCGGGCATCAACTTTTCGATGGCTGTAATTGGCTTATTGCCCAAAATGGCTCCGATTAAAATAACCTTGAGTGGCAACGATTTAGGCTTAGTAATGAAAACAGCCAAAGACCTGAAAGGAATTGTTGAGAAAGTTCCCGGAGCTGATAATGTCCGACTATCGGTAGAAGAAGGAAATCCCGAATTTAAAGTTATTCCCGACAAAGATAAAATGCAGCGATTGGGATTAAACACGGCTTACGTAGGTTTGAATTTGCGTAATGCCTTCACCGGAAACGATGATGCCACCCTGACCGAAAACGGAACAGAATATCCGGTAAGAATATGGTTCGATGATTTCAGCAGGAAAAATTATGAAGATGTGAAGCTGTTGTCCATTGTTAACCCAATGAATATCCCCATAGAAGTTTCTCAATTTGCAGAAATCAAGCAGGATAATTCACCCTCGATGCTTGAACGGTTAGACCGGCAAACGTCAGTAACATTGACAGCCGAAGCGTTTGGCCGGCCTTCGGGGACATTGGCCGATGAAGTGATCAGTGAATTGAAGACTAACCCATTGCCCGAAGGAGTTAAAATGTCGTGGGGCGGTGACATTAAAACTCAAAATGAAAGTTTTGGGGCTATTGGTACAGTTCTGCTGATTTCATTTATACTGATTTACCTTATCATGGTAGCGCTTTACGATAACTTTATATATCCATTTGTAGCTTTATTCTCTATTCCAATGGCTATAATCGGGGCTTTTCTGGCGTTGAATTTATCACTGAACGACCTTACCCTTTTTGCACAGCTGGGACTGATTATGCTTATGGGACTGGTTACTAAAAATGCCATTCTGATTGTCGATTTCACCAATCAGCTGAAAGCGCAAGGCAAACATTACAAAGAAGCATTACTAATTGCCGGTAAAGAACGTATGCGCCCTATATTGATGACCACACTTTCAATGATTATAGGTATGTTACCCATTGCGTTAGCCAAAGGCACAGCGAGCGAGTGGAAAAATGGATTGGCATGGGTAATTATTGGCGGTTTGTTGTCATCACTTATATTGACTGTTTTTGTTGTGCCAATGGTTTATTATGTGGTGGATACAGTTAAAGAAAGATTGAATAGAAAAAGAGTTTAATATCATGCAAGGTAAACGCAATCAAACAACCGAGAAATCCATTCTGGAAGTAGCCGAAAGGCTATTTCTGGAAAAGGGATTTGCGTCGACTTCCACTACTATGATAGCTAAGGCTGTAGGTTGTAACCAATCTTTAATACATTATTATTACCGTTCTAAAGAGAAACTCTTTCAGTTAGTTTATGAAAAATATCTGTTTACTTTTATATCTGGTTTAACAGATATTGGTGATAAGGAGTTGACCTTTGAAGAGCGCCTTAAACATTGCGTTTATACACAGTTTGAAATGCTGCAAGCCAATCCTGAAATCGTATTTTACCTTATCAATGAACTTACCACCAATCCGATAAGACTCTTTGCTATTAAAGAACAAATCAAAACAGTTTCTTCAGATATCTTACAACTAATTGGACGTGAACTGCAAATTGAAATTAATAATGTAAATATCCAACCCATTACTCCTATCGATTTTATGCTGAATATATTTTCGTTGAACGCAGGTGTGTTTCTATTTTATTCTATTGCAAAAAAACTTTCTGTATTCACAGATGAGGAACTTCAAGCATTGATTGCAAAGCGAAAAGAGGAGAATTATAGAATAATATTGAAATCAGTCTTGATAAGGTGATTATTTAGAAACAGTTTAATCTCTATTATTGCCCTACAAAAAGGACTGTTACATTTGCGCAACAGCCCTTTGATTAAGTTAATTAAATTATTTTATTCCTGCGTTGCTGGAACTGTGTTTTTTTCATCGAGCTTTGAAGGTTAAAAATCTGAAGTACACCTTTTATTCCAAGACTCATAACAATGTTGTAGAAAAAGGCCAGAAAAGCAATAAACAATAACGCACCCGATAATGCAGCCATAATCATGTACCAGTTAAATTCGCCATGATAATAAATAGTGCGGCGAAGCATACCATGCAATCCGGCCATGCCCATAAATGCTCCCATGCCAATTCCACCTAACAAATGACACCAGAAATGTACATTAGCCAGTTTCTGACTGTATAGTTTTGCTCCGTTTGTAACAATCGGGAACAGAATATAAACAGCCGAATATAAAGTCATTGTAAGTCCAACCAAAATTGCAACGTGTACGTGAGGTCCGATAATCCATTGGGTGTTATGCAAAATACGGTTTAAACCTATGTCGGCCTGCATAATTCCGGCGGGAACAGCTAAGCCAAAACCAAGCAAACCGCCTAATAAAAATTTCAACGGATTGGTCATTTTCAACGGACGGGCACTCCACAATGTTACCAGTGTAATAAAAAATGCCAGACCCTGAGTAATTAATTCAAAAGCAGTTACCATTTCACCTGAAAGAATTTTCAGAATACCGGGCTGTGCCTGATCTGACATAAGGTGATGCGACCAAACTGTCCATGAAACTACTAATTCTACCAATAATGCAGCACGGGCAATGTTTTCCATAAAAAGTTTTTTCCCTGTGATAAGCATAGCCAGTAGATACCATGTACCTGCTACGAAAATCAATACTAAACCATCAGCAACAAGGTCGAGACCCCACCAGAACCAGTTTTTGTAAAGCAAAGCATCAATGGCCGAATGTTTCAAATTGTAACCCATTAAATAAGCTACCATATACACCAGAATTAATACTCCGGTAAATAAAATAATTCCTGCATTTAATGCCACATCTACTGATCCACGAGCTACCGCAGCCACCGGAAGTGAAACCAAATGCTCTTTCTGATTTTCTTTTTTCTTGAATAAGTTTGTAAATCCACCAACGCCTAATGCTGAAGCAAGTAACTTTCCACTTGGTTGTTTTTCCCAACCTTTAGGAGTATAAGTAATGGTTTTGAAAATATTAATAACAAAAAAGAATGCACCTACCATGATTAACGCAATCCCTGTAATGAAAATAGCTCCTCCAACCGGATTAAATTGAGTGAAGTCAGCAGGCAGCGGCCAGTAAAGCGTATAAAGTGGTGCGTAATGAGTAAAGAAACCGGCCAGCCAGAAAACCATTGTTCCTACTGCAATTAATATGCATGTCCAGTTACCCAGTTTATGGCTCCATATAGGTTTCTTCATTAAATAAGGAACTAAGAATAAGAATGCGCCAAAAACCAACGAATACGTTGCGCCAAAAATACCTACCAGCGGGTGAGCCGTAAGAATTCCGAAATACTGTTCTGAGGGCATAATTGACGGATCAACCTGGAAAACACGCATAATCATTCCTTCGAAAAGTGCGAAGAAATAATACAACAGGGAAACTACCACAAAACGCAAAACCAGTTTTTGCATAGGCGTTAAACTCTTTGGTTTAAACAAACCTTCTTCGCCATTGAGAAATATATCTATAAATTTCATATTGTTATTCTTTTAAAGTTGTTGTGATTTCTAATTTTGTTATTCAATTACTTCAACGGCATTTTCAATAATCATTTGAGCACCTTTCGGACCAGAATATTCAGTAGAACGGATGGAATAAACGCCAGGTTTGTTGAATTGCCAAAGGATGTCGTTGTTGTGACCCGGCACAACCTGCATTTGGAACAGCATGGAATTATCCTGACGGAAAAGGCCGAAACCATAAGTCAAATCATTTGAAGTTACATTGAATAATGCTTTTTCGCCAACTTTGATAATCAGTTTTTCAGCTGGTAAGTTGAACTGATGATTGGCTACTGTGATGTCAAACACTTTATCGGCTTTAATTTCAGCGCGATTAATGTCCATTGGTGCCCACGGAATGGTATTGTAAGTGATAATGTGCAGCGAAACGCCTGCCACAATCAATACCGACACATACACGTAGAAAAACTTGTTTGGAGCTTTGTAAGTTTCACCTTGTCGGGTTATTTTATAACCAAACCAGGCCATTAGCGAAATAATGGCAATCGTGTAACAAGTGTACGCGATTGTTTGTCCCCAAAGGACAACTTGTGAATCGACCATAATAATTAAATTTAATTGTTAGTATTTTATTTTAATGAAAGATTCACAGGGTTGTTCTCCTGCTTTAAATCAAGCAAAGTTGTAGTTTTCAAAATGTCTAAGGTTTTATTGCGTATTTCACCCCATTTGTCATGCATGGCACAGCGGTTTGTTAGTGGGCATTCCTGAAAGCCAAAAAAGCACAGATTCTCATTTTTTACATCACCGGTAGCTTCCACAATGTCCATGAGCGAAATTTCATTCAATGGTTTGGCAATCTGATACCCGCCCTGTTTCCCCTGAATGCTGATAAGTAAGCCTTGCTTCAACAGAAAGTTCATTTGTTTACGCAGATATCTGAACGGAATCTGTAATTTTTCGAAAAGATTATTAGCTGTATATAATTTATTTTCGTCCAATGACATATAACTTAAAATACGAAGTGCGTATTCGGTTGTTTTACTAAAATTCATAAATGATACCTAAAGGTGTTATTTAAATACAAAGGAAATAATTTTTTTTGATAAATAATCAATGTTACTACTCAGCACTCGGTGTTTAGAAATTATTAGCCACGGCAAGGATTGCCAAGAAAGGATTTTGATTATTCTTTTTGGCAGTTTGCGCGATGGAATGAATTTGACAATAAGTGTTTACACCCGTTTGGGATTTAAACATTCCGCTTACTTTTTGATTCACTTTTAGATTTCTGACGGCTCTTTCGGAAGCATTGTTTTCGTACGGAACATCAGGGTCAACAAGGAATTTAAATACATAATCCTTGTATTTTGTCAAACTCTTTTGTATGGCAATAATCTTTTTATTGAATTTATCAGTACATGTTGTCAACAAATCATCGAATCTTTCTATAATTGATTCACGTTCGATTTCCTCCCACAAAACTGTTTTTCTTTGGTGAATTGCATCCATTATTAATTTTGTCAATTGCATTGACCACGTTTGTGTGGTATCCAATTCTGTCAAGAATACCGTTTCCCGAATAATATGAGCCAAACATAATTGATGGTGAGCAACATTCATATTAAAATACGACCGATGACGATCAGTAACTAGTATTGAATTTGGCAATCCATTCTCAAATTGCTTATCTATAGCTAGTTTTCCGCGAGATTTATCGCTATGGATATATGTCAGTTTCTGAGTTTGCCAAACCCACATCCAATACAGCTCACCATTAATGTTTTCTTCCGTTTCATCAGCTCCAACCACGCTGGATTGTTCTATCCCGTTACGAATTTCATTGTACGCCCCTAAAGATTTCGAGGATGCATCCTTTAATATATTATCAATCGTCCCTTGACTTAGATTTACACCAAAACAATCACGTAATACTTCTGTAAGTCGTTTATAAGGGATGTATTGAATACAACTCAAATAAATTACCAATGCTCTTATATTTGCACCATAACTAACCCTGGAACGAATCTCTTTGGGAGATTCCACTTGACAACAATGGCCACAACTGCAAGTTTTTCCGATTAACTGATGTTCTGTTACCAAAGGGAGAACTGGCATTGGCACATCAACCACTTGGCGTAACTCTACCACTGTGCCTTCAATTCCAGAAAGGTCATTTCCGCACCGAGTGCAAAAATAAGCTTGATGTTCAATTATAGAATCTGGCTCACTTGCCATTTCCAACGTGTACCCTTTATGCCCTATCTGTCCGCCATTGGGCTTCCCTGACTTCTCTCTCAATGAACGTGTTGCAAGAAGCTTTTTAGACTTTGCTGCCTGTACAGCAAGCGAATCCTTTGAAGGCGGAATACTGCTGTTATGACTATCCTTAGGCGTTTCATAAACGGCCAATTTTTCTTTTAAAACTGAATTCTCCTTTTTTAGAACAATTATTTCCTCATGAGCACAATTTAGCTGTTTAGTCAATCCATCAATCTTTCCATTGATGGATTGCAATACCTTAGTTATGTCTAAAATCTGTTCTTTCACGCATTGAAGATAATGGTTTTCAATGGAATATGAAAATTTTTGACAACTTATTTTTGTTTGTTTTTAATCCTATTCACCTAGAATATTCTGTGTCATCAAATTAGAGGTGCTGAGTAGTTACTAATCAATATTGAGAGACTATTTTTAAAATAATACTGAAATAATTCATTAATTGAACATATCTATTTATATTTCAGTAATTTATTAATAATAAGAAAAAATTTTAATATTAGAATTTATTTTCCCCATTCTCATTTCATCCACTCAACATGATATTCCGAAAATACACAGAAGCATATTTTTGGGTATTTTTTAATTGTAAAAGCAACAAAAGTAATTTCTTTTAAAAAAGAATATTTTTCAGTAGAAAATTCAATCAACTACTGTCTAACTCTCAGTATTGAATTTTAAAAGCAAGACAGAACAATAAATCATAATGAACGGTAACAATTCAAAATTCGAATTGTAGGTGCTGAAATACCAGACTATGGTGTTTCGTACGGCTTTGGGATTTGTTCACTCGAAGGAAGATGCTGAAGATCTGACGGAAGAAATATTTATTAGTGCATATCAATCAATTGCAAGTTTTCAAGGCAATTCCGAATTTTCTGCCTGGTTTTATAGAATTGCATTTAACATTTCAATCAATCATTTAAACCGCAATAACCGCTGAGCATTTTTTCAAATTGCCGTTGTTGTACAAAGTATATTAATGCTAATAACAACGGCATTTGGTAACAACAATGAAGAAACAAAATAATTATCAATAAATCTATTTTAAATTTATATAATTTGCTCTATTTCAAAATAGAATCGCCAATCGAAAACGAATAATTTCCGGTTGGCGATTTTGTTTTTATGAAATTATATCGATTGAACAAAATCAAAGTGTAGTTCAGCTTTTATTCTGATGGGACATTACTTCTTAATTGTTAGATCGTCACAAATTACTGATATATTTCAATTTAGTTTTTAATCGAAGCTATTGGAAGTTAATTATTAGAATATTTATCTATTGAATTGTTTGTTATAGAATAAAAACATCTATATTTGCACTAAATAATACAACGAGGTAGTATATAACATGAAATTATCAAAAACATCCGAATATGCATTACGCATTTTGATTTACATGGCAAAAGAACCCGATCAATTATATACAGCAAAACAACTTGTCAAAGAATTAAAAGTTTCTGACAAATACTTACGGCGATTAATGACTGATTTATCGAAATCAGGATTTATCAGAAGTATTCAGGGAAGGGATGGCGGTTACACCTTTATTAAAAATCCCGATGATATTATGTTGTACGATATAATTGACTCGGTTGAAGGTATGGATAAACTGAATGGTTGTTTATTAGGTTTTGAAAACTGTTCGTGTACAAATCCTTGCGCTATGCATTATTTATGGGTGGACATAAGAGCTGATTTAAATAAAGTCTTCCGTGAAACCAGATTATCAGACATGGATTTTAATAAAATATTGAGATACTAATTTTTTTTCTACCATAATACTACTCGAAGGTGGTATTATAAATTAAACAAACAGTTTAAATCAACAATATAAATTACACAAATATGAAAACAATAAATTACAAAGAAGCAACCACTACAAAAAATCCGCACGGTGTAGATGCACGCAAAATTCACGATAATGAGAATGTACAAGTAGTTCATATCTGTTTAAAAGCAGGTGAAAGTTTAAAAAAACATGCAACAGCTGTTGACGTTTTTTTCTATGTATTGGAAGGTGAAGGCATTGTAGAAATTGGAGATGAAAAACAAAAAGTCATAAAAGACATGCTGATTGTTAGTCCAAAAAACATTCAGCATTGCCTTTACAATGAAAGCAATGCTGATTTCAGAGTATTGGTGGTTAAAACACCAAAACCCATTGAAGGCCAAAACAAACAAGCAATTCAAAACATACTCAAAAGTGAGTCTTCTAACTAATATAATGTCTTATTATTGGTTATATAATTTAAAAATATACGAATATGAAAGCAATTGAAATTTTGGTCAAGGAACACGATAGTATTCTTAAAATGATTGAAATAACAACAACTATTTTAAATAAGGAAGATAAAACTACCATAAATATTGATCATGTAGAAAAAATTATCGATTTCATAAAAAATTTTGCGGATAAATACCATCATCTTAAAGAAGAAGATATATTATTTCTAGAAATGGAGAAACACGGTATGTCTCGTGAATTTGGACCAATTGCAATGATGCTTCATGAACATAACGAAGGTAGAAACTATATAAAGCTGGCGGTTGAAGGAATTGAAAAACTGAAACAGGGAGATGTTGCTGCATTTGCACAGATCCGGGAGAATTTGATGGCCTATTGCGAACTACTCACAAATCACATTGGAAAAGAGAACAATATTCTTTACCCGATGTCCGAAAGGATTTTACCTGCCAATGTTTTGTCAGCTATGTCCGACGAATTTGAAAAATCAAATGCGAACACATTTGAAAATGAATATTATGATAAATACCTGAAACTTGTAGAAGATTTCAGTGAAATATATATGAACTAAAAAAGTAAAATTATGAAAATTACAAGAGTATGGCTTGATGAAAGCACAGACGAATGTACTTCATGCGGTTTATGTGAATCGATTGCACCTAGTGTGTTTGAAGTACCAGATAAAATGATAGTAAATGAAAATGTAGATTTTGATGCATTTAAAATGGATATAAAAGATGCGGCAGATAGCTGTCCGGTCGGCGTTATAAAATACGAAGAAGTTGATTAATTATTTGAACAAATAATAGATAAAAATGAAAAACTATAAAGAAATAAAAATAGGAGAAATTGTCACACAAGATTTCAGAGCCGCCGAGATATTTAAAAATGCAGGTATTGATTTCTGCTGTGGTGGCAATCAGAGTCTGGAACAGGCCTGCAGGGAAAAGCATATAGACAGTACTGTACTTGAAGCTGAATTGACTAAACTTGAAAATACAACAGTCAACGCGTTGCATAACTTCAATGAATGGAATTTGGATTTCTTGTGCGACTACATTGTGAATACACATCATAAAACAGTGATGAAGTTGTTGCCACAGCTGACAGCTTATACTCAGAAAATTGAACAGGTTCATGGTGTTCACCATCCGGAGTTGCTTGAAATTGCTACTTTGTTTCATCAAATTAACGATGAATTATTGCAACACTTAAGAAAGGAGGAAGAAGTATTGTTTCCTGCCATAAAAGAAGCTTTGAAAACTAATTCTTCGGAATCAAAAAAGCTTATCATCTCAGAAATAACCAGAATGAAGGGAGAGCATGAATTTGCCGGTGGAGCAATGGATAAAATAAATGTACTGAGTGATAATTACAGCATACCGGATGATGGTTGTAATACATACCGTGTTACGTATAAATTGTTGGAGGAGTTTGAAGATGATTTGCATATTCATGTTCATCTGGAAAACAACATATTATATCCTAAAGCTTTAAGTCTTGCCATATTAGACTAAATACAATAGAACTCACTAAATATAAATACACTAAATTCATCTAAAACAAAAAATCAATGAAACAATCATTTCTAGACAAGTTTATGAGCAGAAAAGGCTTATCATCAGCTTTTTGGATTATTGCTCTGGTCATGGTTTCCGCGTTAATTTATTACACGGCAAACCTTCAAAAAGAAGTGCCACCCATTCCACAGCAAGTAAAATCGGAAAGTGGTGAAGTTCTTTATACTTACAATGATGTGGTAGCCGGGAAAGGCTATTTTCAGGAATTCGACCTCATGGACTGGGGATCAATGCTTGGCATGGGAGCTTATATCGGGCCGGACTTTACAACCGATATGCTTCATTACAGAGCGGTTTATCTTTACGATTATTATGGAGAACAGTTGTATGGTAAGAAAAACAAGGACATGACAGAAATAGAAAGAGGTGCTGTCAAAGTACGTGTGATACAGGATGTAAAGAAACAAACTTCGTTATTGGTTGGAACTACTGTTTACACGGATGCTTCAGCTGCAGCCTACAAAGAGAATGTAAAATACATTACAAATATGTTAGTCAACGGTGATCCGGAACGGGGTTTTAAAGGTGGAGTAATCAAACCGGAAGAAGCAGTGAAGATTGCAGCCTTTTTTGACTGGGGTCAGTTAGTTGCTTCGTCATTCCGACCCGGAACCATAAGAACCTGGTCGAATAACTGGCCTGCAGAGCCTTTGGTGGATCAAAGTCTGACATTCAATTCGCACAAAGTTTCCTTATGGGAATTTTTAATTCTTTGGACAATGACCATTGTCGTTATTTTTCTTTCGTACGAATATCTGTTTAAGAAAGATCCGGACGAAAAATTGGAAGAACCATTGGTTGTTACAACCATGTATAAATCACAAAAAAAATTATTGAAATATATTCCAATTGTGGCGGGTTTGTTCTTTGTTCAATTAATACTTGGAGGCTATTTATCACATATTTATACTGAACCCACTAAGGATTTAATTTTATCACAGTCTATTATTCCTTTTAATGTATTACGTTCGATGCACGTGCAGTTAGCCATTTTGTGGGTTGCAGTGGGTTGGCTCGTGGGTGGATTAATTATTGCACCTTGGATTGCTAATCGCGACCATAAATATCCGTGGTTGGTTGATGTATTGTGGCTCGCCTTATTAATTGTGGCAGTGGGAAGTATGATTGGGTTGTACATGGGTGCTACCGGTCATATGCGTGATGTCTGGTTTTGGTTAGGAAATCAGGGACGTGAATATCTCAATTTAGGTCGTGTCTGGAGTATTGGATTGGTTGTTGGGCTGGTATTTTGGTTCTTACTTATATTTTCACTTATCCGAAAAGCAGCGTCAAATAATCCAATCGTAAATACGATTATCTGGTCGGCTTTTGCAATAGCCACACTTTATATGGCAGGAATGATGCCGATAAACAAAATATTTCCAAACTTTACTATTGATGATTATTACCGTTGGTGGGTAATCCATTTGTGGGTTGAGCTTACGTTTGAACTTTTTGCAGCAGGTGTTATTGCATTCTTCACTGTTTCCCTAGGCTTAATTACGCACAAAACGGCTGTTAGGGTAATGTTCTTCGAGATATTTCTTATTTCTTTAAGTGGAACATTAGGAGTTGGACATCATTATTTCTGGCAGGGACTTGATGAATATTGGATTGCAATAGGCGGTATCTTTTCTGCCCTCGAACCATTACCAATAGCATTAATGATTATCGAAGCCATAAAAAACCAGCGTGAGAAGTTACATTCAGGTGAAACCTTTAATTTCTCCGTTCCATTTATGTGGATTGCAGGTTCTGCAGTATTAAACTGGATAGGTGCAGGATTCTTTGGAATGGTAATAAACACGCCTACAATTAGTTACTATGCACATGGTACTTATTTGATTATGCCTCATGCGCATGTTGCTTTGTTGGGTGCATTTGGATATATTTCTATTGCGTTCCTTTATCTTACTTCCAGAGCAAATGCATTGGCAAATAATTATGTGTGGAGTGATAAATTCAGCAAATATGGATTCTGGATTCTCACTATCGGGACATTGTTATATGCTGTACCAACCTATATTATAGGAATTCATCAGGCCCAGGTTGCCATGGAATCTGGTTACTTTTTTGCCCGTACTCGTGAAGCCATTGAAGGACTTAAATTCTGGATGTGGATACGTCTTATCCCTGATGGATTAATGATTATAGGTGGAGGATTAATCTTTTATGATTTAACACAAAAAACATTCTTTGCAAAAAAGATAAAAGCGGAATAAGAATTTAAAAACATACAGGAATATGGATTTTAATATTTCTGTATGTTTTTATTCAACTATTAATTACGAAATAGATATTTAACCAATAAACCAAATAAAAATGAGTGAACTAATTAATAATTCTCGTAGCAGAAAAGAAAAACTCAAAGAGCTGCTGCTGAAAATACATCACGGAGGATCAGAGGAATCAGTCCGTAATGAACTATTACTTTCATTAAGTCAAATTCCTTATGGGGAAGTGGTTGAAGTTGAACAGGAACTAATTTCAGAAGGATTACCGGAAGAGGAAATTCTGGATTTATGTGATGCACATTCGGCAGTTCTCGAAGGTCGTGTTGACTTATCAGCTTTGAAACCGGTGGCGGAAGGTCATCCCGTTGATGTATTCCGGAAAGAAAATGAAGAAATAAGAAAGTTGACCAATTCAATTTTTGCCTTAATAACTGAAATTAGGATTGAGCCTTCAGAATCGATAACAAACAAATTAATTAAACTAAGAGGTCTGTTCAATACACTTTATGATGTTGATAAACACTATCAACGTAAAGAATATCTTCTGTTTCCTTATTTGGAAAAAATGGAAATTACAGGACCGCCTAAAGTAATGTGGGGAAAACACGATGAAATCCGCGAATTGATTAAAGGGAGTATCGAAGTGTTACAAACAACTGAAATGACGAAAGAAGAATTCGAGGCAGTTGCTGAGATTATACTCAATCTTGCAGCGAGTGGTGCAAAGGAAATGATAACCAAAGAAGAAGAAATTCTATTTCCTATGTCATTAGATGTCCTGACAGAAGCTGATTGGTATGAAATAAGCAAACAATCTCTCGAAATTGGTTTTTGCCTGTATGATCCCTTAGTAACATGGAAACCCGAATGGGCAGAAGAACAATCCATCAACGAATCACAAAAAAGCGGAAGCCAAATACAATTATCAAGCGGAAGTTTTTCTGCCGAAGAGATTATGACTATTTTAAATACCTTACCGGTAGATATAACTTTTGTGGACAAAGATGATAAAGTGAAGTACTTTTCACAAAGCGCCGAACGGATATTCCAACGTAACAGGGCTATACTTAACCGCGATATTCGTCATTGCCATCCTCCTGCAAGCGCTCATATAGTAGATAAAATTATCGACGATTTTAAAAGTGGACGACAAAACAGCGCACCATTTTGGATAAATATGGGTGGGAAAATGATACATATTGAGTATTTTGCCTTGCGGAATGATAAAGGTGAATATCTTGGAACACTTGAAGTTTCTCATAATATTAAACCCTATCGAGAATTAGTAGGCGAACAGAGAATTCTTTCGTACAAATAAAACAAACTTACAAATAAACAAAAATGAAAAAAGAAGAATTGATAATAACTCCCAAAACCAAAGTATTTGACATTATCGAGGCATATCCAGAACTTGAAGATATACTTATAGCTTATGTGCCAACATTCGAGAAACTAAAAAACCCGGTATTAAGACGAACAGTTGGAAAAGTTGCCAATTTGCAACAAGCAGCCATAATTGGGAATGTGAATGTTGGCTTACTCGTAAATCAGTTGCGCCAGGAGATTGGACAAAATGCAGAGGAAATTATATCTGAAAATCAGCAGTATAATTACCAAAAGCCTGAGTGGTTTGATCAAAATAAACTAACTGTACAATTTGATGTAAGAGAAATGCTTGCAAATGGAGAACATCCGGTAGCCCAGGTAATGGAAGACCTAAAAAAGCAAAAGGATGATGAAATTTATCAACTTATTGCTCCATTCCTTCCGGTTCCATTAATCGATAAAGCATCCAGCCTTAATTTTATCCATTGGATAAAAAAAGAGAATGATGAATTGTTTTTTATCTACTTTATAAAGAATAAGTAATTTGTCGGCAGAACAAATTAATTTGATTTTTAATCATTTGACTGTTGATATTACATTTGTTGACGAGAATGATACTGTTCGGTTTTTCTCCAATCCCTCCACAGTATACTTCCTCGAACACCGGCAATTATTGGAAGAAAAGTTCAGCTTCTTTATTCACATGAAAGCGTTCATGTGGTTGAAGTAAAAGTGGATTCATTTAAAAATGGCGTAAAGGGTATTGCTTTGTTTTGGTTTCACATGGTGGACGAAATTTATCCTGATTCAGTACTTTGCAGACCGCAATTCTAATAAGGAATATAAAGGGACATTGGATGTTTCTCAGGAAATTAAAGAAATTCAAAGCATTAATGGAGATTGCAAGTTATTGGACTGGTAAAATAAAGATATGTATAAATTTTTCAAAAAGACCCACAAATGGGTGGGAGTTTTTATTGCGCTGTTAGTTATTATTTTTTCGATCTCCGGAATTTTTTTAAATCATCGTCAGACATTCTCTTCGGTAGATATCAACCGGAATATCCTGCCAAAAGAATATCAGTACAATAACTGGAACAACGCTGCTGTTCGTGCGACCTTAAAAGTGGGAACTAATCGATTTCTGATATATGGAAATGTCGGAATATGGCAAACCGATTCTAACTTCGTAAATTTCAATAATTTCAATGCCGGTTTACCTGTTGGGATTGATAATCGTAAGATATTTAAAGTTCTAAGAACTGACAAAGCATTATTGGCGGGAACATTATTTGGGTTATACGAGTTCAATCCGACAAAGAAACAGTGGACTAAGTTAGGGCTACCTGTACATGAAGAAAATGTGGTAGATATGTTACAGAAGGGTGACAGTACTTTTGTGATGACACGTTCCAGCTTGCTTGTAAGCACCAATCTGAAGCAATTTTATATCATTAAACTACCACAACCCGAACACTACGATAATAAGGTTGGGTTGTTTAAGACATTATGGGTAATTCATAGTGGAGAGATATATGGAGCTGTAGGTAAACTGCTGGTTGATTTAGTGGCTCTGATTTTTATTCTGCTGAGTGTTGGCGGAGTAATCTTGTTTTTCTCAAAGAAAGGACTGAAGAAAAGTAAAGCAGATAAAACCAAACGAGATAAACTAAAGAAAACGCATAAGTGGAACTTAAAATGGCACAACCGGATTGGTTGGATAACCGGATTGTTCCTTTTTGTTACAACGCTTACCGGTATGTTTCTTCGCCCGCCTTTGCTGATTGCCATTTCCAATGCACGGATTAAAAAAATACCACTAACAGAACTTGATACTCCTAATCCGTGGTTCGATGTATTGCGGCGAATTATTTTTATTCCTGATCAAAATATCTATATTGTCTCAACTGCAGATGGATTTTATTATTTTGACAAGAACTTTAAAAAGGAAGCAAAATCATTTGATCCCCAACCTCCGGCAAGTATCATGGGTGTAACGGTATTGGAAAGCCTTGGTAAAGATAATTTAATGGTAGGATCATTTGAAGGCCTTTTTAAGTGGAATTATAAAACCGGTGACGTATTTGATTTGATTAAGAAGCAATCTTATGTCCGTCCTGTAAAAATAGGTCCGCCAATTGGTGATTATAAAGTGTCCGGATTTAGTTCTGATTTTTACAATCAACCTATTGTTTACGATTATGATATGGGTGGAATAAATATTAATAAAGGTATTGAGTTTAGTGTTATGCCTGAAAATATAATTGATAAATCGCCCATGTCGTTGTGGAATCTCGCTTTAGAAATCCACACAGGAAGAATTTATGGTGCATTTTTAGGTCTATTTTATATTTTAGTTGTTCCACTGGTTGGAATCTTTCTTCTTTTTACACTAATTACAGGAATAGTTCTTTGGTTTAAATACCATTTAAAATTGAAAAAAGGAAACAAAACAGATAGAATTGCATTATAACTGGAAACAATATTTTATACATCTAAAAACAAAACCCGAACGTGCAACTAAAACGAAGAATAATTAGATACTCAACTATTTTAGATAAGCATGGAAGCTATAATCCATTCGTATTCAGCCGAATATTTTTGTTGTGGGCTTTTTTGGGGTTAATAGGGGGAGTAATTGCCGGTTTATATTGGATAGTTCTCGAATTTTTAACACACGAAATTGCTTTTTTCAGCGGTTGGCTGGTAATCCCTGTAATGGCAATCTCCGGACTATTAGCCGGATTAGTTATTCATTTTTTCGGGGACCCTGGCGAGATAAATCTGATTGTCAATAACATTCGCTTTAATAAAGGGAAACTTGAACCCAAAAATAACCCATCAATGATTTTGTCTTCGTTACTCTGTATAGCATCGGGTGGAAGTCTGGGACCGGAAGCTCCCTTGGTTCAGGTAACTGGATCAACAGGAAGTTGGCTTGGAAAGATATTCAGGCTAAAGGGCGAAGAATTAAGGTCATTAAGTATTGCAGGAATGGCGTCTGGCTTTACAGCTTTATTTGGTGCTCCATTAGGTGGAAGTTTATTCTCGTTAGAAATACTCCATGATAAACATGCTTTAGAGTATTATAAAGCTATAATACCTGCCTTAGTTGCAAGTTGTTTTAGTTATGTTGTTTTTGCCTTAATCATACATTTAGGTCTTGGTCCAGTTTGGCACTTATCAGCTTTTGAATACACAAGTAAATTTGACTTTGGATATGCAATACTCTTTGCAATTGGAGCCACAGTAATAGGCTGGGGATTTATCTACTGTACAAAAGCTCTTAAATACTTATTTGAAAAAAGAAGTATGCCGATATTCATTAAGACTTCAATTGGTGGTGTTTTGCTTGGTGTGATAGCCTATTATTTTCCGCTGACAAGATACTTTGGGCATCATGAAATAAACCAACTTTTGATTAATAATCTGTCAATATGGCTTTTACTTTCAATCTTGATTTTTAAAATTATTGCAATTTCAATTACAGTAACTTCGGGTTGGAGAGGTGGTTTTATCATACCTTTATTTTTTGTAGGAGCAACTTTGGGTTTATTTATTCATCATTTGTTCCCCTTTACCAATCAAACATTGACAATTGTCAGCTGCATGGCTGCAATAAATGCTTGTGTAACACGAACGCCTATGAGTACCACAATTTTGTTAGCGACACTCACAGGGTTCTCGTACTTTGTTCCTATTTTATTTGCAAGTTTAACCGGATATTTTTTAGCTCCCCAAAAACCGTTCTTAAGTTCACAAATGGAACAGAAAAGATAATATGGATATACCCCGGGCTTAATATTATTTATAAAATTCTGAATTGAAATATAAAAACTACAACTATGCTTGAATACTAACTAAAAACAGGTTGTTTTGTTAAATATAGTATTGTTTTGACATTACAAAACAATAGATTAATTATAAATTTAAATTAGATCATGGCTATAAAAAAAGTCTGGATAGAGGAAGGATGTACCGGCTGTGGTTTGTGTGAAACCATTTGTCCAGAGGTGTTTAAAATTGATGCTATAGCATATGTAATTGAAGATGTAAACTATGCAGAGAATACGATAAAAATAAAGGAAACAGTTGAATGCTGTCCAAGAGTAGTAATAAAATATTCAGAGTGACAGCAAGCAATCTATAAGAAAGAAAGCATCTTAATTCTGCATAACATTATAAAAAATAGAAATCATGACAATAACAAAAGTATGGGTGCAAGACGGCTTATTCCAATGGACTATTTTATGTTCTGAAATAAAACAGCTACTTTTACAAATAACATTGGAAAGCATCGTAATTTTATACACATGAAATTTATCTTTATCATAGCTGCATTTAATGCCCTTTTTTTTACGGTTTTATTGCTTCAGAAAAAGCCCAAAGCGCTTCATGACAATATATTGATACTTTGGTTAACCTATCTGGGACTTTACATCGGGGTTTACGCCCTGTATTCCCACGAATTGTTCACCCATTTTCATTTGCTGTCAATCAGCCTGATCTCACTCCTGATGTTGTTCGGCCCCTTTTTATACTACTATATCCTGATCCTGGTAACTGACAAAAAACAGGTGAAGAAGAAAGACCTGCTCCACCTCCTCCCCTTTGTTTTATTCAACCTTTATATTCTTATTGCTTTCTTTTCGCCCGGAATCGCCGAAAAATTAAATATAGAAAAGATAGGTCCGGGAAACAATCCTCCGCTCCTGTTCATATTTTTCCTCCTGATGACGGCATTATCCGGCACAGTCTATTTTTTATTGACCATTAAGCTCTTCAGAAAACACGACATATCTATTTTTAATAATTTTTCCAATTCTACAGATATTGATCTTAACTGGATCAGAAAGCTGGTACTGGTTTTCGGTGTTGTTTGGACCGCATTAATATTCGTTACGGTAATTCATCATGTTTTCCACCTGTTTTCGATGGCCTTTTGTACCGATGGTTTATTCCTTTCGTTATCCGTCTTTGTAATTCTGATCGGATATTTTGGCCTGAAACAAAAAATAATTTACAGCAATGAAGATATCATAATGGCAGAAGATATTGCAAAAATTCAGACCAAATACTCGGGTTCCAGACTGAATGAAACGGAGTCCATACAACTTGCCGCTCAGCTGAAAAAACACATTGAATCATCAAAATCATACTTAAACCCTGATTTGACGCTCTTGCAATTGGCTACCGAAACAAATATGACGAGTCATTTGCTGTCGCAGGTTATCAATGAACAGTTCAAACTCAATTTATTTGATTTCATAAATCAATACAGGGTTGAGGAATTCAAGGAAAGATTGACTGATCCCAACTATAAACACTTTTCACTGCTGGGCATTGCTCTTGACTGTGGCTTCAATTCAAAATCGGCCTTCAACAGAATTTTCAAAAAAGTCACCGGTCTTACACCCTCCCAATATAAAGATACAGCCGGATAAGTACTTTTTAACTACCAGACAGACTTTTCCTGCATTTTAATCTTCATTTTACAACACCCTACCGGCTCACTTTATAAACCGGGTACTATTGTCACAATTTGACAAGTCCCACTTTATAAGATGGGGCGATTGTGCCTTCTAAATGCTGTTACTTTGTCCCCGGATAGAGTGATAGTCCATTTATTTATAAACTTATAAAAAATATTATTATGAAAGCAAATGAAATGAAGGTTGTAACCGTCAACCCAACAAACAGCCCTGGCTTGAAAAGTAGTCTGAGAAACAGATTATTTCCCTTACTCGTTATTACTTTGTTGATTCTTTCGACAAATTATTCGTTTGCTCATTGCGATACAATGAACGGTCCGACCATTATGGATGCAAAGAAAGCAATCGATCAGAACAATGTGAATTATACCCTCAAATGGGTTCAGCCTCATTATGAAACAGAAATCAGGGATGCTTTTATCCTGATGATGAAAGTTAGAGGATTGAGCGCTGACGCCAAAGAACTATCCGAAAAATACTTTTTCGAAACGCTTGTCAGAATCCACAGAGCCGGCGAAGGAGTGCCTTTTACCGGAGTGAAACCAACCGGAACCCCCATCGATGAGAAAATCATGGCTGCCGACAAATCAATAGAACTTGGAAACTTGTCCCCACTTCAGGGTAAGGTATCAGCGGGCGATATGCCGGAATTGACAAAACGATTTGAAAAAGTAATATCGTTGAAGAATTTTGAGGTCAACAATGTAGCTACCGGAAGGGATTATATCGAAGCCTATGTTCAATTCTTCAAGTTTGCCGAAGGAGAGGCGGAAGGATCTGCTGCCCATGGACATGGCACTGCCGTTCACGCCGAAACCGACGGTCATGCAGCCCATATTCCCTGGATTCTGTCAGGACTCTTTTTCATCACTTCAATCGTATTTGGTTTTTTATTCTTTAAAAAGAAATAGTAACCTGAGTTCGGGATAAGGAAATAGTATAAAAAAGTTGTATAATAGAAGTTTATTTTGTATATTTGTAACTGACAATCAAACAAATAATACTCAGAGTGAAACCCAGTATTAAAAAAAAAATGTATTATGAAAAGTGATCAAATCTATCCAAAAACAACAAAAGAAATTTATGACATGAGAACTGCACTTGCACCTGAAACAATGGAAGCATTCCAAAATTTCAGCAAGGCTGTTTTTAAAGAAGGTGCGCTTCCGGAAAAAACAAAAGAGCTTATTGCTGTGGCAGTAGCCCATGTAACGCAATGTCCTTATTGCATTCGCAGTCATACAAAACAGGCAATGCGAAAAGGTGCCAGTAAAGAAGAAATAATGGAAGCCATTTGGGTTGCATCCGAAATGAGAGCAGGTGCTGCGTATGCACATGCCGCATTAGCAATTGACGAGATGGGACCACTTGAGCCATAAGAGACAAAGTAGAGTATGAGCTCTGTTTTCTTGTTTTTTTAAGGATCTATTTACTCACCCACAATGCCACTTCAGCAGCAGTCATCCGCTTACGAAGTATCTCTCGTTACAAACAAGGAGTAGTAAGCAGTTTTTAATTTTTTTATTGAAGGTGCATTGAACGACAAAACAAAACCGCCCAATCTGAAATCAGACTAGGCGGTTTCTTTTATTTTTTTAGAGAAGAAATTTGATTAAATCATATATTGAGAAATAAAAAAAGGAGTTGAAAAAGCTCACTTTGATAAAATATAGCGAACGATACTACTTTTATTTATATATTCAATTGTTTTTGAAATTCTTCTAAGTATTTGGCTAAATGATAACCATCAACCAAACCATGATGAGCTTCAATCGAGACAGGCAATAATTTTCTGTTGTCTTTTATTGAGTACTTACCAAAAGTGATTTTAGGTACCGACTCATTGGGTGTAAAATTGGTTGGGTGTAAAAGCCCAGTAAAGGAATACCATGGAATTGTTGAATGCCTAATTAAATCTTTTTTTTCATTATCACCGTTCAGACGGAGACCATTTGAATTTTTTACACATTCAATTTCCAATTGCAGTTCATTATTAAACAACTCAAAATCTTCCTGATATTTGACAAAAATAAAAGCAAAAGTACCATCATCTCTCCCAATCGTTGCCCCAACATTTATTTGATCAAATACAACTACATTATTATCAATAATTCTACACCTAAGTTCTTCGACGCTATTTACAGCAATCATTGACTTATGTAAATAATGTGCAAATAAACTTTGACCAAGTTCTTTAGATTTTACATAAGCATTTGTACAATCAACTTCGGTAACAATACCAAAATATGGACTCGCCATTTTAGAAAAGAATTCGAAATGTTCTTTCCTTTTCCATTTATCAATATTAATCGTTTTCATTTATCAGGTATTAATTCTTGTTTATACAGAAATACAATGACGCAAAATTAATCAAAATAATTTATTATAAATATCGGGGCAAACACGAAGCAGGAAATGAAACATACCATAAGAATTGCGTTAGAAATGGAATTGGGTAGGGACTGAATGAATGGCACTTGCGAAATGGAAATGAGGGTACTACCGATACCGTGCGGTGCTGAGATGAATGCATGAAATGAAAGAAGAATGAAATGTGTGAATCGTAGAGAATGAGTTTTGCGAAATGAACGAATTTCCCGGAACAGAATGGAACCGGAATGAATGCACTTACCTCAGTACATTGATATAAAACACGGAATGTATTTATTTCTACACAACTAATGGGTGGAGAGAATTGTAGTGTTTTATTTAAGAGTATGGAAAAGTTTACATTGTGAGTATTTTAAATTATGAAATGATTTGTGACTTTAAGTAACTTTAATAAGAAACAATTTGTCAAATAATACAACTCACACTTATCAAAATATGGCAAATACATTAATTGAAATTGATTGTCTTCTATCTACTTTTTGATTATTATATATTTAGCTCTATAATATCACTATATTCAATTTTATACTCAAAAGCCATTTTAATGCAAAAATGATTATTGATTATTTTAATTGCCCGGATTACACCAGCATGTGTAAAGATAGCAACATGTTGAAAAGGTAAGCCTTTGAGTTCATCTAAGAATTCTTCCACTCTGGACAACAATGTTTGGAACGATTCACCATTGGTTGGTTTTTCATTTATCCAATCGTCATACCAGCGTTGCAGTTGTGGGTCGGAAATTTTTTCCCAGGCTTTCATTTCCCAATCGCCAAAGTTGAGTTCCATCAGGCGTTTGTCAAGAATCGGTGTTTCATAACCACAATATTTTGCCAGTTTTATACAACGACTTAGCGGACTGCAAAAAATTGCATCGAACTTTTTTTTCTGAAGTTTTTGCTTTACAAACTCAAATTCATTGCTAAACGATTTGGCTAACGGAACATCACTTTGACCATAGCAAATACCCGGTTCAACATTTACCGATGTATGTCTAATAAGTATTATTTTCATCGACTTTGCAGATAGATTGAAATAATAAAACTCAATTCACAAAGTAAAGCTGTTGCGCCGCAAATATCACCAGTATAGCCACCAATTTTCTTCTTTGAATAGTAATACATGAAAATCATGACTAACAATGGTGCCAACATGCTTATCCATAAAATTTCATCGAGAAAAAATGAAATTGGAATAATACCAAAGAAGCATGCAATTATTAAGCGGAATGGATTTAATTTATCATAGAGTGTTTTACTTTTACTTTCGCTTTCGGTACGGGCGTAGGGCAGCAAATTCATCATTATGACGCTGAGAAATTTGGACAAGGGATCGCCAACCAATAGAACTGTCGCAATTAGTTCTTTTGGTATTGATGTTAATGTGTTTATCAGCATTAAATAATAAAAAATCATCCCTATCAGTGCATAACTGCCAATGTGTGAATCTTTCATAATTCGCAGGATATCTGCTTTGGTTTTGCCACCTCCAAATCCGTCGATAAAATCGCCCAAACCATCTTCGTGGAAACCTCCAGTTAGTAATAATCTAATCATTAAAGCCAGTATTATTGCTAATATTGGAGGGAAAAGCATTGAAAATCCCAAGAAGGCTACCGCAGTAATTCCACCTGTAATCCATCCTGTTAATGACCAGAAACAAATTATTTTTCGATAATTTTCTTTTGGAATATCCATTAATATCCAAAGCGGAATTCGTGTGAAAAATGTAATAGCAGCTGCAATCTGATAGAGGATTTTTTTCATTATGCGAAGTATTTAGTCACTTTGGCATGTTTAAAAGTACTCATTTCATTAATCATGCGAACGGCTGAGTCCACCAACGGATAGGCACACAAAGCTCCGGTACCTTCACCAAGACGTAAATCAAAGAATAATAAAGGTCTGGCATTTAGATACTCCAATGCTAATTTATGACCAGCTTCATCGCCCTGATGTCCAAAAATGCAGTATTCCAATACTTGGGGATAAAGTTTATAAGCTGCAAGCACACTATTGGTCATAATAAATCCATCAATAAGAATAACCATTTTTAATTCAGCTGCTTGTAACATACCGCCTAGGGACATAACCATTTCATATCCACCAAAATGACATAAAATATCTACTACCGAACCATCGCCGGAGTAATTATCAAGTGTTTTTTGTAAAATAGCACATTTACGTTTTACACCCTCACTATCGAAACCACTTCCGGCACCTACACATTGTTCCAATGAAATACCACTCAATAAATGCATCCAAATTGACGACGACGATGTGTTGCCAATGCCCATTTCGCCAAAACTTATCACATTACAACCTTCGTTGAAACAATCTTTTACAACTAGTGCGCCCCTTTCGATACATATATCAAATTCTTCGCGAGTAATGGCTTTTTCGTGCATATAATTACGCGTTCCCATGCGAACTTTCAGGTCGATAAGTCCTTCTAAATTATTGAAATCATAATTAATTCCACTATCTACCACTTTCATGTTAATATTGTGCTGACGAGCCAGAAAATTAATTCCCGCACCACCTTCCATAAAATTAAATAACATTTGTGGAGTAACTTCGGCAGGCGAATAACTTACTCCTTCTGCAGTAATACCATGGTCACCGCCGAAAATAATGTGATAAGGTTTTTGAAGGGTTGGAGAGAGGGTTTGTTGAATAGTCCCGATTTGAATGGCTAGTTCTTCCAAACGACCCAGTGAGCCTTTAGGTTTGGTAAGATTATCAATTTTTTCAATCAGATAAGGAACGATTCGCTTTTCGGGCGTTTGAATGTTGAATGTTTGTTGTTGCATAATATTTTGATTTATTATTTCACTTAATATAAACGGGTATTCCGGAAACCATTAAGACCATTTCGTCAGCTTGTCCGGCAATGTGTTGGTTAACCCAACCAATTAAATCAGTGAATCTCCGTTGGAGGTCATTAACTGAAATTCCACCTAACCCAATTTCGTTTGTCACAAAAATGAAAGTGGCATCTTGCTGGGTGAATTGATTGAATTTTTCGATAATAGTTGATAATGAAGCCTGTGTATCGCCATTTGTTTTGTTGAAAAAGTTAGTTGCCCAAAGCGTGACACAATCAATTACCACAACTTTGTCATTTACATCGATATTTTGTAAATCTGTGAGTTCTTCAATGTTTGTCCACTCCGGACCACGATCACTTTTGTGGCGTTCAATGCGTTGACGGTGTTCTTCATCCCATACAGCCGAAGTGGCCAAATAAACCGGATTTGGGGAAAGCGATAGTGCAAGTTTTTGTGCATAACTGCTTTTTCCGGAACGTTGTCCTCCAGTGATTAATATTATTTTGTGCATAATTTCTAATTTTCTAATTTCCAATTAATAAAATGAAATCCATCTCTGAAATCGCTTGAATAATCCAAAATCTCCACTTTGTACTGATGTAATGGGCTGTTAACTACCAACGAATGAAATTCGCCATCTTCACCACATGGACATATTGCCATTGTTTCAAGTTCTTCAATCATTTCTAATGAATAAGTTTTGCCAAGATAGTTGTAGCCCATCTTTACGTTGCATGCAACAATGATACTTTCGATGCCCGACTCAACAATTTCTTTTGCCAAAGTGCTACGTTTGCGTTCCCACAAAGGTATGATTGGTTCAAGTCCCACAATTTTGCAAATCCGTTCCTGCCATTCGCGATGAGGCCACAAATCAATGTCGCCATACACCACACCTTCAATATTGTATTCTAACTTAGCATTTTTCAAGGCATTAATAAAGTTTTCTTCGTAATTTTCCCGTGAAGTTGGAATGGGCATTAGTTCCATATTCATTGCCTTGGCTTGTTGCCTCAAAATTTTGACAGGAAGTCCATGCGATCTGGATGTTTTACCATCATTATCCATCATATTGAGTAGTAAAACAGGATTATAACCCAGTCCTTTTGCTTCCAAAAGTGCGTAGCAGCAGTCTTTGCCACCGCTCCACGAGCATAGTACGTTTTTCATAAATAGTTATTTTAGTTTTATATAGTATTTTGGTTTGTAACTGGGGAGTATTTCGGGGTGAAAAATGCTTACCAAATCCGATAAAACGACATCCGGTTCTAATGGTCCTTCTTCGTAAAATGTAGTTATACCTGAATTAACAGCAAACACGTTTCCGGTTTTATAAGCTACAAAATTCTTATAAAGATCATATTCATCTCCTAATTGCGCTAAAGTCATATTAGACTGAGTGTTGTTATACTTTATCAGCCAGAATTGAGCGTTGATGGCTTTAGCAAATACTTTTTCAAAAGAAAAAGGCAAAGAGCCTGTTTTTTTTAAGTATTTCCAGATATATTCAGCACCAGCATCTTTAAGAAAATTGCCCATGTAGCTTTTCCCACCTGCAACGTACCAGGTGTCACCAGTTTTTTTCTCATTAAAAACTGTTGGCCGGTTTTTGGTTGCTTTTACTTTAGAACAAATGTCGTTGTATCGTTTTTCAATAGTGGAGAAAATCACTTCGGCTAAGGAGTCTTTTCCTAAAAAAGCAGCTTCAAATTTAATCCATTCGGTGCGTCCCAGTGGCGATTCTTCCATATATGAAGCATCTGTCACCACACAAACACCGACCTTTTTAAACCTATCGTGCATTGATTCTTCAAATGCTGATACAACTAAAATATCTGTTTTTGATGCAATTAATTTTTCGGCATTCAACGAAGTATTCATACCCAAATTGGTGATTTTACCGTTTGCCACACCTTCAGTAATTTCAGGAATATATACATATTCGGGTTCACTCACCGCTACAATTTTACGAATATCACCGAGCTTTTTATATTCTCCGGCAAAAATGGCCGAGCAGGTAGCCACACGCTGAACCGGAACTCTTACAATGCTTCCCTGAGGAAGTTTTTTGGGGATTGCTTTGTTTCGGTCAATCAGGATATAGGTTTCAAGAGTTTGAGTTGTGTCCCACGGATTGCGAACAACAATTTTGGTGTAATCTGCATAATGTTCTATTTTAAAGCCTTTTGCATAATTAATTTTTGTTTCGGTTTTGACACCTTCTGTTATCTTATTCTCATTTTTTTTTGTATTTACACATGAGATAATTAACAAAATAATGGCAAGTAGAAGTAGTAAATTCTTGTTTTTCATCGTTATACTTAAATAAATGAGTGAATGCTATAGATTGAGATTATGACTAAAATAAGCATGAGAAATTCGCTTAACTGATTTGTTTTTAATGCTTTGATCACATCTTCTTCGTTTAATTCACGTTCCGTTTCTCCAATAAAGGGTTTTTGTACCAGTATCCCAAAATAATAGTTGGAGCCACCCAACCGACAATCGATAATGGCTGCCAATGCTGCTTCGGGGTAACCGGAATTCGGGCTGGCATGATTCTTTCCATTTTGGAAAACAGTTTTCAAGTCCCCGGTTTGGTTTGAAACAATCAACATAATAAACGCTGTTAGTCGTGCCGGAATGAAATTAACCACATCGTCGAGCCGTGCAGCAAAACGTCCGAAAAGCAGGTATCTGTCGTTCTTATAGCCAATCATCGAATCGAGGGTGTTAATCATTTTATAAGCCAACATTCCAGGTACACCAAGGAGGGCAACCCAAAATAAAGGTGCAATAACCCCGTCGCTCAGGTTTTCGGACAAGGTTTCGAGCGCTGCCGTCCGTATTTGCTGTGGATTTAACTTATTAGTATCTCGACCCACAATGCGAGAGAGCTGTTTCCGCCCATTTTCTACCGAAATGCCTAAAGCGGTGAAAACCAATTGAACTTCATTACGAAGGGTCTTTGCCGATAAACAGTAAAATACGAATATAGCAGTAGAAATACCTCCCAATACAGGCTGTGTTTGTTCCAAAAATTCAAAACATTTCGTTGTAATAAAATAGATTGAGAATACAAGTATCAGACTCATAAATGCGCCCTTAGCGAATAAATATCGTCCTTTGTTGAGTCGTTTTTCCATAAATGAAATTAGCCAGCCAAACCCGACAATGGGGTGTGGCCAACCTTCGGGATCGCCCAAGAACTGGTCGAGGATAAAGCCGATAGCTAATGCGATTATCGTATAAAGGATAGTTTCCATTGTTGTAATTTTGTAATAAGTAAACTGTTCTCCTGTGCCGACAGGGTACAAATCCGAATGAATTCGCCCTTCAGCCCTTCAAAATTTGTAGCATCACGAATCAATATCTGCTCCTTTAGCAGATATGACTTTAGCTCTTTTGCTTTTCCTGATTTTAATTTTACCAGAAAGTAAGGCGTTTGACTTTGAATGGTTTTAAATATCTCTAAGTTATTGATTTGTTGCTGGAAATAGTTGGTTTTATTAAGCCATGTTTCAAGTTGAAAGTCATTATCGTCTGAGCTTAAAACGAACTCACCAGCTTTCAGAGCAAGCGAGTTTACCGACCATGGCATTCTGTATTTCTCAATTTTTGAAAGGATGGATTCATTGGCAATAATATAACCCAAACGTAATCCTGGTATGGCAAAGCGTTTTGTAAGAGATTGAACAATAATTAGATTATTGAAATTCCGAAAGGTTGTAACGATACTTGCTTGTATCAAAGTAAATTCAATATAGGCTTGATCTATAATGAAATATACATCCGAAAAATCATTTAAAAGCTGAAGTAATTCTGTTGCCGTATAACAATAGCCATCAGGGTTATTCGGGTTACAAATCCAGACCAAGTCTGGTTTCTGCATTTCAATGTTCTTGTGCAAATACTTTCTGTCTGTTTGATAAACAGCATGTTTGTGAATTCTGCAGGCACTCGCATATTCCGAAAAAGTGGGACTAACTATCAATGATTTTTTCCCACTAAAGACCAATGCTATCAGATAAATAGCCTCAATAGAACCATTGCAAACCATGATTTGCGAAGAATCGACACCGTTTTTCAATGCAATTAAGTTTTGCAATCTCATTGGGTTTGTTTCCGGGTAGCGACTAATGCATGGCAACTGAGAAGCAAGATGTTCATAAAGTGCTGAGTTGTCAGCACCGTACCAAATGTTCGAACTGAAATTGGCTTTCAGCTCTGATTGAATATCATCACCGTGACCATTAATCATTGTTTTATCATTTTGTAAATTAGTTCCATATTCACATGACTCCGCACATGGTCGGCCAGTTTATCGAATTGTTCTTCTTTAAACTTGAAATAATCGAATGTTTGTGTTTGTTTTTCAGTGATATAAGGTGCAAGCAAATAATCAACAAAAGATTTGTTGTCCAGAATACCGTGTATATAAGTACCCATGCAGTTATTCACTCTACAACCGTCTGAACTACCATCGTAGAGTTTATTCAATCGTTTAATTTCGGTAAGATAATCTGTTCTTCCGTTATGAATTTCGTATCCTTTGCACTCATTATTATCGTTTGCAAAACGGAAAGTAACCTGGCGCGTGATTTTATCGCCTTCGAGCAAGGTTTTGAGAGGCAATAGATTCAGACCCGGCATTAAAACCAGATTGCTTTCAACCTGATTTGGGTCATGCAGTTCGCTGCCAAGCATTTGGTAGCCTCCACAAATACCCAATATGATTTTTCCGTTTTGATGAGCTTGCAAAACAGCTTGTGCTATTCCATCTCGACGGAGAATTTGAAGGTCATGAAGTGTGTTTTTAGTACCCGGAATGATAATAATATCGGCTTCAGCAATGTCTGACGGTTGATTGGAATAAAAAAGGTGAACACGTTCGTCGCGCTCCAATCCGTTGAAATCGGTGAAGTTAGACATGTGTTGCAAAAGTATCACTGCAACATTTACTTTGCCCGATTGCGCTGTATGGTTTTTGGTGTGTAGCATCACCGAGTCTTCTTCTTCAATATGAATGTCTTTGTAATAAGGCACAACACCAACTACGGGAATGTCACAAAGTTCTTCGAGCATTTTCACGCCCGATTCAAATAACCGTATATCTCCACGAAACTTGTTTATTAATATACCTTTGACAAGTTTGTGCTCCTCCTCAGTTAATAACAGTATTGAACCATAAACCGACGCAAAAACACCGCCACGGTCAATGTCTGCCACCAAAATCAAAGCTGCATCGGCGTGAGCGGCCATAGACATATTTCCCAAATCCACTTCTCGCAGATTGATTTCAGAAATACTACCGGCACCTTCAAGCACAATTGGATTATAGCGTGCACTCAACCTATCGAATGCCGAGCAGACTTCTTTACGAAGAACAGCTTTATTATTGGATGTGAAATAGTCGATGGCATGCTGATTACCTATTGATTTTCCATTCAGAACAACCTGACAAATCGTATCCGCCAAGGGTTTAAGTAACAACGGATTCATATCAGTGTGGCATGGAATGCCAGCTGCTTCGGCCTGAACAGCTTGAGCGCGACCAATTTCCAATCCTTCGGGTGTAGCGTAAGAATTTAAAGCCATATTCTGTGCTTTGAACGGAGCAGGCGTATAGCCGTCTTGCTTAAATATCCTGCAAAAAGCAGCTGTAATAACACTTTTGCCTACATCGCTGCCAGTTCCGACGAACATGAGGGGAGATAATTTATAAATCATAATTCAAAATGCATAATGCATAATTAAAGAATCTGTAGATAACTATTTTTCAATACCAACTCTTGCCTGAACGCCTTGTTTGTAATAATGCTTTATTTCAGTCATTTCGGTTATCAAATCAGCGTATTCCTGAATTTCCTCACAAACATAACGGCCGGTAATAACGATTTCGGTTGTCGGGTTGCGTTTATTGAGCACCTTAATCAAATCCTCAGCGTTGAACAGATTGTAAAAAATGGCTATATTAGCTTCGTCGAGAATGATAACATCGTATTCGCTACCTGATACTATGGCTTCTACTTCACGAAGTCCTAAGTTGGCTGCATCAATATCAGCCTGCTTTGGTGCATTGAAGATAAAACAACCCAGGCCGTATTGTTTGAGTTTTATGTCAGGCAGGTATTTGGCAATTGAATCGAGTTCAGAGTAATGCATGCCCTTGGCATATTGGGCAATAAACACTTTTTTGCCGGCTCCGGTTGCGCGTAATGCCAGTCCGAGCGCGGCAGTGGTTTTGCCTTTGCCATTGCCGGTATAAACGTGAACGTATCCTTTTTCTTCCATGATTTTAGCTGTGTTTTTTGAAAAACCGTCACCGGAATATGTCAGTACCCCGATGACTTGTTTTTCGTTCAAAGATATAAATGCGTTTTATTTGGTAATAAAAACTACTTTATTTGGATTTATACCGGTTGTAAATGTAAATTTCAATGTGCCATTATTGTCGAAACAATACATTTTTCCATTGTTTACGTAATCGGTAACTCCCAGGTAAATGTCATTAGTAGTAGGATCTACATCAATGCAATAAGGCGTTTTATCAATTGTTGAGGTTACGATATTCGCACTTACTAATTGTTCATTTTTTACATCGTATACTGCAATGGTCTTGTTGGTTGCTTGCCAGTTAGCATCGTATGTAAAATTGTATATGTAGGCTTTGTCACCATAAATTTCAAAATTTTTAACTGCAAGATTTATGTCAGTCACTTTATTGGTAACAGCTTCAATACGTTGGAATTTTCCGGGAACTGAACCGTAATTACCATTTGAAACCACATAAATATCACCGTAACTATCAGCTTTTATTGCAGCAGGATTTAGATTTACTTTAATTCTTTTCTCTTCCGCGAAAGTTGATAGATTTATTACCGAGATGGTGCTGTCCATTACAGTAGCCATACCACCAGTATTGGCAACGTATAATTTATTATTTGAAATTACGCTTGCATCGGGGTTAGCACCTACTGAAATGGTTGAACCCAACGTCAAACTGGTTGTATCCAATTGAGTAACATGACCATCATACAATACGATATACACTTTTCCGTTTGCAGCAGTCAATGTTCGTGGCGAGCTTGGTGCATTTGACGCATTTTTCATCGGAATAGATTTAATGCTTACTCCTGTATTTGCATTTACAACCTCAATTAAACTTGATTTATAGACTGCAATGTATAAATTGGAACCATATTTAATCATATCCTGTCCAGTATCGCCAAGTCCACGGTTGTTTTTGTCAAGGAATAAGTCGGCTGATGCGAAGCTGGTTGCAAAATCGTAATAGGTTAAACTGGCATTATTTGAGTTATACTTACCCTCGTTAAGCACGAAAACTCCAGAGCTGATGGTAGGCGTTTGTGTAATTTCCCCTTTAGGGTCGCAGGAAGTGAAGAAAGGTACAGCCAATGCTGTTAGAAATAATGAAGCCAGAATTTTGTTTGTTTTCATAACTGATTAGTTTTTAATTGAATAATTATTAAATTTAGAATTTATAACTGAGTGTAATCCGATAATTTCTACCAGGCATAGGGTAATACTGAACAATCTCGTAATTTAGATTTGTCAGATTAAGAACCTCAACCTGTAGGCTAAGTTTTTTGATACTCAATCGACCAAACAAACTGTGGTCCAGATATGGTTTCAATATGTTTTGTGAATTTGAATTTTGACCGCTGTACCTTTTTCCTGAAAATAGATAGTTATATCCACACTCCCAAATACCACATTGACAGGAAATTGATCCTGATCCTGAATGGATTGGCGTATAGGGTATTATGTCGAGATATGTATCACTAACAGAGCTGTAATCTTGTGCCAGTTGTAAGGTGTAGTTTGCACTTAACCGAATAGTGCTGTTGTTCAATTTTTTTGAAAGTTTTAAGTTCACATCGCAGCCTTTTATGTCAACCCTACCGATATTCCGAACGGACGAAAATGGCATTCCATAAACTATACTGATTTTCTCTTTAACCTGGTTATAATAAGCATCAACACTACATTCAAACTTCGACAAAAATGGAATTCCTGTTTCGAAATAAGTCATGCCAGCATTGTATTGATTGGTGATTTCGGGTTTCAGATTGGTGTAGCCAAAGTCGTGGTAATACAAATCATTGAAGGTTGGCAATCGAAAGATATTCTTGTAAAATGCTCTGATTCTTAGTTTTTTGTCATCGAATGGTTTGTATGACATACATACTGTTGGCGACAGTTTATCCCTGTTGGGAGCAGCTCCGGTTTGATTGGTTTCGCGGGTTAACGTGTAAAGCAAATTCGCACTCAAAGTCAGTTGGTTAGTTGTATATTTAGCCACTACATTTGCTAAGCCGGAATGACGGGTTGGTGCTGCATCTTGTCTGAAATTCAAATTCGAATGTGAAAATAGATTGTTGTACCACCAGTCAACGGAAGTGGAAAAAGTAAAGTTATGAGTTGGATAAAACTGAAAAACCGAAGTCAGGTAATACTCATTTTGAGCATAATTATCAATATGGGTGTGGTCGATATCTGCTGAATAGTTCGGACTTTGCTCGGTGAATATCATTGATGAGTTATTGAACTTGCCCGAGAACTGATACTGGAAATAACAGTTTTTGCGGTTTTGATACTGAACCTGAGTCAGGTAATTCCGATCCGATAATCTGTCGGTGGCATAAGAAAGATAATAGGTGTCGGAACCCGGCAAACCTCTTTCGGAATAATTTTGACTGACTTTCAAATTGATATATTCAAACGGATTGAATTCACAGGTTGAATTTATTTCAGTTCGAATGGAATGAACATCCGTATTAATCCGGTTCTTTTCAACCATATTTTCGCCCAGTGTATTCAGGTTGGATAAAAATTTGTATTCACCATTGGCCGTAAGCCCGTTGACCGACAGACTGACAGCCCATTTTCTGGAAATATTTTTGCAGATATTAATCATCGGATTAATCATACCAAACGATCCAGCTTTAGCAGAAATGTTCCCTGAAATAGTGTGTTTTTCATCATATTCTGCGATTTTGGTTGAAAAACTAAGCACACTTGAATATGAAAACATACGAGCCGGTTGAAGCAGGGTGTTCGGTTGACCATTGGAAAGTGTAACTTCAGCAATGTTTTCAATAGAGAAACGGCTTAAATCAATCTGTCCGGATTGCACATCGCTCATCATAATTCCGTCGTAACTCACACCGGTGTGTAAAGCACCCAGTCCACGAATAGAAACCGTTCTCAATCCTCCAATGCCACCGTAATCCTTCACCGTTACACCAGCAAAATGCTTAGCTATATCTGCAACATTCTCAGCATTGAGTGTGGTAAGTTCTTTGTTTGAAATGATTTGAAGGGGTAGAGGAGCTCTTCCAGCCTGAAGTTGATGGCCGTTAACCACTACTTCATGCAGGTTTATACGAGGCACCGAATCAGCTTTCATTTCAACGGCATGAAGCGATGAAATGGAAATGAGTAAGTTGAAAGAAACGAATGCACGGATGGCATTCGGACATACAATGACCTTAGTGAACACAGTGTTAACTATTTGACGATGAATAACCGATCAAATAGCTCCCGAAATTGACCTAACAAAGGCAAAAATGATGATTTTTTTTGCTGATGTTTCGTCGCTTTTTCCTCGAAAGCTTCTGAAAAATAATTATCTTTTGGCAGGTCTTCTGACTTACTCCCGTTTTTGAACGCCTTCCCGATCATGGTTGATTTGTTGTTTGGTTGATTGGTTAATAGTTTTTTCAAACTATCAATTGTCAACTCTCAACTTTCAACCGAAATACCAGTGGCAAAAGTGTTGTTCAAAACGTTTAAAGAGCTTACAGCAGCGGGACTGTACAGGATTTACACCTGTTTCCCTTTTAATTCAGTGCACGAGGAATCGTAAACTAAAACCAAAAACTGAGACAAAAGTAATACTATTTTTTTGAAATAAAGATTATTTTTTTATTTCAATGGAAAGATTTTTTTTACTATCAAATGGAAATTGCATGTAAGATTTTAACTCGAAAGAGTTAATGAATCAATGACTCGTTGATTTTCAAATCATCAACTTTGGTGAATGCTTATATTTATGCTAGTTTCAAATCAATTGACAATTTGGGGAAATAAAAATTGTCCGATTTGCAATTTTGAATTTTGTACTTTCATACCTCAATCCCAAATATGCGTTCCACAAATGACCGTGATTGTACTCAATGAACAAATATACCAATGTAGTTATCATTCATGAAAGTAGAATCTTGAAAACATGACATTATAACGATGTTGTTTAGAAAGAAATTTTAAAGGGAATTTATGGTGTTGAAGTAAAAGTTTGTTTATTAGGAAATAGGCTAGAATGTAGTCTGTTGGTTTGTGAGACGACAGTGTAAATTGAAGATTGTTAAATTGATCATGCTTTTCCATCTGAATGAAACAATTCTGCTATCATTTTTTTTATTGAATAATGCACAAATTGGGGAAGGTGGATATTTGTCGTGTGATTTTAAATCGATCTTTTCAACGCTCTGCAGAGCCCGAACAAGTTCGGCTCTGCACTCACTTATTCAAATATTGTGACAGAAAAAAACAACAGCAGGGTTGATTGTGCGGAAGCCGACAAAAAGACCGTGCAAGCCCAGAGGTACGATGGGCGGGGATTTTTGGCGGCTGGGGATTTTTTTGCAAGAATGCCGGCTACACTCGGCATAGCTAAAACAAGTTTGGCTCTACACTCGCTTGCTCGGTATTTGCCCTGCGGAGCAGCCCGCAATTTACTTTCAGGCTTGCCTAACCTTTGGTTATGGAAAGCCAAGCAGCAAAGCCAACTGGACAACTGAATAAATTTATATTGGCACACTTTATAAAAGTGCGCCAGCAGGTGACCAAGCAAAGACGATTGTCTGAACTCAAAAAAATAAGCTACTCTAAATGGGGAATTTCAACTCTGACATTTGTTCCGTGTCCAAATTCACTTGTAATATCCAATGCACCTTGCAGCAAGATGACCCGTTCTTTCATTCCTATCAACCCATAAGAGTCATTCCTTCCGCTGTTGTTTTTATCATATCCAACACCATTATCATTAATTTGTAGAATCACCTTATTGTCTGAATTTTGAAGTTGAATCTGTACTAATGTAGCTTTGGCATGTTTTACAATATTGTTCATTGCTTCCTGAAGTATACGGAAAAGCGCAAGGGATTGTTGTGGATTCATTTTAATATCAGAGATATCACAATCGAATTCACAACTAATATGATATCTTTTTTCAAATTCACGAAGATATTCTTTTGAAGCACCCACTAAACCATTCAACTCCAGTAATTCCGGTCTAAGATCATTCATTATATTTCGCGCAGTTTTAATAGAATTATTAATCAGTGCAACTATATTATCAAATTTCGGTTGAATTTCTGAGGAGTCTGCCAATGGGATAGTTTTTATCACTTTGTTTTTTAACAAACCCATATCAATTTTAAGTGCAACTAAAATCTGACCCAGATCATCATGTATTTCACGGGCTATTGCCACTTTTTCTTCTTCCCGAACATTTTGAAGATGCGAAGCAAATTTTCGTAATTCCTGTTTAGAATTATTCAGCTCTTTGTTAGCAATGATTAACCCTTGTTCCATCCGTTTGCGTTCGGTAATGTCTGAAACAGAAACGATACTTTGTTTGCTGCCGGGTATCATGCCGATATCCACAATGACATCTAGTATTTCTCCCTTTATAACAAGTTTTACTTCATATTTTTTTTGAGCTAAATCGGGATTTTGACGTCTAAGCTGGTGATTCTTCAGCATTTCCTGCAAACTCTCAGGAGCAACATGTTGACTCCATTTCTGTCCAATAATTTCAGTAGCAGTATATCCCATAACGGAATAACACTCATTGTTTGCCATAAGGATAGTGGTATCCTCGTCAATAACAAATGTTGCTGTGCCGGTAGATTCAAAGATTGTCTGATACTTAGCTTTACTCTCCCGCAATGTCTCTTCCAATTTCTTGCGCTCGGTAATATTTGATGCTATCCCATCAATTCGTATTAGTTTTCCGTTATCGTCGAGGGTTGGATTCATTTTGGCTTCAATCCAATGTATTACACCATTGGGATGAGCTATTCTGTACTCATGAGTAAGCTTTTCCCCGGAGGCTAAAACAGGAAAACCGGCATCAACTATGGATTTATCTTCAGGAACTATTATTTCATACCACAATTGTGTATTTTTGAAAAACTCAGCCGGTGCATGTCCGAATACGGTTTGGTGTGCTACAGAGGCATAAAGTATTTTGTTATGAATTACATCGACCGTGAAAACAGCTTCATCCAGGTTGTTATGAAGTTTCTCCAATTCATCATTGGCTTGTTTAAGTGCATCTTCGGCTAACTTACGAATGGTAATATCGTGAACTAATACATGACGTGCATCCCTGCCATTATAGGTGACTGTATGCGATACGATTTCTACATAAATTAAATCTCCGTTTTTTTTAATATGCCTCCATTCACCGGCATTATTTAATGACTGACTGATAAGTTTGACATTTTCCAAAAGAGCAGGAATGTCTTCAATGGGACGAATATCCTTTAGAGTCATGGACAGGAATTCTTCCCTGGAATAATCGTAATGATTAATTGCAGCGTTATTGACTTCGAGAAAAGCTAGTGTTTCGGTATCATAAATATAATTTGGTTGAGGATTATTGTTAAACATAAAACGATATTTTTCTTCGCTTTTCTTTAATTGTATTCCCCTTTGCCTTGAAGCCATCGTAGTGAGTAGCGCCAACATGAGTAATATTACCAGAGCAATTGGTAAAGCGGAGTGCAAAACAATATTCCAATACCATGAATTGGTAGCGAAATCAATGGCAAAAATGGCGATAGTTTTCCCTGTTTTTGGGTCGATAACCGGTGCGCAACCACTGGCAAATGAACCCCACCTATCTGAATATGGCCCCACAATTGTAGGAATACCGGTTCGCATTACCTGATTAAATTCTTTAGAGGCTTCGTCGTAGGTACTTCCGGGAGGAGAGCCTTGGGGATCTCCATCGGGTCTGTCATCAACATAAAAGAAAATCTTATTATTTTTATTTATGCCCATTAAGTAGACGAAACGTTGATCTTTGTTCACTTTCATGATGCTGGCAAACTGTTGTTTGAGTTGCAAATAATCGGGTGATTTTAAATCGGCACTAGTTCCTGTAAGTTTTTTTATACGATTAACATCTATTGCATTCGCTCCTATTTGAGTTTGCAATATAAATGCATTTCGCATTTCCTGTTCGGTAACAGATCCTACAAGCCAGGACAAGAGTCCTGTAAGAATAATAACCGTCGTAATGAGAGCGGGTTTTGTTTTGAATTTTAGATTCATCCTAAATTACTTTTTGTTAATTGATTTTAGTTATAATTCAACTTGAGTACTTCTAAGGATTGTTCACTGATCATTCATAATTGTGTTTTTCTTTTTAGTATTGATTTTTTGCATGGGTTAGACGCCCTTGATTCCTGTTTATACATTATTTATGGCAAACTTATAAAATCAATTTATGTTATACAATAATTTTAAATTAATCCACCAGTTTATTCAAAATTGTGTAATGAGTTAACTCAAAGATATTTTTAATTTTCAGTTTCTCAAAAATACGTACACGATAGGTGAAGACTGTGCTGAGGCTTAATTCCAGGTCTGTTGCAATGTCTTTTACTTTTTTACCGGATGCCAGCATAATCATAATTTCCTGTTCGCGGTTTGAAAGTAATTCATGAGGCATCTGTTCTTTTTCAGGGTTTATGTCAAATGCAAGTTGTTCTACCTGATTAAGACTCAGGTAACGACCTTTGGTATGGATTTTTCGTATCGCTACAACCAGTTCTTCCAGTGCGGTGTCTTTACACAAATAACCCGATGCACCGGCTTTTAGCGTGCGTAAAGCAAATTTATTTTCGGGATGAATACTTAACATCAAAATGCGAACATTGGGTTTTAGACTTTTCAAATCGCCCAATAAATCAAAACCGTTTCTGCCCGGCAAATCCATGTCAAGCAAAACAATATCACAATTAAGATGACCTATTTTCTCCAGAAATTCAGTTCCATCCTGAGCTTCGCCTACAACTAACAAATCAGATTCCTCTCTCAGAATTTTTTTTAATCCTTCACGAATTATTTCGTGATCGTCAACAATGAATACTTTTATCATAACTTGGTTTTTAGATGTTGATATATTCAGATTTATTTTTAAATGTAAATATTATTGGTTTTGGATGCACGACAACTAAGTTGTGTAAAATTTCGAACTATTCCTTCAAAAATTCTTTTTTCTTTCTCATTCTTTAAAATTCAGACTACCGGTATAAATTTTTGAGAAATTTCAATTCTAACAGTTGTTCTTTAGTAGAAATTCCATTTATTGATCCATAATGCACAATAAATTTTCTATTTTCACGAATACCAACATTGTTATTAAAGTGTGCACAAATTTCGAAAGACGAATTGTTAATAATTGTGCAACGTAAAGCGAACAGTTTATTGGCAATTGCTTCTGCAAAAATATTAAAAAATAAATTAATATTCGGTTGTATTGTGTATTCAATACGTAATTTAATCTATGCTAATAGCAATTAGTAGCTTTATTATCAATATTATACTACGCTCACGTCGTAAAATATATTAGTTGAGTAAATTTAAATTCATATAGAGTGTTTTTTAATATCGCGGAGACGGAATCTGATTGGTTGAGTATTTCATTCAAAATATAAACACGCTGGAGCAGGGCAATAACCAGTTCCACTACAGAAATGATTTAATTAACAATCCGTTTTTAGAATATGAATTTACACAGATTATCGTTTGGCTTTATCTTCAGTTGGTCGCTGGCCGTTGGCTTTCGCAGGGCTTACGAATAATTGAAAAGCAATGTTGTCAAATCCTTATAATACAAACCATTGAGATAAACCCCAATAACCAGTATTCCTTTATGTGACTTTAATTTATGACTTATTCCAATATGTGGTGTATTAAAGATTCCTCCTTATTTTATCCTTGATTTAAGAAATAGGGGAAAATGGGAAAATGGGAAAATGGGGAAATTGGGGAAATTGGGGAAATTGGATTTTTTGGGTGTAATTTACAATCGAATTTTTCTACGCTTGGCAGAGCTCAAACAAGTTCGGCTCGTCACTCGCTTATCGAAAACGTTATTCTTTTTCCTCTTAATCCCCCATTCCCCACAAGTGGGAATGGGGGAAAGATTTAAATATCATTTAGTTATTTCTTTAGACATTTTTAATAAACCACTCCTAATATGTTGTTTAGAGATATACTTCTTTAAAATCCAACCTGTTATTTGAGAATTATCAGTACGATCTTCAATTAAAATCAATAACCATTTCTTCTTAACTTGCAAAACCAATAAATTAGCCCCTTTTTTTTATTCGATAAATTGTTTGCGACTTTGTATTGCATTTCATTTCCTTTTAAAACAAAAACACTTTATTTATGGGGCTTTTAAGTGATATGGTACAAATGAGGTACAGGTATAAAAATGTTGAAATTATTATATTTCAATTGATTAGCAAAGATAATCAAAAAAATAAAAGCCGCCTCATAATGAAAGCAAGCCAACACTTTAGAAACAAATAAACGTATCAAAGTTAGCGTCAGATTGCAAATTGATTAAAAGAGTTATCCAACGCATTGTATATAAGAAGTCTATTTGCATTCACAGTTCCTGTGATAGTTACAATTTTGATTGCTTCCATTGCCATTAAACTTCCGATCACTCCCGGAATAGCCCCTACCACACCAATAGGTCCGGTTGGTGCCGACGGCTGCATTCCAAACAAGTCGGTATATGAACCACTCCCCCGATAATTAAAGACACAGAGCTGTCCTTCAAATTCATGAATGGATCCGTGTACAAACGGGATAGCGAATTGTTTGCTTTTGCTGTCAATCAGGTACCTGGAGTTATAATTATCGGTGCATCCGATAACAACATCATAATCTATAAAAAGCTGATTGGCCAACTCATCGGTCAAAAACCTGTCAAAAACCTGAATGTTCACCAACGTGTTTAATTTGGACATTTTTTGTGCAGAAATTTTAGCTTTTGATTGCCCGATCTCATCCTCTGCATAAAGAATCTGGCGTTGCAGATTTGAAAGCGAAACCACATCCGCATCCACAATACCAATTTTCCCTACACCTGCAGCCACTAAATATTGTATTACCGGGCATCCTAAACCGCCGGCACCAATAACCAACACACGACTGTATTTCAATTTTTCCTGGTTTTCTTCGCCAAACCCATTTATAATAAGGTGGCGACTATATCTTTCTTTTTCAGTTTGTGATAACATTCGATAATTTAATTTGTGGTTTTATTATTGCAAGCATTCGTCCCAATCTTTCCAAACGACTTCATAACCATTTTGGCGGATATCTGCTTCCACAGCTTGTGGGGTTCTATTATCGCTAACGGCAAACTGCTCGAGAGCCTGAGGATAAGTAGCATAACCGCCCGGCTCCGTTTTCGATCCGGCACTCATGGAAGTAACACCCAATTGAATGATATTATTGCGAAATTCCTTGTTTTCCCGGGTAGAAACCGAAATATCCACATCGTGGTCGAAAATACGGAAAGCCAACATCAATTGTACATATTCTTTATCGGTCATAATTACATTTGGCTGAAAATGCCCATTTTCAGACGGACGCATGCGAGGAAAGTTAACGCTGTATTTTGTTTTCCAGTAATTCTTTTGCATATAACGAAGATGGTAGGCCAACATACTAACATCAGTGCGCCAATCTTCCAACCCAATTAATACACCCATGCCCACTTTATGCACTCCCGCTTGACCCATCCTGTCAAAACCATTTACACGCCAATCGAATTTTGATTTCATGCCACGCGGATGATAGACATTGTAACGGGCTTTGTTGTATGTTTCCTGAAAGCAAACGACTCCAAACAGACCGGCTTGTGTCAGTTGTGAATATTCTTCCGTTGCAAGTGGCATCACTTCAATGGACAAATTATTGAACATCGGTTTTGCCAACCGAATGGCTTTTTCTATGTAATTTACTCCAGCTTCACGCGGATTTTCGCCCGTAACCAAAAGTAGATTTTGAAATGGACTAATTTCTTTTATTGCATTCAGTTCATTCATTATTTCATCTTCGGTAAGAATGATGCGCTTAATGGGATTACTGTGCTGGAATCCGCAATAAACACAAGAGTTCAGGCAAGAATTAGTCAAATACAATGGCACATACATCGAAATGGTTTTCCCAAAACGCATTTGTGTATATTCGCGGCCCAGCTCAGCCATTTGTTCCAAATAAGGTTTGGCAGCAGGAGAAATCAGCGCCATAAAGTCATCTACCGATAACAAATCTCTCGATTTTTGTAGTGCACGTTCAACATCCACCGAAGTCTTGGCATAGATAGTTTGGGTAGTTTCCTCCCATGATATATTTTCTAATTCGTCTGAAAACATAATTTTTTAATTAAGATAGAAATGAAGTTAGCGGACTGCTGGCATGTGCACCCATAGACTTTCCAGCTAATTTTGCTCCGAAAGCCATGCGTCCAGCTTCTACAGCCATTCGGAAAGCGATAGCCATTTGTACAGGATTGTAGGCAGCAGCTATGGCCGTATTTATCAACACTGCATCGGCGCCCATTTCCATTGCTTCGGCAGCATGAGAAGGAGCACCTAAACCTGCATCAACAATCACCGGCACGTTACTTTGCTCAATGATGATACGAAGGAACTCGCGGGTTTGCAATCCCTGGTTGGAACCGATGGGCGAACCCAGCGGCATAACGGCTGCTGCACCGGCTTCTTCCAGTTTTTTGCACAGCACAGGATCGGCCTGAATATAGGGCAAAACTACAAACCCATCTTTTGCCAAAATTCGGGTGGCTTCCAAGGTTTCTTCTCCATCGGCTAATAAATATTTCGGATCGGGATGAATTTCCAGTTTTATCCAGTTAATTCCCAATGCTTCGCGGGCTAGTTGTGCTGCAAAAACAGCTTCTTTTGCATTGCGCACTCCCGAAGTGTTTGGCAACAAATTGATTCCCGGATGTTGTAAATGCACCAGCATATCATCGTTGTCGTTGCTGACATCAACACGTTTTAAAGCAACAGTAACCAACTGGGATCCGGAAGCCAGAATGGCTTCTTCCATAAGCTTATTTGAACCGAATTTACCTGTGCCTGTAAACAGACGCGAATCAAATACTTTGCCCGCTATAATTAAAGGTTTCATTTTTTTGAATGTATTAGTTGTTGATGATTTTGTATATTTATTTCAATGTCATTACCGGCCATGATAGCTCCTGCCAGAGCAATTCCATGAATTTTAGTTTGTTTCAGACTTTCAATATCGCTCTGAAGAATTCCACCGATAGCAATTATCGGCACTTCCAGGTTCATTTTGAATAATTCGGAAATAATTTGTTCGTAACCATCTAACCCAAGTACCGGACTAAGATTATTTTTTGTAGTAGTAAACCGAAATGGTCCTAAACCGACATAATCCACTCCTTTTTCTATCAATGAAATAATATCTTCGAGGGTGTTGGAAGTACCACCAATAATGTATTCGTCGCCAAGAATTGCACGGGCTTCTGCCGGACACATATCGTTTTTCCCCAGGTGAACACCGTGCGCTCCGGTTTTCTTTGCAATAGCTGCATGATCATTTATCAGTAAAATGGCTTTATGGACATTGGCAACAGGTACAATTTTCAATGCCTCTTGCTCAATTAATTCGGCTGGGGTATCTTTCATCCGCAACTGCACCCATTTACATCCGGCTTTGTAAGCCCTAATTGCTTGCTCGGCATGAGAAATTGTGGGATGATCGGACGTTATAAAATGCAGTTTTGCAATTTCTTTATTTATCGGCATGTTGATAACCTAAATTTAAATCGTTACTAAATATAAACTCTTCAACGTATGTTTTAGCTTGTGTACAACAATCAATCAGACTTTTGCCTTTTGCCAAATTGGCTGTAATTGCAGCCGAAAGAACACAACCCGTACCGTGTTTTGACTTCCCCTGGAATGACTTTCCCGGAATCTCAGTAAAATTTCCATTTTCATAAAGCAAATCGCTTCCGATTTTCTCCACCCGGTGACCACCTTTTATTAAAATAGCTGTCTTTGGCTTACGTCCTTTAAAAATTTCAGTTTCTGTTCCCCACAAGGTTTCAAATTCGTTCCAGTTCGGCGTTATCAGCGTACAATTTTGTTCCAAAAAACTCAATTCCAATGAATCTTTAGTATGAAAATTAAAACCCGATGAACTATTCAGAATCGGATCCCAAACAATTTTAAGGTTGGGATTAATACTTTTTGTAGTCGTTATAATTTGGCTGAGCACTTCAAAACTCTGAACCAATCCAATTTTCATTGCTTTGAAGTCGTAAGTTTTCAGCAAAGTTTCAAGTTGCTTTTTAATAGTCTCAACATCAACCCAGTCAACATGAATAAAAAGATTATCGGTTTGAAGTGTGTTGGACGTAATAATACTCATGCCATACACATCCAGCATTTCAGCCGTTTTTATGTCAGCTAGAACTCCTGCACCAGCCGTTGGATCAAATCCGGCAACGCTTAAACAATAGGGTCTGTTACTTTTCATTTTTGAAATTTTTAAATATCCTGATGACCTCATTTACGGAACAGCCGGCTTTTACCGGTTCCCAAATACTTCCCAACAAGGCAAAATCATCAAACCCAAGTTCTTTTACTTTTTGCACATTATCAAGAGCAATACCTCCAAGAGCCACAATTTCGAAACTGTACATTCTCTCCAGCTCCAAACTGATTTCTTCAAAATCCCATTGCTTCGAATAACCTTCTTTTGAAACTGAAGGAAACAAAGGGCTCAGCAAAACATAATCAACTTTTGACCGTACGGATTTCAATTCGCCCAATTCATGTACTGCCAGACTTTTGGTGCAATTAACCATATCATAGTTTGGCAACAAATGTTTTGTTTTCTCTGTAAAATGTAAACCTTTTAAATTGAATGAATCCAGCAACTCATAATGACTGTGCAGCATAATCCGGGAATGAAACCGATTGTCAATAGATGAAATATATTCAATCATCTGAGCTTTATCAAAGTCTGGTTTCCGAACATGAAGCGTTTCCAAACCCTCTTCGAACAAAGCGTTTATCATTTCCTTTTCGTGTGGAACAGATTGAGGATTGGTAATGAGTATCATATTTTAGCCCCAGCCCAGAAAGGCAAAGATTACTTTTGTTTTCAATATTGTTTGACAAAAAATTTTGCTTTCAAGATATTTTTAAGTTCCCCTTTAGGGGTTAGGGGTTACAAGTACACTTCACTCCCGGCTTCTTTAAAAAGTTTAGCTTTCTCTTCCAGTTTTTCAGACATTTCGCGAATCTCATGACTGGCTTTCATGGAACAGAAATGCTCGCCGCACATGGAACAGAAATGAGTGGATTTATAACCTTCGTCAGGCAAGGTGGAATCGTGAAAACACATCGCTTTCTCGGGATCGAGCCCAAGAGCAAACTGATCTTTCCAGCGGAATTCGAACCGCGCTTTTCCCATTGCATTATCACGGATATCCGCTCCGGGAAATTCTTTGGCCAAATCGGCAGCATGAGCCGCCAGCTTGAAAGTTACCACACCTTCGCGCACATCGTTTTTATCAGGCAAGCCCAAATGTTCTTTTTGGGTGACATAACAAAGCATGGCCGTGCCAAGCACAGCAATCATAGTTCCGCCAATGGCAGAGGTTATGTGGTCGTAACCCGGTGCAATATCCGAAACCAATGGTCCAAGCGTGTAAAAAGGGGCTTCATCGCATTGTTCCAACTGCAAATCCATGTTTTCTTTTATTTTATGGAAAGGCACATGACCCGGACCTTCAATTATTACCTGCACAAAGTTTTTACGGGCAATGCGGTTCAAATCACCTAATGCTTTCAACTCAGCAAACTGCGCCCGGTCATTAGCATCGGCAATGCAGCCCGGACGTAAACCGTCGCCAAGCGAAACGCCGACATCGTATTTTGCCAGAATCTGACAAATTTCATCGAAATATGTATACAAAAAGTTTTCTTTGTGATGCATCAGACACCATTTGGCCATAATGGCACCGCCACGCGATACAATTCCAGTTACCCGTTTTTGAGTCATAGGAATATGGTGCAATAAAAGTCCGGCATGAATGGTAAAATAATCAACTCCTTGTTCACATTGCTCAATGAGCGTGTCTTTGTAAATTTCCCAAGAGAGATCTTCCACTTTTCCATTCACTTTTTCCAATGCCTGATATAACGGAACCGTTCCTACCGGAACCGGAGAATTGCGAATAATCCACTCGCGCGTTTCGTGAATATTGGCACCGGTTGATAGATCCATAATAGTATCGGCTCCCCAGCGAAACGACCAAACGGCTTTTTCCACTTCTTCGGCAATGCTCGATGTGGTAGGTGAATTTCCGATATTGGCATTAATTTTCACCAGAAAATTCCGGCCAATAATCATAGGTTCTGCTTCGGGGTGATTAATGTTGGCGGGCAAGATCGCTTTTCCGGCTGCAATTTCTTCACGAACAAACTCCGGAGTGATGAATTTGAGCGAAGCAGCCAGCTTGCTGTTATTCGTTATTTCATAATATTCCTTTGCACGTTGATTCTCCCGAATGGCAACATACTCCATTTCGGGGGTAATTATTCCCTGACAGGCATAATAATATTGCGAAACACATCGGTCTTCTTTTGCCCGAAGCGGTTTGATATTGACATGGTCGAAACGCAGCTGATCCAGGCTCGCATCTTGTAAACGGGCACAACTATATTCGGATGAAAAATTATTCAGCACTTCAACATCTCCCCGGTCGAGAATCCATTGTTCACGGAGTTTTGGAAGTCCTTTTCCCAGATCAATTGTATATTGGGGATCAGAGAATGGGCCAGAGGTATCATAAACCGTAACCGGTTCATTTTGCTCAATAGAGCCGTCAGTCAACTTTGTGTCGGAAAGAAGAATTTCACGCATACCGACTTTAATATCGTGTAGTTTAGCTTTTACATAAACTTTTCTTGAATTGGGAAATGGATTGCCAAAAACATTATTTAGTTCAGAAATCATACTGTGTTTTGTGTGTTTTTATTTTTATACATGATGAAAACAGTATTGGTTATAAATAACCAATTTACCGATAGCCGATAAGTTGCAATAACTTTTCAACCACCTTTACTTGCCTTTATGACAAGCATTCTATCGTTTATTTGAAGTTCTGAAGATTCCCACAGATGTCTTGGCACAATGCTATCGTTGATTGCAATGGCCATACCTGATGGATTAAGTTGAAGTAATGAGATGACTACTTCTTGCACGGTAGCTCCTTCGGGGACTACTCTCTGTTCGTTATTTATTAGGATATTCATATCAAATAAAAATTAGGAGGTTTTTTTATTTGAAATTATGGGAAGGTAAGAATCTGGCAAAAATCAGGCAGAATTTCCTTGTCAGCATTACCTGACCAGGTTCAACGGGTTTAATCTCAGCCAATGTAGGCACCCCTCTTAAATTTCGAGTGCAAATATAGGCAAATCTTTACGACATGTCATAGACAAATTAAAAATAAAACGAAAAATCACATTGGATTGAAATCCAACTACACCCAAAAGGATTTTAATTGCGGGTTACAAGAAATTGATTGATTCTCTGACTAAGAATAATAGTTACCATAATTAATAATTAAAATATGAAATTAAATAAATAAAACAGCAACAAATCTGCTACAAATAAAAGTCGATATTTTATTTGTAAAATATATTTTACAAACTTTTTAATTTCATTTTAATCAATTAAATAACGCGAGTTTGATATGAAGTTTTATATAAAACGAGTTGCATTGTGTCAACTATTTAGGTATAAATAGATGGTTTCTTAGATAAAAAGCTGTATAAAATAATCCGGTTTGTAAAGAAATTTATAAATGATAGATGTCGAGTATGTTCAATTTGATATATTTTTTTTAATTTGTCATTAGCAGACTTAATCATCGTACTTTTTCTAAGGTTTATTTTGACTTGCAAAGAAATTTCACCACATTTCTTATTGTTTCTCAATTTTGTACCCAAATCAATACTAACACCCAAAAGAATATCTCAAAGTGTTTGGGGAATAAATTCGGGAATGTTGACTATTATTGGCAAAGCCGTAAACACTTTATTTCTTTTTCTTTCTTCACACGAAGTGAAAACCATCTTTTTTTTTCTTATATGATAAAACCCCATAGACGATAGTAATTCACATTACACTGCACGAAGTGCCAAATACTATTACAAATAATGCGAATCAGGAGTAGAGACTCCATAATTCATTGTTTGTATAAAGTGTTTATATTCAAGAAAATAAGTGTTAAATAATTTGTTCAATTCACTGAAAATCATTATCTTAGAAGATAATTTGCAGT